>JAAIGF010232619.1_pt1 | contig 454544 bp, 368 predicted proteins | sample 6487441 | NCBI WGS metagenome assembly JAAIGF01 (sample SAMN13974129, study PRJNA590717) | phyllosphere metagenome | biome: pepper field; feature: multiple bacterial spot infested pepper fields; material: pepper leaves; isolation source: leaves from pepper fields | host: Capsicum annuum ...
CCGTGCCGCGTCTGGAACGCGTCACGGGCGGCCCGAACAGCGAAGGCGAACGCCGAAGGAAGCGCGCAGCGCCACAGTTTAGCCTTCCAGCCAGTGGTCAAGGAGAGGCGGCGTTTGAGCCTCTCCTTGTCGTGCGTGCGATGATGTTGCAAAGGGATAACGGATGTCATCAAGCACGAAACCTCTCGCAACTCCAACATAAATCACCAATAACAAAACAACAGCGCTGTTTGTCAACAGCGTCAAGGCGCCGGATGATGGCGGCCGCAGGGGACGATCAGCGGGGTGTGGGAGACTGGATCATCGATGATGACGCAGGCCATACCGAACACCTCCTGCACCAGTTCGGCGGTGATGATATCGGCGGGCGTGCCCTGGGCCATCACGGCGCCGGCGCGCATCACGATCAGGTGGTCGGCGTAGCGGCAGGCCTGATTGAGGTCGTGCAGCACCGCCACCAGCGTGCGATCATGCCGCTGATTCAGTTCACGGAACAGGTCCAGCAGGTCGATTTGATGGGCGATATCCAGCCAGGTAGTGGGCTCGTCCAGCAACAACAACGGCGTTTGCTGCGCCAGCACCATGGCGATCCAGACCCGCTGGCGCTGCCCGCCGGAGAGCTCGTTTACGCTGCGCTCCGCCAGTTCGCTAACGTTGGTGGCCGCCATCGCCTGTTCCACCGCCGTCTGGTCCGCGTCGCTCCACTGGCGCAGCAGCGTCTGGTGCGGGTAGCGTCCGCGCGCCACCAGATCCATCACCGTGATGTTGTCCGGCACGATGGCGTGCTGCGGCAATAGCCCCAGTTGCCGGGCCAGCGTTTTGGTGGGAATGCGGTGGATACTGGTGCCGTCCAGCAATACATCGCCCGCCATCGGTTTCAGCAGGCGGCACAGCGCGCGCAGCAGGGTGGATTTGCCGCAGGCGTTGGGGCCGATGATCACGCTGAATTTACCGGCCGGGATCGCCACGCTCAGATCCCGGGCGATGATTTTGTTGTCGTAGCCCAGCGTCAACTGCTCGGCGCGCAAAAGGTGTGTCATCAGAATCACTCTTTACAGACAAATTAACGTTGCTGATTACCGGCGTGATTCGCGGATCAGCAGCCAGATCAGATACAACCCGCCGATGCTGACCGTCACCGAACCCACCGGCAACTGTCGGCCGGTAAACAGATGCTGGGCGACGATATCGGCCGTCAGCAACAGCAGGCCGCCCACCAGCGCGGCGGCGCATAACGGCACCGTGCTGGCGCGGGTCAGACGGCGCGCAATCTGCGGCGCCGCCAGCGCGATAAAGGAAATCGGTCCGGCGCTGGCGGTCACCACCGCAATCAGCACGATGCCGCACAGCATCAGCCACAACCGGCTGGCCTCCGCGTTGACGCCCAACGCCCGGGCGCTGTCGTCGCCCATTTCCAACAGTTGCAGACGCCGGGCCAGCAGCAGCGTCGCCAGCAGCGTCAGCGGAATCAGCAGCAGCGCGGGCGCGGCTTTACTCCAGGTCATGCCGTTCAGTGAACCGGCGCCCCACAGCGCGGCGGTCATCACCGTTTCCAGCGCGCCGGTGATCATCAGCCAGGTGTTGAACGCCGACAGTATCGCGCTGACCGCGATGCCGACGATGATCAGCCGAAATCCGCTGATTCCCCGTCGCCATGCCAGCAAATAGACCGCCAGCGCCGTCGCCAGGCCGCCCAATACCGCGCCGCCGGCAATCTGGTAGTAGCTGCCGTGCAACAGGATGATGGTGACCAGCGCCCCGGTATGGGCGCCGGTGTTGAAACCGACGACGTCCGGGCTGCCCAGCGGGTTACGGGTCAGCGACTGAAAAATGGCGCCGCTGACGCCCAGCCCGGCGCCGAGCAGCAGCGCCATCACCGCGCGCGGGGCGCGCCACTGAGTCACGACGGTGACGGTGCTGGCCTCGCCGTGGCCGGCCAGCGCCTGCCATACGGTGGGCGCCGACAGCGGCAGGGTGCCGAGGCTGACGGCCAGCGTCAGCAGCGCCGCGCCGCCCAGCAGCAGCGACAGATTGATCCACAGCGCGCGCAGCGGCAGCCGGCCGCTAATCAAGCCGGCAGGCGCGCGCAGAAACAGGGTTCGGGTAGACATGGCGTGGCCTTCCTAGGACTTGCGCTGACGCACCAGCCAGATCAGGACCGGCGCGCCGATAAAGGCGGTGACGATGGACACCCGCAATTCGCCCGGCACCAGCAGACGGCCGACAATGTCGGCGCCCAGCAGCAGTATCGGCGCGAACAGCAGCGAATAGATCAGAATCCAGCGTTGATCCGGCCCGGCCCAGCCGCGTGCGATATGGGGAATCATCAGGCCGACGAACCCGATGGGGCCGGCCAGCGCGGTGGCGGAACCGCACAGCAGCATCACCGATAACATCGCGATCACGCGGATTAACGCTACGCGGGTGCCGAGCGCGGTGGCGAGATCTTCACCCATGCTGAGCGTATTCAGCGAACGGGCGGCGAAAAAAGCCAGCGCGCAGCCCAACAGTATGGTGGGCGTCACCCAGGCGATATTGCCCAGCGATCGGATGTCCAGCGTTCCGGCTTCCCATAAGCGCAGCTGATCAAACGCCAGCGGATTGAGCAGCGACAGCGACGAGGTGAAACCGGACAGCACGGCGCTCAGCGCCACGCCCGCCAGCGTCAGACGTATCGGGTTGACCCGTCCGCCGCTCAGGGTGCCGATGATCCACACCATCAGGCTGGCCGCCAGTACGCCAAGCCAGGCGAAGCCGAGCCACGAGGCCATACCGGTGATGCCAAAGAAGCTGATGCCCAGCACGATGGCGAAGCTGGCGCCGGCGTTGACGCCGAGGATGCCGGGGTCGGCCAGCGGGTTGCGGGTCAGCGCCTGCATCACCGCGCCGGCCGCGCCCAGCGCCATTCCCACCAGAATACCGGCCAGGGTGCGCGGCAGCCGCGCCTGCAAAATGATGGTGCTGTCCGGGCCTTGCAGGTTGCCGGTCAGACTGTGCCAGACCACTTCCGGCGCGATGGCGCGAGCGCCCAGCATCAGGCTGGCGAGACAGATCAATGCCAGCAGCAGCAGACAGGGAATCACACCGGCAATCCGCCGGCCAGTTAACGATGACAGCGCGCGCGGCAAGGTAGCTGGCGCGGTGGTCTGGGTGGAAAGGGGTGACCTCACTGATAAGAATCGCTTTATTAAAAAATGCATATGATTATTATTATCATTAATATTGTGGCGTAGCTAGGATAGCATACGGGCTTCGGCAAAGACATTGACCTGAAGCCGGATTGGCGCCATTTACCGCACTGCCCGGGCCGCGAATGATAGCGGCGCGATTCTGATAGAAAGCATTTTGATTAAGAACAGGAATTCAACAAACGCTCATGGCTAAATCTTCTTTTTTTCTCGACTTCAGTTTGCTGAAGCAGAATGCGCATTTTCGCGCCATTTTTGTGGCTCGCATGTTGTCGGTGTTTGCGCTCGGCATGCTGACGGTGGGGGTGCCGGTACAGATTCAGGCGATGACCGGCTCTACGTTGCAGGTCGGGATGGCGGTGGCGCTGGACGGCATCGGCATGTTTATCGGGCTGATGCTGGGCGGGGTGCTGGCGGACCGCTTCGATCGCCGCAAACTGATCCTGTTTGCCCGCGGCACCTGCGGGCTGGGATTCGTGGCGCTGAGTCTGAATGCGTTTTCCGGCTCGCCGTCATTACTGGCGCTCTATGTGCTGGCCGCCTGGGACGGTTTCTTCGGCGCGCTGGGCATGACGGCGCTGATGGCGGTGATTCCGTTGCTGGTCGGGCGGGAAAATCTGCCGGCCGCCGGCGCGCTGACCATGCTGACGGTACGGTTGGGTGCGATTCTGTCGCCGGCGCTGGGCGGGGTGATCATCGTCGCGGGCGGCGTGGGCTGGAACTTCGCCGTCGCCGCAGCCGGAACGCTGGCGACGCTGATCCCATTGGTGCGGCTGCCGTCGATGAAACCGGCGCCGGGCAAACCGGAGCATCCGCTGCAGGCGCTGGCTGGCGGGGTGCGCTTCGTTTGCTCCCACCCGGTGGTGGGCTGCGTGGTGCTGCTGGGCATGCTGGTGAGCGTGGTCGGAGCGATGCGGGTGCTGTTTCCGGCGCTGGCGGGCGATGCTTACCACGCCGGGCCGTCGGCGGTGGGATTGATGTATTCCGCGGTGCCGCTGGGCGCCATGATAGGCGCGTTCACCAGCGGCTGGGTATCGGGGACGCAACGGCCGGGGAAGATTCTGCTGGGCTGCGCGACGGGCGCCTTTCTGGCGGTGGCGTCGCTGGGGCTGTTCAGCCATTTGCTGCCCGCACTGCTGGCACTGGTGTGCTACGGCTACTTTAACGCGATCACCTCATTGCTGCAGTTCACCCTGATCCAGAGTCATACGCCGGATCACCTGCTGGGGCGGGTCAATAGCCTGGGGACGGCGCAGGATGTTACCGGCGATTCGGTGGGCGCGCTGATTCTGGGGTTGATGGGCAAACTGCTGGCGCCGGCGACCAGTATTCTGGCTTTTGGCGCCGCCGCCGCGCTGCTGGGCGGCGTGATCGCGCTGCTGGTGCGTCCGCTGCGCCAGTGCCGCTTTGGCGAACCGGCGGCGTCGCCGGATGAAGAAGAAACCGGCGACGCGGTACACGAGGGGTAGGCGGCGTATTACAGCGCCGGCATACCCCAGTCCGTCAGCGGGATGCCGGCTGGCGGAAGTACTGTTCGATCTTGCTTAGCATGTTGCTGGCGCTGTAGTAATCGAGCCGGAAGGTGTCCGGTCCCATCGCCCAGATGCGGTGCTGTACGACCGGCTCCAGGTGGCTGAGGAACGGGTTGGCGATGACCCGATTAACGGTATCGTCGTCGTTGGCGAACAGCAGCAGCGATTGGCCGTTGAGGCTGCCCGCCATGTTCTCGCCGGAGATTTGCAGAATATCCTGTCGTTTACCCATCCGGGTTTCGGTAGGCAGGTTGTCCGGCAGCGACGCCAGCTGGAACCCCAGTTCCGACAGCAATTGTCCCTGCGCGGACGCGTGCGTCCACAAGTTGACCCCGCGGCCGTCTTCATAATACACCAGCGCCGACACCGGCTGAGGCGGCAGTTGAATCGTCTGCTTCACGGTCTGCACCCGTTGCTCGAAACGTTCAATCACCTGTCGGGCATCGGTTTCGTGACCGATGGCTTCGCCCAGATACCCGGCCAGTTGCTGCCAGCTTTTATCGCCGTAATCCACCACCAGCGTCGGCGCGATGGCGGAAAGCTGCTCATACAATTTCAGGGCGGAGTCGCCGCCGGTCGCCGCAATAATGATCATGTCCGGCGCGGCGGCGGCGATGGCTTCCGCATTGGGTTCGGTGATGTAGAGCGGTTTGACGCCGCGGGCTTTCGCCTCGGCGCTCCACTGGCGAAAGAACCCCTGATCGTCGGCCACGATGGTATTGGGGCTGGTGGCGCCGGAGCCGATCAGCGGCGCATTGATCGCCAGCAGCGTGCCGCTGATGGTTACGCTGGTAGACACGATGCGCTGAGGCGCGTGGTCGAGCGTCACGGGGCCTTTCAGCGTTGGTACCGTGCGGGGCCAGCCCGTTGACGTTGCCGCCGAGGCGCTGTGATCGGGCGAGGCGGCGTTATCGCAACCGGCGAGCAGCAGCATCGCCATCAATCCCCATACCCACATAATGCCGCGGTTGTTTCTATTTCCGGATACACCTGTTCCGGATAGCACGCCTGCCGCGCGCCGGTCTGATCCCACCATACGATTACCTGTTACCTGTCGAGCATGAAAAAGAGTGCTGCAAGGTTATCGATAATGCGTCTCATAAACAACGTTATCAGCCGAATCATGAATTTATATTAATAATTCTTTGAGTCGAAAATTATCAGTCATACATGCTGGTTTTTTTAGATTGGGTAATTTCATCGGTTTTTTAAGGTAAAAAGCGCGATCTGATATGTGAAGTTTTGTCAGTGATTACTCAAATCTCTGTATCACGATATTAAAAAGTGTAATAACATTAATGTGTTTATCCATTAGGAGAGACAGCAATATTCGTACAAAACAGGTCACGAAGACCTTAAGGCTGCCTTTGACGTCCGGTGTCAGGAGGCTTGCTTTCCTTTTCATTGGATCGTGAGAAGGCGTACCCATCATTATCATGCTCGGAAAACGGACTTATGTCGCAGATAAGAAAGCATATTTCTCTGGGGCGCTGCCTGCTTGCCGCGGGCAGTTTATTGGCGGCGAATGCCGCTTATGCGGATGAAACCTGTGTGGCGGGGAACTGGCAGGTCAGTAACGTCAGTGACATGCCGGCAGCACAGTATCAAACCGAACATTTTGCCTTTCGTTGGAATAATAGCAGTCAGGTTAACCGCAATGACGTGGTTGCCGCGGGCAAACAGCTGGAGCTGATTTGGGATAAATTCATCAACCAGATCAAATTCCCGCAGCCGTATTGCAACGCGACCGTCAAGTACAAAGCGAATATTCATATCGACCCGTCCTTCGGCCTGAACGGCGGGATTGCCGATGGCGGCACCATGGGAATGTGGATCGGTCCCGGCGCGCTGCTTGACCACTGGGGTCTGGCCCATGAGTTTACCCACGCGTTGCAGGGGCAGACCGGCAGCTTCCAGTCTTACGGCAATCAAAACTTCGTCGGCTGGATTTGGGAATCTCACGCCAACTGGATGGCGCATCAACTGGACGAATACCGCGGCACTTCCGCGCATTGTTCCGACATGCTGGTGAACTATCCGCATCTCTATCTGGGTTCGACCCGCGATCGTTACTGTAACTGGCAGTTCATGGAGCACCTGAAGAACCGCTACGGTTACAGCGCCGTCAACGACATGTGGGCCAAAGCGCCAAAAATCGGCAGCGCCGAGCAGAACACCACCGATCCGATCAGCGTGCTGAAGAGCAACATGGGCTGGAGCCAGTCCGAGTTGAACGACTTCTTCGGCGACTGGGCGATGCGCAACGTCAACTGGGATTACACCGACCCTGATGGTTACGATCGCGGCAGCTTCTACCGTCGCACTTACGGCGGTTACGGTGCGGTGACGCCGTCGCAGGGCAACGCCGATAAACTGCTGCGCACCACGGCGCTGGACCCGGTCAGCGCCTCTGGCGTGAGACGCTTCGCCGTGCCGTTCGATCAGGCGCCGCAGCGTTGGGGCTACAACATTGTGCGCCTGATTCCGGATAGCGGCGCCACCAAGGTGACCGTGTCGTTCCAGGGCGTGGTGCAGAGCGCGCCGGCGGTCAATAGCCTGCCGGGCCTGAAGAACGATCCGGTTTCCCTTACCCAGCCGGATTCCGACTGGCGCTGGGGGCTGGTGGCGATCGACTCCGCCGGCAAGAGCCGTTACAGCGCGCTGCAACGCGGCGCATCGGCCAAAATCAGCAACTTCGCCGTGAAATCGACCGACAAAGGGTTGTATCTGGTGGTGATGGGCTCGCCGTCGCAAATGCACCAGATTACCTGGGATCAGGCCTACTACTCGCTGTACCGCTACCCGTGGACGGTGGATCTGACCAACGCCTGGGCGGAAGGTTCGCAGCCGAACGCGCCGACGCCGACCGCCAATGGTCGCCGTCACAGCAACGGCGGCGGCTGGGTGGCTAATGGCGCGGAAGTGGCGTCGACCGCTTATGTCGGGCCGTACGCTCGCGTTATCGGCGGCAAGGTGCTGGATTATGCCCGCATCGAAGATCACGCCACCGTACTGAGCGGCACCGTATCCGGCAACGCCCGGGTCAGCGGCCTGACGGTGGTGCAGGGCGACACGGTGATCAAGGACAACGCGCAGGTTAACACGGTGTTCAAAGGACCGGGCGCTTTCGAGCGCGGCGTGGTGGTATCCGGCACGGCGCAACTGCGCGGCGATGCTGAGATTCGCGGCGTTTCCACCTCCAGAGGCGTGTTCTACGGCTTCATTGACGAGAATGAAGTGAAGGACAGCCGGGCCGGCGCCAACCTGACCGACGCGGTACCGGAAGTTACCGAACGTCCGGCCTACGCCAGATGATAACCGGCTGAATAAGCCATCAGCATGAAAAGGGAACGGGGCGACCCGGTTCCCTTTCTATCAGGGACATCATGCGCGGCGGCGTGAAACGGAACCATGCGCCGTCAGCCATGATACACAAAGGAAAAGTAAAGGATGAAGCTATGACACACATAAGGACCGTGGCCCGGATGGTCAAAGGCGCGCTGATTATCGGCGGCCTGTTTACGTTCGCCCCGGCGTTTGCCGACGAAACCTGCGTGGCGGGCAACTGGCAGGCGGACGCTTCCACCGACATGCCGGCGGTGAAGTACCAGAGCGCGCATTTTGTCTTTCGCTGGAAAGACAGCGATGCCGGCAAACTGAACATAAAGGATGTGGAAGTCGCGGCGAAGCGCCTGGAGCTGGCCTGGGATAAGTACATCAACCAGATCAAATTCCCCGAACCCTACTGCAACAGCAAAGTGAAACTCAAGGCGAATGTCCACCTTGATCCTTCGTTTGCGCTGACCGGCGGCCTGGCGCCTAACGGCAGCATGGGAATGTGGATTGGCACGGAAGAGCTGAAAAACGACTGGTCGATCAATTGGGCGATGCCGCATGAACTGGCGCATGCGCTGCAGGGGCAAACCGGCGGTTTCCAGGCGACCGCGCCGGACAGCATCAACTATATGGGCTGGTTCTGGGAAGCGCATGCCGACTGGATGACCCATCAAATGGACAACATCCACCACAACCTGACCGGCAGCGCGGAAGAGGCGATCAATAACCCACATCTGTATCTGGGCACCACGCGCACCCGCTATGGCGGCTGGCTGTTCCTGGAGAATCTGAAAAACCGCTATGGCTATAAGGCGGTGAACGATCTGTGGGCCAACGCGCCGAAAGCGGGCGAGCCGGGACAAGGGACCGCGGATCCGTTCTCCGTGCTGAAAAGCAACATGGGCTGGAGCCAGTCCGAGCTGAATGATTTCTTCGGCGACTGGGCGCTGCGCAATGTCGGCTGGGATTACACCGATCCGGATGGCTACAACCAGGGAGCGGTCTATCGTCGCATTCTGGGCGGTTACGAGGCGCAGACTCTCGACAGCAGCCTGTCATACCGTCTGCTGCGTACCGCAACCCTGGATCCTGTCAGCAACACCGCCGGCGCACGGCGTTTTGGCGTACTGTTCGAACAGGCGCCGCAACGCTGGGGCTACAACGTGGTGCGGTTGATCCCGGATAACGGCGCCAGCCGTATCAGCGTGAAATTCAACGGCGCGGTGCAGAACGTGGCGGCGGTGAATCGTTTCCCCGGACTGAAAAACGATCCGGCCACGCTGCAATCGCCGGATTCCGACTGGCGTTGGGGCGTGGTGGCGGTGAATGCGTCCGGCAAAGCGCGCTACAGTGCGTTGCAGCGCGGCGCCAGCGCTTCCGTCAATAACTTCTCCGTCAAAAAAGGTGAAAACCTGTATCTGGTGGTGATGGGTACCCCGACGGAAATGCATAAAATTAAGTGGGATCAGGCCTACTACTCGCTGTACCGCTACCCGTGGACGGTGGATCTGACTAACGCCTGGGCCGATGGCAGCCAGCCGAATGCGCCGACGCTGACCGCCAACGGTCATCGCCATCGTAACGGCGGCGGTTGGGTAGCCGACGGCGCGCAGGTGGATGAAAGCGCTTATGTCGGGCCGTACGCCAGAGTGCTGGGCGGCACGGTGTCAGGCAACGCGCGCATTGAAGATCATGCGATCGTGCTGAACGGTACGGTGTCGGATAATGCCCGCGTCAGCGGTCTGACGATCATTCAGAATAATACGGTGATTAAGGACAACGCGCAGGTTAATACGGCGTTCTGGGCGCTGGGCCTGACCGTTCCGGGGCTGGCGGTATCAGGCGATGCCCAATTGCGTGGGGATATCGATGCGCAAGAGGCGAACATGTCGGTATCGCGCGGCGTCTTCTATGGTTATCTGACCGGCGCGGAGATTCGCGACGGACAATCCGGCGCTAACCTGACCGGGGCAGTGCCGGAAATTACCGAGCGCCCGGCTTACGCTAAGTAAGTGCTGGATAGATAACGGCATTCACGCTGATGTCAGAATGAAATAACGGGGCGAAAGCCCCGTTATTCAATCCTTTCGAGCCACCCGCGCGGCGGCGATCTTCACACGTCTCGCGTGATAAACGGCGGGTAACGCAGCGGGTTACTGACCGTTCCAGGCACGGATTTGCCGATCGCGCACCTGCAGTTTCTGTTCCGGCGTCAGCTTGTTGTAGTCGTTGCTGAGGCCGCTTTCCCAATCGCCGTACAACGGGTTGGGCAGTACGATGAATTGCGTACCGAATTTCGCCTGATTATTGCTGACGAATGCCCGACGTGCGGCATTGTCCTTGTGGTAGGTCGCCTCACCGAAGTCGTTCAGGTTATCCCCCACGTACAGCACAATGTCATTGCCCTGAGCGGCGATATCATCAAAGCGCGCCTGCTTGTTGCTGTTGCCCTTGCTTAGCCACAGCGTCTGGTCGTTCACGTTCGGAAAACCGAGTTTGACCAGGTTGTCACGCGTATCGCTGGCTTCGATAATCAGCCGGTTGGACACATAAAAAACCTGGCCGCCATGACTGTTGACATAACGGGCGAACTCCACCGCGCCCGGCACGGCCAGCGCCTGACGGGCCTGGGACCAGCGGTTCCAACTGAGCGGGCTGAATGATTTATGTTCTTTGGCCTGCCAGCCGCTGTAGGCGCTGTTGTCCAGCATGGTTTCGTCGATATCGACCACTACCGTCTTTTTCTTGCCCGGTTTGGCCGGCGCCGCGTCGAACGCCATCCGCGCGGTATTGAACGCCTGATAGCATAACGCCTGATATTCACCCGATTGCTGGAACCAGTTCAGGGCCAGCACCGACTGGTTGGCGAGCGTTGTCTGCGCATCCTGAGTTGCGGGCGTGGTGCAGCCGGTTAACGCCAGCACTGCCATCAGGGCGCTGGCGCTGAAAGTCAGCTTTTTCATGGTTTTTCCTTTGTTTTTGGCGAGCAAGGCGAGAACGCCGAGCTGGAATAGGAATAGTGTGGTAGTGGTATCGAAGCAGGAATATATCGGGGAGTAAATATGCTGGTTTTATTTGTACGCACTTTTTTAAGAACTGTCACGAATCGGCTCACAGAGGAAATCGGTGGGAATCGTAATGAAAACGATCCCACGACAACGAACTTAGCCTGTTGAAATGGTAAATACTATGCCGGAGAGTCAATAAAAATAAAGGAAACTCATAATGAGGGCAGATAATTGTAATGCGAATGATATGAACGTCATGGAATAAATTATCTTTTTATTAAACGGAAAATACTTCGTTTTTTTAATGCGTTTTATTTATTGTCGATATATCTTGCTGCGCGTTCTGTCGAGTCTTATTTATAACGGCGATTTATGGCGGTTTTATATCATCGGGATGACAAAAATATTTTTTCTTCATCAGCGCTTTTAATAGAAAATGGCTGGGAGATTTTCAGGCTGGTGATAGAAAACGCGATAAAACTGTTGGGGAAACGCTGCAGCAATACCCGACGCAGACAACAAAGCCGGGAATCATGATTTTTTGGAGTTATTTGGAAATTTTAAAGGCGTAGTGATGGCGTTAGGTGCGTATCCTCCTTTGCTGGAAAGGCTGTTGGTTTCCTGAAAAAAGCCTTTTATAGTATGAAAAAAAGTGGGGATAAAAATGGATGACAAAGCATATTGCTTCTGATAGGTGATAATTTTATATCGCTATCATTCATTGGTTTTGTTTTTTGAAACGAATAACGACTGTGATATTTATATTTAGGATAATAAGAATCCGCTCTGGCTAAGGATTGAATCCTGCCTAAAAAAGCAGTTATGATGACTTCCGACCAGCCAGATGTTCGAGCTGGTATTTATTCACAGTTGTAACATGGGTGTTGTCATTGTGGTAATTAATATGAGCCACCCATCTTTCTTTTGCTTTTTAAAAGCACTTACAGGCATGACGCCTAATTAAGTAAAACAGAAACAGGAGATGATATGTTTTTTAAGAAGACAGCTGTTCTGGCAACACTCCCCCTTTGGATTGCGTTTGCGGCTCACGCCGATGATTTTGACAAGCTGGATCAGGCGCTGCCTTCCGGCGTTAACGCCGCGTCGATTGCGCCGGTATTCGATTTCGATACGGACGGTTGTCTGCCCAGCGCCGGGATCAGCCGCAGCGGCAAGCAGAATGGCGGCCTTAACCCGACCGGCAGCCTGACAGGCGGTTGCCGCTGGTCCACGTTTCTGGACAAATCCAACACGTTGCATCGTTACGCCTGCGTCAATAACGGCGGCAACCGCTACTGCGGCCACTTTTACGCGCTCTACTTCCTGAAAGATCAGATTGTGGCCGGCATCAAGAGCGGTCATCGCCACGACTGGGAATATGCGGCGGTCTGGACCAAAAACGGCGCCGTGACGCACGGCAGCTACAGCGCGCACGGTAAGCTGACGACGGCGGCCGCATCCAGCCTCGATAAGCAAAATGGTCACCTGAAGTTTGTGTACCATAAAGACGGCGGGCTGACCCACGCTTTCCGTTTTGCCAAATCAGGCGAACAGGCGGAAAACCCCTACAACACTTTCGTTACGCCGGATATTGTCAGCTGGTACTCGGTGCATGGCGATGGCGTCAGCAATCAGGACATGCGCAACAAGATGAATACCTTCAACTACGAATCGGCTGATATCCCGATGAAGGACGGCAACTTCCTGTCTAATCTGAACAACGGCAAACCGGGTGATTACCCGAACTTCACGCAGGCCAGCGTGGACAGCTCCCGCTAATGCCTCCGGCCGGGCTGGATGGCCCGGCTATCTGTAATTCCCTCCATCTTTTTTAATCATCCTTGCGGCATGCCTTACATGCTATTTCTTCGCGTTTTCCCTCTTTACGGCGCAAACCGTTGCTGGCGTAAACCGTGTGCGACGAATGCCGGTATCAGGGAGACGGATTGATTTATGGTTGCAGACATGATGCCAGGCCGTAGACGGTGGAATGTGCTGAGTGACGGGGCGATATAAAGATGAATGATAGGCTTATATAGGGGATTTTGAATTGACTGGCGTCCCCAGCAGGGATCGAACCTGCAACTAGCCCTTAGGAGGGGCTTGTTATATCCATTTAACTATGGGGACTGCGTTGGCGACGCATTATAACCGATTTGGCTGTCGCCATAAGCACTTGCCGGTGCGTTTGCTCAATCCGCCACCAGTTTTGGCCTGAATAGCGGCCTTAATCGTGGTATCTTTCGCTACACTGGCCGTCAGACAAATGGGTGACGGACTACGCAAATCACTGAATTAGGGTGCGATCGCACAATTGGTGCTGGAATTATACCGGTGCCTGAAGCAGGATCCGCATCCTCCAATGTTGACCGTCGCGTCAGTCGATGCGACGGCGGTTGTTTCCCGAGCAAGGCTGTCCGGCATGAACCGGACAATTCTGAAGCGCTGACGGGAGGGGCGTCACTTCTGGCGCCGCTATTAAACGATCGCCATTTTTCCAACAGACCGCCGCTGGCGGCACGGGCAAACCAAAGCCCGGTGTATTAAGATGATAACATGTGGCCTTGTGCGCTGGCGGCCCGATGGCAGGTCGTGCGGACTGCATGAAAGTTCAGCAGGGAGATACGTTATGAATTTTCGTCTGGGTGGTGTGGTACTGGCGAGCGCATTGCTTGCCGGCTGTGCCAGCTCTAAAACCTCAGCGCCTGAGCAGCGTTCGGATCCGCTGGAAGGATTCAACCGCACCATGTTCGGCTTCAACTACAACGTGCTGGATCCGTATGTGGTGCGCCCGGCAGCGGTGGTCTGGCGCGATTATATGCCGCAACCGGCGCGCAATGGTCTGACCAATTTCTTCGTCAACCTGTCTGAACCCGCCACCATGGTGAACTATTTCGCCGAGGGTAAGCCCTATCAGGCGATGATTCACTTTAACCGCTTCTTCCTTAACACCTTGCTGGGGATGGGCGGCCTGATCGACGTCGCGGCAATGGCGAATCCGAAACTGGCGAAAGAAGAGCCGCACCGTTTCGGCAGTACGCTGGGGCATTACGATGTAGGCTACGGGCCTTATCTGGTGCTGCCGGGTTATGGCAGCGCCACGCTGCGTGAAGACGGCGGCGGGGTAGTGGATACGCTTTATCCGCCGTTGAGTTATCTCACTTTCTGGATGTCCGCCGGCAAGTGGGCGGTGGAAGGACTGGAAACCCGCGCCCGCCTGCTGGATTCCGACGGGCTGCTGCGTAATTCGTCCGACCCTTATCTGATGGTGCGCGACGCCTATTTCCAGCGGCACGATTTCCTGGCTAACGACGGTAAATCCGCCCCGGTGGCAAACCCGAACGCTAAAGCGATTGAAGGCAGTCTGGACGAAATCGATTCAGATAAATAAGCGTTTTTTTAGTATTGATAGGCGCCTGCGGGCGCCTTTTGTCACAACTCTTCTTACCTGCCCGCCTGAAACCCGCCAAACTGATTGTTTGTGAAACGTTATATTGTTGTTGAGCGTTTATTTAATTACATAAATTTATTTCCACCGTCTATGTAACAATAATAACAGCCGGTTAGAGAGGGTAACGATTCAGCAGCCCTGAGCAGCAATCCGCGTATGGCGTAACGCGCTCTTATCTCCGCCTGCCGTCAGCCATTTTTGCTCTATGCTGAAATAGACGAAGGCGTTGTCGCGCACCTGCTACGGGTTGCCGCCGTGTTTCTCATGGCTCATCGCTCCTGCATCGTTATCTCGCTAATCTGGAATCACCCTTGTTCACCTGCAGGGATGACACATTGACATAACGGGACATAAACATGAAAAAACTATTGGTTACCACCTTGTGTCTGGGCGCCATAGGGCTGGCACAGCCTGTCATGGCGGAAGAAAGTAAGGCAGTGGATGTGGTGCTGATCGGCGGCGGCGTCATGAGCGCCACGCTGGGCACCTATCTGCAGGCGCTGGAGCCGAACTGGACCATCAGCATGGTCGAGCGTCTGGATAATGTGGCGGAGGAAAGCTCCAACGGCTGGAATAACGCCGGTACCGGCCACTCCGCTTTTATGGAACTGAACTACACGCCGGAAAAAGCCGACGGCTCGATTGACATCAGCAAGGCGGTCGAAATCAGCGAAGCGTTCGAAGTTTCCCGTCAGTTCTGGTCTTATCAAATTTCTCACAATGTGATGAAAGACCCGTCGTCGTTTATCAATAGCGTGCCGCACATGAGCTTCGTGTGGGGCGACGACAACGTTAATTACCTGCACAAACGTTATCAGGCGCTGCAGCACAGCACCCTGTTCCGCGGCATGGAGTTCTCCGACAACGCGGATCAGATCAAGCAGTGGATCCCGCTGGTGATGGAAGGGCGCGATCCGCAACAGAAGATTGCCGCCACCCGTATGCCGATCGGCACCGATGTCAACTACGGCGAAGTCACCCGCCAACTGGTGGATGGGTTGAAACAGCATACGACTTTCAACCTGAAACTGAGCAACGAAGTACGCGACATCAAGCGCAACCCGGATAAAACCTGGGACGTAGTGGTTGCCGACCTGAAAAACGGCGGTAAAGAAAGCGCGATCAAAGCCAGGTTCGTGTTCATCGGCGCCGGCGGCGCGGCGCTGCAACTGCTGCAGAAATCCGGCATTCCTGAAGCGGGCAACTATGGCGGTTTCCCGGTCGGCGGCGAGTTTCTGGTCACCGATAATCAGGACATCGTAAAACGCCATCTCGCCAAGGTATACGGTAAAGCCTCGGTTGGCGCGCCGCCGATGTCCGTACCGCATCTGGATACCCGTATCTTCAACGGCAAGCAGGTGTTGCTGTTCGGGCCGTTCGCTACCTTCTCCAGCAAATTCCTGAAAAACGGTTCGCTGTGGGATCTGTTCTCGTCCATGAACACCTCCAACTTTATGCCGATGGTAAATGTGGGGATCGATAACTTCGATCTGGTGAAATACCTGATCGGTCAGTTAATGATGAGCGACGATGACCGTTTTGCCGCGCTGAAAGAGTACTTCCCGCAGGCCAAACAGTCTGACTGGCGTCTGGCGGTGGCGGGTCAACGCGTACAGGTCATCAAGAAAGACAAAGATCTGGGCGGCGTACTGAAGCTGGGCACCGAGATTGTCAGCGACAAAGACGGCTCCATCGCCGCGCTGTTGGGCGCGTCGCCGGGTGCGTCCACTGCTGCGCCGATCATGCTGAGCCTGATGCAGACCGTGTTCAAGGATAAGGTCGCGACGCCGGAATGGCAGGCCAAACTGAAGGAAATCATCCCGTCTTACGGCCAGAAACTGGAAGGCAATATCGACCTGACCAACAAGATCCGCGGTTACACCAGCAGCACGCTGAAACTGAACTATATGGAAGTGAAGCCGGAATAATACCGCCGGCATAGCCGACTTCCCATAAAACCAAAGGCCGCGATAGCGGCCTTTTTTACGAATACGGATTAGGTACTCGGGTTAGAAACTGTAGTTGAAGTTCACGCCGTACAACCACGCCCGGCCTTTAGAGGTAAAGGTGTAAGAGGGCAGGTTGGCCGCGACGCCGGCTTCGTGAATCGTCACTTTCTGACCGTGCATGTAAGACACGCCCACATCCACCGAGGCATCTTTGTTGAAGGCATAGGTGGTGCCGGCGCTCAGCCAGAGACGATCCTGATCCGGGATGGAGATGGTGCGTTTGTCGGCCGGTACCGGGCTGTCGTCAAACGCGATACCGGTGCGGAAAGTCCAGTTGTCGTCGTAGTAGTACGTGGTGCCCAGCGCGATGCGGTAGGCATCGTGGAAGCGTTCGTCTTTCTGGAACAGTTGCTGGCCGTTGCTGCCGGTGGCGCGCAATTCCTGGAAGGAACTCCAACTGGTGTAGGCCAGACTGTAGTGAACCGCCCATTGCGGGGCGACGCGGTGGTAAGCGGAAAGCTCCCACATTTCCGGCAGGTTGAGCGTCAGCTTGCCGGGGATGGTGGCGCCGCTGGTGCCGCGCGGCGCCGCCAGGTCGCTTCGGAAGGAACCATCAAAGTCGATGTCGACTTTGGAGCGGTAACTCAGGCCGAAGCGGTTGTTTTTATCCAGTTCATACAGGATGCCGGCGTTCCAGCCATAGCCCCATTCTTTACCATCCAGATGAGTGATCTCGGACGTTGAGCGTACGCCCAGCGCCGGACCGACTTCGCCGGCGTTACGCACAATCTTGGCATCGGCGTACACGGCGTTGACGCCCAGACCAAAGCTGAAATGCTGATTGAGGCGATAGGCCGCGCTCAGATTCAGGTTGGAGGTTTTCAGGTCGGTTTTGCCCGCGATGGAACCGGCGCTGAAATTGTCGCTGAATTCAGTCGCCAGACCGAAGTTGGTGGTGGCGGATGCGCCTACCGCCCACTGTTCGTTCAGCGGCATGATGAAATGCAGGTTGGGCACCCAGGCGTGCGGCGCAATATTGTCTGCGCTGGCGTCACGGCCGGTGCTGCTGGAGCCGCGCAGGTCGATGTCCGGGTTAATGTAGGTCACGCCGCCGGAAAAGGCCGGACGATCAAACATCGTCATGGTCGCCGGGTTGCGGCTGCCGGAGGTCGCATTGTCTGCAATGGCGCTTTCACCCGAAAAGGCGCGCCCCAGGCCGGATGAGGAGAACTCATTCAACTGGAAACCTGCAGCGGTTGCATTGGATGCCATTAGCGCCAGCGCCACAGCAAGTGATGTTTTCTTTAACAGGACTTTCTGGCTCATGACCGAAACCTCACTGAACGTTTGTAATTTTTGTTAAGCGTGTAACAAGGGACGCGCATTGTAGGGGGGGTTAATGGGCTGACAAATCAGACCAGTTGCGAAAAGTATAAAAGTAAAACGATGAAATGTTTTCTTTCAGTTCCACAAATGTTGCAAAAATGATTCAGAAATTAGATCCAGTTAACAAATGTCATGATTATGTTTAGATGATTTAGCCTATTTCATTGAAAAATAACGTTAAGATGTGATTCACATCACGTAATACCCCTTTAATCGGTAAGTGCTAGTGATAGACGGCTGTGGTGAGTAAAATGGGGGCAGAATAGATGGATAGCGTGCTTCCGATTGTGGAGGCGCCTGTCGCCGCAGAGGAGTTTTGCCATGACAAACGCGATTAACAAATGTAGCGCAGAAGAAACCGCCGCCTGTTGCTGTGTGGATGTGGGAACCGTAATGGATAACACCGATTGCACCGCATCTTACAGCCGTGTATTTCCCCACCGCAGCGACGCGGAACAGACGCAGAAGCAACTGACGGAAAAAGCCCGTTCGGTTGAATCCGAACCTTGCGTGATTGACGCACGTCTGTCCGAGGCGGAAGGCGGATTCAAACTGGATATGGATTTCACGTTTAGCTGCCAGGCTGAAACCCTGATCTTCCAGCTGGGCCTGCGCTAACCGGCCATCCTGAGCTAACCCGCGATCACGCTAACCGCGATCAATAGCGGCGTGCTTGCCTTCGCTTTGCGGCTGACTCGCTGAGATCAGCCGCATTCCCCGAGTCTTCCCGCCTCATTATTCTTTCTGTTTCATTATCTTTGCCGCCTTATTCCCGTTGCGTATGAGCGCCCGGAAGCGTGGCGTGGCTCGCTGTTTGGTATCTGCTTGTTTGCATAATGTAATCTTCAGGTTAACAATGAGTTCAGACCCCATCGGTCTCTGAAAAGGGATGAACGGAATGGTTATGCGCGAACGCGAAGTAGTGCCGCTGGTCACCCGGCGTGGCGACCGCATTGCGATTGTCAGTGGGCTGAGAACCCCATTTGCCCGGCAGGCAACGGTTTATCATGGTATTCCGGCGCTGGAGCTGGGCAAGCTGGTGGTCAATGAGCTGTTGCTTCGCAGCGGCGTCGAACCGGAGCTGGTGCAGCAACTGGTGTTCGGGCAGGTAATTCAGATGCCGGAGGCGCCCAATATCGCCCGCGAAATCGTGCTGGGCAGCGGCATGAGCGTGCATACCGATGCTTATAGCGTCTCCCGCGCCTGCGCCACCAGCTTTCAGGCGGTCGCCAACGTGGCGGAAAGCATTCTGGCCGGCGCTATCGACATCGGCATCGCCGGCGGCGCTGATTCGGCTTCCGTGTTGCCTATCGGCGTCAGCAAGGCGCTGGCGCGCACGCTGGTCGATCTTTCGCGCGCCAGAACCTTCCGCCAGCGGCTGGCGTTATTCGCTCGCCTGCGGCCACGGGATTTACTGCCGGTGGCGCCCGCCGTGGCGGAGTACTCTACCGGGCTGCGCATGGGCGATACCGCCGAGCAGATGGCGAAAGACTACCGTATCAGCCGCGACGCGCAGGACGCGTTCGCTCATCTCTCCCATCAACGCGCCGCGCAGGCCTGGGCCGACGGCGTACTGCGTGACGAGGTGATGACCGCCTGGGTGCCGCCATATAAGCAGGCGATTAATGAAGACAACACGATTCGTCGCGACAGCGCGCCGGAACAGTATTCCCGCCTGAAACCCGCCTTTGACCGTCGCTACGGCAGCGTGACCGCCGGCAACAGTTCGCCGTTAACCGACGGCGCCGCCGCCGTGTTGCTGATGAGCGAATCCCGCGCCAGCGAACTGAAACTGACGCCGCTTGGCTACCTGCGCAGCTATGCGTTCAGCGCTATTCCGGTACAGCAGGACATGCTGGCGGGGCCGGCGTACGCCACCCCGCTGGCGCTCGATCGGGCGGGTATCCGGCTCGATGATCTGGCGCTGATCGACATGCATGAAGCCTTCGCCGCTCAAACACTGGCTAATCTGCACCTGTTCACCAGCGCTGAATTCGCCCGCGATAAACTCGGGCGCAGCGCGCCGGTGGGGGAGGTGGACCGGGAGCGCTTTAATGTGCGGGGCGGCTCGATCGCCTATGGGCATCCGTTTGCCGCGACCGGCGCGCGCATGATCACCCAGACGTTGCATGAACTGCGCCGGCGAGGCGGCGGATTGGGGCTGGTTACCGCCTGCGCGGCAGGCGGTCTGGGGGCAGCCATGGTGTTGGAGGTAACGCAATGACCGAGCTGAATTCGATGCATCAGGCGCACGAACATGAGGCGCACGCCGCTTTCCAACTGACGCTACGCCCCGATCATATCGGGGTGATTACCGTGGATGTCCCCGGCGAGAAAGTGAATACCCTGAAAGCGGAATTCGCGGAACAGATGCGCGCGGTGCTGACGCAGGCCCGACAGCACAGTGGCCTGCAAGGGCTGGTTATCCTCTCCGGCAAGCCGGAATCGTTTATCGCCGGGGCGGATATCGGCATGCTGGATGCCTGTGCCGACGCGGCGGCGGCGCAGGCGCTGGCTGAAACCGGGCAGGAAACGCTGGAGGCGATCGCCCATCTGCCGTTCCCGGTGGTGGCGGCCATTCACGGCGCCTGTCTGGGCGGCGGGCTGGAACTGGCGCTGGCTTGCGATTATCGCCTCTGTACGCCGGACGACAGTACCCGTCTCGGGTTGCCGGAAGTGCAATTGGGGCTATTGCCGGGCGCAGGCGGCACCCAGCGTCTTCCGCGTCTGATTGGCGTGGACCGCGCGCTGGAGTTGATCCTGACCGGGCGGCAGTTGCGGGCGGCTCAGGCGCGGCGGCTCGGGTTGGTGGATGAGGTGGTGCCGCACGCGGTCTTGCTGGAGGTGGCGCTGGGCTTTATCCGCCGGGGTAAACGCCAGCCGTCTTCGCCCGGCTGGCGGCATCGGTTACTGATGCTGCCTTACGTACGCCGCTGGCTGTTTGAGCGGGTGCGGCGGCAGACGCAGGCGAAAACCCAGGGCAATTACCCGGCGACGGCGCGTATCCTGGCGGTGGTGCGGCGTGGTCTGGAGCAGGGCCGTCAGGCTGGCTATCAGGCGGAGGCTCGCGCTTTCGGTCGACTGGTGTCGTCGCCGGAGTCCGTGGCGTTGCGGCGACTGTTTTTTACCGCCACGGCCCTGAAAAAAGATCGGGGCGCGCCGGTCGAACCCGGCCCACTGCGCCGGGTCGGGGTGCTGGGCGGTGGTTTGATGGGCGGCGGCATCGCCGGCGTCACCGCGCTGAACGGCCGATTGCCGGTAAGGATTAAAGATATTCATGAGCAAGGCATTACCCTCGCGCTGCGCAACAGCTGGCAACGGTTGAGCAAACAGGTCGAGCGCCGCCGCATCACGCCCGCAGAGCAGCGGCGGCAAATGAGCCTGATTTCCGGCGGGACCGATTACCGGGGATTTGAGCGCGTCGATGTGGTAGTGGAAGCGGTATTCGAAGATTTGGCGCTCAAACAGCAGATGGTGCGGGAAACCGAAGCGGTGACGCCGCCGCATGCGGTGTTTGCCACCAATACGTCGTCGCTGCCGATTCATCAGATTGCCGCCGGCGTCAGCCGGCCCGAGCAGGTGATTGGCCTGCACTATTTCAGCCCGGTGGACAAGATGCCGTTGGTTGAAGTTATTCCGCATGCCGGAACCAGCGAGCAGACGTTGTCCACCACGGTGGCGCTGGCGAAGAAGCAGGGCAAGACCGCGATCGTGGTAGCGGATAAAGCCGGGTTTTATGTTAACCGTATTCTGGCGCCTTACCTGAATGAGGCAGCTCGCTGCCTGCTGGAAGGCGAACCGGTCGAATCGGTTGATCAGGCATTGGTGCGTTTCGGTTTTCCTGTCGGCCCCTTTACCTTGCTGGATGAGGTGGGGATTGATGTGGCGATGAAGATTGTACCGGTGCTGGTGGCGGAACTGGGCGAGCGGTTTTGTGCGCCGCCGGCGCTGGAAGCCATTGCCCGCGACAATCGTAAAGGCCGCAAGAACGGCCGCGGCTTTTATCGCTACGATCAGTCGCGTTATGAACGGTTATGCGGTTTGTGGCGGCGTCGGGGCAAAGTGTCCGACGGCAGCCTCTATCCATTGCTGGATGTGACGCCCAAAGCGCATCTGGATCCGGCGCTGATTGCGCAGCGCTGCGTCATGATGATGCTGAATGAGGCGGTGCGCTGTCTGGATGAAGGAGTGATCCGTCGTCCGGGCGACGGCGACATCGGCGCGGTGATGGGAATCGGATTTCCGCCGTTTCTGGGCGGCCCGTTCCACTACATGAATCAATTAGGGATAGAAACGGTGGTGGGAACCCTGCTGTCGTTGCAGGCGCAGTACGGCGATCGGTTTGCGCCGGCGGAAGGGCTGCTCCGGCGACAGTCGCAGCTGGTTGGCTTTGCTGATGAAACGGAGCGATAAGCGGGTGAAGGAGAAACCTAAACCCGTTATCCACCCTCGTTTTTTATTCTTGTCGGATGAGTAAATAATAAATTAAAAAGCCGAAAGGCAGATTTTTTGAATGAAATAACCCAATCTTGTTTAAAAAATTATTTTATTGGCTGACGAAACACTTTATTTATCGGATTCACTTTTAGGTGAAAAAATTAATTGATAAAAATGCTGAATGCAATGATGCATTAGCGGAGTGATAATTGTATTTTATTGAAAATGCTTGTTTTTTATTTAAACGGTCCATCGTTTTTACCACCCAGTGCAACAATTCCCTGAATGCTGGGCATAATACCGCGCTGAATTATTTAAACGTACTGTATTCGGCACCGGTGTTTTCTCTGTTCACTATAGTGAGGCGGGGTATTTTTTCCAGTGTTTCCCGCGGTTATAAGATGAAAAAGTGTAAAAGTGTCAGAAAAATAAAACCGGTGCCGGTTTATTCTGTATTGTGGGGATTGATAATTTTTTTATCTGAATGAAAATTATTTTTTAGTCTAAACTGCTGTTAAATGAAATCTAAAAGCGAGCCGACAGCATATTATGATGACGTGATGCCGGCTTTGCCCTGAAAAAATTAAGGTTAATTGCCTGAAAAAACGGGAGGTTGCCGACTACGGCGCGATGGCGGGTCCGTGGCGCAGCGCGACGCATGATGCGGTTGGTTGCGATTCGCCGGCAATTGGGGTAAAAAAATGCGCTTTGCGCTGGTAAAAACGCCATCAGCATGATGTGGCGATGCCCGATACCAGGCTGTGACCTGCCGCAAAACGGCTCCGTGCCGATTCAGCTAATCTGAAGCTATCCCCAGGGTTTTATTGCCCTTTTTCATCAATATAGCGGTGTAATATGCAAGTTTTGATCATGCGTCATGGTGATGCCGTACCTGACGCCGCCAGTGATGCGCTCCGGCCTTTAAGCAGCCGGGGAGATGAAGAATCTCGTCAGATGGCAGCCTGGCTCAACGATCAGTCGATTGATATTGATCGGGTACTGGTGAGCCCTTACGTGCGGGCTCAGCAGACGTTGCAGGTCGTGGCGGAGGTGTTGCCGCTGCCGGAAAGTGAATGTCTGCCGGAGCTGACGCCGGGAGGCAACGCCGAACTGGTGTGCGACTATCTGCTGGCGCTGGCGAAAGAAGGCACCAGCGCGGTGCTGGTGATATCCCACCTGCCGCTGGTGGGATATCTGGTCGCCGGGCTGTGCCCGTCTGAGACCGCGCCCATGTTCGCCACGTCGGCCATTGCCAGCGTCGAGCTGGATGATGTCTCCGGTGCGGGCGTATACCACTGGCAGGTCACGCCGTCCCAACTGACGGCCAAAGTTAAACCCTGATCGTCCGACAACAGGCGCCGTTAGCGGCTCCTGTTCGGTTTTCATACGGTTTCCCGCCGCAGGCGATTTTCCAGAACGGCGAAGAAGGTGAGGAGAGGAGGGTTATTCCTCGTCGGCGCTTTCCTGCGCCACCAGCACCAGTAAGGCCGCATTGCCGCCGAATTCCTTCGGCGCCTGATGAAACGCCAGCACGTCCGGGTGTTGGGCCAGCCACAACGGCGTTTGCTGTTTAAGAATGTGTTTGCCGTGGCCGTGCATCACGCAGGCGCAGTAGACATGTTCGCGCCGACAGGCGGCCAGCAGCGCCCCCAGTTCCTGCTTGGCTTCCAGCTGCGTCAGTCCGTGCAAATCCAAAAACAGTTCCGGCGAATAGTCGCCGCGACGCAGTTTCTTCAGCTCGTAATGACTGGCGCCCGGCCGGACATAGCGCGTCGGCCCGTCATTCTCCAGTTGCGGCTGGAATTCGTCCGAGAAATAGAAACTGGCGTCCACCTGTTCCTGAATCATCCGTCGTGGCGGCAATGCGCCGGGTTTGGTACGGGCCGGACGGTGAACATAGGTGTCCTGACGTAACCGGGTGGCGCCCGCCACCGACGTGCGGAAAAGCGCCTGCTCCTCGTCATCAAGCATGAATTTTTTTTTCATTGTGCGTCACTCTGTCATCGTCGCGGTTCTGTTGCAGAACCTCAATACGGTATCCGCATAGTTTCGGTGTCCGCATAGTTTTGATATTCGCATAGTTTTGATATTCGCATAGTTTACCTGTTCCGTGCCGGTCGCTAAACAAAACCTTATCGTTGCATCCCCCGCTCCGCGCCGTCCGGCGGTGATATCTGCTGATTTGTCGCCGTCTTCATGGCAAACTATTGCCATCACAGAAACATGCGATTACAGAGACAGTAGTCTGTGGAGGACAAACTTGGACAAAATTTTCGTCGATGAGGCGGTCAACGATCTGCATACCATTCAGGATATGCTGCGCTGGACAGTGAGCCGGTTTAACGCCGCCAACGTCTACTATGGACACGGCACCGATAATCCGTGGGATGAGGCGCTGCAACTGGTGCTGCCCAGTCTGTTTTTGCCGATCGATATTCCGGAAGACATGTACCTCGCCCGGCTGACGTCCAGCGAGCGTCATCGCATCGTCGAGCGGGTGATTCGCCGCGTCAACGAGCGTATTCCGGTGGCTTATCTGACGAACAAGGCCTGGTTTTGCGGACTGGAGTTTTATGTCGATGAGCGGGTGCTGGTGCCCCGTTCGCCGATTGGCGAGTTGATCAACAATCGCTTTGCGTCGCTGTTGCCCAACGCGCCGCATCATATTCTTGATTTGTGCACCGGCAGCGGTTGCATCGCCATCGCCTGCGCTCAGGCGTTCCCCGAAGCGGAAGTGGATGCAGTAGATATTTCCGACGAGGCGCTGGCGGTGACCGAACAGAATATCCAGCAGCACGGCATGGAATACAACGTGACGCCGATCCGTTCCGACCTGTTCCGTGACCTGCCGGCGATTCAGTATGACCTGATCGTCACCAATCCGCCGTACGTGGATGAGGAAGACATGGCCGACCTGCCGCAGGAATACCGCTTCGAACCGGAGCTGGGACTGGCGGCGGGCAGCGACGGCCTGAAACTGGTGCGCCGGATTCTGGCATGCGCGCCGGACTTTCTTACCGAAGAGGGCGTGCTGATTTGTGAAGTCGGCAACAGCATGGTGCACCTGATGGAGCAGTATCCGGATATTCCGTTTACCTGGCTGGAGTTCGACAACGGCGGCGACGGCGTCTTCATGTTGACCCGTTCCCAACTGCTGGACTGTCAGGCGCATTTCAGCCTTTACCGGGATTAATCCCTCCGCAGGGCGGCGGGCGGTAAATATCCGTCTGGCGCCCTGATGTTTTTTCAATGCTAAGGAGCCGTGATGGCAGGAAACAGTATTGGTCAGTTTTTCCGTGTCACCACCTTTGGTGAATCTCATGGCATCGCTCTGGGATGCGTGGTGGATGGCGTACCGCCGGGTATTCCGCTGACCGAGGCCGATTTGCAGCATGACCTGGACCGTCGTCGTCCGGGGACTTCTCGTTATACCACCCAGCGCCGCGAGCCGGATCAGGTGCGTATTCTGTCCGGGGTATTTGAAGGCGTGACTACCGGCACCAGTATCGGTCTGTTAATTGAAAATACCGATCAACGTTCGCAGGACTACAGCGCCATCAAGGATCTGTTCCGTCCCGGTCACGCCGATTACACCTATGAGCAGAAATACGGCATCCGCGATTACCGCGGCGGCGGTCGGTCTTCCGCCCGTGAAACCGCTATGCGCGTGGCCGCCGGCGCCATTGCCAAAAAATACCTGCAACAGCTGCACGGTGTGGTGATCCGCGGCTATCTGGCGCAGATGGGCGATGTGGTGTGCGAACTGAAAGAGTGGGCGCAGGTGGAGCAAAACCCGTTTTTCTGCCCGGACGCGGACAAGCTCGACGCGCTGGATGAACTGATGCGCGCCCTGAAAAAAGAGGGCGATTCCATCGGCGCGAAAATCACGGTGGTGGCTGAGTCGGTGCCGCCGGGGCTGGGCGAGCCGGTGTTTGATCGTCTTGACGCCGATCTGGCCCACGCGCTGATGAGCATCAACGCCGTCAAAGGCGTGGAAATCGGCGACGGCTTTGCGGTAGTGAACCGTCGCGGCAGCGAAAACCGTGATGAAATCACCCCGGAAGGCTTTCAGAGCAACCATGCGGGCGGCATTCTGGGCGGCATCAGCAGCGGTCAGGCGATCACCGCCCATCTGGCGCTGAAACCGACTTCCAGCATCACCGTGCCGGGGCGCACCATCACCCGCGACGGCGACGCAACGGAAATGATCACCCGCGGTCGCCATGACCCGTGCGTGGGAATCCGCGCGGTGCCGATTGCCGAAGCGATGATGGCGATTGTCCTGATGGATCATCTGCTGCGCCAGCGCGCGCAGTGCGCGGACGTGACGAGCCAGGTTCCCCGTTGGTAACACCATAAAAACACGGTAATACACCGAACACGAATACCATAAAACAATGAAAACAAACTGGATTGGGATGGTGGCGCTGCTGTTTTGCAGCGCCGCGCTGGCGAAGACACCGTGGCAGGAGATAACCCACCCGGTGGCAGGCCAGCCTCAGGCCATCGGCGCGTTTGCCAATGGTTGTATCATCGGCGCACAGCCGCTGTCGCTGCAGTCGTCTGATTATCAGGTGATGCGCGTCGACCAGCGGCGTTACTTCGGTCATCCGGACCTGCTGGCGTTCATCCATCGTCTCAGCGCCGGCGTGCATCGCGCCACCGGCGGCACCGTGCTGATCGGCGACATGGGCATGCCGGCCGGCGGACGGTTCAACAGCGGTCACGCCAGCCATCAGTCGGGGCTGGATGTGGATATCTGGCTGCAACTGCCGCGTCAGCGCTGGAGTCAGCAGCAGTTGCTGCAGCCGCAACCGCTGGATCTGGTGCTGGCGGACGGTAAAAACGTCAATCCGCGCGCATGGTCGCCGGATGTGCTGAAGCTGGTGAAGACGGCGGCGCAGGATAATGACGTAACGCGCATTTTCGTCAATCCGGCCATCAAAAAGCAACTGTGTCTGGAAGCCGGCGGCGATCGCAACTGGCTGCACAAGGTCCGGCCGTGGTTCGCCCATCGCGCGCACATGCATGTGCGGCTGCGTTGTCCGGCGGATAGCCTGGAATGTCAGGATCAGGATGCGCCGCCGGCGGGCGACGGATGCGGCGCTGAACTGAACAGCTGGTTCCAGCCGCGCAAACCGGGCGCCGAACCGCCGGCCAAAACGACGCCTCCCCCGTTGCCGCCTTCCTGTCAGGCGTTGCTTGATCGCCATCTGATTGCGGAATAATTCATGGAATGGTTCGTTGTTGGGCCGGATATTCTGGCCCTGTTGTTTCTGGCTAGCGTGATCGCCGGATTTGTGGATTCGATCGCCGGCGGCGGCGGGTTGCTGTCCATTCCGGTGTTGCTGGCGGCGGGGCTGTCGCCCGCTCAGGTGCTGGCGACCAACAAATTGCAGGCGGTGGGCGGTTCGTTTTCCGCCAGCCTGTATTTCATCCGCCGCAAAGCGGTGGACATGCGAATACTGAAGCTGGCGGTGCCGCTGACCTTGCTGGGCGCGATGTTCGGCGCCTGGCTGATTCAGCAGATTCACGCCGATTTCCTGCGTAAATTGCTGCCGGTGCTGGTGATCGGTATCGGCCTCTATTTTCTGCTGATGCCGAAAGTGGGGGATGAGGATCGGCATGCGCGCCTGTCGCTGTTGCCGTTTTCCCTGCTGGGCGGCGCCTGCGTCGGGTTTTACGACGGCTTCTTCGGGCCGGGGGCCGGGTCGTTTTATGCGCTGGCCTATGTCACTCTGCTGGGTTTCAATCTGGCGAAAGCCACCGCGCACGCCAAAGTGCTCAATTTCACCTCCAATTTCGGCGGCCTGGTGTTTTTTATGCTGGGCGGTCAGGTGGTATGGGGCGTGGGTTTGGTCATGCTGGTCGGGCAGATTATCGGCGCCCGGCTGGGGGCCAGAATGGTGCTGACCAAGGGGCAGAAACTGATTCGCCCGATGCTGGTGATCATGTCCGCCCTGATGAGCATCAAATTGATTCATGACAACCACGGCAGCGAGATTGCCCGCTGGCTGGGACAGCTATTCTGATGACGATGTTGACTGAAACTGCACACACTCACCATTACGACCAGTTGATCGCCGTATTCAACCGGTGTTTTAGCGAGGAATACAATACCCGGCTGGTGAAGGGCGACGATGAGCCCATTTATCTGCCGGCCGACGATCAGGCGCCGTATCACCGCATTGTGTTCGCACACGGGTTTTATGCCAGCGGTATGCACGAGATTTCCCACTGGTGCATCGCCGGTGAAGAGCGGCGCAAATTGGTGGATTTCGGCTACTGGTACTGTCCGGACGGACGCGACGCCGCGACCCAGAGCCAGTTTGAATCGGTGGAAATCAAACCGCAGGCGCTGGAGTGGATGTTCTGCGTGGCCGCCGGCTTTCCGTTTAATGTCAGCTGCGACAATCTGGATGGCGATGTCGATCCGGATCGCATCGCTTTCCAGCGCCGGGTGCACGCGCAGGTCATGATTTATCTGCAACAGGGCGTGCCCGGCCGACCTGCGCGCTTTATTCAGGCGCTGCAGGACTTTTACCACACTGCGCCGCAAACCGCGGCGGACTTTCCTTATCCGGCCGATTTGTGATGATCGGCGGGCAACACGATAACTGAGGACCATTAATGATCGCAGAATTCGAGGCGCGCATCCTGACGCTGATTGACAATATGGTGGAGCACGCCAGCGATGATGAACTGTTTGCCAGCGGTTACCTGCGCGGCCACCTGACGCTGGCGGTGGCGGAAGCCGAAGCGCATGGCGAACAGACGGCGCAGGCGCTGCATGCCCGGGTACAGGACAGCCTGAACAAGGCGATTAATAACGGCGAGCTGTCGCCGCCGGATCAGGCGCTGGTCGCCCAGGTTTGGGAATCGTTGTATCAGCAGGCGCAATTGCAGTAACACGCGCGAGGGTCGGAATGGGCGCCCGCCTGTGTCGACCTGTGATGGGGTCTTAACCCTTCGCTGAACCTGATTTCGTGACCGGCAGGCGTGCGGTCACGGAATCTGAGCAGGCGTATCTTCTGGCCCGGACGGCATCCGGCTGCCTCAACGGCGCGACAAATCTACAGCCCGTGTTTTTGCCTTAACCGAAACAGTAACGCCTGTCTGGCATGGGCGACGCGCGGCTGGCGCAGCGCGCTGGGTTGCCAGAGTAAATAGTAACTTCGGCTGGCACGCGCTACGGGGGCGGGAATTTCACTCAGCTCTCCTCGTTCGATATAGGGCGTGCATAAATACGCAGGCAGGGCGCTCCAGCCAAATCCCTGGCACAACAGGCTGCATAAGGCGCGTAAGTCTTGCCCGACCATGGCGGGAAGGATGGCCGGCGCCTGCACACGGTTCGCCGTAAACCAGTTATCGATAAGCGGGAGCGTCAGGCTATAGGCCAGCACCGGTTCGGTTTGCATCGCCGCCAGGGTATCCGGCGTGTTCATCAGCCGGGCGACGACCTGGGGCGACGCGACCGCCATCACTTCGTCGGTCAGCATCAGCTCGCTTTTCAACCGGGTGTCATGCGAGGGCGCCGCCGAGATCCCCAGATCACAGTAGCCCTCAATCAGGCTTTGGGTAATCGCGTCGTAATCCCCGGTTTGCATCCGGACGCGCACCCCCACCTCCAGCAGCGGCAACAATTGTTTGGCTACGACTTCGGCCAGAAAATCCGCATGACCAATGATTTGTAATGCGCCAGCCAATTCCAGTGAACGCGCTTTCACCGAGGCCAGTGCGTTTTCCGCCTCATCCAGCCGATCGCCAATATCCGCCGCCAGTTCATCGGCCACCGACGTGGGGACGACGCCCCGCGTTTGCCGCTCAAACAGTGGTCGCCCAATCGACATTTCCAAACCGGCGACATGCTGTGATACCGCAGGCTGCGTCAGGTTAAGCGTGCGTGCGGCTCCGCTGATAGAGCGTTGTCGATACACCTCAATAAAGGTTCTCAGCCGAACAAGAGACATGTATCAACCATAAAATTTTTTATATCCATACCTAAATATGCTAGTTGGTCACAACTGATTAACGTCGCTAAAGTGCGCCCTATCAAAACATAACTGCCTTTTATTCGGAAGGCGGTTTGCAGGAAGTAAAGGAAAATTTATATCAAAGCCGGACGGCAAGCGAAGGGATCGCACTCCAGCGTTACGGTTTGAGCGGATTCGTCCGCCTGCTGCGATCCAAATAACGGTGAGCCGAATGGATACGCGCTTTTTGTTTTCCCGCCTGTCGGGAAGAAAGACACCACACGATTGTTAAGGATTCACCATCATGCCTTTAGCGCAAACGACCAACGATTTAAAAGCGATATTGCAGACCATGAAGAATGCCCACATCGCCACTGGCCCGGCCGACGCCGCGCTGCGCCGCGACAGGCTGCTACGCAGCGCCCGGCTTATCCGGGAAAATTATCCGTCGCTCAGCAAAGCGATGGATGCGGATTTTGGTCATCGCAGCGTGTATCAGTCGCTGGTGGCGGATATGGCGACGACGGTGAAAACGCTTGAGCATTCCGCGGAGTACGTAGCGCAATGGATGAAACCGGAATTCGTCGACAGCCCCGTGCCGGGCATGCAGGCCTGGATACAGCATCAGCCGCTGGGCGTGGTCGGGGTGATCAGTCCGTGGAATTTCCCCATCAATCTGGCATTTGGGCCGCTGGCCGGCGTATTTGCCGCAGGCAATACCGCGATGCTGAAGCCTTCGGAGCTGACGCCCGCCACCTCGGAACTGCTGGCGGAACTGATCGCGCGTTACTTTGACCCGCTGGAGCTGGAAGTGGTGTTGGGCGACGCGGCGATTGGCGCTGCGTTCAGCAGCCTGCCTTTTGATCATTTGGTCTTTACCGGCAGTTCCGCCGTTGGTCGCCATGTGATGCGTGCCGCAGCCGATAATCTGGTGCCCGTTACACTGGAACTGGGGGGGAAATCGCCGGTGGTCATCGACCGTGATGCGGATGTCGGCCTGGCGGCGCAGCGTACCCTGACCGTGAAGACCTTTAATGCCGGTCAGATCTGCCTCTCCCCTGACTACGTCATGTTGCCGGGCGATCAGGTTGATGCCTTTGTTCAGGCCGGCAAGGCGTTTATGGCTCAGGCATTCCCGACGCTTCAGAACAACCCTGACTATACGTCGATCATTACGCCGCGACACTATGAGCGTCTGGTTGGTCTGTTAAAGGATGCTGAAAAACAGGGCGCGACGCTGGTGAGCCTGGCGCCTCAGGGCGAGCCGGATTTTGATGCGGTTTCCCGCAAGATCGCGCCGCATCTGGTGCTGAATGTCACCGATGAGATGCAGATTATGCAGGAGGAGATCTTCGGGCCATTGTTGCCGGTACGCACCTGTCATTCGCAGGAAGAGGCGATTGCGTACATCAACGCGCATCCGCGCCCGCTGGCTGCGTATTACTTTGGTCAGCAGTCGGCGCGGCAAACCGCGTTTGCTGAACGGACCACGTCAGGGGCGCTGGTCATCAATGATGTGATGACGCATGCCAGTAACGACGCACTGCCCTTTGGCGGGGTGGGGGCTTCCGGCATGGGCGCTTACCACGGCATTCATGGTTTCCGCCGTTTTAGCCACGCCAAAGCGGTTGTGGTTCAGGATGAAGAGGGCGCATCCAACCTGCGTTTGCGGGCGCCCTATAGCGACAAAGTGTCTCAGCTTGAAGCGTTTTTGAAAGGCTGATGCGAACGACCTACTGAATTAGTGAGTTAAGGAGAATGACGATGAAGGTACTGATGGTATTGACGTCCCACGACGCGCTGGGAAACACAGGCAAGAAAACCGGGTTCTGGCTTGAGGAATTCGCCGCCCCTTATTACACCTTCAAAGATGCCGGCGCTGATGTGGTGCTGGCGTCGCCGGCAGGCGGACAGCCGCCGCTGGACCCGAAAAGCGATTTGCCGGAATTCCAGACCGAACTGACCCATCGCTTCAAGGCTGACCCGGCAGCACAGCAAGCGCTGGCTTCCACGGTGAAACTGGACAGCGTGCGTATGGAAGATTTCGACACGGTGTTTTATCCGGGCGGTCATGGTCCGCTGTGGGATTTGGCGGAATCACCGGTTTCAATTGCGCTGATCGAAGCATTTGAACGGGCCGGAAAACCCATCGGTTTCGTGTGCCATGCTCCCGGCGTCTTGCGCCATGTCAAGGCCGCCAATGGCGAGCCGCTGATCAAAGGTCGCCGGGTCACCGGGTTTACCAACACGGAAGAAGCGGCAGTGGAATTGACGGATGTGGTGCCGTTTTTGATTGAAGACGAGTTTCAGAAACTGGGCGGGTTGTATTCCAAAGGCCCTGACTGGCACCCTTACCTCGTCGAGGACGGTAAGCTTGTCACCGGCCAGAATCCGGCCAGTTCGGAAGCGGTCGCCAAGGCGTTGTTAAAACAACTGGCTTAATCGGCTGACAAAGGAAACAGGCAGAATGACCATAAGATTGCATCATCTGAATGCTTCGCGTTCCATGCGTATTCTCTGGTTGCTTGAAGAGGCGCAGCTTCCCTATGAGCTGATCCGCTACCAGCGCAATCCGCAGACGCAACTGGCGCCGGAAGCGCTCAAGGCTATCCATCCGCTGGGTAAATCGCCGGTGGTGGAGATTGACGGCAAGGTGATTGCCGAGTCCGGTGCCATCGTTGAGTACATTATCAGTAAATACGCGCCGCAGCTGGCGCCCGATGAGCAGGATGCGGGTTATGCCGACTATCTGCAATGGATTCATTTTGCGGAAAGCTCGGCCATGCTGCCGGTATTACTGAAAGTCTTTAATCAGTTTGAGAAAAATACCGGTCAGACGCTGAAGTTTCTGGATGATTATGCCGAGGTGGAGTTCAAAAAAGTGTTTTCCTATTTGAACGACTACCTGGCTTCACGCGAGTTTATTGTTGGGCAGCGCCTGACCGGGGCGGACTTTATGTTGGGGTTCGTGGTGAAGCTGGTCACGGAGCGCTTTAATCTGGGGCAACAGTACCCCCATATTCTCCGTTATTCGCAACGCATTGCGGATATCCCGAGCTGGCAGCAGGCGCAGCGTCTGGAATCAACTCAGGCCTGACGGCTTTTACTGATTTTAGAACGGTTATCTTGTCTTAAAAGGGAGTTACAACTATGGCTGTTGAGAAAGTACTTTATCGCGCCCAGGCTTCGGTGACCGGCGGACGGGATGGACATGCGGTTTCCGATGATAATCACCTCGATCTGAAACTGACCACTCCGCGCGAGCTGGGCGGCCTTGGCGGTTCCGGCACCAACCCCGAGCAACTGTTTGCCGCCGGTTACGCGGCCTGTTTTACCGGCGCGCTGAAACTGGTGGCCTCCAAAGAGAAGGTGTTGGTTCCCTCCGCCACGGTGATTGAAGGTCTTGTCGGCATTGGTCCATCCGGCGGCGGTTTTGGTATCGAAGTTGAACTGCGCATTACCATTCCCGGCATGGACAAGGCGCAGGCTCAGGCGTTGGTGGAAAAAGCGCATCAGGTTTGCCCCTATTCCAACGCTACGCGCGGCAATATCGATGTGACATTGACCGTGTTGTAATTGTTTTTCGGATAAGTGTTGTAATTGTTTGTCGGATAAAGGGATGGCGCTCACATGGCCATCCCTGTTCCCTATTTTCAACGTGGGCTATTGCAGCCAGAAACAGAGCGCATAAAACACGCCCAGACTCGCCATCACCGCCAGCATGGTGTGGCGAACCAGCAAGGCGATCGCCACGCTGCCCACCGCGCCCCATAAGTACGGGTTATCCGGAAAGGGACGCAGCGCTTCCTGATGCAGCAGGATCACCGGCCCGCAAATGGCCGTCAGCAAACAAGGCGCAGAGTAGTTGAGCGCTTGCCGGAATAGCGCGGGTAGCCTGACGGGAACGCCGGGTTCCAGAAACACGTAGCGGTAAGCAAATACGACCAGCGCCAGTAACAGTAATAATCCCCAACTCATGATGTTTCTCCGTTAAGCCGCGCCATCAGAACCGAAACGGCCATGCCGCCGAGGCCCGCTATCATGATCGCCCCTTCGATGCGCCAGTAAGCCAGCAGCATCGACATCAACAGTGAAAACAGCGTCCCCGCCAGTACCGGCAGGCGTTTGACCATCGGTACCACCAGCGTGATAAAGGTGGCGACGATGGAAAAATCCAGATGGTAGCGATCGAGATGGGGAATCGCATTCGCCATCATCACGCCCGCCAGACTGCATACCACCCAGCACAGATAAAACGTCAGCCCGGCGCCGAGTAGATAGGCGGTGGTCAGCCGTGCCTTTGCGGCTATCGCCAGCGCGAATAACTCGTCGGTCAACAGAAAACCGAGCAACAGGCGATAACGGGCTTTCAGCGGCGCGATGGTAGGGCGCAGCGTTAGACCATAAATCAGGTGCTGGGCGGTAATCACCATGACGGTCAGCAAGATAGTCATGACGCTGCTCCCCGACATCAACAGGCTCAGCGTCACCAACTGCGCCGCGCCGGCGAAGATAACCGCCGACATCCCCACCGCTTGCCAGAATGTCAGCCCGGCCTGTACCGCCATTGAACCCGCCAGAATGCCCCAGGGAATAACCGCCACGCACAGTGGCAACATAGCGACTGCGCCGCTAAGGAATTGGTTGGATGCCGAGTCCGACGGATATCGTCGTGATAAGGCGGTGAAAGGTGAAAATGACATAACCACGATTCTCTTCTTCAACGAATAAGCCGGAAGAATAGACAGGAGAGCGGCGGCGGTATTGAAAGAAATTGCCTGATGTCTGATTACTTCAGAGTACGGACAAACTCACCCGGCGTGATGCCCATTGCGCGTTTGAAATGACGATTGAAGTGGCTCTGATCGGAGAAGCCGCACTGGGATGCGGTGTCAGACAGGCTGACGCCCTTTATCAGCAGCGAGCGCGCCTGACGCAGGCGAGCCTGAACCAGATAAGCATGGGGCGTCATGCCCAGCAGCGCCTTGAATTGTCTGAGAAAATGCCACGGGCTAAGGCCGGCTGCCTCCGCCAGTTGCAGCAGGCTGATATCCTGCTCCGGGCATTCGTCAAGCCACGCTTTCGCCCGCAGAATGGACAGGCTCGCCGATGGCAAGGTCCGTCCGTCGGAGCGGGTTTTGCTGTAGCGCATCATCAGCCAGCTCAATGACGAAAACAGCAGGGTTTCTTTCAACAGGCTATTGCCTGCCTGCGGCAGCAGGGTGAAGGCCAGCCGCAATTGCGCCGACAAGCCGGGGTCATGCAAGACGGCATCGGGAAACCACGGCGTGGCGCCTTGCGGCACGCGCAGGTCGCGCGACAGGTGGCATAACAAGTCCGGCGAAGGATAGATGGCGCGGTAGGACCAGCCGCTGGCGACTTCGGCGTGGCCGGTATGAATTTCATCGGCATTGACCAGAATGATATCGCCGGTGGGGGCGACGTGTTCACCGCCGGTACGATAGAAACGCTGCGCGCCTTCCTCAATCACGCCGATACAGAAATTCTCGTGCGAATGGCGGGAAAAACGCTGGTGATGGTAGCGAGCCTGCAGCATTTCCAGCCCGCCCAGATCTTTCAGGTGGTGAAACTGCACTTCTTCCCGCGATGAAGGTTTTCCCATGAACCGCTCCCGAATCCTGTTTGGTATAAAATTGCTGCCGTATTGAATGCGCTATCCGAATTTAACTATACCGCTTTGCCTTTTAGCAGTTTTCTCACCCAAAACCGATTGGGGTGCAACGCCGCCAGCGTATCGCTGTCCAGCGGCAGCGGTTCGCCGAACAACTGCGATGCCAGTATTTCGGCGGCCAGCGGCGCAGAGCATAAACCGCGTGACCCCAACGCGCCAATCAGATAGAGATTCGGCCAGGACGGGGCGGCGGCTACTTCGTCGCCGTCAGCCAGCCGTTCTGGCAGATCCTGATAACACGCCAGTGTCTGTGGGTAATCCGGCACCTGACCCAGCAACGGCAGATGATCGCGGATCGCGCAGCGCACGCCGCAACGCGCCTGTTGCCCGGAAATGTCCACCTCGGTGGGCCAGTCACTGTCGGGCAGACAATCAATCAACCGCTGACGGTTCTGCTGTTGATCGGTTTCACGGTAATCCGTATCCGTATCGCCGCGATGATAGCTGGCGCCGATACAATGCGTGTGGTGATGCGGGCTGACCGGCGTCAGGTAGCCATCGTAGCACAGCACCTGACGCAGCGCGGACAGCGACGGCGTGTCGGGGACGTGGCTGACCTGACCGCGCACCGCGTAGACGGGCAGGCGGCGGGTCTGCTCCCAGTCGCTTACCTGATGACCGTTGGCCAGCACCACCGTGGCGTGTTGACGCTGACGGCCGTCCGCCAGCGTCAGTTGCCAGCCGCTGTTGGTGTGGGCGAGTGCGGCGACGGCGGTAGATAAATGCGCCTGCAGGCCCTGCCGGCAGGCCAGCGCAAAGGCCGATGCGGTCAGCTCGGCCGGGCATAGCCAGCCGCCTTGCGGGTAGGTGAGGCCGTGGGTGTGCAGCGGTACGCCGGCCTGTTCGGTCAGGGTGCGCGCGTCCGCCGGGCGTACCAGCGTCTCCGGCCAGTTGCCGGCCAGTATCTGGGTTATTTTGCGCGTGCTTTTTTCATCGTAAGCCAGCTGGCTGACGCCGCACCAGTCGTGTTCAAACGTCACCCCTTGCGCGGCGAGGGCATCGTAGCAGCGGCGGGCGAAGCCGAACGCGGTGGCGAAAAATCCCGATAACGCATCCTGCTTGTCGTTCAGCAGCGGATAGAGCGCGCCCTGACGATTGCCGGAGGCGCGTTGTCCCACCTGTTCGTCGGCGCAGTACAGCGTCACCCGCGCGCCGCGTCGCAGCAGCGCGAGCGCCGTCAGTACCGCCGCGACGCCGCCGCCGACAATCGCCACCTCCTGCGGGTGTGTGGCCGCAGGACGCGCGTACCAGGGAGTGGGGTGCGGCTGTTCACTGCTGTGCGACACCGCGCCGCACAGCATTTCCCGTTTCTGACCGAATCCCTTGATTTTGCTGACGTCAAATCCCGCCTGTTGCAATCCCCGGCGCACAAAACCGGCCGCGGTAAAGGTCGCGAACGTCCCTCCGTTGCGACACAAGCGCGCCATGGCGTGAAATAACGCATCGGTCCACATGTCCGGATTTTTGGCCGGGGCGAATCCGTCGAGAAACCAGGCGTCGATACGCCGGGTCAGGCTGTTGTCCAGTTTGGGCAGCAGGGCGTTGACGTCGCCGAACCACAGGTCCAGCGTGATGCGCCCCTGCGCCAGAATCAGCCGGTGACAACCGGGCAGCGCCAGCGGCCAGTGCCGGCGCAGTTCGTCGGCGAAAGGCGCCAGCTCCGGCCAACTGGCGTGCGCGGCGGCCAAATCCGACTGGCGCAGCGGAAATTTCTCAAAACTGATGAAGTGCAGCCGCTGCAGCGCGGCGTCCGGTTGTTGCTGGCGAAACTGTTCGAACGCCTGCCACAGCGTCAGGAAATTCAGTCCGGTGCCGAAGCCGGTTTCCGCCACGGTGCAGACCGGGCTGGGATGGTCGGAGAAACGCTGCGGAAAACCGTTGCCCTGCAGAAAGACGTAGCGGGTTTCCGCCAGGCCATCCTGGTTGGAGAAATAAACGTCATCAAACTGTTGCGATACAGGTGTACCCTGAGCGTTCCAGTTCAGGTCTGCATGCTGGATGGAAGGGCTTGTCACGGCAACTAACTCATTATTCAAGCGGTGGCGAGATTTTAGCGAGCGGTTTATTAAGTCGCAAATTTGAGAAAAGTTAGTCTGATCGGACTTGTTCAGCTTACATCTGTACGCTAAAGTGCGGAGCTAAATCCAAACTCTACAAGCGGAAGAGGTATTGAATGAAACGTGCGGTGATTACTGGTCTGGGTATTCTGTCCAGCATCGGTAATAACAAAGAGGAAGTGCTGGCATCCCTGCGTGAAGGCCGTTCTGGCATCACTTTCTCCGAAGAGCTGAAAGATTCCGGCATGCGTAGCCACGTCTGGGGTAACGTCAAGCTGGATACGGCGGGCCTGATTGAACGTAAAGTTGTACGTTTCATGAGCGATGCCTCTATTTACGCTTACCTGTGCATGGAAGAAGCCGTCAAGGATTCCGGGCTGTCCGAAGAAGCCTACCAGAACAATCCGCGCGTAGGGTTGATCGTTGGTTCCGGCGGCGGTTCCCCGCGTTTCCAGGTGTTTGGCGCTGACGCTATGCGTAGCCCACGCGGCCTGAAAGCGGTCGGCCCTTATGTCGTGACCAAGGCGATGGCTTCCGGCGTGTCTGCCTGTCTGGCGACGCCGTTTAAAATCCACGGCGTCAACTACTCCATCAGTTCCGCTTGCGCTACGTCCGCGCACTGCATCGGCAACGCGGTCGAGCAGATTCAGATGGGCAAACAGGACATCGTGTTCGCTGGCGGCGGTGAAGAGCTGTGCTGGGAACTGGCGTGCGAGTTCGACGCTATGGGCGCGCTGTCCACCAAATACAACGAGACGCCGGAACGCGCTTCCCGTACTTATGACGCGGATCGCGACGGTTTCGTTATCGCCGGCGGCGGCGGTATGGTGGTCGTGGAAGAGCTGGAGCACGCGCTGGCGCGCGGCGCGCATATCTACGCTGAAGTGGTTGGCTATGGCGCGACGTCCGATGGCGCCGACATGGTAGCCCCGTCAGGCGAAGGCGCGGTGCGCTGCATGAAGCTGGCGCTGCAGGATGTCGATACCCCGGTGGATTACATCAATACTCACGGCACCTCAACGCCGGTGGGCGATGTGAAAGAACTGTGGGCGATCCGTCAGGTGTTCGGCGACAACGTTCCGCCGATCTCTTCCACCAAAGCCATGACCGGTCACTCGCTGGGCGCCGCGGGCGTGCAGGAAGCCATCTATACGCTGCTGATGTTGGAGCACGGTTTCATTGCGCCGAGCATCAACGTTGAAACGCTGGACGAGCAGGCGCAAGGCATGAACGTCGTCACCGAGCCGACCGAACGTCAGCTGACTACCGTGATGTCCAACGGTTTCGGTTTCGGCGGCACCAACGCCGTGCTGGTGATGCGCAAATACGCGCAGTAACCGCGAAAATATAAAAAATACCGGGCTTGCCCGGTATTTTTTTGTCTGACGATCGTTGCCGCCAATCCGCTTTTCTCTGCCGCTTCCCTGATTTTCCGCGCGTTACAGCACTACTCACATCAGCTTACAGCACTATTCACATCAGCTTACAGCACGACCCACATCAGCAAGGCCACCACCAGGATCGCCACCAGCGCCAGCCCGATAGGTTTATTGACCAGCGACCGCCATTCCTGCGGCAAGGCGACGATGAGCGGGTTGATAAACGGCTGCAACGGCGCGGCGGAAGCCTCCTGGATCTGCTGGAGTCGCCGGCGGTAGAGGAACGTCACCACGTCGCTGATTTGCGAAGGGGTGAGCGGCGTTTGTGGCGTAATGTTCAGGGTGCTGCGGGTGAAATCCTGCAACAGTTGTTGTTCCTGCTGATCGAGCGGCTGTTTCAGCGCCGCCTGCAGCGTATGCAGGGTGGGCAGGGTATGCTGCTGCAACAGAATGCTTTGGGTGTTGAGGAACTGGCTTAACACCTGAAAGTTCTTCGCCGGAATCGGATCGCCGGTTTTCAATCCCTGCATGTCCATCATCGTTTGCCAGACTTTACCCGGCGATTCGCCGGTCAGCGCCACCAGCTTTGACACCAACTGGTTGAGCTGGTTGTGTTCCGCGGGCAGCAGCGCGCGGTCCAGCAGCGCGGTCGCCGCCGGCGATGAATTGGCGGTGAACCCGTCCGGAATGACGCCGGCTTGCAGCATGGCCGCCAGTTGCTGAGACGTTTGCGGCAGCGGCGGCGGTATGGTGGCGGCGGTAGGCGTCTGGGGAAACTGAATCGGCTGCCCTGTCGCGGTATTGCCAAACGGCAGGGTATTGCCCCCCGTGGACAACAGCGTGGCTGCCTGCGGCAACTGGCCGTTTTGCAGCAGCGTCACCACCAGCTTTAGCTGCGAGGGCGTCAGCGAACTCAGCACCGTGTGGCCGAACTGCTGGCGGATGAAATCGCTGACGGCCTGACGGTTATTCCCCTGCGACAGCAGGCTGGTCAGCTGTTGCAGCAACTGGCGGGTATCCTGCGACCCCTGTACGGTCGTCAGTCGGTTCTGCAAACTCTGCTCGGCAGCCGGAAACTGGCTGGCAAGCAACTCCGCGTTATTTTTCGTGCCGAGCTCTGCGCGCACGGTTGCCCAGACTTCCGCCGGCTTGGCGCCGCTCAGGGTGGAAATCTGCACCACCAGCTTTTCCAGCGTGGTGCGCTGCGCCAGCGTGAGCGGTGAATCGTCCGTCTGGGATGTCGCGGTTTTCGACAACGCGGTTTCCAGCGTTTTTTCTCCCTGCAGGGAAACATTGCCGGGGTTACTGATCGGTTGCATGGTGTGATCCTTACCGTAAACGCTCGACGGGATTTCGCATCAACCCGATGAAATTATCGCCATCATACCCACTGTCATCATAACAACGGCGCGGTATTACCGATAGTTCGTCGGGCGTGAACAGGCGAAAATTCCGCTGAACCGAACGAAAAGGCGAGAAAACGCATGACCGGCGTGACGCGCGCCGATTCCGACGGGCAAAGCGGCGCGCGGAGATAGAGTAATCCGCGGCGCTCGCGTTATGCGGCCGGTGCCGGGGCTACGGTGGACGGGCTGCGGGTACGGATTGCCGCCGGCCTGATCGGGCATATCCATGATGATGTGACAACACGGTTCCACAGTAGCCAGCCTGCCGCTTTGACAACGGTTTCTGGCGGCCCGGTATGATGCCAGAACGCCGGCGGGTGCCGTTCCCGTCGTCAGTGTTACCCTGTGCCGGTTTGTGGCAGAATAATGCCCTTCGTTTCATCGCTGCGGCGCAGGTGTCGTCAGCGGTCTATCAGGAAAGCCAACGTGAAAATCCTAGTTGATGAAAATATGCCTTACGCGCAGACGCTGTTCAGCCGTCTGGGCGAGGTGACGGCGGTGCCGGGGCGGCCGATTCCGACGGATGCCCTGAACGGGGCGGATGCGCTGATGGTGCGTTCGGTCACCAAAGTGAACGCCGACCTGCTGACCGGCAAAGCGGTGAAATTTGTCGGTACGGCGACGGCGGGAACCGATCATGTCGATGAAGCGTTCCTGCGTCAGCAAGGGATCGCATTCTCCGCCGCGCCCGGCTGTAATGCGATTGCGGTGGTGGAGTATGTGTTTTCCTCGCTGCTGCTGCTGGCGGAACGCGATGGCTTCAATCTGACGGATCGTACCGTCGGCATTATCGGGGTGGGCAACGTGGGCTCCCGTCTCAATGACCGGCTGACGGCGCTGGGCGTCCGCACGCTGCTGTGCGACCCGCCGCGGGCGGATCGCGGCGATAGCGGGCCGTTCCTGTCGCTGGACGAGGTGGTGGCGCAGGCCGATGTGCTAACTTTTCACACCCCGCTGCTGAAAGACGGTCCTTACGCCACCTGGCACAGCGTGGATGCCGCGCTGCTGGCGCGTCTGAAAGACGGCGTCATTCTGATCAACGCCTGCCGTGGTCCGGTGGTGGATAACGCCGCCTTGCTGGCGGCGTTGCAAGGCGGCAAAAACCTCAGCGTGGTGCTGGATGTGTGGGAGCCGGAGCCGGAGTTGTCCATCGAACTGCTTGATCGGGTCGACATCGGCACCGCGCATATCGCCGGTTATACGCTGGAAGGCAAAGCGCGCGGCACCACCCAGGTTTTCGAAGCCTGGAGCCATTTCATCGGTCAGCCGCAACAGGTCGCCTTGTCGTCGCTGCTGCCGACGCCGGAACTGTCCGAGGTCACCCTGACCGTGCCGTTGGATGAGCGTCAGCTCAAACGGTTGGTGCATCTGGTGTATGATGTGCGCCGTGACGACGCCCTGCTGCGTCAGGTGGCGCACGTGCCCGGCGAATTTGACCGGTTGCGCAAGTGCTATCAGGAGCGGCGCGAGTGGTCATCGCTGCATGTCGTCTGCGCCGATCGGGAGAGTGCAGACCGGCTGAACCGGCTGGGTTTCACCGCGTCGGTCAACGATCACTAATTTCCTGTATCAAAATCAGATTAATCCGGGCGGTGCGATCATCGTCCGGTGTGTTTTATTCATTATTGTTGGGGAGAACGATCACATGTCCAATGGCTGGAATATCGCGCTGCTGGGCGCGACCGGCGCCGTCGGCACCGCTTTGCTGGAGCTGTTGCAGGAGCGTGAGTTTCCCGTGGGTGAGCTCTATGCGCTGGCGAGTGAAAATAGCGTCGGCGAGAGCCTGCGTTTTAGCGGCCGTTCGCTGCGGGTGGAAAACGCCGCGGATTTCGACTGGTCGCAGGTACAACTGGCTTTTTTCGTCGCCGGTATGGAAGCCAGCGCCCGCTATGCCGACGCGGCGGGCAACGCCGGTTGTCTGGTGATTGACAGCAGCGGCCTGTTCGCGCTGGAGCCGGACGTGCCGCTGGTGGTGCCGGGCGTCAACCCGCACGTGCTGGCGGATTACCGCAACCGCAATATCGTGGCGGTGGCGGACAGCCTGACCAGCCAGTTGCTCACCGCGATCAAACCGCTGACGGAGCAGGCCGGGCTGTCGCGTCTGCATGTGACCAACCTGCTGTCGGTGTCGGCTCACGGCAAGGCGGCGGTGGATGACTTGGCCGGTCAGAGCGCTCGTCTGCTCAACGGTATTCCGGCCGAGCCGGGTTTGTTCCCGAAACAGCTGGCGTTCAACCTGTTGCCGCTGCTGGCGGATACCGAAGGCAGCGTGCGTGAAGAGCGTCGGCTGGTGGAGCAGGTGCGTAAGGTATTGCAGGACGACGGCCTGCCGATTTCGGTCAGTTGCGTACAGTCGCCGGTGTTTTATGGTCATGCGCAGGTGGTGCATCTGGAAGCGCTGCGCCCGCTGTCTGCCGATGAAGCGCGCGACGTACTGGCGCAGGCGGGCGATGTGGCGCTGAGCGAGGAAGACGACTACCCGACGCAGGTGGAAGACGCGTCCGGCAATGTACAACTGAATATTGGCTGCCTGCGCAACGATTACGGCATTCCCGAACTGTTGCAGTTCTGGTCGGTGGCCGACAATATCCGTTTCGGCGGCGCGCTGATGGCGGTGGAAACCGCCGAGCGGCTGATTGAGGAGTACCTGGGGTAATGACGGCGTTGCAGCACGCGGATGACGAGGCGCCGCTGAAAATCGCCCTGGGGATCGAGTATGACGGCAGTCGTTATTACGGCTGGCAGCGTCAGGCTGAGGTAGACAGCGTTCAGGGTTGCCTGGAGGCGGCGTTGTCTCAGGTGGCGAACGAGCGAATCGACGTATTTTGCGCCGGTCGCACCGACGCCGGGGTGCATGCGACCGGGCAGGTGGTGCATTTCACCACCCGGTCGGTGCGTAAGGATGCCGCCTGGACTATGGGCGTCAACGCCAACCTGCCGCCGGATATCGCGGTGCGTTGGGTGAAAACGGTGGATGACGCGTTTCATGCCCGTTTCAGCGCCACCGCTCGTCGTTACCGCTACGTGATTTATAACCGGCGCTTCCGGCCGGCGATCCTGTCGCGGGGCGTGACGCACTACTACCTGCCGCTGGATGCCGAGCGCATGCACCGCGCCGGTCAGTGCCTGCTGGGCGAGAACGATTTTACCTCGTTCCGGGCGGTGCAGTGTCAGTCGCGCACGCCCTGGCGTAACCTGATGCACCTGCGGGTGGTGCGTCAGGGGGACTATGTCGTGGTGGATATCAAGGCCAACGCGTTTGTGCATCATATGGTGCGTAACATTGTGGGCAGCCTGATGGAAATCGGGTGCGGCAACCAGCCGGAAAACTGGATGGCCGAACTGCTGGCGGCAAAGGATCGAACGCTGGCCGCCGCGACGGCGAAAGCCGATGGACTGTATTTGGTTTCGGTGGATTATCCGCAGGATTTCGGTATTCCATGCGCGTCGATGGGACCGCTGTTTCTGCCGGATGAGGCGATTTAAGGGTAACTGGCGCGTCGTCAACGAACGGCGAAGTCGGCATTTGAACTGAATAAGGACGCGATTATGCTGGATTTTGTACGGTTTATCATTGATTTCATCCTGCACATTGATGTGCATCTGGCCGGGTTGGTGGCGCAGTATGGCGTGTGGATCTACGCGATTTTGTTCCTGATTCTGTTTTGTGAAACCGGCCTGGTGGTCACGCCGTTCCTGCCCGGCGATTCGCTGCTGTTTGTGGCGGGCGCGCTGGCCGCGTTGCCGACCAATGACCTGAACGTTCACCTGATGGTGACGCTGATGTTGGTGGCCGCCGTGTTGGGCGATGCGGTGAATTACACTATCGGCCGACTGTTCGGCGAGAAATTGTTCCGCAATCCCAACTCGCGCATTTTCCGGCGCAGCTATCTGGATCGCACCCATGCGTTTTATGAACGTCACGGCGGCAAGACAATAATTCTGGCGCGCTTTGTGCCGATTGTGAGAACATTTGCGCCCTTTGTCGCCGGGATGGGGCACATGCGTTACCGCGAGTTCGCCCTGTACAACGTGACCGGGGCGCTGCTGTGGGTGCTGTTGTTCACCTATGCCGGCTACCTGTTCGGCGATCTGCCGGTGGTGCAGGAGAACCTGAAGTTATTGATCGTGGCGATCATCTTCATCTCCATTCTGCCGGGGTTGATCGAGTTCTGGCGGCATAAGCGCGCCCTGACGCGGCAAAATATGAAATAAGTGGAAAATTATTTTAACATCCGGTTTGACCAGTTTTTTATCCACACGTCCGGATCGTTATGGTTTAATGAGCAGCATTTATGGCTGTGTTTGTATAAACAAGCCTGAATGCCAATGTCTTATCCCGGCGTATCCGGGATGCGATATCGCTTTATCGGCGGCGTTGCCAGGGATGGGGTAACGTGTAGCAGCGTACTGGCTGGTGCCAGGTTCAAGCAGAAAGGTTATCAATGAGCTGGATTGAACGAATTCTTAATAAAAGTAATGTCACGCCAACCCGCAAGGCGAATATTCCTGAAGGGGTGTGGACTAAATGTGACAGTTGCGGTCAGGTGCTTTACCGCGCCGAGCTGGAACGCAACCTGGAAGTGTGTCCGAAATGTGATCACCACATGCGGTTGTCCGCCCGGGCTCGTCTCCATGCGTTTCTGGACAAAGAAGGCATGGTGGAACTGGGCAGCGAGCTGGAGCCTAAAGATGTCCTGAAATTCAGAGACTCCAAAAAATACAAGGACCGTATCGTCTCGGCGCAGAAGCAGTCTGACGAAAAAGACGCCCTGGTGGTGATGAAGGGCACGCTGTACGACATGCCGGTGGTCGCCGCTTCGTTCGAATTCTCCTTCATGGGCGGTTCTATGGCGTCTGTCGTCGGCGCGCGGTTTGTCCGTGCCGTTGAGCAGGCGCTGGAAGACAACTGCCCGCTGGTTTGCTTCTCCGCCAGCGGCGGCGCCCGTATGCAGGAAGCGCTGATGTCGCTGATGCAGATGGCGAAAACCAGCGCGGCGCTGGCGAAAATGCGCGAACGCGGCTTGCCGTACATTTCGGTGCTGACCGATCCGACGATGGGCGGCGTGTCCGCCAGTCTGGCGATGCTGGGCGATCTGAACATCGCCGAGCCGAAAGCGCTGATCGGTTTTGCCGGCCCGCGCGTTATTGAGCAAACGGTGCGTGAAAAGCTGCCGCCGGGCTTCCAGCGCAGTGAATTCCTGCTGGAAAAAGGCGCCATCGATATGATCGTCCGTCGTGCGGATATGCGCTACAAACTGGCGAGCATCCTGTCCCGGTTGACGAATCGCCCGGAGCCGCAGGAATCCGCCGTGGCGCGGCCGCCCGTCTCGCCTGAATCACAGAGTGAAGCCTAATCAATGATGTACCGGGAGCAGGGCGGCGTTGTTGCCGTGTTCCCGGCAGCAATCAACCGTAAGTCAGTGAACGGGACTCATGGATAATCTTCAGACACCTCAAGCCACGTCGCCTCTGGCCACGTGGCTTCACTATCTTGAACATCTACACTTCCAGACCATCGACCTCGGTCTGGAGCGCATCCAACTGGCGGCGGAACGCCTGCATCTGCTGCAACCGGCTCCCCGCGTGTTTACCGTAGCCGGCACCAACGGCAAAGGCACCACGTGCTGCACGCTGGAGTCCATCTTGAGCGCCGCCGGGCTACGGGTTGGCGTGTACAGTTCACCACACCTGCTGCGTTATACCGAACGAGTGCGCATTCAGGGCCGCGAATTGCCGGAGTCCCGGCACGCCGAGGCATTTGCCGCGATCGAGGCCGGTCGCAACGGCACTTCGCTGACCTATTTTGAATTCGGCACGCTGGCGGCGCTGTGGTTGTTCAAGCAGGCTCAACTGGATGTGGTGATTCTGGAAGTCGGGCTGGGCGGCCGTCTGGACGCCACCAATATCGTGGATGCCGATGTCGCGGTCGTTACCAGCATCGCGCTGGATCACACCGACTGGCTGGGTAACGACCGGGAAAGCATCGGCCGTGAAAAGGCGGGCATTTTCCGCGGGAACCGACCGGCCGTGGTGGGCGAACCGGATATGCCGGCATCGATTGCCGCCGTAGCGCAGGAAAAAGGCGCGCAACTGTTCCGACGCGGGTCTGACTGGCAGTTTTCACTGCAGGACGGCGGCTGGCGCTGGCAGAGCGGCGATGTTCATTATGATGGATTACCCATTCCTACCGTGCCGCTGGCGAATGCGGCGACCGCCCTGGCGGCGCTGCAAGCCTCCGACATTGTTCTGACTGTCGATGCCATCCGTCAGGGGCTGCGTCAGGCGCAATTGCCGGGACGTTTCCAGATTGTGAGCGAAAAGCCGTTGTTGATTCTGGATGTCGCGCATAATCCTCATGCAGCGGCCTACCTGGCCGCGCGACTGGCTGATTTACCGCGCGCCGGCCGGGTTCGGGCGGTGATTGGCATGCTGGCGGATAAAGACATCCCCGGCACGCTGGCGCATCTTAAGCCGCAGGTGGATGTGTGGTATTGCGCTCCGCTGGAGGGGCCGCGCGGCGCCGATGCCGGGCTGCTGGCCACGCATCTGGATCACTGTACGTCATTCCCGGATGTGGCGACGGCCTGGCGGCAGGCGATGCAGGACGCCGGCGAAGATGATGTAGTGATTGTTTGTGGTTCTTTCCATACTGTCGCGCATGTGATGGAAGCGCTGGACGGGAGCGGAACGCATGGCGAGTAAATTTCAGAATCGCCTGGTAGGAACTGTTGTGCTGGTGGCGCTGGGGGTGATCGTGCTCCCCGGCCTGCTGGATGGTAAGAAAAAGCATTATGAAGATGACTTCGCCGCTATCCCGTTGGTTCCCAAACCGGGCGATACGCTGGAAGCGGAGTCGATGCCGCCGATAAATCAGTCGCTGCCGGCCCAGCCGCCTGAAGGGGCCGAGGCGGCGATGCAGAGTAGGAATGCGTCCGCTGCGGAAACGGCTGAAGAGCCGGATTCCGCGCAATCCTCCGCCCGTCATGGCGCGTCCCAGCCGTCGTCTTCCCGCCCGGCCGCAACGCCGGCGCCGGTGGTGACAGAACCACGTGCGCCGGTTCAGCAAGTGGCGCCGCCAGCGATGAAGGCGCAGCCGGCGAAGCCTGAAGCCAAAAAACCGGAAACCAAACCGGAAAGCCGGCCGAAGCCCGAGGCGAAAGCGACGGAGAGCAAGGCGGCTGAAAGTAAGCTGGCCGAAAGTAAGCAGGCCGAAAGTAAGCCGGCTGAAAAACCGGCCGACACCCGCGCGGCGGAAGCCAAAACGGAAAACAAAGCGCCGGAAAGCAAGCCGACGCCTCAGGAGCAGACGCCGGCCGGTCAGGCCTTTGTGGTGCAATTGGGCGCGCTGAAGAATGCCGATAAGGTCAATGAGATTGTCGCCAAGCTGCGTCTGTCCGGTTATCGGGCCTATACCGTGCCGTCGGCGCCAGTGGCGGGGCAGATAACCCGTATCTACGTCGGGCCGGATGCCTCGAAGCAGAAATTGCAGTCGGCGCTGGGCGAGTTGCAGCAGCTTAGCGGGCTGAGCGGGCAAGTCCGGTCGTACAGCGCGCGCTAAGGCGGCTAATCAGCCTATACCCAAAATAATTCGAGTTGCAGGACAACACGTTCACGTGTTGAACAACGCAACGCGTTGGACCTTTAGGGCAAGGCTCATAAGAGCCTTGTAACGCGGCAACCGAGTGAATCCCCAGGAGCTTACATCAGTAAGTGACTGGGGTGAGCGAGAGCAGCCAACGCATCTGCAACTTGAAGTATGACGGGTATATACAAGCAGGGGTAGGGGAGCGAGGCGACCTTGCCCCTTTATTTTGTGCGCGGAGCACTGAAGTTTTGTGGCGGAGCACTGAACCGCTATCGGCGGCGCGCGACGGACAGGGGCGCTATCCGTATGGCGGCGAGAGGTTTTTTTTATTTCTTCGCCTATCGAAAAAATCGGCGGGAAATACGCTACGCAAACGTTTTCTTTTTCTGTTAGAATGCGCCGCGAACAGGATGACCGGCGCTGCGATTGTCATCGTTCATTATTAGGATAGTTCATGGTTTGGGTTGATTACGTCATTATCGGTATTATCGGATTCTCGGCTCTGGTCAGTCTCATCCGGGGGTTTGTACGTGAAGCGCTGTCACTGGTGACCTGGGGGGCGGCGTTCTTTATCGCCAGCCACTACTATACCTATCTCGCGGTCTATTTCACGCGGTTTAATGATGAGCTGGTGCGCAACGGTATCGCCATTGCCATTCTGTTTATTGCGACGTTGATTGTGGGCGCTATCGTTAATTATGTGATCGGTTCGCTGGTTGAACGCACCGGACTGTCAGGCACTGACCGGGTACTGGGCATTTGCTTCGGTGCATTGCGCGGTGTGTTGATCGTTTCCGCGCTGCTGTTCTTTCTGGATACCTTCACCGGTTTTTCACAGAGTGCCGACTGGAAGCAGTCCCATTTAATCCCGCAATTCAGTTATATCATCAGGTGGTTTTTTGACTACCTGCAAAGCACGTCGAGTTTCTTGCCGCGGCACATCTAGCCGCGGTAGCGCTGATGAGGAAAAGACCACATGTGCGGTATTGTCGGTATCGCCGGTTTTACACCGGTCAACCAGTCGATTTATGACGCGTTAACGGTGTTACAGCACCGTGGGCAGGATGCCGCGGGCATCGTCACCATTAATGATGCCAACTACTTTCGCCTGCGCAAAGCCAATGGCCTGGTGAAAGATGTGTTTGAAGCCCGGCACATGCAACGGTTGCAGGGCAACATGGGGATCGGCCACGTGCGCTATCCCACCGCAGGCAGCTCCAGTGCCTCAGAGGCCCAGCCGTTTTACGTCAATTCCCCGTTCGGGATTACGCTGGCCCACAACGGTAACCTGACCAACGCCCATGAACTGCGTAAAAAGCTGTTTGAAGAAGGGCGCCGTCACGTCAATACCACCTCGGATTCTGAAATCCTGCTGAACGTGTTTGCCAAAGAGCTGGATCGTTTCCAGCATTATCCGCTGGAAGCGGACAATATTTTTGCCGCCGTGGCGGCGGTGCATCAGCAGATTCGCGGCGCTTATGCCTGCATCGGCATGATCATCGGTCACGGTATGGTGGCTTTCCGCGATCCGAACGGCATTCGTCCGTTGGTTATCGGCAAGCGCGAGCTGCAGGATGGCCGCAACGAGTACATGGTGGCGTCGGAAAGCGTGGCGCTGGATACACTGGGCTTTGAGTTTCTGCGCGATGTGGCGCCGGGCGAAGCGGTATACATTACCGAGAACGGCCAGCTGTTCACCCGTCAATGCGCGGAAAACCCGAAAAGCCACCCGTGTCTGTTCGAATATGTCTATTTCGCCCGTCCCGATTCCTTTATCGACAAGATTTCGGTCTACAGCGCCCGCGTGCGTATGGGCCAGAAGCTGGGCGAAAAGATTGCCCGCCAGTGGGAAGAGCTGGATATCGACGTGGTGATTCCGATTCCGGAAACGTCCTGCGATATCGCGCTGGAAATCGCCCGCATCATCAACAAGCCGTACCGTCAGGGCTTTGTGAAGAACCGCTACGTCGGCCGTACCTTTATCATGCCGGGCCAGCAAACCCGCATTAAATCGGTACGTCGCAAGCTGAACGCCAATCGGGCGGAATTCCGCGGCAAGAACGTGTTGCTGGTGGATGACTCCATCGTGCGCGGCACCACTTCTCAGCAGATCGTGGAGATGGCGCGTGAAGCCGGCGCGCGTCGGGTTTATCTGGCCTCCGCTGCGCCGGAGATCCGTTTCCCGAACGTGTACGGCATTGATATGCCGAGCGTCAACGAACTGATCGCTCACGGTCGTGAAGTGGAAGAGATTCGTAAGATCATCGGCGCCGATGCGCTGATTTTCCAGGATCTGAATGACCTGATCGAAGCGGTGCGTGAAGACAACCCGGAAATCGTTCAGTTTGAATGCTCGGTGTTCAACGGCGTCTATGTCACCAAAGACGTGGATCAGGACTATCTGGACTATCTGGAAGCACTGCGTAACGACGACGCCAAGGCGATGCGCAGTCAGAATGAAGTCGAAGATTTGGAACTGCACAACGAAGGGTGATGATCGATCGCTAATCGTGGTTAAAAAGGGAGCGCAGGCTCCCTTTTTTGTCGCTGTTATTCTTGCCAATCCTCTGGTGATGCGGCAAAGTCAGCGCACATGTTTTACCGTCTCTGTTGCGGTGGGTCTGAGAGGTGAGAATGAAGCGACTGATTGTCGGTATTTCCGGCGCCAGCGGCGTGATATATGGGGTGCGGTTGTTGCAGGTACTGCAGCCGATCGCCGGGATTGAAACTCACCTGGTGATGAGCCCGGCGGCCCGGCAAACGCTGTCGCTGGAAACCGATCTGACCGTGCGCGATGTGCAGTCGCTGGCCGATGTGGTGCACGATTCCCGCGATATCGCCGCCAGCATCTCGTCAGGCTCGTTCAAAACGGCAGGTATGGCGATTCTTCCCTGTTCCATCAAGACGTTATCCGGCATTACCCATAGCTATACCGACAGCCTGCTGACCCGCGCGGCGGACGTGGTGCTGAAAGAGCGTCGCCCGCTGGTGCTGTGCGTGCGGGAAACGCCGCTCCACCTCGGTCATTTGCGCCTGATGAATGCCGCCGCCGAAATGGGCGCGGTGATCATGCCGCCGGTGCCCGCGTTTTATCACCGCCCACAAACTGTGCAGGATATCGTCGATCAGACCGTCAACCGGGTGATTGATCAGTTTGACATTGCGCTGCCCCAGGATCTGTTTACGCGCTGGCAGGGTGCGTAACCGCCTCATTTGCAATAATAAGCCATGTCATCGCGTCACCGGGCCGGCCGGTGTCGGAGTGAAGGTTTGCACTTTTTTGTGGCGTGATGTTTTTTATGGTGCATCGATATGCACCAATATCGTGCATTTAATGCGAATCACCCGCGTCCTGGTCGTTATCCCGATAGCATGAGTTGACATAATTCATTGATTATATTGATGCGGCTATCATGATCACCACGCCTGATTTTATGCAGAATTGCATATTCTTTATGGCATAAAATTTGCTATGTGTTGACAAACAACGTGCGGATTAACGCACACGGCAAACGCATTCATCACAACAATTTCGCGGTCAGATTTCACGAATCACTTAGGCATACACAATCATAAAATAAGGGTAACGCAATGAAAAAAATGTTGAAACTTTTGCCCCTTGCGCTGGTATTCGCAGCAGGCAGTGCCCTCGCCGAGGTTCCGAAAAATATCAAGATTGGCACCGACCCCACTTATGCGCCGTTTGAATCCAAGGACGCCAGTGGTCAACTGGTCGGGTTTGATATCGATCTGGCAAAAGAATTGTGCAAACGTATTCAGGCAAACTGTACTTTCGTCGAGAGTGATTTCGACGCGCTGATCCCGTCGCTGAAAGCGAAAAAGATCGACGCCATCATTTCCTCCCTGTCCATCACCGAGAAACGCCAGCAGGAAATCGCTTTTACGGACAAACTGTACGCAGCCAATGCCCGTCTGATCGCCAAAAAAGGCTCGCCGATTCTGCCGACGCTGGAAGCGCTGAAAGGTAAGCGTATCGGCGTGCTGCAGGCATCCACGCAGGAATCTTACGCCAACCAGTACTGGCAGCCGAAAGGCGTTGATGTTGTCGCCTACCAGAATCAGGATCTGATCTATGCTGATCTGACCGCCGGCCGTATCGATGCCGCATTCCAGGATGAAGTAGCGGGCAGCGAAGGCTTCCTGAAACAGGCCGCAGGCAAAGAGTATGTGTTTGCCGGCCCGGCGGTGAAAGACGACAAACTGTTCGGCGTCGGCACCGGTATGGGGCTGCGCAAGAACGAAACCGAACTGAAAGCCGCGTTGGATAAAGCCTTTGCGGCCATGCGCAAAGACGGTACCTACGACACGCTGGCCAAGAAGTACTTTGACTTCGACGTTTACGGCGAATAAGCCTTCCTGATTAACCTCTGCCTGCTCCGTGCAGGCAGATGTGTGCCTTTTCTGAGCGGATTGATGTAATGCTTTATGGCTATTCCGAATTAATCATGGATGGCGCGCGCATGACGTTGCAACTGGCGTTGTGCTCGCTGGTGCTGGCGCTGCTGATCGGTCTGGTGGGGGCGGCGGCCAAGCTGTCGTCCAGTCGATTGTTGTCCGGCTGTTTTTCCGGTTACACCACCCTGATTCGCGGCGTACCGGATCTGGTCCTGATGCTGCTGATTTTTTACGGTCTGCAGATGGCGCTCAACAGCCTCACCGAAGCGCTTGGCCTGGATCAGATCGATATCGACCCGCTGGCGGCGGGGATTATTACGCTGGGATTTATTTACGGCGCCTATTTCACCGAAACCTTCCGCGGCGCTTATCTGGCGGTGCCTCGCGGTCAGATTGAGGCGGCGGTGGCGTTTGGTTTTACGCCGATGAAAGTGTTTCGCCGCATCATGTTCCCATCAATGATGCGCTTTGCGCTGCCGGGAATCGGCAACAACTGGCAGGTGATTCTCAAATCGACCGCGCTGGTGTCGCTGCTGGGGTTGAGCGACGTGATAAAAGCGACCCAACTGGCCGGAAAGGGAACCCATCATCCGTTCTTTTTCGCCATTGTGGCCGGCGTGCTGTATTTGATTTTTACCACCCTTTCCAATGGGGTGCTGTGGTGGCTGGAAAAACGCTACTCGCAGGGAGTCCGGAAAGTAAATTATGAGTGAGATTCTGCAACAATACTGGCAGGCCCTGCTGTGGAGTGACGGCTATCGCCTCACCGGGCTGGCGATGACGCTGTGGCTGCTGATTGTGTCGGTGACCATCGGCGGGTTGATGGCGGTTCCGCTGGCGGTAGCCCGCGTTTCGCCCCGTCGCCGCTACCGGTTGCCGGTATGGGCCTTTACCTATGTGTTTCGCGGCACGCCGCTGTATGTGCAACTGCTGGTGTTCTACTCCGGCGTGTACAGCCTGGAAATCGTGCGCGGCACCGATCTGCTGAACGCGTTTTTCCGCAGCGGCCTGAATTGCGCCATTCTGGCGCTGGCGCTTAATACCTGCGCCTATACCACCGAAATCTTCGCCGGCGCTATTCGTTCGGTGCCGCATGGTGAAATCGAGGCCGCCCGCGCCTATGGCTTTTCGCGTTTCAAACAGTACCGCTGCATCATTCTGCCGGGCGCGCTGCGCATCGCGTTGCCTGCCTACAGCAACGAAGTCATCCTGATGCTGCATTCCACCGCGCTGGCTTTTACCGTGACCGTGCCGGATTTGCTGAAAGTGGCGCGCGACATCAACGCCGCTACCTACAAGCCGTTTTACGCGTTCGGCATCGCAGGCGTGATGTATCTGGCGGTATCGTTCGTGCTGATCTCGTTGTTCAGAAAGGCTGAGCGCCGCTGGTTACGGCATCTTCATACCCGTTCATCCCATTAACCGTTCATTCCATTAAATAGTGCAGGAACAGACAAAGCATGCAGAATAATAAGCTGATGGTGACGGAATTACGTAAGCGTTATGGTCAGCATGAGGTGCTGAAAGGCATTTCATTACAGGCTAAAGCCGGGGACGTTATTTCCATTATCGGTTCATCGGGGTCGGGTAAAAGCACCTTGTTGCGCTGTATTAACTTTTTGGAAAAACCCTGTGAAGGGTCGATCCATGTGAATGGTCAGGAAATTCACATGGTGCGGGACAAAGACGGGCAGCTCAAGGTATTCGATAAGAAACAGCTACAGCTGCTGCGCACCCGGTTGACTATGGTATTCCAGCATTTCAACCTGTGGAGCTTCATGACCGCGCTGGAAAACGTGATGGAAGCGCCGGTGCAGGTGCTGGGGCTGAGCAAGGCGGAAGCCCGCAAACGGGCCGAGTTCTACCTGAACAAGGTGGGGATCACCGGCGCATCACAGGAGAAATACCCGTCCGATTTGTCCGGCGGCCAGCAGCAGCGAGTGTCCATCGCCCGCGCGCTGGCGATGGAGCCGGATGTGCTGTTGTTTGACGAGCCTACGTCAGCGCTGGATCCGGAGCTGGTGGGCGAAGTGTTGCGCATCATGCAGCAACTGGCGGAAGAGGGCAAAACCATGGTGGTGGTGACCCACGAAATGGAGTTCGCCCGGCATGTCTCCAGCCATGTGATTTTCCTGCATCAGGGGCTGGTGGAGGAAGAAGGGCCGCCGGAGGCGGTGTTCGGCAACCCGCAAAGCCCGCGTTTGCAGCAGTTCCTGTCCGGTGCGCTGAAGTAACGTTCCGTACCGTCACGTCGTCCCCGCACCGGTTGGCCCGCTCAGCCTGCGCGGGGACGCAGCAAATCGTTCAGCGCCTCTTCCAGTTCAAAGAAGCGAAAACCGAAACCGGCTTTCTCCAGCCGCTGCGGAATAGCCCGTTGCCCGCCCAGCAGCAACGTCGCCGCTTCACCCATCAGTATCCTGAGCGCCCAGCCGGGCGTGCGCACAAAGCCGGGGCGATCCAGTGCGCTCGCCAGCATGGCGGAAAATTTCTCGTTACGCACCGGATAGGGCGACACCATGTTGAACGGGCCGCTCAGAATCGGGTTATCCAGCAGGTACAAAATAGCGTTGGTCATATCGTCGATATGGATCCACGGCAGGTATTGCTTGCCGGAGCCGACCGGGCCGCCTAATCCCAGCCGGAAAAGCGGCAGCATTTTTGTCAGCGCGCCGCCTTCGGCAGACAGCACCACGCCGGTGCGCAACAGGCTGACGCGGGTTTGGTCGCTTTCCGCTTCCAGCGCCAGCGCCTCCCAGCGCGCGCAGAGTTCATGGGTGAAGTCGTCGTGAGGCGGTTCATCTTCGGTCACCAGCGCTTGCCCCTGATCGCCGTAATAGCCGACGGCCGAGCCGGACAGAAACACAGAAGGCGGCGTTTGGCTATGGCGAATCAGCTGCGTCAACTGGCGGGTGATATCCCAGCGGCTTTGACACAACCGCGCTTTTTGGGCTTTGGTCCAGCGTTTGTCGGCGATCGGCTCGCCCGCCAGATTGATGACGCCGTCAAAACCGTCCAGCGAGGTTTGCTCCTCCAGCCCGCGCCAGTAATCAACCTGAGCGCCCCACAGCCGTCGCGCGCGTTCCGGAGAGCGGGTCACTACGGTTACCTGATGTGACAGGGACAGCAAACGCGTAATCAGATGACGTCCAATAAGGCCGGTTCCCCCGGTGATCAATAGCTTCATAGCTGGCCTCGCTTCGTATGTCAGGTTATTCCCTTCCGCCGGGCAGTCGTGCTACGCCCGCTGGAACACCGTCTCTCCATCTCGGTTTCAGCATAGATGATTCGCTTTCGCCTGCCGGTGATATTAACCACATCTCAGGGAACTTTTATCAGCGGAACAAGCACTTTTCAAACCAACAGCGTAGCGTGGCAGGATGACGGAAAATAGTTTGATGGCGGTAAATCATCGAGGGAAAATCACGCCCGGTAAACCGGGCGTGGCGGCTAGCCCGATCAGGCTTTCGCCGCGAGTTGGTAGGCGCGCTGCGTGGCCGGGCGTTCACGGATGCGCTCAAACCAGCTTTTCACCGCCGGGAAGGCATCAATGTCGATGCGCTGGCGTTCGTGAGACACCACCCAGGGGTACGTGGCGATGTCGGCAATACTGTACTCATCGCCCGCCAGCCAGGCGTGGTGGCGCAACTGCGTGTTCAGCACGCCGTACAGCCGCTCTGTTTCTTTCTGATAGCGGTCGATGGCGTAAGGCACCGGCTGAGGCGCGTAGTGGTTGAAATGGTGGTTTTGCCCCAGCATCGGCCCGAAACCGGCCACCTGCCAGAACAGCCATTGCAGCGTGGCGGCGCGCTCCCGTACGTCGGTGCTCAAGAACTGGCCGGTTTTCTCGGCCAGATAAAGCAGAATGGCTCCGGATTCGAACAGGCTGATCGGCTCGCCCCGATCGGCAGGTTGCCGATCCACGATGGCGGGAATTTTGTTGTTGGGGGAAATTGCCAGAAATTCGGGTTTGAACTGATCGCCAGCGCCGATATCCACGTGGTGCAGTTGATAAGGTAACTGTGCTTCTTCCAGGAACAGGGTGATTTTGTGACCGTTCGGGGTAGGGGCGTAGTACACGTCAATCATGACTCATCTCTCCATAGGGGAGTCATCAGCCAGAAACTGAGGACTCTGAAAAACAGTTGGCAGGCAAAAGCCTAGCACTTTCCCGCCTGAAACATAAATAACCGTTATGGCTATCCTTTCCCTTTCGCTCCGGGCGCCGGGCGGCGCGTATCTGTGCGGAAAAGCAATAAGCCGATAATTTTGACCGGTGATGACATGGGTTTTTGGTACTATAGCGGGACCCAATCTTCTCACGCATCGGGATAGAATTATGAAACTGATGTTTGCGTCTGACCTGCATGGCTCGCTGTCTGCCACCGAAACCCTGTTGACCCGTTTTGAACAGAGCGGCGCCGACTGGCTGATCCTGCTGGGCGATTTTCTCAACCACGGCCCCCGCAATCCGTTACCGGATCGTTACCAGCCGGCGGATGTGGCGAACCTGCTGAACCGCTACGCTTCACAGATTATGGCGGTACGGGGTAACTGCGACAGCGAAGTTGACCAGATGCTGTTGCAGTTTCCGATCACCGCGCCCTGGCAACAGGTGCTGCTGCCTGACAATCGCTTATTTGTGACTCACGGGCACCTTTATCACCCGGAAAAACGGCCGCCGCTGCACGCCGGCGACGTACTGGTGTTCGGTCATACCCATATCCCGGTGGCCGAGCGACGTGACGATATTTACTGTTTCAATCCCGGCTCTGTCAGCCTGCCTAAAGGCGGTTATCCCGCCAGTTACGGCCTGCTGGATAACGGCGTGTTGCAGGTTGTGCCATTGCAGGGTGGGGAGGCTATTGCACAGGTTGCGATTAGCCACTAACTTAGACGCTACTCTCACATCACATCAATAATTCCAATATTTTTAAAAACTGATGCGCGTGACCGCGCCACGACGAAAGGGTTTCAGAGGATGGTGGAACAAACACAGACGGTAGGCACGGAGTGGGTCGACATCGTTGATGAAAACAACGAGGTTATCGCCCAGTCGAGTCGCCAGCAGATGCGCGCTCAGCACCTGCGGCACCGTGCTACCTACATTGTTGTACATGATGGCATGGGCAAGATTCTGGTCCAGCGCCGCACCGAAACCAAAGATTTTTACCCCGGCTGGCTGGATGCAACCGCAGGTGGCGTGGTGCAAAGCGGTGAGAACCTGCTGGAATCGGCGCGCCGTGAAGCGGAAGAGGAGCTGGGAATCGCCGGCGTGCCGTTTGCCGAGCACGGTCTATTTTACTATGAAAGCGATGACTGCCGGGTATGGGGCGCGCTGTTCAGTTGCGTAATGCACGGCCCGTTCGCCCTGCAGGCGGAAGAGATTGACGAAGTCAGCTGGCTGACGCCGGAGGAGATCACGGCGCGCTGCGATGAGTTCACCCCGGATTCACTCAAGGCGTTGTCGTTATGGCTAAGCCGCAACAGCGGCAGCAACGACTACGTTAAACCGCAACGTGTGTCGTCACGCGCCCAGAACGATGATTCGGCTGGAACGGAAGATCGCGACGCGGTGGAAGAAGAGCATTGAGTTAGGTTGTTCCGAAGGGTTATCCATAAAAAACGCCAGCGTTTGCTGGCGTTTTTGCTTCTGTCTTACCGGCGTATCGAAAGATGCGCCGGTCATGCCGTCGATCAGGCGATCTGGGTGGCCTGAATGGCGGTCAGCGCTACGGTGTAGACAATGTCGTCCACCAGCGCGCCGCGGGACAGGTCGTTAACCGGCTTACGCATGCCTTGCAGCATCGGCCCGATGGAGATCAGGTCGGCGGAACGCTGTACCGCTTTATAGGTGGTGTTGCCGGTGTTGAGGTCCGGGAACACGAACACGGTGGCTTTACCGGCAACCGGTGAGTTCGGCGCCTTGGACTGCGCTACGTCGGCCATGATGGCGGCGTCGTACTGCAACGGACCGTCGATCACCAGATCCGGGCGTTTTTCCTGCGCCAGGCGGGTCGCTTCGCGGACTTTATCCACATCGCTGCCGGCGCCGGAGTTACCGGTCGAGTAGGAGATCATCGCTACGCGCGGTTCGATGCCGAAAGCGGCGGCGGAGTCGGCGGACTGAATAGCGATTTCAGCCAGCTGTTCAGCGGTCGGATCCGGGTTGATGGCGCAGTCGCCATAGACCAGAACCTGCTCCGGCAGCAGCATGAAGAACACGGAGGATACCAGCGAGCTGCCCGGTGCGGTTTTGATCAACTGCAACGGCGGACGGATGGTGTTGGCGGTGGTGTGAACGGCGCCGGATACCAGACCGTCTACTTCGCCTTGTTCCAGCATCAGGGTGCCCAGCACCACGTTGTCTTCCAACTGCTCGCGGGCGACCACTTCGGTCATACCTTTGCTCTTACGCAGTTCGACCAGACGCGGTACATAACGCTCACGAGCTTCGACCGGATCGACGATCTCGATGCCTTTGCCCAGTTCAACGCCCTGCGCAGCGGCTACGCGCTGGATTTCATCCGGGTTACCCAGCAGCACGCACTGCGCGATGCCGCGTTCGGCACAGATGGCGGCAGCCTTGACGGTACGCGGCTCGTCGCCTTCCGGCAGCACGATGCGTTTGCTTGCCTGACGTGCCAGTTCGGTCAGCTGATAGCGGAAAGCCGGCGGAGACAGGCGGCGTGAGCGTTCAGACGCTGCGGTCAGCGAATCGATCCACTGGGTATCGATATGGCGCGCCACGTATTCCTGTACTTTTTCCACGCGTTCATGGTCGTCGGCCGGCAGTTCCAGGTTGAAGCTCTGCAGGTTCAGCGAGGTCTGCCAGGTGTTGGTATTAACCATGAATACCGGCAGGCCGGTCTGGAAGGCGCGTTCGCACAGCTTGCTGATGGCCGGGTCGATTTCGTAGCCACCGGTCAGCAGCAGGGCGCCGATTTCAACGCCGTTCATGGCGGCCAGACAGGCGGCAACCAGTACGTCCGGACGGTCGGCGGAGGTGACCAGCAGCGAACCCGGACGGAAATGTTCCAGCATATGCGGAATGCTGCGGGCGCAGAAGGTCACCGATTTCACGCGGCGGGTCTGGATGTCGCCGGCGTTGATCACGCGTGCGTTCAGGTGGTTGGCCATGTCGATGGCGCGGGTAGCGATCAGATCGAAGCTCCACGGCACGCAACCCAGAACCGGCAGCGGGCTGTTGGCAAACAGCAGCTTCGGATCGATATTGGCGACGCTGGCTTTGGTGGAATCATCGAAAATTTCGGACAAATCGGGACGGGTGCGACCCTGTTCATCCACCGGTGCGTTCAGCTTGTTGATGATAACGCCGGTGATGTTTTTATTCTTGCTGCCGCCGAAGCTGGAACGGGCGATGTCGATACGCTCTTTCAACTGTGCCGGGGAATCGTTGCCCAGCGCCAGTACGAAGACGATTTCCGCGTTCAGCGTTTTAGCGATTTCATAGTTCAGCGCGTTGGCGAACTGGTGTTTGCGGGTCGGCACCAGACCTTCTACCAGCACGACTTCCGCGTCTTTGGTGTTTTCGTGATAGCGGGCGATGATCTCTTCCAGCAGCACGTCCTGCTGGTTGCTGCTCAGCATCGACTCCACATAGCTCATCGTCAGCGGCTCGGCGGCCGGAATGGCGGAGGTGGCGCGGACGATGGTGGTGGTCTGATCCAGTGCGTTTTCACCGGAACGCGGCTGCGCGATAGGCTTGAATACGCTCAGGCGCACGCCTTTCTGTTCCATGGAACGAATGACACCCAGGCTGACGCTGGTCAGGCCCACGCTGGTGCCAGTAGGAATCAACATGATTGTACGGGACACGGCTTAACCTCTGTTTGCGGTTGCTCGTTGTTCAAAAACGATGCTTCTAAAACAACTCCGTCAGCCGAAGCTGACGGAGTGGGGAGACTTATCAGGCGGTCAGGCGCAGCGCGTCCTGAGCGATGACCAACTCTTCGTTGGTCGGGATAACCAGAGCCGGACGGGCGCCGTCTTTGGCGATGTTGCCGCCTTTGCCGAAACGGGCGGCCAGGTTACGTTCGTGGTCGACTTCGAAGCCTAGCAGACCCAGCTGTTTCAGCGTCAGTTCACGCACCATAGCCGCGTTTTCGCCGATGCCGCCGGTGAAGATTACCGCGTCCAGACGACCTTCCATCAGCGCAGAGTAAGAACCGATGTACTTCGCCAGACGGTGGCAGTACACGTTCATGGCGCGTTTGGCGTCTTCTTTGGTTTCGTAGTTGTCTTCTACATAACGGCAGTCGCTGGTGACTTCAGTCAGACCCAGCAGACCGGATTCTTTGGTCAGCAGCTTGTTGATGCTTTCCACGCTCATGCCCAGGGAATCATGCAGGTGGAAAACCACCGCCGGGTCGATGTCACCGCTACGGGTGCCCATCACCAGACCTTCCAGCGGGGTCAGACCCATGGAGGTATCCACGCACTTGCCGTTGCGGATAGCGGAAACGGAACCGCCGTTGCCCAGGTGGCAGGTGATCACGTTCAGTTCTTCTACCGGCTTGTTCAGGACTTTCGCCGCTTCACGAGAAACGAAGTAGTGGCTGGTACCGTGAGCGCCATAACGGCGGATGTGATGTTCTTTGTATAATTTGTACGGCAGGGCATACAGGTAGGCTTCTTCCGGCATAGTCTGATGGAACGCGGTGTCGAAGACAGCGACGTTCTTGTCTTTCAGGTGCGGGAATTCCTTCAGTGCTTCTTCGATGCCGATCAGATGAGCCGGGTTGTGCAGCGGCGCGAACGGCACGGCATCCTTGATGCCCTGCAACACGTCGGCATTGATCACTGCTGATTGCGTGAATTTTTCGCCGCCGTGGACGATACGATGACCGATTGCTACCAGTTGAGCAGACAGTTCCGGCTTCTGGCTGAGGATGGTGTTAACGATGAAGCTCAGTGCTTCGCTGTGGGCGGCACCGGCACCCAGTTCAGCTTCCTGCTTGCCACCGTCAATTTTCCATTTGATGCGCGCTTCAGGCAGATTGAAACACTCGGCCAGGCCAGACAGGTATTCGTCTCCGTTGACGGCATCAATGATGGCGAACTTCAGGGAAGAACTGCCACAGTTAAGGACCAGTACTAACTTACTCGACATGGAAGTACCTACTTGTTATACATGGTTAAAAAAATGTCACACAACAGCCAGCGTAGCGCAGAAGGCGGTTGACATTTATGATTAACATCATGGCCGGGTGATTTTTCCAGACATGACGGCGGAAAACGCCGATGTAACAACCGCCCGGCAGCGTATGAAACGTCCCGGCCAGGTCACATCGGCGCGGCAAAAACGGCGACAGCAGACACACATGACGTTCGCTACGCGCTGAATCAACAGTGACCGGATTCGCCAGCCGACGCAACGAAACGCTGCCTGAAACAGCGGATGGCTAAACAGCGAGTGCAGAACAACGGTGTCATACGGCTTTTTATCGCAGCCCAAAAGGCTATTTTAGGATACCGATAGCAATCATTAAACACAAAATATATTTTAAGCTTGTCAATTACAGTTGGTGATTTATACAAATTTTTTATTTTTTATATGTGAAGTTGAGGTTGAGCATGACGACGAAACCCTCCGGTAAGACAGGATGGCTACAACTATTCCGTCTGGGCCAGCACTATATGAAAACCTGGCCGACGGACAAGCGTTTGGCGCCGGTGTTTCCTGAAAATCGCGTGGCGCGCGCCACCCGGTTTGCCATTCGTATCATGCCGCCGCTGGCCGTCTTTACCCTGACCTGGCAAATCGCGCTGGGCGGGCAACTGGGGCCGAGCGTGGCTACCGCGCTATTCGCCCTTGGCTTGCCGATGCAGGGATTATGGTGGCTGGGGCGACGTTCGGTCACCCCGTTGCCGCCTTCCTTATTACAGTGGTTTCATGAAATTCGTAATAAGCTGCTGGCGTCGGGAATGGCGCTGGCGCCGGTGGAAGGGCAACCCACTTATCAGATGCTGGCGGACGTGCTGAATCGTGCCTTCAGGCAGCTCGACAAGACGTTCCTGGACGATCTTTGATGTAAACCCGGTTTTTAGCCAAAGACGCTGACATTTTTTCCATTGGATTCTGTTTTAAATCAAGAAACGAACGCCAGCCAGTATGCGATTCTGCTGTCAATATCCCTTTAGCCGGAATCAGATTCAGGAGTGCACCATGGAAATGACTAATGCTCAGAGACTTATCCTGTCCAATCAGTACAAAATGATGTCAATGCTGGATCCCGATAATGCGGAACGTTACCGCCGCCTGCAAACTATCATCGAACGGGGTTATGGGTTGCAAATGCGTGAACTGGATCGTGATTTTGGCGATTTAAACGAAGATGTGTGCCGTACCCTTATTAATATTATGGAAATGCATCATGCGCTGCAGGTTTCCTGGGCCAACCTGAAAGAGAAACCGGACATGGATGAGCGCCGTGTGGCGTTTCTTGGCTTTGATGCCGCTACCGAGGCGCGCTACCTGGGTTACGTGCGCTTTATGGTGCACGTGGAAGGGCGCTATCCCCACTTTGATTCCGGCACGCATGGCTTTAACTCACAGACCAAAATGTGGGATAAATACATCCGCATGCTGGCGATTTGGCAATCCTGCCCGCGTCAGTATCACCTGAGTGCGGTGGAGATCGCGCAAATCATTAATGCCTGATAAGTTCGGGGCCGGTAAATAAAGAAGGGGCTTTCTGTGGAGTGTAAAGGTTTTCTGTTTGATCTTGACGGCACGCTGGTGGATTCACTGCCCGCGGTGGAACGGGCCTGGAGCAACTGGGCAAAAGATCATGATATCGACCCGCAGACGGTTCTGGATTTTATTCATGGCAAGCAGGCCATCACCTCGTTGCGTCATTTTCTGGCTGGCGCCAGTGAAGAGACGATTCAGCGCGAGTTTGTCGCGCTGGAGCAGGTGGAAGCGACCGATACCACCGGTATTGCGGCTATGCCGGGCGCTCAGGCGCTGTTGGTCAGGCTGGACGAGTTGAATATTCCGTGGGCGATCGTGACGTCGGGAACGGTGCCGATTGCGCATGCTCGCCATCGCGCCGCGGGGTTGTCTGCTCCGCGCGAGTTCATCACTGCGGAGCAGGTGGCGCATGGCAAACCGAATCCGGACGCGTATCTGCTGGGCGCGCAGCGGTTGGGGCTGGCTCCTGCCGAGTGCGTGGTGGTCGAGGATGCGCCGGCCGGCGTGCTGTCTGGTCTGGCTGCGGGGTGTAAGGTTGTCGCGGTGAATGCGCCGGCCGACACGCCGCGTCTGGACGAGGTGGATGCCGTATTACATTCCCTTGAGCAATTGCAGATTTCGCGTACAGCGGGTGGCTGGGTCAATATCACCCTGAAATGATGCCCCAAACCGGAGTAAACATGATCAAAACCCTGCTTTGTCAGGGTTTTTTTATGGCATGCTGATTTTCAGCGGTTTCTCCGGGGAATGCGTTTCCAGCTGGAATACCGCCTGATGAATAAGGACTGTTAACGTCAGGAGGAGGCATGTTGAGCAGTTCGCTGGTCTGGGTTGTCATGCTGTTATTGATTGCCATTGCGCTGTTTGCTACCGGCAAACTGCGCATGGATGTGATTGCTTTGCTGGTGATTGTGGCGTTCGTGCTAAGCGGCACGCTGACGCTACAGGAGGCGCTGATCGGTTTCAGCGATCCGAACGTATTCCTGATCGCTGCGCTGTTTGTGATCGGCGAAGGTCTGGTGCGAACCGGGGTGGCCTATCAGGTCGGCGACTGGTTGATGCGCGTGGCCGGGCAGAGTGAAACCCGCATGCTGATTCTGCTGATGTGCACCGTGGCGCTGCTGGGCGCCTTCATGAGTTCGACCGGCGTGGTGGCTATTTTTATTCCGGTAGTACTGAACGTCGCCGCGCGGATGAAAACCACCCCGGCCCGCCTGATGATGCCGCTGGCTTTCGCCGGGTTGATCAGCGGCATGATGACGCTGGTGGCGACCCCACCCAATATGGTGGTCAGCAGTGAGCTGATGCGTACCGGTATGGCCGGGTTCAGCTTTTTTAGCGTCACGCCTATTGGTGTGGTGGTGTTGTTGATCGGTATCGCGTATATGTTGGTGGCCCGTTTTTGGCTGACCACGACGGACAGCGATAACTTCAAGGAAGGGTGGAAACGTAAAACGTTTCGTGACCTGATCCGGGAATATCGACTGACCGGGCGGGCGCGCCGGCTGGCGATCCGCACCGGCTCACCGCTGATTGGTCAGCGCCTGGATGATTTGCAATTACGCCAGCGCTACGGCGCCAACGTGGTGGGGATTGAGCGCTGGCAGAAATTCCGGCGCATTATGGTCAGCGTCAGCGGCAATAGCGAATTGCGCTTGAATGATGTGCTGCTGATCGATATGTCGGCATCAGACGTGGATCTGCGTGAGTTCTGCGCCACCCAGCGCCTGGAACCGATGGTGCTGCGCGGCGAGTATTTCTCCGAACAGGCGCGGGATGTGGGCATGGCTGAAGTGTCGCTGATCCCGGATTCCGGACTGCTGGGCAAAACGTTGCAGGAGGCGTCGTTTCGCAGCCGCTATGGGTTGACGGTGGTGGGCATTCGTCGGGACGGCGAGGCGCTGGAAGGCACGCTGGCTGACGAAGCATTAAAGCTGGGGGATATTTTACTGGTGATTGGCGACTGGAAAAACATCCGCCTGCTGCACCAGCACAAGCACCACTTTATTGTGCTCAACCTGCCGGCGGAAGTTGATGAAGTGGCGCCAGCCAGTAATCAGGCGCCGCATGCGCTGTTTTGTCTGGCGCTGATGGTGGCGATGATGCTTACCGATGAAATCCCCAACGCTATCGCCGCGTTGATCGCCTGCCTGCTAATGGGGCAGTTTCGCTGCATCGACATGGAAAGCGCCTATCGCGCCGTGCACTGGCCGAGCCTGATCCTGATTGTGGGAATGATGCCGTTTGCTCTGGCGTTGCAGCAAACCGGCGGCGTGGCCTTGGCCGTCAAAGGGTTGATGGAAATTGGCGGCGATGCCGGTCCGCATATGATGTTGGTGTGCTTGTTCCTGCTGTGTGCGCTGACGGGCTTGTTCATTTCCAATACGGCGACGGCGGTGCTGATGGCGCCGATCGCCGTGGCGGCGGCGGAGCAGATGCAGGTTTCGCCGTATCCTTTCGCGATGATTATCGCTATTGCCGCTTCCGCTGCGTTTATGACGCCGGTTTCTTCGCCGGTGAATACGCTGGTGCTGGCGCCCGGCGGATATCGTTTCAGTGATTTTGTTCGGGTTGGGGTGCCGTTCACGCTGTTGGTGATGGCGGTCAGCGTGGTGATGGTGCCGTGGCTGTACCCATTTTGAATGCAAACATGTGTGAACAGCCTGACTGACCTGCTGTCAGGCTGTGCGCCGCGCTCATTGGTGGCTGACTAAAGCGGCGACTCCTGGCTGATTTCATCCAGCGACAGGCTGAAGCTTGGAATAAACACCGTCATGAAATAATCCATTTCCGGGCTCTGGCGCTGCTGGAGCGTCTTTTCCAGTCGGGCTTTGGCCAGCAAAAATTCGTTATTGCCGGCCGACAGTTCTTCCAGACACTTCAGGTACGCGCAAAGCGCATCCGCCTGTTTCACGATGGCGTGCTCTTCTTCGCTGATATGGGATTCATCCAGCAGCGGGCTGAAATCCTGCTGCAGTTCGGCAGGCAGCATCGCAATCAGGTTCTGGCGGGCAATCTTTTCAATCTTCTTGTATTCGTGGGCAATCTGCGCGTTGTAATACTTGATGGGGGTGGGCATGTCGCCGGTCAGCACTTCACTGGCGTCATGGTACATCGCCAGCAGGGCAATGCGACCAACATTGAGGTTGCCATTGAATTTGCGGTTTTTGATCACCGCGAGGGCATGAGCGACAAACGCTACCTGCAGGCTGTGCTCGGAGACATTTTCGGTCCGGACATTGCGCATCAGCGGCCAGCGGCTAATCAGTTTCAGGCGGGACAAGTGGGCGAAGAAATGACTTTGAACCATAAGTGTCTCTCGGTGTACAGCATTAGGGGTTCATTGTGGCGGCTCCGGCATCAAGAAGCAAATCAGGCCGGGGAGAGCGGGAAAAGCTCAGGCTGCAGGGGAGCAAACATGCCCGGCGCCAGTGCGGCGCCGGGCATCATCCTGATTACTGGTGATAACCTTCCAGGAAACGGCCAAATTTGTTGATCGCCATTTCCAGTTCGTCAACACGCGGCAGGGTTACGATACGCAGGTGGTCTGGTTCCGGCCAGTTGAAGGCGGTGCCTTGTACCAGCAGCACCTTTTCCTGCAGCAGCAGGTCCAGTACCAGCTTCTGGTCGTCATGAATGTTGAAGCGTTTGGCGTCAATGCGGGGGAACATATACAGCGCTCCGCTCGGTTTGACGCAGGATACGCCGGGAATCTGGTTGATCAGTTCCCAGGCGCGATTACGCTGCTCGTATAGACGTCCGCCAGGATGAATGAATTCGCTGATGCTTTGGTAACCGCCCAGCGCGGTCTGAATAGCATGCTGCATCGGCACGTTGGCGCACAGACGCATCGACGCCAGCATTTCCAGCCCTTCAATATAACCGCGAGCGTGCTTTTTCGGTCCGTTCAGCACCATCCAGCCCTGACGGAACCCGGCCACACGATAGGTTTTGGACAGACCGTTGAAGGTGACGGTTAACAGGTCAGGCGCCAGCGCGGCAATCGAATGGTGCTGAGCGTCATCGTAGAGGATCTTGTCGTAAATCTCGTCGGCGAAAATGATCAAGTTATGCTGGCGGGCAATCTCGACCACTTCCAGCAGCAGTTCTTTGCTGTACACCGCCCCGGTCGGGTTATTGGGGTTGATGATCACGATCCCGCGGGTACGAGGGGTGATTTTACTGCGAATGTCATCCAGATCCGGGAACCAGCCCGACTCTTCGTCACAGCGGTAATGCACCGCATGGCCGCTGGAAAGCGACACGGCCGCGGTCCACAGCGGGTAATCCGGCGCCGGCACCAGCATTTCGTCACCGGTATTCAGCAATGCCTGCATCGACTGGACGATCAGTTCGGAAACGCCGTTGCCGATATAGACGTCTTCCAGCGTCACGTCGCGCATATCGCGAGCCTGATAGTGCTGTACGATGGCCTTGCGGGCGGAATAGAGCCCTTTGGAATCGCAGTAGCCTTGCGCAGTCGGCAGATTGCGGATGACATCCACCAGAATTTCATCCGGCGCATCGAACCCGAAAGGCGCCGGGTTGCCGATGTTCAGTTTGAGTACCTTGTTGCCTTCTTCTTCCAGCCGTTTTGCTTCTTTTAATACCGGACCACGAATATCGTAACAAACGTTTTCCAGTTTTTTCGATTTTTCTATCGGTGACATTTAACAAACCTTTTACAGGATCCCATTCCTGATGAGTAATCGCCTAACCCGCCTAATGTACTCTTCCCGCCGTGTGTTTTGAAGAATCATTACCATGGCTGTGAAGCCGGTTCCAGATAACGCTCAGAGCCAGAGCGACAAATGACACCATTGTTAATGAAGTGTAATTGATCTGTGATGGCGCTTTGGGTTTTTGACCCGAGATTGAGAGCGAGATCTATAAAACAGCCTCTGGTGCCGGTAAATTATCCAGCCGGATCGCATGACGAAGCATTAATCATGTCCAGATGGTGGCCACAAGGAATAATCTCGGCAGCAATTGAGGTATTTTTTATACCTGATTCAAACGCTGAAACCGGTATCATAAAATGATGGCTGCCGTGAGGGTTATAAAAAAACCATTTTTTAAATACGGTAATGGCAGAAGAGCAAGGAAATGTTTCTCTATGTGGAAATGAAGGGGGCGTATCTTATCCGAAAAAAATAAAACGCAGCCAACTCGCTGATAATAAAAAAATGGAGTTATTTAAACGAATAGTGAAGAAATCAGGGTAAGAATAAAAAAGACAGGGTATATCTCATTGCTCATAAGATAATTCTTTGACTGGAGAAAACCTCCTCGCGTAACTTCATGAAAATTTATGTTACATGTGACATCCTTGCGTGTTATTTAACAAATTTACAAAAATTTATTAATCTTTACATAAAAACTGAGTCACATGGTGATAGTAACTCACTGTATTAATGGTGTTTGCGTGCGAACGGCGCCAGGTTTGGTCTGAGAGCTACTTTTGGGGAAGTGAAAGGATAGTGAAGTGAATTCATCAGGTGGCTTGATGGTTTTTATGATTGAATTAAAACGGGATTTCAAATTGAATAGCGCGATTTAAGAGTTTGCTGATGTTTTAAACGTAATGTCTTTTTCAAGCAAACGGAGAATCAATGATGCACAAAGCATGCGTTAAAAGTGAAAAATAAGAGATGTCGTTTATTTGGGTGAGCGTGTGTCATAACGTAAGCGCAATCAAAATCTTATATCCCTTCATTGTAAATTGCCGGTGAAGTGAGACAGCTGGTTTTTTTTTGATTTTTATTTTATTATCTAAAATAAATAAAAGGGTTCTTTTTGAAAGTCTGATTACGTCATAAGATGCTTAAATAAGGAGGCTGAGGGAAGAGGCGATTCGGACAAAGGAATATACATGGCCTTTTGCCGTAACCGTTCGTCTGCGATACTGTCCGTCTTATATTGTGCGTCCGGCCCTTGCCGGGGCATCAACATCAACACCAGGTATGTTTGTTAAAAATTAAAATAGATAAGTGAAGAACCGTATGACAAATACAAGTCGCCCTGTCCTCAACCTTGATCTCGATCTGTTGAGAACGTTCGTCGCTGTTGCAGATTTGAACACGTTTGCAGCCGCCGCTGTGGCTGTGTGCAGAACACAGTCGGCAGTGAGCCAACAGATGCAGCGTCTGGAGCAGTTGATTGGTAAGGAGCTGTTTGCCCGCCACGGGCGAAACAAGCTGCTGACCGAGCATGGCATCCAGTTCCTTGGATATGCCAGAAAAATCCTGCAATTTAACGATGAGGCCTGCGCCTCTCTGATGTATAGCGATATTCAGGGCACCCTGACTATCGGCGCGTCTGATGACACGGCGGATACCATCCTGCCTTTCATCCTGCAGCGCGTGACTACCGTGTTCCCGAAACTGTCGATCGCCGTCAGTATCAAACGCAGCGCAGAAATGGCGGATATGCTGCAACAGGGGAAAATTGATCTGGTCATTACTACGAGCAACAGCGACGATTTGCCGCATGTGTTGCTACGCACGTCACCGACGTTATGGTATTGCTCGGCCGATTATCAGTACCAGCCGGGAGAGACTGTTTCGCTGGTGGTGCTGGATGAACCGAGCCCGTTCCGCGCGCTGGCGCTGGAGCAACTGACCGCCGCAGGTATTCCGTGGAAGATCTCTTACGTCGCCTCTACGTTGTCTGCGGTGCGTGCGGCGGTAAAAGCTGGTCTTGGGATTACCGTGCGTTCGGTAGAAATGATGAGTCCGGAACTACGCGTGCTGGGTGAAGAGGAAGGCTTGCCGAAACTGCCTGATACTCGCTATTACCTGTGCAGGAATCCGGATCATGACAACGAGCTGACCAATGCCATTTTCAGCGCTATCGAGTCCGGTACCCGTTCGCATTTGCTGCCGGTCAGCACAGGAACGGAAAACGATACGCGGGAACCGCCGGCAGATGAATCATTAAAAGATATTACCTGAGTACAAACATAGCGGGGTGAAAGGCCCCGCTATGGCTTAGGCTTCCATCCTTCAGTCAGTCTTTGCCATGCTGGTTTTCTCACCACGGTTTGTCCGTTCACTTCTGTGCGTCCGTTTTGTCCCTCTTTGTCTAATGCGCTGTTTGTGTTCTTTTTTTATTAAAACTGCATTTCTATTTTTTTAAAGCCATGTTGACCGAATGAAAAGGTTAATGGTTGAGCAATTGACGCAATTTTTTTACTAACATAAATGAAAAAAGTGTGCCCTGGATCAAAAAATACCCCTATTAACACTATGGGGGAACAGGAATTCTTGCCGAAAATGTTATAGTCACCCTGCCAATAAGGGCTTTGTGTGGGTGGAATCGTTAACGTGAAGCGGTTGACTGACTCGATTTAGTCAACGTGTTACACACAAAATGTTAACGAAACTGCGTGCATGTAAAGTAATGTGCTGTTATTTTTAGTGGCGTTGAAAATAAGGTTACATAACAGGGAATCAGGCCTCATTAAACAGCTGCTTAACCTTATAAGTTGTGGTGTTTTTGTGGCGAAAAATCCTTCCTTTTAATCGATGTGGCGACGAACTGCCGACAAAAGAGCAGGTGTCTGATCACTTTTGATGAGTAAGCAAGAGTATGTCAACAACTACTGAAGTCCTCGCCCATCACTGGGCTTTTGCGCTATTCGTTATCGTTGCTGTAGGTCTCTGCGGCTTTATGCTGCTCGGCGGCTTCCTGTTGGGAGGCAGAGCCCGGGCCAGACACAAAAACATTCCTTATGAATCAGGTATCGATTCCGTTGGCTCCGCGCGGTTGCGCCTCTCCGCCAAGTTTTACCTGGTCGCCATGTTTTTCGTTATTTTCGACGTTGAAGCCCTCTATCTCTACGCCTGGTCCGTATCTATCCGGGAAAGCGGCTGGATAGGCTTCGTCGAGGCCACAATTTTCATTTTGGTGTTGTTGGCTGGTTTGATCTATCTGGTGCGTATCGGCGCGTTGGACTGGACGCCGTCGCGTTCAAAAAGACAAGTCGTGAAATCCAATGTCGTGACTCAGACCACCAACACTCATCAGCAGTAATAGCGAGGCATTTAGAAGATGGATTATACGCTCACCCGCATTGACCCGGACGGTGAGAACGACCGTTACCCCCTCCAGAAGCAAGAGATTGTCAGCGATCCGCTTGAACAGCATGTCAATCGCAGCGTTTTCATGGGCAACCTCGAACAGTCGCTGCACAGCATGGTCAACTGGGGGCGTAGCAATTCCCTGTGGCCTTACAACTTCGGTCTTTCCTGCTGCTACGTGGAAATGGCGACGTCGTTTACTTCGGTGCATGACGTTGCGCGTTTTGGTTCTGAAGTTATCCGCGCCTCACCACGTCAGGCGGATTTCATGGTTGTGGCCGGTACGCCGTTTTTGAAAATGGCGCCGGTCATTCAGCGTTTGTACGACCAGATGCTGGCGCCAAAATGGGTAATTTCCATGGGGGCCTGTGCGAATTCCGGCGGTATGTACGATATTTATTCCGTGGTGCAAGGCGTGGACAAGTTCCTGCCGGTTGATGTGTACATCCCGGGATGCCCGCCGCGTCCGGAAGCCTACATGCAGGCGCTGTTGCTGCTGAAAGAGTCCATCGGTAAGGAGCGCCGCCCTCTGTCATGGGTGGTAGGCGATCAGGGGGTTTACCGCGCCAATATGCAATCCGAGCGCGAACGTAAACGGGGAGAGCGCATTGCGGTAACCAATCTGCGTTCTCCTGATGAGATTTGACCCTGTGAGTGAAGGCTGTAGTGGCTACGTAAGATCACGATAAATTCATATCACGATAAATCGTGTGTAGCCATTATCAGTCACAGAAATAGCACGTTTACTGTGGTGACATATTTATGACAGATTTAACGACGCACGATGTCGCTCTGCCTGCGTGGCAAACCCGTGATCATCTGGATGATCCGGTCGTCAGCGAGCTGTGTAACCGTTTTGGACCGGAAGCATTTACCGTTCAGGCAACCCGCACTGGCCTGCCGGTGGTTTGGGTGAAACGTGAGCAGTTGCTGGACGTAGTGGCTTTTCTGAAAAAACAGCCCAAACCTTATGTGATGCTGCTTGACCTGCATGGCGTGGATGAGCGTCTGCGTACCCATCGCCAGGGCCTGCCGGACGCCGACTTCACCGTTTTCTATCACCTGATTTCGATTGAGCGCAACCGCGATATCATGCTGAAGGTGGCACTGTCGGAAAACGATCTGAACATGCCGACCCTGATCAAACTGTTCCCCAACGCTAACTGGTACGAACGCGAAGTGTGGGACATGTTTGGCATTACCTTCAAAGGGCACCCGCACCTGACGCGCATCATGATGCCGCAGACCTGGCAGGGGCATCCGTTGCGTAAGGATTTCCCGGCGCGCGCCACCGAGTTCGATCCCTTCGTGCTGACCAAACAGCGTGAAGACATGGAGATGGAATCCCTGACTTTCAAACCGGAAGAGTGGGGGATGAAGCGCGGTACCGACAACGAAGACTTCATGTTCCTGAACCTGGGGCCGAACCACCCGTCCGCGCATGGTGCTTTCCGTATCATTCTGCAGCTTAACGGCGAAGAGATCGTCGACTGTATTCCGGATATCGGCTATCACCACCGCGGCGCGGAAAAAATGGGTGAACGCCAGTCCTGGCATAGCTATATCCCTTACACCGACCGTATCGAATACCTCGGCGGCTGCGTGAACGAAATGCCGTATGTACTGGCGGTGGAAAAGCTGGCCGGTATCGAGGTGCCTGAGCGCGTGAACGTTATCCGCGTCATGCTGTCCGAACTGTTCCGCATCAATAGCCACCTGCTGTACATCAGTACCTTTATTCAGGACGTCGGCGCGATGACGCCGGTGTTCTTTGCGTTTACCGATCGTCAGAAAATTTACGATCTGGTGGAAGCGATTACCGGCTACCGCATGCATCCGGCCTGGTTCCGTATCGGCGGCGTGGCGCACGATCTGCCGCGCGGCTGGGAACGTTTGCTGCGTGAATTCCTCGACTGGATGCCGGCGCGTCTGGATACCTACATCAAGGCGGCGTTGCAAAACAGCATCCTGAAAGGGCGTTCACAAGGCGTAGCCGCCTATAACGCCAAAGAAGCGCTGGAGTGGGGCGTAACCGGCGCCGGTCTGCGCGCTACCGGCATCGCATTCGACGTGCGTAAATCACGGCCTTACTCCGGTTATGAAAACTTCGACTTTGAAGTGCCGGTAGGCGACGGCATCAGCGACTGCTACAGCCGCGTGATGCTGAAAGTGGAAGAGCTGCGTCAGAGTCTGCGTATTCTGGAACAATGCCTGAAAAATATGCCGGAAGGTCCGTTCAAGGCCGACCATCCGCTGACCACGCCGCCGCCGAAAGAGCGTACGCTGCAACACATTGAAACGCTGATTAACCACTTCCTGCAGGTTTCCTGGGGGCCGGTGATGCCTGCTAACGAGTCATTCCAGATGATCGAGGCCACCAAAGGGGTTAACAGTTACTACCTGACCAGTGACGGCAGCACCATGAGCTACCGCACCCGTATCCGCACGCCGAGTTTCCCGCATTTGCAACAGATTCCGTCGGTGATTCGCGGTTGTCTGGTATCCGACCTGATCGTATACCTCGGTAGTATTGATTTTGTCATGTCAGATGTGGACCGCTAATTATGCACGAACATAACAACACTCAGGATTCGATCGATGCTCCAGCGCAGGCCGCCAGCGATGTTTTTGTGTTAAGTGACACAGAGCGCGACGCTATCGAGCATGAAAAACACCACTACGAAGATGCGCGCGCCGCGTCTATTGAAGCGCTGAAGATTGTGCAGAAACACCGTGGCTGGGTGCCGGATGGCGCGATTGACGCCATTGCCGAGGTTCTCGGTATTCCTGCCAGCGACGTGGAAGGCGTGGCGACGTTCTACAGCCAGATTTTCCGTCAGCCGGTCGGGCGCCATGTAATCCGTTACTGCGACAGCGTGGTGTGCCATATCACCGGTTATCAGGGGATCCAGGCGGCGCTGGAAAGAAAGCTGAATATCAAGCCCGGCCAGACTACATTTGACGGCCGCTTTACGCTGCTGCCGACCTGCTGTCTGGGAAACTGCGACAAGGGTCCGACCATGATGATCGACGAGGACACCCACAGTCAGCTGAAGCCTGAAGATATCGATTCGTTACTGGAGCAGTATCAATGAGTAAAAACATTGTTCTGACGGCTGAACAGCATCCCCTGACCTGGCGTCTGCGCGCAGACAAACAGCCGGTGTGGCTGGACGAATACCGCAGCAAGAACGGTTATGCAGGAGCCCAAAAGGCGCTGACCGGCATGGCGCAGGATGAGGTGGTGACTCTGGTCAAGGATGCCGGCCTGCGTGGTCGCGGCGGCGCGGGTTTCTCCACGGGTCTCAAGTGGAGCCTGATGCCGAAAGATGAAAGCATGAATATCCGCTATCTGCTGTGTAACGCGGATGAGATGGAGCCGGGCACTTACAAAGACCGCCTGCTGATGGAGCAGATGCCGCATCTACTGGTGGAAGGTATGCTGATCGGCGCTTATGCGCTGAAAGCCTATCGCGGCTATATCTTCCTGCGCGGCGAATACGTTGAAGCGGCGGCTAATTTGCGTCGTGCTATCGCTGAAGCGACAGAAGCAGGGCTGCTTGGCAAAAACATTATGGGCACCGGCTTTAATTTCGAGCTGTTTGTGCACACCGGCGCCGGTCGCTACATCTGTGGTGAAGAAACGGCGCTGATCAACTCGCTGGAAGGCCGTCGCGCCAACCCGCGCTCTAAACCGCCGTTCCCGGCTTCCGCCGGCGCATGGGGCAAACCCACTTGCGTAAACAACGTGGAAACGCTGTGCAACGTGCCGGCCATCATCGAGCATGGTGTGGAATGGTATCAGGGGCTGTCCGCCGGTAAGAGTAAAGACGCCGGCACCAAGCTGATGGGCTTCTCAGGTCGGGTGAAAAACCCGGGCCTGTGGGAGTTGCCGTTTGGTACCACCGCCCGCGAGATTCTGGAAGATTACGCCGGCGGCATGCGTGATGGTTTGACGCTGAAAGCCTGGCAGCCCGGCGGCGCCGGTACCGACTTCCTGACCGATGCGCATCTGGATCTGCCGATGGATTTCGAAAATATCGGCAAGGCCGGCAGCCGTCTGGGTACGGCGCTGGCGATGGCGGTCGACAATGAAATCAACATGGTATCGCTGACGCGCAATCTGGAAGAGTTCTTCGCTCGCGAGTCTTGCGGCTGGTGTACGCCGTGCCGCGACGGCCTGCCGTGGAGCGTCAAGATTCTGCGCGCGCTGGAGCGTGGGGAAGGGCAGCCGGGCGACATTGAAACGCTGGAGCAGCTGTGCCGCTTTCTGGGGCCGGGCAATACCTTCTGCGCCCACGCGCCGGGGGCGGTCGAACCGCTGCAGAGCGCCATTAAATATTTCCGGGACGAATTCGAGGCAGGCATCGCCAGACAGGTTGTCAGTAACGCCAAACCGATTGGCGGCATTCAGCCCAACCTGCTGAAACAGCGCTGGTAATCGCGCAATCCGGCGTGTTGAGCATCACGCCGGGATTAAACGCCGATTCATCCCGCAGACAGAATTTTTGATTAGTGCCCGCCGAGGCGGGCTGTTATGGAAGCATGCTGACTATGGCAACGATTCATGTAGACGGCAAAGAATATGAAGTGGACGGAGCGGATAACCTGCTGCAGGCTTGTCTGTCTCTGGGACTTGATATCCCCTACTTTTGCTGGCACCCGGCGCTGGGGAGCGTCGGTGCTTGTCGCCTGTGTGCGGTCAAGCAGTACCAGAACGCGGAAGATACCCGTGGTCGTCTGGTGATGTCCTGTATGACGCCGGCGTCGAATGGCACCTTTATCGCCATTGACGATGATGAGGCGAAGCAGTTCCGCAAGACGATTGTGGAATTTCTGATGACCAACCATCCGCACGACTGTCCGGTTTGTGAGGAAGGGGGCAACTGTCATCTGCAGGATATGACCGTAATGACGGGCCACAATTTCCGTCGTTACCGTTTCACCAAACGTACACACCACAATCAGGATCTCGGCCCGTTCATCTCCCACGAAATGAACCGCTGTATCGCCTGTTACCGTTGCGTGCGTTATTACAAGGATTACGCCGACGGCAAAGACCTGGGCGTTTACGGCGCGCATGACAACGTCTATTTCGGTCGTCCGGAAGACGGTGTGCTGGAAAGCGAATTTTCCGGCAACCTGGTGGAAGTCTGTCCGACCGGGGTCTTCACCGACAAAACCCATTCCGAGCGTTATAACCGCAAATGGGACATGCAGTTCGCGCCCAGCATTTGCCAGCAGTGCAGCGTGGGTTGCAACACCAGTCCGGGCGAGCGTTATGGCGAATTGCGCCGTATCGAAAACCGCTATAACGGCAGCGTGAACCACTATTTCCTGTGCGACCGCGGCCGTTTTGGTTACGGCTACGTCAACCTGAAAGATCGTCCGCGTCAGCCGCTGCAACGCCGCGGTGATGACTGGATCGCGCTGAACGCCGAGCAGGCGCTGCAGGGCGCGGCCGATGTGCTGCGTCAGGCGAAGAAGGTGATCGGTATCGGTTCGCCGCGCGCCAGCGTGGAAAGCAACTTCGCGTTGCGCGAACTGGTCGGCGCCGGCAACTTCTACACTGGCGTCTCTCAGGCGGAACAACATCGCCTGCAGCTGATGCTGAAAGTGCTGAAAGAGAGCGGGGTGCATACGCCGTCTCTGCGTGAAATCGAAGGCTACGACGCCGTGCTGGTGTTGGGCGAAGATCTGACCCAGACCGGCGCGCGCATTGCGCTGGCGGTGCGTCAGGCGGTGAAAGGTAAAGCCCGTGAAATGGCGGCGGCTCAGAAAGTGGCCGACTGGCAGATTGCGGCGATCCTGAACATCGGTCAGCACGCCAAACACCCGCTGTTCGTCACCAACGTCGACAGTACCCGTCTGGACGATATCGCCGCCTGGAGTTATCGCGCGCCGGTGGCTGAGCAGGCCCGACTCGGTTTTGCGATTGCCCACGCGCTCGACAATGCCGCGCCGGCGGTCAGCGATCTGCCGGCCGATCTCAGCCAGAAAGTGGACGTGATTGTTCAGGCGCTGGCTGGCGCGCGTAAGCCGCTGATTATCTCCGGCACCAACGCAGGCAGCGACGATGTGATCGCCGCCGCCGCCAACGTCGCCAAGGCGCTGAAAGGCCGTGGCTCCGATGTCGGCATTACCTTTGTGGCTGCCTCCGCCAACAGCATGGGCGTAACCATGATGGGCGGCGGTTCGCTGGATGAAGCGCTGTCGCAGCTGGAAACCGGCGAAGCCGACAGCGTGGTGGTGCTGGAAAACGACCTGTATCGTCATGCGCCGGCCGCCCGTGTGGATGCCGCGCTGGCGAAAGCCGCCAACCTGATTGTGCTGGATCATCAACGCACCGCGATCATGGACAAGGCTGGGCTGGTGCTGTCCTCCGCCAGCTTTGCGGAAAGCGACGGTACGCTCGTCAACCAGGAAGGCCGCGCCCAGCGTTTCTTCCAGGTCTATGACCCGACCTACTACGACAGCAAGGTGGTGATGCTGGAAAGCTGGCGCTGGCTGCATTCCCTGTACATCACCTACAACAGCCGTCAGGTGGACTGGACGCAGTTGGACCACGTGATTGACGCTTGCGTTAACGCGTTGCCGCAGTTAGCCGCGATCAAAGACGCCGCGCCGGATGCCTCCTTCCGCGTTAAGGGCCAGAAACTGGCGCGTGAACCGCATCGTTACAGCGGTCGTACCGCCATGCGCGCCAACATCAGCGTGCATGAGCCGCGTCAGCCGCAGGATAAGGACACCATGTTCACCTTCTCAATGGAAGGGAACAACAGTCCGCTGGCCGAGCGTCAGCAGGTGCCGTTTGCCTGGGCGCCGGGCTGGAACTCGCCGCAGGCGTGGAACAAATTCCAGGATGAAGTGGGCGGACATCTGCGCCACGGCGATCCGGGCGTGCGCCTGATCGAAGCCGGCGACGCTTCGCTGGCGTATTTCAGCCAGATTCCTGCGCCGTTTGCCCCGCAACAAGGGCAGTGGCAGGTTGCGCCTTACTACAACCTGTTCGGCAGTGACGAGCTGTCGCAGCGCTCCGGCGTTATCCAGCAGCGTATGCCGCAGGCTTGCGCGGTAGTGAATCAGGCCGATGCCGCATTGCTGGGCGTCAATGCCGGCGCGTTGCTGGACATCACCTGTGGTGGTCAGACGCTGCGTCTGCCGGTGCGTCTGAGCACTGAGCTGCGTCAGGGCCAGGTTGGTTTGCCGCTGGGCTTCCCGGGGATTGCTCCGGTGCTGGCGGGCGCGACCGTTGAAATGCTGCGGGAGGCTGCGCAATGAGTTGGTTGACTCCGGAAGTACTGGACATTCTGGCCACCGTCGGCAAAGCGATCGTGATTCTGCTGGTCGTGGTGAGCTGCGGCGCGCTCATGAGTATGGGGGAGCGCCGTCTGCTGGCGCTGTTCCAGGGGCGTTACGGGCCTAACCGCGTGGGCTGGGGCGGTTCGCTGCAACTGGTGGCGGACATGCTCAAGATGTTCTTCAAGGAAGACTGGACGCCGCCGTTTGCCGATAAGGTGATTTTCACCCTGGCGCCGGTGATTGCCTTTACTTCGCTGTTGCTGTCGTTCGCCATCGTACCGGTCAGCCCGACCTGGCAGGTGGCCGATCTGAACATTGGGGTGCTGTTCTTCCTGATGATGGCGGGGTTGGCGGTTTATGCCGTGCTGTTCGCCGGCTGGTCCAGTAACAACAAATACTCGCTGCTGGGCGCGGTGCGCGCCTCTGCGCAAACGCTGAGTTATGAAGTGTTCCTTGGGTTGTCCCTGATGGGCGTGGTGGCGCAGGCCGGCTCGTTCAACATGGCCGATATCGTTAATGCGCAGTCCACGGTGTGGAACGTGGTCCCGCAGTTCTTTGGCTTTATTACCTTTGCGATCGCCGGCGTAGCGGTATGTCACCGTCATCCGTTCGACCAGCCGGAAGCCGAGCAGGAACTGGCGGATGGCTACCATATCGAATATGCCGGGATGAAGTTCGGTCTGTTCTTCGTTGGCGAATACATCGGTATCGTGACGGTTTCCGCGTTGATCGTGACGCTGTTCTTCGGTGGCTGGCACGGACCTTTCCTGCCGCCGTTCGTCTGGTTTGCGTTGAAGACGGCGTTTTTCATGATGATGTTCATCCTGATTCGCGCTTCGTTGCCACGTCCGCGTTATGACCAGGTAATGGCATTCGGCTGGCGGGTGTGTCTGCCGCTGACGCTGCTGAACCTGCTGGCGACCGCCGCAGTCATTCTGTACAACGCTTGATAGGGGTGAATAAACCATGACACTGAAAGAACTTTTGATTGGTTTCGGCACCCAGGTACGCAGTATCTGCATGGTGGGTTCCAACGCGTTTAAAAAGCGTGAAACCAAAATGTATCCGGAAGAGCCGGTGAATCCGCCGCCGCGTTTTCGCGGCCGCATTGTGCTGACCCGCGATCCGGACGGACAGGAGCGTTGCGTAGCCTGCAACCTGTGCGCCGTGGCTTGCCCGGTAGGGTGTATCTCCCTGCAGAAGGCGGAAATGAAGGATGGCCGCTGGTATCCGGAGTTTTTCCGCATCAACTTCTCCCGCTGCATTTTCTGCGGCATGTGCGAGGAGGCCTGCCCGACCACGGCTATTCAGCTGACTCCCGATTTCGAAATGGGTGAGTTCAAGCGTCAGGATCTGGTGTACGAAAAAGACGATCTGCTGATCTCGGGGCCGGGTAAATATCCGGAATACAACTTCTACCGGATGGCCGGTATGGCTGTTGATGGGAAAGAGAAGGGCGAAGCCGAAAACGAAGCCAAACCCATTGACGTTAAAGGCCTGCTGCCCTAAGGAGCCAAGCATGGAATTCGCTTTTTATGCGACTGCGATTATTGCGGTACTGGCAACATTGCGTGTCATTACCCATACCAATCCAGTACATGCATTACTTTATCTGATTGTTTCGTTACTGGCGGTGGCCGGTGTGTTCTTCTCGCTGGGGGCGTATTTCGCCGGGGCGCTGGAGATAATCGTTTACGCCGGCGCCATCATGGTGTTGTTCGTCTTCGTGGTGATGATGCTGAACCTCGGCAACTCGGTGGATGAGCAGGAAAAACTGTGGCTGAAACCCAGCGTATGGATAGGGCCGGGCGTGCTGTCCCTGATTCTGCTGGCGGTTATCGTCAAAGGGATTCTTAGCGTCACCGGTCAGAACATCGCGGGCAATATCGTGGATGCCAAAGCGGTCGGCATCAGCCTGTTTGGGCCGTATGTGCTGGCGGTGGAGCTGGCGTCGATGCTGCTGCTGGCGGGCCTGGTGGTGGCCTTCCACATCGGCCGTGAAGACAAGCGCGGAGAGCTGATTGCCAAAGATCAGGATGCCGACAAGAAAATAACGGAGGAACGCGCATGATTCCGCTACAACATGGCTTGCTGCTGGCGGCCATCCTCTTCGTGCTGGGGCTGACCGGGCTGGTGATTCGCCGCAATCTTCTGTTCATGCTGATCTGCCTGGAAATCATGATTAACGCTGCGGCGTTGGCTTTCGTGGTCGCCGGCAGCTATTGGGGGCAACCGGATGGTCAGGTGATGTATATCCTGGCTATTACGCTGGCCGCGGCGGAAGCCAGTATTGGCCTGGCGCTGCTGCTGCAGCTGTATCGTCGCCGTCAGACCCTGAATATTGATACTGTCAGTGAGATGCGCGGATGAACTTACTCTACTTAACAATTCTGTTTCCGCTGATCGGATTCCTGTTGCTGGCCTTCTCTCGCGGGCGCTGGTCGGAAAATGTTTCCGCCACCGTCGGGGTGGGGTCTATTGGGTTGGCTGCGCTGGTGACTGGCGGAGCCGTGGTGGATTTCCTCAGCCAGCAACAGCCTGGTGGGGTGACCTTCTTCAGCCAGCATCTGTGGAGCTGGATGACGGTCGGCAAGTTCGACATCGGCGTCACGCTGGCGCTGGACGGGCTGTCGCTGACCATGTTGTCGGTCGTGACCGGCGTGGGTTTCTTCATCCACCTGTTCGCCTCCTGGTACATGCGCGGTGAAGAGGGTTATTCCCGCTTCTTCGCCTACACCAACCTGTTTATCGCCAGCATGGTGGTGTTGGTGTTGGCGGACAACCTGCTGCTGATGTACCTCGGTTGGGAAGGGGTGGGGCTGTGCAGTTATCTGCTGATCGGTTTCTACTACACCAACCCGAACAACGGCGCCGCGGCGATGAAAGCGTTCATCGTGACCCGCGTGGGCGACGTGTTCCTGGCGTTCGCGCTGTTTATCCTGTACCGCGAGTTGGGGACGCTGAACTTCCGCGATCTGATGGTACTGGCGCCGCAGCATCTGGCCGAAGGTTCTCCGGCGATCACCTGGGCGACGCTGATGCTGTTGGGTGGCGCGGTCGGTAAATCGGCACAGTTGCCGTTGCAGACCTGGCTGGCGGATGCGATGGCCGGTCCGACGCCGGTTTCCGCGTTGATCCACGCCGCGACCATGGTGACCGCGGGCGTGTATCTGATCGCCCGTACCCACGGCTTGTTCCTGCTGGCACCGGATGTGCTGAATCTGGTCGCCAATGTGGGTGCCGTCACGCTGTTGCTGGCCGGTTTCGCCGCGCTGGTGCAAACCGATATCAAACGCGTGCTGGCCTACTCGACGATGAGTCAGATTGGTTACATGTTCCTGGCGCTTGGCGTACAGGCGTGGGACGCCGCTATTTTCCACCTGATGACCCATGCGTTCTTCAAGGCGCTGCTGTTCCTGTCGTCAGGTTCGGTGATCCTGGCCTGCCATCACGAGCAGAACATCTTCAAGATGGGCGGTCTGCGTAAAACCATTCCGCTGGTGTATGCCTGCTTCCTGGTGGGCGGCGCCGCGCTGGCGGCGTTGCCGATGGTCACTGCCGGCTTCTTCAGTAAGGATGAAATTCTGGCAGGCGCCTGGGCCAACGGTCACATTAATCTGGTGATTGCCGGTCTGGTGGGGGCGTTCATGACGTCGCTGTACACCTTCCGGATGATTTTTATCGTGTTCCACGGTGAAGCAAAAACCAAGGCCCACGCAGGCAAGGGGATTTCCCATCACCTGCCGTTGCTGGTGCTGCTGGTGCTGTCCACCTTTGTCGGCGCTCAGATTGCGCTGCCGCTGCACGGCGTGCTGCCGGCCACGACCGAGCTTGAGCACGGTCAGGTCATGACGCTGGAAATCGCCTCCGGCGTGGTGGCGATTGCCGGTATTCTGCTGGCGGCCGCGCTGTGGCTGGGCAAACGTCAGTTGGTGACGAGCATCGCCAACAGCGCGCCGGGCCGTTTCTTCTCGACATGGTGGTTCCATGCGTGGGGATTCGACTGGCTGTATGACAAGGTCTTCGTCAAACCGTATCTGGCTATTGCGACGTTGCTGCAGCGTGACCCGCTCAATGCGCTGATGAACATTCCGGCCATCCTGACCCGCTGGGGCAACCGTGCGCTGATCGTCAGCGAAAACGGGCAGGTGCGCTGGTATGTCGCCTCAATGGGGGTCGGCGCCGTGGTGGTGCTGGCGCTGCTGTTGCTGGTCTAAGCGATGCGGTAATGCAGAGGGGCGGGGCGCTCGCTGATGAGTGGCCCCGCAGGCAGCAAGTTTTTCGTTTTCTTTAATTTAGGGACACAAAACGCCATGCTACTACCTTGGCTGATTCTTATCCCCTTTATCGGCGGCCTGCTGTGCTGGCAGCTCGAGCGTTTTGGCACTCGCGTGCCACGCTGGATCGCGCTGATCTCCATGGGGCTGACACTGGCGCTGTCACTGCAGTTGTGGCTGCAGGGCGGCTTTTCGCTGGCGACACCGACGGGCCTGCCGCAATGGCAGTCGGAGTTCGTGCTGAACTGGATACCGCGCTTTGGTATCTCGATTCACCTGGCGCTGGACGGACTGTCATTGCTGATGGTCGTGCTGACCGGCCTGCTGGGCGTGCTGGCGATCCTCTGTTCCTGGCGTGAGATTCAACGCTATCAGGGCTTCTTCCATCTCAACCTGCTGTGGATTCTCGGCGGTGTGATTGGCGTCTTCCTGTCCATCGACATGTTCCTGTTCTTCTTCTTCTGGGAAATGATGCTGGTGCCGATGTACTTCCTGATCGCTCTGTGGGGACACAAAGGCTCTGATGGCAAGACCCGTATCGCGGCGGCGACCAAGTTCTTTATCTATACGCAGGCCAGCGGTCTGGTGATGCTGATCGCCATTCTGGCGCTGGTGTTCGTACACCATAATGCCACTGGCGAATGGACCTTCGATTATTCCCGCCTGTTGAAAACGCCGATGTCCTACGGTCTGGAATATGCGTTGATGCTGGGCTTCTTTATCGCCTTCGCGGTGAAAATGCCGCTGGTGCCGCTGCATGGCTGGTTGCCGGATGCGCATAGTCAGGCGCCGACCGCCGGTTCGGTCGACCTGGCGGGGATTCTGCTGAAAACCGCCGCCTACGGTCTGTTGCGTTTCAGCCTGCCGCTGTTCCCGAACGCTTCTCACGATTTTGCGCCGATCGCCATGTGGCTGGGTGTCATCGGCATCTTCTACGGCGCCTGGATGGCGTTCAAACAGACCGACATCAAACGTCTTATCGCTTACACCTCGGTGTCGCACATGGGCTTTGTGATGATTGCCATCTATTCCGGCAGTCAACTGGCCTATCAGGGCGCGGTGGTGCAGATGATTGCCCACGGCCTGTCGGCCGCCGGTATGTTCATCATTTGCGGTCAGCTGTATGAACGCCTTCACACTCGCGATTTGCGTCAGATGGGCGGTTTGTGGGGACGTATTCGCTACCTGCCTGCGCTGTCGCTGTTTTTCGCGGTAGCCACGCTCGGGATGCCGGGTACCGGTAACTTTGTCGGCGAATTCATGATTCTGTTCGGCAGCTACCCGGTGGTGCCGGTGATTACGGTGATTTCCACTTTCGGTCTGGTGTTTGCTTCCGTTTATTCGCTGGTGATGATGCAGCGCGCTTTCTACGGCGCCGCTAAATCGGACACGCCTTTGCAGGCAATGAGCGCGCGCGAACTGTCGCTTATTCTGCTGCTGGTGGTGTTGCTGGTGCTGCTGGGCGTTTATCCGCAGCCGATCCTGGATACGTCCAGCGCGGCGATGGCCAATATCCAGCAATGGTTTACGTCATCGGTTCAGGGTTCAACAATTTCAACGACAGGGCTGTAATTCGCCATGACAATAACTCCTCAACAACTAATCGCGATATCGCCACTGTTAATCGTTGGATTGACAGTCGTGGTTGTGATGCTGTGCATTGCGTGGCGACGCAACCATTTTGTCAACGCTACGCTGACGGTCATCGGCCTGAACATCGCGTTGTTATCGCTGTATCTGGTCGGCCAGGTTGGGCCGACCGATGTCACCCCGTTGATCCGGGTGGACGGATTTTCGATGTTCTATACTGGCCTGGTGCTGGCGGCGAGTCTGGCGACCAGCACGTTCGCCTACCCGTGGCTGGAAGGCTACCCGGACAACAAAGATGAGTTCTATCTGCTGGTGCTGATTGCCGCACTGGGCGGTATTCTGCTGGCGAGCGCCAACCATCTGGCGGCGTTCTTCATCGGCATCGAACTGATCTCCCTGCCGCTGTTCGGTATGGTGGGCTATGCCTTCCGGCAGAAGCGTTCGCTGGAAGCAGCCATCAAATACATGCTGCTGTCCGCCGCTGCGTCCTCGTTCCTGCTGTTCGGTATGGCGCTGGTGTATGCCGATTCCGGCAGCCTGAGCTTCGCCAGCCTTGGCAAGAGCCTGAACGACCACCAGTTGCATGCGCCGCTGTTGTTGGCCGGCCTGGGTATGATGCTGGTCGGGCTGGGCTTCAAGCTGTCGCTGGTGCCGTTCCACCTGTGGACGCCGGATGTGTATCAGGGAGCGCCGGCGCCGGTGTCTACCTTCCTGGCGACCGCCAGTAAGATCGCCATCTTCGGCGCGGTGATGCGTTTGTTCCTGTATGCGCCGCTGGTGGACGCCGAATCGGTGCGCACCACGCTGGGCGTGATCGCTTTCGCGTCGATCCTGTTCGGTAACCTGATGGCGGTGGCGCAGAGCAACATCAAGCGTCTGCTGGGGTACTCGTCCATCGCGCATCTGGGTTACCTGCTGGTGGCGCTGATCGCGGTGCAGACTCAGCAACTGGCGCTGGAAACCATCGGCGTGTATCTGGCCGGTTACCTGTTCAGCAGCCTGGGCGCGTTTGGCGTGGTCAGCCTGATGTCCAGCCCGTATCGGGGGCCGGATGCGGATTCGCTGTTCTCTTACCGCGGTCTGTTCTGGCATAAGCCGATTCTGTCGGCGGTGATGACGGTGATGATGCTGTCGCTGGCGGGTATTCCGATGACGCTGGGCTTCTTCGGCAAATTCTACGTGCTGGCGGTAGGCGTGAATGCCCACCTGTGGTGGCTGAGCGCGGCAGTGGTGGTAGGTAGCGCCATCGGCCTGTATTACTACCTGCGCGTATTGATAAGTCTGTATCTGAGCGCGCCGCAAACCCTGAACCGCGATACGCCGAATAACTGGGCGTTGACCGCAGGTGGCGTTGTGGTACTGATTTCGTCGGTGTTGGTTCTGCTGCTGGGTCTCTACCCGCAGCCGCTGATTTCGCTGGTGCAACTGGCGCAGCCGCTGATGTAATCCCTCGGTATCCCGTACTGAAAGCCGCGAATATCGCGGCTTTTTTATTATTGCGGGTTTATCGCCTTTACCTTCGTGGTTCTGTATCCAAATCCTGCCTCTATTTCTAATTTCCCTTCTTTTGAATCAGTTATCGGGTTTCATTCTGTACGGAAAAATATCGATACAGTGTCTTTTCCCGGTTTAGGAAAATATCTGATTGTCCGAAATGAGCATGCTATTTACTTTCCCCAGACGTTTTCGGTCTGGAAATAATGACAAGATCTTTTTTTATTTACAGTCCTTCTGCAACACGTCGGACTAATAAAGAAGGTTGGTTATTTTATCCATTAAATTCAATAAATAATGAGTTTTATCAGGTCAAGGGGATGATGAGATGGCAACATGTGACAAGGTTGGATACAGAATGACATTCCGGGATGTTTTTATTTTCCTGATGACATTAGTGGTATTTGATAGCCATGCCGATGGTCCGCCGGCAGTAAATGAAAGTACGCAGGATGAAAATAAAGAGGCTGATTTTCTATTTGAAAACCCGCCGCATTTGCAGCGACTGGTCAGGTCGCTATTGCAGAACCATTTTAGCGGGGTACAGGAGGGAAACAGAGAAAAATATTATGAACTGGATGTCGGGTATGTAGACGGAAAAATTTATGATCCGTCGCAAAACCGTTTCCAAAAGGTGCATTTACGGGGCTACACCGGCAGTACGGACAGACAGCCGGTTATTGGGGCGCCGTTTGTGGCGCCGCAGATTGATGTCATGCCCGGCGATACGGTGCGTATTCTGCTCAAGAATAATTTGCCGGTAGATAGCAGCTGCCAGCCGCATCAGATGAATGGTGGCGCGATAGCCCATTCTCATGCCAGCATGGCGCAAACGGCGTCGAAGGATTCACAGCCGTCGTCGAAACTGTTCGATCCGCCTCACTGCTTTAATGGCACCAACCTGCATGCCCACGGCGCCTGGATTAGCCCGGCAGGCAATAGCGACAATGTGCTGTTGTCGGTGAATCCGGGCAACAGTTTCGAATATCAGTACAACTTCTCGCAGGATATTCCGGCCGGCACTCTCTGGTATCACTCACACCGACATGGTTCCACCGCGTTGCAGGTTTCCAGCGGCATGGCAGGGGCACTTATCGTACATGGCAACCGCAAACCTACCGAAGCCTCCAACGGCGATCTGGATACGCTCCTGATCGATCCCGACAGTCAGCAGCCATTTCCCGAGCACACGGTATTGTTTCAACAGATTCAGTACGCCTGTCTGGGGCAGGACGGCAAGCTGAAGCGGGATAAGCAGGGCAATATCAACTGGAATTGCCGCCCGAATGAGACCGGCGTAATTGAAGATTACGATCAGTTCGGCCCCGGTACCTGGCAGGCGTCCGGCCGCTGGACCAGCATCAACGGCGTGGTGTTGCCGACCTTTAAAGCCACGGCCGGGCAGGTAGAGCGCTGGCGGCTGATTCACGCTGGCGTGCGGGAAACCATCAATCTGGAGTTCCGCAAGATAAAGCCGGGCCAGAGTCTTAACGAATTGCATCGCAAGGCTTATCTGGGCAATTTACGCCGTCAGGACGTGGGGGCGCTGATTAATGAACTCTGCTCCGGCGAAAAAGTGCCGTTCCAGGTGGTCGCCGCCGATGGCCTAACCATGTCCCACTCGCTGACGGCGGATAAGGTAACGTTGCAACCGGGGTACCGTTACGACCTGCTGGCGATGTTTCCGCAGGCGGGTGGGTATTGCATGATTCAGCCGCAGCAGTCCATGACGGGCAGCATTACTGGTAAGGCTCAGGGCAACAGTTTGCTGGGGTTTGTTTCCGTATCCGGCACGGACAGCATTGCCGTGCAGGACATTGTTCCTACCTTACGACAGAAACTGACCTATTCGGCGCAGAAGCTGATGCCGGAAGAGGTGCGTCAGGCGGTTATTCGCGACCTGAATCGTGACGATAACCAGATCTATCTCACCCGGTTCGCGCCGCATACAAGGGATGTGAGTGATGAAGAGATTGTCGGTCAGCCAAAACAGAAAATCGTCTTCTTTGCCGGCGGCACGCAGCCGAATACAAACAACGTCTTCGCTATTGGTCACGATTTTGGCGTCGAGAAAGTTAACGGTGTGTGGTTGCCGAAACACATACAGGCTTATGACCCGAAGCGAATTGACCTGACTTTGCCGCTATGGGCGTCGCAGGAGTGGGAGCTACGTTCGTACAGCGTCAGCCATCCGTTTCATATCCATGTGAATCCGTTCCAGATTATCGCGATTTATGACCCGCAAGGGCGTGACGTCAGTTTGCCCGGTGTCACGGAAGCCGATGGCGACAGCCAGTTCGCCGGCTTGAAAGGGCAGTGGAAAGACACGATTTTCGTCAAAACCAACCTGTTGCCCGGCCAGTTGACGGGTACGCCGCAAAACTATTATCGCGTACTGCTGAGAACTCGCTATCAGCGCTATATCGGCGAATTCGTACTGCATTGCCACATTCTGGACCATGAGGATCAGGGGATGATGGAAAATGTCGAGATTGTGCTGCCGCAAACGCAAAAGGGCCAAACATCGTCAACGAAGTGACCAGGAAGAAATCAGATACAGGAATGAAGAAGACTGCGGGATATTTGCCGGAAGGGAGTGAAAAAACTAAAGCCGCCTCGTCTGGATGATTGGGGCGGCTTTTAGTTTACGGCGCTCATGTTAAAACGGGCTGATGATGGAACCGATACGTTCGCAGTAACTTACGTAGATGTCGCCCAGTTTTTTGAAGAAGCTGATGAATGCGTTCATGTGGTGTCTCCATTATCGTCGTTGAGGTTTTTTGTGATGTTCATCACGGTTTTGATAATAATAGATAAGGAACGCTATTTCAACTTTTTCGTGATGAAAGTCACATTATTTTGAAGGCGATGGCATTGTCGGAGGAATAACAGGCCGCCGTTCTGGCGGCCTGTCAGCGGGCGGAGCCGCGTGCTAGAGAGTAATATGCCCGTTAATCAAGGTGTTGCTGAGGCCGCCAATCCACGGCTGGCCGTCAATGTAGGAAACATTGACCCGGCCGTCCCGGTACAGCATGGTGCCCTGACGTACCCGATAACCGAGCGTGTGGTCCGCCTGCTCCGGCAACGGGCTGTGCTGAATCACTCTGGCAATACAGGCGTTGGCGCTGCCGGTTACCGGATCTTCCACCAGCGCATCATTCATGACAAAGAAGGCCCGTACTTCGTAATCGGCGGGACCGGCGTGGTCATGCGGGCCGTAAATCGCTACGCCGTCGGTCTGTCCGAGTTGCTGCAATCGTTGTAGATGCGCGGCGTCCGGGCGCGCCTCCAGACAGGCGCGCGCGCTTTCCATCCGCACCGTCAGCCAGCGGATACCCATCTGCACGTTGACGGGACGATGATTCGGATGACGCAGATGGCTTCCGATGGCGCTGTCGAGCAACGCGTCATACTGAGGATCGAGCTCAGTCATCGTGACGTCCGGCGCGCGAAAGGCGAGCAGGCCGTTATCGCCGATAGCCACCGGCACCAGCCCGACGCCGCATTGCTGGATCACCTGATACGGCACATGCGGCGTCAGGCCGGATTCCAGTAACGCGTGCGCGGTTCCCAGCGTCGGATGCCCGGCGAACGGCAATTCTGCCGACGGGGTGAAAATACGCACCCGATAATCAGCCAGCGAATCGTCCGGCGGCAGCACAAAGGTGGTTTCCGACAAATTAGTCCAGCGGGCGATGGCCTGCATCTGTTCATCGCTGAGGCCGTCGGCGTCGAGAATGACGGCCAGCGGATTGCCTTTGGCGGGATGATGGCTGAACACATCGACCTGTTTAAAACGGCGTGATGACGGCATCTGATCTTTCCTTCTGCGATCGGGAGCAGAGCTCATTATGTACGGTTAACAAGATGTTGTCGTGTCTGTCGTCAGGCGTGATCGCATGCTGATGTCGCTGCGGCGGGCATCAAATCCGCGCCTGATTAAAAAACGTTCAATAATCGCCGGGATTCTGTGTTTCGCTTGTGGCATAATGCGCGCCAAATCACATTCAGAATCGAGTAAGTGCTGTGCTGGTAACCAATAATATTACGATGCAATTCGGCAGTAAGCCGTTGTTTGAAAACATTTCTGTCAAATTTGGCGGCGGTAACCGCTATGGATTGATCGGCGCTAACGGCTGCGGCAAATCCACATTCATGAAGATCCTCGGCGGCGATCTGGCGCCGAGCGCAGGCAATGTCGCCATCGACCCGAATGAGCGTATCGGCAAACTGCGTCAGGATCAGTTCGCGTTTGAGCAATACAGCGTGCTGGATACGGTGATCATGGGGCACGCCGAACTGTGGGAAGTCAAAGAAGAACGCGACCGTATTTATGCGCTGAGTGAAATGAGCGAGGAAGATGGCTATCGGGTCGCGGATCTGGAAGTCAAATACGGCGAAATGGATGGTTACAGCGCTGAATCGCGCGCCGGCGAACTGCTGCTGGGCGTGGGGATCCCGCTGGAGCAACATTACGGGCCGATGAGCGAAGTGGCGCCAGGCTGGAAACTGCGTGTCTTGTTGGCGCAGGCGCTGTTTTCCAATCCGGATATTCTGCTGCTGGATGAACCGACCAACAACCTGGACATCGATACCATCCGCTGGCTGGAGCAGGTGCTGAACGAGCGCAACAGCACCATGATCATCATTTCCCATGACCGTCACTTCCTGAACATGGTCTGCACCCATATGGCGGACCTGGATTACGGCGAATTGCGTATCTATCCCGGCAACTACGACGAGTACATGACGGCGGCGACGCAGGCGCGCGAGCGTCTGCTGGCGGACAACGCCAAGAAGAAGGCGCAGATTGCCGAACTGCAGTCGTTTGTCAGCCGCTTTAGCGCCAACGCGTCCAAATCGCGTCAGGCGACTTCCCGCGCCCGTCAGATAGATAAAATCCAGCTGGAGGAAGTGAAAGCGTCCAGCCGTCAGAACCCGTTCATCCGTTTCGAACAGGACAAGAAACTGTTCCGTAACGCGCTGGAAATCGACGGGCTGACCAAAGGCTTTGATAACGGTCCGCTGTTCAGCCAGTTGAAAATGCTGGTGGAAGTGGGGGAGAAGGTGGCGATTCTCGGTACTAACGGGATCGGCAAATCCACCCTGCTGAAAACGCTGGTTGGTGAACTGACGCCGGAATCCGGCATGGCCAAATGGTCGGAAAACGTCCGTATCGGTTACTACGCGCAGGATCACGAGTACGAGTTTGATGGCGATCTCACCGTGTTTGACTGGATGAGCCAGTGGAAGCAGGAGAACGACGACGAGCAGGCGGTGCGTAGCGTGCTGGGGCGTCTGCTGTTTTCTCAGGACGACATCCGTAAAAAGGTCAAGGTGCTGTCCGGGGGCGAAAAAGGGCGGATGCTGTTCGGTAAGCTGATGATGGAAAAACCGAACGTTCTGGTGATGGACGAACCGACCAACCACCTGGATATGGAATCCATCGAGTCGCTGAACATGTCGCTGGAGATGTATCAGGGCACGCTGCTGTTTGTGTCTCACGACCGTGAATTCGTCAGCTCGCTGGCGACCCGCATTGTGGAAATCACCCCGGGTAAAGTGATCGATTTCAGCGGCAACTACGAAGATTATCTGCGCAGCCGCGGAATCCAATAACGTTTTGCCTTTCGGAAAAAAGCAGCCGCTCGTCGGCTGCTTTTTTTATTGCCCGAAATGTTAAAAAGACGGCGAACTGAAATCAGGCGCGGCGAGGGAGAAATAATGCTGGGTAAAAAACAACCGCAGCCTGCACTTTTATCTTTCGTTTAGGCAGAGACATTATCCTGCAATCATACTTTTAAAAGTAAAGTATCTAAAATAATTGGATTGACTGATGAGCAGATGATGAATGTAAACGGATGGCGGGAAAATAAAATCATCTTTAAGTTAATTTGAGGTAAAATCAATATGATAATAATTTTATTATAACTGATATAAGTCGCTGTTAAATCGATTAAGCTATTGTGGATCACAAAAAAATTATCCGTTTGTTACGCATTGAGATATTTTCTCATTTAATCTGACATGCCGTGCTTTTAAAAAAGAAATGTCGCGGAGAGCCTCACAGAAGACGTACAAATAAAATGGTTATTCCCCGGCCGATTGATAGAGATCAAATCGGTGACGTTATTCTCCTCATTATTCTATGCCGACACGTAAATGTGTTACTTCGACCTGGCTACAGGAGAATAATAAAGAATGAATGGGGAAAATATGATGCTTTCCCATCACGGCATCAATCGCCGTGATTTTATGAAGCTATGTGCAGCACTTGCCGCCACCATGGGGTTGAAAGAGGCCGCCGCCGCAGATATGGCCCAGTCACTGACGTCTCCCCAGCGTCCGCCGGTGATCTGGATTGGCGCGCAGGAATGTACCGGGTGTACGGAATCCCTGCTGCGCGCCACCCACCCGACCATTGAAAACCTGCTGCTGAATACCATCTCGCTGGAATATCACGAAGTCCTCTCCGCCGCATTCGGCGAGCAGGCGGAAGAAAACAAACACCGCGCCATCGAGCAGTACAAAGGCAAATACGTACTGGTGGTGGATGGCTCCATCCCGCTGAAGGATGGCGGCATCTACTGCATGGTGGCCGGCAAGCCGATCGTCGAGCATATCCGCGCCGCCGCCGAGCATGCCGCGGCGATCGTCGCCATCGGTTCCTGTTCCGCCTGGGGCGGGGTGCCGGCCAGCGGTTCCAACCCGACCGGCGCCGCCAGCTTGCAGGACGTGCTGCCGGGCAAAACCGTTATCAATATTCCCGGTTGTCCGCCTAACCCGCACAACTTCCTGGCGACCGTGGCGCACATCATCACTTATCAGCGCGCGCCGGCGCTCGACAGCCAGAACCGTCCCACCTTCGCCTATGCCCGACTGATCCACGAAAACTGCGAGCGTCGCCCGCATTTCGACGCCGGCCGCTTCGCCAAAGAGTTGGGCGATGAAGGACATCGGCAGGGGTGGTGCCTCTACCATCTGGGTTGCAAGGGGCCGGAAACCTACGGCAACTGCCCGACGCTGGAGTTTTGCGACGTGGGCGGCGGCATCTGGCCGGTGGGGATTGGTCACCCGTGTTATGGCTGCAACGAGCAAGGCATCGGGTTCACCAAGGGCATTTTCCAGTTGGCCAACGTGGAAAACCCGACGCCGCGCGTTGAGAAACCGGCGGTCACCAGCCCGGAAGGCGGCAACAGTTCCGCTACGGCCACGGGGCTTATCGGCGGCGTGCTGGGGGCGGTGGCGGGCGTCAGCCTGATGGCGGTGCGTGAACTGGGCCGTCAGCAAAAACAGCAGGACGCCGGCAACGCATCCCGGGAGGGTTAAGCCGTGAACAGACGCAATTTTTTCAAGCTGGCTTCCGCCGGGGCGTTGCTGGCGGGCACGCCGCTGGCAACTGAAGCGGCGGCCACCAACCGGCCGCCAATTCCCGGTTCGCTCGGCATGCTGTACGACTCCACGCTGTGTGTGGGCTGTCAGGCGTGCGTGAGCAAATGCCAGCAGGTCAATAAGCTGGACTATAAGCCGGATAGCTCGGTCTACAGCGGCGGCGCGGCGACCTGGTCCAACAACGACAAGCTCAGTCCCTATACCAACAACATCATTCAGGTATGGCGCAGCGGCGACGGCAAAAACAAGGATCAGGTACAAGACGGCTACGCCTACATCAAGAAGCAGTGCATGCACTGCGTCGACCCCAACTGCGTGTCGGTGTGCCCGGTTTCGGCGCTGAAGAAAGACCCGAAAACCGGCGTGGTGCATTACGACGCCAGCGTCTGTACCGGCTGCCGTTACTGCATGGTGGCCTGTCCGTTCAATGTGCCGAAGTACGACTATGAAAACCCGCTCGGCAAGCTGCACAAATGCGAGCTGTGCAACCAGCCGGAACTGGCGCGGCTTGATAAGGGCGGCATGCCGGGGTGCGTAGAGGTTTGTCCGACCGGCGCGGTGATTTACGGCACCCGCGAGCAGTTGCTGGATGAGGCGAAACGTCGGCTGGCGCTCAAGCCGGGCGACGAGTACGCCTATCCGCGCCAGACGCTGAGTAGTAAAGACGCCTACCTGCACACCGTGCCGACCTACGAGCGTTATGTGTATGGCGAGAACGAAGCGGGCGGCACGCAGGTGCTGGTGCTGGCCGGGGTACCGTACCAGAACCTGGAGATGCCGACGCTGGATTCGCTGTCCACCGGCGCGCGTTCGGAGCATATCCAGCATACCTTGTACAAGGGGATGGTGCTGCCGCTGGCGGTGCTGGCCGGGTTGTCGGTGCTGGTGCATCGCAATACCCGCGCCGAGCGGGAAGAGACGCACGACTCACAGGAGAAACCTCATGACGGCGCATAAAGCAAGTCCGTTGGGCGGGCGGCTGGTGAGCTGGCCCGTAATGCTGCTGGCTCCGCTGGTGGCGATTTGCGCGATCCTGATCGTGAAACGTCTGTTTCTGGGGATCGGCTCGGTGGCGGATCTGAACGGCGGCTACCCGTGGGGGATCTGGATCGCCTTCGACCTGCTGGTCGGCACCGGTTTAGCCTGCGGCGGCTGGGCGCTGGCCTGGGCGGTGTACGTGTTCAATCGCGGCGAATACCACCCGCTGGTGCGCCCGGCGCTGCTCGCCAGCCTGTTCGGCTATTCGCTGGGCGGGTTGTCGATCACCATCGACGTTGGGCGTTACTGGAACCTGCCGTACTTTTACATTCCCGGCTACTTCAATACCAACTCGGTGCTGTTCGAAACCGCGGTGTGCATGACCATCTACATCGGGGTGATGGCGCTGGAGTTCGCGCCGGTGGTGCTGGAACGCTTCGGCTGGAAAGTGTCGCTGAAACGGCTCAACAAGGTGATGTTTTTCATCATTGCGCTGGGAGCGCTGCTGCCTACCATGCACCAGTCGTCGATGGGGTCGTTGATGATCGCCGCCGGCTATAAGGTGCATCCGCTGTGGCAGAGCTATGAACTGCTGCCGCTGTTGTCGCTGCTGACCGCGTTCATCATGGGCTTCTCGATTGTGATTTTCGAAGGCTCGCTGGTGCAGGCCGGGCTGAAAGGGCGCGGGCCGGACGAACAGGCGTTGTTTCGCAAGCTGACCGGGCTGGCCCACGTGCTGGTGCTGCTGTTTGTGGTGCTGCGCTTCGGCGAGATCGTCTGGCACCAGAAAACCGCGCTGCTGTTCGCCGGCGACCGGTTTTCGGTCATGTTCTGGTGCGAAGCCGGTCTGATGCTGCTGCCGCTGGTTCTTCTGCGGCTGAAACGTTGCCGTCATGACGCCCGCTGGCTGTTCGTCAGCGCGCTCAGCATGTTGTTCGGCGCAGCCTTGTGGCGACTGAGTTACTCGCTGCTGGCGTTCAATCCGGGCAACGGCTACCACTACTTCCCCAAAGCGCAGGAGATCCTGATTTCCATTGGCTTCGTCGCCATTGAGGTCTGCGCCTACATCTTGTTAATCCGCCTGCTGCCGGTACTGCCCGCGCTGAAAGGCGAACATACGCATCATCAGGCTGAGGTAAAGCATGAGCCAACGCATCACCATTGATCCCATTACCCGTATCGAAGGGCATCTGCGCATTGATTGCGAAATTGAAAACGGCAAGGTCACCAAAGCCTGGTCATCCGGCACCATGTGGCGCGGTATGGAAGAGATCGTCAAAGGGCGCGACCCGCGCGATGCCTGGATGATCGTGCAGCGTATCTGCGGCGTGTGCACCACGGTGCACGCCATCGCCTCGGTGCGCGCGGTGGAGAACGCGCTCGGTCTGAACGTGCCGGTCAACGCCCAGTACATCCGCAACCTGATTCTGGCGGCGCACAGCATCCACGATCATATCGTGCATTTCTATCAACTGTCGGCGCTCGACTGGGTGGATGTGACCTCGGCGCTGAAAGCCGATCCGCAGAAAGCGGCGGCGCTGCTCAAAGGGCTGTCCGACTGGCCGCTGAATACCGCCGCCGAGTTCACCAAAGTGCAGCAGAAACTCAAAGATCTGGTAGCCAGCGGTCAACTGGGGATTTTTGCCAACGGCTACTGGGGCCACCCGGCGATGTCGCTGCCGCCGGAGGTGAACCTGATCGCCGTCGCCCACTATCTGCAGGCGCTGGAATGTCAGCGCGACGCCAACCGTATCGTGGCGATTCTGGGCGGCAAATCGCCGCACATCCAGAATCTGGCGGTCGGCGGCGTGGCGAACCCGATCAATCTGGACGCGCCGAGCGTGCTCAACCTGGAACGGTTGATGTACGTGAAAAGCTTTATCGATCGGCTGGGCGATTTTATCGAGCAGGTCTACAAGGTGGACTGCGCGGTGATTGCCGCTCACTACCCGCAGTGGCTGACGCTGGGACGCGGCGCCGATCACTACCTGAGCGTGCCGGAACTGCCGACCGACAACAAAAACGGCAGTTTCCTGCTGGCGGGCGGGTATATCGAAAACAGCGACCTGTCGCGCTACCGACCGATCACCAGCCACAGTGACAAGTTCCTGATCGACGGCATCCGCGAGAGCGGCAAGCACGCCTGGTATCAGGACGATCAGCCGCTGGCGCCGTGGGAAGGGTTGACCCGTCCTAACTACACCGGCTGGCATGAAGACGGCAAGTACTCGTGGGTAAAATCGCCGACTTTCTACGGCAAAACCGTAGAAGTAGGGCCGCTGGCCTGGCTGCTGTGCGGTCTGGCCGCGAAGCATAAAGACACGCTGGTGCATTTCGAACAGGTAAAAGCCGCTTATAAAGCGCTCAGCGGCCATCAACTGGAAGAGAAACACCTGCACTCCACGCTGGGCCGGGTGATTGGCCGTACCGTGCACTGCTGCGTGCTGAAAGATACGTTGGCGCAGCAGTGGCAGGCGCTGGTCGACAACATCGGCAAAGGCGATCACCAGACCTTCATCAAACCGGATCTGTCGCCGGACACCGAATTTCACGGCGTGGGCTTCGGGGAGATGCCGCGCGGCATGCTGTCGCATTGGATCGTGTTCAAAAACGGCAAGATCACCAACTATCAGGCGGTAGTGCCGTCCACCTGGACCTCCTGCCCGCGCAACGGCGACGACAAGCCCGGCCCGTACGAGCAGTCACTGGTGGGCACGCCGGTGTCCGACCCGCACAAGCCGCTGGAAGTGGTGCGTACCATCCACTCCTTCGACCCGTGCATGTCCTGCGCGGTGCATGTGGTGGATACCGTCAACGGCAATGAAGTAACCCGGGTGAAGGTGCTGTGATGAACATACTGGTGCTGGGGATCGGCAATATCCTGCTGAGTGACGAAGGGGTTGGGGTGCGGCTGGTGGAACGGCTGGAGCAGCGGTTCGACTGCACGCCCGCCATTGAGGTGGTGGACGGCGGCACCTGTGGTATGGAGCTGATGGAATGCATGGCCGGGCGCGATCACCTGATCGTGGCCGACGCCGTGCTCACCGGTCAGGCGCCGGGCAGCGTGACGGTGCTGCGCGACCGCGAGGTGCCGGCGCTGTTTACCCGCAAGATCTCCCCGCACCAGTTGGGCCTGGCCGATGTGCTGATGGCGCTGCAACTGACCGGCGAATTTCCCCGCCAGCTAACGCTGGTGGGGGTGGAGCCGGAAGCGCTCGATTCCGGCATCGGCCTGTCCGATACCGTTACCCGCGCGCTGGAACCGGCGTTGCGGCATATCATCGCCGCGCTGCGCCAGAGCGGCGTTGCGGTAACCGAGAAGAGCGCGCAGGAGGTGTGTGGTGACTGACATTTTTTCCGCGTCGCCACTCGGCGGCAGTAATAATCCGCCCGCAATACCCGGTGAGCGCAAAGAATTGGACTGGATTGCGGGGCATGATCAGAGTCCGGTGGCCTGGCTGGAGGCCGAGTTCGGCCGTATCGCGCAAGAGCGGATGCGGTTGTTGCCGTTTTATCGCGATGGCATTCCGGTGCGGGCCTGTGGATTTACCCTGTTTGAACAGCAGTGGTTCGGTTGCCTGTTGACGCCGTGGATGATCAGCCTGCTGGTGTTGCCGGGACCGGGGCAGCAGTGGCCCCGGCGTGAGGTTTCCACCCGGCTGGCGCTGGAGCTGCCCTGCGGCAGCGTGAAATTTGTCGTGAGCGAGAGTGACGACGGACAGCAGTACCTGTCCTGCTCGCTGATGTCGCCGCTGGACTCGGCGCTTGGCGCCGAACAGGCGCTGCAACTGGCGCAGCAAAGCGCGTGTATGGCGCTGTCGTTGCCGGTGCGCGACGCCGACGCTCCCGCAAACCTCAGCCGTCGCGCGCTGTTCAGTCGTTACCGGAGTTAGCGGCATGCATGAAATTTCCATGTGCTACAACGCGCTGGAGTTGATTGAGCAGCAGGCGCGTCAGCACGGCGCCCGGCGGGTGACCGGCGTCTGGCTGGAGATCGGCGCGCTGTCCTGCATCGAAGAGAGCGCGTTGCGGTTCTGTTTTGAATCGGTTTGTCGTCAAACGCTGGCGGAAGGCTGCCAGTTGCATCTGGCGGTGCGCCCGGCGCAGGCCTGGTGCTGGCAGTGTAGTCAGGCGGTAGAGGTAGCCGACCACGACAGCGGCTGCCCGCATTGCGGCAGTCATAGCCTGCGGGTCGAGAGCGGCGACAGCCTGCAACTGAAGCAACTGGCGATTGAATAACACGCCGTCGCCATGCCGGCGTGCAATCAGTAAAAAACGGTCTGGTTGACCGGAGGAGTCGTATCAATGTGTACCACATGCGGTTGTGGCGAGGGAGAGCGTCGAATCGAAGGCGATGAGCCGACCCATTCACACGACCATCCCCATACGCACGATCACCACCACGAACATAGCCACAGTCATGACCATGTCCACTCGCATCCCCATGAACACCATCAAGATGGGCATCACCATGAACATGACCATCACCATGACGATGCGTCGGTCGCGCCTGGCGTGATCATTCATCATCACCACTACTACTATCACCACGGCGATGTGCATCACCATTATCACGGCGCGTCACGCCCGCTGACGTTGCGTCGCGCGCATGATCACTCACACTCTCATCATGAGCACTCTCACACTCATCATGCGCATGAACTCGCCCAGCCGGAAGCGCGCTTTCAGCCGGTGGAACAGGAGCAGCATCTGCACTACGGGCAAGGGGCGGCCGGCACCCATGCGCCGGGCATTGGTCAGCAGCGCCTGTTGCAGATCGAGATGGATGTGCTGAGCAAAAACAATCAACTGGCGGCGCACAACCGCGAGCATTTCGACGCCGATCAGATTCTGGCGTTGAATCTGGTGTCCAGCCCCGGCTCCGGTAAAACCACCTTGTTGACCAGCACGCTGCATTTGCTGCGTGAACAGGTGCCGTGCGCGGTGATTGAAGGCGACCAGCAGACCACCAACGACGCCGAGCGTATCCGTGCTACCGGCGTCCCGGCGATTCAGGTCAACACCGGCAAAGGCTGCCATCTGGATGCGCAAATGGTGCATGACGCCATGCATCGGCTGCAACTGCCGGCGCACAGCCTGCTGTTTATCGAGAACGTCGGCAATCTGGTGTGTCCGGCCGGTTTTGATCTGGGCGAACGTCACAAGATAGCGGTGCTGTCGGTGACCGAAGGGGAAGACAAGCCGCTCAAATACCCGCATATGTTTGCCGCCGCTTCGTTGATGATCATCAACAAGATCGACCTGCTGCCGTATCTGGATTTTGATCTGGAAGCCTGTGTCGCCAATGCGCGCCGCGTCAATCCGCACATCGAGGTGATTGCGCTGTCCGCCCGCACCGGCGAGGGGATGGAAGCGTGGCTGGCCTGGCTGGAAGCACAGTTGCTGGGAACCGAGTTGGCGAAAACGCCCTCACAACCGTCGCTGTTATCAGGAGCCTAATCATGTGTCTGGGCGTTCCCGGAAAAGTGGTCGCGGTTGGGCCGGATCTGCATTACCCGGCGCGGGTGGATGTCTGCGGCGTACAGCGCGAGGTGAACATCGCGCTGGTATGCGAGGGTGACCCGGCGGCGCTGGTGGGGCAGTGGGTGCTGGTGCACGTCGGCTTCGCCATGAGCCTGCTGGACGAGCAGGAGGCGCAGGAGACGCTGGCGGCGTTGCAATCCATGCAGGCGGTCGGGCTGGAACTGGATGAAGTACGGCAAACCGGAGCCATTTATGCAGTACGTTGATGAATTTCGCGATCCTGAGCTGGCGAAAGCGTTGTTGCAGCGCATTCAGGCGCTGGTCGACGCGATGCCGCAACTGAAAACGCGCCCGTTGCAGTTGATGGAAGTGTGCGGCGGACATACCCACGCTATTTTCAAGTTTGGCATCGACCGATTATTGCCGCCGGAAATCGAGTTTGTACACGGGCCGGGCTGCCCGGTGTGCGTGTTGCCGATGGGGCGGATTGACGCCTGTCTGGAGATCGCCGCCCGTCCGGAGGTGATTTTCTGCACCTTCGGCGACGCCATGCGGGTGCCGGGCCGCAACGGGTCGTTGCAGGACGCTCGCCGCCACGGCGCTGATGTGCGGGTAGTCTACTCGCCGCTGGACGCGCTGGCGCTGGCGGAACAGTTTCCTGATCGGCAGGTGGTGTTTTTCGGGCTAGGGTTCGAAACCACCATGCCGAGCACCGCGCTGACGCTGCAACAGGCCAAACGCCGCGGTATCCGTAATTTTTCGCTGTTCTGCCAGCACATCACCATTATCCCGACGCTGAAAAGCCTGCTGGAACAACCGGATCTGCGTATCGACGGCTTTCTGGCGCCGGGGCACGTCAGCATGGTGATTGGCGCTTATCCCTATCAGCCGTTGTGCGAGCAGTTTCACAAGCCGTTTGTGGTCACCGGTTTCGAGCCGCTGGATATTCTGCAGGCGCTGCTGATGCTGGTGCAGCAACTGCACGACGAGCGCTGCGAGGTGGAAAACCAGTACCGCCGCATCGTGCCGGACAGCGGCAACACGCTGGCGCAGCAGGCGATGACGGAGGTGTTCGAAACCAAAGCCAGCAGCGAGTGGCGCGGGTTGGGGGAAATCGCCGATTCCGGCATGCAACTGCGGGCGGAATACGCCGAATTCGACGCCGAGCGCCGCTTCAATCCGCAGCAACAGCAGGTGGCGGACGAGCCGCTGTCGCGCTGCGGCGAGGTGCTCACCGGGCGTTGCAAACCGGGCGACTGCCCGCTGTTCGGCCAGCGCTGCACGCCGCAAAACGCTATCGGCGCGCTAATGGTGTCCTCGGAAGGCGCCTGCGCCGCTTATTATCAGTATCGCCGGGAGTGCGCCTGATGAAGAACACGTTATTACCCAAAGAGATTACCCTGGCGCACGGCAGCGGCGGGCAGGCGATGCAGCAACTGATCGAAGGATTGTTTCTGCAGGCGTTTGATAATCCGTTGCTGGCGGAGCGCGAGGATCAGGCGCGTTTGCCGCTGGCCGCATTAAGCGAGCAGGGCGACCGGCTGGCGTTCACCACCGACAGCTACGTCATCGATCCGATCGAGTTTCCCGGCGGCGACATCGGCAAACTGGCGGTGTGCGGCACGGTTAACGATCTGGCGGTGAGCGGCGCGCTGCCGCGTTATCTCTCCTGCGGCTTTATTCTGGAAGAAGGGCTGGCGGGTGAGATGTTGCTGCGTCTTGTCACCTCAATGGCGCAGACCGCCCGCGACGCCGGGATCCAGATCGTTACCGGCGATACTAAAGTGGTGCCGCGCGGCGCGGCGGACAAAATTTTCATCAATACCGCCGGTATCGGCGTGATTCCTCACCACCTGCGTTGGGGTACTGGCGAAATCCGTCCCGGCGACCGTCTTATCGTCAGCGGCACGCTGGGGGATCATGGCGCCACTATACTGAATCAGCGTGAGAAGCTGGGGCTGGAAGCGGAGCTGACCAGCGATTGCGCAGTACTGACGCCGCTGATTGCGCCGCTGCGACAGATTGACGGCGTTCGCGCCCTGCGTGACGCCACCCGCGGCGGGGTGACGGCGATCCTGCATGAATTCGCGCAGGCCAGCGGCTGCGGTATGGAAGTGCAGGAGAGCGCCTTGCCGGTCAAACCGGCGGTGCGCGGCATCTGCGAACTGCTGGGGCTGGAGGCGCTGAATTTCGCCAACGAAGGCAAACTGGTGCTGGCGGTGTCGCCGGAGGCGGAAAACCGGGTGCTGGACGCCTTGCGGTCGCATCCGCTGGGGCGCGATGCCGCGGTTATCGGCAGCGTCACCGATAAAAAACAGGTGCGCCTGTGCGGCGTGTTCGGCGCCTCTCGGCTGCTGGATTTACCCCACAGCGAGCCCATGCCGAGAATTTGCTGACACGCAGCTGTTGGTAAACAGCCGTACTATTTTCATTGGCAGGAGAGCGAGAGGTTTCGTGCGGGATAAGCCACATTGTTTCTCTGTTATTTCATCACTCGCACGACAAGGAGAGGCTCAGCGCCGCCTCTCCTTGACCTCTGGCTGGTGGCTAAACTGTGCCGCTGCGCGGTTCCTTCGGCGTTCGCCTTCGCTGTTCGGGCCGCCCGTGACGCGCTCCCGGCGCGGCACGGGCTTTCGCCGCGTCCATGCGGCTCACCCGGCGAAGCCGTCCACCTCAGCACAGTTTTTGACGCCAAAAAAACGAACATCGGCATCTTTGCTACAGAGAATTCATCCTACAGATCCCAAATATAGGTTCTTACCTATGTCAACTATTCATGTAAAGACGACATCAGGCGTTGGAATCCGCGTTAAAGGCAAGGTGCAGGGGGTGGGGTTTCGCCCCTATGTCTGGCAAATCGCCCATCGTCTTGGCGCCAAAGGTAGCGTGCTCAACGACGGCGCGGGCGTGCTGATCCGGCTGTGGCCGGCGAGCGTCGAGGCCGATTTCGTGGCGGCATTGTACGCCGAATGCCCGCCGCTGGCGCAGATCGACCAGGTAGCATGTCAGCCCTACCGCTGGGAGACGCTGCCGGACGATTTCGTGATTGAGCACAGCGGCGCCGGGCAGATGGATACCCACATCGTGCCGGATGCCGCCACCTGCGAGGCGTGCCGTCAGGAGTTGTTTGACCCGCATAACCGCCGCTACCGTTATCCGTTTATCAACTGCACCCACTGCGGCCCGCGTTTTACCATCATTCGCCAGATGCCCTACGACCGCCCGAATACCGCGATGGCGGCGTTCCCGTTTTGCCCGACGTGTCGGCAGGAGTACCAGCATCCGGCGGACCGGCGTTTTCATGCCCAGCCTAACGCCTGCCATACCTGCGGCCCGCAGGTATGGCTGAGCGACGCTCACCGCATCGTGGCCCACGGCGATGATGCCATCATGCAGACGGCGGCAGCCTTGTGCGCCGGGCGAATCGTGGCAATAAAAGGGCTGGGCGGGTTTCATCTGGCCTGCGACGCCACCGATGCGCAGGCGGTAGCGCAGTTGCGATCGCGCAAACATCGCCCGGCCAAGCCGCTGGCGGTGATGTTGCCGGACGCCGGCTGGCTGACGCAGTGCAGCTCGGTTGCGGAACCCGCGTCGGCGCTGCGCCTGATGCAAAGCCCGGCGGCGCCGATTGTGTTGCTGCCGCTACGACAGGATGGCGCGCTGGCGGCAGGAGTTGCCCCCGGTCTGGATGACGTGGGATTGATGCTGCCCGCCAATCCGTTGCAGCATCTGCTGCTGGCGGCGGTGGCGCGGCCGCTGGTGATGACCTCCGGCAATGCCGGCGGTAAGCCGCCGGCGCTGGATAATACCCAGGCGCTGGTCGATTTGGCGGGTATCGCCGACCTGTGGCTGCTGCACGATCGCGATATTGTGCAGCGGGCCGACGACTCGGTGGTGCGGATGCAGGGGGAGCGGGCGGAGATGCTGCGGCGCGCGCGCGGCTATGTGCCGGATGCCTTGCCGCTACCGCCGGGGTTCAGCGAGCAGCCGGCGTTGCTGGCGATGGGCGCGGATCTCAAAAACACCTTCTGCCTGCTGCGCGATGGGTCCGCGATCGTCAGCCAGCATCTGGGCGATCTGGCCGATGACGAGGTGGAACGGCAATACCGGCAGGCGCAGACGCTGTTCGCCGATATCTACCGGTTTACACCGCAAGCCATCGCGGTGGATGCGCACCCCGGTTACGCCAGCCGCCGTCTGGGGCAGCAGCAGGCGGCGCAGTTGGGGATACCCTGCATGGAGGTGCTGCACCATCACGCGCATATCGTCGCCTGCATGGCCGAGCACCAGTGGCCGCGCGACGCCGGGCCGGTGATCGGTCTGGCGCTGGATGGCATCGGCTACGGCGGCGATAACCGCTGGTGGGGCGGCGAATGCCTGCGGGTGGATTACGCGCAGTGCCGGCATCTGGGCGGTTTGCCCGCGGTGGCGCTGCCGGGCGGCGATCTGGCGGCGCGTCAGCCGTGGCGCAATCTGCTGGCGCAGTTTCTGGCGTTTGTGCCGAACTGGGAAACCTTACCGCAAGCCGGCGCGATCCCCGCTAACGCAACGCCGCTGTTGACGCGCGCTATTGCGCGCGGGCTCAACGCGCCGCTGGCGTCGTCCGCCGGGCGGTTATTTGACGCAGTGGCCGCCGCCTGCGGGTTTGCCGGCGAACAAAGCTGGGAAGGCGAGGCGGCCTGTTGGCTGGAAGCGCTGGCCCGGCAGCATCAGGATGAAACGCCGCCGGTGACCATGCCGCTCTCCGGCAAGCAACTGGATCTGGCGACGTTCTGGCGGCAGTGGCTGGCGTATCACGCTGCGCCGGCCGATCGCGCCTTTGCCTTTCATCTGGCGCTGGCCGACGGGCTGGCGGCGTTGGTGCGTCAGGCGGCGCGGGAACAGGGGCTGAATACGGTGGCGTGTTCCGGCGGGGTGATGCATAACCGTTTGCTGGTTAATCTGTTACGTGAGCGGCTGGCGGATTTTACCCTGTTGATGCCGTCGCGTTTGCCGGCCGGCGATGGCGGTCTGGCGTTGGGTCAGGCGCTGATTGCCGCCAGCCGCCTGTCAGCGTAGCGCTAACTGTTATGGTTTTTTCACGCCAGACTGTATCTGTTCTGATTTGCGCGCCTATGCTACCTTCTCGCACGAATAACGCTGTGCCGGGAGGATTAGCGTGGACGAAGTCAAACGTATTCTGAGCGAAGAAATCGAGCGTCTGAACCGTGAAGAGCGGCGTGACAATCGCATCCGCTTCAGCCGTAAATTCATGGTGAGCCACCCTTATCTGTTCGGCGGTATGCTGGTGAGCTATGTGCCGGTGGCGCTGATTCTATGGTACGCGCCTTATTTCGGCGCGCCTTATGTGGCCGGGTTTACGCTGTTTCTGCTGCTGATGTCGCTGGCGATGTCGATGGATATCAATCCGCGCTACCGCTTCGAGGATATCGACGCGCTGGATTTGCGGGTGTGTTACAACGGCGAGTGGTATAACAGCCGCCATGTGTCGCCCCAGACGCTGGAGTTGTTGCTGCAGAGCCCGCAGGTGGCCGGGTCGGTTAAAGACGGCGTCGCCAGACTGTTGCAGACCAAGGGTTACCTCTATTTTTACGACGTCTTTTCTCTGGCATACCGTTCATCCACCCGGTCAATCCCCGGCTGATCGGTATGGGCGCCGCCTGTTGCCGATATGAGTAAAGTTCAACGGCACGAGGCGGTGACAGGGCGCGTCCCGCGTGGTACGTTCAAAACTCATCTTGTTTAAAGTCCCCGAGGCAAGCGACGCGCCATGACGACGTTAACCGCGAATTTCCCCGTTTCATCCCGACCGCCTTCGCTGCTCATTGTGCAGATGGGCGAACCGCCCGAACCGATCGCTCATGCCGTCGGCCAGCAGGCCGACTGGTTCGGCAGCGCGCTGGCCGATGAAGGCGTGCGCCTGCATGTGGTGCGGCCGGACGCCGGCGACGCTTTGCCGAACCCCGGCGAGCATGACGCCGCCATCATCAGCGGTTCCTGGTCGATGGTGACCGACCGGCTGGACTGGAGCGAACGCACCGCCGACTGGTTGCGCCAGAGTGTGGATGCCGGGCTGCCGGTGCTGGGGGTGTGCTACGGCCATCAGCTGTTGGCGCATGCGCTGGGCGGTACGGTGGCGGATAACCCGAATGGTCGGGAAATGGGCTTGAAGACCGTGACGCTGCATGACGACGCCGCGGAAGACGCACTGCTGACGGCGATACCGGCGCAGTTCAGCGCCTACCTCAGCCATCTTCAGTCGGTGGTGGCGCCGCCGCCCGGCGCACAGGTGCTGGCGGCATCGGAACAGGATGGTTGCCAGATTATCCGTTATACGCCGCATACCTTGTCGTTTCAGTTCCACCCGGAGATGGATGCGGCGGTGATGAATGCCTGCCTGCGTCATTGCGCGTTGCCGGAAATGGCCGACAGCGCCGAGCCGGTGTGGGCGCGGCGGTTGCTGCTGGATTTTGTCCGGCTGGCGTTATCCCGCTCACTGGCGTTATCCCGCTAAGGAGTTCTCCGCTGGCGAAATTCGAACAACTGGCCGATCAGATGCAGGCGCAGTTACAGGCCGGCATCTGGCAACCGGGAGAAAAATTGCCGTCGCTGCGCGAAAAGGCGGTGCATTCCGGTCTGAGCCTGATGACGGTGCTGCATGCCTACCAACTGCTGGAAAGTCAGGGCTGGATCATTTCACGCCCGCAGTCCGGCTACTACGCCGCGCCGCGTATCGAACGGCCGATCGCGCCGCCCGCCAGCGGCGACGCGGTGCACCTGACGGAGCACGTTGACGTCAACCGCTTTATTTTCGATGTGCTGCACGCCAGCCGCTCGCCCGGCGTAGTGCCGTTCGGTTCCGCCTTTCCCGATCCACGGCTGTTTCCCCAGCGCCAGTTGACCCGCTCGCTGGCGACGGTGGCGCGCCGTATGCAACCTGAAAACGCGGTGGACAACCTGCCGCCCGGCAACGAGCGGCTACGTAAGCAGATAGCCCAGCGCTACGCGCTGCAGGGCATCGCCGTGTCGCCGGACGAGATCGTCATTACCAGCGGCGCGATGGAGTCGCTCAATCTGAGCATGCAGATGCTGACCCGGCCCGGTGATTATGTGGTGGTGGAGTCGCCGTCGTTTTACGGCGCGTTGCAGGCGATCGAACGTTTACAACTGAAAGCCATCGCTATCGCCACCCACCCGCACACCGGCGTCGATCTGGCGGCGTTGCGCCAGGCGTTACACGATTATCCGATTCGTGCCTGCTGGCTGATGACCAACTTTCACAATCCGCTCGGTTGCACGCTGGCGTGGGAGAAAAAGCAGCAACTGGCCGCGCTGTTGCGCGAGCATCAGGTGCCGCTGATTGAAGATGATGTCTACAGCGAACTGTACGCCGGCGCCCATCGTCCGCTGCCGGTCAAGGCGCTTGATAGTGACGGGCAGGTGCTGCACTGTTCGTCTTTCTCAAAGAATCTGGTTGCCGGATTCCGGGTCGGCTGGGTGGCGGCGGGGCGCTGGGCGCAAGGTATTCAGCGGCTGCAACTGATGAGTACGCTCTCCGCCAGCGCGCCGATGCAACTGGCGGTGGCGGATTATCTGGCCACCAGCAGCTACGACAGCCATTTGCGGCGTTTACGGCGTACGCTGGAGCAGCGTAAACACCGGTTGTATCAGGCGATGAAGGTGCATTTCCCGGCCGGGGTGGACATTTATTACGCTGAAGGCGGCTATTTCCTATGGCTGGGGCTGCCGGAAGCGTTCAATAGCATTGAACTGTATCAGCAGGCGTTGGCGCAGGGCATCAGCATTGCGCCGGGCAGAATGTTCACCACCGGCGATAAATTTGACCGCTATTTTCGTATCAATACCTCTTTCGAATGGCAGGAAAAAACGGAAAACGCCATCATCGCGCTGGCCGCTCTGCTGAAAAAAGGGCTGTCCTCTTCCTGACGCCGATACTCTGGTTGAATGCCAGACGCCGTCGGCTCATTACTTATCTCCCGGCTATGGCCGTATAGATACCGCTTGTTCATTAATACCGAGACGTTCATTTTTATTTTTTTCTTCGGCAGGTGATTGCCGCCGGTTTTCGTCGTAAGCGCTGTCGGGAATATGATTATTTAATTTTCCGATTTATTTCTTTTCAATCTGACTGGTTTATTTATTTTCAGCCGGAAGATTATCGTCGTTATTTTTTTATTAGTGACGATTGTCATCGTTATTTTCTTGTTATTAACGAAGGCGTAAAAATAGATTATAGATAGCAGATTTTTTATAAAGAAATTCTTAATTATTTCAAATTGGAATAACACCGTCACGGTCGTTTCTCGTTACCGTTATGTAAAAAAATATACAGCGACACAGTGTGTTAGCGCGATTTGGTAATGAGAATTATTCTATTTAAGCTGGTGATAACGTTAAAAAACGGCCTGTCTGTGGTGAATTGTGATGGATTTGTTGTTGTTGAGATAATTAATTGGCGCTTTTTATTCATCAGTTCATAATACATATGTTTGGTGGGGGTTTATGCGTTATTCCTGCCATCATTCATTCATATCAATAAAGCATTAATACATAAATACGATGTATACCCCAAATAGCTTGAGTTGCCGGAAAGCCAACACATCGGCAACTTGACGTATAAAGGGTATAGCTCTGAGTGATGTCGTGCGAGGAATCTCCATGCAGGTCAGCAGAAGGCAGTTCTTTAAAATATGCGCAGGCGGTATGGCTGGAACCACGGTCACCGCGCTGGGCTTTTCTCCCAGTGCCGCGTTAGCCGAAACGCGGCAATATAAATTATTGCGCGCCAGAGAAACCCGGAATAATTGCACCTACTGTTCAGTCGGGTGCGGGATTCTGATGTACAGTCTCGGCGACGGCGCCAAAAACGCCAAAGCGTCCATTTACCACATCGAAGGGGATCCGGACCATCCGGTCAGTCGCGGCTCGTTGTGCCCGAAAGGCGCCGGACTGGTGGACTTCATCCATAGCGACCAGCGCCTGAAATACCCGGAATACCGTGCGCCCGGTTCCGACAAGTGGCAGCGCATCAGCTGGGAAGAGGCGTTTGATCGCATCGCCCGGTTGATGAAAAAAGACCGCGACGCCAACTTCATCGAGAAAAACAGCGCCGGGGTGACGGTTAACCGCTGGCTGACCACCGGGATGCTGTGTTCGTCGGCGGCCAGCAATGAAACCGGCATTCTGGATCAGAAATTTGCCCGCGCGCTGGGGATGGTCGGCATCGATACCCAGGCGCGCCTGTGTCACGCCCCGACCGTGGCGGCGCTGGCGCCGACGTTCGGTCGCGGCGCCATGACCAACAACTGGGTGGACATCAAGAACGCCAACGTCATTCTGGTGATGGGCGGCAACCCGGCGGAAGCGCACCCGGTCGGCTTTAAGTGGGCGGTGGAAGCCAAGGTGAAAAACGGCGCCAAGCTGATCGTGGTCGACCCGCGTTTTAACCGCTCCGCCGCGGTAGCGGACCTCTATTCGCCGATTCGCGCCGGCTCCGATATCACCTTTCTGCTCGGCGTGGTGAACTACCTGTTGAGCCACGACAAGGTGCAGATGCCGTATGTGCAGGCATACACCAACGCCAGCCTGATCGTGCGCGACGACTTCAGTTTCGACGAGGGGATTTTCAGCGGTTACAGCGAGAAAGAGCGCAAGTACGACCGCACCTCCTGGCAGTACGAACTGGATGAGAACGGTTTTGCTAAACGCGATATGACGCTAAGCCATCCACGCTGTGTGTGGAACCTGCTTAAGACGCACGTCAGCCGCTATACGCCGGATCTGGTGACCAACGTCTGCGGCACGCCAAAGCAGGACTTTCTCACCATTTGCGACCTGCTGGCCTCCACCAGCGTGCCGGATCGCACCGCCACCATCATGTACGCGCTGGGCTGGACGCAGCACACCTCCGGCGCCCAGATGATCCGCACCGCGGCGATGATCCAGCTGTTGCTGGGCAACGTCGGTATGGCGGGCGGCGGCGTGAATGCGCTGCGCGGCCACTCCAACATTCAGGGTTATACCGACCTGGGGTTGTTGTCGCTGAACCTGCCGGGGTACATGCCGCTGCCGTCGGAAAAACAGACCACGCTGAAAGATTATCTGGATCAGATCACCCCGAAAGCGCTGCTGGCGGATCAGGTCAACTACTGGAAGAACACGCCCAAGTTTTTTATCAGCATGATGAAAAGCTTCTGGGGCGATAAGGCGCAGAAAGAAAACGACTGGGGCTACGACTGGCTGCCGAAATGGGACAAGAGCTACGATGCGCTGGCTTACTCCCGCATGATGCTGGACGGCAAGGTTAACGGCTACGTCGTGCAGGGGTTCAACCCGATAGCCGCATTTGCCGACTCCAACAAGGCGCGCGACGCGCTGGCGAAGCTGAAATACCTGGTGATCATCGACCCGCTGGCGACGGAAACCTCCAACTTCTGGCAAAACCACGGCGAACTGAATGACGTCGATCCGGGCAAGATTCAGACCGAAGTGTTCCGCCTGCCGTCGAGCTGTTTCGCCGAGGAAAACGGCTCCATCGTCAACTCCGGCCGCTGGCTGCAGTGGCACTATCAGGGCGCTGAGCCGCCGGGTGAGGCACGCCACGACGGCGTGATTATCGCCGGTCTGTTCCTGCGTCTGCGCGAGCTGTACGCCAAAGAAGGCGGCGCCAACCCGGCGCCGGTGCTGAACATGAGCTGGGATTATCTGGAGCCGGACGATCCGTCCGCCGAGGAGATCACCAAAGAGGCCAACGGTCGCGCGCTGGCGGATTTGTTCGATGACAAAGGCAACCTGCTGCTGAAGAAAGGGCAACTGCTGCCTGACTTCTCCCTGATGCGCGATGACGGCTCCACCGCCAGTTTTTGCTGGATTTACGCCGGTTCCTGGACCGAAGCGGGCAACCAGATGGCGCGACGCGACAACGCCGATCCGTCTGGTCTTGGCTGTACGCCGGGCTGGGCCTGGTGCTGGCCGCAGAACCGCCGCATTCTCTACAACCGCGCCTCGGCGGATGAACAAGGCCGCCCGTGGGATCCGAAACGCGTGCTGCTGAGCTGGAACGGTCAGAAGTGGAGCGGTATCGACGTGCCGGACTTCGCCGCCACCGTTCCGCCGGGCAGCGCCGCCGGTCCGTTCATTATGCAGGCCGAAGGGCTGGGCCGTCTGTTTGCTATCGACAAGATGGCGGAAGGGCCGTTCCCGGCGCATTACGAACCGACCGAATCGCCGCTGAAAACCAATCCGGTGTACAGCAAGGCGCTGATTAACCCAGTGGCGCGCATTCTGGAAGCGGACCGCTCGCGTATGGGAACGGCAGACGAGTTCCCGTTCGTCGCCACCACTTATTCGATCACCGAGTTGTTCCGCCACTGGACCAAGCACGCGCGCCTTAACGCCATCGTGCAGCCGGAGCAGTTCGTCGAAATCGGCGAAGGACTGGCGAAGCAGAAGGGGATTCAGGCCGGCGATGTGGTGAAGGTCAGCAGCAAGCGGGGATACATCAAGGCGAAAGCCGTCGTCACCAAGCGTATCCGCACCCTGACGATTCAGGGCAAACCGGTGGAGACCATCGGCGTGCCCTGTCACTGGGGCTTTGAAGGCACCACCCAGAAAGGCTTTATGGCGAATATCCTGACGCCGCATGTCGGCGACGCCAACAGTCAGACGCCTGAGTACAAGGCGTTTCTGGTCAATGTGGAAAAGGCGTAGTCGCGGAGAAACACTATGGCAATGCAATCACAAGATATCATCCGTCGCTCCGCGACCAACTCACTGACGCCGCCGCCGCAGGCTCGCAACCACAAAGAACAGGTCGCCAAACTGATCGACGTGACCACCTGTATCGGCTGTAAAGCCTGTCAGGTGGCCTGTTCCGAGTGGAACGACATCCGCGATGACGTCGGACACAATGTCGGGGTGTACGACAACCCCACCGATCTCAGCGCCAAATCCTGGACGGTGATGCGTTTCGCCGAATTCGAGGAGAACGGCAAGCTGGAATGGCTGATCCGCAAGGATGGCTGTATGCACTGCGCCGATCCGGGCTGCCTTAAGGCCTGCCCGTCGGAAGGGGCGATCATCCAGTACGCCAACGGCATCGTCGACTTCCAGTCGGAGCACTGCATCGGGTGCGGCTACTGTATCGCCGGTTGTCCGTTCAACGTGCCGCGCATGAACAAGGACGACAACAAGGTGTACAAGTGCACCCTGTGCGTCGACCGTGTGGAGGTTGGTCAGGAACCGTCCTGCGTGAAGACCTGCCCGACCGGGGCGATTCATTTCGGCACCAAGGAAGAGATGAAAGTGCTGGCGGCCGAACGAGTAATAGACCTGAACAGCCGTGGTTACAGCAATGCCGGTCTGTACGACCCGGCCGGCGTCGGCGGTACGCACGTGATGTACGTGCTGCATCACGCCGACAGGCCGCAGTTGTACAACGGCCTGCCGGCCAACCCGAGCATCAGCCCGGCGGTGACCTTCTGGAAAGGTATCTGGAAACCGCTGGCCGCTATCGGTTTTGCCGCCACCTTCGCCGCCAGCGTATTCCACTACGTGGGTATCGGTCCGAACCGGGTAGAAGACGATGACGAAGCGCACCACGAGGGCAAGCAGCATGAAAAAGAGTAATCGGATTCAGCGTTACAGCGCACCCGAGCGCATTAATCACTGGATTGTGGCGTTCTGCTTTGTGTTCGCCGCACTGAGCGGGCTGGGGTTTTTCTTCCCGTCGCTCAACTGGCTGATGAATGTGCTGGGTACGCCGCAGCTGGCGCGCATCCTGCACCCGTTTGTCGGGGTAGTGATGTTTGTCGCTTTCCTGCTGATGTTCTTACGCTACTGGAAACACAACCTGATTGAACGCAGCGACCTGGAGTGGGCGAAAAACATCCACAAAATCGCCCGCAACGAAGAAGTCGGCGATACCGGTCGTTATAACTTCGGTCAGAAATGCGTGTTCTGGCTGGCGATTACCAGTCTGCTGCTGTTGCTGGCGAGCGGGATCGTGATCTGGCGGCCGTACTTCGCGCCGTCGTTCTCCATCCCGGTGATCCGGGCGGCGTTGGTGGTGCATTCGGTGTCCGCGGTCGGTTTGATCCTGACCATCATGGTGCATGTGTACGCCGCCTTGTGGGTGAAAGGCACCATCACCGCGATGGTGGAGGGCTGGGTTTCCAGTTCCTGGGCGAAGAAACACCATCCGCGCTGGTATCGCGAGCTGCAATCCAAAGCGCAGGATAAGCACTGATCCTAATTCGCAAACTGGTGAAGTCTGTGGTTGATGGTGAGGTTTTTCAGCGTCAAAAACTGTGCTGAGGTGGGCGACTTCGCCGGATGAGCGGCATGGACGCCGCGAAAGCCTGTGCCGTGCTGGGAGCACGTCACAGGCGGTCCGAACAGCGAAGGCGAACGCCGAAGGGACCGCGCCAGCGGCACAGTTTAGCCGTCAGCCAGAGGTCAAGGAGAGGCGGCGCTGAGCCTCTCCTTGTCGTGCGTGCGATGAGATAACAAAGAAACGACACCGTTTATCTCGCACGAAACTATTCCCTGATCAGACAAACTTAACCGTTCACAAAGCAACACGGCTGTTTGCCTACAACCCAGCTCAGCGATTTACCAGTTTTGCCGGCAGCGCCACCACCAGCAGCGAACTGAGCAGCAGACAGAAGGCGAAGAACCACAGTGCGCCGCTGCCGCTGCCGGTTAGCTCCATAGCGAACCCCATGATTGAATTGCTGACCAGGCCGGCGATATTCGCCAGCGAGCAGGCCAGCGCAAAGCCGGTAGCGGCGGCGGTGCCGGTGAGGAAGGTGGCGGGCAGGCTGAAGAACACCGGCACGGTGCCAATAATGGTGGCCTGCGCCACCGAGAACAGCAGCACCGTCATTACGATATTCTGGGTGAAGAAGGTGCTCGCCACCATCGCCGCCGCGCCCAGCCAGAACGGCACGATGATGTGCCAGCGCCGTTCGCGCAGCCGGTCGGAGCTGGCGCCGAGCAATACCATGCCTGCCAGCGCCGCGATGCTGGGGACTGCCGTCAGCAGGCCAATCTGCCCGATATCGGCCACGCCGGCTTTTTTAATGAAGGTCGGCAACCAGAACCCCATGGCATAGGCGCACAGCAGAATCGAGAAATCGATGCCGCCCAGCATCCAGACTTTCAGGTTGAAGAAGCCGTCGCGAAAGCGGTGTTTCATATACGGCGCTTCGCGGGCGTCGATCGCCAGATCGGCGCGCACCTGCGCTTTGTCCGTCTCGCTCAGCCAGCGCGCCTGATCAACGCCGTCCGGCAGCAGCCAGAGGGTCAGCACGCCAAGCAGTACGCTCGGCAGCCCCTCCAGCAGAAACATCCACTGCCAGCCGCGCAGCCCGTGGGCCGAATCAAAATGCGACATAATCCAGCCTGACAACGGGCCGCCCACCACACTGGAAAGCGGCAGGCCGATCATGAACAGCGAAATGATGCGACTGCGCCGCCAGGAGGGGAACCAGCGCGTCAGGTAGTACAACACGCCGGGCAGAAAACCGGCTTCCGCCGCGCCAAGCAGAAAACGCAGCACGTAGAATTGAACCGGCGTGGTGACAAACATCGTCGCGGCGGACAGCAATCCCCAGCTGATCATGATGCGCGCGATCCAGATTCGGGCGCCGACGCGTTGCAGAATCAGGTTGCTCGGCACCTCGAACAGAATATAGCCGACGAAGAACAGCCCGGCGCCGAGGCCGAAGGCGACGTCGCTGAGCGCCAGCTGATTCGCCATCTGCAGTTTCGCCAGCCCGATATTGATGCGGTCAAGGTAAGCGGCGAGATAACACAGGCACAGGAACGGGATCAGCCGCCAGGTGATTTTGCGGTAAACCGACGCGATAGCGCCCGGCGTGGGTGTCTGAGAATAAACTGCGGTCATGTATGTCGTTTCCAGCATTAGACGGAGTTATCGTTATACCTATCAGGCGGTGTCCCTTGACCGTGCGCATCCGTGGCTGACGCCCTTTCACCGAGTGTCCGAACCTGTGCGCCGGATCGCCGCCGCGTGCCTGCCGGCGCGCCAGCAGCGCCAATAGTAAGGGCACAGCCTGAGTTCTGTCGGCGAAAGACAGCCACCCAATTTTGCGGTCGATAGCCGGTCGTGTCTATCCAGTTTGGCTGATGTTTTCCATTCCCAGGCACGGCTCGGAAAATCACTCCTTATTGTGAGGAATAACCTGCTAACATGAGGGCATCAGAACGGGGGCCGGCGTGGTATTCGCACGGCCCCTGCCACGTGGATAAACAGGAAACATAACCTGATGAGTATTCGTATTGTGCCGCAGGAGCAACTGGCCGACAGTGAGAAAACCTCAACCATCGGCACGATTCCTCCCTTGCTGTTCGCTAACCTAAAAAGCCTGTACAGCGGTCGTGCCGAGCGCCTGCGCCAGCTGGCGCAGGATCACCCGCTGGCGGATTACCTGCTGTTTGCCGCCGACGTGGTGGACGCGCAGGAAAAAGTGCGGCATGACCATCCGCTGGAGAAGGACCTCGCCGGCCTGTTGCACGATAGCGCGCACAACAGCAGCGTGCAAAACAGCGCCGTACGCCCGCCGCTGGATGCCGCCACGTTTGCGCGCGATCCGCACTGGCATACTCTGCTGCAGGCGTTGATTGAAGAACTGAAAGCCACCGCCAGCGGCCAGGTACTGACCACGCTGGAAAACCTGGAAAAGATGCCGGCGCAGCAGTGGGACGCGCTGGCGGATGCGCTGATCGCGCAGCAATTCACGCCGGAAAACAACGATAAGGCGCCGTTCGTCTGGGCGGCGTTGTCGCTGTACTGGGCGCAAATGGCGACCCAGTTGCCGGGGCGGGCGCACGCCGAGCAGGGCGAGCATCGCCAGTTTTGTCCGGTGTGCGGCAGCATGCCGGTCTCCGGCGTGATACAGATTGGCGCCACCAGCGGCCTGCGCTACCTGCACTGTAACCTGTGCGAAACCGAATGGCATATGGTGCGCATCAAATGCAGTAACTGTGAGCAGGCGGGTAAACTGCACTACTGGTCGCTGGATGATGAGAACTCTGCCATCAAGGCGGAAAGCTGCGACGACTGCGGCACCTACCTGAAACTGTTGTATCAGGAAAAGGATCATCGGGTGGAAGCGGTGGCGGACGATCTGGCCTCACTGGTGCTGGACGTGAAAATGGAAGAAGAAGGGTTCTCCCGCAGCAGCATCAATCCGTTTCTGTTCCCGGACAGTAGTCAGTAAGCGGAATAGGTTGCCTGCGGGAACGGCGTTGACTCACGGGAGTCAACGCCGTTGTTGTTGATTTGGTCTTTCTCTCTTCTGCTTTTATTCCAGTCGATGCTGCATTATGTTTTACGGCAGTAATTTATTCTTTTATCAAAAAAACTAATAGAACAATTGGCGTGAAGCTATTTTTAATCTCTTTTATTGCCCCGAATTTATTCTTAAATAGTTTTTCCCTCACCCGACTGACCGGCTCGTTTTTTCCCCAGCCAACAGACAAGCACGATTTTTTTATACCCTGAAGAACCATTATAGTGGCGCAGCCTCACGGGAATTATCCAGTTAGTTCATCAGGAATAATCGTCTGACAAACGATTATAAAATGTTTTTTTAAATCATTTTAAGGACTGTATTTATTATGAATACTGCTACTAACGTTAATCGCCTGCCGGGATACACTCAGGGCGCACAGGTCATTCGTGTTAAAAAAGTACGTCAACAAATTGATGCTATTAATGGCATCGTTTATTCCCAGATTAAAAGCCTACAACAAGTACGTCAGTTGGAAATGTCCCTGCTCGTCCCCCGTACTACCGCCCTGAAACCGGCGATTGTCTATTTTCCCGGTGGTGGGTTCCGTTCGGCTTTCTATGAGAAATTCATTGAAATGCGCATGGCGCTGGCGGAATCCGGATTTGTTGTCGCGGCGGCGGAATACCGTGTTATTGCCGACCAATACCCGGCGTTGATCGAGGATGCCAAATCAGCGGTGCGTTACCTGCGTGAGCACGCGGCGGAATACGGCATTGACCCGACCAGAATCGGCGTACTGGGCGATTCCGCCGGTGGCTATGTCGCGCAAATGGCGGGAGCGACGAATGGGCAGCGAAACTTTGACAAAGGGCAGTTTCTGGATAAATCGTCCGATGTGCAGGCGATCGCCACCCTGTATGGGATTTCCAGTTTGCTGAATATTGGCGAGGGTTTTCCGGAAAATATGCGCAAAGTCCACGAATCGCCCGCGGTGCCGGAAGCCCTGCTGGTGAATGGCACTGCGTTTATGGATTTCCCCGGCGCCAGCATTATCAGCGATCCGGTCAAAGCGCTTAACGCCAGCCCGATGGGCCAGCTCAGCGGAAGAAAACCGCCGTTTCTGATCATGCACGGCAGCACCGACAATATCGTTTCGCCGCTGCAAAGCAAACAGCTCTACGAGGCATTGGTCGCGGGCGGCAACCGGGCGGAATATGTGCTGCTGGAAGGGGCTGGGCATGGCGATATTTACTGGTTCCAGCCGGTGATCATCAGCAAAGTCGTCAGTTGGTTTAAACAAACGCTGGGTGAACCAATCCCGGACCCTGCCTTGTCTGGCGGCGATGATCCCACTGAAGGCCGTTTGTAATCGGGATAAGCCCGTGCCGTGAATCTTGCCGGCACGGGCTGTGCGCGCAGGGGAACTCCGTGATTCAGCGCGATGACTGACTGCTCATCGCCGCGTACCGGTTCATCTCTTTTCCGGTTGATCTCCCCGAGCGGTGCATTTCAGGGATAACAACAGATAGGCGATGACCGCCAGCAGGTAACATCCCAGAATCACCAGCGCCATCGACAGCGCGCTGGTGCTGCCGGTCAGCCCGGTAAACGGCACGCTCAGCGCGCCGAGCGCGAACATGCTCAGACCAATCAGCGCCGAAGCGCTGCCGGCCTTGCTGCCCTGGCTCTGCATCGCCAGCGATGACGCGCAGGGGCCGACAATCCCGATCATGGCGATGGCGAAAAACAGCGGGATCAGAATGCCGATAAGCGGCGCGTGCAGCAACCCGGCCACCGTCAGCACCAGCGCCGAGATGACCGCGACAGCCAGTCCGGCGTGCAGCACGCGCTGCTCGCCAAAGCGCAGGCTAAAGTGGGAGGCCAGCTGTCCGGCGGCGATCAGCCCGATGCCGTTGACCGCAAAACACAGGCTGAACGCCTGCGGGCTTAGCCCGTACACTTCCTGCAGCACGAACGGCGAGGCGCCGATGTAGGCGAACATGCCGGCGCCGCACAGCCCCTGCGCCAGACACAATCCCATGAATGTTCGCTCCCGCAGCAGGCTTCCCAGCGACGACAGCATCGAACCGACCCCGCCGGCGATGCGCCGCTCGGCGGGCAGCGTCTCGTTTAGCCGCAGCAGACACATCGCCAGCAACAGAAAAGCAATCACCGCCAGCAGCACAAAAATACCGCGCCAGTCGGTCACGCCCAGCAGTAAACCGCCCAGTACCGGCGAGAGGATCGGCGCCAGGCCGTTGATCAGCATCAGCAACGAGAAAAAGCGGGTCAGGGCATGACCGACATACAGATCCCGCGCGACGGCCCGGGACAACACCGCGCCGCCCGCGCCGGCGATGCCCTGCAACAACCGGGCGACGATCAACTGGCCGATATCCTGCGCCAGCGCGCACCAGACCGAAGTCAACAGCAGCATCGCCAGCGACAGCAACAACGGCAGGCGCCGGCCCAGCTTGTCGCTCAGCGGGCCGAAGATCAACTGGCCGGCACCCAGCCCGAGCAGGCCGGCGGTCAGGCTAAGTTGGGTGGCGGCCGTCGAGGTGGCGAGCGCGCCGGTCATCTGCGGCAACGCCGGGAGGTAGAGATCGGTGCATAGCGGGCCGAGCGCGGCCAGCGTACCCAGAATCAGGGCGTATTCGAGTCGTGAACGGGATGATTTTTCAGTCATGGCGTCTTATCAGGAAACAGTGAGTCAAACAGGGATTGGTACAGCGGTTCCAGCACCGCGACCGGGGCGCGCTGCGGAATCACACTGCGGAATGTCGTGCCTTCGCACAATACCGCCATCAGTTCGGTACGCGCGGCGATTTCCTCATCCGAAAAATGCGGAAAGCGGTGTTTCATCAGCGTACTGGCACGGGTAAACATTTGCTGGTCGGCTTCCTGCATGATGCTCGCCACCCGCGGGTTACGGGTGGCTTCCGATGCCACTTCCAGCATCAGCAGGTTGTCATCGTCGTCGCTGTCTCCGGCGATCGGTAACTGACGGCGGGCCAGCAGCGGCGCAAAACGCCGGGGGTCTTCATTTTCCGGCGTCATGCGCTGTAGCCGGATATCGACGATACGCCGCACGATCTCCTCAATGATGTCGTCTTTGTTGACGAAATAGCGGTAAATCTGCCCGACGCTAAGCTGCGCCTGCGCGGCGATTTCCGCCATGCTGGCGCCGTGAAAGCCGGACTGGCGAAAGCAGCGGCGGGCGGCGGCGATGATCTGATCACGCCGGGCCTGCGCCTTGTCTTCATGATGGGGTGATGGCATAGCATTGCTCCAATGCCTGGATAACGTTGCTAACGCTATCCTTGCAAATTTTATAAGAAGTCTGACGTCAAATTTTTTATATTGAGAACGAACGTTCATTCTCAATTCTAGGACAGGACTTGATGCGAAGTAACAACTTTATTGTAACAGTGGCTACGTGCGCTGCGCTGTTGACGGGATGCGATCGCAGCGCTGTTTCACCGGCGTCGTCACAGCCGGTGGCGGTGACCGTGCAGACGCTGCATGGCGCACCCGTCACGCTGCACAGCGAACTGACCGGCCGCGTGACGGCGGCGATGGTATCCGAGGTTCGCCCGCAGGTGGATGGCATTATCCAGCAACGGTTATTTACCGAAGGCAGCGAAGTGAAAGCCGGGCAGATGCTGTATCAGATTGACCCGGCCAGTTATCAGGCGGCGGCGGATCAGGCCGCCGCGGCGCTGAAAAACGCCCAGTCCACCGTGCGCTCGGCCAAACTGAAAGCCGAACGTTACGCCCGGCTGCTGAAAGAAGAGGGGGTGTCGCAGCAGGACGCGGACGACGCGCAGGCCACCTATGAGCAGGATGTCGCCAGCGTTGCGGAAAAGACCGCCGCCCTGAAAACCGCGCAAATCAACCTGGCGTATACCCGCATTACCGCGCCGATTTCCGGCCGCATCGGTATTTCGTCGGTCACGCCGGGCGCGCTGGTGACCGCCAGCCAGAGCACCGCGCTGGCCACCATTCGCCAACTGGACCCGATCTACGTCGACCTTACCCAGTCCAGTAGTCAGCGGCTGGCGTTGCTGGCGCACCAGAAACAGCAGCAGGCGGCGGTAACGCTGACGCTGGAAAACGGCCAGCCTTACAGCCAGCCGGGCGTGATGAAACTGGCGGAAGTGGCGGTGGATGAAGCCACCGGTTCAGTGACGCTGCGCGCCGAGTTCCCTAACGCCGGGCATATGTTGTTACCGGGCATGTTTGTGCGCGCCACCGTGGAAACCGCCAGCGTGCCTGACGCCATTCTGGCGCCGCAGCAAGGCATCCTGCGCGACACCAAAGGCAATGCCTATGCGCTGGTGGTCAACAACCAGCAGGTGGTGGAGCGGCGCGAGGTGGAAACCGGCGAGGCGATGGGTAGCCGCTGGCTGATCACTCAGGGGTTGAACGCGGGTGACCGGCTGATTACCGAAGGCACCGACAAGGTGCGCACGGGCGATAAAGTCACCGCCGTTGAGGAGAGCGCCCGGTCGGATACGGCGACGCCGCGCACGACGGAGGCCCGCTGATCATGTTCTCCCGTTTCTTTATTCATCGCCCGGTGTTTGCCTGGGTGATCGCCATTGTCATCATGCTGGCGGGCGCGCTGTCGATTGAATCGCTGCCGGTGGCACAGTACCCGAATGTGGCGCCGCCCTCCGTCGCCATCAAAGCCAGTTACCCCGGCGCTTCCGCCGACACGCTGGAAAACAGCGTGACCCAGGTGATTGAGCAGCAGCTCACCGGGTTAGACGGGCTACTCTATTTTTCTTCCTCCAGCGATTCGAGCGGCGATGTGCGCATCACCGCCACGTTTACGCAGGGCACCAACCCGGATACCGCGCAGGTGCAGGTGCAGAACAAGGTGCAACAGGCCACCAGCCGCCTGCCCACTGAAGTGCAACAGCAAGGCATCACGGTGACCAAGTCCCAGCAGGATTTCCTGCTGATCATGGCCTTATACGACACCACGGATAAAAGCACCGCCGCCGACATCGCCGACTACATGGTCAGCAACCTGCAGGACCCGCTCTCCAGGGTAGACGGCGTCGGCAGCGTACAGGTGTTCGGTTCCCAGTACGCGATGCGCATCTGGCTGGACCCGACCAAACTGGCGGCGTACAGCCTGATGCCGTCGGATATTTCCTCCGCGATCGAAGCGCAGAACACCCAGGTGTCGGCCGGGAAAATCGGCGCGCAGCCGGCCGGCAGCGATCAGCAATTGACCGCGACCGTCACCGCGCAATCACGGCTGAAAACCCCGACGCAGTTCCGCGACATCATCGTTAAAAGCGAATCCAGCGGCGCGCTGGTGCGCCTTGGCGACGTGGCGCGGGTCGAGCTGGGCAACGAGGACTACACCACCACCACCCGGCTGAACGGTCACCCCGCCGCCGGGATCGCGGTGATGCTGTCGTCCGGCGCCAATGCGCTGGCGACGGCGGAGCGGGTGAAAGCCAAAGTGGCGGAGTTCACCCCGCAGATGCAGCAAGGCTACGAAGTGTCCTACCCGAAAGACAGCACCGACTTTATCAAGGTGTCGGTGGAAGAGGTGGTGCAGACCCTGTTTGAAGCCATCGCCCTGGTGGTGCTGGTGATGTTTCTGTTTCTGCAGAACCTGCGCGCCACGCTGATCCCGGCGGTGGCGGTGCCGGTGGTATTGCTGGGGACGTTCGGCGTGCTGGCGGTGTTCGGGTACTCGATCAATACCCTGACGCTGTTCGGCATGGTGCTGGCGATTGGCCTGCTGGTGGATGATGCCATCGTGGTGGTGGAAAACGTCGAGCGGCTGATGCGCGATCAGGGACTGTCGCCGGTGGCGGCCACGGAACAGTCGATGCGCGAGATTTCCAGCGCGCTGATCGGGGTGGCGCTGGTGCTGAGCGCGGTGTTTCTGCCGATGGCGTTCTTCGGCGGATCGACCGGGGTGATCTATCGGCAGTTCTCCATCACCATCGTGTCCTCCATGCTGCTGTCGGTGGTGGTGGCGTTGACGCTGACGCCGGCGCTGTGCGCGGCGTTGCTGAAACCGGCGGTGCATTCGTCGCCGGACGGCAACGGTTTCTTCGCCCGTTTCAACCGTGGGTATGACCGTTTGCAGCAGCGCTATACCGGGCGGGTGGCGCATGTCATTACCGGACCGTGGCGCTATCTGGCGCTGTACGGTTTGCTGATCGTGGCGTTGGGCTTACTGTTCCTGCGGTTGCCGGGCGGCTTCCTGCCTAACGAGGATCAGGGTGATGTCATGGTGCAGTTTACGCTGCCGGCTGGCGCCACCGAAGCCCGTACCAGTAAGGTGGGGGAACGTATCGAGCACTATTTCCTCACCGAGGAAAAAAACAATGTTGAAGCTATTTTCGTGATTTCCGGCTTCAACTTCAGCGGCAGCGGACAGAATGCCGGGATGGCGTTTGTAGCGCTGAAGAACTGGAGCCAACGCCCCGGCAGCGCGAACAGTTCCGACGCCATCGCCCATCGCGCCATGCAGGCGCTGTCCGCGATTCGCGACGCGCAGGTGTTCACCATGTCGCCGCCGGCGGTGCAGGGACTGGGCCAGTCTGACGGCTTTACCTTTGAATTGCAGGCTACCGGCAATACCGACCGCAGTCGTTTACTGGCGTTGCGCGATCAACTGCTGGCGGAGGCGGCGAAAAATCCGCGGCTGTCCGCAGTACGCCCCAACGATCTGGTACAGATGCCGCAGCTACAGGTGGACCTCGACTACGCCAAAATCCGCGCGCTGGGGCTGTCGATCAGCGATGTCACCAGCACGTTGAGCAGCGCCTGGGGCGGCACCTACGTCAACGACTTCATCGATCGCGGCCGGGTGAAGAAAGTCTACATTCAGGGCGACGCCGGCTCGCGCGGCCAGCCGTCGGATCTCGACAAGTGGTTCGTGCGCGGCACCGACAGCAGCGGCAACAGCGTAATGACGCCGTTCTCCGCCTTTGCCGCCACCCGCTGGAGCTACGGCCCGGAAAGCCTGTCGCGTTATAACGGGCTGGCGTCTTACGAAATTCAGGGCACCGGCGCGCCCGGCGTCAGCTCCGGCAAGGCGATGGACGAGATGGAAGCGCTGGCGCGCGCGCTGCCTGCCGGCACCACCTTTGCCTGGAGCGAGCTCTCTTATCAGGAACGGCTGGCCAGCGGGCAGGCGATATCGCTCTACGCCATGTCGATTCTGGTGGTGTTCCTGTGCCTGGCGGCGCTGTATGAAAGCTGGAGTATTCCGTTCTCGGTGATGATGGTCATCCCGCTCGGGGTGGTGGGCGCGGTGCTGGCCGCAACATTGCGCGGGCTGGAAAACGACGTCTATTTTCAGGTGGCGTTGCTTACCACCATCGGGCTGTCGGCCAAGAACGCCATTCTGATCGTGGAGTTCGCCGAAGCCGCTTACCGGCGCGGCGCCACGCTGTATGAAGCGGCGCTGGAAGGGGCGCGTACGCGTCTGCGGCCGGTGTTGATGACGTCGATGGCGTTTATCGCCGGGGTATTCCCGCTGGCGGTGGCGACCGGAGCAGGCGCCAACAGCCGTATCTCCATCGGCAGCGGTATTGTCGGCGGTACGCTGACCGCCACCGTGCTGGCGATTTTTCTGGTGCCGATGTTCTTTGTGTTGGTCAGACGGGTATTCCCCGGTCGCCACACGCAAACATCGCCATCCACCTCGATGCCGACGCCTACGCAGGGAGAAAACTGATGCGCGTTATTATGACGTTACTGACCGGCGCTATGCTGTTATCCGGCTGTTCGCTGGATCCGCACTATCAGCGGCCGTCCGCGCCGGTGCCTGACGCCTGGCCGCAAGGGGCGGCCTATCATGCGGCGGCGGCCCGCCAGCCGGCGGATGATATCCCGTGGCGCGAGGTGCTGGTGGACGATCGCCTGCGTCAGGTTGTCGACATGGCGTTGTCGGACAACCGTGATCTGCGCAAAGCGATTGCCGATGTGGAAGCGGCGCGCGCGCAGCTTGGCGAAAAGCGCGCGACGCTGCTGCCGACCATCAACGCCGGGATAGATGGCGATCGCAGCCGTTCGCTCAGCAGCAGCGGCAATGGGACGGTATTGAGCAGCAGCTACGGCGCCAGCCTGTCCACCAGCGCCTTTACGCTGGATTTGTTTGGTAAAAACCGCAGCCTGACCGGTGCGGCGCGGGAGGCGTATCTGTCCAGCGCCGCCACCGCCACCAGCACCCGGCTGACGCTGATCGCCGATACGTCCACCGCCTGGGTGGCGCTGGCGACCGCCCGCAGCAATCTGGCGCTGGCGCGTCAGACGATGGAGAGCGCCGGGCAGTCGCTGGCGGTGACCCGCAGCCGGTTGCGTAACGGTGTAGCGTCGGCGGTGGATGTGGCGCAGGCGGAAACCGTCTACCAGCAGGCGCGGGCGGACGTCGCCAGCGCGCTGACCACCGAAGCGCAGGATAAGAATGCGCTGGACCTGCTGGCCGGGCGCCCAGTGCCGGAGGCGCTGTTGCCTGCGGATGTGGCGTCGCTGGCGCAGGCGGTGAAACCGGTCGCCGCCGGCATTTCGTCCGCCGCGTTGTTGCGCCGTCCGGATGTGCAGGCGGCGGAACATACCCTGAAATCGGCCAACGCCAATATCGGCGCGGCGCGAGCGGCATTTTTCCCCAGCATTACGCTGACCGCCAGCAACGGCCTGAGCAGCGAGGCGCTGTCGTCGCTGTTTAGCGGCGGCGCGCACGTCTGGTCGCTGGCGCCGGCCGTCAGCCTGCCTATCTTTGACGGCGGCGCCAACCTGTCGGCGTTGCGCTACGCCGAGGCGGAAAAACAGGGCTATGTCGCCAGTTACGAGAAAACGTTGCAGACCGCGTTTCGCGAAGTGGCCGACGCGCTGGCGCGCAAAGGCACGATTGATGAGCAGCAGGCGGCGCAACGCGATTACGTGGCGGCGGCCGAGCGTAGTTATCAACTGGCCAGCAACCGCTACCGCGCCGGGGTCGATACCTACCTCAACGTACTGGATGCCCAGCGTACGCTGTACAGCGCCCGTCAGTCGTTGCTCAGCCTGGAACAGTCGCGGCTGGATAATCTGATTACGCTGTATAATGTGTTGGGCGGCGGCGTGAAATAATATTTTTCGGCAGAGCGGGGATTATTTCCCGACTCTGCCCTCTTAAATCTGGTTATATTTTTACTGCTGTTTTTTCTTTTGATAAATCGATTTTTTAGACTTAATACAGCAAGGATAATGGAGCGTATTCTGTCGGTCGCCAACGATTGCGATGGAAAACCGACTTACAACATCACCTATGACGCGGCCGGTAAAACGCCGCTGCTGATTGGCAAGCGGATTTATAATTCCGCCGGCCACTCTCCGGAAATTGGCAAGCAAAGTAGCGCCACAAACGGCGATATTGTGCATCTGGTGAATAACCTGTTCGACTCGAATTCAAAAATAAGATGTTCGCCACGCTGGATGCCGATATCGGCGCACAGCAGTTTGGACTGCCCCCACACCGATAGACGATCCTGCCCTATAGTTTGGAATACCACGCGCCGGTTTGGTGCTGGTCAGCCCGTTGGTTGCACAACCGCCTGAGCAGGCGCACTATTTGTATCAGGCGCACTATTTGCATGTGTATTGCATAATGTGGCAATCTGCGGTGTAGAGAGAAGAGAGAATGGTAGCGGACCCTTCAACGACAATTCGTTTTCTGATGGCTTCGCGCCAGTGTGAACTGAATAGCCTGCGCGGGCTGCTGCAAAGCGGCGAGCTGGTGGGGCGCATCAGCCAGCTGGTGCACATGCTGCAACGCGAACGCGGCACCTCCAACCTGTTCCTGTGTTCGGACGGGCGGCTGTGTGTGGATGAACTGCCGCAGCGCGAGCAGGATGTGCAACAGGCCGAGTCGCAATTTATGGAACAACTGGATGACCTGGCGCAGCGCGCCGGGTCGTTGCCGCAGGCCAGCCGGCTGTTCAGCCGTGCCGCCAGTGTGGTTTACACGCTGGGGTTGCTGCCGTCGCTGCGCCAGCAGGTGCGTCAGCGCGCGTTGCCGCAGTCGGATGCGATGACGGTGTTCAACGACATCATCCGCCATCTATTGACGCTGGTGTTCGAAGTGTCGGATACCGCGGCGGAGCCGGTGATTGCCCGTGCGCTGGTGGCGATGTTCAGTTTCATGCAGGGCAAGGAATTGGCCGGTCAGGAGCGGGCGGTCGGCGCAGCCGCGTTTGCCGCCGGTGAATTTCCGGTCAGTACTCAGCAGACATTGCTGGACCTGATCGAACGTCAGGAGCGTTGTTTCGATACCTTCGCCAATTTCGCCGATGACGTCAGCCGTGAGCGCTGGCTATCGCTGGCGACCGATCGGGAATTTGAACGACTGCGGCGCGTGGCCTGCACCCGCGCGCCGGACAACCTGCCGCTGGAAGGCAGCCTGCAATGGTTCGCGCTGGCGACGGCGCGTATCGACGCCATGAAGCACATCGAGGATCGGCTGGAGCAGACGCTGATGCAACTGTGCCGCGATCGTATCGCCGCCGCCGAGCAGGCTTGTCTTGACCAGCAGGCGGATGTCGCCGGCCTGATGGCGGCTCAGCAGGGGGAAGACCACAGCTATTCGGTGTTTATCGCCCGCTCGGAGATGGAGCAGGGCGCGGCGGCGCACAGCTGGCTCGACAGCGACGGCGTGCGGCCGCAGCTGGGGCGTTCGCTGCTGTCGCTGGTACAACAGCAGGCGCGGCGTCTGCAGGCGCTGGATCATGAACTGGCGGCGATGCGCGCGACGCTGGATGAGCGGCGCCAAATCGACCGGGCCAAGGGCGTGCTGATGCAGCACCGGGGCTTAAGCGAAGAAGAGGCGTATAAAACCCTGCGCCGTATGGCGATGAACCAGAATAAGAAACTGATCGAGATTGCCAACGCCATGCTGGCGGTGGCGGATGTGTTTCAGGATAACCCCTGATGGAACGCGGCGAGTTTGCATGGCGTTAACTGGAATCCGCTCGCCGTGAATGCACATAAAGCGTGCGTGATTTGCCAGATAACGGTGCAGCCGAAGCCGTTATCTTCCCACCGCTCTGACGCGTATAGCGGCGGTTGTTCGTTTTCGCCATCGGCCTGATATCCCGGCTGAATTGATCCAGCTCAATATTAGCCGCGCTTTCGGCGAGCAGAATAGCCCCATCGGGACGCGTCGGTTATCCGGCGCGGCATGGACGGTCCACTCAATGTGCTGTCAGGTCACAGGGATATCTGACAGGTTGGCACACACCTTGCTTCATCTCCGGTAACAATTCACTGCGACTTTTTCGTGCTAATGGCGGTACGGAAAAGCGCTGGGCAAAGGCGTCCATAAGCGTGCGATTTTCGCATGGCTTATGGACGCCTTTTTGTTTTTGCCGCCGAAACGGCGGGTTGCCGAGGTGTCGTTGATGAGTGATTCCAAAACCGATAACAAAACCAATAACCAAACACAGGCGTTTTCCCGCCGCCAGTTTCTGGTGGGGAGCGCTGCGCTGGGCGGCGCCATGCTGCTGCCGGGAATAATGAACCGCGCCTGGGCGGCCGGTTCCGATGCCCCGGAGAAGAAAGAGGTGCGCATCGGTTTTATTCCGTTGACCGACTGCGCATCGGTGGTGATGGCGTCGGTAAAAGGTTTTGACAAGAAATACGGCATCACCATTGTGCCGAGCAAGGAAGCGAGCTGGGCCGCCGTGCGCGACAAGCTGGTGTCCGGCGAACTGGACGCGGCGCACGTGCTCTACGGGCTGTTGTACGGCCTGCAGGCCGGCGCGTCGGGGCCGCAGCACAATATGGCGGCGCTGATGACGCTGAACAACAACGGTCAGGCGATCACTCTGTCCAATAAGCTGCGCGAAGCCGGCGTGAGCGATGCCGCCAGCCTGAAGCGTTTTATTGCGGCCAGCCCGGCGGGGACTTACACCTTCGCCCAGACGTTTCCCACCGGCACCCACGCCATGTGGCTCTATTACTGGCTGGGGGCGGCCGGCATCAACCCGTTTGACGACGTGCGCACCGTGGTAGTGCCGCCGCCGCAGATGGTGGTGAACATGAAGATCGGCAACATGAGCGGTTTCTGCGTCGGCGAACCCTGGAACCAGCGCGCGATTACCGACGGCCTCGGGTTTACCGCCGCCACGTCGCAGGATATCTGGCCGGATCACCCGGAGAAGGTGCTCGGCACCAGCGCCGAATGGGTTAACGCCAACCCCAATACCGCCCGCGCGCTGACGGCGGCGGTGCTGGAAGCCTCGCGCTGGATCGACAGCTCGGACGACAACCGGCGCGAAACCGCCCGCGTCATCGCCGGGCGCGCGTACGTCAACACCCAGGAGGAGACGATTGTCGGCCGTATGCTGGGGCAATACGACAACGGCGCCGGCAAAAGCTGGCAGGACGCGCACGCCATGCGCTTCTACCACGACGGCGAAGTGAACTTTCCGTATCTGTCGGACGGGATGTGGTTCCTCACCCAGCACAAACGCTGGGGCCTGCTGGCGCAGGAGCCGGACTATCAGGCGGTGGCCCGTCAGGTCAATCGCATCGATATCTACAAACAGGCGGCCAGTGCGGTCGGCAACGTGCCGCTGCCATCCGGCGAGATGCGCAGCAGCGTATTGATTGACGGCAAGCGTTGGGACGGCAGCGATCCGGCCGGTTATGCCAACAGCTTCAGCGTGAAAAAGTAACGGAGAGCGACCATGAAAACGCAAGCCCAGATTCTTTCGATCGTGCCGGAGCCGACTGACACGCCGCACCACAATGCTGTCGCGACCGACGCCACCGTTATCGCCTTACCCGAAACCGTTGGCGTAGCTGCACCGGCGCCGACCGTCGCCTCGCCGCGCGCCGTCTGGCGGCCGCGCCTGAGCCGATGGCTGTCCCGGCTGTTGCCGGGCGGCGTCGGCATGATCCTGCTGCTGGCGGTCTGGCAGCTCGCGGCGCTGAGCAGCAAAGGTTTCCCGACGCCGTGGCAGACCTGGCTGGCGGCGCAGAGCATTTTTGCCGACCCCTTTTACGTGGCCGGCCCCAACGATCAGGGCATCGGCTGGAACGTGCTGGCGTCGCTGGAGCGCGTCGGCATCGGTTTCGGGCTGGCGGCGCTGGTGGGGATTCCCGCCGGGTTCCTGATTGGCCGCTTCCGGTTTATGGCGGCGATGTTCAACCCGATTATTTCGCTGTTGCGTCCGGTCAGCCCGCTGGCGTGGCTGCCCATCGGCCTGCTGCTGTTCCAGCGCGCCGAGCCGGCTTCCAGCTGGACCATTTTTATCTGCTCCATCTGGCCGATGATCCTCAACACCGCCGAGGGGGTGCGCCAGATTCCGCAGGATTATCTCAACGTGGCGCGGGTGCTGAAGCTGTCCGAATTCACCATTATGCGCAAGATTCTGCTGCCGGCGGTGCTGCCGAGCGTGCTGACCGGGGTGCGGCTGTCGATCGGCATCGCCTGGCTGGTGATCGTGGCGGCGGAAATGCTGACCGGCGGCATCGGTATCGGCTTCTGGATTTGGAACGAGTGGAACAACCTCAACGTGCCCAACATCATCATCGCCATTCTGGTGATTGGCGTGGTCGGGCTGTTACTTGAGCAAGGGCTGATGTTGCTGGCCAAACGCTTCAGCTATGAAACCCGTTAAGGAGAAACGTATGCGCGATCAACCGATTATCCGTATTCAGCAGGTCAGTCAGCGTTTTTCCACCGCCAGCGGTTCGTTCCTGGCGCTCGATAACGTGAGTTTCGATATTCATACCGGGGAAACCCTGAGTTTGATCGGGCACTCCGGCTGCGGCAAATCAACGCTGCTCAACCTGATTGCCGGGCTGACGCTGCCGACCAGCGGCGGTCTGCTGTGCGACAACCGCGAAATCGACGGCCCGGGGCCGGAGCGGGCGGTGGTATTCCAGAACCACTCGCTGCTGCCGTGGCTCACCACCTACGACAACGTCGCGCTGGCGGTGAAGCAGGTATTCCGCAGCCAGATGAGCAAGGCGGAGATGCACGAGTGGATCGTCCATAACCTGGAGCTGGTGCACATGGGGCACGCGCTGAACAAGCATCCGCATGAGATTTCCGGCGGCATGAAGCAGCGGGTGGGCATCGCCCGCGCGCTGGCGATGAAACCCAAGGTGCTGCTGATGGACGAACCGTTCGGCGCGCTGGACGCGCTGACCCGCGCCCATTTGCAGGACGCGGTGATGGAAATCCAGCAGCGGCTGAACACCACCATCGTGCTGATAACCCATGACGTGGATGAGGCGGTGTTGCTCTCCGACCGGGTGCTGATGATGACCAACGGCCCGGCGGCCACGGTGGGCGAGATCATGACGGTGGCGCTGGAACGCCCGCGCTCTCGCGTCGCGCTGGCGGATGACCCGCGTTATCACCAGTACCGTCAGCAGGTGCTGCATTTCCTGTATGAGAAGCAGCCGCACGCGGCCTGACGGGAGGAAGCAGCGATGAGCGCGCATCTGGTGATTATCGGCAACGGTCTGTCCAGCGCGCGGCTGGTAAAGCGACTGGGGCAACTGGCACCGCAACGCTACCGCGTCACCGTCATCGATCGCGAGCCGCGCGACAGCTATAACCGCGTGCTGCTTTCCTCGGTGCTGGGGGGCGAAAAAACCTTTGAGGACACGCAGTTAGAGCCGGCGCCGGCAACGATGGACGTGACCATACTGACCGGCGAGTCGGCGCTACGTATTGATCGGGCTACGCGGGAAGTGATCACCGATCGCCGTCGCCTGACCTATGACCAACTGGTGTTCGCCACCGGTTCCCGCCCGTTTATGCCGCCGTTGCCGGGCATCGGCCTGCCGGGCGTGATGGGCTTTCGCACGCTGGATGACGTCGAGCGGATGTGGGCGGCGGTGCGACAGGGAAAGCCGGCGGTGGTGATCGGCGGCGGATTACTGGGCATTGAAGCCGCCGCCGCGCTGCGACTGCAGGGCGCCGCGGTGACGCTGCTGCACCGCCACGCCCGGCTGATGGAGCGTCAGCTCGACGCCACCGCCAGCGACCTGTTGTGCGCCCGGCTGCATGAGCGCGGCATCCGTTGCCTGACCGGCGTGCAGATTCAGGCATTATCCGGTAACGAATTGTCCGGTAATGAATCGTCCGGCGGCGAGCAGGTGGAGGCGGTCGAACTGGCGGACGGTACGCGCTTGCCTGCCGGTCTGGTGGTGGTGGCGACCGGCGTGCAACCGGTGTGTGAGCTGGCTCGCGACAGCGGCCTGGCGTGCGGGCGCGGCATTCTGGCCGACGGCCAGTTGCGCACCGCCGATGAATACGTCAGCGCATTCGGCGAGTGCGCTGAAGTGAAGGGTGAAACGGTCGGGCTGGTGGCGCCCTGTCTGGCGCAGGCCGATGTGCTGGCCGCCCGGCTGGCGGGGCAACCGGTGGCGGATTACGCGCCGGCGGCGCTGGCCACCCGACTGAAAGTTACCGGGATTGACGTGGTGAGCGCGGGGGAGTTGCACCCGCAGGAGGGCGATCGACTCCACTCGCTGTCAGACCCGCTCGGCGGCCATTATCGCCGCCTGATATTCCGCGACGACCGGTTATGCGGCGCGCTGCTGTTCGGTCATGTCAGCGACAGTCCGCAACTGCTGGCGGCCATGGAGACCAGGCTGCCATCGGCACCGTCGTCGCTTTTGTTTGGTCTGTCTTTTCCTGAAGTAGACATACGGCCTGCGGCCGTAAGGATTTCTGTCATGAGTAAACCCGTATTGGTGGTAGTGGGGCACGGCATGGTCGGGCACCACTTTCTGGAGCAACTGGTGGAACGCAGCCTGCACCAACAGTATCACGTGGTGGTGTTTGGCGAGGAACGCCATCCGGCCTATGACCGGGTACATTTGTCCGAGTATTTTGCCGGTCGCAGCGCCGAATCCCTGTCAATGGTCAGCGAGGGCTTTTTCGAACAGCACGACATTGAATTGCGCACCGGTTGCCAGGTGACGGAGATTGACCGTCAACGCCGCTGCGTGCGCGACGCGAACGGCCAGGAAACCCCGTACGACCGGCTGGTGCTGGCGACCGGTTCCTACCCGTTCGTGCCGCCGATGACGGGCAACGATCGCCCCGGTTGTCTGGTGTATCGCACGCTGGAGGATCTGGACGCCATTGCCGCCGAATCGCGCGAATCGCGCAGCGGCGTAGTGGTGGGCGGCGGTCTGCTGGGGCTGGAAGCCGCCAACGCGCTGCGCCAACTGGGGCTGGAAACCCATGTGGTGGAATTCGCCCCCAGACTGATGGCGGTGCAACTGGACGACGGCGGCGCGCAGCTGCTCAAGCGCAAGATTGAGGCGCTGGGCCTGCAGGTGCACACCGGCAAGGAAACCCGCGCGATTACGGCGGGCGAGCAGGCGCGCCACCGGATGAATTTCGCCGACGGCACGGCGCTGGAAACCGATCTGGTGCTGTTTTCCGCCGGTATCCGCCCGCGCGATCAGCTGGCGCGTGACGCCGCGCTGGAGATCGGCGCCCGCGGCGGCATCGTAATCGACGACTATTGCCAGACCTCGGATGACGCTATTTTCGCCATTGGCGAGTGCGCGCTATGGCAGGGACAGATGTTCGGGCTGGTGGCGCCGGGTTATCAGATGGCGCGCACCGTTGCCGCCCGGCTGGCGCAACAGGAGCAGTCGTTCACCGGCGCCGACATGAGCACCAAGCTTAAGCTGCTGGGGGTGGACGTGGCGTCGATCGGCGATGCTCACGGTAAAACCGAGGGCAGCCTGAGCTATCAGTGGAACGACGAACCGAATCAGGTCTATAAAAAAATCATTGTTTCGGCGGACGGCAAACGGCTGCTGGGGGCGGTGCTGGTGGGCGACAGCAGCGATTACAGCACGCTGTTGCAGATGAAACTCAACGACATGACCTTACCTGCGCACCCGGAAAGCCTGATTCTGCCGGCGCTGGACGGCGCTGCGCCGAAAGGGCTGGGGGTGGCGGCGTTGCCGGACAGCGCCCAGATCTGCTCCTGCCATAACGTCAGCAAAGCGGACATCTGTGCGGCGGTGGACAACGGCTGCACCGATCTGGCGTCGCTCAAGGCCTGCACCAAGGCGGGCACCGGCTGCGGCGGCTGCGTGCCGCTGCTCAAGCAGGTGATGGAGTACCAGTTGCAGCAGTCGGGCATCGAGGTAAAAAAAGACATTTGCGAGCATTTCGCCTATTCGCGTCAGGAGCTGTACCACCTGATCCGCGTCAACCGCATCCGCAGTTTTGGCGAGCTGATCGCCCGCCACGGTCACGGGCTGGGCTGTGAAATCTGTAAACCGCTGGCCGGATCGATGCTGGCGTCCTGCTGGAACGATTACGTGCTGAAACCCGAACACGTACCGTTGCAGGATACCAACGACCGTTTCCTGGCCAATATCCAGAAAGACGGCACCTACTCGGTAGTGCCGCGCATTCCCGGTGGCGAGATTACCCCGCAGGGATTGATCGCCATCGGTCAGGTGGCCGAACGTTATCACCTGTATACCAAAATTACCGGCGGCCAGCGGGTCGATCTGTTCGGCGCGCGGCTGGAGCAACTGCCTGCTATCTGGCAGGAGCTGATCGACGCCGGGTTTGAAACCGGTCATGCCTACGGCAAGTCGCTGCGTACCGTCAAATCGTGCGTCGGCTCCACCTGGTGCCGCTACGGCGTGCAGGATTCCACCTCGCTGGCGATTGCGCTGGAGCACCGTTACAAAGGGCTGCGCTCGCCGCACAAGCTCAAGATGGCGGTTTCCGGTTGCACCCGCGAATGCGCCGAAGCGCAGGGCAAAGACATCGGCGTGATCGCCACCGACAAGGGCTGGAACCTGTATGTGTGCGGCAATGGCGGCATGAAACCGCGTCATGCCGACCTGTTCGCCAGCGATCTGGACACCGATACCCTGTTCCGGCTGATCGACCGCCTGCTGATGTTCTACATCCGTACCGGCGACCGCCTGCAGCGCACCAGCGTTTGGCTGGATAACCTGGAAGGCGGCATCGACTACCTGCGGCAGGTGGTAATCGACGACAGTCTGGGAATTGCCGACGAGCTGGAAAACGAAATGCGCCAGGTTATCGACAGCTATCAGTGCGAATGGCAGACCACGCTGGCGCATGACGAACACCGGGCGTTGTTCCGCGCCTTCCTTAACAGCGACACGCCGGATGAAGCGGTAGTGATGGTGCCGGAGCGCGGTCAGCCTCGCCCCGCCCGTCTGGAGGAGAAGACGACGGCGGCATCAGAGGCGGCTGGCGTGGAAGGCTGGCAGTGCGTCGGCTTCCTCTGCGATATTCCGGCGAATGCCGGCATGGCGGCGCGGGTCGGACATCAGCAGGTGGCACTGTTTCATCTGCCTGCCGCACAGCCGGGGCAGGCGGGACACGTGTTCGCGCTCGATAATCAGGAGCCGGGCAGCGGCGCCAACGTTCTGTCGCGCGGCCTTGTCGGCGACGTGGCGGGCGAGCCGGTGGTGATTTCGCCGTTGTACAAAAAGCGTCTGCGTCTGCGTGACGGCGTTAGCCCGGATGACAGCCAACTGCGGGTGCGCGCCTGGCCGGTGCGTGTGGTACAGGATCGTATCTGGGTGGCGAACGAACCGATGGCGGTGGCGGCGGCCGACATGGCGGAGGCGTTATGAGCGGCTGCCGCACCACCTGTCCTTACTGCGGCGTGGGCTGCGGGGTGATCGCCACCCCGCAGCCTGACGGGAGGGTGACCATTGAAGGCGATCGCCAGCACCCGGCCAATCTGGGGCGGTTGTGCGTCAAAGGCTCGGCATTGGGCGACACGTTGGATCTGCAAGGGCGGCTGCTGTGGCCGCTGGTTGACGGTCATCGCGTCAGCTGGGATCAGGCTCTGGATCGGGTAGCGCAGTCGCTCGGCGACATTATTGCGCAGCATGGCCCGCAGGCGGTGGCGTTTTACGGTTCGGGGCAACTGCTGACCGAAGACTATTACGTCGCCAACAAGCTGATGAAAGGATTCATCGGCAGCGCCAACATGGATACCAATTCCCGGCTGTGTATGGCATCGGCGGTGGTCGGGTACAAGCGGGCGCTGGGCGCCGATGCGGTACCTTGTAACTATGAGGACATCGAACAGGCCGATTTGGTGGTGCTGGTCGGGTCCAACACCGCCTGGGCGCACCCGGTGGTGTATCAGCGGCTGATGCAGGCCAAACAGCAGCGCCCGCACATGCGGGTGGTGGTGATCGATCCGCGTCAGACCGCCACCTGCGATGCGGCGGAGTTGCACTTGCCGCTGGCGCCCGGCAGCGATGCCGGGTTGTTCAACGGGCTGCTGCGCTGGCTGGCGCAGCGGAACGCTCCGGTTCCCGATGGGCTGAGCGGCGTGGAGGCGGCGCTGGCGGCCGCTGATGACTGGACGGTAGAGCGGGTGGCGGAATTCTGCCAACTGGACCGCGAGGACGTCGCCTGTTTTTACCAGTGGTTTAGCGACACCGATAACGTGGTGACGCTTTATTCGCAGGGCATCAACCAGTCCTCTTCCGGCAGCGACAAATGCAACGCCATCATCAACGTGCATCTGTTCAGCGGCCGTATCGGCCGGACCGGGTGCGGCCCCTTTTCGATTACCGGTCAACCGAATGCGATGGGCGGGCGCGAAGTGGGCGGGCTGGCGAATCAGCTGGCGGCGCACATGGGCTTCAACCCGCAGGAAGTGGACCGGGTCGGCCGTTTCTGGGGCAGCGACCGGGTGGCGCCGGCGCCGGGATTGATGGCGGTGGATCTGTTCCGCGCGATTGAAGCCGGGCAGGTCAAGGCGGTGTGGATCATGGGCACCAACCCGGTGGTTTCCATGCCGGAGGCAGATCGGGTGCGGCAGGCGCTGTTGCGCTGCCCGCTGGTGATCGTCTCCGACGTGATGCGCCACACCGATACCGCCGACTGCGCGCATGTCCTGCTGCCGGCGCTGGCGTGGGGGGAAAAGGACGGCACGGTTACCAACTCCGAGCGCCGCGTTTCCCGTCAGCGCGCCTTTCTGCCCGCGCCGGGCGAAGCGAAAGCCGACTGGTGGATACTGTCGCAGGTGGCGCAACGCATGGGATTTGGCGCGGCGTTCGATTATCGCCACCCGGCGCAGATCTTCCGTGAGCACGCCGCCTTGTCCGGATTTGAGAATCAGGGACAGCGTGCGTTCAACATCAGCGCGCTGGCAACGCTCAGCAATGAACAATGGCAGCAGCTGACGCCGGTGCAGTGGCCGGTCACCAGTGCCGTCAGCGACGGTACCGCGCGATTGTATACCGACGGGCGCTGCTGGCACCCGGACGGTAAAGCGCGCTTGCTGGCGATCACGCCGCAACTGCCCGCCAATCCGCCGTCACCTGCGTATCCGCTGGTGCTCAACACCGGCCGGGTACGCGACCAGTGGCACACCATGACCCGCACCGGCAAGGCGCCGCGTCTGATGCGCCATCTGCCGGAACCTTATTGCGATCTTCACCCGCAGGATGCGCTCAACGCCGGCGTTCACGACGGCGAACTGGTGCGCATCAGCGCCGAGTCGGGCTGGATGCTGGCGCGGGCGCAGGTCCAGCGCGGGCAGCAGCGCGGCAGCATCTTTGTCCCCATGCACTGGAACCGGCAGTTTAGCGCGCAGGCGCGGGCGGATAGCCTGGTGGCGGCGGTGACCGATCCCTATTCCGGTCAGCCGCAAAGCAAGCAGGCGCGGGTGCGTATCCAACGCTGGCCCGCTGTGTGGTTCGGCGAACTGTTTGTGCGCGGCGACGTGACGGCGCCGGACTGCGGCTACTGGAGCCGTATTGCCGCCGACGGCGTGTCCCATTACACGATCGCCGGCGAACAGACGCCGGAGCACTGGCTTGACTGGCTGGCCCGCCAGTACGGGCTGGACGGCGTCGACTATCAACAGGCGCAGGGAGACGGCGGTCTGTTTCATGCGGTTGGCTGGCTATCGGGGCAGGTGGCGGTGGCGCTGTATGTCGACGCTCGCCGGCCAGTGCTGGAGCGCGAGACCGTCCTGACGGCGTTTGCCGCGCCGCCGCAGCAGACGCCGGACCGGCTGGCGTTGCTGGCCGGGTGTGCGCCGCAGGGCGAAGCGCCGCAAGGGGCGACCATTTGCAGCTGCTTTGCGGTGGGAGAACAGCGCATTATCGATGCCATCCGCCAGGGGTGCCACAGCGTGGCGCAACTGGGCGAACAACTACAATGCGGGACCAATTGCGGGTCCTGCGTGCCGGAACTGAAGGCGTTGCTGCAACACTATGCCACGCCGGACACATTACGCCGGGCGGGCTGAGCCGCGCCTGGATAAGGAGTCATCAACATGAACCCTACTCTGAACACTCTGATGGCGCAGGGCCATCAACGCCAGCCTCTGCTGGCCGGCGATGTCTGGCTGGTGGGCGCCGGCCCGGGCGACGCCGAACTGCTGACTGTCAAGGCGCTGCGGGCGATTCAGCAGGCGGATGTGGTGGTGCATGACCGGCTGGTATCCGCCGATATCATGGCGTTGGTGCAGCCGGAAACGTTGCGCATCGACGTCGGCAAGCAGCAGGGACACCACGCGCTGCCGCAACCGCAAATCAACCAGTTGCTGATGGAGCTGGCGCAGGCCGGGCAACGGGTGGTGCGGCTTAAAGGCGGCGATCCGTTCATTTTCGGCCGCGGCGGCGAGGAAATGGATTATCTACAGCAACAGGGCGTGACCTGCCATGTGGTGCCCGGCATCACCGCCGCCACCGGTTGCGCCGCGGCGGTGGGGCTGCCATTAACCCATCGGGACTGCGCCCAGTCGGTGCGTTTTATCACCGGCCATGCCCGCGACGGCGAACCGCAACTGGATTGGGAAACGCTCGGCGCCGGCCAGCAGACGCTGGTGTTTTACATGGGGCTGAGCCATGCCAGCCGCCTGTGCCAGAAATTGATCGCCCATGGTCTGCCCGCCAGTACGCCGCTGGCGATTATTGAGCGCGGCACCCAGCCGGAACAACGTTTGCTGACCGCCACGCTGGCGACGTTGCCAACGCTGATGGCGCGTTATCAGCCGCAGTCACCCAGCCTGCTGGTGGTGGGGGAGGTGGTGCGTTTCAGTCGTCACCCGGCGCTGACGGTCGCCAGCGAGGCGATGATGAAGGTGGGAACGGTGGCGGCGTAAACGACTGCCGCCCAATCACGAGCGGCAGCTTGCAGGCGAGGTTTATTTTCTGCGTGCAATCGCATCAGCGAGCGCGTTCATCTGATCGGCGATCAGCGCGGTGATTTTTTCGTCTTTCAGGTTGCCCTGATCGTCAAAACCGCCGGCAAAGGCGTTGGCGAACACTTCCGGTTTATTCAGCGGATGGATGTTCAGGTAGATACAGCTCTGCCGCAAGTGGTATTGGGCGCGGGAGGTGCCCATACCGCCGCCGGCGCCCATCAGCGCGGCCGGTTTATCGTTCAGGATGGTGGTGTCCGGCAGGCGGGAGATCCAGTCAAGAATGTTTTTCAGCGCCGGCGCCATCGAATAGTTGTATTCCGTACAGGCGAATACGAAGCCGTCCGCTTCGCTGGCCTGACGCGCGATACGCTGCACCGAGGCGGGAACCTCGGTCAGGTCGGCGTTGTAGAACGGCACATCCAGCAGGTCGGCGATCTCAAGCGTGACGCCCGCCGGCAGCACGGACTGCGCGGCGCGCAGCAATCCCCGGTTGGCAGAGGCTTTACGCAGGCTGCCGGCAATACCTAACAGTTTGATATCACTCATGGTGTTGTCCTTTTTGTATGAAAAGAAAATCACCGGGATCACGTCGGCGCGCACCGCGTCTCCGTTTGTCCCTGACTCGTCATAGCATAGAGCGTGGGTGGGAAAATGCCATTAGCCCGATGGGTTGATCTATCGCCGTGAGCCTTGATCCACGAGAGATTCAATACCGGTGGGTTAGTGAAAATACATCAGTTCAACTATAGTATCCGCTCCTTTTCTTATCTGTTTACTTAACATGAACTTATTAAAATTGACCTCAAGGATGTTGGTGCCGGGTTTCGTTTGTATGGTGGGTATGGCGCAGGCAACGCCGGTGGTATATAGCGGCAAGCTGGGGACGACGCCGGTGGTGCTGGAGCTGGATATACGCTCGGATGGCAAAGTGGAAGGACGCTATTTTTCTTCCATGGAACATGTGACGCATTCACTTTCTGGCTCTCGGAGTGAGCAGGGTACGTTGGCGCTGGAGGTCAATGACGACGAGGATTCTGACGTGGTTGATGACGAGTCAGAGGCTAAACCGCCTGTTAACCGGGTCTTGACGCTACGAGCCGCCGGTGAACAGGGATGGCAAGGTGAGTGGCGTGAAGGGGAGACAGCACCTGTGGTGGTGGTGATGTTGCCAGCCGTGCCGATGGAGTCTACGGCGGTGGTCAAACTATCGCCTTTTATGCAGTCGCTTTATGCTCTATCCATGTATGATTTTTTGTTCCAACAAGGCTATGAGTTGAAAATGGTCAAGGAAGGCGTTGTCAATGGTTACCATGTGGAATGGTGGCAAGATCCGCTGACACATTTTTCAATGTTTCAGGTGATATCCGGTTACCCGGCAGAGCAGCGCGAGCAATTGAACGCCAAATTGCGTGATGACTTTTGGCAGATCCTGATGCGCCCGACGTGGTGTGGTGACAAGAATATTTTTGGGGTGAAAATTGGTTTTCTGTCACCGAATGTCGCCAGCTATATCATATCCGGGCAACACAGCTGCCCAGGCGCAGCACATCCGACGTCTGAAATTTTTACCCGCACGTTTCGCGTCAGTGACGCAACACTGTTGTCGCTGTCCGACCTATTTTGGGTTGGTGAGCGGCCTGTACCGGATGAAGACGCCATTGAGGATGATTACTGGGAAGACACTTTTTCTATCTGGTTAAAAGAGCAGTTCGACAAGCTATACCCGGCTCAGATGAGCAAGACGGGCGATGCAGAAGGGGCATTCGATGGTTGTAATTATACTTCTGAGAATATCTGGGTCGATACGCCCTGGTATCTCACCCGCAAGGGCATCTACTTCCAAACTATGACGCCTAATATGTTGAGTACCTGTAATGATAGTGGCTGGGAAATTTTGCCATGGAAATTGGTAAATCAGCATCGTGGCCGTCTGCAAGGTTTGACGCTGCCCTGATTTTCTATCTGTGATAAATCCATGCGGGCTTGTAATCTAATGTGAGCCTGCATGGCAGTCACAGCTGCATATACAAGCACAAGGTTCTCTTTTTTATCCAGATAAAATGAGACGCCGTTTTGTTTTTGATTACGGCGCATAAATTATTTCCGTTATAGTATCCACTTCCTTTCTTATCTATTTACTTAACATGAACTTATTAACATTGACCTCAAGGATGTTGGTGCTGGGTTTCGTTTGTATGGTGGGTATGGCGCAGGCAACGCCGGTGGTATATGGCGGCACGCTGGGGACGACGCCGGTGGTGATGGAGCTGGATGTTCAGTTGGATGGGCGCGTGGAGAGCCGCTATTTTGTTGCATCGGAACGTGTGACTCACCATATTAACGGCCAGCGCAGCAAGCAGGGGCAGGTGACGCTGAATATTGATGTGGATGCGTCGGACAGTGACGACGAGGCAGACGCAAAGCCGGCGAGCAGCCCAGTCATCACGTTACGTCCTGCCGATAATAATGGCTGGCAGGGCGAGTGGCGTCAGGGGCAGGGTACGCCGCTCACCGTTAAACTGTCACAGATGATGCCGATAGCGACAGCCGGATTGTCGCCCTTTATGCAGTCGCTCTACCAGCTCTCGCCTTATGACTACCTACTGCGTGCAACGGCTGAACCGGTGATGGTCAAACAGGGCGTCGTCAACGGTTATAACGTGGAATGGTGGCAGGATCCGAGCGCTAAACTGTCAATGTTTCAGTTGACCTCGGGCTACCCGGCGGAACGGCTCGCTGCCCTGAACGCCGCGCTGCGAGACAGCTTCTGGCGCACGGTTCTGGCCGTTGCGCAGTGTGAACATTCGGATGACAAGGTAAAAATCAGCCTGCTGTCGGCGAATGTGATCAGCTATGTGGTATCTGGCGATAGAAGCTGCGGCGGCGCACACGGTTATATGGAGGTGTCGCCTCGGGTGCTGCGTGTCTCCAATGCGAGCTGGCTGACGCTGTCTGATTTGATGTGGGTAGGCGAACTGCCCATTCCGGATGACGCCGCTATCCCTGATGACTATTTACAGGAAACGTTACCGGCATGGCTGACCGCACAGTTTGCCCGGCTCTACCCGGAACAGACAAAGGTGATGGATGACGAGAGCGAGGATGCCTGTGATTACACTTCTCCAGAAGTGTGGGCGAACGCACCCTGGAGCCTGACGCCCAAAGGCATCTATTTCCAGACCATGACCCCCAATCTGATGTCGCTGTGCAAAGGTTCCGGCTGGGAAATCCTGCCCTGGGACCTGGTCAAACAGCACCCCGGGCGGCTGAAGGATTTGCCGTTGCCCTGATAGTTCCGGCGCCTCAGTTCCGCTAATTTGAGCGGAGCTGAGGGATCTACTCTTAATTTTTTGCTAATTCATATGACATTATTAATAAAAATTGCCCGGGTGGCGGTTGTTTCTCTGGGACTTACTCTCGTAACCATAGCGGCCCACGCTGAGTCGCAACTGTTCAGCGGCACGTTGGGTGATGACAGTATCGTGCTGGAACTGAACATCAATGCTGAAAAAAATGTCGCAGGGCGCTATTTCTCTACCCGCTCTCTGCGTGATCGGGAATTGTTAGGGGAGCGTCGCGCTGACGGGCAGTTGGCGCTGGGCGAGGTGATCAGTAGCAATTACCGTGACGACGATGTAGATCTTCCGGAACTGACGCTGCGTCCTGCGGCTGATCAAGGCTGGCAGGGGGAATGGCGTAACGGTACGGGGAAAACGGCGATGATCACGCTGCATCCGTTGACGGTAACGGCGCCAACGGCACAGGCATCGGCTTTTATGCAAAGCCTTTACACTCGTTCTCACTATGACTATGTCCGTAACCAGGGAACTGAACCTCGACAGGTGAAAAAAGAGGTGATTAACGGGTATGAAGTCGAATGGTGGCAAGACCCGCTAAGTGGTATGCAGACCGTTCAACTGGTCTCTGGTTACACCCCCGAGCAACGCGTCCGCCTGAATGCGAAATTGATCGACAGTCTGTGGGATCAAGCAACGCTTTTCCAACGCTGTGAGATGTTCAGCAATGGTAAAGGAAATCTTACACAGGAACTGTCATTACGTCTGCTGTCGCCGTCGGTTGTCAGTTATACCATTGATGTAGATAGCATGTGTGCTGATGCCGGGCGAGAAGTGTACACAAAGGCGATGACGCTGCGTAGTCTTGATGCTACGCCACTGGTGCTGGACGATATCCTGTGGGTCGCTGAATCACCGATTCCTGATAAAGTGACGGAAAACACCGACGATGAGTATCCTGACGAGAATTTTGCCGACTGGCTGGTTGAACAGTTCCGTGAGCGTTATTCCACCCAAATGAGCGATGACTTTCAGGTGGATGGTGAGACTTGCAGTTATGGCGACCCAGAGTCATGGGGATCGTCGAAGTGGTATTTAACCCCCCAAGGCATTCATTTCATTCCTGCTTTTATCGTGGGAGCCGCACCTGAGTGCCACAACGCCGATTGGGCGGTATTACCCTGGGACCTGGTCAAACAACATCCCGGCCGTCTGAAGGATTTGCCGTTGCCGTAACAGGCGCTTCTCCGGTTAATCGCATGTGCCAAAAAACAAGGCCCGTCGCCATCTGGCGCGGGCCTTGTCGTTTCTTTGCCGCCGTTCAGGATGCGGCGCGGCGGGAGGCGTCGGTTACTGCACCCGCACGTCAAAACCGGGGAAGTATTTTTTCGCCAGTTGCTCGACGGTGCCGTCGTCCTTCACCTGTTTGATGGCTTTATCCAGCTCGGCTTTCAGCGCGGCGTCGCTTTTACGCAGACCAAAACCGATACCGCTGCCGAGAATGGCGGCGTCGTCCACTGCCTTGCCGATAAAGGCGAAACCTTTGCCTTCCGGTTTATCCAGGAAACCGGACTGACCGGCCGCCGCCATCACCAGCGTACCGTCCAGGCGGCCTGCCGCCAGATCGTCATACGCCAGATTCTGGTCTTTGTAAGAGGTCACGGTAACGCCTTTCGGCTCCCAATGCGCCTTGGCGTACACTTCCTGAATCGACCCCTGCAACACGCCGATGTTCTTGCCTTTCAGCGCTTCCGGCGTCGGCGCCAGACCAGTGTCCGGCTTGCCGACCAGTTGGGTCGGAATACGGTAGATAGGCGCGGTAAAGTCGATCGCTTCCTTACGTTTTTCGGTGATATTCATCGCGGAGTTGATGGCGTCGAACTTTTTGGCCTGCAGTGCCGGAATCAGGGCATCAAACGAGGTTTCAACCCAGGAGCATTTGAAATTGCCTGCTTTACAAATGGCGTTACCCAGATCGATATCGAATCCTTCCAACTGGCCCTTGGCGTTTTTGCTTTCAAACGGCGGGTATTCCGCTTCCAGCCCAAAACGCAGTTCAGTCTGCGCCAGTGCGACGGAGGAGGACAGTAAACCCAGCGACAACATCAACATGCTTAATTTTTTCATATCGGGAACGATCTCCGGTAAATCAATGAGTAGTCTTTAAACGGCAATCAACATCACACAGTAACAGCCATCACACACAAATCGAGCGCAACCGCATTTATCGGCGCTCCGCGGCCTGACACAGGGCTTTCGCGCCGGCCAGCAGCGTCTCGTCATCTTTGGAGAACGACAGACGAATCAGTTTATTGTCGGTGCCGTCGGTGTAAAACGCCGACAGCGGAATGGTCGCCACGCCGTGGTCGACAATCAGTCGTTTGACCATGTCGCTGTCGCTTTCGTCGCTGAAGTGCGCAAAGCTCGCCAGCATGAAGAACGAACCGGCGGAGGGCAACAGTTCAAACGGTCCGTGCTGTAAGGCGTTCGCCAGCAGGTCGCGTTTATGCTGATAGAACTGGCCGAGCGACAGGTAGGTCGCCGGGTCCGTCATGTAGTCGGCAAAGGCGTACTGCATCGGCGTGTCGGCGGAGAACATCATAAACTGGTGGATTTTGAGGATCTCGTCCATCAGCGCCGCCGGAGCCAGACAGTAACCGACGCGCCAGCCGGTGACGTGAAAGGTTTTGCCGAACGATGAGACAATCACGCTGCGTGCCGCCAGTTCGCTGTGGGTCGCCATGCTGTGATGGCGCTGGCCGTCAAACACTACGTGCTCGTAGACTTCGTCAGACAGGATCACGATGTCGGTGTTGCGAGTCAGGCGCGCCAGCTGCGCCAGATCGTCGGCGCTCAGCACCTGGCCGCTGGGGTTATGCGGCGAGTTGATGATGATCATGCGGGTGCGCGGGCTGATGGCCGCCTGCACTTCGTCCCAGTTGATGGCAAAGCTCGGCACGGCGAGTTTCAGCGCCACCGGCGTTGCGCCCTGTAGCCGGACGATGGGCGCATAGCTGTCGAACGACGGCTCAAAATAGATAACTTCGTCGCCCGGATGCACCAGCGCGGAAATGGCGGAATACAGCCCTTCGCTGGCGCTGGCGGTGATGGTGACTTCCTGTCCGGCGTCGTAGTGCTGGCCGTACAGGCGTTTGACTTTCTCCGCCACCACCTCTTTGAGCGACACCAGCCCGGACATCGACGCGTACTGGTTATGACCCTCGGTCATGGCGCGCGTCACCCCGGCGATCAGCTCGGGAGAGCAGGGAAAGCTGGGCGCGCCCTGAGACAGGTTGATGGCGTTGTGCTGGCTGGATAACTGACCGATAACGGTAAAAATAGTCGTGCCCACATCCGGTAATTTGGAACTGAACTGCACCGGGGTTTGAATCGGCATGGGGGTCTCCGTTGAGTGCCATAGCAGACCCGCACGTGAGCGAACGGTACGATAGAGAAGCCCTGTCTGCTAAAATTTATTGGTTGTACGTGAATAACTATTCATGCATTAGACGTTGCCGCCGGTAGTACTACAATCGAATTGTTGTCATAATAGCCATGAGAAAAATGCATGGCTCGCGGCAACTATTTATCGCAATAGAGCAATAAGATGTGGTGATGGTAGCCGCCGCTTGCCGCGAAACCGGGGCTGACGATGCCGCTCGCATCAGGAAACGATACTCAGGCTCGCACCGCTTTTTCTGCATAGTTATGTAATCAGTTTTCTTATGACCGTCTGACGGAGAGCGCGTATGACCCTAAATAACCGCATCCCGCCGCTGAATGCGTTGCACGCTTTTGTGGTGACCGCCCGTCATCTCAATTTCACCCGGGCGGCGGCGGAGCTGTTTGTCACGCAAGGCGCGGTAAGCCGGCAGATCGCATCGCTGGAAGCCTGGCTGGGCTTCGCGTTGTTTCAGCGCCATGCCCGTGGTTTACGGTTGACGCCGCAGGGCAGTCAGCTGTTGCCGGAGGTTCGCGAGGTGTTTGACCAACTGTTTCGGGTGACGAACCGGGTGCGTGAAGGGCGTTCAATTCGCATGAAAGCGCCGACCTGCGCCATGCGCTGGCTGGTGGCGCACCTGATGACGCTGGAGCAGCGGCGGCCGGATATCCATGTCTCGCTAACGACGACCACCGAACACGGCGTCGATTTCCGTCACGAAGATTTCGATGTGGCGGTGGTGTTCGCGCCGGATGCCGCGCCGCGCCAACATGACGGCAAGCTGTTCGACGAGGTGCTGTCGCCGGTGCTGGCGCCGCATCTGCTGCCTGCCGGGCAAGCGGCGTTGTCGCCGGAGCAACTGGCGCGTTTGACGCTGTTGCATCCGACCCATGACCAGCGTGACTGGAAATTGTGGCTGAAAACCCACGGCATCGGCGAGCAGGTGATGCGCCGTAATCAGCAGTTCGACACCATGGATCTCGCCATCAGCGCCGCCATTCAGGGCTTTGGCGTCGCGATGGCGGATGTGACGCTGGTGGCGGAAGATATCCGGCGACAACGGCTGGTGATGCCGTTTGCCGAAACGGTGAAAACCGGCGCGGCTTATTATCTGGCGCACCGGCCTGGGTTGGATGGACATGCGCAGGCAGAATGGCTGACGGATTTTCTCGCCAGCTTTACTGATTGCCTGCCGCCCGGTCAGGACTGACGCAGCCAGGGGGTGTTCAATACGACGCGTCCGGCGTCAAAATCGACCGTAATACGCACACCGAGCGGCAGGGTCAGCATCGGATGAGTATGGCAGCAATCAAAATCCGCCAGCACCGGCAGCGGTTGTCCGTTAAGCACTTCGCGCAGTACGGTCAGCGAATCACGGCCGGTGCCTTTATCATCGAACTGTTCGTGCTTGCCTAGTATCACCGCCGCGACCCGGTCAAACACGCCGCATAGCTTCAGGTGGGCAAACGCGCGCTCCACGGTGGCGATGTCCTTCAGCGAGTCTTCCAGCAGCAGAATATCGCCGTCTTCAATCGCCGGCATAAACGGACTGCCCCAGATCCCCGCCATGGTATTGAGGTTGCCGCCGATAAGCCGCCCCTGATAAACGCCGCTGCCGTCGAAGCGCCACTGGTTGGGATGGGTGATTTTGGCGCGCGATTGTTGATTCCAGTCCAGCCGCTCGTCGGTCCATCCCGATGGCATGCGATAGGTGTGTTCAGGCTGCGCTGCGCCGGTCAGCGTGGCGAAGCCGGCAAAGGTGTCGTCCACCAGCGGCGAGAATTCGCCAAACGACGCCACCAGCGCCGGGCCGTAAAAGGTTACGAGTCCGGTTTGGGCATACATGCCAAGCAAGAGCGCGGTGACGTCGGAATAGCCGATGATGATTTTCGGATCGCGGCGCAGGGCGTCGTAATCAAGATAGGGCAGCAGCGAGTTGCTGTTGCTGCCGCCAATGGTCGACATGACGCAGCGTACGGCAGGGTCGCGGATCAGCGTGTTCAGTTCGTCAACGCGCGCGGCGATGCTGCCGGAGCGGTAGTGGTCGGTTTTACCGGTCAGCGCGCCGGCGCGCAGCCGGTAGCCGTGCTGCTCAAGAAAAACTTTCGCCCGTTCAAAGCGTGCCGGGGCAAAGTGCGTCGCGGGCGAGGACGGCGAGAAGAAACCGATGGTGTCGCCCGGGCGCAACGGTGGGGGTAATAACAGTGCATGGGACATGGCTCTCTTTCTCCTGGCTGGAAGACGCTTTGGCACCCCTCACAATAGGGCTATTTCACTTGCCATTTTGGACCTGGGCAGTGCTCGAAATCCTCACGGACTCATAAGAATTTCTTTTTAATTGTCTGGCAACATAAAAAATAATTTTCGACACATTTTTATAAATGGCTGCGAATAACAATGTCGGTAACGTTTCGCAGGCTGAATATGGCCGTAAGCCATCAGTTTCTTCTTATGAAACTCTGTTTCATTCTATTTTATCCGTCCGGCGAGAAAATCGCTAACCTTCTGTCTAACCTTGAGTTTCTATATAGTTTTTCCTCGCTTTCGATGCCTGCGTTGCCGATTATCACGCCCAGTGCGGCCATGACGGATAGTCTTTTCAGGCAGGAGATAACAGTTGCAGACACAACATAACGACAAACGACATCACACAGGACAGGGTTTACAGCAATGAAGATTTCGACACGATTATGGAGTTTCACCGGGATGCTGTCGCTGGGCATTCTGATTATGGGGGCGATCGGCATGTTTACCGCCGAAAAGGCTAATCAATCGCTGAAGACCGTGTATGAAGACCGCACGGTGGTGCTGGCGCAACTAGAGCAACTGGAATGGCTGGTGCAGCGTAACCGGGTGCTGATCATGGATATGCTGTTGTTGCCGGAGGCGGCGAATAAGCAACAGCGGGTTGACGAACTACGCCAGAATCTCAACCGGATCGATCGGGTGTGGACCGACTACCGCGCAACCTACCTGACGCCGGAAGAGACACAACTGGCGGACCAGTTTGCCGACAGCCTGCAGCGCTATAACCGCGAAGGCGTGCAGCCGACCGATGCGGCGATCCGGGCCGGGCAGATGGAACAGGCAATACGTCTTTATGATGAGAAGGTCAGCACGCTGGAAAAACAGGGCCATGCGCTGCTCAGCCAACTGGTGACGCTGCAGGTCAACGTGGCTAAAGACGAATACACCGGTTCGGTGCAACGTTACCAGTGGCTGAAAGCGCTGGCGATTATGGCGGTGCTGGCGGGGATTGCCGGCGCGGCGCTCTTTGGCTGGATGATGGTACGCAGCATTGTCCGCAGCCTGGCGCAGGCGCAGGCGGCGGCCGAAGCGGTGGCGGATGGCGATCTGACTTATCCGATCAACGCCAGCGGGCGTGATGAGATCGCCACCGTGCTCAATGCGCTGTCGCATATGCAGTCGAGCCTGATTCGTATCGTGACGCAGGTGCGGCATGGTGCCGAGTCGGTAGGGGTGGCCAGCGGCGAAATTGCCCACGGTAACCATGATCTGTCCGCGCGTACTGAGTCCCAGGCCAGCGCGCTGGAACAGACCGCCGCGTCGATGGAGCAACTTTCCGCAACGGTGAAACAGAACGCCGACAACGCCCGGCAGGCCAACCACCTGGCCCAGACCGCCAGCCAGGTGGCGGAGCAGGGCGGCGCAGTGGTGACGCAGGTGGTGGACACCATGCGGGAAATCAACGACAGCGCCCAGCGCATTGCCGATATCATCGGCGTGATCGACGGCATCGCCTTCCAGACCAATATTCTGGCGTTGAATGCCGCCGTGGAAGCCGCGCGCGCCGGCGAACAAGGGCGTGGTTTTTCCGTGGTGGCGGGCGAAGTGCGTGCGCTGGCGCAACGCAGCGCGGAATCGGCCCGTGAGATCAAAGCTCTGATTTCCGCCAGCGTGGGGCGAATCGAAAGCGGCAGCACGCTGGCGGATACTGCCGGGCACACCATGCAAGAAGTGGTCGATAGCATTCGCCGGGTGACCGACATCATGGGCGAGATCAGTGTCGCCAGCGGTGAGCAGAGCAGCGGGGTGTCGCAGGTGGGCGAGGCGGTGTCGAGCATGGAACGCACCACCCAGCAAAATGCGGCGCTGGTGGAAGAAATGGCCGCCGCCGCGGGCAGCCTTAATAGTCAGGCAGAAGAACTGGTGCAGGCGGTCGGCGTGTTCCGGCTATCGGGCAAAGCGCCCGGCGTGCGGCCGGACACCGGTGTCGCCGGGCACGAACTGTTACTGGGCTATAGCCGGTAAATTCATGCCGGCGGCAGAAAAGGCAACCCGGCCATTGGATTAACATGATGACCGGGTTGCTGCGCCGGATACCGATGTGAGTCGCGAGTGCAACCGCGCTCAGTCGGCATACTCGCACTCTGCGGGGCGATATCAGTAACCGATGGCGGCGCCTGCCGGGCGACGCGAGTCGTTGGCGCCGTACAGATACCCTTCACGCACCTTACCGGATACCGCCGAGTCGTTGCCGGAGTTGGCGGGGATCACCCCTTCCACGCCGGGCAATCCGACCATAATCAGCTCGGTTGCGCCCCACGGCGTTTGTTCCACCATCTTATAGCCGCGCTCTTTTAACAACGCGAGGGTATCGGCGGACAGGCCGCGCTGTTCGTAATACACCTCATCCGGCAACCATTGATGATGGATACGCGGCGCATCTACCGCTTCCTGCGGCAGCATGCCGAAGTCGAGGATATTCAGCGCGCTTTGCAGCGTGATACTGATGATGCGCGAGCCGCCCGGCGAACCAAGCACCAGGAAGATCTTGCCGTCTTTGGTCACCAGCGACGGGCTCATCGACGACAGCGGGCGTTTGCCCGGCGCGATGGCGTTGCGCTCGCCCTGTACCAGCCCGTAGAGGTTTTTCTCACCCACTTTGACGGTAAAGTCATCCATCTCGTCGTTCAGGAAGAAGCCGGTGCCGGGGGCTATCACCACCGCGCCGAAGCGGCCGTTCACCGTGTACGTGGTGGAGACGGCGTTGCCCAGGCTGTCGACAATCGAATAATGGGTGGTTTCCGGTTTTTCATGCGGCTCCATGCCGGGTTTTACCTGTTCGGACGGCGTGGCTCGGGTGTCGTCGATTTTCTTGCGGATTTCGGCGGCATAGTCTTTGCTCAGCAGCCGGTCGACCGGGTTTTTGACAAACTCCGGGTCGCCCAGATAGGTGTTGCGGTCCATGTAGGCGTGACGCATTGCCTCCGTCATGACGTGGATTGCCTGCGCCGAGTTGAATCCCATGCTCTTCAGGTCGTAACCTTCGAGAATATTCAACGTTTCACACATCGTGACCCCGCCGGAGCTGGGCGGCGGTGACGAGATGAACCGATAGCCGCGATAGCTACAGGTGATCGGCTGGGTTTCGGTTACGCGATAGTTGGCGAAGTCCGCCGCCGTCAGGATACCGCCGCCTTTTTTGGCGGCGTCCTCGATGATTTGCGGGAGTTTGCCGTGGTAGAACGCGTCCGGTCCTTTATCCGCGATCGCCTGTAGCGTATTAGCCAGATCGGTCTGCACCAGACGGTCGCCCGGTTGCAGCGCCGAGCCGTCCGGACGCAGGAAAATACGTGCTGACTCCGGGTCCTGTTTAAAGCGTTTGACGGTGGTGTCAAGAATGTCGGTGTCGCCGCGGGTCAGAAAAAAACCTTCCCGCGCCAGCTTGATAGCCGGCGTCATGACCTGTTCACGGGTCAGCTTGCCGTATTTCTCGCGTGCGGTTTCCAGCCCCAGTACCGTACCGGGAACGCCCGCCGCCAGGTAGCCATACAGGCTGGCGTCTTTTTTAACTTTACCTTCCGCATCCAGATACATAGTGGCGGACGCGGCGGCCGGCGCTGTTTCACGGAAGTTGATAAAGGTATCTTTGCCATCCGCCAGATGGATGGTCATGAACCCGCCGCCCCCAATGTTACCGCAGCAAGGGTTGACCACCGCCTGTGCGTAACCGACCGCTACCGCGGCATCAATGGCGTTGCCCCCCATTTTCAGGATATCGACGCCGACCTGCGACGCCAGATATTGCGAGCTGACCACCATACCGTTCTTCGCTTCCACTGCCGGTATGGAAACCGCGTGGACTGCACCGCTGACCAGCAATGCAGTCAGACTTAACGGCAGCAGCCATTTTCCCGATGCCATAAAACCCCCTTGTTGTGTTATTGGCGTTGTTGTTATTGATGTTTTGTCTGTTGTGTTTTTGACATGCATACCGCATGCCATTGTTCATGTTGGGTAACATGGCGTTATCAGTGTAAATGCTGCGGCACCCTATGCCCGGAAAATCATCAGGAGTGTGATCGAACAAGGGCTTATGCTGTTTTGGCATAGTCTGCGTCTAATGGTTCTATCGCTGCCGGACCGTTGCGGGCGGCGGCGGCCCTGACCAAAAGACTGTTATAGCGCAAAGGTAATCCACTGTATCTGTAAGCCTTCCTGCATCCCTGCTTAACTCACCGGCATCTTTTTCAGCGCACCATTCAGGAGAACACGAGGATGAGCGAGAAAAAACTGTCGGATAATGAGCGCCTGAAGGCGCAGAGTCATTTCCTGCGCGGTACGATTCAGGCGGATCTGGCTGACCCGCTGACCGGCGGCTTTGTCGGTGATAATTTCCAGTTGATTCGGTTTCACGGCATGTATCAGCAAGACGATCGCGATATCCGCCAGGAGCGTATCGCCCGGAAACTGGAGCCATTGCACACGGTGATGCTGCGCGTCCGTCTGCCCGGCGGCATCATCACGCCGCGTCAGTGGCTGGGGATTGACGAACTCGCCCGGGAGCATACCCAGTACGGCAGTATCCGCATTACCAACCGGCAGACGGTGCAGTTGCACGGTGTTTTGAAAAACGATATCAAGCCGGTGCACCGTCTGTTGCACCATTTGGGGTTGGATTCCCGCGCCACGGCGGGCGACGTCAACCGTAACGTACTCTGTACCGCCAACCCGGTGGAGTCGGTGTTGCACCGGCAGGCCTGGGAGTGGGCGAAAAAAATCTCTGAACATCTGCTGCCGCGTACCAACGCATACGCCGAGGTCTGGCTGGATAAGGAAAAAATCCTCCGGCAGGAGGAAGAACCGATACTGGGGAACAGCTATCTGCCGCGTAAATTTAAAACCGCGGTGGTTATCCCGCCGCAAAATGATGTGGATATTCATGCCAATGATTTGAGTTTTGTCGCTATCGGCGAGCACGGTCGTCTGGTCGGTTTTAACGTGCTGGTCGGCGGCGGCTTGGCGATGACTCAGGGCGACGCCAGCACCTATCCCCGTCTGGCGAGTGAGTTTGGTTTTATTCCGTTGGCGCAGACGCTGGCAGTGGCTGAAGCCGTAGTGTCTACGCAGCGGGACTGGGGCAACCGTGAAAACCGGCGCAATGCCAAAACCAAGTACACGCTGGAGCGGGTCGGCGTCGAGGTCTTCAGGGCGGAGGTAGAGCGCCGCAGCGGCGCGGTCTTTGCTCCCATCAGACCCTATACGTTTTCCGGACGGGGCGATCGTATCGGCTGGGTGGAAGGGATTGACGGTCACCACCACCTGACGCTGTTTATTCCCAGCGGGCGTTTGCTGGATAAGCCCGATGCGCGCTGGAAAAGCGGGGTAGCGGCGATAGCCCAGATACATCAAGGCGATTTTCGCCTGACCGCGAATCAAAACATCATTATTGCCGGCGTAGCGGCGGATGCACGGGAGCGGATTGATGCGCTGGCACGGCACTATAATCTGATCACGCCGTCACTGAGCGAGCAGCGTAAAAACTCGATGGCTTGCGTATCGTTTCCCACCTGTCCGCTGGCGATGGCGGAAGCCGAGCGCGTATTGCCGGACTTTGTGACCGTGCTTGAAGAAAGCCTGCGGCGTTATGGGGTGGAGGATGACGCCGTCATTTTTCGGATTACGGGCTGCCCCAATGGCTGTGGCCGGGCGATGTTGGCGGAAATGGGTTTGGTCGGTCGGGCTGTCGGGCGTTATAGCCTCTACCTTGGCGGCAATCGCGAAGGGGCGCGTATCCCGCGGCTGTACCGCGACAACATCGATACGCCGACCATTCTGGAAGAGATTGACCGGCTGATCGGCTGTTGGGCCAGTGCGCGGCAGGCTGGCGAAGGCTTTGGCGACTTCGTGATCCGCACCGGCATTGTGAAGCCGGTCGTTCATGCGCCGGTGGATTTTCATTCGGCGCCGGGTGCGTGATAGTTCATTCTGCGCCGTACAGCATCACGGTATGAAAAGAGATAATGCGGGCGAGGTGGTGTCTGGCTTGCACCAGACACGCCACCCTGTAACTCGGGATAGATGACTGTAGCTTTGCCGCAGGCATCAGCCTTGAGCCATGTGTCTGGCGTAGGCCTCACGCACGGTAGCGATGATTTGTTCACAGACCGCCTGTTCGGAAGGACACTGTTGGCGGATTCGCCGGCAGTGTTCCGCAATATCCGGATCGTCCAGCAGGCGTTGCAGTTTATCTCCCAGCTTGTCCATGTCGCTTTCCTGCAGCCATTCGCCGCATTTCATGGCGGTTACCCGGCGGGCGTTGTCGAATTGATCAAAGGCGCTGGGAATAACCAATTGGGGGATCCCGGCCGCGAAAGCTTGCGCCATCGTGCCAATGCCGCCGTGATGGATAATGGCGGCGCATCGATGCAGGTATTGGCCCAGATTAATATGGTTCTCGGCGCGAACCCCCGTATCGTCGGCCAGTTCATGGTACGGCTGGCCGACGATCAGGCACTGGTAGCCGCGTTGCCGGATTTTTTTCACCAGCGCGATTGCCAGCGGGCGTTTGGTGCTGAGCGCCCAACTGGGCATGAAAACCACCGTGCGTTCACGCGCGATAAACTGAGCCAGGTCATCATCCTGTTGATTATCCAGCAGGTTGAACAACGGAAAACCAACCTGACGAACATGAGCCGGCCAGTCTGGCAATGGCGAGGCAAACCATTGCGGAAACAGGCACAGCAACGCCGCATCGGTGCGATGCGTCCATGATGTCAGGACACGTTCGATACGCGGCAACCCCAACTGGATTCTGAACGCATTAATAAAAGGCGCCAGTTGGCGGTCGGCCAGATATTTCTCGGCGAGATACAAAAACAGACGGCGTAGGCGCATCGGTAATCGGCGAACCCACATCAGTTGCCGATGGTAGGGCGGATCGTAGCTGGAGATAAACGTCGACGGTGTGACGCGAACCGGAATGACGCAGCATCCACGGGTTTCGCTGAACATTTTGGCGGTGAAGGACCACAGCGAGGTGAGAATGACGGAGGAGTGGTCTACCCAGGGCACAAGGGCGTCATAGGCTGGTTGCTGCTGCGCGTTCATGAAATTGACCATTTCATTGAAGGCGGATTGGTGATGCCACAAGCGTTGCGAATTGACGGCTCGTAAATAATCTTCGCTGGTGCCGACTGAAATAAAATTAAGCCCTCTTTCTTTTGCGGTTTGCTCAAAATAAGGATTGGTACAAAGATAAACATCCAGTCCGGCATTCTTCAATGCTTCACCTATTTTGATGAAGGGATAAACATCCCCGGCCGAGCCAAGCGTGGACAGAAATACCCTCATGATTCCCTCCCTGAATCCAGAAATAACGGGTGTGCTCTTATCCCTGAGCTGTGTTTATTGCGGTAATGAATGGTGGTGCGGATTGATGTTTTTTAACCTGTCTCCATCGTTGCGTTTCTTGCCCGATGGGCGGCGGCGGCGCTGAAGGCAATCGCCACGTCCAGAGTGACGTCGCGTCGCACCGCGCTTATCGTCATCTGGCTGCAATAATAAACATCGGTTGGGTTGTGTGTTATCGCGAGTATAGGGGAGGCTGTGCACGACTGTACAGGTATTATTGCCCCCGTATGTTTTTAATATCAATCTGGTGTTGGTTCGTTATTTGTATATAGAAATAAAATAGTAAATTGAAAAATAACACCAATAGATTATCACCTTGGTTTTTTTATTATGAGATAAAGAGAGTAAAACTAATCGGATGACTATTATCTGATTTTCATCATGCACGATCGTGGAAAGACGTCATGACTCGCTTGCATTATGGTTAGCCTGCCAGATGCGGCAGTCCTGATACCGTGGCATTGTTGATTACTGGTCTGTCGTTGGCGCTGACCGGTGGGGGCGTTCCGCGTTCCATAAAGAAAAACGCCTCGCGATTCTTTCGAATTGCAAGGCGTTGAATTTGGCTCCTCTGACTGGACTCGAACCAGTGACATACGGATTAACAGTCCGCCGTTCTACCGACTGAACTACAGAGGAATCGCTAAGTGGTGTGGATGATAGCGATAGCCTGACAGCTTGTCAAAGCATGTTAACGCCAGGTGCGACTGTTTGCTGAACTTATAACCAAATGATTGAAATTGCTGCGGTAGTCGGCGTTTTTCATGTCGGGTGAACCGTTGAACTCGTGAGCGAGTGCACTTTCAGATAGCAACGTTTGCACCGTTTTGGTGCGTGAAAATCCTGACGCCAGGATCCGGTGGACAGCGATAGGGGGATTAGTATTGTTACTGTCACCGCTATCACCATTGCTTTTACTTATTTTTAAGCGGGTTAAGCTACCGCCACACTTTTTTTTGATGATAGAGAAATGATCTGGCGCGCTTCTTGCTACTACTTAGTCGTAACTATTCAGGAGGTACACATGAATCTGAGACGACTCAAATACTTTGTGAAAATCGTTGATATCGGCAGCCTGACCCAGGCCGCTGAAATGTTGCATATCGCGCAACCAGCGCTGAGCCAGCAAGTTGCCACGCTTGAAAGCGAAATGGAGAAGCAACTGCTGGTCCGTAGTCGTCGTGGCGTGACGCCGACTGAAGCGGGCAAAATTCTGTATTCGCATGCACAAACCATTTTGAATCAGTGTGAACAGGCTAAGCACGCAGTGAATGGTGTACGGCAAACGGTAAGCGTCTAATCGGGTACGGTCAGCTACATCATCGGGCGTAGCTGACCGTATTGGTTAGGGGCTGTTTTAATGCGTCACGCCAGGGCGTTGACTCTGCGACGGCGAATAAACTGATAGGCGATAGCCAGAACCACAAACCACACCGGCGTAACCATCAGCGCCTGCAAGGTATCCGGCTGCAATGTCAGCAGTACCATCACGAAAGCAAAGAAAGCCAGACATACCCAGCTCATTACGATTCCCCATGGCATTTTGTATGCAGAGGTTTGGTGCAACTGCGGCCGGTTCCGGCGGTACACCAGATAAGAACACAGAATGATACTCCACACGAACATGAATAGAATGGCGGACACGGTGGTGACCAGCGTGAAAACCGTCATGACGTTAGGAATTAAATAGATCAGTACGACGCCGGAAAGCAGGCACAGGCACGAGAAAAACAGCCCTGCCGAGGGTACCGCCCGTTTTGACAACCGACCGAAACGCGCCGGCGCATCGCCTTGTCTGGCCAGCCCAAACAGCATGCGGCTGGTTGAGAATACCCCGCTGTTGGCCGACGACGCGGCGGAAGTCAGCACGACAAAATTAATAACGCTGGCGGCGGCCGGCAAGCCGACTAACACAAACATCTCCACAAATGGGCTGCGGTCTGCCGCAATGTGGCTCCACGGCGTAACCGACATAATCATCATCAGCGCAAACACATAAAACATAATGATACGTATCGGTATGGCGTTGATTGCGCGCGGCAGAACCACCTTCGGGTTTTTGGTTTCCGCTGCCGTGGTGCCGACCAGCTCAATACCGACAAAGGCAAACACGGCTATCTGAAAGCCGGCGAAAAAGCCGCTGAGTCCTTTAGGAAACATACCGCCGTCCTGCCAGAGATTGGTCACGGATGCCACCGCGCCGGAAGGCGATGTAAATTGCATGATAACCAGAACCGCACCAATCACGATCAGCGCGACGATGGCGACAATCTTGATCATGGCGAACCAGAACTCCATTTCGCCAAACAGTTTGACGGTGGCCAGATTTAAGGTCAGCAGCAGCAGGACGCATAACAGGGAACTGATCCACTGCGACAGATCCGGAAACCAGAATTGTGCATAAGCGCTGATGGCGACGACATCGGCAATGCCGGTCACGACCCAGCAAAACCAGTAAGTCCAGCCGGTAAAAAAACCGGCCCACGGACCCAGCAGGTCGGCGGAGAAGTCGCTGAACGATTTGTAGTTGAGGTTGGAGAGCAGTAACTCGCCCATCGCGCGCATAACAAAGAACAGCATGAACCCGATGATCATATAAACGAAGATAATTGATGGGCCGGCAAGGCTGATGGTTTTCCCTGATCCCATGAACAGGCCGGTACCGATGGCGCCGCCGATGGCAATCAACTGAATATGGCGGTTGGTTAGATTGCGCCGCAGATCGCTATGCCCGGTGGCGTCCGGGACGTGATGCGTTTGTTCTGTCATGTAATGTGATTTCCGGATTGTGTCTGCCAGGGTGAGGGCGTTTGTCAGGTCTCGCCCGTTACCCATGTGATATAAGAAGTTAGAATGGTTAATAGTAACACGGTATTCTTCTCATGATGAGTTGAGGCGTAATTCCTGTCACTTCGGTACGTGCTTCACGCGGTGGCGAATTTATATCCATGAATCAATCGGAAGACGAACGGCAGCTCGTGCGAGAGAACAAAATAGTGATAGGTTACAATGTGTTCGCTGATTCCCCTGTCTGCAAAAAAATAAGATGAACTATTTGACAGATGGCGTTAAGAAGAGAATAATCCGTCCCCGTTGGGTCGTTAGCTCAGTTGGTAGAGCAGTTGACTCTTAATCAATTGGTCATAGGTTCGAGCCCTATACGACCCACCAACACTTCCTTTCATTCGTGCTAATGTATTTATTCCCGCAGAAACATTTTTTCACTATTTAATTTCCAGCTTGATTACTCTGTAGGTCTATTCTGATTAAAGAATACTATTCCCAAATAGATCACAATTACTAAGTTTTTATCTTGTCATTTATCTGGTAATAACCGGATTTGTTGACGAAATATAAATCATAGTGTCAACATTCGCGCATTGTTGCGTTTGTTTTTGCTTGTTTATTGTGCGGGGAAAACGGTTCATACCCATCGGACAATAGCGGATTACGCTGATGTCCGATGAGTTTTGATTAGCGGCGATAGACTGTTTTGATTTGCTTAATAGTGGTGCCGAATATTTCCGCCTGTGCAGGGTCTTCCAGTTGGGCAATGTATTTTTCCATGCTGACGATAACCTTGCCTGCATCAGCCTGACCAATGGATTTCAGCATCAACGTCATCAGCACTTTCAGGCAGCTAACTTCATGCGCCAACGTTTCGGGTGTGGAGGCTGTCGGAAAGTCGTTGTTGTTCATAGTGTCTCCTGTAACAAACGGAAGCCGGCGTGGTGGAGCCAGAGACTGGTTCTGTGCAGCACACACGCCGGCGACATAACAAAATTTGGCTTTATTATACCATAGGTGCCAATGCATCTGGTCAGGAAAATAACCACTCAGCCCCATTAAGTTGTATTCTTTTTATCTGTTTATGCCACATTCTGCCTATATTTTGTTAACGTGTTTTTGGCTTTTAAATGCGTTTGATTAGATACATTGCAACTTTTATATGGATATTTTGGGGCAGGTGTATTATTTGTAGTAAACAGTCGGTGCGGCAAAGTGACAAGAGCGTTACAATGATGGAAAAGAAAGCAATCGCGCACCTAATTGCCTGTACTTACAAAACTTGATAATCTATTGATTAAATTTAGAATTTGACATTTTTCAGACAGTGAAGCTGTCTGTTTCTCTAAAAAACCAGGTTGGAAATATGAATACTGTGATGGAAGTGAGTTCCGCGTCTGATGCACAGTCGCTATCATTCAGGAACTTAGAGAATATACCACATGGTAGAATAAAAAATACATTTTTAATTAAAAAGTGTATTCATTTTTTCTAAACCACGTAGTACCACCTGCAACAAACTCGTCTGTAAGTGTTACTCTTTTTGGAGAATTGTTCTTTGATTAGCGTTTTTCTTGTTGATGACCATGAACTGGTGCGAGCAGGGATACGGCGCATTCTTGACGATATTAAAGGCCTCAAGGTTGTTGGTGAGGCGCAGTGCGGTGAAGATGCGGTCAGATGGTGCCGTAATAACAGTGCGGACGTTGTGCTGATGGATATGAACATGCCAGGAATCGGCGGTCTTGAGGCAACACGCAAAATTGTACGATTTTCCCCTGAAATTAAAGTTATAATGCTAACGATTTACACAGAGAACCCGTTACCTGCTAAAGTGATGCAGGCGGGGGCAGCGGGCTACCTTAGCAAGGGCGCCACGCCGGAAGAGGTGATATGCGCCATCCGCTCTGTGCATGCCGGCAAACGATATATTGCGTCGGATATCGCTCAGCAAATGGCGTTGAGCCAACTGGAGCCGCAGACAGAAACGCCGCTGGAGTGTCTGTCTGAACGCGAATTGCAGATTATGATGATGATCACCAAAGGGCAAAAAGTGACGGAGATCTCCGATCAACTCAACCTTAGCCCGAAAACGGTCAACAGCTATCGTTACCGAATGTTCAGTAAGCTGAACATTAACGGCGATGTGGAGCTGACGCATCTGGCGATTCGCCACGGTTTATTTAGTGCGGAGACATTGATTAGTAGTGACTGAACGTTTTGACGCCCAGGCTTTTCTGAAGACCGTAACCAGTCAGCCTGGGGTTTATCGTATGTACGATGCCAGCGACACGGTGATCTACGTCGGTAAAGCCAAAGATCTGAAAAAACGCCTTTCCAGTTATTTTCGTGCTCATGTCGCCAGCCGTAAAACAGAGGCTTTGGTGAAAAGTATCCGGCAGATCGATGTGACGATCACGCATACTGAAACCGAAGCCCTGTTGCTTGAGCACAACTACATCAAACGCTATCAGCCGCGTTACAATGTGCTGTTGCGTGACGATAAGTCCTACCCAATGATTTTCCTCAGCGGGGATACGCATCCCCGCCTGTCGGTTCATCGCGGCGCCAAGCACGCCAAGGGCGAATACTTCGGCCCGTTTCCCAATGGCAATGCCGTGCGCGAAACCCTGATGCTTTTGCAAAAGCTGTTCCCCATTCGTCAGTGTGAAAACAGCGTCTACCGCAACCGCTCGCGTCCTTGCCTGCAGTATCAGATCGGCCGTTGTCTGGGGCCGTGCGTGAGCGGTCTGGTCAGTGAGGAAGAGTATCAGCGCCAGGTCGAGTATGTGCGTCTCTTTCTGTCCGGCAAAGATCAGCAGGTGTTGACCCGCCTGATCGATCGCATGGAAACGGCAAGCAGGGAATTGCGATTTGAGGAAGCCGCGCGTATTCGCGATCAGATCCAGGCGGTGCGGCGGGTGACCGAAAAGCAGTTTGTCTCCGGCGACGGCGATGATCTTGACGTGATCGGTGTAGCATTTGAAGCCGGAATGGCGTGTGTGCACGTGCTCTTTATCCGTCAGGGTAAAGTGTTGGGCAGTCGCAGCTATTTCCCTAAAGTTCCGGGAGGAACAGAGCTGGCGGAAGTGGTGCAGACGTTTGTCGGCCAGTTCTATTTGCAGGGTAGTGTTTCCCGCACCTTACCGTCTGACATCCTGCTGGACTTCTCGCTGCCGGAACATCAGTTGCTGGCCGAATCTCTGACCGAACAGGCCGGCCGCAAGATCCAGATTCAAACCCGGCCGCGTGGTGACCGCGCACGCTATCTTAAACTGGCGCGCACCAACGCCCATACGGCATTGACAACGAAGTTGTCGCAGCAATCGACGGTCCAACAGCGCCTGGCTGCGCTGGCGTCTGTTCTTGGGATCGAAAAAATCAACCGTATGGAATGTTTCGATATCAGTCATACCATGGGGGAACAGACCGTGGCGTCCTGTGTCGTGTTCAATGCGGATGGGCCGCTGCGTTCGGAGTATCGCCGCTACAATATCTCCGGTATCACGCCGGGCGATGACTATGCCGCCATGAATCAGGTGCTCCGGCGTCGGTATGGCAAGTCGATTGACGAAGGCAAGATTCCTGATGTTATCGTGATTGACGGCGGCAAAGGGCAACTGGCGCAGGCCAAGGACGTCTTTGCGTCATTACAGGTGCCCTGGGACAAATCACGCCCTTTACTGCTGGGGGTCGCGAAAGGCAGCGATCGCAAGGCCGGGCTGGAGACGCTGTTCTTCGAAGCGACAGGCGAGGGGGTAGCATTGCCTGCCGATTCGCCGGCGTTGCACGTAATTCAGCATATTCGTGACGATTCGCATAACCATGCCATCAGTGGTCACCGCAAACAGCGTGCTAAAGTAAAAAGTACCAGTTCGCTGGAGACTATCGAAGGGGTGGGACCGAAGCGGCGGCAGATGTTATTGAAATACATGGGCGGATTACAGCCGCTGATGAACGCCAGCGTGGAAGACATCGCCAACGTACCGGGAATTTCGCATGCGTTGGCAGAAAAAATCTTTCATGCATTGAAACACTAGAGGCAATGTAGCAACATAACCCTATTATCTTTCGGGCCAGACAGTTACCCAGACGCTATGCGATTTAATATACCAACGTGGCTTACCCTGTTTCGTGTTGTACTAATCCCATTCTTTGTGCTGGCGTTTTACCTGCCATTCAACTGGGCACCAATGGTATGTGCGGGCATCTTTGTCTTTGCGGCGGTGACAGACTGGTTTGACGGTTTTCTTGCCCGCCGGTGGAAACAAACCACGCGTTTTGGCGCCTTTCTGGACCCTGTGGCCGACAAGGTCATGGTGGCGGTTGCGCTGGTGCTGGTGGCTGAGCATTATCATTCCTGGTGGATTACGCTGCCCGCCGCCACGATGATTGCCCGTGAAATCATCATTTCTGCATTGCGCGAATGGATGGCGGAGCTGGGTAAACGCAGCAGCGTGGCGGTGTCCTGGATTGGTAAAATCAAAACCACGGCACAGATGGTCGCGCTGGTCGGTTTGCTGTGGCGGCCTGAACGCATGGTGGAGGCCGCTGGCGTGGCGGCGCTGTATGTGGCCGCGGTGCTAACGTTTTGGTCTATGTTTCAGTATTTGAGCGCTGCCTGGCGCGATTTGCTTGAACATTGATCGCCTCGCCTTAAAAAACAGCAAACGATTCAGGTGGGATGATAATTTTATTGACTCACTGCGTCAGGTAAGTAGAATGCACCGCATCGACAGCGACACAGTTTATTGAAAACGCTTGATAAACAAGATGTTCTGTAGAATGCGGGAATAGCTCAGTTGGTAGAGCACGACCTTGCCAAGGTCGGGGTCGCGAGTTCGAGTCTCGTTTCCCGCTCCAAATCGATTTAGCAGTAGCATCAAGGTAAGGCGCGTTGGCAGAGTGGCCATGCAGCGGATTGCAAATCCGTCCACCTCGGTTCGACTCCGGGACGCGCCTCCAAAATCTGAGCCCAGATGGTGGAATCGGTAGACACAAGGGATTTAAAATCCCTCGGCGTTCGCGCTGTGCGGGTTCAAGTCCCGCTCTGGGCACCATGTGCTAACGCCTTGTAAGATAAGAAAATAATTAAAAGAACATGACCGCCACGAGGCGGTTTTTTTGTGCCTGTAATTTGGCAAGTGGCGACAAAATGGCGGCAGAGTGGCAGCGCCCGTTTTTCGGGTATAGAAAAGGCGGCCTCCGGTAAGCCGCTATTGCTAACTATGGTTGAATAATTAGCGTCTGCTCAGGTCGTTAGTGCTGCTATGGTATCTTTCAGTGGATTGTCATGTCTTTGCACTGCTTGTTATTCAGCGCATAATCGCCGACGTTTTTGGCTATATACCCTGCTGCGTCGCCTTTAAAGCGGTGCTTATAGTCAAAACGGTTTTCCATGCGTTCGGTTCAGCGATTGAGCGGGGGAAAGGCATATAAACGCTGAGAATAACAACAGGCATTCACTGGTTACCTGTGATAATGCTTTATTCGGAATAGTCTTAGCGATATGCTGCGTTCATTGACAATAAAAAGGAGTCTTTATGCTTCAGAATTACTTTTATGATCAGCATGATGTCGCAAGAAGTGATGAAGAGAAAAGAGAAATAGTCATTTCAGCTATACTCGAAATCATCAAAGAAGGCGCCAGCGAAAGTGGAGTGCAAGCCGCTCTGGATGCGATCGGTAGTAGAATCACCGAGACTGCCGATATCATTCAGCGTGCGCTAGAGAATGATTAATTACTAAAACGATTGTGGCCGCCCCTCGGGCGGTTTTTTATTGCCGTCACGACAGGTCTATTTAATATGTAGCCACCGGGTCGAAACGTGAACAGCCCGCTACCTCCATCCCTGAAAACCCGACCTGATTTAGGCTGAAAGCTATGAGCGACTGGCTTGAATGGGAATACCTCAATTTCCTGGCTTGGTCGCCCTGACATCCCGGTCTGAAACTTCGTTTTCCAACTTTGCCTTCCTATGATTCATCTTGCCTCAAGGGCGGAGATCATTGCGTTGCCGCTACGGTATCCCTAGTGCCTGATTGATTCCCTGAGGCTACCGTAGCGCTGGGCGTTGCATCGCTTTTTGCCTGACAGGCAATAATGGCATCCACCTGGTCGGCGCAAGTCGCCAGCGCGGCTTCGGTTTCATCCAGCAGGCTGTTCAATTCACCGTTGGTTTGCGGACTGGCTGCCGGGAACCGGCAGGGCGTCAGTCTGGGACAGCCATTCACGGTAAGCACGGCCACCTGCGAAGGTGGGGCGCTGACGCAGCCGGATAATATCAGCAGGCAGATCAGTGTCAGCCCAGCGTTTAAGCGCTTCGTTCTCATGTTGTAACCTCATCACCACTTTTTGCCGTTCAGAGAGCGCCGCCTGAGTCTCGGCGGCCATGTCGCGCAGTCGTGCCTGTTCACGGTTGTTGCGTTCAGCCTGTTCGGACAACATTTTCAACTGGCCGGATTTTTCATCCAGCGCTGTCTGTTGTAACGACAGTGTCTGCGCTTGCTGGTCGGTTAACTGACGAGCGTTGTGCAGCCGCCAGGACTGCACGCCGACCCCTGCGCTAAGCGCAATCATGATGACTGCGATGATCATGGCGCTTTTCATGCCAGTTTCCCGCCCGCTTGCTGGTACACGGCGACCAGCCGCTCGGTGTTATGCTCGCGCTGACCGTAGCCTGCTCCCGGCAGTGAGGCCCAGATGTTGTTGCACCGGGTAATGGCGCTGGTAAGCCGGCCTTGCGTAATGTCGTCCAACGCACGCTGTTCCCGAATTAGTTGGATAGCCAGCGTATCCTGCGAATCGGGTCCGAAATCCGGCAACGCCAACTGGGTCTTGTAGGTTGGCCAGTAGCGGTAGAGCTGCTGATAGCGTCCGGCTGCCGTGGAGCGCTGCCCCTGCTTGTTGAAGATTTTTCCCGGACGACCATTGGCGAATGGATGATCCCGGTAGTCGGTGAAAATCTCTGGTTTGCCATCAATCCCGGTGACAATCACGTCGTAACCACGATTACAGGTGAGCGGATGCGTTGCGGTTCCTTCGGAAAAGGCCAGCATGTCCAAAAACGCAATAAGATTAGGGTTATTGAGCATCGTTATTTTTCTCCGGTGTGCTTTTTTTGCCCAGTTGGCGAACGCGGCGTTGAATAAGCAGTTCGATAGTCTGGTAGCCAGCGATGCCCAGTGCGGCGCCGATACCATTGATAGCGACGGGCGACAGGTCAGGGAACTGTACCAGTGCGATGCCTGCCATCATTGAGACAAAACCTCCCAGCATTACGCGACCAATAAACAGCCGCAGTGTGATGGGCTCACTGCCCGCAAGCACTTTGCCGACGGCAATCAGCGTGCCGATGATAAATAGAGAGACGATGCTTTTATCTGTTTCATTCATGAGTGAGTCCAGTCGTTGGTTTTTCAGGCAGAGTAATAACTGCGGAGATAACAGGATGTTTTCACGCGTTGTCTCGCGTTATATGCCCGTCATTAAACCAGTTGACGTATGGCGGTGGCAGCGATGGGTGATGGCTCAGTTATCAGCAAACACGGAGTTGCTGGATGCGGTAATGCGGGGATGAACAGTTGATGTTGTCAGTCATGGTGATAGCAAGGCATGCGTGCGGCAATATCTTTATCTGCTATTAAATATAATGGTTATTCTATTCACATATATAATGATGCTCTCATTTCTGAATTAATACACTAATAATGTGATTTTTATTTAGATAAGCGAGAAATGGCTTTTTTTGTATTTTGCTTGATGCTTTATCACGGTGTATGCGCCATGAATGGCATATGTATCTTTAACAACCGCATATCATTCAGTTACGGTCGGTATTCATATACCGTAAACGTAGTATACTCACGCTACCTCAATATGCAGGATGCAATGTACTCAGAACAGCTTCTGTTCAAGGAAAACCGAAGGAATGGTACCCTTCCAACGTAATTTTTCACAGTGACAAGCTGATTCATTGGCTATCGATTTTAGATGTAGCGGATCGCAGCCTTTTCCCCGCCTGACGACATTTGCTGGAGTATGCATCTTGAGGCCGATGGATAGATGATTTTTACAACATCATGAGGCAAAGGATGAAATATTTAAATTGTTTTATCAGTACCGGGTTAGCAGCATTTTTTCTGGTAAATAGCACATCAGTTATGGCAGCGGATTGCAGTTCGGATCTCACCAGCGGAATTAGCACCAAGCGTATTTATTATGTTGCGCCGAATGGCAACAGCAGCAATAACGGCAACAGCTTTAATTCTCCGATGAGTTTTTCTGCCGCTATGGCGGCCGTTAACCCCGGCGAGTTGATTTTGTTGAAACCGGGAACCTATACCATTCCTTATACCCAGGGTAAAGGGAATACGATTACATTCAATAAATCCGGGAAAGAGGGCGCGCCAATTTATGTGGCCGCCGCCAATTGCGGCCGGGCGGTATTTGACTTCTCATTCCCGGATAGTCAATGGGTACAGGCGTCTTACGGGTTTTATGTGACCGGCGACTACTGGTATTTCAAAGGTGTAGAGGTAACCCGAGCCGGCTATCAGGGGGCTTATGTAATTGGTAGCCATAATACCTTTGAGAATACGGCATTCCATCATAACCGTAATACCGGACTTGAAATCAATAACGGCGGTTCATACAACACGGTAATTAATTCGGATGCCTACCGTAACTATGATCCCAAGAAGAACGGCAGTATGGCCGATGGATTTGGACCGAAACAAAAACAAGGTCCGGGTAACCGTTTTGTTGGTTGTCGCGCCTGGGAAAACTCGGATGATGGATTTGACTTGTTTGACAGTCCGCAGAAAGTGGTGATTGAAAACAGTTGGGCTTTCCGTAATGGCATCAATTACTGGAATGACAGCGCGTTCGCCGGCAATGGCAATGGGTTTAAACTGGGCGGAAATCAGGCGGTTGGCAATCATCGTATTACCCGCTCTGTCGCATTTGGCAATGTGAGCAAAGGCTTTGACCAGAACAATAACGCTGGTGGCGTTACGGTGATAAATAACACGTCATATAAAAACGGCATTAATTATGGTTTCGGGAGCAAAGTTCAGTCAGGGCAGAAACATTACTTCCGTAATAACGTGTCGCTGTCTGCTTCTGTAACGGTCAGTAATGCGGATGCGAAGTCCAACTCATGGGATACGGGGCCGGTGGCTTCCGCGTCCGATTTCGTCAGCCTGGACACTTCTCTTGCTACCGTATCTCGTGATAATGACGGCACCTTGCCGGAAACTTCATTATTCCGTTTGTCGGCTAGCTCAAAGCTGATTAATGCGGGGACGAAAGAGAGCGATATCAGCTATTCAGGCAGTGCACCGGATTTAGGCGCTTTTGAACGCAATTAAGTGACGGATGTTATATATCAGGGCTGCAATCGTGCAGCCCTGTTTTTGATGTGAAGCAAATTAATCAATCAGTTACAGCTACCAACCTGCGCCCAGGAGGCGTCGCTGCCCGGAACGGATGAGGTGTACCAGTTTGCGGTGTAAAGGTTGCCTTTATAGACGATCGATTGGCCCGCTTCATTATGGCTGGGCTGCCCGCCCGCCCAGTCTTTGCTGGCCCAGTTGGGGTAAACGTTGACATTGGCGCAATCGGCGGTGGCCGATGTGTCGGTTGTGGCAGGTTCATCAACGGTGGGGCTGGTGGTGGTATCAGTTGACGGATCGGTTGTTGCGCTGGCGGCGTTACCCACTTTGTATGGCCAGCTTTGAATGATCGATTTTACTTTTTTGCCAGACTCGGTCAGGTTTTTAGAGTCCGGATAATAAGTTGATGCTCCTTCGTTTTTATCATTCAACGCCCAGTTTGCGTTGCTGATGTTGTTATCTCGCATAAACGTTACCCAGGCGTCGGTTTCCGTCTGGTTCACTCCGCCATTGCCGTCCGCATTAACTGCGCCCCACTCGGTGACGAAAAGTGCAATACCGTTATTTAACGCCTGGCGTGCTTTATTGCGTAATGATTCGCCATGGGTTCCGGCGTAGAAATGCAGCGTATAGGCGATATTCTTGCCGTTGATCGGATCGCGCGAGGCTTCATCAACGTTTTGCGACCAACTGGGCGTGCCGACAATAATCAGGTTATCCGGATCAATGGCGCGAATGGCGGAAATCACGGCTTCGGCATAAGGTTTAATGGTATTGCTCCATGATACCTGAAGCGGTTCGTTGTAGATTTCATAGATGACATTCGGCTTGTTGCCATATTTACGCGCCATTTCCTGGAAGAAGCGGATAGCTTCACTGCGATTGTTTTCTGCAGAATGCGAGTGCCAGTCAATAATGACATACATATCGTTGGCAATTGCGGCATCCACCACTTTTTCAACTTTGGCCTTGTTGCCAGCCGGGTCCTGAAGATAACCACCGCTTTCCTGAACGCCCATGGCGGCGCGAACAATACTGGATTTCCAGTCTTTTTTCAGCGAAGCAACGGTATCGGCCGTGTAGAATTTTTCGCCGCCCCAGCCATTATTACTCCAGAATAAGCTATTGCCGGCAAAACTCTTGGCTTTTTCACCTGCGTAGATTTTATTACCGTTGACGGATAGCGGCTCAACACTCGCCCAGGCAGTACTGGAAAGGCAGGCAAGGCTTAATCCTAAACAGGCGCAAGACAGAAACAGCTTTTTACGTGGGGGGTGTTTTTTGCTATCGATAGCGGTATTTTTATCCAAATAAGAGAGAGGCATAAATGAATCTCCATTTCATATGACTATGAGTCAGTGGTAACTGTAAATAGAATATGTGGCTGGTTTTATTCTATTCAGTCGGCGTGTTCATCAATATTGCAATACCTGCATATGATGAAACTCTCTAGGTTATAGTGGATTTTCTACAGTAGATCCAGATGCCCGATTCATTCTCGGAATTTTCAATACGCTCTTTACCGATTATGTGGATTATCATAGCGAATGCGTAATCGTGTTATTTTCCTGATGATGCCCTGTGGTTTCCTAAAATATTCACTGGGAGGAATAAACTGACGATATAAGGCGATGAAAAAGAGTAATTGTGCTGTTTTATTAATGCTTGATGAGGAAGAGGGAAGACCGCAGCAGGGATAATAAGCTCCGCTGCTGCGGTGACCGGTGAATTACACACCCAGTTTTTTGTGATACTCGGCGCGGGTTTTTTTCAGTTCATCCGTAGCGGCTTTGGCTTCCTGCAGTTTGCCTGCATCAACCAGTGCGATAGCCGCGTCGATTTGCTTCAGCAGTTTTTCCAGACCTTCGTTAAACACTGCGCTATTCGGGCTTTTATTGAACTCCGGATCTGCTTTGGCCTTGGTCGCATGGGCTTTCAGATTCAGCAGATCTGCTTTCAGCGTGGCGGCGTCATTAGCGCTGGAAGCGCTTTTGTAGCTTTTCGCCATAGCGCCCATTTCGTCTTTGACGGCGGCCTGGCTGGTGAACGGCAAGGCTACAGTAGACGCCGCGATTGCCAGACCGATAGCCATAATTGTTTTTTTCATTGCTCACTCCTGTTAGTTAGCCAGATGGCGGGGTTTATACCCTTATTAGTTTTCGGCAGTATTCACGACCCAATATGTATGGTCAAATGGATTTTATATTGCAGGATAATGATAATTATTAAAAATAAAGAAAACCGTGACACTTTCTTAGTCAAATGATTAGCCGCTGTGATGATTTTCTTCTTATTGAAATATTGAACGTCGTATTCCTAAATACGTTTTTGAGGATGCTGATTTTCTTACCTGTCCTGGTTAACCGTAGGTTTGTAGCGCCATAACCATTTACCGCTGACCATGCGGTGATAAAACAGCGCGCCACGGACGATCCAGTCAAAAAACATCCCCATCCAAACGCCGATCACCCCAAATCCCAGCATAATGCCCAGAATATAACCGGCTATCACCCGGCACCCCCACATACCAGCCAGCGCGACCCACATAGTATAGCTGGCATCTTTGGCTCCCTTCAGGCCAGCGGGTAGTACCCAGGATGCGGCCCATATAGGCATGAACAACGCATTCAGCCAGATCAACTGTTTAACCACGGTAATCACATCGGGTTCGTTGGTATACATTGAGGCCATCAATCCGGCGGTAGGCACAGAGAGTAATGCCAGTGCGCACAAACCAACATTGGAAAGCCAGAAGATGTACTTCAGCTGCCGTTCCGGTTGCATGCGTTGTCCTTTACCCAGACGTGACCCGACAATGATGGTCGAGGTCGAACCCAGGGCGTTACCTGGCAGGTTGATCAGCGCGACGATTGAAAAGGCAATAAAGTTGCCTGCGATGACCTCGGTCCCCATGCCGGCGACAAAGCGTTGGGTGATCAACTTCCCCACATTAAACATGACCGATTCGATGCTGGCCGGAATACCGATGCTGAGCACCTCATAGAGAATCGTGGTGGTGAACGGCGCGAAGTAACTCTGAAACGGGATGCGCAGCGCGCCGTTGAAGCCTTTGGTCAGCGCGAGCACGACGCATAACGCGCCCAGATAGCGAGAGAGCGTGATCCCCAGTCCCGCGCCAATGAACCCCACGCCTTGCCAGGAGGCCACGCCGTAAATCAATACGCCGCTGAGCAGAATATTCAGGATATTCATCCCGATATTGATGATCATCGGCAAGCGGGTGTTGCCGGCGCCGCGTAATGCGCCGCAACCGACCAGCGTGATAGCCAGCGCCGGGTAACCCCATACGGTAAGGCGCAGGAATGTCAGCGCCAGTGATTTCACGGCCGGCTCGGCATTATAGGCAATCAGGTCGATAATGACTTGACCGGCAAATTCCACCAGCACCACCAGCAGCAGGGAGATCAGCACCAATAATGAGATCGATTGCCGTGCGGCTTGCCGGGCCTGTTTACGATTACGCTGACCAAGACTGAACGCCACCACGACGGCAGTCCCCAACGCGACTGCGGTGAAAAACGCAATAATCAACATGTTGAAGCTGTCCGCCAGCCCTACGGCGGCCATGGCTTCTTTGCCCAGCCAGCTAACCAGGAAGGTGCTGAATATCCCCATCAGCACCACACACAGCCCTTCGATAAAAATGGGAACCGCTAATGGCGTAATTTCCCGCCAGAACAGGACTCGATTGGAATGACGTTTTTTGTACCAGGCGGTGTTTCTCAATGTACTCAACAGCTGTTTGGCTGTATTCAAAATCATGTTACCTATCTTCGTATCACAGGCGGAAGGAGGACAAATGTCGCGAGCCTTTTTCATCACGAACTGAGCGTGTTCCGCGTCTAAACCAGAGTGCAGTCGCCGGCAAGTGTAAACCGAGATCAGACAGGCTTGCGTTATACCGTGAACATAGCGGTTGAATTGCATGTTCATAAAACTATTCACCGTGGTGATTATAAAAGTATGTTGGGCAAGGTGGAGTCGGTGATATCAGAAAAACAGCAATTCAGATGAAACGATGTTTTAAAAGTATGCGGCGATATATTCATCTGTCAGTGGCGCGAATGCAGTGCTGATGTGCCGTGTATGCCGATGGACAAAAACTGAGAAATTCCCTATTCGTCCGGCTATTCACGCTATATATATTCCTTATGGTTTCCATTCATTACAAAGGTCGTACCATGTCTAAATCCTCTTTTTCAGCACTGGCGATGGTGCTGGCTACCTCTGTTTTTTCGGCTTCGGTTCCGGTATTGGCAGAACCCGGAGGAAAAGGGCCGGGTAATGGCGGATTCGATTATCAATCGCAACGCGATAACCCTCGCCAACAGGGAGGACGCCCAGGGGCTGCCCGTTCATCGATGCCCGACGATGGCGGGCGATCGCCGGATCATAATCGCTTCTCATATAATGATGCGCGGCGTCTTGCCGTCGATCATGGCTTTACCGGTTATCGTGGGCTTCCTCCCGGCGTTGCGAAGAATCTGTCCAGAGGGAAACCGCTGCCGCCGGGGATTGCACGCCGTGCCGTGCCCCCTGAAATGCTGCGTGGGTTGCCGTCTTACCCGGGGTATGAGTGGCGGATTGTCGGTAAGGACCTGGTATTGATTGCGATCAGCACGGCGGTAGTGACCACCATTATCAACGGTGTGTTTGACTGATGGCCGCGTCTGGAGCGTGAGCGTGAAATAGAAACAAAGGAAAAGAGATGTTCAGTCATATCATCCTCGGCGCCCGGGATATCGACCTTATGGTTCGTTTCTATGCTGCTATTTTGGAGGAACTTGGTTTTGTCCCGGTTGAGGAAGAGCCTGGCGGCCCGGTAGGGCAAGGGTGGCATATCCCGGGGCGACGCTGGCCGCAGTTTTATGTGCAGGTCCCGTTCAATGGTTTGCCGGCGACCTGGGGAAATGGCACGCAGGTCAGCTTCGCTGTCAGCTCGCCGCAGGTTGTACGTCACGTTTGGCAAACCGCGTTATCGCTGGGAGGCGCGGATGAAGGCGCGCCAGGACTTCGCCCGCACTATGCGCCTGACTATTACGGCGCATACTGTCGTGATCCGGAAGGCAACAAGCTGTGTTTTGTCTACACCCCTGAGTTTGACAATACCGTCGGCGGATTGGCATAAATGTTTGCGTATAAGCCGTACGGCAGGGCGGGACGAAAGAAAAAGAGGTGAATGATTGAACGTAAATGATGTAGTGACAGTAAAGACCGATGGCGAAGTGCGCAGAGAAGGGGTCATTCTGGCGGTGGAACCGTTTCAGGAAGGAATCATGTACCTGATTGCACTGGAGGACTACCCCGAGGGGATCTGGTTCTTCAACGAACTTAACAGCCCAGAGGGAGTTTTTGTCGAACCGCGTCAATCTGCGGAGAAATAACAGGCCGATACGGTCACCCGCATCGGCCTGCACACATCAGAAGGTTTCCCAGTTATCGTTGCCGGATTTAGCGCTGGAAGAAGAGCTCAGCGCCGCGGTTGACGTAGCCAATAGCGGTTTTGACGCCAGCGGGGCCGGGGCGTAACCCTTATCCTGACGATGGCCGGTAAGTTTGAAGGCGGATACCGCGCGGGTCAGCACCATCGCCTGTTCTTCGAGCGATGAGGCGGCGGCAGAAGCCTGCTGCACCAGCGCGGCGTTTTGTTGCGTGACGCTGTCCATCTCGGAAATCGCCTGCCCGACCTGAGTGATGCCGCGGCTTTGCTCATCCGAGGCAGAAGCGATTTCATTCATAATGTCGGTCACGCTGCTTACGGCCTGAACGATTTCGTGCATGGTTTGACCCGCCTTGTCTACCTGTTCTGAACCGCTATGAACCAGAGACACGGATTCGGAGATCAGGCCTTCAATTTCCTTGGCGGCCTGAGCACTGCGCTGCGCCAGGCTGCGCACTTCTCCCGCCACCACCGCGAATCCCCGGCCTTGTTCGCCCGCGCGGGCCGCTTCTACCGCGGCGTTCAACGCCAGGATGTTGGTCTGGAAGGCGATACTGTTGATCACGTTGGTGATTTCAGAAATTTTCCGTGAGCTGCCGGAAATGCTGTTCATGGTGTTAACCACGTTTTCGACGATTTCACCCCCTTGTTTCGCCTTGCCGGAGGCATTAGAGGCTAGCTGGCTGGCATGGTGCGCGTTGTCGGAGTTCTGTTTTACGGTGGCGGTCAACTGTTCCATGCTGGCGGCGGTCTCTTCAATCGCCGCCGCCTGCTGCTCGGTGCGGGAAGAGAGGTCGCTATTACCGGCCGTAATTTCGGTGGTTCCCTGATAAATGGAGTCTGCGCTGTCGCGCACGGTGGAAACCGTATGCACCAGCGATGCCTGCATCTGCTGGATGTTCTGGCTCAGGATGCCGATTTCATTTTTGCCATAGGTTTCGTTAGGCTGGGTCAGGTCACCCTGAGCAATGCGTTGAATACGCTGTACCAGACGGTTCATCGGCTTGATCAGCGTACCGCGCAGGAACATGAAGGTCAGCAGGGTCATGGCGATGGCGATGGCGAAGCTGACGGCCATCAGCGTGTAACCCATCATGGCCTGATATTGCGCATTGCTATTAAGCGCTTTGGCTCGCTCGGTACGGAAGGCAATCGCCTTCAGTAATGGCTTATTGTAGGCTTCGTCCAGTACACGGACCTCTTCCGATTCGTGCGTCAGTATTTCTTCGAAATAACCATCTTTCGCCGCCTTAAGCATCGGCATGATGCCTTTTTCAACGTAATCGTTATAGGCCTTATTCAGTTCCGGTTCCAACGCCAGATCCGTGTCGGTTTTGACGGTACGGTTCTCATAAACTTTGAAGGCGTCCTTCGACGAAGCAATGCGTTGTTCCGCCTGCTTCAGGTTGTTATTGAATACTTCCGTGTCGCCAACGCGAACGGCGGCGCCAGCCTGGATAATGAGCAGGCGGGCGGTTCTGAGATGGTTGGAACTGTTTGACAGCCCGAGGCGGACGTCAATTTCCTGAGTAACGTAATCCAGGCTCTGATTGGCGCGCACCAAAAAGTAGCTGGCGGTGCCGATAGCCAGGGCGAATAACAGCATGATCCCGCCCAGAATGATGACAAATAACGGCACCAGTCCAAGATTACCCAATATGCCGGTTTTACCCTGTTGTTCAGACTTTGACATCATTTTCATATCCATTCGCTCATTTTCAGGAAAAATATATGTGCATCAACCGTACTACGCGCAGGTGTAGTTTGGGTGTTTTTTTGTTTCTGGAAACAGCTGTGTGGCGATCCGTACTCAAATACCAACATAATCTAACATCGGCATATAATGTGAAACATTCATGAATTTCAATGCGATGTCGATCACGAATCTGGCGGCAGAGGCATATCGGATCCTGTTATTTATATATTTCAATTATTAGGCAATTAATCGGCGTGACGGATGTCTAAAAACGGGAAGGCGCGTACCCGGAAACGGCATACGCGCATGACGCATTGGACTACGGTGTCCGGCTAATCAGGAACGGCGGTTTAATAACTTTGACGCAGAATTCGGTGGGCGGCGGCACGGTCAATATCCTGGTGTTCCCCCTGCGGCAACAAATGAAACTTTTCCAGGTTCGCCAGAATATCGTCAATTGCGGATTCGGGCAGGTTGTAGTCGCGCATTCGGGTTTTCACTCCCATGGTTTCAAAGAATTCCCGTGTTTTCTCGATAGCCAGTGAAATCAGGCTTTCCTCATCCGCAGCGGTAAGATTCCATACTCGCTGGGCGTACTGCACCAGCTTGTCATGCTTTGTGCGACGCTGCACATCAAGCAGCGAAGGCAGAAGTACCGCCAGCGTTTGCGCATGGTCCAACCCGAAAAGCGATGTTAACTGGTGACCGATACGGTGCGTTGCCCAGTCCTGAGGCACGCCGGCGCCGATCAGTCCGTTCAGGGCCAACGTGGCGCTCCAGGTGAGCGTCGCGCGAACATCATAGTTTTCCGGTGCCTGTATGGCTTTGGGGCCTTCTTCTATTAATGTCAGCAATAATCCTTCGGCAAATCGATCCTGCACTTTGCCGTAGACCGGATAGGTCAGATACTGCTCCAGCACGTGTACGAATGCATCCACTACGCCATTCGCAACCTGACGTGATGGCAAAGTGTAGGATTTCCGCGGATCGAGAACAGCGAACTTGGGAAACAACAGCGGGTGACTATAGCCGGCTTTGGCGCCGGATTGCTTGTGGGATACCACAGCCGTTGCATTCATTTCCGAACCGGTCGCCGGCAATGTCATCACGCACCCGATCGGCAACGCAGACTGGATTAGCGCCCTGGCAAGCCAGGTATTCCAGATATCAGCTTGTGTGCTCGCGGCCGCGATAAATTTGGTTCCGTCGACCACCGAACCGCCACCTATCGCCAGCAAAAAATCAATCTTGTTCGCCTTTACGACGTCGACTGCGCGCATCAACGTCGCATATTGCGGGTTGGGTTCAATACCGCCGAATTCGAAGCAGGTATAATGGGTCAATAACTGTCGGATTTCATCCAGCGTGCCGTATTTTCTGGCGCTGTCTCCGCCATAAGTTATTAGTATGCGGGCATTTTCCGGAATGTATTTGACAATCTCAGCCAGTTTGCCTGGCCCAAACAGGATTCTCGTCGGGTTGAAATACTCAAAATCCAGCATGAAAATGGCTCCAGTGTTTCGTTATATGGACATAAAATACACTAATGAAATAGTAACTTTGGTGATAAAATTAGAAATATTAATGTAAATCAAAGTGGTTGTAGAATCGGGGTTTAATCTGATAAGCAGCTGTGTCAATTTTTTACTTTTAAAATCAATTAATTGATTTTGTCATACTGAACGAAACTCTATTGCGGGGAGTTTTTTTCTCCTGTTGTGATCATATTGTGTTCAGGAAAATTTCACAGCAGGGTAAAAATCAGTGAAATATTATGTTTTGCCTCTTTCATTTTTGTGATGTAGATCACATAATTATCAAAATGCTGATATGCCTGCGTTGTATGAGTCAGGCCGAAGGCGGTACAGTGGCGGAGGATTAGGATTAATCCTACGTTCTATGTTGGACGCAATACAGAGAAAGGATGAGCCTGGAGTTATGAAGAGATGGAGCCTCAGACGCATCAATGTTGATGCTGTATTTTTCGTCATATTAGAAGATTATAAAGTAGTAGAATTATCTGGCACCGATAGTTTTCATGCCACCTATGGAGAGTGATTGTTTAGCGGGTGAGCAGTCTATCACCTAACTTATGTTTGAAACATAGTCTGTCGGGATGGGAATATGGGTACCTCTGAATTGCTCAAGCACATTTATGACATCAATTTGTCTTATTTGTTACTGGCTCAGCGATTAATAAACGACGAAAAAGCATCAGCGATGTTCCGGTTGGGTATCAATGAAGAAATGGCTGAGGCATTGATGCAGCTGACTTTGCCGCAAATGGTAAAGCTCGCTGAAACCAATCAACTAATATGTCATTTCCGCTTCAGTGATCACAATACGATTAAGTTATTAACACAAGAATCCCGGGTTGATGATCTGCAACAGATCCATACCGGTATTTTATTGTCGAGTCATTTATTACAAGAGCTGTCTTCAAAAGAAGAAGGCTTGCCTAAGAAAAGGGCATAATGATGGCGGAGAAAAGTATTGTTCAGGAAGCTAAGGATATCCAGCTGGCGATGGAACTCATTTCACTGGGTGCGCGCCTGCAGATGCTGGAAAGCGAGACGCAATTAAGTCGCGGTCGCTTAATCAAGCTTTATAAAGAATTACGAGGCAGCCCTCCACCTAAAGGAATGTTGCCGTTTTCTACCGACTGGTTCATGACATGGGAACAGAATATCCATTCTTCCATGTTCTATAACGCCTATCTGTTTTTACTCAAAAATGGACAATGCACCGGTGTCGAGGCAGTAATCAAGGCTTATCGCCTTTACCTCGAACAATGTGCTCCTCAAAGCGATGTGCCTTTGCTGGCGTTGACCCGCGCCTGGACATTGGTTCGTTTTGTGGATAGCGGCATGCTGCAGCTGTCCTCATGTAATTGCTGCAAGGGGATGTTTATTACCCATGCACATCAGCCCAAGAATAGTTTTGTCTGCAGTTTATGCCAGCCACCCTCCAGAGCAGTAAAAAGACGTAAACTTTCGCCGAATGTTGCCGATATGATACCTCAACTGCTGGACGAACAGGTTAAACATGCAGTCTGAGCCTGATGGCGATTTTGTGGTTCTGTCATCGCGCGTTCATTGCCCGATGGCAGTATTCCCTCCAAATAAGTCGTTGGTAAGACTGCATTTATAACTCTCTCCGCCACCCTTTTACTATCTATAAGGAATTCTTGTGCTGGTTATATTGGGTTATCTTGTCACTATAGGCTCCATACTTGGCGGTTATCTTATCGTGGGTGGCGAGTTGGGGGCGTTGTATCAGCCTTCGGAACTGTTGATTATTGGTGGCGCGGCTGCTGGTGCGTTTATTGTTGGTAACAACGGCAAAGCGATAAAGGCGACGCTGAAAGCGCTTCCCACGCTGTTGAAAGGATCCCAATATACGAAAGCCGTATACATGGATCTGATGGCGGTATTGTTCCGGTTGATGGCCAAATCCCGCCAGCAGGGTATGCTTTCGTTGGAGTTTGATATCGACAACCCAAAAGAGAGTGAGATTTTCTCGAATTATCCCCGCATCCTTTCTGATAACTATATCGTAGAGTTCGTCACGGATTATCTGCGACTGATGGTCAGCGGCAACATGAATGCGTTTGAAATCGAAACGCTGATGGATGAAGAGATCGAAACTGTCGAACATGAAGTCGAAGTGCCGGCCACCAGTCTGAACCTGATGGGGGATGGTTTGCCGGCATTCGGTATCGTGGCGGCGGTCATGGGGGTTGTGCATTCATTGGCGTTTGTTGATCGTCCTGCAGCCGAGCTGGGGATGATGATCGCCCATGCGATGGTGGGTACGTTCCTGGGGATTTTGCTGGCATATGGCTTTGTGTCGCCGCTGGCGTCGCTGTTACGTCAGAAGAACTCAGAGAAGCTCAAGGTTCTTCAGTGCATCAAGGTGACACTGTTATCCAGCCTGAATGGTTATGCGCCGCAGATTGCTGTTGAATTCGGTCGTAAAACTCTTTATTCAACAGTGCGTCCTTCATTTACCGAGATGGAAGAGCATATTCGTAATGTGAAGGCACCGGCACAGCAGGCATCGGAAAATGACGCATGAAACACCAGCATCCCATTATCCGCAAAAAACGTAAATCGGGGCATGCCGCTCATCATGGTGGTTCATGGAAGATTGCTTATGCCGACTTCATGACCGCTATGATGGCTCTCTTCCTGGTCATGTGGCTGATTGCCATTTCCTCACCTTCCCAGTTGGCTCAGATTGCCGAATATTTCCGCACGCCATTGAAAATTGCCATCACGTCCGGTCCGAAGATGAGTGATGCCTCCAACCCCATCCCGGGCGGCGGTTCGGATCCTACTCAGCAAGAAGGCGATGTGAAGCGGCAGATTGACACCATGGATGGCCGTCTTGAGGAAATCAAACTGAACAAACTGCGGGAGCGGCTCGATCAGTTGATTGAGGCCGATCCCCGTCTTAAAGCGTTACGCCCGCACCTGTTGATTGAAATGGTGGATGAGGGGCTACGCATTCAAATTATTGACAGTAACAATCGCCCAATGTTTAAAACCGGCAGCGCCCAGGTTGAGCCGTACATGAGCGATATTTTGCGAGCCATCGCGCCGATTTTGAATGATATTCCCAATAAAATCAGTTTATCGGGCCATACTGATGATGCACAGTATGCAATGGGGGAGCGAGGCTACAGCAACTGGGAGTTGTCGGCCGATCGCGCTAATGCTTCCCGGCGCGAACTGATTGTTGGTGGACTGGCTGAGGGCAAGGTTTTACGCGTAGTTGGAATGGCCGACACGATGAATTTAAAGCAGGCGAAGGGAGGCAGCGATGCCATCAACCGGCGAATCAGTCTGGTTGTCCTGAACAAGCAGGCGCAGGAAAACATCGAACGTGAAAATGCTGAAAGCAGCGCAGTAAACATTGATAAAATAGAGAATTTACAGAACATGGGGATGGAAAAGGCCAAACCTGCTACCGCGCCTGCCGATAACGGTAACAGTACGGCTACACCACAACCCGAAACCAATGGGACGCCTGCATCTGGCTCAACTGTGGCTCCAGCCCAAGCACCGGCAACGACGGCGCCGGCATCGGGGGCGAATGGCGCGTCGACGACAGGACGTCGGCAGCCTACTACAGCTTTGCCAGCAGCACCTGATAGCCAGGCGACACCTTCTTCAACAAGCCGCGATTCACAGCAGAGGTGACCCACGTGAGCATGGACATGAGTGCTTTTTATCAAACATTCTTTGATGAAGCAGATGAATTGTTGGCGGACATGGAGCAACATTTATTGCAACTTGATCCGTTAGCGCCCGATACGGAACAGATGAATGCCATATTTCGCGCTGCTCACTCGATTAAAGGGGGCGCGGGAACGTTCGGTTTCACGGTATTGCAGGAAACCACACACATATTAGAAAACCTGTTGGATGGTGCCAGACGCGGTGAAATGCGATTGAGCACTGATATCATCAACCTGTTTTTGGAAACCAAAGATATCATGCAGGATCAGTTGGATGCTTACAAAACCTCGCAAGAGCCCAACGCCGAAAGCTTTGAGTATATCTGTCAGGCTCTGCGCCAGCTTGCTCTGGAGTCCAAAGATGATGGTGCTGCCGGAGCGGCCTCTGTCAAGGTAAATGCTGAACAACCGGTTTCCGCGTCCCCTACGCCGGCTTCCGCCGGCGGTCATTCGGGATTGCGTATTGCCCTTACCAACCTGAAAGAGTCAGATATTCCTCAGTTGCTTGAAGAATTGGGGAATCTGGGTACGGTAAAAGATACGGCGCAGACCAGCAACAGTGTTGAGTTAACGCTGGAAACGTCAGCCAGTGAAGATGACATCAGCGCTGTGCTGTGTTTTGTGCTGGAGCCGGACCAAATCAACTTCAAATCTGCCGCTCAGGCAGCGCCAGCCGACGCTGCTCCGCCAGTTGCTGCGGTGGTCGAGCCGACTGAGCCTGCGCCTGCGCCAGTTGCCCCCGTTCAGCCTGCTGCGCCAGTGGCGGCTGCACCGGCGGCCAAGCCTGCAGGCGGCAATGATGCAGCCAAAGGCAGACAAAAAGCCGGTGACACCAGTATCCGTGTAGCGGTGGAAAAAGTTGACCAGCTCATTAACCTGGTTGGTGAACTGGTGATTACTCAATCCATGCTGGCTCAGCGCTCCAGTGCGCTGGATCCGGTCGCTCATGGCGACCTGCTTAATAGCATGGGGCAGTTGGAAAGAAACGCGCGTGACCTGCAAGAGTCCGTGATGTCGATCCGTATGATGCCGATGGAATATGTATTCAGCCGTTTCCCGCGTCTGGTTCGCGACCTGGCCGCCAAGCTGGGCAAAGAAGTTGAACTGACCCAGTTGGGAAGTTCAACCGAGCTGGATAAGAGCCTGATCGAGCGTATTATTGACCCGTTGACGCACCTTGTACGTAACAGTCTGGACCATGGTATCGAGTCACCGGAAAAACGTATTGAAGCGGGCAAATCGGCTGTCGGAAACCTGACGCTGTCTGCGGAACATCAGGGCGGCAATATCTGTATCGAAGTGATTGACGACGGTGCGGGTCTGAATCGCGAGCGTATCCTGGCCAAAGCCCTGTCCCAGGGGATGGCGGTGAGCGATAGCATGACTGACGAAGAAGTCGGTATGCTGATTTTTGCTCCCGGTTTTTCTACTGCCGAGAAAGTGACCGATGTGTCGGGTCGTGGCGTGGGCATGGATGTGGTGAAACGAAATATCCAGGAGATGGGCGGGCATGTTGAAATTCATTTCGTGAAAGGTAAGGGAACCACCATCCGCATTCTTCTGCCGTTGACGCTGGCGATCCTGGATGGCATGTCGGTCAAGGTCAATAGTGATGTATTTATCCTGCCGCTTAACGCGGTTATGGAGTCTCTGCAGCCGCAGGCCGAGGATTTGTATCCTCTGGCTGGAGGAGAGCGTGTGCTGCAGGTCCGTGGCGAATATCTGCCACTGGTTGAGCTGTATCAGGTATTCGATGTCGCCGGAGCAAAAACGGATGCCACTCAGGGTATCGTTGTTATCCTGCAGAGTGCCGGCCGTCGTTATGCCTTGCTGGTTGACCAGTTGATTGGTCAGCATCAGGTTGTTGTGAAGAACCTGGAAAGCAATTATCGCAAGGTGCCAGGCGTTTCAGCCGCAACTATTTTGGGTGATGGTAGCGTAGCGCTGATTGTGGATGTTTCTGCGTTGCAGGCGCTTTATCGGGAAAAGCGTGTGGTTGAAACCGCAGCTTAACAGCAAATTACAGCTATAGATTAAAGGTGAGAAACATGACTGGACTTGCAAATGTCACAAAATTAGCAGGCGAGACAGTAGGTCAGGAATTTTTGATTTTCACGCTGGGTGACGAAGAGTACGGCGTGGACATTTTGAAGGTTCAAGAGATTCGCGGTTACGATCAGGTCACTCGTATTGCCAACACGCCGAGCTTTATTAAAGGTGTTACCAACCTTCGCGGCGTCATCGTGCCGATCGTCGATTTGCGCATCAAGTTCATGCAGCAGGAAGTCGACTATGATGACAATACGGTCGTCATTGTTTTGAATCTGGGACAGCGTGTAGTGGGCATCGTGGTTGATGGCGTGTCTGACGTGTTGTCACTGACTGCTGATCAAATTCGTCCGGCGCCGGAGTTCGCGGTGACCCTGTCGACGGAATACCTCACCGGACTGGGTTCTCTGGGCGAGCGTATGCTGATTCTGGTTGATATTGAGAAGCTACTCAGCAGCGAGGAAATGGCGCTGGTTGATAGCGTCATGAAGGTTTAATAAACCAGCCATATTGGGCCACTTCGGTGGCCCATGTCATTTGATACCCTCAATCTCTGGAATTCAAAAGTTATAGAGATGCACAAGCATCAGTGATCGTTGTTATTAAGGCTTAATATGCTGAATCGTGTAAAAGTTGTTTCCGGGATCGTTATCGTTCTTGGACTATTCATTGCTCTTCAAATCATTTCTGGTGGGTTATTTTTTAATGCACTGAAGTCGGACAGAGATATCTTCACGACGACACGAATTATTAATCAGCAGAAATCAGAACTGGAATCTACCTGGTCTTATTTATTGCAGACGCGTAACACGTTGAACCGTGCAGGGACACGTTATGCCATGGACGCATCAGGCGGGGCATCTGGCGGCGTATCAGCCAAGGAGCTGATTGAACTGGCGAAAAAACAGCTGGTTATCGCCAACACCCACTTCGCCAACTATGAAAAGATCCCTTATACCAATCAGCAGGATCCGGCTGTAGCTCAAGTGGTGAAAGATAATTACACCACGTTGAACAGCGCGTTAAGCGAACTGATTGTTTTTATCTCTAACGGTAGGCTGAAGGAGTTTTTTGATCAGCCGACTCAAAGTTTTCAGGACAAGTTCGAGAAGGCCTATTATTCTTACAAAGAATCTTACGACAAAGTCTATGCTAATGCCGTAGAGGAAAATAATTCGGCTTATTCAACGGCATTATGGTTGCTGATATCGGTAGCGATACTGGTTGTCGTGATGGCGCTGCTTGTTTGGCTGGGTATCAATCGTTCACTTATTCAGCCATTGACCAATCTTATTGAACATATCCGGCATATGGCGAAAGGCGACCTGACTACCCGGATTGATTTCCATGGCACGAACGAAATGGGGATTCTGGCGGATAGCCTGCGCCATATGCAGACTGAGTTCTTTACGACGGTCAGTGCGGTTCGGCAGGGAGCAGAAGCCATTTATACCGGCGCATCGGAAATCAGCGCTGGCAATAGTGATCTGTCGTCACGAACCGAACAGCAGGCGGCGGCGCTGGAAGAAACTGCGGCCAGCATGGAGCAGTTGACATCCACCGTGAAACAGAACGCCGAGAATGCGCGTCAGGCAAGCCAACTGGCGTTGAGCGCCTCCGAAACAGCGCAGAAAGGCGGCAAGGTTGTCGATAACGTGGTGAAAACCATGCATAACATCGCTGGCAGTTCGCAGAAGATTGCTGATATCACCAGCGTGATCGACGGTATCGCCTTCCAGACCAATATCCTGGCGCTGAACGCTGCTGTTGAAGCGGCCAGAGCCGGAGAGCAGGGAAGAGGCTTTGCTGTTGTGGCAGGCGAGGTGCGTAACCTGGCCCAACGCAGCGCTCAAGCGGCAAAAGAGATTAAATCTCTGATTGAGGATTCGGTAAATCGGGTTGAAGAAGGTTCCGTACTGGTCGAAAGTGCCGGGGAAACCATGGGCGAGATCGTCGGTGCCGTCACGCGCGTTACTGACATCATGGGCGAAATTGCTTCTGCGTCTGAGGAGCAAAGCCGCGGTATCGATCAGGTTGGTCTGGCGGTGACCGAGATGGACCGCGTTACCCAACAGAACGCCTCGCTGGTGGAAGAATCTGCCTCTGCGGCGAATGCGCTTGAAGAGCAGGTTCGGGTACTGAATCAGGCAGTGGCCGTATTCCGTTTGTCGGATGCTACGATGGCGGCCGGACGCCCCGCTGCGATTGCCTCACGGGCGCCGGTTTCCAAACCGGTTCTCCTGGCAACGCCGGCTTCCGCAGAGAAAGAGAAAAAGGCCAGAGCCAGTAAAACCACAGATAACTGGGAAACCTTTTAATCGCTGAATCGGATGGGCCAGGTTATCGGCCCATCCGATAAATAGACAAGCAATAATGAAAATTTATCCTGAGCAACAATAGCAATGCTGAGTATAGATTTTCATCTGATGATTTTTGCAGCTTTCTTTTTTCTCACTAATGAAAGCTGCATCACGGAACAAAAAAATGGCAGGGAGACGCTATATTGGATGATGTTTACTTAAGATATTTTTAAGGGATTCTGTGCCTTAATGTTACGCAGCCGGTATTGATACGGCTGTGGTTTTGAGACAAAGGTTGCAGTTTTAATTTTTGTTACCGTTATGACGCTTCTTTAGTTAAAGAAAGGTTTAATACGGCCGATTGATATAAGTAATGCCAACTGTATAGGCGTATTTTAACGGCATTCTGGGCGTGATTGTCAGTCAGATGCGGCTGATCGCACTCAGAAGCGTATGGCGACGATAAGGGTTGCATTATTTTTCGGTGAGCAATCTTCACGATGAACAATGCCGAAAAGGCATCAATGTAAACCATCGCATGATTACCGCCATTAATCCGTCGGAGAAGGGCTGATAAAAGCATGCTTCCCGCTGGTATTCTGGGTGGTATCCGGTTCATCGCAGTAAGAAGATGCCGGAGATTAAAGCATGAGACCTGTAATAGCTATAATGGGAAGTCTGATTGGAAAACAATAAAATCATCTATCCATTTTCGGGCGGTCAGATATGAAAAATACACCATCGCCAAATCGTTCAGGTTCTACATCTATTTTGAGTCAGATGGTTGAACGGTTGCCGCTGTCTGATGTTCATTTCCGAAGAATCAGCCAGCTTATCTATCAGCGTGCCGGCATCGTGCTGGCCGACCATAAGCGTGAGATGGTCTACAACCGCCTGGTCAGACGGTTGCGTTTACTGGGAATCAACGATTTTGGTCAGTACCTTGCTTTGCTGGAATCGGACCCGAACAGTGCTGAATGGCAGGCATTTATTAATGCGTTAACGACCAATCTGACGGCGTTTTTTCGTGAGGCGCACCATTTCCCCATTCTTGCCGAGCACGCCCGTAAACGGCCCGGAGGGTACAGCATCTGGTGTACCGCTGCGTCTACGGGAGAAGAGCCTTACTCATTGGCGATGACTCTGGCTGAAGTCTATGGCGACCGTGCCAGTAACTGTCAGATCATAGCCAGCGATATTGATACGCAGGTTTTAGAGAAAGCGTCTGCCGGCATTTACCGACAGGAAGATCTGCGTTCGCTTTCTCCACAGCAGATGCAGCGTTTCTTTTTGCGGGGAACCGGGCCGCACAGCGGGTTGGTCCGTGTTCGGCCGGACCTGGCGAACATGATACATTTTCAGCAAGTAAATCTGTTGGCTCCCGAGTGGTCTCTGCCAGCGCCTTTTGATGCGATTTTTTGTCGTAACGTAATGATTTATTTTGATAAAGAGACCCAGGAGCGCATTTTGCGTCGTTTTGTTCCGCTGCTTAAACCGGGCGGATTATTGTTTGCCGGGCATTCAGAGAACTTCAGTCAGATCAGTCGGGAATTTTACCTGCGCGGGCAGACTGTTTATGGGCTGGCTAAGGAAAGATAATGAGCAAAATAAAAGTATTATGTGTTGATGATTCTGCGCTAATGCGTCAGATCATGACCGAAATCATTAATAGTCATCCCGATATGGAGGTGGTTGCCACTGCACCTGACCCTTTAGTGGCGCGCGATTTAATCAAGAAGTTCAATCCGCAGGTGTTGACGCTCGATGTGGAAATGCCGCGTATGGATGGCCTTGATTTTCTTGAAAAATTAATGCGACTTCGTCCAATGCCGGTGGTGATGGTGTCTTCGCTGACCGGTAAAGGTTCGGAAATTACTTTGCGGGCGCTTGAGCTCGGGGCGATCGATTTTGTTACCAAGCCTCAGTTGGGCATTCGCGAAGGGATGTTGGCATACAGTGAACTGATCGCGGAAAAAATCCGTATGGCTGCCAAGGCGCGTTTGCCCCAGCGCAACGCGGCGCCTGCGCCTACGGTGTTGATCCCCAGTACACCGTTGCTCAGTAGTGAAAAACTGATCGCAATTGGCGCCTCAACCGGCGGCACCGAGGCGATCAGGCATGTCTTACAGCCGTTGCCGCCGACCAGCCCGGCGTTGCTGATTACTCAGCATATGCCGCCGGGATTTACCAAGTCTTTCGCTGAGCGGTTAAATAAACTGTGTCAGATTACAGTGAAAGAGGCCGAAGACGGTGAACGTGTCCTGCCGGGGCATGCGTATATCGCGCCTGGCGCCCGCCATCTTGAGCTGGCGCGTAGCGGTGCGAACTATCAGGTAAAATTGCATGATGGCCCGCCGGTTAATCGTCATCGTCCTTCTGTTGACGTACTGTTCCACTCTGTTGCACAGTACGCCGGGCGAAATGCGGTAGGAGTAATCCTAACTGGCATGGGAAATGATGGGGCCGCGGGAATGCTGGAACTTCATAAAGCGGGGGCGTATACGATCGCGCAAAATGAAGCCAGCTGTGTGGTATTCGGTATGCCGCGAGAGGCTATTGCACTCGGTGGTGTCGATGAGGTGGTGGATTTGCACCAGGTGAGTCAGCGGATGCTGGCACAAGTTTCTGCCGGACAGGCATTACGTATATAGCAGCTCCGGGTGAGCAATAATATTAGGAGTAGGTATGGCTGATAAAGAACTCAGATTTTTAGTAGTGGATGATTTTTCGACGATGCGTCGTATTGTTCGAAATCTACTAAAAGAGCTGGGCTTCAACAATGTGGAAGAAGCGGAAGATGGCGCTGATGCTCTGAACAAGCTCCGTTCAGGCGGTTTCGATTTTGTCATTTCTGACTGGAACATGCCTAATATGGACGGACTTGAGCTGTTGCAGGCTATCCGTGCCGATGGCACGCTTTCCAAGCTTCCCGTTCTGATGGTAACCGCTGAGGCAAAGAAAGAGAATATTATTGCTGCAGCACAGGCTGGTGCCAGTGGTTATGTTGTTAAACCGTTTACTGCCGCTACGCTTGAAGAAAAACTGAGTAAGATTTTCGAAAAGCTTGGTATGTAAGGAGATGCCATGAATCCACATCCGATGCCCATTAACGATCATGCGTCTGCCACAGAGATTATTTCTCGTATCGGGCAACTGACACGCATGCTGCGTGATAGCCTGAAAGAGCTTGGTTTGGATCAGGCGATCACTGAAGCGGCGGAAGCGATTCCAGATGCTCGCGATCGTCTTGATTATGTAGTCCAGATGACCGCACAAGCGGCAGAGCGTGCATTGAGCTGTGTTGAAGCAGCCCAGCCTCGTCAGAATCAACTGGAAGAAGAATCCAAATCCCTGAAGGTTCGCTGGGATCAGTGGTTTGAGAATCCGATTGAATTGTCGGAGGCGCGTGAGTTGGTTACCGATACGCGCAATTACCTTGAATCCGTCCCAGACCATACTGCGTTTACCAATGCTCAGTTGCTGGAGATCATGATGGCTCAGGATTTCCAGGATTTAACCGGGCAAGTGATTAAGCGCATGATGGATGTTGTTCAGGAAATTGAAAAACAACTGTTGATGGTCTTGCTGGAAAACATTCCGGAAAAACCGTCTGAAACCCGTCGTGCGAATGAAGGCCTGCTTAATGGGCCTCAGGTTGATAAAACCGCTGCAGGTATTGTTTCTAACCAGGATCAGGTTGATGACCTGTTGGATAGCCTGGGTTTCTGATTTTTCCCCGACACCCATTGCATCCGTATGAGTGGGCATCGTGGCGTAAGGTATGTGGATGTTTACGATCGGGCGTGTCCCGATCGTAAATTCCTGCGCCCCGTCTTATGCAATAAAATAAATAGCCGCTTATTTTCTCCTTTTTTCTACCCATCATGATTTGCCGGATTTGTCATGCTAGCGGTGTATAACTTTATGTCAGCGGGCATTAACAGGAGCGGCTGTAGTGGCAGACGATAGCGATCTGGAGAAAACAGAAGCTCCCACCCCCCAACGAACGGAAAAAGCCCGAGAAGAAGGTCAGATTCCCCGATCGCGAGAATTGACGTCGGTGCTTATGTTGATCGCCGGCCTGGCGATTTTGTGGGGAAGCGGCTCCGGCATGGCAGCCAGACTGACTGATATGATGGCCAAAGGATTAATATTTGACCATAACTTCATCAGCGACGAGCGGTTAATTATTTCCCATGTCGGTTCGTTGATCGAGCAGGCGGTGATGGCGCTTGTCCCTATCTTATTCGGTCTGGTGCTGGTTGCCCTGGCAGCGCCGATATTGCTGGGGGGACTGATTTTTAGCACCAAGGCGATTAGCTTCGATTTTGGTAAAATGAATCCGCTATCTGGGTTGAAACGTATGTTTTCAACCCATGTATTGGCCGAGTTATTTAAAGCCATCCTCAAAGCCGTCATTGTCGGCTGCATTACTTTCTGGTTTCTCAAGCACAACTGGAATAGCATGCTGCACCTTGTGTCTGAGCCATTGGGGATCGCGATAAAAGATGCGCTGAACATTGCCTTCCTGTGCTGCTTCTGGGTGATCCTGGGGCTCTTTCCCATGGTGGCTTTTGACGTGGGCTGGCAGATATGGAGCCATATTAAGCGGCTGCGTATGAGCAAGCAGGAAATCCGCGACGAATACAAAGAACACGAAGGGGATCCGCATATCAAGGGCCGCATTCGCCAGCAGCAGCGGGCGATGGCCCAGCGTCGAATGATGGCGGATGTACCGAAAGCGGATGTGATTGTTACCAACCCGACCCACTATGCCGTGGCACTGAAGTATGATGAGAAGAAAATGCATGCGCCCAAGGTATTGGCCAAAGGCACCAATCAGATAGCGCAGCGCATTCGCGAATTGGGAGCAGAGCATCGTATCCCGATTCTGGAAGCACCGCCGCTGGCACGCGCCCTTTACCGTCATACTGAGATTGGGCATCACATTCCCACCGGATTATACGCCGCAGTCGCTGAAGTGCTTTCCTGGGTCTACCAGCTCAAGCGCTGGAAACGTGAAGGCGGTTTGATACCGCGTAAACCTAAAAACTTACCTGTGCCGGATGCACTGGATTTTGCTAAAGAGAAAACAACCGATGGCTAATCTGGCCTCTTTGCTTCGCCTACCAGGCAATATGAAAGGTTCCCAATGGCAGATCCTGGCAGGACCTGTTCTGATATTGCTCATCTTGTCGATGATGGTTCTGCCGTTGCCACCGTTTGTTCTGGACTTGTTGTTTACGTTTAACATCGCACTGTCCATTATGGTGCTGCTGGTCGCCATGTTTACCCAGCGCACACTCGATTTTGCCGCCTTTCCTACCATTCTGCTGTTTTCCACGCTGTTGCGTCTGTCGCTCAACGTGGCATCGACTCGTATCATTTTGATGGACGGGCATACCGGCGCCGGCGCCGCCGGGCGTGTGGTTGAAGCCTTCGGCCACTTCCTGGTGGGCGGTAATTTTGCCATCGGTATTGTGGTGTTCATTATCCTGGTGCTGATCAACTTTATGGTTATCACGAAGGGTGCCGGCCGTATCGCTGAAGTTGGCGCGCGCTTTACGTTGGACGGTATGCCAGGTAAGCAAATGGCGATTGACGCCGACCTGAATGCTGGGTTGATTGGTGAGGATGAGGCCAAGAAACGGCGTTCTGAAGTGACCCAGGAGGCGGATTTCTACGGGTCCATGGATGGTGCCAGTAAGTTCGTGCGGGGTGACGCCATCGCCGGGCTGATGATTATGGCCATCAACATCATCGGCGGATTGCTGGTAGGGGTGGTTCAGCATGATATGGTGCTGGGACAGGCGGTTGAGAACTACACCCTGTTGACTATCGGTGATGGTCTGGTGGCGCAAATACCAGCTCTGGTGATTTCAACCGCGGCCGGTGTGATCGTGACTCGAGTCAGTACCGATCAGGATGTTGGTCAGCAGATGGTGACCCAGCTGTTCAATAACCCGCGTGTCATGGTCCTGAGCGCCGGGGTGTTGGGCTTGGTCGGTTTGGTCCCCGGCATGCCTAACTTCGTTTTTCTACTGTTCACCAGCGCGTTGTTAGGGCTGGCCTGGTGGATGCGGAAAGGGGAAAGCAAAGCGGAGTTTGCAGCGAATGAAGCCGCGGCTGCGGCGCCTGTTACACCGCAGGTGGTGGAGGCCAGTTGGTCTGATGTGCAACTGGAGGACCCGCTCGGTATGGAAGTCGGGTACCGCTTAATTCCGATGGTCGACTTTCAGCAAAATGGCGAGTTGCTCGGGCGTATTCGTAGTATCAGAAAGAAATTTGCTCAGGAAATGGGTTTTCTACCCCCGGTCGTGCACATTAGGGACAATCTGGATCTGCAACCAGCCAGCTATCGTATTCTGATGAAAGGGGTCGAAATCGGCAGCGGTGAAGCCCATCCGGGACGCTGGATGGCGATCAATCCCGGCAATGCGGTAGGTACCTTGCCAGGTGATTTGACTAAAGATCCCGCTTTTGGCCTGCCGGCGATCTGGATTGAAAGTGCGCTGAAAGAGCAGGCGCAAACACAGGGGTATACCGTGGTTGAGGCCAGTACGGTCGTGGCTACGCACCTGAACCATTTACTCAGCCTGCATGCCAGTGAGCTGTTCGGCCGTCAGGAAGCGCAGCAATTGATGGACCGCGTGTCTCAGGAAATGCCGAAGCTGACCGAAGACTTTATTCCGGGCGTAGTGACCTTAACGACGCTGCACAAGGTGCTGCAGAATCTGTTAAGTGAACAGGTTTCGATTCGGGACATGCGCACGGTTATTGAAACACTGGCCGAGCACGCGCCGGTGCAAACCGATCCCTATGAGCTGACTACCGCGGTGCGTATTGCGTTGGGGCGGGCTATCACGCAGCAGTGGTTCCCGGGCGATACGGAGCTGCAGGTTATTGGCTTGGACAGTGCGCTGGAGCGTTTGCTGTTACAGGCGCTTCAGGGCGGCGGTGGTCTGGAACCCGGATTGAGCGACAGACTGCTGGAACAGGCAAAACAGGCATTGCAGCGACAGGAAATGCTGGGAGCACCGCCGGTGTTGCTGGTTAACCACGCACTGCGCGGATTATTGTCACGTTTCCTGCGCCGCAGCCTGCCGCAAATTGCCGTATTGTCGAACCTCGAGATCAGCGATAGCCGGCAGATCAGAATGACGTCGATGATTGGTGAGTCTTCCTGATGAAGAACATGTTGATAGTCGGTCTTTTTAGTTTAGCGACAGGGGCGTTTTCATTCAGTGCCCACGCTCAACAAGGCGGGTGGAATACAAGCCTGACTGGGCCATCATTTCAATACAAGGGCATGCTGGCCTCTTCGCCTGCGTTGCTTCCTCCCCCTGGGTTGGGCGTAACGGCCGCCCAATCCGTGACGGTAATCTACTGGCGATATCAACTGAAATCGCCAGCGCCGATAGATCTTACCGTCAAGCTCTGCGCCGCTAATCGTTGTATCAATCTGGATGGCGCCAGCGGGCAAACTCGCGGATTGCAGGGCGTACCCGCCAACAGCGAGTTCAGGATGTTGTTCTATGTGCCTGGAAGCGGGCGGATGGCTACGTCGGTGGATGTGGCATCCAATGAAATATCAGTGAACTATAAATAGTGCATTGAAATTATATGTGCTGATATTTCTACGACAAGATGCGCGAGTAAGCCGACTGGTTTAGTCCAAATCAGATACTGATTCGTCGGCCAGAAATAGAATTACTTCGAGATTGACCGTCCGGTCCGTACAGAGACTGTGCGTGACGAGGTTTCAATACCGCCAGCGCTTTTTCGTTGTGATCGAGATGATAACCAAGCAGTAAGCCGTTATGCTGGTTTTTATCGCGCAAAGATTCACTTAACGCGGTGATCTGTTGCCAGGTTTGTTCCAGGGTTGCATGGCTAGAGTAAGGCGCTTTTACTCGCAACACTGATTCTCCCTGCAGGCGAATTTTATCCAAATGCTGGATAGTCGATAACAGAGAGCCCTTTTTATCGGTAATCACTTGCAGAGCTGGCCCATCAACATGGCCTGCACAAAGCAACAACTGCTCATCAGACAGCACAACTTCGAGTTCACGCATGTTGAACAGCAGTTGCTCCAGCAGCTTTACAAGTTTTTCCATAGGGTTAGTCGCCTGCGATTAAGTCCTGAGCATCTTTAATTAATGCATCAGCAATTTTACCGACGTTCATTTTTAATGAACCGTCACGAATAGCCTGCTTCAGGGTTTCTACGCGCTGCATATCGATGTCCTGCGACGACGGTTGCATCAGCTTGGACTGCGCATCGCTCAGTTTAACCTGAGTACCGGTCACACCGCTTTGCTGCCCGGTTTCTTCCTTCCGCTTCAATTTTGCTACGTCGCCGGTATCCCGGGGTTGAACCTGGCTTACCGGTTTGACTGACTGGGTCCGATCAATGCTCATGGTAGTGTGCTCGTGTCATGAAAAGTATAAATGATGATAATCAATGAGATAGCTAACACCATCTAAAACTGGCATTTATTTAACCAGTATATCATCAGCGACTATGTACATCATATCGGCAGCATTGAGCATTACTTTAGCAAATTATTGTGAGATCAGAATAATCCCATCGTCGGTTGCGATGCCTGATACGACCTGCCCTGAAGCCGTGCGTGCTCTGGCAGATTGGCCCGAAGCCGCATTGTTCATCGCCTTTCCTTCGCTGCGTACGTTAAAACCATCCCCCTGGGCCAGAATCTGCACGTTTTGCCCAGCGCGGATCACCCAGGGTTTTCTAATCATCACCTGGGTGATGGGCTGGCCTGGGGCGATATCCCGCAGCGCCACCGCGCCCTGGGCCTCTTCCGGGGTGAACAAGGCGCGGGGAGGGAGTTGATCGATCCTGCCGCGGATGGTTCGAATATCGCCGGACGTCAGTTCTGTTCCCCGGCTGACCGGAGCCGCAGCGACCACATAGTTTCCAGTAACCTGCACTTCGACCTGAACGAAACGCCGTTCTTGGCTACAGCGAACCGATACTGAAAGATTGCCCCACATTTTGGCATTCCCCGGCAGTGAAATCTGCGGATTTTCACAAACGGGCCATTGGGCTTCAGGCGTCTTTACCACCACATTAATCGTATTGGACGAGCCTTTAAAATTATCCGAAAAAAAGCGGGAAATTTGTGATGCAAGATCGGCCGCATTCACCAGTACCGGGGCAAACAAGATACCCAAAATCGATAACTGTATGTATTTTCTGATATCCGGCATCAGTCTTACGCTCTCCAAAACCCGTTTAATTTCACGGTATCAGTGTAACGGTACTTGCTTACAGTTAAGGCAATAAATAGCGCTTCATTTTATGTCTATTCTTGCGATGATTTTTACAGGATGAGAATTATCCTACCAGCACTAAAGTTTAAATTGCGGAGGGAGCATGCTCGATAAATTGGATGCCGCGCTACGGTTTCAGCAAGAAGCATTGAATCTCCGTGCCCAGCGTCAGGAGATTTTGGCTGCCAATATAGCCAACGCGGATACTCCTGGTTATCAGGCGCGTGACATTGATTTTGCCAGCGAACTGAACAAAGTCATGGAGCAAGGGCGTGCCAGCGGCCAGTCAGTATCGCTGAGCCTGACGTCTGCACGACACATTCCCGCTCAGACAGTGCAACCGCCCGAACTTGATCTGCTCTACCGTGTCCCGACTCAGCCGGCTCTTGATGGCAACACGGTTGACATGGATCGCGAACGTACCAACTTCGCGGACAACAGTCTCAAGTATCAGAGCAGCCTGACGCTTATCGGCGGGCAGATTAAAGGGATGATGTCGGTACTTCAGTCCGGGTCATCATAACAGCATTGGCGACAGATATAAGGTTGATGTCTCATGTCGTTACTTAATATTTTCGATATTTCCGGCTCGGCGCTCTCTGCCCAGTCTCAACGCCTTAACGTTAGCGCCAGTAACCTGGCTAACGCCGACAGCGTTACGGGACCCGATGGTCAGCCCTATCGCGCCAAGCAGGTGGTTTTTGAGGTCGATGCTGCTCCGGGGCAGGCGACTGGCGGTGTGAAAGTCGCCAAAGTGGTCGAAGATCCTTCTCCGGAAAAACTGGTCTATCAGCCGGGAAATCCGCTGGCCGATGCCAAAGGCTATGTCCGCATGCCGAATGTGAATCCTGTCAATGAAATGGTTAACACCATTTCGGCGTCCCGAAGCTATCAGGCGAACGTGGAAGTATTGAATACCACAAAATCGATGATGCTGAAGACATTAACCATTGGTCAGTAATCTGGAGAATTCATGGCTACCACATCTTCTGTCAGTGACGTCCAAAGTACTACATCAACGACGTCGACATCGTCTGTCAGCGGAAGTACCAGTGCTGACTTACAGAATAGCTTCCTGACTCTGCTGGTTGCTCAGCTGAAAAATCAGGATCCGACCAACCCGATGGATAACAACCAGTTGGTCTCTCAGCTGGCTCAGTTAAACACGGTGAGCGGCATCGAGAAGCTGAACACCACACTGGGGTCCATTTCCACGCAAATCAACAGCAACCAGTCCATTCAGGCCGCCTCATTGATTGGTCACGGCGTACTGGTGCCGGGCACCAAAGTGCTAGTCGGCAAGGAAACGACTACGCCGTTCGGCGTTGAGTTGGAAAATGCGGCGGAGAACGTGACCGTCAATATCACCGACAGTTCCGGCAAAGTGGTTCGCAGTATGGAACTGGGTTCATTGAGCGCCGGGGTTCATGCCTATTCCTGGGATGGCAAGGTCTCTGATGGTACGGCCGCACCAGATGGCGCTTATACAATTTCGGTTTCCGCTACCTCAAATGGTACTCAGCAGGTAGTAGAGGCTCTGAACTACGCGTACGTGAATGGCGTGGTCACCAATAGCAGTGGGGCATTACTGGACCTGGGCCTGAGCGGTCAGTCCACGCTGGATAATGTACGTCAGATTTTGTAGCAGTTACGGATATAACGCGCGTCACTTTTTTAGTGAATAACAGTTCATCAATATTCAGGAGAGCACTATGAGCTTTTCTCAGGCGGTCAGTGGCTTAAACGCTGCCTCTAACAATCTGGACGTGATTGGCAACAACATTGCCAACTCCGCTACCGTTGGTTTCAAAGCCAGTAATATCTCTTTTGCCGATATGTATGCCGGCTCCAACGTAGGTCTGGGGACCCGAGTTGCATCCGTACTGCAGGACTTTAGCAACGGTTCCATCACCGGTACGTCTCGTTCGCTGGATGTAGCCATTAACGGGAATGGTTTCTATCGTCTTCTTAACAGTAACGGCAGTGTGGTTTACAGCCGTAACGGTCAGTTCACGTTAGACAGCAGCCGTAATATCGTCAACGCGCAGGGGCTGCAGTTGACCGGTTATCCCGCCACCGGTACTCCGCCGACCATTCAGCAAGGTGCAGACCCGGTGGCGCTGAGCATACCGGAAACCACTATGTCGGCCAACGCGACGACCACGGCATCTATTATCGCCAACCTGAACTCATCGGATAGCACCAATACCTGGGACGCGACCGATCCGACCAATACCTCAAACTACAAGGGTTCCATCACTACCTACGATAGCTTGGGTAACGAGCATAACTTTGCGCTCTATTTTGTGAAAAGCGCCGCCAACAGCTGGAACGTGTACGCTCAGGATACCAGCATTACCGGCGCCGGTTTCCAGGGGCCGACCGCGTTGTCCTTTAATAACAGCGGTGCGCTGACGACGACGACGCCGGCGACGTTAACCATGGCGACGTTGAATGGTTCTGCCGCCAGTACCTTTACGCTTGCGTTTACCGGCACAGTACAGCAGAACAGTGGTTCCAATAGCACCAAGACGCCAACACAGAATGGTTATGCGCCGGGTGAACTGACCGGTTACAGCATCAGTAACGATGGTACGGTTGTCGGCTCTTATTCCAACTCGAAAACCCAGGTGCTTGGGCAAATTGCGCTGGCTAACTTCGCTAACCCGGAAGGGTTGTCTCCCCAGGGGGATAACGTTTGGGCGGCAACCAGTAATTCTGGTCAGGCGGTTGTCGGTCTGGCAGGTTCCGGCAACCTTGGCAAACTGGTTGGTAAGGCGACGGAAAGTTCCAACGTCGATATGAGTAAGGAACTGGTTAACATGATCGTTGCCCAGCGTAACTATCAGTCGAACGCGCAGACCATCAAAACGCAGGATCAGATTCTCAACACACTGGTTAACCTGCGTTAATTATCATAACGGGGATATTGCATGGATCACGCTATCTATACAGCGATGGGCGCAGCAAGCCAGACGCTGGAGCAACAGGCCATTACGTCGAACAACATGGCCAACGCCTCGACGCCGGGCTTTCGCGCGCAGCTGGCTGCGATGCGTGCTGTGCCGATCCAGGGGGTGACCAACGAGACGCGCACACTGGTGATATCATCAACTCCTGGGGCGGATACCACCCCGGGTTCGATGGATTATACCGGGCGTTCGATGGATGTTGCCTTGTCGCAGGACGGCTGGCTGGCGGTGCGTGCTGCGGACGGCAGTGAAGCCTATACCCGCAACGGTAATATGGAAATCAACGCCAACGGGCAGTTGACCATTCAGGGCAACCTGGTGATGGGCGACGGCGGCCCGATTGACGTTCCGCCTCAGACTCAGCTGACTATCGGCCCTGACGGTACCATCAATGCGTTAAACCCTAGCGATGCCGCGAACACGGTTACCCAGATCGGGCGCCTGAAGCTGGCCAAGGCGACGGGAACCGAAGTGACCCGTGGCGACGACGGGCTTTTTCGTGTGTCCCCGGCCGCGCAGCAGCAGCGCGGTGCGGTATTACAGAATGACGCAACGGTCAGGGTAATGCCGGGGGTACTGGAAGGCAGTAACGTCAATACGGTTGAATCGATGGTGGAGATGATTTCCAACTCGCGCCGTTTTGAGATGCAGATGAAAGTGATCAGCAGCGTTGATGATAATACGCAACGTGCTAATCAGATACTTGCAATGAATTAAGTGCCCTTGCGCACAGGAGTGACTCGATGATCCGTTCTTTATGGATTGCCAAAACCGGTCTGAACGCCCAGCAAACCAATATGGATGTCATATCCAACAACCTGGCGAACGTCAGCACCAATGGTTTTAAGCGTCAGCGTGCCGTATTTGAGGACCTGATGTACCAGACAGTTCGTCAGCCAGGGGCGCAGTCTTCAGAACAGACCACACTGCCGTCAGGTCTGCAACTGGGGACTGGTGTGCGTCCGGTGGCAACCGAGCGCATTCATACGCAAGGCTCCTTTTCCGAAACCGGTAATGTGAAGGATATGGCGATCAAGGGAGCCGGTTTCTTCCAGGTGCTGATGCCGGATGGAACCACGGCGTATACCCGCGATGGCTCTTTCCAGCAGGACTCCAACGGTCAGCTGGTGACATCCAGCGGCTTTCAGGTCCAGCCGGCGATCACTATCCCGGCAAACTCCAGCAACCTGACGGTTGGCCGCGACGGGGTGGTCACCGTGACTCAGCAGGGGCAGACTGCGCCGGTGCAGATCGGACAGCTGAACCTGGCTATGTTCATCAACGAGGCGGGCCTGGAAAACCTCGGCGAAAACCTGTATGCGGAAACCGCCAGTTCCGGCGCGCCGACTCAGAGCACGCCTGGCCTGAACGGAGCGGGTCTGATTTATCAGAAATTCGTTGAAACATCGAACGTGAACGTCGCCGAAGAGTTGGTGTCGATGATCCAGACTCAACGCGCGTATGAAATCAACAGCAAGGCGATTTCTTCCACCGATCAGATGTTGCAGAAACTGACCCAGCTGTAATCTTTCCTGGGTAATGCTTGTTAAATAGGGTGGCGTTTTACTGATTTGCGGCTGGAATGCAGATGGGTAAAGTGGCCACCTTGATTCAATATGTGGATAGATTACTGAAAGTAAGGCGATATCCGTAGTGATGATGAATACGAAGTCGGTTGCAGCGTTGCAGCCATGTCGGCCCCGTCTGCTGGCATACGTGATGATGTTAACACTGTCCGGTTGCGCCTATATACCTCATGACAAGGTGGTGACCGGGCCAACGACAGCGCAGCCTGCACCGCCTTTACAGGCTATTCCCAACGGTTCTATTTTCCAGACCGGGCAGGCGATGAACTATGGCTATCAACCGATGTTTGAGGATCGTCGCCCAAGGAATGTAGGGGATACGCTTACCATTGTGCTGCAGGAAAACGTCAGCGCGAGCAAGAGTTCGTCGGCGAATGCCAGTCGTGATGCTTCCGGCTCGTTCGGTATGACCACGACGCCGCGTTTGCTGGAAGGCCCACTGGGCAATAACCGGGCCGCATTTAACGCTACCGGCAAAGATGACTTTACCGGGAAAGGCGGCGCCAACGCGAATAACACCTTTACCGGCACTATCACGGTTACCGTGGATCAGGTGCTGACGAATGGCAACCTGCACGTTGTGGGTGAAAAACAGATTGCAGTTAATCAGGGAACCGAATTTATTCGTTTCTCCGGGGTGGTAAACCCAAGAACTATCAGCGGCAGCAATACCGTACCGTCAACACAAGTGGCGGACGCGCGTATGGAATATGTGGGTAATGGCTACATTAATGAAACGCAGACCATGGGCTGGCTGCAACGGTTCTTCCTTAATGTTTCGCCGTTCTAAATTGATGAGGCATACAATGCGGATCACTTCAATCTTTACCGTTCTTCTTGCTTTGCTGATGGTGGTGGCTCCGCCTGCATCGGCCGAGCGTATCCGCGATCTGGTGAGTATTCAGGGCGTGCGTGATAATGCCCTGATTGGCTATGGTCTGGTGGTGGGGCTGGATGGCACCGGTGACCAAACCACGCAGACGCCGTTCACCACTCAAAGTCTGAACAACATGCTGTCTCAGTTGGGGATTACCGTTCCGGCTGGTACCAACATGCAGTTGAAAAACGTGGCTGCCGTTATGGTGACGGCAAAGTTGCCGGCGTTTGCCCGTTCGGGACAACCGGTGGATGTTGTCGTTTCTTCGATGGGTAACGCCAAGAGCCTGCGCGGCGGTACGCTGCTGATGACGCCGCTGAAAGGGGTGGATAATCAGATCTATGCTATCGCGCAGGGGAACGTATTGATCGGCGGCGCTGGCGCATCCGCGGGCGGCAGCAGCGTGCAGGTAAACCAACTGTCGGGCGGGCGTATCAGCGGCGGTGCAATCATCGAGCGTGAACTGCCCAATACTTTTGGCACCGGCAATACCATCATACTGCAGTTAAATCAGGATGATTTCACCATGGCACAGAGCATCAGCGATGCCATCAACCGTTTTGGTCGCGGTGGTTCGGCAGCTCCGTTGGACTCGCGTACTGTTCGGGTTGTGGTGCCTGCCGGTAACAGCGCTCAGGTGAGGTTCCTGGCCGACATGCAGAATATTGAGGTGAATGTCGGCACGCTGGACGCCAAGGTTATCATTAACTCCCGTACTGGCTCGGTGGTCATGAACCGCAATGTCCAACTGGAGAACTGCGCGGTCGCTCAGGGCAACCTGTCCGTTACCATCAACCAGCAAAATGTGGTCAGTCAGCCGAACACGCCGCTGGCAGGCGGGCAAACGGTCGTGACACCGCAAACGGAAATCTCCATGCGTCAGGAAGGCGGCGCGCTGCAACGAGTCAACTCCAGTGCGAACCTGAACAGTGTGGTCAGAGCATTGAACTCGCTTGGCGCCACGCCGATGGATCTGATGTCAATTCTTCAGGCGATGGAAAGTGCTGGTTGCCTGAGAGCGAAGCTGGAAATTATCTGATGAGCGATATGAAGGCGTTTAACAATCCTGCTTATGAGACACAGTCGCTTAACTCGCTGAAGCGGGATGTATCCAGTCATCCCCAGAGCCGGGAAGGGATTCGCGCTGTGGCTAAACAGTTGGAAGGCGTCTTCGTGCAGATGATGATGAAGAGTATGCGTGACGCGTTGCCGAAAGATGGCATTTTCAGCAGCGATCAAACCCGCATGCTCACATCAATGTATGACCAGCAACTGGCCCAGCAAATGTCGTCGGGCAAAGGGCTGGGCTTGGCTTCCGTAATTGAAAAACAGATGATGGGCCAGGGCATTGCCGGGAATGAACCCGCATCGACTGCGCCTTTCAAACCCGATGGTCAATTAGCCCGGGCCATGCCTTCGTTTGTGCTGGAACAGATGGTACGTAAGGCCGTCCCCAAACTGCCGGAAAAATCGTCTGCGTTGCCGATGAGCAGCACCGATTTTATCTCCCGTTTGTCCACGCCAGCCATGCTGGTTAGCCAGCAAAGCGGTATCCCACATCATCTGATTATGGCGCAGGCTGCTCTGGAGTCCGGTTGGGGGCAGCGTGAGATTCCTACCGCCGATGGCCGTCGCAGTCACAACATTTTTGGTATTAAAGCCGGCAGTAGTTGGGATGGCCCGGTCACGGAAGTTACCACGACAGAATACGAGCAGGGCATTGCCAAAAAGGTCAAAGCCGCCTTCCGTGTGTACGGTTCTTATCTGGAAGCATTAAACGATTACGCCAAATTACTGACGCAGAATCCCCGTTATGCCGGTGTTTCTGCTGCGGCCACCGCAGAACAGGCTGCGGTGGCGCTGCAACAGGCAGGGTATGCGACTGATCCGGCTTATGCGAAGAAGCTGGTAAGCATGATTCAGCAGATGAAAAACTCGGGTGAAAAGGCGGTTCAGGCCTATACGCACGACCTGAGCGGGATTTTCTAATTTTCCTCAAGTTTTCAGCCCGTCTGCCGATAGCTATACAAGTTAATTTATAACGGCGATATCTTTTTGTGCCCGGTAATAGGTTCTGCCCTGTCTGTGCATGAGTAAGAGTAAAAGGAACCCAGCATGTCCAATTTGATTAGCACCGGAATGAGTGGTTTGAGCGCTGCCCAGGCGGCGTTGAGTACCGTCAGTAACAACATCAGTAACCAGGCTGTTACAGGGTATAGCCGTCAAAATGCATTGTTGGAGCAGAACAACGGCACCAATCTTTCCGCCGGTTACATTGGCAACGGGGTTAACGTTGTCAGCATCAATCGTGACTACAATGATTTCATTGCCAAACAATTACGTGCGGCACAGACAACAAGCAGTGCGACCACGTCGTATTACAGCCAGATCTCCAAGATCGATAACCTGTTATCGAGCAGTTCGTCCAACCTGTCCACCACGATTCAGGACTTCTTCAAGAACCTGCAGAACCTGACCAGCAATTCCAGCGACTCTTCAGTACGTCAAACTGTGCTGGGCAAAGCGGCAGCATTGGTTAATCAGTTCAAGATTACCGATCAGTACCTGCGTGATATGGACAGCAATATCAACGGCGAGATTTCCATCACTGTTACGCAAATTAATACTTATGCCAAACAGATTGCGGATATCAACGATCAGATTATTCGTCTGAAAGGCGCCAATAACGGCGCATCGCCGAATGATCTGCTGGACCAGCGCGATAACCTGGTTGATGGCTTGAACAAGCTGGTTGGCGTGGATGTGGCGGTCCAGGACGGCGACGTTTACAACGTATCACTGAAAAATGGCCTGACCCTGGTTCAGGGCAAAAGTTACAATACGCTGGTCGCTACGCCATCCAGCACTGACCCGGCTCGCACAACTGTTTCTTACAACGATGCGATCGCCGGCGTGAGTGAAGTAAAAGAAAGCACCATTACCGGTGGTTCTCTCGGCGGTTTGCTCAATTTCCGTACCAGTACGCTGGATAGCGCCCGCAATCAGTTGGGACAGATGGCGCTGGCGTTTGCCGATGCTTTCAACCAGCAACACAAAGCCGGGTACGACCTGAACAATAATTTGGGGGGGGATTTCTTTGGCGTTGGCTCATCCGTCACGTTAAAGAGCGCCAAAAATACGACTGCAACCGAGTTGACCTCGTCCTATCTGAGCGATACTTACTCGATGCAGTACAACGGAACGTCCTGGAGCGTTACCCGCTCTGACGGTACGACAGCCGCCTCAACCTTGTCAGGTTCTGCATTGACCTTTGACGGTTTCACTATCGATATTTCCGGTTCAGCTGCATCAGGCGATACTTTCAGTTTCAAAGTATCACCGGGGCAATCGTCCATTTCGCAGACTGCGCCGACCGGCTCAACGTCCGCCGCTTCGTTGACGCGTAACGACACCAACTACATCAAGGCGAGCGACTATAGCGTCAAATTCGTTGGTCCGGCAGCTAATGACTGGTCGATCACGCGTTTGTCGGATGGTGCCGACCTGTCTTCCTCTGCGACGTATACCGCAGCCAGCGGTTCGACGTCGGCCAGCCTGATTTTTGACGGGATAAAACTGGATATCTCCGGTACGCCGGCAGCGAAAGACCTGTTTACGGTCAAAGGTGTTCGCGATGTCGTCGTGGATATGTCGGTGAAAGTGACGGATTCGTCCAAGATTGCGGCGGCTGGTGTTTCGCTGACGTCAGCGGGCGGTGGCGTGAGTGATAACACCAACGCTAAAGCGTTACTGAATTTGCAGACCAGCAAGGTTGTCGAGAATAAATCCAGTATCAGCCAGGCGTATGCCAGTCTGGTCGGGGATATCGGCAACAAAACCAGTACCGCCAAGGTTACCGATACATCGCAGAAAAACGTGGTGTCGCAACTGACCAAAGAGCAACAGTCTGTATCCGGTGTTAGTCTCGATGAAGAGTATGGCGATCTGCTGCGTTTTCAGCAGTATTACATGGCGAATGCCAAGGTAATCCAGACTGCTTCAACGATTTTTGATGCCCTGTTGGCAATCCGTAGCTAAATTTGTGACGAGAAACAGTAAGGAATAAGTTATGCGACTGAGTACCAGTATTATTTTTCAGCAGAGCATGCAAGGCGTCACAGATGGATTGTCATCCTTCAGTAAAACGGGGGAGCAGCTCGCCAAGAATACCCGTGTGCTCACCCCTTCTGATGACCCGATAGCGGCGTCCAAGGCGGTGATGGTCAACCAGGCGCAGGCACAAAACGAGCAATATACGCTGGCGCGCACCTTTGCTGAAAATGGCATGAATAGCGAATTGTCGGTGCTGACCAACGTGGTAACAGCATTGACCTCGGCCAGCACGACGCTATTAAGTGGCGACGGTACAAAGAATGATAACGATCGCCAGCTTATCGCAACCTCTCTGCGCGGCCTGAAATCTCAGTTGCTCAATCTGGCAAACAGTACGGATGGTAATGGTAGCTATGTTTTCGGTGGCTACAAGACCGACTCTCAGCCGTTTACTACCAATGCGTCCGGCACCGTTAGCTATGTGGGCGGCACTCAGGCCATCTCCCAGCAGGTGGATGCTAACCGAATCATGACGGTCGGGCATATTGGTTCCGACGTATTTAGCAACGCGAGCGGTACCGCGGACATCTTCGGTGCGCTGGATAGCGCGATTAGCGCGCTGGAAACTCCGCTGGAAGGCGCCACTGACGCCGTGAAGAGTGCCAATACTGCATCAATGAGCGCAGCCAGTCAGAGCCTCAAGAACGCGCTGACTAACGTGTCTTCTGCGCAGGCAACGCTGGGTGTTCAACTGCAGGAGATCGATACGCTGGATAGCATTGGTACCGATCGTACTACGGCGAACAAACAGACATTGAGCGACCTGGTTGACATCGATTTGGTTGCAACCATCTCGACATACTCAATGCAAAAACAGGCTCTGCAGGCTGCATATTCAGCGTTTAGTGATATGAAGGGGCTTTCGCTATTCCAGCTTAATAAATAAAACGGAATAGCGACCGTATTTGGATACGCTTAAACCGGGCGTATTCTTTTTGGCATGTCATCCTTAATAAGATGACATGCTTTTTTTTTGCCGTGTATTTCGCAATGCGAATCAGGCCATTTGGGATAAGCCGCAGGTAAGGTGGAGGAAGATACCGAAGGAATGGCGGGTTACCCGGCAAAGCGGCTTAATAAGTCAGTCAATAAATCGTAGGTTTCGCCGAACAGTTTTTCTGCATAAGGCGAGAGCAGGAAGATCAGAAAACCCACGGTGATGATCCCGGCGAAGAGGGTGATGGGAAAGCCGATGGCAAAGATGGTTAGCTGTGGCGCGAGCCGGCTTAATAAGCCAAGCGCCATGTTGATAGTCAGCAGCAGTGTGATGAGGGGCAGGGCAAGCATCAGCCCGTTAGAAAATATCCTTCCGCCAGCCTCGGCCAGGGTCATAAATACGTTACCGCTGATCGGTTCGGCATTGATGGGGATGGTGTGAAAACTGTCAACCAGCAGCGATATCAACCATAGATGCCCATTCATGCTCAGAAAAAGCAGCAACGCCAGCAAGTTCATGAACCGTGCAACCACCGGCATATTCGGGCCGCCGCTGGGGTCAAAGAAGGTCGCAAACGAAAGCCCCATCTGCAGACCGATAATCTCACCGGCCAGACGGATAGCCGCAAACGCCAGTTGCATAGCAAAGCCCAGCATCGCGCCTATCAACACCTGTTGACATAGCATCCAGACACCGGCCGCGGAAAATATTGGAATCGAGGTATGGGGAATGCTCGGTGTAATGACAATAGCGATCAGCACTCCCAGACCGATCTTTACCCGACGAGTGATAGAGCGTTCGCTAAAGATCGGCGCGGTACTAATAAGCGCGAGGATCCTGACCAGTGGCCAGAAAAACTGGTTGAACCAGCCGATCATGTCGATGCTGCTGAGGGTGACCATGTCTATCCAATCATGTTGGGAAATTGGCTGAACATTGTGCGCATATAATCAAGAATGACGCTGAGCATCCAGGGGCCGGCAACCACCAGCGTGAAAAATACCGTCAGCACTTTGGGAATGAATGACAGGGTCATTTCGTTGATTTGTGTGGCTGCCTGGAGCAGGCTGATAATCAAGCCGCTGACCAGTGCGGCGACAAGAGGAGGGCCTGCCAGCATCAGCGCTATTTTCATTGCTTCATAGCCTAAAGCCATGACGGATTCAGGAGTCATACAGGCATTCCTCTGATGTGGTGAACAGCAGTAACCGCATCGACTAAGTATAGAAACTCTGGGCCAGCGACCCCAGCAACAATTGCCACCCGTCAACCAGCACGAAGAGCATTAGCTTGAATGGTAACGAGATGGTGGCCGGGGGAACCATCATCATACCCAGCGCCATCAGTACACTGGCTACAACCAGGTCGATCAGCAGGAAAGGAATGAAAATCGTAAAACCGATCTGAAAGGCGGTTTTTAGCTCGCTGGTAACATAAGCCGGCACCAGTACCCGCATCGGAACCGCTTCCGGGCCTTGCAGTGAGGGAATCTGCGCCAGACGGGTAAATAAAGCCAAATCCGCTTCCCGGGTTTGCCGGAGCATGAATTCACGCAACGGCTGCGAGCCTTTTTCGATAGCCACTTCCATACTGATTTTATCTTCACTGAACGGACGATATGCTTCGTCATAGATACGGTTCAGTACCGGAGACATCACAAAAAAAGTCAGAAACAGACTCAGTCCCAGCAACACCTGGTTGGGCGGCGCGGTTGGCGTTCCCAATGCGTTGCGCAGCAGGCTCAGGACGATGATGATACGGGTAAAACAGGTCATCATCAGCAATACCGCCGGAATAAAACTCAGCGATGTAATGAAAACCAACGTCTGAATCGGCAATGACCAGCTCTGCCCGCCGTTAGCCAGGGGCTGGCTGATAATACCGGGCAACTGCGCCAGTGCATGGGGGGCGATCAGGAACAGAATGGAAGCCGCAGGATAACGTAGCAGGCGCAGCCATGCGGAGAAAGAAGTCGGACGCAGGGTGGTACTCATTCGGTTTTTTCCGGACGCGTGGTCGCTTTCTTGAGAAACTGGAGAAAATCGGCTGGCGCAATTTTTTCTGCCGATGCCGCTGCGTTGACAACGGGACGCGCGGGCAGGGTATGTAAATGGGTGATCTGCTGGGCGGTTACCCCTAATACGAGCCAGGTATCGTCGACTTCAACAATCACGATACGTTCGCGTTGCCCGACTAGGCAAGACGACACCACTTTCATAACATTGCCGCTTTTGACCTGCGGCGCGATACCCAGTTTGCGTAACAGCCAGGCGACCAGCAAGATCAACAACAGCACACCGCACAAGGCGGTGCCGATTTGCGACAACAGCGCGCCGCCGGAAATAACGGATTCAGCAGCCGCGGGCGGCTGCTGAATGGTAGAGACAGTCTGTTGTGCGGTACCCGTCATTAACGGCCTAACCTGCGCATACGTTCTGACGGCGTAATAATATCGGTGATACGTACGCCATACTTGTCAGAGACGACCACGACTTCACCCTGAGCAATCAGATATCCGTTAATCATGATATCCAGCGGCTCACCGGCCAGGCCGTCCAGCGCTACCACGGAGCCCTGCGACAAACGCAGCAACTCTTTGATGGTCATTTTGGTGCGACCGAGCTCGACCGTCAGTTTGACCGGGATATCCAGAATCAGATCGATATCCTGCATTGAACCCTGCGTGTCCTGCACATCAAAGTTCTTAAAAATACCTTCGGTACTACCCGGCGCGCTTTTTTCTGCCGACTGCTGCTCGCTAAATGCATCAGCCCACAGATCGTCCACGGAATCCGTTTCTTCGGACGGTTTCTTGATGTCACTCATTGAGCGGTTCCTCGTCATTCAGAGAATTTAAAATGGGGTTAATCAAGTGTTCAACACGCAAGGCATATTGACCATCTAACGTACCGTATTGACAGGTCAGCACCGGCACGCCATCAACATGAGCCACCAGGCGTTCAGGTTTATCAATCGGCAAAATATCTCCGGGTTTGAGTTTCAAAACCTTTGACAGTCGAACCGGGATATCGACAAAGTTGGCAACCAGCTCCAGCTCCGAGTGCTGTACCTGCTTTGCCAGTGTTTCACGCCAATGCTGGTCTTCCTGCTGAGAGTTTTCCAGCGGCGGGTTAGCCAGCAATTCGCGTAAAGGCTCAATCATGGAGAACGGAATACAGATACTGAATTCACCGGTCAAGGTCCCGATTTCCAGATGGAAAGGGGTCGTCACCACGATATCGTTCGGCGATGTGGTGATGTTGGTGAATTTTACCTGCATTTCCGAACGCACATATTCCACATCTAACTTATAAATCGCATTCCAGGCATCACTGTAAGCTTCGAGCGCCAGTTTAAGCATCCGGCGCACAACACGCTGCTCGGTATGCGTAAATTCACGACCTTCAACCTTGGTGGGGAAACGACCATCGCCGCCGAACAGGTTGTCCACGGCAATAAAGACCAGGCTGGGGGAGAACACAAACAGAGCCGTGCCGCGCAGCGGCTTCAGATGTATCAGGTTGAGGTTGGTCGGAACCGGCAGGTTACGCGCAAACTCATGATACGGCTGAATCTTGATAGCACCGACAGTAATATCCGGGCTACGACGAAGCAGGTTGAACAGCCCCATACGGAACTGACGTGCAAAACGTTCGTTGATGATCTCCAGCGCCTGCAGACGTTCACGAATGACGCGCCGTTGTGTATTGGGATCGTAGGGTTTGACATCCCCGTCTTTCTGCGAAGCAGCGTTGCTGGCATCAGCGCTACTATCGCCACTGTCACCGTTTAGCAGAGCGTCAATCTCTGCCTGTGAAAGAATGCTGTCACCCATAGTGATTACCGCAAAATGAAAGCAGTGAACAGGACATCGCTGACTACCTGGTTAGGTTGTCCAGGAACCAGCGGTGGGCTTAATACCTGCTTGATATCTTCAACCAGTTTTTGCTTGCCTTGTTCCGTTGCCAGAACAGACGAGCTCTGACGAGAAAACAGCATAATCAAACGACTGCGAATTTCCGGCAGATAATTGGTCAGGCGCGCACGGGTCGCTTCATCCGGCAGTCGCAGGGTGATCCCCACATACAGCACCCGATCCGGGTTGTTATCCGGAGATAACAGGTTAACGGTGAATGTATCCAAAGGCATGAACACCGGCGCTGGCGGCGGAGGCGGTTCGCTAGCTGCCGTTTCGGCTTTTTTCTGACTCAATAACCACCAGCCGGCACCCGCTGCGGCAGTGGCTGCCAGGGCGATAACAATCAAGAGTATCAGCCAGAGGGACCTCTTATTACCGCCTGACTGGGCTTTCTTATTAGACGTAGCCAATGATATATCCTGTTATTTATCAGTATCTAATGGCAAAGTCAGCCATTAGATAAATGCGTGATATCACGATTATCCCGCCTATTCACCGCTTCAATACAATGAATAAACAATAAAAAAAGCGTTAACTTCTTCATTAGGCAAAGATATCGACGCCATTAATACCTGTTGCCATTGACTGCAGCTGTGCCGGTACCGCCAGCGGTTCAACTTCGGCGACGGTATGCTCGGATTGGCCGAATTGCTGCTGATAAGACGAGGTGTTGCCGCCGCCGTTACCATTGGCGTTGCTTGCCACTTGCTGCTGTGACTGCTGCCAACTACCGGCATCCGACCCTACGCTGCTCTGCCCCAGGTTGATACCGCTCTCGGCCATCGCGCTGCGCAGGTGGGGGAGGGCGGACTCCAGTGCGGAACGCACCTGGCTGTTACCGGAAACCAGGTGAATTTGCGCCTGATTATCTTCGATTTTCAGCATGATATGCAGTGAGCCCAACTCTTCCGGGTGAAGTTTCAGCTCAGCGGTCTGCTGCCCGTTACGGCTAAACATCACGACCTGCTGACCCAGCGCATCATTCCACTGCTGAGTACCCAGCGGCGCGTTGATCTGGCTGGTTACGTGCTGGGCTGCGGGTTGCGTTGGCGTGGCGTTGCTGGCGAACAGCGACGACAGCGTCTGCAATGACGAGTTGGCGCTGGCATCGGCCGGTGCCGATGCGGCTATCGGATTACTGGCGCTGTCTTCCTTACGTGATGTCAGCAGAGTGCTATCTTTGGACTGGTCAACTGCCTGCAATCCGGTATTTTTGGCCGCGGCAGAGGTGCTCGCGGCAGTCAGGGATGATGCTGTCGAGCTATCCGTTGTTGCGGATGCTTTCAGTGCAAAATCGCCTTGTGACGATGAATCGCCGGTTTTTGCCGAACCCAGCAACGAACTCAACACGCTGTTGTCGGTCTTGCCGTTTTTCAACTCACTCAATCCATCGGATAAAGACGGGTTGGACGCCATGCCTTCAGTTGCCGCTTTTGTCTGCGCCGTAGTTTGTACCGGAATCATGGCAAACAACGCTTGCATAGCCAGCGCATCGGTATCAGTCGCTTTCTCGTCCTTTGCACTGACTTTCTTTTGAGCCTTGGCCAGCAGCGATTCAAGGGAATTGCCTGATTGCAAGTCAGCCAGCGTCAACGTCCCTTTAGTCAAGGCGCCCAGAATGGCATTCAATTCGTCACTGTTTGATTCAATGCCGCTTTTTGCCAATGCGTCTTTGAAGTCGGCGCTTTCCTGATCGCTGATAATGGTTTTTTTGGCGGACTGTGCCGTTGACAGTTTCTGCGAGAGCAACTGAACAAAATTTTCCGGTAGCTGGTCTTTGCCCAGCAGCGCAAGTAAGGAATTCCCCTGAGGCGCAGTTGTGCTTGCATCAGTCGTTGTGGTGATCGGCATTGCTGGCAAGTTCATAATTATGTTTTCCTCATTGATGCGCGTTGGGCGAATTCATCCATCCGCTTTTGTTCCAGGCGATTTTCATGCGCCAGCATTTTAGTCTGTTCACGCTGTTGCAATGTACTAAATGCATTCAGTCGCTGCTGCTTTTCCTGCCAGGCTTTCATCGCCTGATTCAAACGAGAAGTCCAATTTAATAACTGATGCTGGTGCTGCTCAATCGCTTTTTCCAGAGTCAAAATAAATTGCTGATAATTTTGCCAGGAGGTATTGGCCATGCCTTCGGTCATTGAGTCATTAAGCCGCTGGCGATAATCATCATGGTAACCTAACAACGCATTAAGTTGCTGTTCAGCCTGCAAATAGGCTTTTTGTACCTGACCCAGATGCGTTGTCGCAGCATCGACCTCTTTTTGGGCCAAATCACGCAGCATGACGAAGGTAGATTGAGTTCTCATTCACCCTCCTACCGATTATACGGGAAAATGTTATCCAGTGCCTGACAGGCTTCCTCAAATGAGCTTCGCTCAAACATTCCCTGCTGCAAAAAATGTTGCATCTGCGGATAAAGCTGTATTGCCCGATCAAGCAGCGGGTCGCTACCGGCGGCATAAGCGCCGACATTAATCAGATCGCGGTTGCGCTGATAACTGGATAACGACTGCTTGAATTGCCTTACCGCAGAATAATGGTTTTCATCTATCAACGCCGTCATCGCACGGCTAATAGACGCTTCGATATCAATAGCCGGATAATGTCCGGACTCTGCCAATTGGCGGGACAGCACGATATGGCCGTCCAGAATGGCGCGAGCCGAGTCGGCGATCGGGTCCTGCTGGTCATCGCCTTCGGTCAGCACCGTATAAAACGCGGTGATTGAACCGCCGCCGGAAATACCGTTGCCCGCGCGCTCTACCAGCGCAGGCAATTTGGCGAAAACCGAAGGCGGGTAACCTTTGGTTGCCGGCGGTTCGCCAATCGCCAGTGCGATTTCACGTTGAGCCATCGCATAACGCGTCAGCGAATCCATAATCAACAATACATGATGACCACGGTCGCGGAAATCTTCTGCGATGCGCGTAGCATAGGCCGCGCCCTGCATACGCAGCAGGGGAGAGACATCCGCCGGGGCGGCGATCACCACAGAGCGGGCAAGCCCTTCTGTGCCGAGAATGTTTTCAATGAAGTCTTTAACTTCGCGCCCACGTTCCCCGATCAGGCCGACTACGATCACATCGGCTTGAGTATAGCGCGCCATCATTCCGAGCAGCACACTTTTACCAACACCGGAACCGGCGAAAAGCCCCATACGCTGACCACGGCCCACCGTCAGCAATGCGTTGATGGCACGCACGCCAACATCCAGAACGTGTTCAATCGGCGTACGCTGGAGCGGGTTGAACGGCGCGGTCACCAGTGGCGCAGTGTAGCCGGTATCTGGCGCAGGAAAACCGTCCAGCGGTTTGGCGCTGCCATCGAGTACGCGGCCCAGCAATGCCGGACCCAGCGGTAACTGCTTGCCCTGGCTGCTGCCGGAAAGGCCGACGCGTTCATAAACCCGTGCTCCCGGGATGATCCCTTCGACTTCTTCAAGCGGCATCAGGAACAGTTTCTGGCCGTTAAAACCGACGACTTCGCTTTCTACTTCGTCAACCTGATTGCCGGTCTGACGCTCAATCAGGCAGGTTGAGCCCAGCGGCATGTGCAGGCCGGTCGCCTCAAGCACCAATCCCGTCGCGCGCGTCAGCCGTCCATAACGGCGTATCGCAGGCGTATTGGCGATACGCTTTTCAAACGTATCAATAGAAGAGAGCCAACGGGAAAGACGCACAGTCATCAGAGTTCTCCCGGTGCTGCCAGTCGGCAAAGTTCATGCCAGCGGGTGGCAATGCTGGCGTCCAGATCCCCTTCTTCGGCGCTGACTTTGCAGCCTCCGGGATGCAATTGGTTATCTGCCAACAACCGCCAGCCGTGAAGGCTGAGGGTAGGGCCGAGGTGTTGTTCCACCCGATCCAGGTCCGATGGGTGCACACGCAATTGCGGCTTGCCGCTGAACATGGGTTCCTGCTGGATCAACTGCTGTATTTGCCCCATTAGCGCAGTGCCGTCACAAACCGGCGACTGACCAATTACCTGCTTGGCGGCGGTTAAGGCCAACTGCATCAGGCGTGAGACAATGACGCTGTCCAGAGCGTCCAGCGTTTGCTGGAATTCATTGACCATCTGTTGCATCTGGGCAATAACCGGTTGCTGCTGCTGAGCCGCATCCTGTAAACCCTGCTGTGTGCCGGTCTGGAGTCCGTCCTGATAACCGGCGGCGTAACCCTGCTGCTTGCCTTCGGCAAACCCGTTTTCCCGCGCCTGCTGCAGCACCTGTTCGCGCAGGGTTGCCAGATCATCCTCCGACTGCTGAAAATCAGACATGCCGAAGAAGTCGTTGTCTCCTGGTTGCGCCGACGGCGAAGCCGGAGAGGACGATGCCGACGTCCCCACATCCGCGACAGCGGGTGTGGGGGCGGAAAGGTCATCCAGTTTCCACGGCTGCCAGTCAAGATTGCTGGAAGAATTAGACAAACGCGTCATCACCACCACCGATAATCATTTCGCCGCTGTCTGCCAGTCGACGTACAATGAGCAAAATGGCTTTCTGTTCGTTTTCCACCTGGGACATACGTACCGGGCCACGAGTTGCCAGGTCGTCGCGCAGGATTTCCGCCGCACGCTGCGACATGTTACGCAGGAACTTCTCGCGCAGCGGCTGTTCGGCACCTTTCAGCGCGATCAGCAGAGACTCGGATTCCACTTCCTGCAGCAGACGCTGGATACTGCGGTCGTCCACTTCCACCAGGTTTTCGAACAGGAACATTTCGTCGATAATTTTCTGTGCCAACTCGCCATCGAATTCGCGTACGGCATCGATAACCGCTTCTTCGTGCTGCGTTTTCATCAGGTTGATGATCTCTGCCGCAGTACGAACACCACCCATCTTGCTGCGTTTGAGGTTTTGACCGTCCAGCAGCCCGTTAAGTACTTCGGTCAGTTCCGCCAGAGCGGACGGTTGCACCCCGCCGAAGGTGGCGATACGTAGCATAACGTCATTACGCATGCGCTCGTCGAAGTGAGCCAGAATATCCGCCGCCTGTGCGCGTTTGAGGTGCACCAGGATGGTGGCGATAATCTGCGGGTGCTCGTCGCGGATAAGGTCGGCGGCGCTTTGCGGCTCCATAAAGTTGAGCGTTTCCATACCGGTAGAGGTTTCCTTGCTTTCAAGGATATCTTCCAGCAGGCTGGAGGCACGCTCTTCACCCAATGCCTTGACCAGGACAGAACGAAGGTATTCGCCGGCATTCACACCTAACGCCGCATACTGCTCGGCCTCAATATCAAACTCGCGCAACACTTCCAGCAACTCAGACTGAGAGACCTGTTTCATGTTGGCCATCGCAGTACTGAGATGCTGCACCTCGCGGGTTGAGAGGTGCGTAAAAACTTCTGCCGCACGGTCTTCACCGATAGTCATCAATAAGACGGCGCTCTTTTCTGTACCTGTCAGACTCATAGTTCGTTACTCATCCAGTGGCGGATTACCAGCGCGACGACGCGAGGATCATTTTCGGCCAGTTCACGGATACGCTGACTGTGCATCTCTGCATGGGCCCGCTGCTCGGATTTCCGATGCAATTCTTCTTCCATCGTGCTGAGCGTGACGGTGACATCCGCATCCTGACCGCGCAACGAGGCGGCCGCTTCGGCTGCTTCCTGCAACTGCGCACGTCTCTGCAACTGCGGACGCACCAGTTTACGATACAGAATCCAGCCAACAATCAGTACCAGCAGCCAGCGGCCTACTTCGGTCAGCAGATCGAAGAACACCTGTTTCTGCCAGAAGGGCAGTTCGCCGCCAGTGGCGTCTGTAATAGTGAACGGTGTATTAACCACGTTCAGGGTATCACCGCGGTCACCGGAGAATCCCATGGATTCACGAACCAGCGCTTCGATTTTCTTCAGTTGATCATCATTGAGCGCTGCCGGCTTGCCGTCCTCGCCCTGCGTGTAGTTAACCACGACAGCGACAGACAAACGCTGAATATTGCCGGTGTTTTGTTTGGTGTGCCGAATGGTGCGATCAACTTCATAGTTGATCGTCTGATCGTGGCGGCTGTTGTAGGTTTGATTGGCCGCGTTGCCGGCAGAAGATGTCTGGTTATTGGTTCCCGCCGCGTTAGCATTGGCGTTGTTGGCATTGTTCGCGTTATTAGCGTTATTTGCCGGCGGGGTAGAAATGGGCGCGGTCGGCGCCGGTGTCGGTGTATTCGATAATGCGCCAGGTACGCCGCCTACGTTAGGACCACCGCGCTGATCGCTCTGACTGGTTTGCTGAGAGCGCACCGCAGCCTGATTCGGCGTCTGGTTAGGTTGATACTGTTCATCAGTCTGTTCGCGGCTGGCGAAGTCGATCTGGGCGGTGACTTGCGCATGGACATTGCCTGCGCCGACCACAGGCGTCAGAATCGCTTCAATCCGGCGCTGGTAATTGCTTTCGACTTCATTGGCATACTTCAGTTGCGCGGCATTGAGGTCGCGCCCAGAACTGTCATTTTGCGTCAGCAGTTTACCGGTCTGGTCAACGACGGTGACCTTGTCGGCCGGCAGGCCGGCTACGCTGCTGGAAACCAGGTAGGTAATGGCGCTAATCTGGCTATCGTCAAGCGCCCGGCCCGGTTGCAGAGTAACGGTAACTGCGGCGGAAGGGGATTTCTGTTCGCGCACGAATAGCGACGGCTTGGGAATGGCCAGATGTACGCGTGCATTCTGGATCGGCCCCAGGGTTTCCATGGTTCTCGCCAGTTCGCCTTCCAGCGCGCGTTGATAGTTGATCTGCTCGCTGAACTGGCTGATGCCGAATTTTTCCTGGTCAAGCAGTTCAAAGCCAACAGCACCGCCTTTCGGTAACCCTTGCTGGGCGAGCTTCAGACGGGTTTCATAAACCTTGTCCGACGGGATCATGATGGCCGCGCCGCTTTCGGTGAAGCGGTAAGGGATATTCATTTTGCCCAGTTCGGAGACAACACTACCGCCATCACGTTCATTGAGGTTGGTGTACAGCACCCGATAATCGGGGCCGCGAGCCCACAATGACAGGGCGACAACAATCGCAATAGTTGCAGCGGAAGCAATCAGTAACGGGATTTTAGGGTTGGCACGCAAACGGTTGAGTATCTCGCCAAAGCTTTTCCCACCGGTTGCGGCGCCGGATGTTAAGGCGTTCATACTCTATCTCTGCCTGGTTGCTGAACGATATGGGTAACGTTGTAACGTAACAAAACAGAACTCCCTGATTGCGCAATCATAAAAACTCATCGCCTACATTTACCGGCATGCCATTATTTTCCGTTACGCAAAATTTGATGGGTCGATAAGCTGGCATTTTTAATGTCATTTATACGATTTACTACCTTATGGATATGGTAGCGTATTGAACCTGTAAAGAGATGTATGTGAAATAAACGGCGCTGATGGTGCAGTTCGTTTGCTACATATACATATGTTTATCATTTATTTGGTTTTTATATCATTCTCAATCTTTAGTTGAGGAAACAGGCATGTCTATTCAGGGTATCGACGCGGTATTGCAGCAGATGCAGATTACCGCAACCAAAGCGGCCGGTGGATCGGATTCCAACGTTGCGTCCCAGTCTGGTTTTGCCGGCGAGCTGAAAGCTGCGCTCGAAAAAATCAACGAAACACGGACGCAGGCACAGACGCAGGCTGAAGCATTTACGTTGGGCAAGCCGGGGGTCGCGCTGAATGACGTCATGGTTGACAACCAGAAGGCCTCTATTGCTTTGCAAATGGGGGTTCAGGTGCGCAATAAACTGGTCTCGGCTTACCAGGAAGTCATGAATATGACGATATAATCGGCAAGCAAAACGCTGCCCGGTTATACCCGCTTTTTATTGATTGTTATATTCGGATGATTGTTGTATTCGGCAAACATCCCGAGACAAGGGGGGGAATGACCAACGGTTATTCCCCCTGATTTTTGCCTGATTTTTTTGAAGTAAAAAGAGCCCGTTCTGGGAAGTGTCAGGGCTCGTCTACAGGAACAGTGTTAATCAGGGCTGCGGTTTTCCCGGAAGTATATCGTTGGAGAACTCGGCATAAGTGTTGTTAATCGATTTTTGATTCTGTGACTGCTGGATGAGCACCGCCAGCTCCTGCATTCTGTTCTGCAGCAGCTCTTTCACCTGTGATTCCGTATCCAGTATGTCCTGAAGAAGCTGCCGGAACTGTAATTGCACCGTGCTGGGAATATTGGCAGGAACGGTAATCTGACTGATTCTCTCTATTGACTGGATATAAACTATTTCCTGTTCAACAACATCATCCCATAATCCATTAAGCGCCATGGCCTTGATATTTCGGATGAGTTTGAGTAACCCCTGATACTCAATTAGTAATGGAGAGAGGTTTTCCATTAGCGCGTTTCCGTCGTTGGTTGATAACCAGGTCCAATTTGTTTCCAGGCATCCGCAATATTACCGAGGAGAGCCTCCACTTCTATGATTGCCTGCAAATCGTTATTGATATTGGCATGCAATAACCGACGCACCATGTAATCGTAAAGATCGGAAAGGTTCTCTGCCAGCTCGCCACCTTTTTCCATATCCAGTCCGAGTTTCAACCCATTACTGATAATGTCGATGGCTTTGGAAAGGGCATTCCCTTTTCCGACGATGTCATTCTGTTCAAGAAGAATCCTTGCCCGCACAAGCGCGCTCTTGGTACCGTCAAACAGCATAACGATCAGTTGATGCGGACTGGCGCTCATTACCGCGCTTTCCACACCCACTTGAGCATACGCCTGACTGACATTCTTTCTATACATGACCATGCGTTGGATAACCGATTAACAATAAATAAAAAGGTAATAATATTCGTGACTGTATGACGTGCGGTAAATCCCGTCACGTCATACATTCCTGGCTTAGTTAGCTCGAACTACTACTGGTTTTGTTAAACTGCTGCGTCAGGTAAGTACTGGTTGACGACAGTTTGGCCAGCAGAGTATTAAGCTGAGTAAACTGGGTCTTGTAACGCGCCATTGTTGAGTCAATGTTATCCTGAATACTTTGGATCTGCTTGGTCAAGGTAGCCTGGCTAGTCTTAATACTGCTTTGGGCGGATTTTATCAGGCCATCGCTAGAGTCCAGCGTCTGAGTCAGGTACTTTCCTGCCTGAGTTGCAAACCCGGTGGTGGTACCATTGCCGACAAAGAACTGTGTCACGCTGCTGGCGCTGGTTTTCAGCGTACTTTCCAGCTTGGTGGTATCGACGGTTAGTTTACCGCTATTTGTCGGATCTTGAGTAATCCCCAAATCAGCCATCGTGTGCAGAGAACCACTACTGCTTTGGAGGTTACTCAGTAAACTCTGCAACTGTCTCTGGATGGTGCGGATAGTTCCATCACCAACCAGTGCGCCATTGCTTGACGATTGGGTACCATTGGCCTGTTCGGTCGAGCTTGGCGCGGTGTAGTTGGTCTGTGCCTTAATGACATCCAGCACGTTATTATAAGCGCTGACCCACGTCTGAACCGCTTTCTCAGTGTTGGTGATATCTGACGACACAGTCAGCGTTTCCGCAGTCGAGCTGGAAGAAGTTGATTTGAGATTCAACGTTACGCCGCTGATAGCGCTACTCACGGTGTTGCTCTGGCTGGTGACGGACATGCCGTTCAGCGTAAACGTTGCGTCTTTAGCCGCGACCTGCTCAGCAAAGCTGCCCAACGAGCTGGAAAGCGAACCGCTGACCGAAATGGTCATAGCGGATTGCGTGCCGGTATCTTTTGCCGTCAGCATCAAATAATTATTGGTCCCGTTATTAATGATACTGGCACTGACGCTGCCGCCGGCATTGTTGATAGCATCACGGATATCATTTAACGATGTTTTGTCATCGGTCAGCGTAATTTTCAGCGGCGTAGACTGACTGGACTGAGTAATCGTGATCGTGCTGCTGGTGCTGGAGGTTCCCCCTGATACCAGAGCGGTCGATGCGCTGCTGAAACCACCAGAAATCTGTGACTGAGCCTGAGCAAGCTGGCTGACGGAAATGCTGTAGGAACCGGCAACCGCCGTGCTGTTAGTGGTTGCGCTGAATGAAGTGTTGGTGCTGGTCACTGCAGTTGAAGTGATCGTCTTCATGTTCTGCAGCGTTGACGTGGCGCTCTGCAGGCTCTTCATCGCCGCTTCAACCGCGCTGTAGGCTGTCGCTTGTTTACTCAGACTGGTTTGTTTGTTGGTGTAAGGTGTCAATCTCTGGTCTTCGACAGTTTCCAGCTTGGTGAGCAGCGAGCTTAGATCAAGCGACGAGCCACTGACTGTCGTACCTAGGTTCATGCCTATTGATGAGATAATGCTTGCATTACTGCTAACCGTCGTAGCCATAGAGATATCCTTCCGTTTAAATTGTGAACTGACAGTCTTATCGGCACTGTATACGAAAAGTTTACAGACGTAATGTAAATTTCAGCGTAATCGTTATCCTCCGTGATTTCCATCGCGCCTGAACCGTCTGCGGGATTCTATCCCGGCACGATACGTATGATGCCGGGATCAACAGCTGTAATCGGGCGTTTTTCGGCTTGCCGAAGGCATTGAGTGTGTCGCCAGTATCCGTTTGGCTGGCGGTATGTTCAGCAGCTTATGGCAGCGTATCCACGCGTTTGGATGCCCATGATCTAACCACATGACTGTGTTATCAACCAAGTATGGTGGCTCGCATGCGATGAAAGCTTTATCGCGTCTTGCCAGTAAGCCTGGGGCAATGCGCCAGATACCTTATTTTATGAAGTATAGAGAGAGAATGAAGCGGGCGCTTTTCATTCGTCATCCGCCATCGCGCTGCCTATAGCCGACGCATGATGTCTGATAAGCACGGTGTCGAACGCTGCCTTTCCTGCCTCGCTACATTTTATAGCAGGCTGCTGAATATAGAATGACCGGTTCTCACACTCCCTGCAAGTTGCCGCCTTTCCTTATATTCTCCTTACCGTAAGTATCGGCACGACTGGTTTTTTCAGGGATACGAAAATTTCAAAAAAAAACTAAAGGTTGTTTTAGCCCAGCCGATACAGTTAGTGACGGTGATGACACCGGGGGCAACAGCCCATCCCCATTAATAGAGATGAAAGGAATATAATTATGGCAGTCATTAATACTAACAGTATGTCGCTGTTGGCCCAGGCCAACCTGAACAAATCACAATCTTCCCTGCAGACTGCTATCGAACGTCTGTCCTCTGGTCTGGCTATCAACAGCGCCAAAGACAACGCCGCAGGTTCTGGTATCGTTAACGGCATGACCGCTCAGATTCGTGGTCTGACCCAGGCTTCCAAAAACGCCAACGACGGTGTGTCTCTGGTACAGACCGCTGAAGGTAACCTGAACACCATCAACGACAACCTGCAGCGTATCCGTGAGCTGGCCGTACAGGCAGCGAACGACACCAACGGTACTAACGACCGTACTGCTATCCAGACTGAAATTAACCGTCGTGTTGATGAAATCAACCGCGTTGCTGCCAGCGCGAACTTCAACGGTAAACAACTGCTGGACGGTTCCGTTACCGCCACCGGTTTCAACATCCAGGTTGGTTCTGGCACCACTGCTAACGATGCCATCTCTGTTGGCAGTTCCGCACTGATCAACGCCACTGCTGGTGGTTTGGGTATTACTACTACAAACACCGATGTGTCTACAGCTTTAGGTGCTACTACACTTGTTGATGCAATTGATACTGCTCTGAAGACCATCAACACCGCTAAGGCGAACATCGGTGCGACTCTGAACCGCTTCCAGTCCACCATCGACAACCTGAGCAACACCATCAACAACTTAAGTACCGCTCGTAGCCGTATTCAGGATGCTGACTACGCGACCGAAGTATCCAACATGAGTAAGGCGCAGATTCTGCAGCAGGCTGGTACTTCTGTACTGGCCCAGGCTAACCAGGTACCGCAGACTGTTCTGAAACTGCTGCAGTAATCCCTGTTTACGCAGTCTCAATAGCGAATTAAAAAAACCAACCCTTCGGGGTTGGTTTTTTATTTTGTGACACTGCCGGGATAAATAAATTTACCAGAATAAAAATCGGCTTCTTAAGCGATGAAATAGGGAAGTTATAATTTGATGCTCAGGGGATTGGTGAAAAGGGTTTTCTTATATACTACAAACAATTTTATCTCCGCATAAAGTATTGAAGGAAATTCCTTGTGACCATGCCAGATACACAATCTTTAGCGAATAATGACGAGCTGGGTGAAGATACTGGTAAAACTCCATTGAGTTCGATGGTGCCTCCCGTTCCTTACACCGCACCTTTCCATCTGCAAGCCAACGCACATCTGTATGGCATCAAATCGGCTGCGCCGGAAAATGCGCGCGTACTTGAGATAGGGTGTAAGGATGGCGGCAATTTGCTGCCTTTTGCGCTGGCGAATCCACAGTCGCAGTCTGTCGGGATCGATCTTGATGCGGAGCAAATTGAAAAAGGCAGTGCGCTGATAAAACAGCTGGAACTGGACAATATCGCGTTATTCGCCCTGGACCTCGAATCTCTACTGGCTTGCGATCCTGGGAAATTCGATTACATCATTATCCACGGTCTGTTCAGTCTTATTGGTGGTGAGACGCGGGAAGCGCTGCTACGTTTCTGCAGCGAGCACCTGACCGCGGAAGGTATCGTCTGCTATTGCTACAACACTTATCCAGGATGGAAGACCGGCGAGATCCTGCGGGACGCCATTCAGCTTCACAGCAGTCTCGCCAATGATGAAAAGACGGCACAATCCAGCGCCCGCGCGATGCTGACCTACCTGTCTTTGGGAACGTCTCCGGATAACCCCCAGAATGCGGCGCTGAAAACCTTTATTGAACAAGCCGAAAAACAGTCCGATGTGGATTTTGCGCTGCATTATCTACAGGGGCTGAACCAGCCTTGTTACTTCGTTGATTTCTATTCACAGATTACCCAAACCGGCTTTGCCTATGTCGGCGATGTTCGCGCCTACACGGAACTGGCGGGGCACTACGGCGATCAGGTTTCGCGCTTGCACGAGACGATTTGCCCTGAAAATACTACCTATCTGCGCCAGCAATACCTCGACTTCGCCGTTAACCGTTCCCAGCGCTTCAGTATGCTGGTTTCACAGGCGAGGGCGGAGGCGGTACTACCGGAGCCCGATCTTTCAAGACTGGCGGATTTCAACTGGGCGGGAAATTTTCAGCGTGTTACGGCAAGTGATAGGGGGACTCTGAATGCTCACCTATCCGGTACCGGCGAAACCATCAGCACGGAAAACCCGGTGGTATTAAGTATTCTGGATGTATTGGGGGAGGCCTGGCCAGCCAGTTTGACCCTGGATCAATTGGTCTTTAATACTCAGTTGCCGGAAAAAGAAGCGGAGAATCATCGGCAGGATGTGCTGGACGCGCTAAAGAACTTGTTTGTGAAAGGGATCGGCGGTATCTACACGCGGATAGGAAATTGTTCTTACCGGAACAGTAGGCATAAGACGCTGACCGGGTTGCCCGGTATTGCCGCGACCGATCTGGCATTCAATTTCTGGCATGAGCCGGTGTCGCTTGATAGTAACGAACGGCAGTTCCTGCAACAGCTGTCATCATCGCCCCTGAATAAGGATAAGGCGTTTTACAGCCAGCTCTGGGCGCTGCGTAATAAAGGCGTGATATGGGGAACGCCACGCGCGTGGCGAGACTATTTGCAGGAAGCGATCGTGACGGCGGATGCCGGACAGGTTGCTGTTTATATTCAGTCGCTGGTGATGTACACCAGTGAAACCAATGCCGGCGGCTTTGTTGAACCGGAAAAATCATCGGCGCATAAAAAGAATAAACCGCAGGATAGAAAACCACTCAACCGGAAAGTGTACGAAGAGATTGATCGGCTAACCGCGCTGGGGCAGTTTGCCGAGGTCAGAAAAAAAGCGGAAGAGATTATCAGTACCTATCCCGATAACCTGTGGGTTTGGTATCCCTTCGTGAATACTTATGTCCGTACCAGTGATTTTGATGGTGCGCTGAGCATCATTACCAGAGCAATCGCCCTGATGCCTTTCAACTGGGATTTTTATGTTGATCTGGCGGTATGCTTCTGGAAAAAGAACGAACTGCATCAAGGCATGGCGCTGACCAGAAAAGTATTGCGTTGTGATAAGCAAAAAGGGCTGGCGTGGGATACGCTGGCCGTTTTGTTGAATATCACCCATAACCTGGATTCAGCGTTTAAATGCATGGAGAAGGCGCTGCAGATTGAACCAGAAAATCCGAATTTTATCAGTCATATGGGAATGGTTTGCCATAATCTGGGGCGAAAGGACGCTATTCAGTACCACCGTAAAACCATTGAGTTGATGCCCCAGGCGTTTCATCTGTACAGTAACCTGTTGCTGGGGTTGTCCCACGATGTCAACGTGACGCCCCAGGCGCAGTTTCAAGAGCACCTGGTATTCGGTAAGCGCGTGGAAGAAGCGGCTGAGCGCTATCATTGCCAGTTTACCTATTCCCTTGATAAAGCAGCCCAGCGCCCACTGCGCATTGGTTTTATTTCCGGCGACTTTGGCAACCATCCGGTGACGAATTTTCTGGAGCCGATCTGGAATTCGCTTGATCGAAGCGCATTCTCGCTTTATGCCTACTCAAGTTTTCAACGTAACGATGAGAAAGCCGAGAGCCTAAAACAGACCGCGGCCGGCTGGCATGATGTCGACAAGATGGGCGACCTGGAACTGGCGAAGCTCATTAATAAAGATGAAATCGACATCCTGATCGATCTATCTGGGCATACGGCTTATAACCGGTTGCCGGCGCTGGCGCTGAAACCCGCACCAATCCAGATGACCTGGATTGGTTACCCAGGAACAACGGGAATGCGTGCCATTGATTATATTTTGTTGGATGAGCATTTCCTTGTGGAGAGTGGTCTGGATGAGTATTTGATAGAAAAGCCTATTAGTATGCCATCGATAAAATTCTTTGAGCCTGATAAAGACAGCCCTGACGTTAATGAATTGCCCGCCTTGAACAATGGTTATCTGACTTTTGCCAGTTTCAATCGCCCACAGAAGATTTCTGACGAAAACCTCACATCGTGGGCAAAAATTCTGGTTGCATTGCCTACTTCCCGATTGATTATGGGATATATGACGGGGCAGGAAACGATAGATTATTTGCGCAATAAGCTGCTTGAGTTAGGTGTCAGGGATGAACAGTTAGCATTCCGCATGCGGACTGGCTTAAAAGAATATCTGAGAATGCATCATGAGGTGGATATTCTTTTAGATACTTATCCGTATACCGGTGGAACGACGATCGGTCATGCTTCCTGGATGGGGGTACCTGTCTTGACGCGTGAGGGAGATTCTATGGCATCAAGGCAAGGTGGTGTAATTATGCGAATTCTGGGACTGGATGAATTCATCGCGCGAGATGACGATGAATTGATAGAAAAAGCTCGGTACTGGAGTCACTCGCTGGATAAGCTGAGCGAAATCCGGGCCGGAATGCGTGGCATTATGACCACCAAAATTAGCTCTGTGGATTCACCATCCATATATTTTGAAAACGCAATGCGCCGGGCATGGCAAATATATTGTGCCGGCGATGCTCCTCAGGCATTCCGTATAAGTTCAGAGAGCAAGTAAAGATTCGAGAGATAACGATTGCTTTATATCGTATTGGATGGCATCTGGGTCTGTCATCTGATTGAGAAAAAGCGAAAATTGTATTTGAAAATACTGCGTAGCGACATAAGCGCAAGGACAGGTGAATGATGAGCAAGAACATCTATGTAACGAGCCCTTTACTGCCTCCGCTTGATGAATTTATGCCCTATCTGGAAAAGATATGGGATAACAAATATCTGACGAACGGCGGGCCTTTTCACCAGCAGCTTGAACAAGCGCTGGCTGAGTATCTGGGCGTTAAGCATCTGTGTTTATTCACCAACGGCACGCTGGCGCTGCTGACGGCGCTACAGGCGCTGCGCATCACCGGCGAAGTTATCACCACGCCTTATTCGTTTGTAGCGACGTCTCACTCGTTATTGTGGAATAACCTCAAGCCTGTCTTTGTCGATATCGATCCGGTTACCTGCAACCTGGATCCCAAAAAGATTGAAGAAGCGATTACGCCGCTCACGTCCGCCATTCTGCCTGTCCACTGTTATGGTATTCCCTGCGATGTTGATCGGATCCAGAACATTGCGGATGTTTATGGCCTGAAGGTGATTTATGACGCCGCACACTCTTTCGGCGTGAAAAAAGATGGCGACAGTATTCTGAATTATGGCGATCTCTCGATTCTAAGTTTCCACGCGACCAAGGTGTTCAACACCATTGAAGGCGGCGCCATTATTTGTCCCGACGTAAAAATGAAGAAACGGATCGATTATCTGAAAAACTTCGGCTTTGCGGATGAAACCACCGTGGTCGCCCCCGGCATTAACGGCAAAATGAACGAAGTGCAGGCGGCGTTTGGTTTGTTGCAACTGAATTATATCGATCAGGCGCTGGAAGACAGAAAACGCATTTATCGCTATTACCGCGACGGACTGGCGCAGATTAATAGCATCAGGACGTTGAGCGTGCCGGATTCAATTGACTGGAATTATGCCTATTTCCCGCTTTTTGTTAATGATTACTCGTTCGATGTGCGCGAGAAACTGTATGACGCCCTGAAAGAGCACGGCATCATGTCGCGCCGGTATTTCTACCCGTTGATCAGCAGCTTCCCGATGTACCGCGGTCTTGGCAGCGCGAGCGCCGAGAATTTGCCGGTGGCGACCGACATCGCCAACGCTGTGTTATGCCTGCCCATTTATCCAGGCCTGGAAACCGGCGATCAGGACCGCATCATTGAGATTATTGGGCGTACGTTGAGTGAAAACGTGCGTTAAGTGACAGGCTTGCTCTCGCCCCAGGGGGGAGTGCGCGTTCCCTGTCGCAGCGGGGAGCCTGAGAAAATATTGGTAACAGAGAATGGATATGTCGACTATAGATGCCTTAATGCTTGATGCGGGTTTTTCTGCGCTGCCGCTGCTGGAAGCGTGCCTGGAACAGGGCGTTGCGATTGGTGTGTGCAGCGGTAAACCCGGCGACCCTGGTCATATCCGGGCAACCCGGTCGATTGTCGAAGATTATTCGGACAAAGAGGCCATTCTCGGCATTGTCAGAAAAGAAAATATTAAGGCTATTTTGCCCGGCGTGACGGATGTTTCTTATGAAACCGGCGCCTGGGTCGCGGAATCGCTGGGCATGCCCGGTTTCGATTCGGTTGAGACAACGGCGATCCTGCTGAAAAAGGATGCGTTCCGTGCTTATGCGCAGCGTAAAGGACTGCCGATTCCTAAAGCGGTGCGTGACATTGAATCGGTGGGGCAACTGTCGTACCCGATTCTGGTCAAGCCAGTCGATGCTTATAGTGGCCGCGGCATTACTCAGGTTCAGCGCGAGCAGGATATTCTGCCGGCTTACCAGTCGGCCGCGTCGGCATCGGTAAGCGGTCAGGTGGTGATAGAAGAGTTCAGGCAAGGCTCGCTGCACAGCCATTCGGCGTTTATTCGTAATGGCGAGATTGTCTGTGAGTTCTTTGTTGATGAATATTGCACGGTCTACCCTTATCAGGTGAACAGCAGTTGTGTTGCTCATCAAATGAGTGAAACGCTGAAAAATGCCGTCAGTGACTGCATCAACAGCATTGTCGCCGACCTGAAGTTATGCGATGGCCTGCTGCATACGCAATTTATCGCCAATGGCGACGATTTTTGGCTGATTGAACTGACCCGGCGTTGCCCGGGCGATTTATATTGCCAGCTGATTCGTTATTCCACCGATATCCCCTATGCGGAATATTTTGTGGCGCCTTTTTTGTCACTGCCGTCGACATTCGCCAATAAGCGGCCGGCAGCACGCCATTATGTCGCCAGACATACCGTATCGGTGTCTGAAAAAACGATCTTTAACGCGCTGCGTTATCACCAGTTGCCTGGTGAGTTACTGGAGAGTGTCGTGCTGAAAAAAAGCGGCGAAGTGCTAAATCCGGCGCCAGGCGATCGCGCTGCCGTTGTGTTTATGACCTTCGATGAAGAAGCCGCGTTGCTGAAAAGTACCGTGAACCTGAAAAATCACCTGGTGGTGAGCCACTCTTTTCTGGGGAAAGAGAAATGAAAAGCATGACAAACAACGGTGAGGCATTAAAAGTCGGGTTCATCGGCGGAGGCATTAATTCGGCAATCGGTGAAACGCACAAGATTGCTTCGCAGATGGATGGTCACTTCGAACTGGTATCAGGTTTTTTCAGCCGCCATGATGACATCAATCAGCAAACCGCCGCCAGTTGGGGCATTCATGAAGACCGCGTGTACCGCGATTTGACCGGATTTTTGCAGGCGGAAGCCAGTAAACTGGATGCGGTTATCATTCTGACGCCGACGCCGACGCATAAAGATATTGTGATTGCCTGCATTGAGCATCAACTGCCGGTTATCTGTGAGAAGTCGCTGGCAACCAGCGTAGAGGAAGTGGCCGAGATTCAGCATGCGCTGGAACAAATGAACGGGACTCTGCTGGTCACTTTCAATTATTCCGGTTACCCGATGGTTAGAGAGCTGAAACAGCGGATCGCCGATGGCGAGCTGGGCCAAATCAGGCAGGTCATGGTTGAAATGCCTCAGGAAGGTTTTCTGCGCCATGTGAAGAGCGGGGCGGTGCCGCGCCCGCAGGACTGGCGTCAGCATGACGGCGTGATCCCTACCGTGTCGCTGGATTTGGGGGTGCATGCCCATCAGATGGTGGATTTCATCATCGGCGAGCAGGCGCAGGATGTGTATGCGGTGCACCATCGGTTCGGTGAGATCCCGGACGTGGTGGATACGGTTCACTGCATCTCTGGCTACACCAATCAGGTAGTGTGCAATTATTGGTACACCAAAGCGGCGCTGGGTTACCGCAACGGGCTGCGTATCCGGGTTTATGGCAGCAAAGGATCGGCTGAATGGTTGCAGATGGACCCTGAGCATTTGAAACTCAGTAATATCAACGGCGTCTCCTATGTGATCGACAGAACGCATCCGGATAACCTGATCGCATCTCAGCCACGGTACAACCGGTTTAAAGCCGGCCACCCCGCCGGATTTATTGAAGCGTTTGCCAATTACTACGAGGACATCGCTTCTTATCTGAAAGAAGGCGCGTGCGAGTATGTGTTTGGCGCCGATGTTGCGATGCGCGGTATTCGTTATCTCCAGGCCGCCGCCGCCAGCGCGCATTCTGGCGAGCGAGTAACACTACCGTAAGAACCACATATTACGTCCATATAGTGCTTTTTACGCCATATGGTTGATAGTCTCAGTACAGAAAAACCTTTTTAGAAGGCTATTTATGAAGAATTACATGCATATGAGATCCGCGCATCAATATTATCGCGATGTGTTTAGTCGAGAAATTATGCTTGGTGATGTTGGCGATCTTCCGAAAGATATGGTGATTGATTTAATTGGCAAAAGAAGCTGTAATTTTTATTTGTTGAACAAGAAGTTGGCTGATAGTCCAAGTAATTTGCCTGAAGCGCAGGATAAAGCACTTAGGTTAATGTTGCAGACCATTGCGTTGTCTAATCTGGCATTCGATGATAAATGGGGCGGACAACAAGTTCAGTTACCTCCCGATTATGTAGAGGGTATCGTCAATTCACTTATTGATGTTATCAATCTGGCTCCGAACCTGGAGTATTTGGTCGCATCGATACAAGTTTTATTCCGTGTGGGCGCGGTAGAGCATGCTATTACTTTGATAGAAAGTAACTTTTCGTTATTGGTTGATGTGCCTGTTGTCTTCAAGATTTTATTACTTACCTGTATTCTCGAAGAGAACTATGAGTACGCATTCCTTCTTGTTAAGAAGATGTCTGAAAATTCGTACTTAATCGGCGAAGATCCACTGGCATTGCTGATGATAGTTACGACCGTATTTAAAAATGGTGGTTATCCAAATAGTTATATTGATTTCACATCTCTCATTTCAGAAAAAATTCAATTACCTTATGAGAGTTATAAATGGCTACTACATAAAGACAACAAGAATGATAAGCCTACGGTTTTGGTTTCCTGTGATGTAAAATATTACCATCAGCATGCCATTTATTTGTTATATTCATTATATGAAACAAATAAAGATAGCTTGAATGTTCACATCCATGTTTATGATATCGATGATGAAACATTTAATGACATTAAGGAGAAAAAACGGCAATTCCCAGAGCTGAATATTTCTTGCTCAATGGAGGTCGTTGGGAATGTCCCTGGGGTAAATGTTCACTATGCATCGAGACGGTTTATTTTTGCCAGCTATTTGTTATCTATAAACGAAGGACCATTATTGATTCTGGATGCGGATTGTCTGGTGAGGAAGAACTGGAGCTTAATCGAGCATTCTATTGATTTATCAGGTGATATACTGATTACGAAAGATGATAACTCCCCATTCTGGGAGAAAGTATTCGCAGGCTTTGTCTATCTTAAAGGTGGGGAGCTGTCAACAGCGTTTATTGATAAAGCTGCACGCTTTATCTGGGATAATCTGAACAAAAATAACGTTGTTTGGTTTTTGGATCAGGTCGCGCTTTCTGCCGCAGTGGATGAGATACCCGCTATGCATGATATTTCAAGGATAGACTCGACCTCGGCATGTGACGTCAATCACAGAGAAAACTCATTCGCCTGGGTGGTGACGACTATCAAGGATGCACAAAACCGCTATTCGGAATATAAAGATTATCTTGTTGAAAAATATGGCAATAAGCTTAATAGCTAAAATTGACTGAGCAGTAGGAATAAGGTGCCAATGGGATGGTGCCTTATTCCTCAGCCATATTTTATTATGCTGATTATCCGATACGGCGGTTTATCAGCGTAAGCATCTGCAAACAGGCTGATTCTCTTCCGTCGTCATGACTATTATTGTATTAATAGTTTCTTGCATTATCAGTCAATAACTGTACATCACAAAAATGGCTGACTCTGACCGAGGGAAGGTACCCACCTTACGCTATAGCGGCTACAATATTCAGAAATGGGAATCCGGTTGCATATCTGAAAAAAGCCTTTTTTCTACACCTATTCTGCCGATTGCCATAGTATGCTAAACGCATAATGTTGCTGAGCACCTTAATTTTATAGGTATTTATCACTGTGAGCGAACTGTATACCGCTGAAGGCACAATGGATAAAAATTCATTATGGAAGCGCTATGTTCCCCTGGTGCGCCATGAAGCCTTACGCTTACAGGTTCGTCTTCCGGCAAGCGTCGAGCTCGATGATCTCCTGCAAGCGGGGGGCATTGGGCTGCTCAGTGCCGTAGAACGTTATGATTCGTTGCAGGGCACGGCATTCACCACCTATGCCGTGCAACGTATTCGTGGCGCGATGCTGGATGAGCTGCGCAGCCGGGACTGGGCGCCGCGCAGTGTCAGGCGTAACGCCCGGGAAGTCGCTCAGGCAATGCAACAGGCTGAACAGTCACTCGGCCGGGCTCCTACCGAACAGGAAGTAGCCCAAACCCTGAATATCTCGCTGGAGGAGTATCGCCAGATTCTTCTGGATACCAACAATAGCCAGTTGTTTTCTTACGATGAGTGGCGGGAAGAGCATGGGGATAGCGCTGAGGCGTTACTGGAAGGAAATGAAGAAGCCAATCCGTTAAATCAACTGATGGACGTGAATTTACGCCAGCGAGTGATGGACGCGATTGAGAGCCTACCAGAGCGAGAGAAAATGGTGTTGACCCTCTATTACCAGGAAGAACTGAACCTAAAGGAGATTGGGGCGGTTCTGGAAGTCGGGGAGTCGCGCGTTAGTCAGTTGCATAGCCAGGCGATAAAGCGTCTGCGTGCGAAATTAATGAGTGACGTTTAATTTTGGAGCGCGCAGATATGTAGTTGTACCCACACTACTGTCAGGAATGGACTCATGCCTCAAGCAACCAGGAAGAAGCAGCTTCTGAGCCGTTATTTGAAAGACTTCAAACACAGGCAAACACACTGCGCCAATTGTGCCAAGGAACTGGATCGTGTTTCGCTGGTATTTCGCGATCAGCTCATCAATAAAAAGTCGATAGCCATGATGGATCGGCTGATTGACAACACTATCTGGGAATCTGTGCAGGAAGAACTCATCCCCTTATGTCGTTTCTGCAGTGAAGTTTCCTGCAATACACACGCCAATTATTTCGATATCAAAGCGTTCACGCAGTATCTGATCGAACAGACTGAGGTGCGCCACAGCACGATGCGGGAATATGTCATCCGCTTGCGGCGTCTTGATGAATTGCTGCTGTCGAAGAATTACCCGCAGGAGAGCTTCTCCTCGGATGGCAATATTCAACAGCGTATTTGCGATTATTTGCCTGATATCGAGCAGAATACATACCGCAGCGCTCTGCGGAAGTACGATCAATATCTGCACTGGCAGAAGCATTACTAACCTTCGCATTCCTCCGCTGACCGGCGGAGGAAATCCAGCTCATAGTTTTATGTTATGGTGATGTGAAAATACTTGCCATACCGGGGCAAAATATAGCACTGTCATCTTAATGACATCTGTGGGCGGTAATTTCATCCTCAGATGTCAGGTGCCTGATACGGTCAATCATTATTCACCCGAATAGTTATTGTCACAGTGAGGAGCGCGAATGGTAGAGTCCTTCCCTGGACGGAATAGTCAGCAAATTCGCCCGTATTTACCGCTTCATCGATGCGGAGGATCTCCCTCCCGCTTCATTTTCTCACTGTCCCCTGGTTGTTGCGATATGGTCCCTGGAGTGATTCCCGCTCCATTCTTCAAAGCCGATGCCGAACGCGCCGTCATGCCACTAAAGGCGACAGCGCCAACTTCGCATCGGCTTTTTTCATTCCACCTGCGTTACGGCTTAATAAGGAAGCCAAACCTCATTTGTGAACAAAACACCGTCGGCCCTGGGTCGTACGGTCAGTGAAACAAACTGTAAGGTGCCACTATGGGAAGACAAAAAGCAGTGATCAAAGCGCGTCGTGAAGCCAAACGTGTTATCAGACGCGAATCGCGCAGTCATCGTCAGCGTGAAGAAGATTCGGTCACTTCTCTGGTTCAGTTGGGCGGCATTGAAGCTATCGGTATGGCGCGTGAAAGCCGCGACAACTCAGTGATTGAGGCCCGAACCCCAGCTCAGGAACACTACTTGTCTGCAATAGAAAATAAACAGTTAATCTTTGCCACCGGTGAGGCGGGTTGTGGCAAAACGTTTCTCAGTGCGGCCAAAGCGGCCGAAGCACTGCTTCATAAAGAGGTTGAACGTATTATTGTTACGCGGCCGGTATTGCAGGCGGAGGAAGATCTCGGCTTCCTGCCGGGCGACATCGCGGAGAAATTCGCGCCTTATTTTCGGCCGGTGTATGACGTGTTGCAACGTCGGCTCGGCTCTTCCTTCTTGCAGTACTGCCTGCGGCCGGAAATTGCCAAGGTGGAGATCTCTCCATTCGCCTATATGCGCGGACGGACGTTCGAAAACGCAGTAGTGATTTTGGACGAAGCGCAGAACGTTACCGTCAATCAGATGAAGATGTTCCTGACGCGTCTGGGCGAGAATGTCACGGTGATTGTCAATGGTGATATTACGCAGTGTGACTTGCCTGCCGGCGTGAAATCGGGCCTGCGCGATGCGCTGGAGCGATTTACGGAAGATGGTATGGTGGGCATTGTCACCTTTGGCAAAGAGGACTGCGTCCGCTCCGAGCTGTGCCAGCGTACGCTGGTGGCGTATTCCTGAGCGGTTTTCCCAAATAGCAACAGGGCTGCTTTCGCAGCCCTGTTTTCAGAGAGAATGATGCTATTTTTGATTATTGACGTATAAGTGGGATAGCATCTCTTGTTTGATATTTTTGTGCGTCGATTAGTTTTTAGGGGTTAAAAGCAAAAAGCGCATCAGGCAAGGTCTCGCCTCAGATGTTAGCAATAAGCGGTTGTCATCAGTAAAATCGCGTAGGATATCCAGATGAACGGTGGGACGTTCGACACGATCCAATACATTGATATTGAAATATTGATCAAGAATATGTAGCAGCTCTCGATACTTACCGAGAAAACCGTCTATCCAGTTGTGAATTTCAATAATAATTGTTGCGCCTTGTATTTTTTCTATGAATGCCTCATTTAACACATCAAATTCAGCACCTTCAATATCAATCAGCATCAGAGCTTTATGGAAATCAACATGTTGAATCAGTGACAAGTTATTTGAATTGGCTTCTCCGAATATCTGCAGTTCTCCGACCGCACCATTCCTGCGCCAATTTTCTGCAATGACTTCTTGCCCATGTTTGTTCTGCTCAAAGCAGATAGCATGGCGTACTTTTTTGCTCAAAAGCATTCCACAGGCATAGTAGCCATCCGCTGCCCCAATATCGATAAATGTATCAAATTGGTTGGATTCGGTATGGCAGATAAAATCCAGGATTTCCTTCTCATAAAGGCCAAGCAGCATTGACCCTAAATCCGATTTTCCCCACCAGGTATCCTGGGTTAGTAATAAATTTTTAAAGGGGCCGAAAGCTACTTTTCCCTGGAGTCGTTGAAAAAGCTCCAGCGAGACGCGTTGACGCCGTTGATGCACATTTTCAGTGCGCCACATCAATTTATCTTCTTCCGTAGCATTTTTTTGTCTTTCCAGCATTGGCGCGAAATAAATCTCTTCATTTTCAATAAAATGCTGAATATTCACTGATTTATGCCTCTTAGGGTTAACATGATCTTTTGTAAAGTGCAGAACTTGGCCCCTATCATACTTGTCTCCGATAGTGACCCGGAATCCTTAAAACTGACGATACCGTCTTTACTCCGGGTATGCTATTAATATTTGAAACTATATATCAATCAGCTAGTTGGAATCATGAGCTGTATAAATATTGGCTCACACAGTACGCTGAATGGTTATTGCATAATAGCGCTGCGCTTGTCTTTGTCTTTTCGCCCCGATACTGATGTTCAGCGTCCTTATGTCTCATTTAGTCATACTATTGATTCATAATATGAGGCTGCTCGCCGTTACAAAAGATATCAACGTCAAGGATATAAGAGTCAGTACGCCCAGTCGCTCGGATACTTCGGCAACGGAATAGCCGCGCTCCGTGATTTGACGGACGGCCTCTTCCTTAAATTCAGGTGTAAATCGTGGTGTGCCCATATGCTCCTCCTATGCTCAAACTATAGGGCAGGTTCGTCTACCGGTGTGGGGGCAGTCCAGTATAAGGAATGTGTAAGACAAATGTGGAGCGTCGCACGCATTATTGCTTTGTTAGTGGTGTCATATATTGTTGAAGGTGTTGTGTGATAGCCGCTGTTGGCGATAGCACATAAATTAGAGAAGGTGACGCTTGCCGGTTATTGCTGAGTGACTGAGCTCGTATGATGAGCAGACCCAGAAAATTGGTGAATCATGTTTAACATGGCGGCACGAGCTCTGAAAATGGACGAGAATGGTGCGTTCGCGACCTCCGGTTGTTAATAGCATGGGTCTGTCAATGCACTAAGGGCTGCGAAAGCAGCCCTGTTGTTAGGTGCGAAACCGATCAGTGATGGCCGAGGCGTAATGGCTGTATGTCGTTCATGGCATACGAGTCGGTAAAATGGCCGTTCCCCTGCAGTTTGAAGGCCTCCACCGACTGGCGCAATTTGGTTGCCTGCTCGTTGAGTGAGTCCGCTGCGGATGAGGCTTGCTCCACCATGGCGGCATTCTGCTGTGTAACCGCCTCCATCTGGTTGATGGCGGTGTTAATCTGGGATATGCCGCGACTTTGTTCTTCCGACGCCAGCGACACTTCATTGACCAGGCTGGACACGTTCTGAATTACGCCTTTCACGTTATTGATGGAATCACGGACTTCGTCAGCCTGCACCGCACCATGCTGTACGGCGGCAATCGCACTGTCGATCAGCGTCTTGATCTCTTTGGCGGCGGATGAGGAACGCTGGGACAGCGTGCGGACCTCGCCGGCCACCACCGCGAAACCACGCCCATGTTCGCCTGCCCGTGCGGCTTCCACAGCGGCATTCAGCGCCAGGATATTGGTCTGGAAGGCGATACCCTCAATGAGGTTGGTGATATCGGCTACTTTTGCGGACCCGTTGGCGATCTCTTCCATCGCGTGCATCATACGCTGCACCGCTTCATCGCCATGTTGGACCGCGACGCTCGCTTGCTGGCCCAGCCGATTGGCCTGGGCGGTATTGTCGACATTACTTTCGATGGTGGATGAGATTTCATGCATGCTGGCGGCGGTCTGCGCCAGCGAAGAGGCCTGTTCTTCCGTTCTGGCGGAAAGGTCTTCGTTGGCGGCGGCGATTTCACCGGATGCCGTTGAAACGCTTTCACTGGCGGAACGCACGTTAGCCAGAACGGTGGCGAACCGCTGAATCAGGTTGTTAAAGGCGCTGGCGGTCTGGCCGATTTCATCGTTCTTTCTGGTGTCGGCCTGCAGGGTTAAATCCAGATTTTCACTAACGGTGAGCAGTGTCTGACGCAGGGCGTTCAGGCTGGCGCGCACATAGCTGATAATCACCGTGGACAAGGTGCCGGCGGCGAGCAGGGCAACCACAATCAACCCGACCAGCCCGAAGAACGCCTGTTTGAAACTGGTGGTATTTTGCTCCTGCAGTCCGCCGGCCAGACCGACGTTGTAGTTGTACTGATCCTGAAAGCCTTTTACCAGTTTCTCCTGAGCCAGCGTGACATAGCCCTGAGAGGCAAAGGCCTTCTCTGCGGCCTGAGTATCGGTTTGGGACTGCTGAAACAGCTTATCTTTAGCGGCACGGAAGTCGCTCAGATATTGCAGATTATCATTAGCCATCTGCGCATCTTTGTTGTCAGAGACCAGATCCTTTTTATACGTGGCATTCAGTTTTTCAACGCTGCTCAGCGAGTCATCAAGCGCTCGTTTTAAGGTATTGCGCTGTTGCTCTTCCCGGGTAAGAAAAATAAGCGCCAGATCGCTACGTGCATCGTTTAATGCATTATTCGATTTCACCAAATTATCAAGGCTGGGTAATGTGTTAGTCATCACATATTCCAGACGATCTTTTGACTGGCTAAGTGAATGAAGACCGAAACCACCTACGCTAATCAGCGCCAGGGAAAATATACTGATTGCGATAGCTAATTTTTTCACAATGGTCATGTTGAAATGCTCCGCCAAAAATGAGGATGGAGGTAAAAAAGTATAATTATCTTACCGCGCTGAATTTATTTTATTTAGATTAAGTGAACATTAATGACAATAAAAAATCGATTTTTATTTAGGTTTCAATGGAAAATATAAGCTGGATGATTAATAGTTTGATTTGTTCTTTTGCTCTTATATCAATAAGTTGTTTAATGTTGGGGTAATATGATTGCAGTATTCTAAGGAGGGCAGTGTTAAAGAAAATGCATGGAACGGATTGTCATGTAAAGGAAAGTTAATATTTTCTGCTTTTAACAAATGGTTTTCTTTTCTGTGAACATCTACCATTGCGATGCTGTCTGGCAACGGGCCATCTTGTCGACTTCGGCATGGATTCTCGTCGAGCCCGAACGCGGGTAAAAACTCAGACATGGTTTGGGAAGGGAAGTCGGTTCGGTTGGGATAGATTTGCGCGCAGCGCTCGCCATACTGGTCGTCTACGGCGGTCCAAAACGGCGGGCCGTTTTGTCGAATCCTGTCGCGGGTTCTCATCCGTCCCATCAGCGGTTAAAAAACAAAAACCCCAGACGCAAGTCTGGGGTTTTTGTTTTTAATCTGGCGGTGAGGGAGGGATTCGAACCCTCGATACGTTTTCACGTATACACACTTTCCAGGCGTGCTCCTTCAGCCACTCGGACACCTCACCGGATCGTCGCCGTCAGGGGCAACGGGGCGCTACTATAGGGAGTCACCCTGTTATGGTCAAGCAGTATTTCAGGCTTTTGAAACGTCTGGCTAACTGTTGTTCGACCTGAACGGAAGCACGCCAAATAACCGATAAAAAAAGACCACCGCCGGGGCGGTGGTCAGAATAACGCTACCCGGCGGAATTAGTTCAGCAGGGATTTGATGTAGCTGGTCAGTTCAGCGTTGGTGCTGTTAGCGAAGAAATATTCCTGGAATTTCGGACCGGCAATAGCGCCTTTGACCAGATCCTGATCCAGACCTTTCAGAATGGTGATCAGGTCGCGGTAGGTCACCTCTTTAACGGCATCCAGGATTTTCTTGTTACGCTGCTGCGGAACTACGCGATCGCTCGGGTAGCCGCGGCCGCCTTCTTCTTTGAACAACTGAGTGAACAGGTTTTCCAGGTTCAGCTCGGCGCCCCAGCCAAAGCCTTTGGCGTAAGGCAGAGAAACCGCGTTACCGTTGTTGATCTGGGAGAACAGGTAAGCGTCAGACGGGTCAACAACCAGACCACAGATCACACCCGGGAAAGAGTTACAGGCCAGCATGGCGCCCTGACCGGTACCACAACCCGTGACCACGAAATCAGCGGCACCGGAGTTCAGCAGGATGGCAGCCAGGATACCGTTCTGGATGTAGGTCAGCTGTGCAGCATCTTCAACAGCATATTGACCGTAGTTGTATACGGTGTGACCCTGCGGCTCAACGGCTTTGGACAGGGCTGCGGCGATAATCGCGTTCTTTGCGGCCTGGCTGTTCTCGTTAATCAGTGCAATTTTCATGTTCGTTCCTTTATATGTGCGGACAACTACATTTTTTAAAACACTATTTCATTTCGATGGCCCAGTATACCTTGCTCGCCAGAAACCGCAAACCACCAGAAACCGGAATTGATCGCAAAAACGTGAGCTGATCGATCTCTCGCGGTTGTCGTCGTTCCTGCGATTTGTGGGGCGGATTTATTTTTGATTGATCGTTCAATTAAAAAAAGTTTCAATGAACCCTTGATAGCCAGACAACAATTCGGCTGACGCAGCCGTAATACGTCCGCCGCAGGAGGTGTTTATGCCCAAAGTCGGGATGCAACCGATCAGGCGACAGCAATTGATCGACGCCACATTGATGGCGATTGACGAAGTGGGACTGCATGAGGCGTCCATTGCGCAGATTGCCCGACGAGCGGGCGTTTCTAACGGCATCATCAGCCACTATTTTCAGGACAAGAATGGCCTGCTTGACGCCACCATGCGTTACCTGTTGCGTCTGCTGGGCACCGCCGTCAGAACGCGTCTGGCCGCGCTGACGTCAGACGACCCCAGGTTACGGTTACAGGCGATGGTGGCAGGGAATTTCGATGCGAGCCAAACCAGCGCCGCAGCGATGAAAACCTGGCTGGCCTTTTGGGCCAGCAGCATGCATTCCCCCAACCTTTACCGACTGCAACGCGTCAGCAGCCGCCGGCTTTATTCCAACCTGTGCGTCGAATTTCGTCGCTGTTTACCGCGTGAAGAGGCGCGCCGCGCGGCAAGAGGCCTGGCGGGATTGATTGACGGATTGTGGCTGCGCAGCGCGCTGAACGACAAGGAGGGGAATCGGGAGGAGTCTCTGGCGGTTGCCTGCCACTTTATCGACTGTCTACTGAGGACAGCGCTCTGCGCCACACCTGAACAGGAGAACTGATCATGTCACGTTATGGTTTACAGCCGCTGTTTATCCGCGGCGAACGGGTCAACAGCGACGGTAACGACAGCTTTCCTGCCGTTAATCCGGCGACGGGCGAAGTCATCGCCCAGCTACAGGAAGCCACGGTCGGCGATATCGAGCGGGCGGTCGCGTCTGCGCAGCATGGGCAACGCGTATGGGCTGCGATGACGGCGATACAACGGGCGCGGGTGTTGCAGCGCGCCGTGGCGATACTTCGCGAACGCAATGACGAGCTGGCATTGATGGAAACCCATGATACCGGCAAACCGTTGGCGGAAACCCGAACGGTGGACATCGCCACTGGGGCTGATGTGCTGGAGTATTACGCCGGGCTGGCGCCATCGCTGGAAGGGCAGCAGATCCCGCTGCGCGATCTGTCCTTTGCCTATACCCGGCGAGAGCCGTTGGGCGTGGTGGCGGCGATTGGCGCCTGGAATTACCCGATTCAGATTGCGCTCTGGAAATCCGCCCCTGCGCTGGCGGCGGGCAACGCCATGATCTTTAAACCCAGCGAACTGACCTCGCTGACAACCTTGCAACTGGCGGAGATCTATCATGAGGCGGGGCTGCCGGCGGGCGTATTCAATGTACTGACAGGTAGCGGCAAGCGCGTTGGTCAGGCGCTGACGCGTCATCCTGGCATCGCCAAAGTGTCTTTTACCGGCGGTGTGGTGAGCGGCAAAACGGTGATGGCGAATGCCGCTGAGTCCAGCCTTAAAGCGGTGACGATGGAACTGGGCGGTAAATCGCCGCTGATTATTTTTGATGACGCCGATTTGGATCGGGCCGCCGATATCGCCATGGCGGCCAACTTTTTCAGTAGCGGCCAGGTGTGTACCAATGGTACGCGGGTATTTATCCCGGCTGCGCTGAAGCGGGCTTTTGAGCACAAAATTCTTGAGCGCGTGGCTCGTATCCGCATGGGCGACCCGACCGACCTAACGGTGAATTTTGGTCCGCTGGTGAGCGTTGCCCACCGGGAGTCAGTGCTGCGTTACATCGAACTCGGCAAGACACAAGGCGCCAGATTGTTGACCGGAGGCGATGTGCCTGAAGGCGACGCATTCGCTCGCGGCGCCTGGGTGGCTCCCACGGTATTCACCGATTGCCGGGATGACATGACCATCGTGCGCGAAGAGATTTTCGGGCCGGTGATGAGCATCCTCACATACGGCGATGAAGAAGAGGTGATTCGGCGCGCCAACGCTACCGATTATGGATTGGCGGCTGGCGTGGTGACGCGCGATATCAGCCGGGCGCATCGGGTTATCCATCAGTTGCAGGCCGGAATCGGCTGGATCAACACCTGGGGCGAATCGCCGGCGCAGATGCCGGTCGGCGGTTACAAGCACTCGGGCATCGGACGTGAAAACGGCATCGTCACGTTGCAAAGTTACACCCAAACCAAATCCATTCAGGTCGAACTGGGAGATTTCAATCCGATTTTTTAATGCTGACGGAGAATGACATGGATTATGACTACATCATTATTGGCGCCGGCTCTGCCGGCAACGTGCTGGCCGCCCGGCTGACGGAAGACCCGGATGTCAGCGTTCTGCTGCTGGAGGCGGGCGGGCCGGACTACCGGCTGGATTTTCGAACTCAGATGCCGGCCGCACTGGCCTGGCCGTTACAGGGGAGGCGCTACAACTGGGCGTATGAAACCGATCCTGAGCCGTATATGGATAACCGGCGGATGGAGTGCGGGCGCGGTAAAGGATTGGGCGGATCGTCGCTGATCAACGGCATGTGCTACATCCGCGGCAACGCTATGGATTTTGAACACTGGGCGAGCTTGCCCGGCCTGGCAGACTGGCGCTATCGCGACTGCCTGCCGTATTTTCGCCTGGCGGAACGGCGCGATAGCGGCGCTGATGCATATCACGGCGATCAGGGACCGGTGTGTGTGACGACACCCAAAGCGGGAAACAACGAGCTTTTTCATGCGATGGTCGCCGCAGGCGTACAGGCGGGTTATCCGCGTACGGATGACCTGAACGGCTATCAGCAGGAAGGGTTTGGCCCCATGGATCGCACGGTAACCCCCGACGGACGCCGGGCCAGCACCGCCCGCGGTTATCTGGACATGGCGCGGGGGCGAGCGAATCTGACCATCGTGACCCATGCGCTGACCGATCGCCTCCTGTTCGACGGCAAGCGGGCGACCGGCGTCAGCTATCTGCGTGGCGACAGCAATCAGCCGCAGCAGGTTTTCGCCCGGCGTGAAGTCCTGCTGTGCGCGGGAGCGATTGCATCGCCGCAGATATTGCAGCGCTCCGGCGTCGGCCCGGCGGATTTGTTGCGCAGTCTGGATATTCCGCTGGTGCAGCATTTGCCGGGTGTGGGGCAGAATCTGCAGGATCATCTGGAAATGTATCTGCAGTACCGCTGTAAACAGCCGGTTTCGCTTTATCCGGCGCTGAAGTGGATCAATCAGCCGAAGATTGGCGCCGAATGGTTGTTTTTCGGTACCGGTATCGGCGCCAGCAATCAGTTTGAAGCCGGTGGGTTTATTCGCAGCAGCGAAGCATTTGACTGGCCTAACCTGCAATTCCACTTTTTACCGGTGGCGATCAATTACAACGGCTCTCAGGCCGTGCGTGAACACGGTTTTCAGGCGCATGTCGGGTCGATGCGTTCGCCAAGCCGCGGCCGTGTCCATCTGCGATCCGGCGATCCGCGTCAACACCCGAGTATTCTGTTCAACTATATGTCGACTGAACAGGACTGGCAGGAGTTTCGCGCGGCGATTCGCATTACCCGGGAAATCATATCGCAGCCGGCGTTGGATCGTTATCGGGGGGCAGAAATCAGTCCGGGGCCGCAGGCGCAGAGTGACAACGAGCTGGATGCGTTTATTCGCCGGCAGGCGGAAACCGCCTACCATCCTTGCGGTTCCTGCAAGATGGGGCAGGATGCGATGGCGGTGGTGGACGGTCAGGGGCAGGTGCACGGGCTTTCCGGATTGCGGGTGGTGGATGCGTCGATCATGCCGCAGATTATTACCGGTAACCTCAACGCCACCACGATCATGATGGCGGAGAAAATCGCCGATCGGATTCGCGGACGTATGCCGTTACCACCCAGCGAGGCGGATTTTTATGTCGCGAGCTCCGTGTCGGCTCATCCGGAATGAACCCTCAACAGCAATATACGCCATGCGGCGCGTCGTCATACGGCGAGTAGCCGTGCAGGGAAATCGCAGATAAAAAACGGCGGTAAGAGAGTGTGTTGAAGGGAAGGGATAACCTGTGTCGGCATTGCCCTTTATAGCAAAACGCGGCGTTAGCGCCGCGTTTTATCTGCTGTCAGAAGGTGCTGGTATCTTTGAACAGACCCACTTTCAGGTCGGTTGCGGTGTAGATGAGACGACCGTCGACCAGAACTTCACCATCTGCGATGCCCATGATCAGCTTACGGTTGATAACGCGTTTAAAGTGAATGCGATAAGTCACTTTTTTCGCCTCCGGCAGTACCTGACCGGTGAATTTCACTTCGCCCACGCCCAGTGCGCGGCCTTTTCCTTCGCCGCCCAGCCAGCCGAGATAGAAGCCTACCAACTGCCACATGGCATCCAGACCCAGGCAGCCTGGCATCACCGGATCGCCGATGAAGTGGCAACCGAAGAACCACAGATCCGGACGGATATCCAGTTCTGCTTCCACATAGCCTTTTCCATGCAGACCGCCTTCTTCGGTCATCGAGATGACACGATCCATCATCAGCATGTTGCCGGCCGGCAGTTGTGGTCCCTGCGGACCAAACAGTTCACCGCGTCCGCTGGCGAAAAGGTCTTCTTTGGAATAGGAATCGCGTTTGTCTACCATGTTTCTATAAGCCCTGTTTTTGTGGAGCACGCAGGTTAGCGTACAGATGTACGCTGAGCAAGTCTGTTGCTTCTGGACCAACCAGTTTCCTCAACGGAAAAACCACGGGAAGCGGCGGCGTTCCGGAGGCGCCAACTGCGCGATCCGCTCGCGGATCGCCGCCAGCAGACTGGGCTGCCGATCGTCATCATACGGCATCTGGGTCAACAGCATCAGCGCTTCGGCCACCGAATCCACGATGTAGATATGGAATTGCCCTTCACGCACGGCGTCGACCACTTCCGGCTGCAGACACAGATGACGCTGATTGGTCGCTGGAATAATTACGCCCTGTTTGCCGGTCAAACCACGACGCTGGCATACTTCGAAAAAGCCTTCGATTTTTTCGTTGACGCCGCCGATCGGTTGCACATGCCCAAACTGATCGACAGAGCCGGTGACGGCCAACTGTTGATTGATGGGGAGCAGCGACAGGGCGCTGACCAGCGCGCTGAGCTCAGCCAGCGAGGCGCTGTCGCCATCGACTTCACTGTAGGACTGTTCAAACACGATCGATGCGGAAAACGGCAACTGCTGTTCCAGTTCCAGTTCGGAAATCAGGAATGCCTGCATAATCATCATGCCTTTGGCGTGCAGGTTGCCGCCCAGCTCAGCCTTGCGCTCGACGTCGGTCAGCTCGCCGTCGCCCGGGTGCACCACGCAACTGATGCGGGTCGGTTCGCCAAACATCAGCGGATAACCGGGATACTCCAGCACTGATAACCCATTAACCTGACCGATCATGTCGCCTTCGGTTTCGATCAGGATCTGACCAAGCTCGATTTCGTCCTGCATACGTTCGGACAGGTAACCTTCACGCCAACGACGCGCGGTAACGGCATCAATAATAGCCTGCCCGGTGATGTCTTCCTGACGGGCATAGAGCGCGGCGTGTTTGAGCTGATGGAGCAGCCACTGCGGGCACAAGGGGACATTACCCTGATCGCCGCTATAGCGCACCGCCAGCGTAAACAGTTCCGGCCAGGCATCGGCGGCCAGCAGCGGCAACTGGTTTTCCAGGCATAACGCATTGATGTAGGAACACCAGTGCACCATGTCTTCGGGTTCGATCAGCTGCAACTGTGATTCAAATTCGCCATAAATCGCCAGTTCGCCCAGCTCCGGCTCCATCTCATGGATATCGCCCAGGCTTTCACGATCGCCAAGCACGATCAGACGCAAATCGACCGGCATCGGCGGAATCTCTACCGGCAAGGGCCGCCGTTCGTCGGGAGACAGCCAGTGGTACTGACCGTCAATGATGATCTGCTTGAGCCGCAGCCACATCAGCGGCTGCGCCAGTAATGTTCGGGCGGACAGAATTAGCGTACCGCCGTTGACGCGATGGAGCAGGCCGGGCTGCAGGCTGATATCGTCTTTGTACACCCGCACACAGCCAAACAGCTGTTCCGGCTCGATCCACTCCTGATAGCCGCAGCGCAGGGTGGCCGCAAAATTGTCATCCGGATATTGGGCTGGCTGGATACTGATTTGACGACCGTCGATCTGATAACGGTTACCATGCAGCGTTTCCGATTGTCGGGCCGGTAGATGAGCGATGGCATTGGCAATCAGTGCCAGATAAGCGTTGTTCTCCTGCGCCTTCAATAGCATGAATCGGGAAGGCGAGCGGGGATGGCAGAAAATCGTCAGCGCATCGGCCAGGCGCGGCTGTACCGCTGAGAACTCGGCGGGGGCAAGTTGGGCTGCCTGGGAGAATAATGTCTGATATGGCGTATGATCGGGCAGCAGTTGCTGCCATTCGAGTCGGTTACTGGTCAAAGTATCTGCTGTAATCGTTTAAAGGAAAACCGTAATTATACAAGAATTCTTGGGGCTGCATATGCACTGAGTCCGGAGATGCGAACAAGAGAACATCCACAGGCGAATTTTTGGACGAAAAATAGTCAGCAAGGCATTGCCTGAAACGGGAATATCGGGCAACAATGGGGACAAGTTCAGGCACGTTACACGGTCACTAAAGAATAATGTATGAAATATCAACAACTAAAAAATCTTGAGTGCGGCTGGAAGTGGAAGTACCTGGTCAAAAAACATCGCGAAGGCGAGCCAGTCACGCGCTTTATCGAGCAAAGCGCGGCCGATGAAGCCGTAGATCGATTGCTGAAAATGGAAAGCCAGCCAGTACTGGTGCTGGAGTGGATTGCGCAGTGCATGAATCCGGCGCTGGAAAACCGCATGAAACAGACGATCCGCGCCCGGCGCAAACGGCACTTCAACGCCGAGCACCAGCATACCCGCAAGAAATCCATCGATCTTGAATATCTGGTCTGGCAGCGTCTGGCGGCGCTGGCGCAGCGCCGCGGCGTTACCCTGTCGGAGACGATCGTGCAGTTGATCGAAGACGCGGAGCATAAAGAGAAATATGCCAGCCAGATGTCGCTGCTCAGGCAGGATCTGCAAGCGATGCTGAACCAGCCGCCGGAAAACGAATAGTCTGATTAATGTATGCCAGCGATAGAAAACGGTCTGACTGTTAAAACAGAACAGACATCAGCGCTGGCGAATCCTCATTTTCCGTACGACCCGCATTTTGAACCGGGCAGCAAATATCATGTCTGCTAATTCATTAAGTGATAATAATTAAAAAAATGAAAAAACGATCACCACTGGAAAACTTAATGGCCAGGTGACGCCGATTAATATTGAGGCCAGAAAGCGCATGGTCAGAGAATTATCTTTGCTCATAAAAAAAGTAAATAGCATCGAGACCGAAAGGCCCAGGAAATAGAGGGTTCTGATCATTTCCCACAGGTGATGGTGTGACACATTTACTTCCTTATGGTTACAGGGGCGCGTATTCTATGCTGTTAAAACTTTTCGATCAATCGATTAACCTGCCTGATGCCCGGATGCGCCCGCGGATGGACAACCCCCGCTACGCGGCCGCTGGCGGGGCGCTTTGGTTCTCGCCCACGCGGCGGCGAATCGCTATCTGTCGGCTGATGCGTCGGTAAAATGTTAACAACGTGGTATCGCGTTGTTGGCGCCATCGGTCAGCCGTGCATTCGTTGTAATAATATTACGCGCAGTCTCTATTTATTTTTGACGGACGTGTCAAAGAATACAGATCCGGAAGAATCCGAACCTCAATTGATAATTTTTTCAGCGGCTATTTATTTACAGGTGGAACGGATAGCTGAAAATGTTAAATCTATCCGGCGCAGACAGCCGATATGACAAAGATAAAACGCCGGATGAAAAATGTGAGATAAAACTGCGATCTATATCACATCAAAAGTATGCTTGTTTTATATTTTTTTGTGGTTTTCATGACATTTATATTAATTTTTTGTTTCAGTATGGACTTTATCAGGAGACTGGCATAGTTTGAGATTTTCTCCTGCCATAAAGGTAATGAAATGAGTGAGATATCAAGTCTGTCACTGAAAATCCCGTTGGATCTGAAAGAAAAGATCAAAGCGGCTGCGCTGGAAAACGAGGTCTCGATCAGTGCTGAGGTCAGTGCTCGTTTGCTGAAAAGTTTTGATATCGAAGACCATGCCCATGACGCTGATGAGGCAGAGATCGTTGATAGTCAGAATACGGAAGAGATCGTGGAGCAACCGCTGACGGCGAAGGAAATCAAAAAACTTCGTCAACTGCTGAAAGGCAAAGGCACTTCCAGGAAGAAGTAATTCCGGCTTTCGCATGCTGTATCCATCGCAGGGATACAGCATTTATCCCACCTTCATGCTGTTCTTCCTCATTTCCCCATTTTTTCTTTTGGCTCGCGTATAGCGGACGTCAGGGGGCGAAAGCGCCTGTGGCAACGTGGATGATATCTGTACGTGACAAAGCGCGGGCGACGATTTCAGATAATCTGGCGGAACTCTTACGGCATTCTACTTACTTAACCTCAAAGGGACGGTAAATGGAGAGAACGTGGCAATTCCCGGTCGATAATCGTTAAAAACCGGGTAAGAATCATCGAGCGTAATAGCGAGGAATAAGCATTAATCAGGTAAGACTAAAGGTATCTGAATGAAATAAGATTCACTTTTCTGTTAGAGAATTACCCTGAAAGCGTAAATATTCGACTGGCTTTCCCAAAATTTGTCGAGCATTTTTCTGTTCTATCGTAGACTGACGCCAATTTCAGAAGAAAAATTTTGGGTGTAATGATATTTCTTGGATGGAAAGTCACGTGAGTTATCGCGTGACGAGGTAGAAATTTCTGTAAGATTTTTTTTGTATTAACAACAACGCACTTATCATTCCTTTTATAATGTGAAACAATCCGCTATCAGCGTGGTCTTAGACAAGGTGATTGCGCTGATAATGGGGATGGCAGGATGCCGCATCCGATTATTGTTAATCAATAGCCGGAATAAATAACCGTGCCGCGGTTTAGGTTTTGGCCTGAACCGTGGCATGGTTACTTCACCTGCTGATTCATGGCGGGAATTGATGATCACGGAGGATAAAATGATTCCCAGGACTGGAATAACACGTTGGCGTGTTCATTGCGCCGACTGGATTGGTTCGACTTTCACCCATACCGGGTTCCATCATTCAGACTCTACTGCATGGCGTGCAGGTAAGAGCTCTGTGCTGTTACCTCACCCCGTTTCTCTGCTGTCCGAGCAGCGATGGCTTGCCGATGGTTCATCTTGCAATGGAATGACTTTCTTAAGGTATGGAGCCTGGTAAATATAAATTATTTGCCACTTGATTTTTAATTGGATTGTAACCGAAAGGATTTTATTAAAGGGGCTTGCAATGAATTTTTCTAATTTAAAAATAGGCTATAGACTGGCAATCGGATTTTCATTTCTTATCATCATGCTACTGATCGCAGGGGCGGTGGCATTAAGTAATCTGAGCGATTTTAACCGTAAGATGGATTATACCGTTTCCGAACTTTATCCGATGACGGCAAAAGGAAATAAACTGATCGATGAGCTGAATAATGCCCTATTGGGACAGCAACTCATATTGATGCTGGATTCTAATGAGGATATTAAACGCAAGAATGAAGAAACCAAGGGACATTCTGCGGAGATTACGGCCTTGCTGGCCGATTTAAGCAAAAATGTCAAAGATGCTCGCTCAGCCAGTCTGCTAAGTGATATTCAACAGATTCGTAGTGAATATAGTGTATCGGGAAATAAGCTGATGGATCTGGCCAGCCGCGGCAATAAGCAAGACGCGGTGGCAGAATTGATTAATGTTTCTCTGACGTTGCAACAAAAATATAAGGACAAGGTAGCCGAGTTCATTGACTATCAGGATGATCTGATGATGAACGCGCGGGAAGCGGTGCAAAAGAGCTATACCGATATTCGCATGGTCTTGTGGCTGGTTTTTATTATTAGCATCGTAGCCGGAGGGCTGATCGCCTGGTGGATCACCCGTAGTGTGACGCAGCCGCTGCAGGAGGCGTTAACGCTGGCGGAAAAGGTCGCGAAAGGCGATTTGACTACCGAAGCCTCTGCCTGTGCGCAGGATGAAACCGGCAAGTTGTTGCATGCGCTGTATGAAATGAATGACAGCCTGCGTAACATTGTCAGTCAGGTGCGTGATGGCGCGGAAACCATTTCTTCCGCCGCATCGCAGATTGCCGCCGGCAATCAGGATCTGTCCGCCCGTACCGAAGAACAGGCCAGTTCTCTGGAACAGACCGCCGCATCGATTGAACAACTGACCGCCACCATCAAAAATACGGCGGCAAATACGGAGCATGCGGCTTCGCTGGCGGGGCAGGCTTCCGAGATTGTTCGCCAGAGCGGCGAAATGATGGCGGATGTCACGCGGGAAATGCGCGAAATCCGAAGCGGATCCCAGCGCATGGCGGAAATCATCGGCGTGATTGACAGTATCGCCTTCCAGACCAATATTCTGGCGTTGAATGCCGCGGTGGAAGCCGCCCGCGCCGGTGAGCAGGGAAGGGGATTCGCCGTTGTGGCTAGCGAAGTCCGGGCGCTGGCGCAGCGCAGCGCCAATTCGGCCAAGGAAATCAAGGAACTGATTGATAACTCGGTGCAGAAGGTGCAGGACGGCATGTCGCTGGTGGAAAATACGGAGCAGACGATGGGCGCAGTGATTGATAATGCGCACAACGCCGATGGCGTGATCACTGAAATCGCCAAAGCCAGTCTGGAGCAGAGCGAAGGCATCAACCAGATTAACCTGGCGATTGGGCAGATCGATACCACGACGCAGCAGAATGCGGCGCTGGTGGAAGAATCTGCAGCGGCGGCGCTTTCTCTGCAGGAACAGGCACAAACGCTGGCAAAAACCGTCAGTGTGTTCAAACTGAATAGCAACTGGTCCGACAAAGGAACGACGCGGCGGCAGCCGGGAGGAAAGGGGCTGGCGCTGGCCGGTTTGCCGGGCGCGAAAGACGCAACCGGATCTGATGCGCCGGAATGGGCGACCTTCTGATTCGTGATAATGTTGAATGAAAACCGCAGTCGATTATGACTGCGGTTTTTTTTACATCCGCCCGTGCTGACTGAACATGTGCGTTGGCCGATATAACATGCCGGCACGCGTCAGTCATACCGGCCTTCGGTGGTCAGTCGGAATGTTACGCCGTCTGACGTTGTCGCGACCAGCGCCAGATATCGACCAACAGGAACATGACCAGACTGATCCCCATCACCGGCAGGCTGACCGCCAGCGCACCCGCAATAACCAGCACCAGCAACCGAAGGCGGCCGTTCAGTTGCAGGAAGGCGGTCGTCAGTGTCTGCAGTGGGTTATAGGGGGAAGGATGCGCCGGCCGACGGCTCCACCACATCCGGTATCCCCAGACGATCAGAGAACAGAGCCCGAGGCCGAATGCCGACAGCAGCAGTTGATTGGCTAGTCCGAACAGTACCCCCATATGCGCGTCAATCCCCCAGCGTGTCAGTTTGGCTACTAGCGGATAGTCGGCAAAATTGACTTTGTCGATGACGCGGAACGTCATCGGGTCAATCGCTACGGCGTCAACCTGCGTGGGCCATGCCCGATCAATTTCGCTAACGGTCCACGCCCGCTGAACCCTGGATGCCGGGCGAATCTCTATTTTCCCGGCATCAATTCCCGCGGCTCTGGCGGCAGCCAGTACGCTATCAAACGTTTGCGGCGTGGTCTGGGAGACTGCCGGATGCATTGGCATCGACATCATGTCGTGTTCGGCATGCGCCGAGGGAGGAGAGGGCGGCGCCGTATCAAGGCGGGTATTGACTGACGGCGTTTGCCAGCCCATGACCGCACGAAGCTGGGCGACGTTGTCGCCGGCCCAACGCGACCAGGTCAGGCCGGTCGCTGAAAAGAATAGCAACCCGACCAGCAGTAACAGGCCGGTAACCGCGTGATTGCTGCGTAATCGCTGGCGTTGCCGGGCCGGACTCAGGCGCCCTGCGGCGGGGCGGTGATGCAGGCGAGGATGATTTTTGCGGGTCGAGATCCAGATATACAGGCCGCCCAGGGCGGCAATCCATAGCCAGGAGGCGGCCAGTTCGCTGTAGTTTCGGCCAATATCGCCCAGCAACAGACTACGGTGTAGATAATCCAGGCTGGTGCGAAACGGCAGAATGCCGCTGGTGCCGTATACCGTGAGCGCGCCGCGGATGTCGAGTGACACCGGATCTACAAATACCGCAAAACTTTCTGATGGACCGAGATCGGGCAGGGAAAACATCACCCGCGTCGTCTGCCCGGCTTCCGGCGCCGGGCGAACCGCGGTTAGCCGGGCGTGCTGGGCCTTATCGCCCAAAGCGTGGGTCGCCGCCGTAATTTGTTGCGACAGCAACGTAGGCGCACCTGCGGCGTCAGTAAACAACTGGTGAGAATAGAGTTTTGATTCAATCTGCGGCGTCAGCACATACAGCGTGCCGGTCAGCGCCGCGATAAAGATGAACGGGCCGATGAATAACCCGATATAAAAATGCAACCGCATCAGCAATGCCTGCAACGCTGCGCGCTGTGAGCGGACCTGACTGTTGCGAGTCGCGTCGTACGTTAGCGGTGTATCAATGACCGCTCCCGCCTGAATGAAGGATGTCTCGGTTTTTGACTCGGACATAAAACCTCCGCATAGGGTAAGCCAGCAGTCGACAAAGATGAATGTCACTCCTGTCGACAGGCGTGGTTGTTCAGCGGCATCTGGTGATAAAAAACCATCAGCAAGAGTGACCGTAAGCGGTGTCAGACACGGCTTTAATGAACAAATGGTTTTGATGGTAATGGCTTATCCACGAGGAGGGGCGCGGGGTAGCGGTGAAAGGAAACGTGGGTTATGGAACAGGGAATAGACGGGGAGAAGCGCTTGCCAGCGAGGCGACCAGACGGCGACGACAGCTTGAAGCAGGCCTGATAATGCCAGCAGCGGCAGATAAGAAAGCAGCACGCAGTAACCGCAGGCGGCATGATCCATGCCCATGCCCATCTCATCCATATCTCCTTTGGGCGTCGCAGCAGAAACCATGGCATGGTGGCTGTGATGCTCCGGCATGGAGAGGCTGGCGGAAGGCGAATGGTGATGTGGGCGCGGCGATATCTGAACGTGATGACTGGCCCGCAATGACTGCGAGATGGGCGGGGCCAGAAAGATCATGACAAGGGCCAGTATCCCCAGCCAGGCTGGGGTTCGCCGTTGTCTCAGTTCAAACAGAGACATGCGTTACATGTGACGATGAGAAAAAGGCAACATAGCCGACACTGTACCCGATCATGGAATAAGGGTTAAGAAAATGTTCTTTTTTGATCATCCCAGGTGAAAAAGTTGCGTTCCGCTTTCCATAAAACACCGGTTAATGGGCGTCAGACCCAGAAGTTTCTTGCTACTGCGGTCATGTGAGAGGAAAATTTACCCTCGTTTCTCAACGGACTAATCCTAGGCATTTTTAGGGCGATATCCGTTATGGTTTTTCATCCTGAAAAGGCGGTTTGTCATTTAGGCGTGTCGATGTTGTTTAAACGATGACCTATTATGATGAACCATTCTTTTCTCAAGTTGTCGGAAAGCTAACTTATCCATTAATATGGGTTTTAGTTGATTTAGGCACACATACAGGGGGAGATGTGCTGGTTAATAAATTTAGGGTTAAGCAGCGGGTTGCTAATCTTCGCTGGGTTTCAGCTGCGGTCATGCTGTCTCTGACATCATTGCACGCTTGGGCTTTTTCCATTGACGATGTTGCGCAGAAGGCGGAAAAGCTTGCTGAAAAGGGGTATGAAGCGCCAAAGAGTAATCTTCCGGCCCAGTTTCGCGACATGAAATTCGCCGATTATCAGCAGATTCGCTTCAACCAGGACAAATCCTACTGGAATTCGGACCAGACGCCTTTCAAACTGCAGTTCTACCATCAGGGTATGTATTTTGACATTCCGGTCAAAATCAATGAAGTGACTGCCACTGAAGTCAACGAAATCAAATATTCTACCGACTATTTCAATTTTGGTTCCGTCAACCACGATCCGGCGACGGTGAAAGATCTGGGCTTCGCAGGCTTCAAGGTCCTGTACCCGATCAACAAAGCGGATAAGCACGACGAAATCCTCAGTATGCTGGGTGCGAGCTATTTCCGCGTGGTGGGTAAAGGACAAGTGTATGGTCTGTCGGCCCGCGGCCTGGCTATCGACACGGCGTTGCCGTCCGGCGAGGAGTTCCCGCGTTTCCGCGAATTCTGGATTGAGCATCCGAAGCCGGAAGACAAACACCTGGTGATTTACGCGTTGCTGGATTCTCCGCGTTCCGTCGGCGCCTATCGCTTTGTGCTCTATCCGGGCAGCGACAGCATGATGGATGTGGAAGCCAAGGTTTATCTGCGCGACAAAGTGGGCAAACTGGGCGTAGCGCCGCTGACCAGCATGTTCCTGTTTGGGCCGAACCAGCCGTCTCCGACGCTGAACTATCGTCCGGCGCTGCATGACTCCAACGGCTTGTCTATCCATGCCGGCAACGGCGAGTGGATCTGGCGTCCGCTGAATAATCCGAAGCACCTGGCGGTGAGCACCTATACGATTGAGAATCCGAAAGGCTTCGGGTTGCTGCAGCGTGGTCGCGATTTCTCCGGTTATGAAGATCTGGACGATCGTTACGATTTGCGTCCCAGCGGCTGGATTGAAACCAAAGGCGACTGGGGTAAAGGCAAGGTAGAACTGGTAGAGATTCCGACCGCGGATGAAACCAACGATAACATCGTGGCTTTCTGGACGCCGGAAAACCTGCCTGAGAAAGGCAAACCGCTGGAAGTTAAATACCGCCTGCATTTCACCAAGGATGAAGAAGCGCTGCATTCGCCGGAACAGGCCTATGTGATGCAGACCATGCGTTCAACCGGCGATGTGAAACAGTCCAATCTGATTCGTCAGCCGGACGGCACCACTGCATTCCTGGTCGATTTCGCCGGCGGCAAAATGAAGGAGCTGGATCCGAATGCGCCGGTCGCGTCACAAGTCAGTATCGGTGACAACGGCGAAATTGTGGAAAACACTGTTCGCTATAATCCGGTAACCCATGGCTGGCGTCTGACACTGCGTATGAAAGTGAAAGACAACAAGCAGCCGACGGAAATGCGAGCGGCATTGGTCAATGGTGAAACTACATTGACTGAAACCTGGAGCTATCAGCTGCCTGCTAATGAATAAATCAACTTCTACTCTCGAGTATATCGAGAAATTGCCTCTGCCTGCCGAGCAGGCAGAGGCCCTGCGTGAGAGCTTGTCCTCGTCTCAGGATCTGTCTTCCCTGCATCATTCTCTGTCTGATGATTCTGTCGTCACTATGCAATCGCCGGATGATGTTCCGCTGGTTTCCGTACCGCGTCGTCTGGAACTGGCGTGGGAAGACGGGTTGAACGGCGGTAAGCAACTGGGTAAAGACCGTGAAGGGCGTACTGCGCTGCAGGCGATGCCGCGTATCACTCGTGCTTCTATGTTCCCTGATGCCTGGCAGACGAACCCGATGGTGCGCTGGTGGGATATGCTCAACGGGCGTTCCAAACCACTTCGTCATCAGTACAAGACGGCGGAAGAGAACGAAGCGGAAAATCGCTGGCGCAGGGTAGGGACGTTGCGTCGCTATATCCTGTTGTTGCTGACGCTGTTCCAAACCGCTATTGCCACCTGGTATATGAAGACCATTCTTCCTTATCAGGGGTGGGCGCTGATCGATCCTTTTGCGATGGTGCATCAGGACGTATGGCGTACGGTTATGCAACTGCTGCCTTATGTGCTGCAGAGTGGGATTTTGATCCTGTTCGCTATCCTGTTCTGTTGGGTTTCGGCCGGTTTCTGGACCGCGTTGATGGGGTTCCTGCAGCTGCTGATCGGCAAGGACAAATACAGTATCTCGTCGACAACGACCGGCAATGAACCGCTGAATCCGGAACACCGCACGGCACTGATCATGCCGATCTGTAACGAAGATGTGGAACGTGTGTTTGCGGGATTGCGGGCGACCTACGAGTCGGTTGCGGCTACCGGCGAGCTGGATCATTTCGACATTTATGTGCTCAGCGACAGTAACGATCCGGATATTTGCGTCGCCGAACAGAAAGCGTGGATGGATCTGTGTCGTGAAGTTGGCGGTGCGGGTCGAATCTTCTATCGCCGTCGCCGTCGCCGTGTGAAGCGTAAGAGCGGCAATATCGACGATTTCTGCCGTCGCTGGGGCAATCAGTACAGCTATATGGTGGTGCTGGATGCCGATAGCGTCATGAGCGGCGAGTGCCTGACTTCGCTGGTTCGGTTGATGGAAGCCAACCCGAGAGCCGGGATTATCCAGTCTGCACCGCGTGCATCGGGTATGGATACACTGTATGCCCGCTGCCAACAGTTTGCTACTCGTGTTTATGGCCCGCTGTTCACCGCCGGTTTGCACTTCTGGCAATTGGGGGAATCCCATTACTGGGGTCATAACGCCATTATCCGTGTTAAACCGTTCATTGAGCATTGCGCACTGGCGCCGCTGCCGGGTGAAGGGTCGTTTGCCGGTTCCATCCTGTCGCATGACTTCGTTGAAGCCGCGCTGATGCGTCGTGCCGGGTGGGGCGTGTGGATTGCCTACGATCTACCGGGTAGCTATGAAGAGCTGCCGCCTAACCTGCTGGATGAATTGAAACGCGACCGTCGCTGGTGTCACGGTAACCTGATGAACTTCAGGCTGTTCTTGGTTAAAGGCATGCATCCGGTGCACCGTGCGGTGTTCCTGACCGGGGTCATGTCTTACCTGTCCGCGCCGTTGTGGTTCATGTTCCTGGCGCTCTCCACGGCATTGCAGGTGGTGCATACGCTGATGGAGCCGCAGTACTTCCTGCAACCTCGCCAGCTGTTTCCGGTATGGCCGCAGTGGCGGCCGGAACTGGCGATAGCCTTGTTCTCGACAACATTGGTTCTGTTGTTCCTGCCGAAATTGCTGAGCGTCATCCTGGTATGTGCTAAAGGCGCTAAGTCTTACGGCGGAGTGGCCAAGCTGTTTATCTCGCTGCTGATTGAAATGCTGTTTTCCGTGCTGCTGGCGCCGGTACGCATGCTGTTCCACACCGTGTTTGTGGTCAGCGCGTTTCTGGGATGGTCGGTGCAGTGGAAATCACCGCAGCGTGATGATGATGCGACACCCTGGAGCGAAGCCTTCACCCGCCATGGTTCTCAGCTGCTGCTGGGACTGGTTTGGGCGATTGGCATGGCATGGCTGGATTTGCGCTTCCTGTGGTGGCTGGCGCCTATCGTATTCTCGTTGATCCTGTCGCCGCTGGTATCAGTACTGTCCAGCCGTGCCGGTGTGGGGCTGGCCTGCAAACGCGCCAAGCTGCTGCTGATCCCGGAAGAGTTCGAGCCGCCGCGTGAACTGGTGGCGACCGATGAGTATTTCCGTCGCAATCGTGAGCGCAAGCTGGAGCATGGTTTCATGCATGCGATCTTTGATCCGTCAATCAACGCGCTGACCAGCGCAATGGCGACGGCGCGTCACCGCTTCAGCAAGCCGATTGAGGATATGCGTGAACAACGCGTCAATGATGCACTGAGTCGCAAACCGCAGGATGTTGATGGCAATCTGCGTCTGGCGTTGATTAGCGATCCGGTGACGTTGGCTCGCTTGCACCATCGGGTGTGGAGTCAGCCGGATACTCACAGCGACTGGCGAAGCCATTACCAGACGCTCGCCGCTCCGGTGATTAAAAGCGCCCAGTAAGTCAGGGTGATCGACGAAAAAGCAACGGCCAGTCCGTTGCTTTTTTTATGGGCTGATTCTGTCCATTATCAGGATTACGTTCATCTCACACCGGAGAACCGCTTTATTCAGGTTCAGATACCGGTATGCGATTGGGTTTGCGGCGTAGAGAGAACCATGAGTAGAACGCGTTGATCATCACGACGGCAGCGGTAACCAGAAATACGGCTCTGAACCCAAAGCTGGCGGAAATGCTGGCGCCCAGTAGCGGCCCCGTCACGTTGCCGACATCACGGAATGATTGGTTATAACTGAATATCCGGCCGGCGACCTGATGAGAAGAATGGTAGATCAGCAACGTTTGCACGGCGGGTAACAGTGCGCCGTCAGCGGCCCCCAGCAGGAAACGCAGCAACGCCAGTTGCCAGGGCGACTGTACGAACGCCATCGGGATGAGTAGTAGCACCGAGAGTATCAACATGGCGATCAGGATGCGCTCCGGGCCAATCTTGTCGCCGAGTTTTCCCAACCGTGGGGCGCTCAGTAGTGCCGATACGCCCGGAATGGCGGCGATAGCGCCGCTGATAAAGGCCAGATTATCGGTCTGACCCGCCAGTTCACGCACATACAACGTCAGAATTGGCGCGATAGAGCCGGTGGCTATCTGGATAATCATGGTTGTCACAAACAGGCTCATCACCAGATGCGGGTTTTTCAGTGAAATCATCACCTGGCGCCCGCTGAGCATGTCCTTTTTCCGAACGGGCTCAATTCGTTCCCGAATGAGAAAGAGCGTAATTAGAAAACAGATGAACAAGACCACCGCTGTGATGAAGAAGACCGGCCGCAAGCCAAAGGTATCCGCCAGATAGCCGCCTAAGAGCGGCCCGAGCAGCGCACCGCCCACTGCGCCGGTGGACAGGGTTCCCAGCGCCCAGCCGCTACGATTGCGGGGAACCTGGGTGGCGATCAGCGCATTGGCATTCGGCACGAAGCCGCCCAGGATACCCAATGCCGCTCTGAGCAGCAGGAATTGCCAGATATTTTGCACCAGCCCCATCAACGCCATCACTATCGCCATTCCTAACGCAGAGCGCAGTAGCATCAGCTTGCGCCCTTTACGATCGGCAAGACGTCCCCAGAACGGCGAAGCGATAGCTGAAAACAGGAAGGTAATGCTGAAAACCACGCCCGACCACAGATTCAATTCTTCATGGCCCTGTATGCCGAGTTGCTCGACATACAGTGAAAGAAAAGGCATGACCAGGCTGAAAGCGGCCCCGGTAAAGAAACACCCCAACCAGGCGATGTAGAGGTTGCGTTTCCAGTCAATCGGGGCGGTATCATCCATCGTATTTTCCTGACTGGGTTGTCCCAGGGCTTAGTACAGCGAAGGTTCCCCGACAGGGCGTGTTTTGAAGCGTCGATGCAGCCACATATATTGGTCCGGCGCCAACAGGATATTTTCTTCAACCAGTTTGTTCATCCAGGCGGCGGTCGCTTCTTCGCTTTCCAGCGGAATATCCAGCTGTGCCAGCTGAATAATCAATTCATAACCCCTGGCATCCGGCAGGCGGCGGGGAACAAACGGGACGATAGCGGGTTTGGCGGCTCGGGCCAGCATGTAACTGCCGACTGTGGTCGCCGTTTTCTCGACGGCAAATAAGGGAACGAATACGCTGCTGCGCGGACCGTAGTCATGGTCGGGAGCATACCAGATAATTTCGCCCTGTTTCAGGGCGCGAATCATGCCTTTTAAATCCTTGCGATCCAGCATAGATTTGTTGGAACGCATTCTGCCCCAGGTTTGCAGCCAGTCGATCAGCTTATTGTCATTGGGTCGGTAAACGCCGATCCCGGCATTTTGCAGACCGAAGATGCGCGCGCCCAATTCCAGGGTTAGAAAATGCAGACCAATCAACAATACGCCGCGCTTTTGCTCACGCAGAGGCTGCATATTTTCAATACCGATCACCTTGAACCAGCGCTCTACCCGCCAGTCAGGCCAGAACCACGCCATACCGGTTTCCATCACCCCCATGCCGACGGATTCAAAGTTTTTCTTCACCAGTTGTTCCCGTTCTTCTGCGGGCATATCCGGAAAACAGAGTTGCAGATTGCGATGGGCGATAGCGACGCGGCGTTTTAGAAAGCGCATGGACAATCTTCCCAGCCCGGTACCGATGCGGTAAATGAGAGGATAAGGAAGCAACACCAGCAGATAGAGAAGAACAATGCCTGACCACGTCGGCCAGTAGCGAGGGTGTAAGAGTGAGCGATGGAAAGAGGGGATTTGTGTCATAGCCTCAGTATCAAAATCAAAAAGCGGCGAACAACACGCCGACGGTTAACATAATGATCAGCGCTTTCCAACAGAATAGCCGAAAGCGGCGTTGTTAAGGAAAGAATACGCTTGTTGCTTTTATCCGCAAATTCAACACGGTATCTATAATAACATTTGAGGGATATGGGTTTTAGCGTTTGGTGACATTGAGCGGAACAGCCCCCGCACTGGCGGTGGGGGGCATCAATTTATAGCGGGGTGAACAGCCCTTTGGCGTAATGTGGTTCGCAGCGCCAGTACTGGGGAGGCGCGATAACTTTTTCTTTCAGCCGGAGCGCCGCGTGCCACGGCCAGCGCGGATTGAACAAAATCGCACGCGCAAGAGCTACCGCATCCGCCTCTTCAGTTGCCAGAATTGCTTCTGCCTGTTCCGGTTCAGTGATCAAGCCGACGGCGATGGTCACCAACCCGGTTGCCTGACGAATTTTTTGTGCGAAAGGCACCTGATAATTGGGGGCGGGATGAATTTGCTGTAAGGGCGACAGACCGCCGCTGGAGACATGAATATAGTCGCATCCCAACTGGCGCAGCAGTTGGCCTAGCTCAATAGATTGCGCCAGATCCCAGCCGCCTTCGACGGCATCAGTGGCGGAAATACGCACGCCCACGGCTTTATGCGGCGGAAACACTTCACGCACAGCCATATACACCTCGCGCAGCAGGCGCATGCGGTTGGTCAGCGATCCCCCATATTCATCATCGCGCTGGTTGGTCAATGGCGAAAGAAATTGATGCAACAGGTAGCCGTGAGCAGCGTGGATCTCGATCAAATCGAACCCTAGCCGATCTGCCCGTCTGGCCGAGGCGGCAAAGGCATCAATCAGGTTCTTGATTTGATCGTGGCTCATGGCGACAGGCGGGGTGTCATCCGGGTGGTAAGGCAAGGCGGAAGGCGCCACTGTCTGCCAGCCGCCTTGCTCTGGGGGCAGGAAGGTTCGATTGGCCCAGGGCGCGCCGGTTGAAGCTTTGCGGCCGGCATGGCCGAGCTGGATGCCCAACGGGATGGCTGAATGTTTGCGGATGCCCCGTACAACCGGCGCCAGTGCACGTTCGGTATCGTCGTCCCACAGGCCGAGGTCCTGTGGCGAGATGCGCCCTTCCGGCAGGACGGCGGTGGCTTCCAGAATCAATAATCCGGCGCCGGAATGCGACAACGTACCCAGATGCATCATGTGCCATTCGGTCGCTTTACCATTTTCAGCTGAGTACTGGCACATCGGCGCGATGATGATGCGGTTTGGCAGCGTCAGGTTTCCCAATGCCAATGGGCTGAACAGTTTGCTCATGAAGATAACCTCCGTCTGAGATATACCCGGGAAACATTGCCAGAGATGTCGCTGCGCCTGAAATAACGATTTCACATTCCGATATGCACGTCATTCACTGACAGTATGCTATCCCTCGTGTATGATGCGGCGGCAATTTATTGTTTGCGCAACATCGCCTTCATAATATTTTAACGCCATTCACCTCAATAAAAACAGGATCGTACACCATGCCAGTGTTACATAACCGTGTTTCCAATGAGGAACTGAAAGCGCGCATGCTCGCTGAAACCGAGCCGCGTACCACAGTGTCCTTTTACAAATATTTCCAACTGGATGACCCGCAAGCCTTCCGCGATGCGCTCTATATCGCCTTTAGCCATGTAAAGGTATTCGGCCGCGTTTATATCGCCAGAGAAGGCATTAACGCGCAGATCAGCGTTCCGGCCAGCCATTTTGAGGACTTTCGCCGCGCCCTGTTCGGCTCGCATCCGGCTCTGGACGGAATTCGGCTGAATGTCGCACTGGAAGATGACGGTAAGTCATTCTGGGTATTACGCATGAAAGTGCGGGATCGCATTGTCGCCGATGGCATTGATGACGCCAGCTTCGATCCGACCCAGGTCGGTCAGTATCTCAAAGCGGAAGAGGTCAACCGGATGGCGGACGATCCTGATACGTTGTTCGTGGATATGCGTAATCATTATGAGTATGAAGTCGGCCATTTTGAAAATGCGATTGAAGTGCCTTCCGATACGTTCCGCGAGCAGTTGCCGATGGCGGTCGATATGCTGGCGGACGCGCGCGACAAGAATATCGTGATGTATTGCACCGGCGGGATTCGCTGTGAAAAAGCCAGTGCCTACATGCTTCATCATGGTTTCAGAAATGTCTATCACGTGGAAGGCGGCATCATCGAATACGTGCGGCAGGCCAAAGCCAATGGGTTGCCCCTCAGGTTTATCGGCAAAAACTTTGTATTTGACGAACGGATGGGGGAACGAGTATCCGGGGATGTGATTGCCCATTGCCATCAATGCGGTGAGCCGTGCGATACCCATGTCAACTGTAAGAATCAGGGATGCCATTTACTGTTTATTCAATGCCCGACGTGCGCGGAAAAATATGAGGGATGCTGTAGCGCCGTGTGCCAGGATGAGATCCGGTTACCGCTTGAAGAGCAGCGTCAACGCCGGAAAAGTCGTGAAATCAGTATGAAGATCTTCAATAAGTCTAAAGGATTGCTGAATACCACTCTGGGTATTCCCGCCCCGGAAGAGAAAAAATAACGCTGATGGCGAAAAGCGCAGAGTCTATGAAAGACTCTGCGCAAATTATTATTTCTGACGAATACCTTCAACCGAAATGATCAGATCCACTTCCTGAGAAGCCGGGCCAAGATCGGTAGTGATATTAAAATCTTTCAGTTTAAGCTTTCCTTCGGCTTCGAAACCGGCACGATAATTCCCCCACGGGTCGTTACCCTGACCAATCGCTTTCGCTTCCAGCGTCAGCGGTTTAGTTACGCCATTCAATGTCAGATTGCCGGTAATTTTCAATTCATCGCCGTCTTTTTTCACTTCGGTGGATGCGAATGTCGCCTGAGGGTGCTTGGCGACATTCAGAAATTCGGCGCTGCGAATATGTTTATCACGTTCGGCATGATTGGTGTCAACGCTGTTGGTATTGATGGTTACGCTGACTTTGTCTGCGGAAGGATTATTTTCATCAAAGGTAAATGCGCCGTCGAAATCCTTGAAGGTACCGTATAACCAGCTGTATCCCAGATGCTTGATACGGAACTGAACAAACGCATGTTGTCCTTCCTTGTCAATTTTATAATCGGCAGCGGTAGCGGCTCCCGCGAAGCTAAACAGGGAAGCCATAGTCACGCCCAGAATTGCTTTCTTAAACATTGGTCTTTCTCCTTGAACCCAGAATGAATTAATCCGCCTGTCTACCCAACATGCGTTTTAACGTAGCGTCACGATCGATAAAGTGATGTTTAAATGCCGCCAGCGCATGCAAGACGGACAAAATGACGACCGCCCATGCAAGATACAAATGGATGGTACCGGCGGTATCCGCCTGATCCTGAATCCCGCTCAGCGTAGCGGGCACTGAGAACCAGCCAAAGACGGAAATTGGCTGACCTTCGGCGGTAGAAATCAGATAACCGCTAATCAGTATGCTGAATAACAACAGATACAGGAAAATATGCGCCAACGTGGCGCCGATACGGGTCAGTGTGGAATAGCTGGATAGCGGGCGAGGAGGAGGAGAAACCCAGCGCCATATCACCCGGAACAGCAGAGTCAGAAACAGCAATATGCCTATACCTTTATGTATTTCAGGCGCGTTGTGATACCAGGGATCATAATATCCCAGGGCAACCATCCATAGCCCTAATGCAAACATGCCATACACTGTGGCAGCGGTAATCCAGTGCAGCAGCACGCTAATGTGCCCATAGCGGGTTGACGTATTACGCCAAAGCATTATTGAAATCCTTATCGTAGGTTAACCTTTGTTTCAGGAAATTAAACATCCGTAAACATAAAATCAATATAAAAATGACCTATTCAATATGATATTTTTATATTTCAATAAATTTGAAGGTGGTTCGGATTTATTATTCAGGATGACTGTGTAAGTTTATTAAAACATTTCTTTATTTATTTAAATTCAGGAAGATAAATGCTTTTTTATTAAATTGGGTTATTTGTTTTTCTGATTTTATTCTTTTGGTAATTTATTTTTATAAACAAATCAGATGCTAAATTTGTTGTAATGAAGATATAGACGGTAAGACACCGCTCTGGGGAGCGGTGTCAGGGGAGAGAATGGCATTGGTGAATGGTGATAAATATAAAAAATATTAATGCTTAAGATAGTCGGCAGGTTGATATTCATTCGATTCGATTTTGGCAATCCCAGCCTCAAGGATTGAGATAAGCTGTTTTGCCACGTCCGTGGTTAACCATAATGTCCGGTCAACCTGCGCCTCATCTGGCGCCTGGTCCGCCGTAGAAAGGTAATGCAGGCGGATCATCATTGCGTCATAACTGTCAACGGTACTGATATCCCAGCCTACTAGCGGGTGCGTTTGAATAATCTCATTTTTTCTGTCCATAAATACCCCTTATTGACTAGTTACTACCGTGAGTGACTAAACGAGGTTTAAGACGGCTCTTGTAGCTGAGCAATATCAGTATATCTCTGTCAGATTCATTTATGGAAATTAAATGTAAAAAAAACTCAAGTGGATGTTTCAGTTAATTATCTGGTGAAATGAACGATGATTCCTGAACAAAAATAGTACAGCTCGTTAATGTGAACGTGCGATTCAACGCGATATCCGAGGAAAAAATGAAGAGGCCAGACGCAAGAGGACTGGCCATTAGGTAACCTGTGCGGATGGAGAAAGGACTACTCGTTTTGAATAAACCAGTCGTCAGCGCTTTCCCATGTCTCCTGCAGGATCTCCGATATTCTCTCTTTATCGTCCTTGTTACCGCCAAAGACGCTCAGATTATTGGCGGCAGCGTAACGGACGTGTACGGGGGTATCCGGATAAATGCCATGAACCCGGTGACTCAGTTCATCGGTCAGCGCTTCAAGTGCGCCTGCGGGCAGCGGGGTCGTTTTTGCTATGGTAAGTTCAATACGCATGGTTGCCTTCTTATGTGACTGTGTTTTTATACAGTATATCAGGGAAGGCAACAACATGAATAAAAATGCGTACAAAGTGACTCCCTGGCTGGCAGGGAGTTCGGCGCTATCAGGCGACAGACCAGTTCAGGCTCTGGCCGGCAAGAAACGGAATGATAGTTTCTTCGCCTGCGACAATTTCTTCCGGAAACTGCACCGGCTGGCGGCGTAATTCAAGCGTGCCTTCGTTAACCGGCAACCCGTAAAAGCGTGGGCCATTCAGGGAGCAGAACGCTTCCAGTTTATCCAGAGCGTTCAATTCCTCGAATACGGTGGCGTAGGCGCTCAATGAGGCCTGCGCGTTGAAAACGCCGGCACAGCCACAGGACGATTCTTTACGGTGTTTGGCATGCGGGGCGGAGTCGGTGCCGAGGAAGAATTTCTCGCTACCGCTGGCGACCGCTTCGCGCAGAGCCTGCTGGTGTGTGTTGCGCTTGAGGATCGGCAGGCAGTACAGATGCGGGCGGATGCCGCCCACCAGCATGTGATTGCGATTAAACATCAGATGCTGCGGAGTGATGGTGGCCGCAACGAAACGATCGGCAGACTGCACATACTGGGCGGCTTCGCGAGTGGTAATGTGCTCAAACACCACTTTCAATTCCGGGAACTGCTTGCGCAGCGGCTCCATGATGCGCTCGATGAAACGGGCTTCGCGATCGAAAATGTCGACTTCCGGATCGGTGACTTCGCCGTGAACCAGCAGCGGCATGCCCAGTTTTTGCATTGCTTCCAACACCGGGTAGATGGTTCTGATGTCCGATACGCCGTGGCTGGAATTGGTGGTGGCATGTGCCGGATAAAGCTTGGCGGCGGTAAAGACACCTTGTTGATAGCCCGAGATGATTTCGTTTTTGTCCAGAGACTCTGTCAGGTAACAGGTCATCAACGGCTGGAAGGTCTCGCCGGCTGGAACGGCGGATAAAATCCGCTGCCGATATGCTTCAGCCTGGGCCGCGGTAGTAATGGGCGGCGTCAGATTCGGCATCACGATTGCTCTGGCGAAAAGTCGGCTGGTATAGGGCAAAACAGCCTTGAGCATCTGATCGTCACGCAGATGAAGGTGCCAGTCGTCAGGACGACGAATCTTCAGAACATTCGGCAAGGGGGTCATGAAAAAACTCCGGCGGTCGGTAAATAACGTCCCTGAAACAGGGAGTGATATGGCGGGGGGTAAGCATAAGCGGAAAGTGTAGCGAATGCATCCGTTTGTTGTGAAAAGGTTGAAATTAGCCTGCAGTTGGCGTTTTATGGTTGGATATTCAATCGGTTGTTATATTCATGGAGTATTATGATGGAAATTCGTATCGTCGCCAGCGTTCAGGCTAAGCCGGAGTTCATTAACGATGTTGCGGCCGCTGTCCGGCAGGTTGTTGCGCCGAGCCGTCAGGAAGCCGGCAATCTGCAGTATGAGTTGCATGAAGAGTTGAACAAAACCGGTTCGTTCGTGTTCTTCGAACGCTGGAAAAGCCAGGAGGCTATCAACGAGCACGAGCAGACTGCGCATTTTCGCGCGCTTGTCGCTCAACTGGAAGGCAAGATCGATGGCATGGACATTAAGTTGCTGCAGCCGATTGCCTGAAAAATAATGCCCGTCATGGACGGGCATTAAATGGGAATAAGCACCCGCCGAAGCGAGGTGCTTTTTTTATATTATTCCACCGGCCGTGTCGCTGGCGCGCTGGCCTGATTCTCGGCAGCATGACCACCGGCAGAACCTTTACCGGTGAAGGCAAATGCCGGGCGCTGCCAGTCGCTGACGCGCGGTGCATCCGGAACATATGCCGGCGCAGGTGCGCGAGTCATCGGCGCGGCGGCATGGTGATGGCGGGCCGACACTACGGTCGTGGTCTCAGCTGGCTCCGGCGCGGCAACCGGCTCCTGAGCAACTGGCGTATTCTCAACCTGCACCGGCTCGTGAATAACCTGCGGTTGTTCAGTTACCTGCGTTTCGGCGGATTCGCTGCTGGTTGTCGCGTCGCTATCAGCAACAACAACCTCATCAGCAACAACCGCGGCGGGAGCCTGTTCGACAGCCTCTTCAACACGAGCTGCGGTTTCCACGGGTTGTGGTACCGGCGCCGATGCTACCTGAGGTTGAGGAATCTCTTCCTGTACGCTGGCGCCGAGATCCTGAGTCGCTTCGCTCTGCACGGTTTCTTGCTGCGTCGGAGCGGATACTACGGCTGGCGTTTCCGTTGCCGGGGCGTTTGCCGGAGCCGTATCCAGAACATCTACCGCTTCCGGGAGCGTAGCGACCGTTGCTGCCGCCAGTTCCGGTACGACTGAAAGCGGGGCGTCAATGGACTCGGATACCTGCTCTTCCACCAGCTCTGGTTGCTGCGGCTGGGCTACCGGATAGCGAATCCAGACTTTGCCTGAGGCCATTTCCGGTGAGGCTGAAGCCTGTGCCATCGGCATCGGCGACTGCGCCGGGTAGCGTTCATCGCGGTAACGACGACGACGCTGACCGCTGACTCGCAGATGGCGAGGCGAACGGCGAGATCGACGCGGCAGACCATTTTCGCGGTTGCTTTCAGCCGCGTCATTTTCCGTATCAGTTCCCTCAGCAGCCAATGCGACAGGTTCAGTCACTTCAACCACGGACGGTTCCTGAACGTACGGAACGGCGGGAAGCTGCGCTTCGGCATTCTCTTCTGTGACATCGCTGTCCTGAACCCGCACTTTCTGGGTCAGTTGGCGACGTTGACGACGCTGCATCACCTGTGCCGGTTTTTCCTGCTCGGCACCTGCGTCTTCCGCGTCGACAGCCACGGTGTTCAGCTCTTTAACTTCGCTCTGCGCCTGACGTTTTTCTTCCTGGCGGCGGCGTTGACGCTCGGCGCGCTGCTCACGACGTTGTTCATCACGTGCGGCTTTGTCTTGTGCAGAGACTTCCGCTACCGGCGCGGTTTCGGTGTCGGCGTTCTGCGACGGCGTGCGCTTATTACGGCGCTGTTCGTCACGCTCGCGCGGCTCGCGATTGTCGCGGGTGCGTTCGCGACGACCGGATTGGCGGCGGTTGTTTCGGCGTTCCTGCTTTTGTTCCTGCTCATCGGATGCCGATTCGACAGTTTCAGCCGGTTTGTCTTTGGCGTCGGCCGGCGCGGCAAAGATGCCTTTCAGCGCGCCGACAAAACGACCGAACAGACCGCGTTCGGAAGAGGCCGGTTGTTTTTCCGCTTTCGGAGCGGCAACCGCCGGGGCTGGCTTGGTTTCAGCCGGCGGAATGTCCGACATGGTGAAGGACGCCAGAGCCGGCTGTTCCGGTACCCGACGTTCGGACACCTGTTCTTCCGGCGAGGGCTGTGATTCGACATCCAGCAGTTGAGGCAACATATAGCTCAGGGTCTGCTTTTCTTCGCCTTTGCGGATACGCAGTACGGAGTAGTGCGGGGTTTCCATACCGTCATGCGGTACGATAATGGCGCGAACGCCCCCCTGACGTTTCTCAATCGCGTTGACCGCTTCACGTTTCTCGTTAAGCAGATAAGACGCGATGGGAACAGGTACGATAGCGTGGACTTCTTTGGTGTTCTCTTTCAGCGCCTCTTCTTCAATCAGACGCAGGATCGACAACGACAGCGATTCATTGTCACGGATGGTGCCGGTGCCGCTACAGCGCGGGCAGACATGGTGACTGGATTCGCCCAGTGACGGGCTCAGACGCTGACGGGACATTTCCAGCAGACCAAAGCGGGAGATACGGCCGATCTGGATGCGGGCGCGATCCTGACGCACCGCGTCACGCAGGCGGTTTTCCACTTCGCGCTGATGGCGGACCGGGGTCATGTCGATGAAGTCGATGACGATCAAACCGCCCAGGTCGCGCAAGCGAAGCTGACGGGCAATCTCATCCGCCGCTTCCAGGTTGGTGTTAAAGGCGGTTTCTTCAATGTCGCCGCCGCGGGTTGCGCGAGCGGAGTTGATATCAATGGCGGTGAGCGCTTCGGTGGTGTCGATAACAATCGAGCCGCCGGAAGGCAGACGTACTTCACGCTGGAAAGCGGATTCGATCTGCGATTCGATCTGATAATGACTGAACAGCGGGATCTCGCCGGTATACAGCTTGATTTTACTGCTGAAATCCGGGCGCCCCAGCGCAGCGATATGCTCTTTGGCCAGTTCCAGAATTTTCGGGTTGTCGATCAAAATTTCGCCGATGTCCGGACGCAGATAATCGCGGAACGCGCGAACGATAACGTTGCTTTCCTGATGGATCAGGAACGGCGCGGCACGACCTTCCGCCGCTTTCTTGATCGCTTCCCAGTGCTTCAGGCGAAACGCCAGATCCCACTGCAGTGCGTCGGCGGATTTGCCCACACCGGCGGTGCGGACGATCAAGCCCATACCGTCCGGCAGTTCCAGCGAGCCCAGCGCTTCTTTTAATTCGGTACGGTCATCCCCTTCGATACGGCGGGAAATACCGCCTGCCCGCGGGTTGTTCGGCATCAGCACCAGATAGCTGCCGGCCAGACTGATGAACGTGGTCAGCGCAGCGCCTTTGTTACCGCGCTCCTCTTTGTCCACCTGAACGATGACTTCCTGACCTTCACGAAGCACATCTTTGATGTTCGGGCGGCCATGCGCATTGTAGTTGCTGGGGAAGTATTCACGGGCGATTTCTTTGAGAGGGAGGAAGCCATGTCGCTCTGCGCCATAATCAACAAAAGCGGCTTCAAGGCTGGGTTCTATGCGGGTGATCTTGCCTTTGTAAATGTTTGCCTTTTTCTGTTCATGACCGGGGCTTTCAATGTCCAGATCGTAAAGCCGCTGACCATCAACCAAGGCAACACGCAACTCTTCCTGCTGAGTTGCGTTAATCAACATTCTTTTCATCGTACTTAACTCGTTATTTTTACTTGCATTATTGATAGAACTGCGGATGAACGGAGGCATGACCGGAGGGGACCGATGGCCTCGTGTCTTATCGCAGGGGCGTCAACCTCACGGTTGTCGCCTGCATAGAGGCGCATGTTTCGGTAGCCTGTATTTCCTGATGGAATACAGCGCATTTACTGCGGGAACAGCTTCTGAAAATAGGTTGCCAGATCTGATTCCATATGCCGGCCAAGCTGCAAACCACAGCTCGCTAACTGCCTGATTATTCAATACGTCTTACGCCATTGCTGCGTTTATGAGTAATCCGGCAAAGATAATAATTCCGCAATTTCCCCTGTTTTACCGGAAATCAGCACGGAAAGCCAAAGCATTATTCCATTGCTGATACGTCGATAGCAAGGTGACTTTGCCTGTCAATATAAAGTTTGTTGTGCTGTTTTTAACCAAACTGAAACCAGTTGATGCTGAAATCAGTCGGGATGCGAACAGTAACAATATCTTCATAAGCCAGACTGACAGTTAAGCATAGAAAAAGATGTGGCGCTATCGGTGTGTGCTATTTAGAATCCGCCTCCATGAAAACAGAGAACCCAACCGTACAGTTTCTGACGGTTTCCTCCGAGGAAGCCGGTCAGCGAATCGACAATTTTTTGCGCACCCGGCTTAAAGGCGTGCCGAAAAGCATGATTTATCGCATCCTGCGCAAAGGCGAGGTGCGGGTGAATAAAAAGCGCATTAAGCCGGAATACAAGTTGCTGGATGGCGACGAAGTGCGCATTCCGCCGGTGCGTCAGTCGGAGCGTGAAGAACCGGCGGTTTCCGCCAGCCTGGATAAAGTCTCGGCGCTGGCTGATTGCATCCTTTATGAAGATGATTATCTGTTGCTCCTGAATAAACCGTCGGGCACGGCGGTGCACGGCGGCAGCGGACTCAGCTTCGGCGTGATTGAAGCTCTTAGAGCGTTGCGCCCTGAAGCGCGCTTCCTGGAACTGGTTCACCGTCTGGATCGTGACACTTCCGGCGTGTTGCTGGTGGCTAAAAAACGCTCGGCGCTGCGTGCGTTGCACGAGCAGCTGCGCAGCAAGGGGATGCAGAAGGATTATCTGGCGCTGGTCCGCGGGCAGTGGCAGTCGCACTGTAAGGCGGTACAGGCGCCGCTATTGAAAAATGTGCTGCAAAGCGGTGAACGTATCGTCCGGGTTAATAGTGAAGGAAAGCCGTCTGAAACGCTGTTCAAGGTAGAAGAACGGTTCGATTGCGCCACGCTGGTGCGCGCCAGCCCGATTACCGGGCGAACCCACCAGATTCGCGTTCACACCCAATATGCCGGGCACCCGATAGCGTTCGACGATCGTTACGGCGATCGTGAATTCGACGCCCAACTGGCGGATACCGGGCTCAAACGCCTGTTCCTGCATGCGCAGGCGCTGCGTTTTGAGCATCCTCACACCGGTGAGACGCTGCGTATTGAAGCGCCGCTTGATGCCGCCTTGCGTCATTGCCTGCAAGCTTTGCGGCAGCGCCAGAAATAAGCGTGCGCCGCGTCCCTGATTACCCGCAGGGACGTGGTTTGCACCTCGCCATCATCACGGTAATAACGGATTCACGCCTTCCTCTCGCAATAATTCCAGCAGCGTAATCAGCGGTAAACCGATCAGGGTATTGGGATCCCGGCCGGATAACCGGTCAAACAGCGCGATGCCAAGCCCTTCGCTTTTAAAGCTGCCGGCGCAGTCAAAGGGATGTTCGCAATCGACATAGCGTTCGATTTCGCATGTGCTGAGCGTACGGAAATGCACCTCGAACGGCTCAACTACGCATTGCAGACGCGCGGTTGCGCTGTTGAATAAGGCCAGTCCGGTATAAAAAGTGATACATTGCCCGCTGGCCTGTTGCAATTGGCGTATGGCGTTTTCCCGGGTGTGAGGTTTGCCGGTGATGACGCCCTCCAGCACACAGACCTGATCGCTGCCGATGATCAGGTTGTCGGGATATCGCCCGGCCAGCGCGCGGGCTTTGCCGGTCGCCAGTCGTTCGACCAGTTCGCCGGCGCTTTCGCCGTCGGCCGGAGTTTCATCGATATCGGGCGCCGCGCAGACAAACGGCAGCCCCAGTTTTTCCAGCAGGGCTTTGCGGTACAGAGAGGTGGAAGCAAGGACAATTCGGGACATAAATGCAAACCAGGTCATAGCGTAATCAGTGAATGCATTTTAAACTGTCTGCCGCTTTAGAAGCGAATTTGGGTGTGCGAAGGCAAATTTGGGTGAAAGCACTGACATCGCCACCTTTTTCTTTGACTCTCCGTCGTTACGACGTTAATATGCGCGCCCTATGCAAAAGGTAAAATTACCCTTAACCCTTGATGCGGTTCGCACTGCTCAAAAGCGTTTAGATTATGTTGGTGTCTATACGGCTGAACAGGTGATGCGTGTTGCCGAATCAGTGGTTAGTGTGGACAGTGATGTGAATGCGACGCTGTCGTTCAGCATTGACAGCCAACGGCTGGCGGTGATTGATGGACAGGCTGATGTGACGGTGACGTTGCTGTGTCAGCGCTGCGGCAAGCCTTTCGAACATCAGGTCCACGCCACGTTCTGTTTTAGCCCGGTCATCAGTGATGAACAGGCCGAAGCCTTGCCGGAAGCGTATGAACCTATCGAAGTCAATGAGTTCGGTGAGGTTGATTTGCTGGCGATGGTTGAAGATGAGCTTATCCTCTCTTTGCCCATTGCGCCGGTGCATGATTCTGAACACTGTGAAGTGTCCGAAACGGATATGGTGTTTGGTCAGTTACCCGCCGAGGCGGAAAAACCGAATCCATTTGCCGTATTAGCCAGTTTAAAGCGTAAGTAATTAAGGAGTAAGGTCCATGGCCGTACAACAGAATAAACCTAGCCGTTCCAAACGTGGTATGCGTCGTGCTCACGATGCGCTGACCACTTCCGCTGTATCCGTAGATAAAGTTTCCGGCGAAACGCATCTGCGTCACCACGTCACTGCGGATGGTTACTACCGCGGTCGCAAGGTTGTTGCCAAGTAATTCCTGCGATTTAGCAAGGAAACACTTTGACGCGCCTAACCTTGGCGTTAGATGCAATGGGCGGGGACTTCGGTCCCTGCATTACAGTGCCTGCAGCGTTGCAGGCACTGGCTTCTAATCCAGACCTCCATCTGCTGCTGGTTGGCGACCCTTCTGCGCTTACTCCATTACTCGCTAAAGTCGATTCCCCTTTATTTTCCCGTTTGGAAATCGTGCCGGCTGAATCGGTAATAGCTGGCGATGCGCGTCCATCCCAGGCTATTCGTGCCAGTCGGGGGACATCTATGCGCATCGCTCTGGAGTTGATCAGGGAAGGGCGAGCGCAGGCCTGCGTTAGCGCAGGCAATACCGGGGCATTGATGGGGCTGGCGACATTATTGATCAAACCCATTGAGGGGATTGATCGTCCGGCATTGGTGACAATGCTGCCCCATCAGCAGCACGGGAAGAGCGTGGTGCTGGATTTGGGCGCGAATGTTGATTGCGATAGCGCAATGTTAGTGCAGTTCGCCGTGATGGGATCGGTCATGGCGGAAGAAGTGCTCGGATTGCAGAATCCGCGCGTGGCGTTGCTGAATATCGGTGAAGAAGAGAGCAAGGGGCTCGCTAGTATCCGGGGCGCAGCGGCGCAACTGAAAACCATGCCTTCGATTAACTATATCGGTTATCTGGAAGGCAACGAATTACTGACCGGCAAAACGGATGTGATGGTCTGTGACGGTTTCGTGGGAAACGTCACGTTGAAAACCATGGAAGGTGTAGTGCGAATGTTTCTGTCTCTCCTGAAGGGCTCGTCCGGCAGGGGAGAAAGTCGGCAAGCACAGCCATGGTGGTTGAAGTTTTTAGGACGCTGGTTGCAACGGCGTCTGGCCAGGCGGTTTGGACACCTGAACCCTGACCACTATAACGGCGCATGTCTGTTAGGATTACGTGGAACTGTCATAAAAAGCCACGGTGCAGCAAACCAGAATGCGTTTGCTGTTGCAATTGAACAGGCGATGCAGACGGTGCAGCGGCAACTCCCGGAGAGGATTGCGTCGCGACTAAAGGCTGTATTACCCAAGAGTGACTGAGCGTACATGTATACAAAGATTCTCGGAACGGGAAGCTATTTGCCCGAACAAATCAGGACGAACGCTGATTTAGAAAAAATGGTGGATACGTCGGACGAATGGATCGTCACACGTACCGGTATTCGCGAACGCCGCATTGCTGCTCCAGATGAAAGCGTTGCCTCCATGGGGTACCGTGCCGCGCAGAACGCGCTCGACATGGCGGGAGTCGACAGTAATCAGGTCGGCTTGCTTATCGTAGCGACCACGTCGTCCAGCCATGCTTTCCCCAGTTCGGCCTGCCAGATCCAGCAGATGCTGGGTATTAAAGACACGATCGCCTTTGATCTTGCCGCCGCCTGCGCGGGATTCGCCTATGCATTGAGCGTGGCCGATCAGTATGTGAAAAGCGGCGCGGTGGATTATGCACTGGTCATCGGTTCCGATGCCTTGTCCAGAACGCTCGACCCGGCCGATCGCGGCACTCTGATTCTGTTCGGCGACGCCGCTGGCGCTGTCTTGCTGGGCCGCTCAGAAGAGCCGGGAATCCTTTCCACGCATCTGCACGCAGATGGCCGCTATGGCGATCTTCTGACATTGCCTTATGCGGATCGCCAGGAACCGCAGCCTGCTTATTTGACGATGGCGGGCAACGAAGTATTTAAAGTCGCCGTAACGGAACTGGCCCACATTGTCGAAGAAACGCTGGATGCGTCCGGCCTGAATAAAAGCGAACTCGACTGGCTGGTCCCTCATCAGGCAAACCTGCGCATTATCAGCGCCACCGCTAAAAAACTAGGCATGGGCATGGATAAAGTGGTGGTGACGCTGGATCGTCACGGTAATACGTCCGCCGCTTCCGTTCCTTCCGCACTGGATGAGGCCGTCCGCGATGGTCGTATCCAGCGCGGTCAGTTGATTTTGCTGGAAGCGTTTGGCGGCGGCTTTACCTGGGGCTCTGCTCTGATTCGTTTTTGATTTATCAGGACGTATGACTATGACGAAATTTGCAATGGTATTTCCCGGTCAGGGTTCCCAATCGGTGGGTATGCTGGCTGAACTGGCTGAAAAATTCCCGCTGATCAAAGAAACGTTTGACGAAGCCTCCTCGGTTCTGGGATATGATCTGTGGCAGCTTTCCCAGCAAGGACCGGCGGAAGAACTGAACAAGACCTGGCAGACCCAGCCGGCGCTGTTAACGGCGTCAGTCGCTCTGTGGCGCGTCTGGCGGCAGCAGGGCGGCGCGTTGCCGACGCTGATGTCCGGCCATAGCCTGGGCGAATATTCTGCACTGGTGTGCGCCGGCGTTCTGGATTTCAAGCAGGCGGTCAGCCTGGTTGAACTGCGCGGCAAACTGATGCAGGAAGCGGTACCGGAAGGGACCGGCGCAATGTATGCCATCATCGGTTTGGATAATGATGCGATTGCCGCAGCCTGTGCCGAAGCCGCGCAAGGTCAGGTAGTTTCGCCGGTCAACTTCAACTCGCCGGGGCAGGTGGTTATTGCCGGTAACAAAGAAGCGGTTGAGCGCGCGGGCGCAGCCTGTAAAGCTGCGGGTGCGAAACGCGCGTTGCCGTTGCCGGTCAGCGTACCTTCCCACTGTGCGCTGATGGAGCCGGCGGCCCGTAAGCTGGCGGATGCGCTGGAAGCGATCACCTTTAATGCGCCGGACGTACCGGTGGTCAATAATGTGGATGTTCGCGCTGAATCCGCACCGGAAGCGATTCGCAGCGCGCTGGTGCGCCAGTTGCATAACCCGGTCCGTTGGACGGAATGTGTCGAATACATGGCCGCGCAGGGTGTGGTTACCCTGGTGGAAACCGGCCCTGGTAAGGTGTTGACCGGGCTGACCAAACGAATCGTTGATAGTCTCACGGCAACGGCGATTAATGATCCTGCTTCCTTATCGGCAGCGCTTGAACAGTAAAAACGGTGAAGATAATGAATTTTGAAGGAAAAATTGCCCTGGTGACGGGCGCAAGTCGTGGCATTGGTCGGGCGATTGCCGAGACGCTGGCTGCCCGCGGCGCCACCGTAATCGGTACGGCCACCAGCGACAAAGGGGCGGCGGATATCAGCGAGTGGCTGGGGCCGAAAGGCAAAGGCTATGCGCTGAACGTTACGGATAGCGCCTCGATTGAAAGCGTTTTAGCCAGCATCAAAGAAGCGTTCGGCGATATTGATATTCTGGTGAATAACGCCGGTATTACGCGTGATGATCTGATGATGCGTATGAAAGACGAAGCCTGGCAGGAAGTGCTGGATACCAACCTGAGCTCCGTTTTCCGGCTGTCCAAGGCGGTGCTGCGCGCCATGATGAAAAAACGTTTTGGCCGCATCATCACTGTAGGGTCTGTCATCGGTTCCCGCGGCAACGCCGGTCAGGCCAACTATGCCGCCGCCAAGGCTGGACTGGTTGGCTTTAGCAAATCGCTGGCGCAGGAAGTCGCGTCTCGCGGCATCACCGTTAACGTGGTGGCGCCGGGCTTTATCGAAACCGATATGACGCGGGCATTGACAGAAGAACAGCGTGTGGGCATTTTGGCGAATGTTCCTGCCAACCGTCTGGGTGATGCGAAAGAAATCGCCAGCGCTGTAGCGTTTTTAGCCTCTGATGAGGCGGGTTACATTACTGGCGAAACATTGCATGTCAATGGTGGCATGTATATGATCTGATAAGCAACACCGTAATTTGCGTTAATTTGCAGCGAAAACTGCAAAAAGCACAAAATCTTGGTTCGACCAGTCTTGATTTTGTTGCATCTTTTTCAACATTTTATACACTACGAAAACCATCGCGAAAGCGAGTTTTGATAGGAAATTTAAGAGTATGAGCACTATCGAAGAACGCGTTAAGAAAATCATCGTTGAACAGCTGGGCGTTAAGCCGGAAGAAGTCGTGAACAATGCCTCTTTCGTTGATGACCTGGGCGCTGATTCTCTTGACACTGTTGAGCTGGTAATGGCATTGGAAGAAGAATTCGATACCGAGATCCCAGACGAAGAAGCTGAAAAAATCACGACTGTTCAGGCAGCCATCGATTTTATTCAGGCTAATCAGCAGTAATCGAACATATCTAGGCGGTCGCTCGACCGCCTAAGTTTTCTTCTACCTCAGTATCTTTTTTTTCCCTCCCTGGAGGATCAGCGTGTCTAAGCGTCGAGTAGTTGTGACTGGTCTGGGCATGTTATCTCCTGTCGGCAATACAGTAGCGTCAACCTGGAATGCTCTGCTTGCCGGTCAGAGTGGCATCAGCCTGATTGATCATTTCGATACTAGTGCCTATGCAACGCGTTTTGCTGGCTTAGTAAAAGACTTTAATAGTGAAGATTTCATCCCGCGCAAAGAAGCGCGCAAGATGGATGCCTTTATTCAATACGGGGTTGCAGCCGGCATTCAGGCCATGCAGGATTCAGGCCTTGAGGTGACGGAAGCTAATGCGAGTCGTATCGGAGCCGCTATCGGGTCAGGTATTGGTGGTCTGGGGCTGATTGAGGAAAACCATGGCGCGCTGGTGCATGGTGGCCCGCGTAAAATCAGTCCGTTCTTTGTGCCATCCACCATTGTCAACATGGTCGCCGGGCACCTGAGCATCATGTTCGGCCTGCGTGGTCCAACCATTTCCATTGCCACCGCATGTACTTCTGGTGTGCATAACATCGGCCACGCTGCGCGCATTATCGCGTATAACGATGCCGATGTTATGTTGGCCGGCGGGGCGGAAAAAGCCAGTACGCCGCTGGGTGTTGGCGGATTCGGCGCAGCGCGCGCCCTGTCGACCCGCAACGATAATCCGCAGGCGGCAAGCCGTCCGTGGGACAAAGATCGCGATGGCTTCGTGCTGGGCGACGGCGCCGGCATTCTGGTGCTGGAAGAATATGAGCATGCCAAAAAGCGCGGAGCGAAAATCTACGCTGAAATCGTCGGTTTTGGCATGAGCAGCGACGCCTACCATATGACGTCTCCGCCGGAGAATGGCGCTGGCGCGGCGCTGGCGATGGAAAATGCCTTGCGTGATGCAGGTATTACCACGGAGCAGGTGGGTTATATCAATGCGCACGGTACGTCCACGTCGGCGGGTGATAAAGCCGAAGCACAAGCGGTGAAATCGGTTTTCGGTGCGGATACCCGCGTGCTGGTCAGCTCGACCAAGTCCATGATCGGCCACCTGTTGGGGGCTGCGGGCGCGGTGGAGTCGATCTTCTGTATTATGGCGTTGCGTGATAAGGCTGTTCCGCCGACCATCAACCTGGATAACCCGGATGAAGGCTGCGATCTGGATTTCGTGGCGCACGAAGCTCGTCAGGTGGCCAATATGGAATACACGTTGTGTAACTCCTTTGGTTTCGGCGGCACCAACGGTTCCGTGGTGTTCCGCAAAGTCTGATGCGATGTTTTAATGAAGAGCCCGGTTCTGCCGGGCTTTTTTTTGTCTGACTGAAAATCGGATATTGCCGCTTGCCGGACGCCCAGACGACTGACAGGCTTGCACCCTGGCCGAGGAGACGAATATGTGGTGGATTGACGGAAAAGCGGAGCAATGCCTGCCGGTATCGGATCGCAGCGTACAGTTTGGCGACGGCTGTTTTACCACGGCCAGGGTTGTGAACGGCCATATTGTATGGCTGGAGCGACATATTCGGCGGTTGCAGCAGGCGGCGGAAAAATTGTTGTTGCCCGACCCGGACTGGCAGCGACTGAGCGATGAGATGCAGCAGGCCGCCGAGGGCCGCGTTGACGGCGTGGTGAAAGCCATCATCAGTCGGGGCAACGGTGGCCGCGGCTACAGCCCGGTGGGATGCCACAAACCGGTGCGCATTGTTATGCAGGCGGCGTACCCGCAACACTACGCTCAATGGCGTCAGGACGGCATCCGACTGGCGCTGAGTCCGGTTCCGCTGGCGCAGAGCGCCTGGCTGGCGGGGATAAAGCATCTAAACCGGCTGGAGCAGGTGTTCATCCGCATGCATCTTGAACAGTCCGGCGCTGATGAGGCGCTGGTGCTTGACACCTCTGGGGCGCTGGTGGAATGCTGTGCGGCTAATTTATTCTGGCGCAAGGGAAAGCGGGTTTTCACGCCGGATGTATCGCTTGCCGGCGTTGACGGCGTCGCGCGTCGGCATATTATGGCGCTGTTGTCGGCATCGGCGTTTGAGCTGCATGTGGTGACTGAACCGCTGGAAACGCTGGCGGACGCAGACGAAGTGCTGGTGTGCAATGCGTTGATGCCGGTGATACCCGTAAACCAGGCGCATAGCTGGTGTTATCGCTCACGAGAGTTGTTCGACTTTCTGAGCCCTAACTGTGAGTCATGATGTGTTATGAAGAGAATAAAATGGGGTCTTGGGATTATTGTTCTGCTGGCGCTCGGTGCCTGGTGGGGCTGGAAACAGATACAGCACCTTGCCGATTCACCGTTGGCTATCAGACAGGAAACCATTTTTACTCTCCCGGCCGGCACCAATCGTGAAGCGCTAAAAGAGCTGCTGGTAGAACAACAAATTATTGGCGCCAGCGGCTGGTTCCCCTGGTTGCTGCATCTGGAGCCGGAGCTGGCGGCGTTTAAGGCCGGGACCTATCGGCTGACGCCTGCGATGACGGTGCGCGACATGCTGGCGTTGCTGGCCAGCGGCAAAGAAGCGCAGTTTTCGCTGCGGTTTGTGGAAGGTTCGCGCCTGAAAGACTGGCAGGAAACGCTGAAGTCGGCGCCTTATCTCAAGCACACGTTGGATGATAAAACACCGCAGGAAATCGCCGAAGCGATGGGGTTGAAAGACAAGCCTAACCCCGAAGGCTGGTTTTATCCGGATACGTATCTGCACACTGCGGGTATGAGCGACAAGTCGATCCTGCAGCGCGCGCACCAGCGGATGACGAAAATGCTCAATGACGTCTGGCAGGGGCGAGACGAAGGGTTACCCTATAAAACCCCGGACGACCTGTTGGTGATGGCGTCGCTGATTGAAAAAGAAACCGCTATTAATGAAGAGCGGCCGCTGGTGGCCTCGGTATTTATCAATCGCCTGCGCGCCGGTATGCGGTTGCAGACCGACCCGACGGTGATCTACGGCATGGGGGACAGCTATAACGGCACCATTACCCGCAGTGCGCTGGAGGCTCCCACGCCGTACAATACCTATGTCATCAGCGGGTTGCCGCCCACGCCGATTGCCATGCCGGGCAAGGCGTCCCTCGAAGCAGCCGCGCATCCGGCCAAAACCGGCTATCTCTATTTTGTGGCCGACGGCAAGGGTGGACACAAATTTACCACCAACCTGAACGATCATAACCGCGCCGTGCAGGCGTATCGTTCCGCGCAGGCTGCCGCCGGAAAGGAAAAGAATGAACAGTAAATTTATCGTAATTGAAGGTCTGGAAGGCGCGGGTAAGACCAGCGCTCATGCGGTGGTGGTGGACACGCTGCGGACATTCGGCATTGATGACATTGTGTTTACCCGTGAGCCCGGCGGCACGCCGCTGGCAGAAAAGCTGCGCGAGTTGATCAAACAGGGCGTGGCGGATGAAAAGCTGACAGATAAGGCCGAACTGCTGATGCTGTATGCGGCGCGCGTGCAGCTGGTGGATAACGTGATTCGACCGGCGCTGGCCCGCGGCGCCTGGGTTGTGGGCGATCGGCACGATCTCTCTTCCCAGGCCTATCAGGGCGGCGGCCGGGGTATCGATGCGCGATTGATGACCTCGCTGCGGGATACCGTGCTGGGCGATTTCCGCCCTGACTTAACGTTGTATCTGGATATTTCGCCTGAGCTGGGGCTTAAACGCGCCCGCCAGCGCGGCGCGCTGGATCGCATCGAGCAGGAGTCGCTGGCGTTTTTCGAGCGCACCCGCGCCCGCTATCAGCAACTGGCGGCGGCCGACGCTTCTATCGTGACGATTGATGCATCCCGCGACCTGGCGCTGGTCAATGCCGACATCCGTCAGGTCTTGTCTGACTGGCTGCGGCAACTGAACGGGCGAGGGGAGTGAGCGACTGATGGAGTGGTATCCCTGGCTGAATGCGCCTTACCGCCAGTTGCTGGCGTCGCATCAGGCGGAGCGCGGCCATCATGCGCTGTTGCTGCATGCTATCGACGGTATGGGCGACGCCTCGCTGGCGTACGCATTCAGCCGCTGGCTGCTGTGTCAGCAGCCGGATGGCGCAAAGAGCTGCGGACGCTGCCACTCCTGTGAGTTGATGAACGCCGGCACCCATCCGGACTGGCATACCCTCAGCCCGGAAAAAGGTAAGCACAGTCTGGGCGTTGACGCGGTGCGCGATGCGTTAGAGCAAGTGTACCAGCGCTCGCGTCAGGGTGGTGCGAAGGTGGTTTGGCTGCCGCAGGCGGAAAGCCTGACCGAAGCGGCGGCCAATGCGCTGCTGAAGACGTTGGAAGAGCCGCCGGCGCAAACCTATTTTCTGCTGGGATGCCGCGAACCGGGACGGTTGCTGGCGACGATGCGCAGTCGCTGCCTGCATTTGTACCTGGATGTGCCGGCTGAGCCGCAAGGGATGCAATGGCTGCGCGGACGCGGACATCATGATGAGCTGGCGCTGCAGACCGCGTTGCGACTGACGGCGGGGGCGCCGCTGGCCGCTGAAGCATTGCTGCAGCCGGATAGCTGGAAAGCGCGTCAGGCGGTTTGCCAGCAGCTGGCGCAGAGCCTGCAGTCCGGTGATGCGCTGGCGCTGTTGCCGGCACTCAATCATGATGACGCCGATCGTCGTATTCACTGGGTGAGTACGCTGTTGCTGGATGCGCTGAAATGGCGCCATCAGGCTGCCGATCAGCGGACCAACCTGGATCAGGCGCCGCTGGCGGCGCAATTGGCGTCACAGCTGGGCGACGCCCGCCTGCACCACGGCCTGCGGCGCTGGCTGCACTGTCGTCACCAACTGTTGTCGGTGACGGGCGTTAACCGCGAATTGTTATTGACGGAACTGTTGCTGGCGTGGGAGAGCCTGTTGTCGTCTCCGACGCTGCCGGTGTCGTCATCTTTTTCCTGAATACCGGATACCCTTGATTATGTTGTTAGTTGATTCCCACTGCCACCTTGATGGTTTGGATTATCAGTCGCTGCACAAAGACGTGTCTGACGTGCTGAACAAGGCCCGTGAGCGCGAGGTAGGCTTTTTTCTGGCGGTGGCGACCACCTTACCGGGATTCCGCGCCATGACCGAATTGATCGGCGAACGCGACAATGTGGCGTTTTCCTGCGGCGTGCATCCGCTCAGTCAGGAAGAGCCGTACGATTTCGCCGAGCTGCGCACACTGGCGGCCTCACCGTCGGTTGTCGCACTGGGGGAAACCGGGCTGGATTACTATTATCAGCAAGACACCATCCCGCAGCAGCAGGCATCGTTTCGCGAACATATTCGCGTTGGCCGGGCGCTGAATAAGCCGGTGATTGTGCATACCCGTTCCGCCCGTGAAGATACGCTTGCCATCCTGCGTGAGGAAAAAGCGGACGAATGCGGCGGCGTGCTGCACTGCTTTACCGAAGATCGGGAAACAGCGGAGAAACTGCTGGATTTGGGGTTCTATATTTCCTTTTCCGGGATTGTGACTTTCCGTAATGCCGACGCATTGCGCGACGTCGCGCGTTACGTGCCGCTGGACCGGCTGCTGATTGAAACCGATTCCCCGTGGCTGGCGCCGGTTCCCTACCGCGGCAAGGAGAATCAGCCCGCCTACGTGCGCGATGTGGCTGAATATCTGGCTGTACTCAAAAATGTCAGTCTTGAACAGCTGGCATCCACCACTACCGAAAATTTTGCTCGGCTATTCCACATTGATGCAGCGCGGTTGACCGTGGCCTGATACTGGTTGAGAATACGCGAGTTTTTTTTGGCTTCGTAATTAATCGCTGATGATCCCTGCCATTTGCAGCTTGCGCTGTACGGTGGTGGGGTTAATTTTTAGCGTTAGATCACAAACCATAAGACTTCTGATAGTAACGTGGGTTTCCCATGAGTTGAAACGTGACTGCTATCAAACATTTGATGCAACATTTATTTTACTCTGCGTAAAAATTAATGAGGATGCATATCACATCCCGACCGCGTGAAGGATGACCTCCCCACCTTCAGGCGAACTGTCAGAAGTAGAAGCACTATTACTCAGGAGCACTCTCTATATGTTCAAGAATGCATTTGCAAACCTACAAAAAGTAGGTAAATCGCTGATGCTGCCAGTATCCGTGCTGCCTATCGCCGGTATTCTGCTGGGCGTCGGGTCGGCCAACTTTAGCTGGCTGCCGGCGGTTGTTTCCAGCGTGATGGCGCAGGCGGGCGATTCGGTTTTTGCCAACATGCCGTTGATTTTTGCTATCGGCGTAGCGTTGGGCTTCACCAATAATGACGGCGTGTCCGCGCTGGCTGCGGTGGTGGCTTACGGCATTATGGTGAAAACCATGGCGGTGGTTGCGCCGCTGGTGCTGCATATGTCGCCGGCGGATATCGCCGCTAACCACATGGCCGACACCGGCGTGCTGGGGGGGATTATCGCCGGTGCGATTGCCGCCTACATGTTCAACCGCTTTTACCGCATCCGCTTGCCGGAATACCTGGGCTTCTTTGCCGGTAAGCGTTTTGTGCCGATCATCTCCGGCCTGACCGCCATCATTGTCGGTGTGGTGCTGTCGTTCATTTGGCCGCCGGTGGGCAGCGCGATTCAGACTTTCTCTCAATGGGCCGCTTACCAGAACCCGGTGCTGGCGTTCGGTATCTACGGCATCGTTGAGCGCAGTCTGGTGCCGTTCGGTCTGCACCATATCTGGAACGTGCCGTTCCAGATGCAGGTCGGCGAGTTCACCAACGCTGCGGGTCAGGTGTTCCACGGCGATATTCCGCGCTATATGGCGGGCGACCCGACTGCGGGTAAACTGTCTGGCGGTTTCCTGTTCAAAATGTATGGTCTGCCGGCCGCCGCGCTCGCTATCTGGCATTCGGCTAAACCGGAAAATCGCGCCAAAGTGGGCGGCATCATGATCTCCGCTGCGTTGACCGCGTTCCTGACCGGTATCACCGAGCCGATCGAGTTTTCCTTCATCTTCGTGGCGCCGATTCTGTATGTCATCCACGCGGTGCTGGCCGGTCTGGCGTTCCCGATCTGTATTCTGCTTGGCATGCGTGACGGCACCAGCTTCTCGCACGGTCTAATCGACTTCGTCGTGCTGAGCGGCAACGGCAGCAAACTGTGGCTGTTCCCGATCGTCGGCCTGTGCTATGCCGCGGTGTACTACACCGTGTTCCGCGTGCTGATCGCCAAGCTGGATCTGAAAACCCCGGGTCGCGAAGAGTCCGCGTCCGAGCAGTCCGCTCAGGGCAACTCTGAAATGGCGGCGTCGCTGGTTTCCGCATTCGGCGGTAAAGAAAACATCACCAACCTGGATGCTTGTATCACTCGTCTGCGCGTCAGCGTGGGTGATGTGTCCAAAGTTGACCAGGCCGAGCTGAAGAAACTGGGCGCGGCGGGCGTGGTGGTGGCCGGTTCCGGCGTGCAGGCGATCTTCGGCACCAAGTCCGATAACCTGAAAACCGATATGGACGATTACATCCGTAATCACTGAAATATCCGTAACCACTGACGGATTACGGGGAGTTGACGAAAAGGGGCTACGGCCCCTTTTTTACATTCTGCATTTTTACAGCCCGCTTTTTTATATTCTAAAACGCCTCCCGGCAGGACAGAATCGTTTCCCCTCACCGGAAGTTCGGCAGTAGGATAACTGACGCTGCCGTGCGTGATACGCCCGTTGTCAGTCACGACAGTGGATAACCAACGCCGCTCTGCCCATAACAACATCGTCTATCAGCGGCGTACCACAACATCATTCTTTCAGAGGGAACAGTATGCGGATTTCAGCTGAGCGTTTAACGCAGATAGCCTATGAACTGTTACGTAACACCGGGTGTGACCACGACGAAGCCGAGTGCGTGGCGCTTCATCTGGTTGGCGCGAATCTCAAGGGGCACGACAGCCACGGAGTCGGCATGTTGCCGGAATACGTCAGTTTCATCGCGCAGGGCATCATGCATCCCAACACCCCGGCCCGTTTGCTGCAGGATGGCGGCGCGGTGCTGCAGTTCTCCGGCGATCGGGGGTTCGGGCAGCGCACCGGGCGCGAAGCGATGCAAGCGGCGATTGAACGGGTGAAGACCACCGGTATCTGCCTGATGACGCTGGCGTCGACCTGCCATCTGGGGCGCATCGGCACCTACGGCGAAATGGCGGCGCAGGCCGGTCTGATTTCGATTCACTTCGTTAATGTCGGCGATATCGCGCCGCTGGTGGCGCCGTTTGGCGGCAGCGAGGCGCGTTTTGGCACCAACCCGATCTGTATTGCCTTCCCAGGCAGCGACGACAACCCCGATTTTATTCTGGACTTCGCCACCAGCATTGTGGCGCTGGGTAAAACGCGCGTGGCCTGGCTGGCGGGGAAAATCTTTGATGAGCCGGTGATGCTGGACAGCGACGGACGCCCGAGCGCCGATCCGCGGGTGATGTGGGAAGGCGAGGCGACCGGCGCGTTGCTGCCGATCGCGCGTCACAAGGGCGGCGGCCTGATTCTGGCGGCGGAACTGCTGGCGGGCATTTTGTCCGGCGGCGGCACCATTCAGCCGGGCAATGCGCGCGAAGGCGCCATCGTCAACAACATGACCACCATTGTGATCGATCCGTCTAAACTGGTGGGGATGGCGTGGCTGAAACAGGAGTACGATGCCATGTTGGCGTATGTCCGCGCCTCGCGCTCGCCGGATCCGTCCGTGCCGATTCTGATTGCCGGCGAACCGGAACGTCAGGCCCGTCAGCAGCGTCAGGCTGAGGGCATCGCCATTTCCGAGGGAGAGTGGCGGAAAATTACCGACGCCGGGTGTTCTCTGGGGATGCCGGCGGCATTTTTCGCGGCATAACGCCGGTGCTACGCGTGGCGAGCACCGACAAAGAGAGTTGAAAAGTATTGGATTTATCACTCATACTGCAAGCCGCATCGCTGAACAGCGCTCGTTTTTAAAGGAACTGTGTTATGGCTGAAGAAACCATTTTCAGTAAAATCATTCGTCGGGAAATCCCCGCCGATATCGTGTATCAGGATGAACTGGTGACTGCCTTTCGCGACATCGCGCCACGTACCCCCACCCACATTCTGATTGTGCCGAATGTCCTGATCCCCACCGTGAATGACACCGCGCCGGAGCATGAAGCGGCGCTTGGCCGCATGATCACCGTCGCGGGCAGTATTGCCCGTCAGGAAGGGATTGCGGATGACGGCTACCGTCTGATCATCAACTGCAATCGCCACGGCGGTCAGGAGGTGTATCACATCCATATGCATCTGCTGGGCGGTCGCCCGCTGGGGCCGTTGCTGGCCGGTTGATGCGGCCATGCGCGTATTCTCATCAGGTGCATTGGCCGCCTTGCTGCTGGGCATGTTGCTTGTCGGATGCAGCAAGACGGCCAGTCTGACCATTAATTCCAAACAGACGCTGGTGCTGGACGCCTCGGTGATGGCGGCCGGCATTAGCGCCTCTCGTCCGTCGCTGTCGCGCGGCGGCGCGGGTCAGCAGGCGTCGGCCCGTATCAGCAATACATCGGGGCAGCCGGTGACGCTGCACTACCGTTTTTACTGGTATGATCAGCAGGGGCTGGATGTGCCGCCGCTGGGTGTCAGCCAGACGGCAGTGATCCCTGCCCATACGGATATCTCCCTTGTTGCCACGCATGCTGACCCGGCAGCCAGCCAGGTACGGCTTTATCTTTTTCTCTGATGCGTGATTGAGAGGACAGACATGAAAAAATATCTTGGCATCGTGCTGATGGCGCTGGTGATTGCCGGCTGTACCAGCCGCGCGCCGCAAACGGAACAACCGGCCACTATCGAGCCCGCCGTCCCCACACCGTCGAAACCGCAGTTGCCGCCGGCAGAAAGTCAGCCATTGCCGACGCCGCCGAAGATTCAGGTACCGGTGTTGGACTGGTCGGCCGCGGCTACGCCGCTGGTGGGGCAGATGGTGAAAACCGACGGCATCGCCAGGGGCAGTATTTTGCTGCTGAACAAGCTTAAAAATAACACCAACGGTTCGCTGCAGACTGCTCAGGCGACCACCGCGCTGTATAACGCGCTGGCGTCTTCCGGGCAGTTTACGATGGTGTCGCGCGAACAACTGGGCGTTGCCCGGCAGTCGCTGGGATTATCGGAAGAAGACAGTCTGGAGTCGCGCAGCAAAGCGGTGGGGTTGGCCCGCTATGTCGGCGCGCAATACGTGCTGTATGCCGACGCCAGCGGGGACGTGAAGTCACCGGATCTGTCGATGCAACTGATGCTGGTGCAGACCGGCGAAATCGTCTGGTCCGGCAATGGCACGGTTCGCCAGCAGTGAGGCGCTGAACGCGCTGTTGCAGCAGGCTCTGCCGGCGGTAGCGACCGCCGGTTTTTATTTACAGCCGGTCAACGGCCTTAGTCACCAGAGCTGGCGCGTTCATTCTCCGGCCGGGCTGTGGCTGGCGCGCGGCGAAACGCCGCAGGGGCGCCAGCTTGGCACCTCCCGACAGCGTGAATTTCATGTGCTGCGGCACCTGGCCGGGCAGTCGCTGGCGCCGCATCCGGTGTGCTGGCGCGATGGCTGGTTGCTGGTGCAGTGGCTGGCGGGCGAGCCGGCCGATGAGCGCCAGTTTGCGCAGGCGGAAGGAGAACTGGCGGCGATGCTGGCGCGTCTGCATCATCAGCCGCGTTATGGCTATCCGTTGCCGTTGAAACGCCTGATGGCGCATCACTGGCACCATATGGAACCGGCCCGACGCTCGCCGCGTCTGAGGCGCGTCTATCAGCAGGTGGTGGATAAGCCGCTGCCGACGCCGTTACTGAGCGCGCCGCTGCATCTGGATGTGCATCCCGGCAACCTGCTGCGTACCGAGGCCGGCTGGCGATTGATTGACTGGGAGTACGCGGCGGACGGCGATATCGGGCTGGAGCTGGCGTTGCTGTTCCGGTCCTGCGAGCTGGATGAAGCGCGTCAGCAGGATTTTTTGCAGGCGTATTGCCGGCACTGGCGCCACCTGCGCCCGGCGTCATTGCGGCGGCAGGCGGCGCGCTGGCAATATTGGGTGGATTATCTGGTGCTGATGTGGTTCGAAGTCCGCTGGCGGCAGACCGCTGAGGCGTATTACCGACAGACGGCTGACGCATTGCGGCGGGCCGCGGGATGGCGCGATTGAGTCTTTCTCTCTGGGGGGCGTTTGCGCGGGCCGTTTGATTATCAGGCCGATTTTTCCATCATGCCGATGTGGCAATCATACAGAAGGGGTGTTTGTGGGGCCGTTAATGTTAGATGTGGCCGGCTATGAGCTGGACGCGGAAGATCGCGAGGTGCTGGCGCATCCGCTGGTGGGTGGCGTGATCCTGTTTAGCCGTAACTTTCACGACGCCGACCAGTTGGCGGAACTGGTGCGTCAGATGCGTCGCGCCTCTCGCGAGCGGCTGGTGGTGTCGGTCGATCAGGAAGGCGGGCGCGTGCAGCGGTTTCGCGACGGTTTTACCGCGCTGCCGGCCGCGCAGTCGTTTGCCGCGCTGAACCCGTTGCCGCAGGCGCAACTGCTGGCGGAAGAAGCGGGCTGGGTGATGGCGGCGGAGATGATCGCCATGGATATCGATATCAGCTTTGCGCCGGTACTGGATGTCGGGCACCAGAGCGCGGCGATTGGCGACCGTTCCTTCCACGACGACCCGGACACCTTGCTGGCGGTGGTGGAGCGTTTTATTGCCGGCATGCGTGCCGCCGGTATGAAGGCGACCGGCAAGCATTTCCCCGGTCATGGCGCGGTAACGGCGGATTCCCACAAGGAAACGCCGCGGGACGAGCGGCCGCTGGCGCAAATTCGGGAACGGGATATGCGGGTGTTTCGGGAATTGATCGCTCGCCGGCAGTTGGATGCGGTGATGCCGGCGCACGTGATTTACACCGATGCCGATCCCCGTCCGGCCAGCGGGTCGCCCTACTGGCTGAAACAAGTGCTGCGTCAGGAACTGGGATTTGACGGCATCATCTTCTCGGATGACCTGTCGATGGAAGGCGCGGCGGTGATGGGTGGCTACGCCGAACGCGCGCAGGCGGCGCTGGACGCGGGGTGCGACATGATTCTGGTATGTAACCAGCGTCAGGGCGCGATCAGCGTGTTGGATAACCTGTCTCCGGTCAAAGTACCGGGGTTGGAGACGCTCTATCATCGGGGGTTGATCACTCGCCGTGAACTGCTGAATTCATCGCGCTGGAAGCAGGCGACGTCGCAGTTGACGGCACTGAGTGAACGCTGGCAGGCGCATAAAGCCGCCGGTTAAATCACCTGCTAAATGAGGCTGGAGGGAAGGCACCGATGATCATTTATTTGCACGGTTTTGATTCAAGCAGTCCGGGTAATCATGAGAAAGTGCTGCAGTTGCAGTTCATCGACCCGGATGTCCGGCTGGTGAGCTACAGTACCCTGCATCCGCGCCATGATATGCAGCATCTGCTCAGGGAAGTGGACAAGATGCTGCAATTGAATGCGGATAACCGCCCGCTGATTTGCGGCGTCGGGCTGGGTGGATTTTGGGCTGAACGCATCGGTTTCCTGTGTGATATCCGCCAGGTGATGTTCAATCCCAACCTGTTCCCGCAGGAAAACATGGAAGGCAAAATCGATCGTCCGGAAGAGTACGCAGACATCGCCACCAAGTGCGTGGAGAATTTCCGCGAGAAAAACCGCGATCGCTGCATGGTGGTGCTGTCGCGCCACGATGAAATGCTGAATAACCAGCGCAGCGCCTGTTTGCTGGGCGAATACTACGAAATCATCTGGAATGAGAGCGAAGGCCATAAATTCCGCGATATCTCGCCACACCTGCAACGCATCAAGGCGTTTAAATCACTGGGGTGATTTTTCCTCTACACTGTCTTTGTGGCTGTCAAACCCGTGTCAGGCTGGGGCGACAGCCGCTTTCCCTCTGCTGACCTGCTGCACTAACTTGTTGGATCTCAACGTCTAATTCTTCGCTCTGACGATCTGTAACTAAAATAAATTGATATAAATCAATTTTGGTATGACCAAATGACCTTACATGCTATTCTCATCGCATATATCCAATTTTCATTATCATAACCATATGTAATATAAGGATATTATTTTTTACCCTTTATTAACTATTGGTTCACAAATTTTCAGGGGGTCATTTTGACATCATTGCCAATCAAGAAAATCGTGATTGTCGGCGGTGGCGCCGGAGGGCTGGAGCTGGCAACCAGTCTGGGGCATAAGCTGGGTCGCAAGAAGAAGGCGGAAATAACACTGGTGGATCGCAACCACAGCCACCTATGGAAACCGCTGCTGCACGAAGTGGCGACCGGCTCGCTGGATGATGATATGGATGCGCTGAGTTACCTGGCGCATGCCCGCAATCATCACTTCAATTTCCAGTTGGGTATGATGACCGACATCGACCGCGAGCAGCGTACCGTCCAGCTGGCCGAAATCCGCGGCGAGCAGGGGGAACTGCTGGTGGCGGCCCGTTCACTGTCGTACGACATTCTGGTGGTGGCGCTGGGCAGCACCTCCAATGACTTCGGTACGCCGGGCGTCAAAGATCACTGCATTTTCCTGGACAACCCGAAACAAGCCCGCCGTTTCCATAACGAAATGCTCAATCTGTTCCTCAAGTTCTCCGCTTCTCAGGGGCAGCAGGAGAAGGTCAATATCGCGATTGTCGGAGGGGGCGCCACCGGGGTGGAGCTGTCCGCCGAACTGCACAACGCGGTGAAACAGCTGCACAGCTACGGTTTTGACAGCCTCAGCAATCAGGCGCTCAACGTCACGCTGGTGGAAGCCGGGGAACGTATTCTGCCGGCGCTGCCGCCGCGTATTTCTGCGGCGGCGCACCATGAGCTGACCAAGCTCGGTGTGCGGGTGCTGACCAAAACTATGGTGACCAGCGCCCAGCAGAACGGCCTGAACACCAAGGACGGCGAGTTTATCGACGCCGACCTGATGGTATGGGCGGCGGGTATCAAGGCCGCCGACGCCATGAAGGACATTGCCGGTCTGGAAACCAACCGTATCAACCAACTGGTGGTGGAGCCGACGCTGCAGACCACGCGCGATCCGGCTATTTTCGCCATCGGCGACTGTGCGTCCTGCCCACAGCCGGGCGGTGGCTTTGTGCCGCCACGCGCGCAGGCTGCGCATCAAATGGCGTCGCGCTGTTACAGCAACATCCTGGCGCTGATGAATAATCAGTCGCTGAAGCCTTACGTCTACAAAGACCACGGTTCGCTGGTGTCATTGTCTAAATTCAGCACCGTCGGTAGCCTGATGGGCAACCTGATGCGCGGTTCGGTGATGGTGGAAGGACGTATTGCCCGCTTCGTTTACATTTCGCTGTATCGCATGCACCAGATTGCGCTGCATGGTTACATCAAGACCGGCCTGATGATGTTGGTCGGCAGCATCAACCGGGTGATCCGCCCGCGTCTCAAACTGCATTAAGGCCGGATAGCTCTGGTCTGGCGTCTCGGTTGCCCGCTATTCGGCGGGCAACCTGTTATTCCCCGCTATATTGTTCACATCACAGAATAAAATATTGTACTAACACCAACTGAAGGTAAGAAAACTCTCAAATGTGACGGTTTTGTTATCTGTGCAACCCTTTTGAGGTAGAAATCCGATTGAGAGTACCTGGTGGATTAGGCAGACTTCATCACGTCAGGCGGCGTAGCGCGCACGCCGCGCCCCGGAAGGTGGGGCTTTCGGGTTAAAAGCCATCAGCCCGTTATGAGCCGTAAGAGCGCTCAACGCAGGGTGGAGTGGAGGATGCGTGGTTATTTATTCAGGAGGTTTCCTGTGAACAAGTCAATGTTAGCGGGTGTGGGTATTGGTATGGCTGCAGCTCTGGGTGTGGCAGCCGTCGCCAGTCTGGATGTGTTTGCGTCCAGACCGCAGTTTGCACAGGTGCTGACAGCAACACCTATCAAAGAAACCGTGAAAACGCCGCGTCAGGAATGCCGTAATGTCACCGTGACGCACCGCCAGCCGGTACAGGATGAAAACCGTATTGCCGGGTCATTGCTGGGCGCCGTGGCTGGCGGCGTGCTGGGGCATCAGTTCGGCAATGGCCGTGGCCGCGATGTGACGACGGTAGTCGGCGCGCTGGCCGGGGGATACGCCGGCAATCAGGTGCAGGGAAAAATGCAGGACGGTGATACCACCACCTCCACGCAACAGCGTTGCCAGACGGTGTATGACAAATCGCAGAAAGTGCTGGGTTATGATGTCACCTATAAAATCGGCGATCAGGAAGGAAAAGTGCGGATGGACCGCGATCCCGGCACCCGTATCCCGCTCGATCGCAACGGTCAGCTGATTCTCAGTCAGTCCAGCTGATGCGGCGGACAGGCAGGCCCGCGTTGTCACGCTGCTGACCGCGGGCCTGATGCCGTCGATACCGCCCGCCTGACTCATGCATCATATAAATCGGTATCCTGCACCGGCGAGTGGCGCTGGCTGGGCCGAATGCGTTTGACCGAATCTCTCACCGCCAGCGTACCGTTAAGCAGAATATTGCCGGTACCTCGTCCCGGCTGCATCAGCTGAAGCTGCAATAATCTCACCGCCTCTCGTCCCAACTCTTCACGCGGGATCAGCACCGATGTCAGCGGAATATCGTGCACCGCCGCCAGATTGGCGCCATCCATGCTCATGACCGATATATCCTGCGGCACGCGCAGCTTCGCTTTATGCAGCGCATTGACGGCGCCCACCGCCATAAAGTCGCCGCCCGCCAGTATGGCGGTAGGGTACTGTTCCCGCGGGCAGGCGGCCAGAAAATCAGTGACGGCCTGTTCCGTTTCCGCGCTGCCGAAGCCACGGGGCGTCAGTAAATGGATGTCGTCAATAAAAGGCAGGTTGTGCTGTTGATAGGCATCACGAATGCCCGCCAGTCGCCACTCCATGGTGTAGCGCCGCAGGCACAGCAGGGTTAGGATCTGACGGTGCCCCTGATCGATCAGATAGTTGGCGGCAAATTCGCCGATAAGCTGGTGTGCAGGCGACACGCCGGACAATTTCATTTTGTTGTCGAGACAGTTGACCAGCACGCAGGGTTTGTTCAATTCGGCCGCCAGCGCGTGAATATAAGGATCGTCAATGCCGATCAGAATGGCACCTTCGGTTTCCGGCGACGACATTTTTTCCAGAAACAGCGCCGCATCGCTATCGTTTTCCGCCAGCCCGCAGTAGCGCAGGCGTACATCGTGCGAGTCCAGCGAGTCGAGAATCCCTTCCAGTACCTTATGGTAGAAAATATCCGCCCGGCGATTAAAAGCGCGCTCCGGCGCGAACACCGTCAGGCTATTGAGCAGCAAGCGGCCGGTGGCCAGATGATCCATCACGCCGTATTGCCGGGCAGAGGTCAGAATTCGCGTCCGTGCCGCATCGCTGGTATTGGATTTTCCCGCCAGCACCCGGGAAACGGTACTGACGGAGAAGCCGGTCTGCATGGCGATTTCACGAATTTTGAGGTTTTTTTTCATTTTGTGATCCCGTTCAATTTGAATCGTGAAAAAATTTTCATCACCAGAAAAATGGCGGCAGCCGGCGGATGAATGGCCGGAAATAATATATTTCGACGCTACCATGAAAATAGTTGCAAAAAAGTGAGTATCTCCGGCTTTTTAATTTTTCTACGCTGAATCGGTCGTGATTCTTCAGGCGTCATCACGCCGCGGAATACGCCGTCGCGACATAAAAATACTTATAAAAATCTGAAAATTAGAACATCAGGATGGTGTTGCGCCGGGAGGCGTTTCACTGTTGTCTGCCGCAAGGAGATCACCATGAGTCTCGACGTTAATTCCTCGCCCGTCATCAATGAAAAACGAAAGTTCAAACAATTGCGCTGGTGGATACTGGCGTTATTTCTGTTTGGCGTCACCGTTAATTATATTACCCGCAATTCGCTGGGTATTCTGGCGCCCGAATTAAAAACGGTGCTGAATATTACCACCGAGCAATACTCCTGGATTGTCGGCGCTTTTCAATTGGCCTATACGCTATTTCAGCCTTTATGCGGATGGCTGATCGACGTGATTGGATTAAAGCTGGGCTTCATGATCTGCGCTGTGATTTGGGCGCTGATGTGCCTGCTGCATGCCGGCGCCGGGAGCTGGGTGCAGCTTGCCATTTTGCGTTTCATGATGGGTGGAGCTGAAGCGGCGGCCACGCCGGCCAACGCCAAAACCATCGGCGAGTGGTTTCCCCGCCAGGAACGGCCCATCGCCGCCGGTTGGGCCGGCGTGGGCTTTTCCATCGGTGCGATGCTGGCGCCGCCCATTATCGTGGTCGCGCACTCCGCGTTCGGCTGGCAAGGGGCATTCCTGTTTGCCGGGGTGCTGGCGATGTTGTGGGTGGTGTTGTGGTGGCTGTTTTACCATAACCCGGGAGAACACCCGCGCCTGAGTAAAGAAGAACTGGCGTTTATCCGTCAGGACAATGAGCCGGAGCCGGTGAAACAACCGTTTTTTACCGCTATGAAAACGGTGATGAAAAACCGCCGTTTCTACGGCATCGCCATTCCCGCGTTTATGGCGGAACCCGCCTGGGCGGTGCTGAGTTTCTGGGTACCGCTGTACCTGGCCAAAGAGCGTGGCATGGATTTGAAACAAATCGCCATGTTCGCCTGGCTGCCGTTTCTTGCCGCCGACTTCGGCAGTATCGCCAGCGGTTACCTGACCCGGCTCTACGCCCGGTGGTTTGGCTGTTCACGCATCAACTCGGTGGTGGGCAGTTCGGTGACCGGCGCGTTTCTGATGCTGTCGCTCGCGCTGGTCAGCGTGACCCAAAATCCCTATCTGGCCATCATCCTGATTTCGATTGGCGGATTCGGCCACCAAATCATTTCCTGCATGCTGAGCGCCGTCGTGGTGGATTCGTTCGATAAAGGCCAGATGGCGACGGTCAACGGTATGCGCGGCGCCAGCGCGTGGATTGCCAGCTTCCTGTTTTCACTATTGATTGGCGTTACCGCCGACAGGATTGGCTTCAGTCCGCTGTTTGTCGCCATGGGCTTTTTTGATTTATTCGGCGCGCTGTTCCTGATTGCGTTCATCGCGGAACGTCGCCAGCGCGCGCACTGACAGAACTTCCGAATAGACGAGTGATGCTATGAAGACATTGAAACATTGGGTATTGCACCATCAGGCCGAGGATCGGGTTGAACTGCTGGTGGACGGCGCACACCGCTTTTTGTTGTACGTGCTGGCGCCGGGGCTGATGCGGGTACTGATTAAACAGCATGGGGAACTGCGGTTGAATCGCACCTGGAGCATCACGCCGCAGCAGGACGTACCGTGGCAGGGCAGGGAACGGGAGAGCAGCGAGGGATTTACGCTGCCGGGCTATACGCTAAGTTGGCAAGGCGATGCCTTGCAGATCAGCACCGGGCCATTGCGGGTGACGGTGCATCAGCCGCTGTGGCTGGCATGGGAATACCTTGATGCGCACGGGCAGTGGCAACCGCTGGCGTCCGATCGGCCGACCGGCGCCTATCTGCTCAATATGCACGGCGACGGCGTGGCGCACTATCAGCGGCGTACCCCGCAGGAACGCTGCTACGGGCTGGGGGAAAAGGCGGGTGATTTAAACCGCGCCGGTCGTCGCTTTGAATTCCGCAATCTGGATGCGATGGGCTATAACGCGCAAAGCACCGATCCGCTCTACAAGCACCTGCCGTTCACCCTGGTCAATCAACCGGGGGCCAGCTACGGCGTGTTTTACGACAATCTCAGCACCACCTGGCTGGACCTGGGCAACGAGATCGATAATTACCACCCGGCCTACCGGCGCTATCAGGCCGACGCCGGGGATCTGGATTATTATTTTCTGCTCGGCCCCGCCATTCTCGATGTAACCAAAGCCTTTGTCCGGCTTACCGGCAAAACCTGTTTCGGCCCCAAATGGAGCCTCGGTTACAGCGGGTCCACCATGCATTACACCGACGCGCCGGACGCTCAGCAACAGCTGTTGTCCTTTATCGAACTGTGTCGCCGGCATGCGATTCCGTGCGATTCGTTCCAGCTCTCGTCCGGCTATACCTCGATTGGCAACAAACGTTACGTGTTCAACTGGAACTACGACAAAGTGCCGCAGCCGGAGCAAATGAGCCGGGCATTCCATGATGCCGGTATGCACCTGGCGGCCAATATCAAGCCTTGCCTGTTACAGGATCACCCTCGTTATCAGGAGGTGGCGGCCAAAGGGCTGTTTGTGCGCGATTCGCAGTCGGACAACCCGGAACGCTCCAGCTTCTGGGACGACGAAGGCTCCCATCTGGATTTCACCAATCCGGATACCGTCGCCTGGTGGCAGGAGAACGTGACCCGGCAACTGCTGGAAAAAGGCATCGACTCCACCTGGAACGATAACAACGAATTTGAGATCTGGGATGGCGAAGCGCGCTGTCATGGCTTTGGTCAGCCGATTGCCATCAAGCATATTCGTCCACTGATGCCGCTGCTGATGATGCGCGCCTCGATGGAGGCGCAGCAGCGGTTTGCGCCGACGCTGCGGCCTTATCTGATTTCGCGCTCCGGCAGCGCCGGCATGCAGCGCTACGTACAGACCTGGAGCGGGGACAACCGCACCAGTTGGCAGACGCTGCGCTACAACACCCGTATGGGGGTCGGCATGAGTCTGTCCGGTCTGTATAACGTGGGCCATGATGTGGGCGGTTTCGCCGGCAATAAGCCCGATGCCGAGCTGTTTGCGCGCTGGGTGCAAAACGGGGTGATGCATCCGCGGTTTACCATTCACTCGTGGAATGACGACGCCACGGTCAACGAACCCTGGATGTACCCGGCGGTGACGCCGATTATCCGTGACGCCATCCAACTGCGTTATCGGCTGTTGCCGTATCTGTATACCCTGCTGTGGCAGGCGCATGCGGATGACGAGCCGATGTTGCGCCCGACCTTTTGGGATCACGAGCATGACCCGCGTACCTTCGGGGAAACCGACGATTTCATGCTGGGACGCGATCTGTTGGTGGCGAGCGTGGTGGAGCCGGGACAACGCCGGCGCGAGGTCTATCTGCCGGATAATGGCGACGGCTGGTATGACTTTTATCGCGGCGGCTGGTTCAGCGGCGGGCAAACCGTGACGCTCGATGCGCCGCTGGAACGGTTGCCGTTGCTGGTGCGGGCCGGAGCGATGCTGCCGCTGTCGGCGCGTACGGATTTCACCTGCCCGGCGGAAGATGACCAGCGCACCCTGTTGCTTTTCCCGCTGACGGGCAATGGCGTGCAGCAAGGGCTATTGTTTGAAGATGACGGAGAAACGCATCGCTGGCGCGACGGACAGGCGTTGTGGCTGCGTTGGGAGGTGTGTTGCAGCGCCCGGCGTATTGATATCACCTTCCGCCCGGAAGGCGACTTCATTCCGGCGTGGCGGATGTTGAGCGTACAGCTACCGCCTGACGAACGGCGCGCACTCTATATCAACGGCGAGCGCAGCACGCAGTATCGGTTGCCTGCCGGTCGCTAACCCGACGGGCGGCGCGCGCCCGGTTGGCTGATGCGCCGCCCCGTGACCGCTCTCGCCTTATTGCCGGCCGGATGCGGCGTCCCGTTTATCAATAGGCTGCGAAGGGGTATTATCAATCGCACATTGGAGGTTTTATACCGTCATACTTCAAGCTGCGGGTGTATTGGCCTTCCTGCAACCTGAAGTATGACGGGGATAGGCTTTTATTCAGGCACCGGGAAGACATATGCTGGATAATTCAGAAGTTCAACGCTATCTGCAACGTATTGGCGTCAGTTCATTGCCCGCGGAGCCGGCTTTACTGCTGCATCAGCTCCATCTTGCTCATCTTACGCACATTCCGTTTGAAAACCTGGATGTGGTGTTCGGGAAACCGATACGCCTGGACCCTTCCGCCATCTATCGCAAGATCGTTGATGAGCGACGCGGCGGGTTCTGCTACGAACTCAACTACGGATTTTATCTGCTGCTGAAGGCATTGGGGTTTGACGTGCAACTGCTGTCCGGTCAGGTGTGGAACGACGACGGTCATTACGGGCAGCCATTCGATCATCTGTTTCTGAAAGTCGAACTGCCGCAGGCGGCGGTGATCGCCGATATCAGTTTCGGCGATTCGTTCTGTGTGCCGGTGCCGTTGTCTGGCGCGGTGTCCCGCGAAGATCGGGTCAGCTATCGGGTGGCGGCCACGGATGATGGCTACCAGTTGCAGCAACTGACGGCGGGCCAGGCGTGGAAACCTCAGTACAAGTTTACGCTGCAACCCCGACAGTTGGAGGAGTACGCCGATATGGCGCATTACCACCAGACCTCGCCGTCGTCGCCTTTCACCAGCAAATCGCTTTGTACCCGCGTAATGCCGCAAGGGCGAGTGACGTTATCGGACAACCGTCTGATCGTGACCCGACATGGGCAGAAAAGCGAACGAAGGCTCGACAGTCACCGTGATTATCTGGACTGCCTGCAACAGCAATTCGGGATTGTGCTGACCGACGATTACGACAGCCAGCGCTGGTTTGAACGCCTCACGACAGCCGTGTCCTGAGGCGTTTGACGAACGGAATACCGTTTATCGGCACCGTGTTTTAACGGAATAATGTTTTAACGGAATAATGTCTTAACGGAACCATGTCTTAACGGAACCGTGTCTTAACGGAACAGTGTCTCGGCCCAGCGAGCCAGCCCGGCGGTGACGGAACCGAAGTCGTCGCCGCTGGCGATCGGCACATCGGGCAGACATTCGCTGATGGCGGCGCGCAGCAACGGCGAGCGGGCGCTGCCGCCGGTCAGGTAAATCACATCCGGTCGGGTCTGACTGTTTTTCTGGGCCTGAATGAGCTGCTGTTTGATGTGCTCCAGCGGCTGGGCGATCGCCTCTTCCAGTTGATTCACGCTGACGCGGGTTTCCAGATCCGGCGCGATAAACGGCAGGCTAGCCTGTGAGGTGTCGGCCTGCGACAAGGCGATTTTCTGCTCTTCCGCCAGCCGAACCAAACGGTAGCTGAGCCGCTGGCGCCATACCGTCAGCAGGCGCTCTACCCGGTCGGGTTCGCGCGCATCGCGGATCAAATCGCGCAGCAGCTTGCCGCAGGCGCTGCTGTAGAATTCCGCCTGCGCCGGCACGTCGTTGATGGCGACGGCGTTCCACCAGGGCAACACCGGCAGCGCGGTGCCTTTCTCGGTGATGCCGTTCATCCCCAGCAGCGGGCAGAACTGCCGAAACGCCAGCATGATGTCCAGATCGTTGCCGCCGACCCGACAGCCGCTGTGACCCAGCAGACTTTCCTCGCGTTCGCGGCGGGCGCGCCAGTCTGGCCCCATAAGCAGCATCGAACAGTCGGTGGTGCCGCCGCCGATATCCACGACCAGCACCCGTTTTTCCTGCTGCAGCGTGGCTTCGAAATCGAGGCCGGCGGCCACCGGTTCAAACTGGAACGCGACCTGCCGGAACCCGGCGCGTTGCGCCGCCCGTTCCAGAATGCCTTGTGCCTGACGGTTGGACTCTTCGCCGCCTATTCCCTGAAAGTTGATCGGCCGGCCAATCACCGCCTGCTCGATCGGCTGGTCGAGCTGTTGCTCGGCCTGCTGGCGAATGTGCAGCATCATGGTGCAGACCAGATCTTCAAACAGCGCTATTTGCTGGGCTTTCAGCCCGGTGGCGCCGAGAAACGACTTGGGCGATTTCACGAACCACACGTCTTGCGGGTCATCCATGTAATGCGCCAGCGCCGCCAGCCCGAACCTGACGCTGTCCGGCTGAACCCGAATATCTTCCTCACGGTTGTGGTTGATGGCGCGTTGCAGCAGTTGGGCGTTTTCACCTTCCGCCGTGACCTGATGATGCCGCCACAGCCATTCGCTGACCGCCTCGCGGCTGGGCGCGCACAGCATCGACTGCAAATAGGGCGACTGTTGCTCCAGCCGCAGCAAGCGCGGCGTCCCGTTTTCCATTACGGCCAGCGAGCAGTTGGCCGTACCATAGTCAAAGCCGACAAACATTGTTTTTTATCCCCATGCCAGTAGAGAAGGGGCGGGAATTTACCGCTTGTCTCCGAGCTTGTAAAGACGGAGGGGCGGATAAACCGTGTTTATCGTCAGACGTCGGTGAAGCGACACGCTGGCTCAGCGTTTGCTGAGCCAGGTTTGCGCCAGTTCGTCAAACGGCAGCGGTCGGGAGAAAAAATATCCCTGCATGAAATTGATCTGCTTGCGAGATAGAAACGCGGCCTGATATTCGGTTTCCACCCCTTCGGCGACGGTCATCAGGTTCATCTGTTGCGCCAGATCGATAACGCAGTTGACCAGCGTGCTGGATTGCGGATCGTCCTCGTCGATCATGCTGACAAACGACTGATCGATCTTGATGACGTTCACATGCAGTTTTCTGAGATAGTCAAAATTGGAATAGCCGGTGCCGAAATCGTCCAACGCGATCAGCACGCCGGCGTCGCTTAGTTTTTTGAAGAAGGCGATAGTCTCCGGTGTAATTTCGATTTTTTCCCGCTCGGTAATTTCAATGATCAAATGCACTTTTTTCTCGCCAAAAGCGGCGATGAAGTTCTGACAGTCGGTAATAAAATCGTCGGACTGGCAGTGTTGGGCGCTGATATTGATGCCGATATGCAAATGGTCCGGCAGGGTGTCGAGATGGGATGTTAAATCGCGCACTACGCTGCTCATTAACGAGCGGGTCATCGGGATAATCAAACCGCTTTGTTCACACAGCGGAATAAAAATATCGGGGGAAATAAAACCGCTCTTCGGGTGATGCCAGCGCGCCAGCACTTCCACACCGTAAATTTCCTGTGATTCGGTGGCGATAACCGGCTGGTAATAGGGCAGCACTTCCTGATTTTCGATGGCGCGTCGAATGCCGTCGTAAGGCGAGTTGAAACGTGTCGAATATTTATAAGCCAGAAAACCGGAGCCGAGGGCAATCAGGAACACCACCAGCAACGTCATTTTTTCCTGATCCCAAAAGTCGGCAAGAGAATATTTGTCGTCGTGGGGAAAAAGGATGGAAAAGTGGTAGCGGCTGGAAGGGATAATGACAAAATTACGCGAATCGTCGGGGTTAAATGCCGATACCTTATTATCACGCGATATCCAGGTATTGCCGACCAGTAAATACAGGTCCCGCCGCTTGCTGAGTAGATCCAGCACGTTGGTTAAATGCTGGCCATGTATCGCCACGCCGATGCTGCCGTCCGCCGTGGTGCCGAGATACATAATCAGCGTCCTTTCCGGCGTGACAGAGTTGCCGGCCAGCAGCGCCAGTTCCCGCATATGAAAGCGTCCCAGCGACGCCGGGCGATTATCCACGCCATACAGCGACGAACAGTACACCACATCATTTTTTATCAGGCTGACGGTACGCAGATGGCTGGCGATCGCCGCCGTCATATTCAACTGCCGGATGACGTCAGGCGTGCAGGACTGAGCCAGTAGCGGTTTGCTGTCTTCCACCGCATCTTTAGCTTCGTTGAGAATTTCCTCGATATTTCTAACTGCTCTTTCCGCATTGGCGTAAGCGCTCTTACGCTCAGCACGATAGTCCTGGTAGTAAATAGCACATAAGCCCACGGCGAACATCGCTAAAAAGGTCAAAAAAGCGATTAGTTTATTCATTTGTGTGTGGCCCTTTAGCTGACCTTATAGTTTTTCTATACCCGTTACATTTTAAGTTGCAGGTGTGTTGGCTTTATTACTCGGCCCTCCCTGGACCTTGCCTCTGCGGGGCTGCTGCACGCTGCGTTCAACTCTGCTTACTGTTGAGTTGTCGTTCCCCCGTCACTGATTTGAATAAGCGCCTGGGGATTCGCGCGGTTGCCGCCTTCCTGCAACTCGAATTACTTGGGTATATATCGGCGGTTATTCCTTTGATTTTAGTCGGGCCATCACAAATTAGGGCAGAAAAATAATCAGGCGGCACACGTATGCTGCGCCATCTCCTCCAACAGGGTGGTGATAAACGTCAGCCGTTGCGGATATCCATTCAGATCCTTGATGAATTTCAACCGGCTGGGGCCATCCAGACGATAAACTTTTGGGTCGCGCTGCAGCAGGCCGATCAGATGGGTGGGATCGACGCGATTATGCTGGCTGAATTCGACAAAACCGCCCTTGTCGTTACCTTCGATACGCTTGATACCCAGTATTTGCGCCTGCTGACGCAAACCGGCTACCTGCAACAGATGGCGGGCGGCGTCCGGCAGTTTGCCGAAACGGTCGATCAGTTCGGCCTTCAGGTCATCCAGTTCGTTGTCGTTTTTGGCGCTGGCGATACGTTTGTAAAACGACAAGCGGGTATTGACGTCCGGAATGAAGTCGTCCGGCAACAGGGCCGGCAAACGCAGTTCCACGTCGGTCTGGCTGCTGATCAGGTCCTCCAGCGATGGTTCTCGTCCAGCTTTGAGCGACTCCACCGCACTTTCCAGCAGGTCCATGTACAGCGAGAAGCCGACGCTTTCCATCTGGCCGCTCTGGTCTTCGCCGAGCAGTTCGCCCGCGCCGCGAATTTCCAAATCGTGGGTGGCGAGGGCGAAACCCGCCCCCAGATCTTCCAGCGAGGCGATGGCTTCCAGCCGTTTGTGGGCGTCGCTGCTCATCGCCTTGGGATTCGGCGTAAGCAGGTAGGCGTAAGCCTGATGGTGAGATCGCCCGACGCGGCCGCGCAGCTGATGCAACTGCGCCAGACCGAAGTGGTCGGCGCGTTCGATGATGATGGTATTGGCGCTCGGAATATCGATGCCGGTCTCAATGATGGTGGTGCATACCAGCACATTGAAACGCTGGTGATGGAAATCGTTCATCACCCGTTCCAGATCGCGCTCGCGCATCTGGCCGTGGCCGATGGTGATACGGGCTTCCGGCACCAGCTCGTTCAGCCGTTGGGCGGCTTTCTCGATGTTTTCTACGTCGTTGTAGAGGTAGTACACCTGCCCGCCGCGCAGGATTTCACGCAGGATAGCCTCACGCACCACCAGACTATCGTACTCGCGCACAAAGGTTTTGACCGCCAGACGGCGCGCCGGCGGCGTGGCGATGATCGACAGATCGCGGATGCCGCTCATCGCCATGTTCAGGGTACGCGGAATCGGCGTCGCGGTGAGCGTCAGGATATCGACGTTGGCGCGCATCGCCTTGATACGCTCTTTGTGGCGCACGCCGAAGCGGTGCTCTTCATCGACGATCAGCAACCCCAAATCCCGCCAGCGCACATCGCTTTGCAGTAATTTGTGGGTACCGATCAAAATATCCACCTTGCCTTCCTGCGTTTGCTCCAGCACCTGGGTTTGTTCTTTCTGGCTACGGAAGCGGGACAGCATTTCAATGCGCACCGGCCAGTTGGCGAAACGGTCGCGGAAATTGTCGAAGTGCTGCTGAGCAAGCAGGGTGGTCGGCACCAGCACCGCCACCTGCTTGTGGTTTTCCACCGCCAGAAACGCGGCGCGCATCGCGACTTCGGTTTTGCCGAAGCCGACGTCGCCGCACACCAGCCGGTCCATCGCCAGCGGGCGGCACATATCGCTCAGCACGGCGTTGATGGCCTGCGCCTGATCCGGCGTGGTATCAAACGGGAACCCCTGACAGAACAGCTGATACTGTTCCCGGTCGTGTTTGAAGGCGAAACCGGTGTGAGCGGCGCGCTGGGCATAGACATCCAGCAGTTCGGCGGCCACGTCACGCACTTTTTCCGCCGCTTTCTGCCGCGCCCGCGTCCAGGCGTCGCCGCCCAGCTTGTGCAACGGCGCGCTGTCCTCGGCGCCGCCGGCATAGCGGCTGATAAGATGCAAAGACGACACCGGCACATACAGTTTGTCTTCGCCGGCGTAATGCAGAATCAGGTATTCCGCCTTGATGCCGCCCGCTTCCAGCGTGGTCAGCCCGGCATAACGGCCGACGCCGTGTTCGAGGTGCACCACCGGCTGGCCCGGGCGCAATTCCGCCAGGTTGCGGATCAGGGTATCGGTGTTGATGGTGCGGCGGCTGTCCTGGCGGCGACGGCTGACGCGCTCGCCCAGCAGATCGCTTTCGCAGATCAGGGTGCGCTGGCGCAGGGTATCAATAAAGCCGTGCTCGCTGGCGCCTATCATCAGGTAGCAACCCGGCGACGCCGTCTGCTCCAGGCTCTTCACCGGCGCAGGGGACAACTTGATACGGGATAGCAACTCCTGCAACGTTTCCCGGCGGCCTTCGCTTTCCACGGAAAAGACAATCTGCCCGCCGAACTGCTCCACGAAACGGCGCAGCGCATCCAGCGGCGATTTGTTCTGGTGCTGGACAGCCAGGTCCGGCAACGGCTGGTAACCCAGATTGATATTGGCGGCTTTATCCGGCAGCGTGTCGCTGCGCAGTTGTACGCGCGGCCATTGTTTGAGTTCGCCAAACAGCGAATCAACCGGCAACCACAGCGTATCCGGCGGCAACAGCGGGCGCATTGGGTCGACCCGGCGGCTGTCATGGCGCTGCTGGATATCCTGCCAGAAACGCTCGGCGCCTTGCTGAATATCGCCGGTATTAACCAGCAGCGTATCGGCCGGCAGATAGCTGAACAGCGCCGGCAACGGCTGACTGAAGAACAGCGGCTGCCAGTATTCGATCCCGGCGGGCAGGGTGCCTTTGCTCACCTGCTGATAGACGTGCTCGGCGTCGCGCCTGACCTCAAATTGCTCGCGCCACTGGCTGCGAAACAGCTCAATCGCGGTTTTGTCGGTAGGGAACTCGCGTGCCGGCAACAGATGAATGTGTTCGACTTCATTCAGCGTGCGTTGGGTATCGGCGTCAAACAGGCGCAGGCTGTCGATTTCATCGTCGAAGAAATCGATACGGAACGGCTCTTCGCTGCCCATCGGAAACAGGTCGAGCAGCGCGCCGCGGGTGGCGAACTCGCCATGTTCCATCACCTGGTCGACGCTGCGGTAGCCGGCCTGTTCCAGTTGATTGCGCAGCCTGTCACGCGACAGACGCTGGCCTTTTTTCAGCATCAGCGCATGGCCGTGCAGGAACGCGTGCGGACACACTTTCTGCATCAGGGTATTGACCGGCAGGATCAACACGCCGCGCGTCAGCGAGGGTAACTGGTACAGCGTGGATAAACGGGCGGAGATAATTTCCTGGTGGGGCGAGAAACTGTCGTACGGAAGGGTTTCCCAATCCGGCAGCATCATGACCGGCTGAGCGGTAAACTGCCGAATTTCGTCGCGCAACCGCAGGGCATTCTGCATGTCAGGAGTAATCAGCACCACCAGTCCGGCGTGACGTTCAACGATCTCGGCGCATTCGACGGCGCAGGCTGCGCCGGTAAGCTGACCTAACAGGCGTTGTTCACCCGCTTTGCCAGGCAAGGTATAGCGATATTGTTCAGGCATCATCCGATTATCAGGTCTCGATATCCACTAAGAAAAAGTCGGGAAGAGAGAGGGTTAGGGTTCCATAAAGTGGTACTACCCTTTATTATCCTTGTTCACTTTGCTTTAGCAACCTCATCCAGACGGATTTCATGTATCAACCTGTCGCACTTTTCATCGGCCTGCGCTACATGCGAGGGCGGGCCGCGGACCGCTTCGGGCGGTTTGTTTCCTGGTTGTCCGCTATTGGCATCACCCTCGGCGTGATGGCGCTGGTCACCGTGCTGTCGGTGATGAACGGCTTTGAGCGGGAACTGGAAAACAGCATTCTGGGGCTGATGCCTCAGGCCATCATCACCACGCCGCAAGGCTCCCTTGACCCGCAGACGCTGCCGTCTTCTTCGCTGTCCAGCCTGAAAGGCATCAGCCGTGTCGCGCCGCTGACGACCGGCGACGTGGTGCTGCAAAGCGCCCGTAGCGTGGCGGTGGGCGTGATGCTCGGCGTTAACCCCGACGAGCAGGAGCCGCTGGCGAACTACCTGGTCAATACCCGTTTGCAGCAACTGCAGCCGGGGCAGTATCAGGTGATTCTCGGCGAGCGGTTGGCCAGTCAGCTTGGCGTTAAGCCGGGCGACCAGTTACGGCTGATGGTCACCAGCGCCAGCCAACTGACGCCGATGGGGCGCGTGCCCAGCCAGCGTTTGTTTACCGTGGCCGGCACCTTTTCCGCCCGCAGCGAAGTGGATGGCTATCAGTTGCTGGTCAATCAGCAGGACGCCTCACGCCTGATGCGCTACCCGCTCGGCAACATTACCGGCTGGCGGCTGTGGCTCAATCAGCCGCTGGCGGTTGACACGCTCAGTCAGCAGGCGTTGCCGCCGGGGACGGCGTGGAAAGACTGGCGCGAACGCAAAGGCGAGCTGTTCCAGGCGGTGAGGATGGAGAAAAACATGATGGGGCTGCTGCTAAGCCTGATTGTGGCCGTCGCCGCGTTCAATATCATTACCTCGTTGGGCTTGCTGGTGATGGAAAAACAGGGCGAGGTCGCTATTTTGCAGACGCAGGGGCTGACCCGCCGCCAGATTATGGCGGTATTTATGGTACAGGGCGGCGGTGCCGGTGTGATGGGGGCGCTGGTCGGGGCGATACTGGGTATGGTGCTGGCCAGTCAGCTCAATACACTGATGCCGATGCTCGGGCTGCTGATTGACGGCGGCGCGCTGCCGGTGCAGATCCTGCCGGCGCAGGTGATCGCCATTGCGCTGGTGGCGATGCTGCTGGCGCTGCTTTCCACGCTTTATCCTTCCTGGCGCGCGGCCGCCACCCATCCCGCAGAGGCTTTACGTTATGAGTAATTCACCTTTATTGCAGTGTCGTCAGCTGTGTAAACGCTATCAGGAAGGCAACCTGTCCACCGATGTGCTGCGCGATGTGTCATTCGAGATGCAGACAGGCGAAATGATGGCGATCGTCGGCAGTTCCGGCTCGGGCAAGAGTACGTTGTTGCATTTGCTGGGCGGGTTGGATTCACCGACGTCCGGCGACGTGATATTTCAGGGCCAGACGCTGAACCAGCTGTCGGCCGCCGCCAAAGCGGCGATACGCAACCGCGAGCTGGGTTTCATCTATCAGTTTCATCACCTGCTGCCGGACTTCACCGCGCTGGAAAACGTGGCGATGCCGCTGTTGATAGGCAATGTGGCGCCGAAAGAGGCGAAAGAGAAGGCGCAGGCCATGCTGGCCGCCGTTGGTCTGGCTCAGCGCAGTCAGCACCGCTCTTCAGAACTGTCCGGCGGCGAGCGTCAGCGGGTGGCGATTGCGCGCGCGCTGGTCAATAGCCCGTCGCTGGTGCTGGCGGACGAACCTACCGGCAACCTCGATCAACGCACTACCGACGCCATTTTCGAACTGCTGGGTGAGCTGAATGTGCGTCAGGGCACCGCTTTTCTGGTGGTGACCCATGACCTGCGTTTAGCCAGCCGCCTTGGCCGTCAGCTGGAAATGCGCGACGGTCAGTTGCAGCAGGAGTTGACCCTGATGGGGACGCCGCAATGACCTTTCCTCCGCTTTCGCTGCTGGTTGGATTGCGCTTCAGCCGTGGGCGCCGCCGCAGCGGCATGGTGTCGCTGATTTCGGTGATTTCCACCCTGGGCATTGCGCTCGGCGTGGCGGTGCTGATCGTCGGTCTGAGCGCGATGAACGGCTTCGAGCGCGAGCTAAACAACCGCATTCTGGCCGTGGTACCGCATGGTGAAATCGAAGCGGCCAACCAGCCGTTCCGGGACTGGCAACCGCTGTTGCCGAAGATTGAACGCGTTCCCGGCGTCGCCGCCGCGGCGCCTTACGTCAGTTTTACCGGGTTGCTGGAAAACGGCGCCAGCCTGAAGGCGATCCAGTTCAAAGGCGTGGATCCCGAACAGGAATTGAAACTTAGCGCCTTGCCGCAGTTCGTGCAGGATAACGCCTGGTCGCGTTTTCATGCCGGCGCGCAGCAAGTCATTATCGGCAAGGGCGTGGCGGATACGCTGGGCGTGAAAAACGGCGACTGGGTAACCGTGATGATTCCCAATAGCGACCCGCAGATGAAACTGCTGCAGCCGAAACGCATTCGGTTGCAGGTGGCCGGTATTTTGCAGCTAAGCGGCCAACTGGATCACAGCCTGGCGCTGGTGCCGCTGGCCGATGCTCAGCAGTATCTGGAGCTGGGCGACGGCATCACCGGTATCGCCATCAAGGCGCAGGATGTGTTTGCCGCTCAGAAGCTGGTGCGTGACGCCGGCGAGGCCATCAATGTCTATGTGTATATTCGCAGTTGGATCGGCACTTACGGCTATATGTACCGCGATATTCAAATGGTCCGCACCATCATGTACCTGGCGATGGTGCTGGTCATCGGCGTGGCCTGCTTCAACATCGTTTCCACGCTGGTGATGGCGGTGAAAGACAAAAGCGGAGATATTGCCGTATTACGGACGCTGGGAGCGGGCGACGGGCTGATCCGCGCCATTTTTGTCTGGTACGGTCTGCTGGCCGGACTGCTCGGCAGCGTGGTGGGTACGGTCTTGGGGATTGTCGTCACGCTGCAACTGACCCCGATCATTCGCGGTCTTGAGGCGCTTACCGGCCATCGTTTTCTGTCCGGCGATATTTATTTCATCGATTTTCTGCCGTCGGAGCTGCATATGATGGATGTGATTATCGTGCTGGCCACTTCGCTGGTGCTGAGCCTGATTGCCAGCTGGTATCCGGCCCGCCGCGCCAGCCGCATCGACCCGGCCCGGATATTGAGCGGCCAGTAAACCCGCGCGTCACTGCGCGAGCGCAGTGGCGGCGTCATGCTGTCTGAAGCTGAGGGAGCGTCCATGTATTACGGTTTTGACATCGGAGGCACCAAGATCGAGCTGGCGGTGTTTGACGCCGATCTGCAGCGTATCTGGCAAAAACGGATTCCCACTCCCCGGGACGATTATGATCTCCTGCTGCGCACCCTGCTGACCCTGACTGAAGAAGCCGATGCGTTTGTCGGCGGGCGCGGATTGGTCGGCGTGGGGGTGCCCGGAATGGAGAATGCCGACGATGGTACTCTGTTCGCCGCGAATCTGCCCGCCGCCATGGGGCGGCCGTTGCGCGCCGATCTCAGCCGATTGCTGCAACGCGAGGTTCGGCTCAGCAACGACGCCAACTGTTTTGCGCTTTCGGAAGCCTGGGACGAGGCGTTTCGCTCCTATCCGGTGGTGCTGGGGATTATTCTCGGCACCGGCATGGGCGGCGGTCTGGTGGTCAATGGGCAGGTGGTGGACGGGAAGAATGGCATCGCCGGCGAATTCGGTCATTTTCGTTTGCCGGTTGACGCATTGGATATTCTCGGTGAGACGATCCCGCGCGTAAAATGCGGCTGCGGTCGCGTCGGTTGTGTGGAAAACTATCTCTCCGGGCGTGGGTTCGAATGGTTATATGCGCATTTCAACCCGCGTACGCTGTCGGCGCCGGAAATTATTGCGGCGTTCTACGCCGGCGATCCAGAGGCGCAGGCGCATGTGGATCGCTATCTGGCGTTGCTGGCGGTGTGTCTCGGCAATCTGCTGACGCTGGTTGACCCGCACCTGGTGGTGCTGGGCGGCGGCTTGTCGAATTTTGACGAGATTTATCGCCAGTTGCCGCAGCGATTGCCGGGCAGCCTGTTGCCGGTGGCCCGCGTGCCGCGTATTGAAAAAGCCCGTTATGGCGATGCGGGCGGCGTGCGCGGCGCAGCATTGCTACACTTGATGGGTCAGCCGACGCCGCGTCAGTCCTAATGACGGGCACGACTGACAATCCCGCTGTCAGGGCGGACGCAGAGCGTATTAGTCGATGCGCTCTCAAGACAATCTAAGGAGCAGACATGCACTCGCGTCAGCGATTACACCGTTTTCGGCAGCGAAAGCGTCTCCGTCATCAGCGTTTGTGTGCCCGCATTTTTCATCTTGATTATCTGGTGGTCAAAAACGTGAATAAACCACGTGTTGTTGTCCTTACCGGAGCAGGGATTTCTGCCGAATCCGGTATTCGCACGTTTCGTGCCTCGGATGGACTGTGGGAAGAGCATCGGGTGGAGGATGTCGCCACCCCGGAAGGGTTTCATCGCGATCCGCAAACGGTTCAGAATTTTTACAACCAGCGTCGCCGCCAGTTACAACAGCCGGAGATTGCGCCCAACGCCGCGCATCTGGCGCTGGCGGAACTGGAAGCGGCGCTTGGCGATCATTTTCTGCTGGTAACCCAGAACATTGACAATCTGCATGAGCGCGCCGGCAGCAAGCGCATCATCCACATGCATGGTGAGCTGTTGAAAGTGCGTTGCAGCCAGAGCGGGCAGGTCTTTGAGTGGACGGGCGACGTTTCGGTGGATGAGCGTTGCCACTGCTGCCAGTTTCCGGCGCCGTTGCGTCCGCACGTGGTGTGGTTCGGTGAAATGCCGCTGGAGATGGAACGCATTTATCATGCGTTGTCGCAAGCAGACCTGTTTGTTGCCATCGGTACCTCGGGCAACGTCTATCCGGCCGCCGGCTTTGTGCACGAAGCACAGGTACACGGCGCGCATACCGTGGAACTGAACCTGGAGCCCAGCCAGGTGCAGAGCCAGTTCGACGAACACATCTATGGTCCTGCCAGCAAAGTGGTGGCGGAATTCGTTCGCACCTGGCTGGCGCGACATCCGTCAGCCTGAACCTGATGACTTGCCCGCCCAGCGCGGGCGTATGGCGCTGGGCATGGGGTCGTTCAGCGGCGGATGTTCCTGCATCAGCGCATCACGGCGGGCGCGCAGGCACTCTTCAATCTGGTCGAATGGCAGGTTGGCTTCGTGGTTGTAGAAGCTGTATTCGCATTCGACGCAGTTGCCGGATGGCTCGGTCTGCCGGCTTTCGTTTTTTCGCCGGCCGCGATACAGCGTGCGCCAAAGGGATGTCAGCATAATTTACCCCGCAGAATGACTGGTTGATGATGATCTAACAGATGTGTTGATAATGACCTATAGATATAAAGGTAGCCGAGATTGCGGCGATTAAAAAACAATCAATCTGGATAAGATAATCACATCTCATACAATGCGGCGGGGGAATGGGTCATGATCCCTGGCGGCATACTTTGCGAGCCGCTTTCCATTCCCTGGCGAAAATTCACGGCATCAGCTTGATATCACTGCGGATATGCGCATCATGATTGCCATTGTCCGATTTTTCATTGCAGGCGACCCCATGCAGTCAACCCCGGTGCGTTATACCCAACTGAAACAGCAGCAGCGCAGGCGAGATCGCCAACGGCTGTTGGGGTTATGGCTGTTGCTGGCGGTCGGCGTGGCGATAAGCCTGTGCGCCGGCGAGCGCTGGATTGGGCCGGCGCACTGGCTGGATTCGGACTCATCGTTGTTTATCTGGCAGCTCAGATTGCCGCGCACGCTGGCGGTGATGCTGGTCGGAGCGGGGTTGGCGATGGGCGGCGCGGTGATGCAGGCGGTGTTCGATAATCCGCTGGCCGAACCGGGGTTGCTCGGCGTATCCAGCGGCGCGGGCGTGGCGCTGGTGCTGGCGGTGCTGATAGGACAAGGGATGCTGCCGGTCTGGAGCCTCAGCCTGTGCGCCATCGCGGGCGCGCTGCTGGTGACACTGATGTTGCTGCGTTTTTCCCGCGCCGGGGTGTCCAACGCGCGTCTGCTGCTGATCGGGGTGGCGCTGAGCATTATCTGCAACGCGCTGATGACCTGGGTAGTCTATTTCAGCACCAGCCTCGATTTGCGCCAGCTGATGTACTGGATGATGGGGGGATTCAGCGGGATCGACTGGCGTTACGGCGGATTGATGTTACTGATGCTGCCGCTGCTGGCCTGGCTGGCGCGTTGCGGCGGGGTGCTCAATCAACTGGCGCTGGGCGAGCTGGCCGCCCGGCAGTTGGGGGTCGCGGTATTTTACTGGCGCAATGTGCTGGTGTTGGCGATGGGCGCGCTGGTGGGCATCAGCGTAGCGCTGGCTGGAGTGATCGGCTTTGTCGGGTTGGTCATCCCGCATATTTTGCGCTTGTGCGGGCTGACCGATCAGCGCTATCTATTAACCGGGTGCGGGCTGGCTGGCGCCGCTGTGCTGATGCTGGCGGATACGCTGGCGCGCACGTTGCTGGCGACGGCGGAGCTGCCGGTTGGCGTAGTCACCGCCACGTTGGGAGCGCCCTGGTTTATCTGGCTGCTGCTGCGCCATCAGGCGTGATCCCCGCAATGATGAACAGGCCGGCGGCAAGCCGGTGTGACGAAAAAGGAACAGACGATGAGCAATACGCTATACGCAATTCCCCTGCAAACTATCGATGGCCGTCAGGCATCGCTGGAAAACTGGCGCAACAACGTGCTGCTGGTGGTTAACGTCGCCTCGCAGTGCGGGCTGACCAAGCAATATGAAGCGTTGGAGAATCTGTATGAAACCTATCGTGACCGCGGGTTTGCGGTACTGGGGTTTCCCTCCAACGAATTTGCCGGGCAGGAGCCGGGCAGCAATGAAGAGATACACGCGTTTTGTCGTGGGACGTTCGGCGTACAGTTCCCGATGTTTGGCAAAATTGACGTCAACGGGAGCGGGCGCCATCCGTTGTATCAGGCGTTGATTCAGGCGCAACCGGAGGCGCTGCGGCCGCAGGGTAGTGAATTTTACGAGCGCCGCGTCAGCAAAGGGCAGGCGCCGGCTCATCCGGGCGATATCCTGTGGAACTTCGAAAAATTTCTGATCAATCGCCGTGGCGAGGTGATAGCGCGTTTCTCGCCGGATATGACGCCGGATGACGGCGCGATTATCAAAGCTATTGAGCAGGCGCTGGCGCAGTAACGGTGTCTGCCCAACCGCTGCTGTACCTGCACAACGTTAGCGTCGCCGGACGTTTGTCATCGGTGGCGGTGCGTTGCCGCCCGGGCGAACTGGTGCACATTATTGGCCCCAATGGCGCGGGTAAGAGCACGCTGCTGGCGTTAATGGCCGGATTACAGCCGGGGGACGGCGAGACGCTGCTGTTGGGGCAGGCGATTGCCGACTGGTCGGCGCGCGATCTGGCGAGGGTACGCGCCTACCTGCCGCAACACCATAGCGCACTGGCGTTTATGCCGGTGTTCCAGTACCTGCAGTTGCACCAGCCGTCGCGTTGCGATGCTGAAAGCGTGGATAAGGTGGTGCAGCAGTTGGCCGAGCGATTGTCGCTGACGGATAAACTACGTCGTCCGCTGGCCCGGCTTTCCGGCGGCGAATGGCAACGGGTCAGATTGGCGGCGGTGCTGCTGCAAGTCTGGCCGACGCTCAATCCTTCAGCCCGGTTATTGTTGCTGGATGAACCGGCCGCCAGTCTGGATATCGCCCAGCGTGTGGCGCTGGATTCATTGCTGGCAGAGCTGTGCCGGGCCGGGATTGCGGTCATCGCGTCGGGCCACGACCTGAACCATACCCTGCATCATGCCGACCAGGTATGGCTGATGTCGCGTGGCGGGCTGATGGCGCAAGGGGCGGTCGCTGATGTGATGCAGCCGGAAACGCTGTCCCCGGTATTTGGGGTGGCGTTTACGCGTTATGCGCTGGACGGCCGCCACTGGATGCTGGCGCAGCAGGAATGACGGCATCGGGGGAAGCCCCGATGCCGGGCCGATATGGTTTCCGGCTGGTTCGCGGGTGACGCCAGGCAAAATGTTCTTCGTAACGCGCTGTCACAACAGAAAAATTCTCTGTTTTCGGCCGATTAATGCCCGGGCGCAAATGATAATATGACGTAATTCGGTTTTTGTGGGTGTTCTTCACCAACAACTGTTTTTCATCAACAACTGTTCTTCGTCAACAGTTATTCCCCGTCAACAGCGAGCACGATGCATGAAGTTCTGGAGATTCTGGTTAATACTGATGGCGCTGTTTCTGGCTGGATGCAGCAGCCACGTTCCGCAGAGTACTCGTCTGGGCGATGCCGGCGAGGTGCGGGCGCAGTTGCACGCCCAACTGGCAAAGTGGCGTGGCACGCCATATCGCTATGGCGGGCTGGATCAGAACGGCATCGATTGTTCCGGTTTTGTTTATCTGACGTTTCGTGACCGGTTCGGCTTGACGCTGCCGCGCTCGACGGAGGAACAGACTGAAGTCGGCACTCGCGTCGATCGTGACGCATTGCTGCCGGGCGACCTGGTCTTTTTCCGTACCGGCAGCGGCGAAAATGGGCTGCATGTCGGCATCTACGACAATAACGATCAGTTTATTCATGCCTCCACCAGCCGCGGCGTTATGCGATCGTCGCTGAACAACGTTTACTGGAAACGGGCCTATTGGCAGGCCCGTCGCATCTGATTTTCCGACCGCCCGGCGGCGGTCAACTGCTATTCGGAGTTTCGCCATGCCTGCACTGCGTTTGTTGATTTCCGACTCTGTCGATCCCTGGTTCAATCTGGCGGTGGAGGAGTGCATTTTCCGTCAGATGCCGACCACGCAGCGGGTGCTGTTTTTATGGCGCAATGCGGAAACCGTGGTGATCGGTCGGGCGCAGAACCCGTGGAAAGAATGTAATACCCGGCGCATGGAGCAGGATGGCATCAAACTGGCGCGGCGCAGTAGTGGCGGCGGGGCGGTATTCCACGATCTCGGCAATACCTGTTTTACCTTCATGGCGGGCAAACCCGGCTATGACAAGAGCGTTTCCACCGGCATTATCCTGCGGGCGCTGGCAATGTGCGGGGTGACGGCGCAGGCATCAGGGCGCAACGACCTGGTGGTTGAAACTGCGGATGGTGTAAGAAAAATTTCCGGTTCCGCCTATCGGGAAAGCGCCGATCGCGGTTTTCATCATGGGACGTTATTGCTGGCGGCCAACCTTTCCCGTCTGGCCGATTACCTCAATCCGGATGTTAAGAAATTGCAAGCCAAAGGCATTGCATCGGTACGTTCGCGGGTGGCTAATCTGGCGGAGTTGTTGCCGGGGATTAGCCATGAGACGATTTGCGATGCCGTTACGCAGGCATTTTTCGAACATTATCAAACCCGGTGCCAACCGGAGATTATCTCACCTGACGTTTTACCGGATCTGCCAGGGTTCGCTGAATTGTTCGCGCGCCAGAGCAGTTGGGCGTGGAATTTTGGTCAGGCGCCGGAATTTACCCATATGCTGGATACCCGTTTTGACTGGGGTGGCGTGGAACTGCATTTCGACGTGGAGCGTGGCGTCATCAGCCGTTGTCAGCTCTTTACCGATAGCCTCAATCCCACTCCGCTGGAAGCGCTGGCGGAGCGGCTGGAAGGGGTGTCATACCGTCCGGATGCGCTGGTGGCTGTTGGTGAGCGGCTGGCGGAGGATTTTCCCCAACAGCATAACGAAATAAACGCATTGATTGTCTGGTTATCGGAAAGTATTCGTTAATAATTTGAAATGGGTATTAGGGCTTTGTCTGAAAAATGAAAAACGGATTGTTTTTCGATACCACCGAATTATAGATTAGTGTCGGTTCCGGTAGTAACCAAATGGGTATTCGCGTGAAGAAAAGGATTGAGATTATTTATCATATCTTCTTACGGGTATTTAGGCGTACGATTGTTTAATCGGAATAATAGCTGCTGAATCGGCATAATATTATGCGCCCCGTTTGAGTATTATAGTTAATAATCTTTAATGTTTCTGGAGTGGTAGCAGCGAATAGGATTCAGGTCAGGCATGCATTGTCTGGCTGCCCGTTACGGCGGGTTTAACCTTTTTAATCTGGCTATAACACTATGCGTATCCAGCTTGAAGTTGACTATGTCAGTCAGTATCTTTTCTCTCCGATTTATCATCTGGATTCACGGTTGCTGGCGCTAGAGATGATCGGACGTTTCCAGAGCACGGCTGGAAGTCTGTCTATGCCACAGGATATCTTACTGGGCATGCTGAACCATCGGCAGAAGCGAACCTTGCTGAGAGAGCAACTGGCAATCCTGAAGGATAAATCAGCCTGGTTTATCAATAACCGGGTGACTGTTCTGCTGAAGATCGATCATACATTAACGAATTTTCTGATTAACGATGAATTGCTGGGCCAGGAGTTTCGCGCGCTGCCTTTTTTGCAGCTTGAAATTAATGAGAGTTTTCCTGATATATCCCGTGGGCGGGATAATTCCCAACTGACTAAATTAAGCCAGTCTTTCCATTTATGGCTGGATAATTTCGGTTCCGGGAAAATGAATCTGAAGCCATTTTATGATGGTATGGTTGCCAGTGTGAAAATGGACGCCGCGTTTATCAATAAATTATTAACCCGACCCGCGTCTGTTTCTATTATTAATCCGATGTTGCAGGTGATGAAAAAACATTGCCCCTCGCTGAAAGTTGTGGCGAAAGGGATTGATAATATAGCCAGTTTTGAAAAAATATGTGAGCTTGACGTCAACGCTGTCCAGGGACAATTATGGCCGAGCTTGCCGCCGGAAGCGCTGGATAATGCGCTGATGCCGGTTGCCTGTTACGGTTAGCCAATGCGGGCGTCCGGCTGCGGCTGGCGCCTGCTGCTTGTAGGCCATACGCTATCTATATTATTTGTTAATGTTTCCATACGGCTAATATCCCTGTATTTATTCCGTGTTAATTCTCCTGCCGCGGTTCTACACTGACGGAAAAGGGGGAATTATGTCGCATCACCTTCTGTTTAATAACCATTATCACCAGCAACTACCGGGGTTTTACACCGAGCTGACGCCCACGCCATTGCAGGGGGCGCGTTTGCTATATCATAACGCCACGCTTGCTCAGGAACTGGGGTTATCGGACGACTGGTTTGACGGCGACAACCGCCGAATCTGGACCGGAGAACGGCTGTTGCCGGGCATGGCGCCGCTGGCTCAGGTATACAGCGGTCATCAGTTCGGGGGCTGGGCCGGGCAGTTGGGTGATGGACGCGGCATCCTGCTCGGACAACAGCAACTGGTGGATGGCCGTACACAAGATTGGCATCTTAAAGGCGCGGGATTGACCCCCTATTCACGCATGGGCGACGGCCGGGCGGTATTGCGCTCGGTGGTGCGCGAATTTCTGGCGTCGGAAGCGCTACACCATCTCGGCATTCCCACCACGCGTGCACTGACTATCGTCAGCAGCGACCATCCGGTACAGCGCGAGCAGGAAGAGCGGGGGGCGATGCTATTGCGAGTGGCGGATAGCCATGTTCGTTTCGGTCACTTCGAACATTTCTATTACCGCCGCGAACCGGAAAAGGTGCGTCAGCTGGCGGAGTATGTCATCGCATGCCACTGGCCGCAGTGGCAGCAGGAAACCGATCGCTATTACCTGTGGTTCAGCGATGTTGTGGAATGCACTGCGCGATTGATTGCTCACTGGCAGGCCGTTGGCTTTGCCCACGGTGTGATGAATACCGACAATATGTCCATTCTTGGCCTCACCATCGACTACGGCCCGTACGGTTTTATGGACGATTATCAGCCCGGCTACATCTGTAACCATTCGGACCATCAGGGGCGTTACGCATTCGATAATCAGCCGGCGGTGGCGTTGTGGAACCTGCACCGCTTGGCGCAGTCGCTATCGGGGTTGATGTCCAGCGATATCCTGCAACGGGCGTTGGATCGCTATGAACCCGCGTTGATGCAGCGTTTCGGCGAACTGATGCGCGCCAAACTCGGTTTTGATACGCCGCAGGCGCAGGATAACGAATTGCTGGTGGGGCTGTTGAAGCTGATGCAGCGCGAGCAGGCGGACTATACCCACATTTTTCGACTATTGTCGGAAACAGAACGGCACAGCAGCCACTCACCGTTACAGGACGTGTTTATCGATCGCCCGGTATTTGACGATTGGTTCAGTACGTACCGTCAGCGGCTGGCGTTGGAAAGCGTTGACGACGCGGAGCGCCAGCGTCGGATGAAGCAGGCCAATCCGCGTTATGTGTTACGCAATTATCTGGCTCAGCAGGCGATAGCACAGGCGGAGCGGGAGGATATCGGCTTACTCGGGCGCTTGCACCGGGCGTTGCGTCAACCCTATGCGGAGCAGCCGGACATGGCCGATCTGGCCGCGTTGCCGCCGACATGGGGCAAGCATCTGGAGATTTCCTGTTCCAGCTAAAATACGTGGCCTCGGCAGGCGAGTCTGATGGGGAACGATAAGATAACTGACTGTATGATGGTCAGAATTAGGGGAGTAACTGGCTTATTATTTCCCATGCCACGCCGTAAAATCAGTATAAACTAGGGAGTACCCCGCCATTATTCGTGACGCGGTTTGCCCGCAGGGCGAACTATTCCGAGCGCCACGGCGGTTTGTTGCAACGGATATATCGGTTGCGAAAAATAATTGGCTAACAGAAACAGGCCGGTTGCGAAAAACGCAGTGTGATAAAAGCAGTGTCATTTTATGTACAGGGGATAAATGGATGTTGTTAGTCAAACGAAATACACAAAGACTGCTTCTGGGGGTAGCCAGCTCGATTTGGCTGGGTAGTCTGTTGACTTCGTTTTCCGCTCAGGCGGCTTCGCCGAGTGCACCGGGCAGTGCAGTGTCATCGGCCGCGTCAAAAAGTCATACCTCTGTTACCGCTGGTTTGCCCGCCGGTATTTCACCTCATTATCTTGGCGAATTGACCGCGCTTTATACGCGCCAGCACATGCAACCGATGTGGAGCGACAGCCACGTCGTCAAAGCGTTTCAGCAGCAACTGGCGGAAGTCGCGCTTTCCGGTATTCAACCGCAATTCACTACCTGGGTCACCTGGCTGACCGACCCGAAATTAAACGGTTTTGCCCGTGATGTGGTGCTGTCGGACGCCATGCTCGGGTACATGCAGTTTGTTGCCGGGGTGGAGAAAAACGGCAACAGCTGGTTGTACAGCAGTGTTCCCTATAAGTTGGCTATGCCATCGGCGGAGATGATTGAGCAGTGGCAGCGGGCGGTTGCATCGGGCAACGGGCTGGCGTTTATTGCGTCGCTGGCGCCTCGTCATTCCCAGTATGCAAAAATGCACGACGCGTTGAAAAACATGCTGACGGACAACCGTCCCTGGCCGAAACTTATACTGGCGGACTCATTGCGTCCCGGCGATGAAAGCAACGCGTTACCGGTTTTAAAAGAGATTCTGCTGCGAACCGGCATGTTAAATCAGGATGGTGCCGCGATGCCGCTGTTTAATGAGGCGTCGTCAGGTGATACATCGCCGCTGCGTTATGACGGGGCGGTTGTGGATGCGGTGAAACGCTTCCAGCACTCGCAAGGGCTGCAGGATGACGGCGTGATTGGTAAACGAACCCGCGACTGGCTCAATGTCTCTTCGCAGATGCGTGCTACGTTGCTGGCGTTGAATATCCAGCGCCTGCGGCTGGTGCCGGACAAGGTCAGCAGCGGCATCGTGGTTAATATTCCCAACTACTCGCTCAGTTACTATCAGAATGGCGCGGAGATTTTGTCGTCAAAGGTGATTGTCGGTCAGCCTAAACGCAAGACGCCGCTGATGAACAGTTCGCTGAGCAATGTGGTGATGAATCCGCCGTGGAACGTGCCCACCACGCTTACCCGTCAGGACATCATTCCTAAGGTGATTCAGGACCCGGGGTATCTGCAGCGCCACGGTTATACCGTACTGTCAGACTGGACCGAAAGCGCTCAGCCGATTGATCCTTCGATGATCGATTGGCCGATGGTTTCGGCCAGCAACTTCCCGTACCGCCTGCGTCAGGCGCCGGGGGACAGCAATTCGCTGGGGCGTTATAAGTTCAATATGCCGAATACGGACGCCATCTACCTGCATGATACGCCTAACCACAATTTGTTTCAGAGAGATATCCGGGCGCTGAGTTCGGGATGTGTGCGTGTTAACAAGGCATCGGAATTGGCGGCACTGTTATTGCAGGATGCCGGCTGGAACAATGCCCGTATTTCGTCAACCCTTGAGCAGGGCAACACCACTTATGTGGCGGTGCGCCAAAGAGTACCGGTGAATTTTTACTACCTGACTGCCTGGGTGGCTGATGATGGCAAACCGCAGTTCCGCACAGATATTTACAATTATGATGATACGGTGAAAACCGGCGCGCTGGCTTTGTCTAAGGTTGGATTATTATTACAGTAAGTATCCGTAATGCGGGCAATTCTCGGGTTGCGTCCACGGGCGTTGTCAGGCGAAAAGTGGTGGGACCTCGCGCCAGAGTTGGCGTAAAGCCGGTTGACGCTCCTGCCGCAGGCAGTTAAGGTGCGAAGCGGTGCATTTTTTACGTACCGCTTCACCTGTTGTTCTTCTCTTCGCTTTTTTAGCCCAGGGTACTCAAGCTTTATGGAACACATTGATAATCATCGACGCAAATGGCTGGCGCTCGGCGGCGCGGCGTTAGGGATAGCACTGCTACCGGGTCAATCGCTGGCTTCGTTATCTACGGCTCGTCCGCGCATTCTTACGCTGAACAATATCAATACCGGTGAGCGCCTCAAAGTCGAATTCTTCGATGGTCGTCGTTATAACAAAGAAGAGTTATCCCGGTTAAACCATTTCTTCCGCGATTATCGCGCGAACAAGGTCAAAACCATCGACCCGGCGCTTTTTGATCAGCTATACCGCCTGCAAGTCATGTTGGGTTCTGCCAAGCCGGTACAGCTGATCTCGGGTTATCGTTCTTACAGCACCAATGAGGATTTACGGTCGCACAGTAAGGGCGTGGCAAAACAGAGCTATCACACCCAGGGAAAAGCCATGGATTTCCATATCGAAGGGGTCCAACTGGCTAATATCCGAAAAGCCGCGTTGAAAATGCGTGCCGGCGGCGTTGGCTATTACCCGCAGAGCAATTTTGTGCACATTGATACCGGCGCGGTTCGCACCTGGTAACATGAATCACTGAGTAGGCGAAGTCGGCATTCCCTTGAACAAGGATTGAAGTAAAACGGAGCGGTATGAAGTACCAGATTATTCCAGTCACAGCTTTTAGCCAGAATTGCACGCTGTTATGGTGTGAAAAAACGTTGCATGCCGCCATTGTTGATCCCGGCGGCGAAGCAGACAAAATCAAGCAGGTTGTGGCGCAGACCGGCGTGACAGTGACGCAGATTCTGTTGACGCATGGTCATCTGGACCATGTGGGTGCCGCCGCGGCGCTGGCTGAACATTTTCAGGTGCCGATCGTTGGCCCGCAACAGGCAGACGTCTTCTGGCTCGACGGGCTACCCGCCCAGAGTCGGATGTTTGGTTTGAATGATTGTCCGCCGCTGGTACCGACCCGCTGGCTGGAGGAAGGCGATACCGTCGCCATTGGCGAATCGGTATTATCGGTTCTGCACTGCCCGGGGCACACGCCGGGTCATGTGGTATTCATCGATGAACAGGCGCGTTTTGCACAGGTTGGCGATGTGATTTTTCGTGGCGGAGTAGGGCGTAGTGACTTCCCACAAGGGAACCACCAGGCGCTGGTGGATTCCATCCGCAACAAGTTGTTCCCGCTGGGCGATGATATCGCTTTCATTCCGGGTCACGGACCCATGTCCACATTTGGTGAAGAGCGCCGTACTAACCCGTTTGTGCGCGATACTGACTGATTCCCATTGTATTGGGCAATAAAGAGGCCAGCATATTTGCTGGCCTCTTTGTCTGCATGCGCTCTTTTTAAAGGGCGGCAAGTATCATTACAGCACTGCAACGATGGCTTCGCACAGCGGCGCCATATTTTCCGGTGTCATGCCCGCCACGTTGATTCGGCCGGAGTTCACCGCGTAAATCCCAAATTCGTTGCGCAGACGCAGCACCTGATCCTTGCTCAGCCCGCTGAAAGAGAACATGCCATTCTGATTGATGATAAAGGAGAAATCCTGATTGGCGCCTTTTTCCTGCAGCGTACTGACGAACAGGTGACGCATGCGCTGAATACGTTCACGCATTGCCGTCAGTTCCTGTTCCCAGATGTTACGCAGCGACTCGTTGGAGAGCACCGTCGCCACAACCGCCGCACCGTGTGACGGTGGGTTGGAATAGTTGGCGCGGATCGCCGCCTTGACCTGGCTGAATGCGGTGTCGACAGTAGCGGTATCTGCTGCCACGATAGTGCAGGCGCCGACACGCTCGTTGTACAAGCCAAAGTTCTTGGAGTAAGAACTGGCGACGATTAATTCTTTGTGTTTGGCGGCAAAAATGCGCAACCCTTCGGCGTCTTCATCCAGACCACGGGCAAAGCCCTGATAGGCGAAGTCAAACAGCGGCAGCCAGTCTTTTTCCAGCGCCAGATCGGCCAACTGCGCCCACTGCGCTTGTGTTGGGTCGATGCCGGTGGGGTTATGACAACAGCCATGGAACAGCACAACATCGCCGGCCTGAGCCGCATTGAGGCTGGTCAGCATACCGTCGAAATCCAGCGCGTGGTTAACCGCATCGTAGTAAGTGTAATCACAGACTTCGAGGCCGACGGCAGTGAAAATATTTTTGTGGTTCGGCCAGCTCGGGTTACTGACCCAGATACGCTTGGCGCTGGTCTGGTTGGCAATGAAGTCTGCGGCGACACGCAGGCCACCGGTGCCGCCCGGCGTTTGTGCGGTGCGTGCTCGTTTATTCGCAATGATCTCGCTCTGCTTACTGAACAACAGTTCCTGAGTGCAACGGGCAAATTCCGGTATGCCATCGATACTCAGGTAGTTTTTAGTGGTTTCTGTTTCCAGCAACAGCTGTTCCGCTTTTTTAACACTGGTGAGTACCGGCGTCTTACCTGTTTCGTCTTTATAGACACCAATCCCCAGATTGATTTTATGAGGACGCTCGTCAGCGCGAAACAGGTCGGCCAGCCCAAGAATCGGGTCGGCAGGTGCGGCAGAGATTTTTTCAAACATTGCGAAGTAATCCATGACAGAGAGTAAACAGAAATAGCAGGTTAACGCCAGCGCCCGGCTTTGCCAACCGTTTGCATCAAAAGAAACGGAAATAATGGCGGGAAGGAATGTGGTGGTATAAATACCCAGTAGAGAAGAAGCAGACGAGATACTGCAGAAATAATAAAGCCAGGAACATGTCCTGGCTTTGCCTCTTTACGTTGAAAACGTAAAAGGGATTAGAACTGGTAGGTCAGGCCGGTGAAGACGCTGTTGCCGGTTCTTACGCTGTACGGGTTGTTATCGTTGTCGATCAGGTTGATCGCGTATTCAACAGAGGCGGACAGATTCTTGTTGAAAGAATAAGTCGAACCCACGCTGACATACTTGAGGACATAACCGCTGGTACCTGCACCTGCGCCGGTTTCGTCATCTGCTTTAGCAGAGACGTAAGCCAGAGACGGTTTCAGACCGAAATCGAAGGTATACTGTGCAACAGCTTCAAAGACTTTGGTTTTATCAGCGAATGCAATATTGGCTGCGTTAACGAAAGTCAGGTTGCGGTACTGACCGTAGGTTGCGGCAACGTATACATTATTCGCATCATATTTCAGACCGGTAGCCCAGGCTTCAGCTTTCTTGCCTTCACCCTGTGCCAGCTGCGCATCAGTGCGGTCCACGGCTTCATAAGAAGCGATGATACCTACGCCAAACGGAGCGGTGTAAGAAGAAGAAACACCCCAGCCGTCGCCATTCTGGCGTTTCAGAGCACGTTGCGGGTTGGAAGAAGAAACAGAGCCATCACCAGTGCGTTCATTTTTGGCCTGATACTGCAGACCAAAGTTCCAGCCATCAACCAGACCGAAGAAGTTCTTGTTGCGATAGGTCAATACGCCAGAGTTACGGCCAGTAATGGTATCGGTGTAGCTGTTATCACCGCCCCATTCCGGCAGTACGTCGGTATAAGAAATACCGTCATAGGCGATGCCTTTGTTACGGCCGTAATCCAGAGAGCCAAATTGGGCAAACTTCAGACCGGCATAGGCATAGCGGGTTTTGCCTTTGCTGCCGTTGGTGTCTTCACCTTCGCTGCCATTGAATTCATATTCGAAACGACCGTAACCAGTCAGGTCGCTATTGATTTTGGTTTCGCCAGTGAAACCTAAACGGGCGTAGGTTTTGTCACCGTCGCCAAACAGCGTTTTGCTCTGATCACCGAAAATGTAACCTGCATGCAGTTTACCGTTCAGATCCAGTTTGTTGCCGTCTTTGTTGTAGATTTCAGCGGCGTTTGCTGCACCAGCAGCCAACAGCGCCGGGATAGCCACTGCCAGAATATTACGTTTCATCATTATGAATACCCTCATTGGTCATATCATCTCGGTTACAGGCAAAAATTCGTCACTAATGGAACTTTCAACCAGTACCGATGTCTTTTGTACCCGGAGGCAGTGTTTCATCCACTATAAGGTTTATCCACCTCACAAATGATACCAAATAGCACTTTGTGAAACAGAAAGAAACTCAATGTTTCAATATGTAAATTTAACTGTGTTTTTGAGTTTCTATCAGACCAATCGGATAGAAAAAAATGTAAACATTAATTTTTATTAAGATTTAAAGGTGATGTGGATGATTCTAAAATGAACATAATTAGCGATGTCATTCTTTTATTTTCATAAAATTGCAATGAAAGTCACATTTTATCGCAATGTATGTTGTGGAGAATGAAAGCGGCAAAAATGAGTTATGCATTAGCAATGTATAACTATTTTTAATTATTGTGACGCATGTAGCATAATTAAAAACGCTGGTTGCCGAAGCAAACCAGCGCTTTCTTGCATGATATTGGCCGATTAATTTTCTCGGCACTTCCCAATTTAGAACTGGTAAATCACGCCCGTTGCAACAGTGTTAGCAGTGCCAACGCCATATGGGTTGCTGTCATTGTTAATCAGATTGATTTTATACTCTGCAAACGCAGAGAAGTTTTTGTTAAATGCGTAAGTGGCTGCAACGCTGACATATTTAGTGATGTAAGCGCTGGTTTTCTGAGCTGAGGTATCATCGTCAGCTTTAGCAGAAACGTAAGCCAGAGACGGGGTCAGGCCAAAGTCAAAGTTGTACTGGGCGACAGCTTCGAAGATTTTGGTTTTATCAGCGAAAGTGTTAGGGCCTACAGCACTGAGGTTATGGTACTGACCGTAAGTTGCAGCAACGTATACATTGTTCGCATCATATTTCAGACCAGTTGCCCAAGCTTCAGCTTTTTCGCCGACACCGGTAGCTTTCTGAGCGTCTGTCAGGTCAACAGCTTCGTAAGAGGCGATAACACCAACACCAATCGGGGCGGTGTAAGATGAAGAAACACCCCAACCGTCGCCATTCTGACGGGAGATTTTACGCAGCGGGTTAGACGAAGAAACTGAACCGTCGCCAGTACGTTCGTTTTTGCTCTGATACTGCAGACCGAAGTCCCAGCCATCTACCAAACCAAAGAAATTTTTGTTGCGGTAAGTAGCAACACCGCTTGAACGACCTGTGATGCTATCAGTTGCGCTCTGGTCGCCACCAAACTCCGGCAGAACATCGGTATAAGAAATACCGTCATAAGCGATACCCAGGTTACGACCGTAATCCAGAGAACCGAAATCAGCGAATTTCAGACCGGCATAAGCATAACGAGTTTTGCCTTTGCTGCCGTTGGTGTCTTCACCTTCTTTGCCGTTAAACTGATATTCAAAACGCCCATAACCAGTTAAATCGCTGTTGATTTTGGTTTCGCCTTTGAAACCCAGACGGGCATAAGTCTGATCGCCGCTGCCATCTGCAGTGGTATTAGCATCAGAGAAATAGTGTTTTGCTGCAACACGGCCATTCAGATCCAGCTTGTTACCGTCTTTGTTGTACACTTCAGCCGCGTTAGCTGCACCGGCAGCCAGCAGAGCAGGAATTACCACTGCAAGAACATTGCGCTTCATCATTATTAATTACCCTCATTGGTGTTATTCAGACTTCTGCATCACAATTAAAAAACCTTAACGGAACTTTATTGCGAGCACAGTTGTCTTCCTGTGTCTTCACGCAGTTTTCCATTCACGCCCTCGTTTATCTACCGTTTAAATGATACTAATTTCGTAAAAACGTAATAATTGGAAAAAATATATTTCAAAATGTAAAAATAAGGGAACTTTATGACACATTCATTAAGCAAAAAAAGAAGGGCACCCATAAGGTGCCCTTCTTAGTGCAGATATCTGTTTTTCTTATGTTATTTTTTGCTTAGAAGGTGGCGCTGCGCGGTGTGCGCGGGAACGGAATAACATCGCGCACATTTTGTACACCGGTTACATAAGCAATCAAACGTTCAAAACCGAGACCGAAACCAGAATGGGGGATGGTGCCGTAACGACGCAGATCGCGGTACCACCAGTAGTCTTCTTTACTGAGTCCCATTTCCTCCAGACGGGCATCCAGTTGTTCCAGACGCTCTTCACGCTGGGAACCACCGATAATTTCGCCGATGCCCGGCGCCAGTACGTCCATTGCCGCCACGGTTTTGCCGTCGCTGTTCATGCGCATATAAAATGCTTTGATATCTTTCGGGTAGTTTTTGACGACGACAGGCGCCTGGAAGTGTTTTTCTGCCAGATAGCGTTCGTGCTCGGAAGACAGGTCGATGCCCCAGGAAACCGGGTTTTCAAATGTCTGCCCACAGTTTTCCAGGATAGTGATGGCATCGGTGTAATCCACCTGGGCGAAGTCAGAGCTGACAAAACGCTCCAGCCGGCTGATGGCGTCTTTATCCACGCGTTCAGCAAAGAATTTCATGTCATCGGCACGTTCTTCCAGTACGGCCTTGAACACGAACTTCAACAGGTTTTCCGCCAGCGCGGCGACGTCGTCCAGCGTCGCAAACGCCACTTCCGGCTCGATCATCCAGAATTCCGCCAGGTGGCGGCTGGTGTTGGAGTTTTCAGCACGGAAGGTCGGCCCGAAGGTGTAGATTTTAGACAGGGCGCAGGCATAGGTTTCGCCGTTAAGCTGGCCGGATACGGTCAGGAATGCTTCTTTACCGAAGAAATCTTCGCTGAAATCCACTTTGCCCTGATCGTTGCGCGGCAGGTTTTCCAGATCCAGTGTGGATACCCGGAACATTTCGCCGGCGCCTTCGGTATCGGAGGCGGTAATGATCGGGGTGGAAACCCAGTAGAAACCGCTCTGATGGAAGAAGCGATGGATAGCCTGCGCCAGCGTGTGACGCACACGGGCGACGGCGCCGACCAGGTTGGTGCGTGGGCGCAAATGCGCAACTTCACGCAGGTATTCGATGCTGTGGCGTTTGGCCGCCATCGGATAAGTATCGGGATCTTCCACCCAGCCGACTACCTTGATTTCGGTCGCCTGCAGCTCAAAACTTTGGCCTTCGCCGGGGGATTCCACCACCTTGCCGGTGACTTCCACCGAACAACCGGTAGTCAAACGCAGAACATCGCTCTGGTAATTGGCAAGATTATTATTGACGACGGCCTGTAGCGAATCAAAGCAGGAACCGTCATAGACGGCAATAAAGGAAATACCGGCTTTAGAGTCTCTCCGGGTACGTACCCAGCCGCGCACGGTGACGTCACTGTCAACGGCGACACGGCCTTGCAGTACGTCGACTACAGGCACTACGCTCATAACATTCTCTCTATTGGTGAAATTTAATGGGGAACTGTCACTGCCCAGCAACGGGCGTTTCGTTATGTTACTTGTCGTTAGGCAGGACACAAGCAGAAATCACCGGAACGCGCCAAGTTTTACGCGATTCCGGTGCTGCCGGCTTAAAGAGTAGTCAGTCGTACAGGAGGCACGATGCTCAGGAGGCTTTTTTCACTCGCGGTAGATCAAACGCCTTGCGCAGCGCGCTGACGAACGCCTGATCCTGGCAAATGGTTTTTCCCGGGCTGTCTGACAGCTTGGCTACCGGTTTGCCGTTGCACTCCACCAGTTTGATGACGATATTCAACGGTTTGACGCCGGGGATATCGCAGGTCAGGCGGGTGCCGATACCGAAGACCACGTTGATGCGTTGCCCGAAGTGACGGTAAAGGTGCAGCGTTTTTTCCAGATTGAGGTTATCGGAAAACACCAGCGTTTTGCTCATCGGATCGATATCCAGCGCGTGATAATGGGCGATGGCTTTTTCACCCCATTCGATCGGGTCGCCGGAGTCATGCCGTAATCCCTGATAGCGCCGGGCGAATTGCCGGTCGAAGTCGCGCAGGAAAGCGTCCATGGTGATGCAGTCGGTCAGCGCGATACCGAGCTGCTCCGGATATTCCTGCAGCCAGGCGTCCAGCGCGGCCCGTTGACTGTTGGCCAGCGTCGGGCTGATCTGCTGATGAGCCTGGAACCATTCGTGCGCCTGGGTACCGACCGGCGTCAGTTGCAGGCGTCGCGCCAGATCGTAGTTGCTGGTGCCGATCAGATAAGGGAACTCCGCCTTGAGAGTCCGCACGATCTGGTGCTGAACCTCACGAGAGAAACGACGGCGGGTGCCGAAATCCATCAGTCTGAAACGGCTGAGGTCGGTATCGGCGCTGTGCTGGCGAAAACGCGCCAGCGTGTCGTGCAACTGGCTGAGCGCGGCGGCGACGTGCTCGCCGGGCGTGCGGGCGCGGTGCACCACTTCACTGATGACCGCCAGCAGCGGCACTTCCCACAGAATCACTTCACGCCACGGCCCGGTGATACGAATATCCAGCTTGCCCTGATGATTGCTGACGCGGATTTGCGCCGGATTAAAGCGGAAGGTTTTCAGCCAGTCGAGATAATCGGTTTTGAAAAACGGCAGGGAAGCGAGGTAGGCGTACTCATCGTCATGCATCGACAGTTGGCTCATGGCCTCTACCTGCGCCCGGATCTCATCGGCATAGCACCCTAACAACTCATCGCCGCGGCAGCGAAATTCAGCGGCCACATGCACATCATGATAGTGATGGTAGACCGCTTGCTGCATATGCAGTTTATAGGCGTCGGTATCCAGCAATGAGGTCAGTATCGGGGCAGTGTGTAAAGTCATAATGCGTTACCGCATCCTCGTTTAATACAATTTACAAGCTAATGCAAGTGACTGTCTTGGTCATCGACAGCGAGAGCCAACTGTCTGTTCAATTGGGCTTATCACATCATATTGGGCGAATGAAGGCGAGATTCAATCGTGCGATTGTGACAAAAAAGTATCTGTTTTTACCGCCTATTTAACATGAGTGGTTGAATTATAATGTTTTTTATACTAAACAAAATTACCGGGAAAATCGGCTTGCCGCCACGACAGCACACGAAAAGCAGGAAAGTTTGCATTCCGACAGTCACTCCCCTTTAATAGACGTAACAGCCTGTTGAATAACGGAACTGCGTACAAAGTAGACGGGATCAGGCGCGTAAGCAGGCGATAATGCGGTTTCCCGCTTACCGGCGGATAAATGCCGGCGCAGGGAGGCTGTTTACCCCTGTTTACTGTGTGAATACATAAAAGACGGCGATTATTGCCCGACTGCGCGGGTTCTTCGTAGCCGGTAGCATTCGGTGTGTTAACCGCGTTTTTGTTCTCCTATATATAAAGAAGAACGAATGCGCAGCCAGGGCATCCTGCGCCGTCATCATTACTGCTGTCATTAAGGTAATCAGTCATGAGTCAACAACCACAAGTCAAATACCGGCACGATTACCGCGCGCCGGACTATACCATTACCGACATCGCGCTGGATTTTGACCTGCACCCGGAACAGACCCGGGTGGTAGCCGTCAGTCAGGTAGTGCTGCAAGGAGAGCAGGGCGCAGCGCTGAAACTGGATGGTGAAGGACTGAAATTACTGAGCGTGCAGGTCGATGGTCAGGACTGGCAGGCGCACCGTTTGCTGGAAGGCGGCCTGGAACTGACCGGATTGCCGGAGAAATTCACGCTGCGGATTGAAACGGAAATCAGCCCGGCGACCAACAGCGCGCTGGAAGGGTTGTATCAGTCAGGCGAAGCGCTGTGCACCCAATGCGAAGCGGAAGGATTCCGCCACATCACCTATTATCTGGACCGCCCGGACGTATTGGCGCGTTTCACCACCCGTATTACCGCCGATAAGGCGCGCTACCCGTATCTGCTCTCCAACGGTAACCGTGTGGCGCAGGGTGAACTGGGCGAAGGCCGCCACTGGGTGGAATGGCAAGATCCGTTCCCGAAACCCTGCTACCTGTTTGCGCTGGTGGCCGGCGATTTTGATGTGCTGCGCGACAGTTTCATCACCCGTTCCGGTCGAGAAGTGGCGCTGGAGCTGTTCGTGGATCGCGGCAATCTCGACCGCGCCGACTGGGCGATGACTTCGCTGAAGAACGCCATGAAGTGGGATGAAACCCGCTTTGGCCTGGAATACGACCTCGACATTTATATGATCGTGGCGGTGGATTTCTTCAACATGGGGGCGATGGAGAACAAGGGGCTGAACATTTTCAACTCCAAGTTTGTGCTGGCCAAGGCTGAAACCGCCACCGACAAGGATTACCTCGGTATCGAAGCGGTGATCGCCCATGAATATTTCCACAACTGGACCGGTAACCGCGTGACCTGCCGCGACTGGTTCCAACTGAGCCTGAAAGAAGGGCTGACGGTGTTCCGCGACCAGGAATTCAGCTCTGACGTCGGCTCCCGCCCGGCCAATCGTATCGACAACGTGCGCGTCATGCGCGGCGCACAGTTCGCCGAAGACGCCAGCCCGATGTCCCACCCGATTCGTCCGGATCAGGTTATCGAGATGAATAACTTCTATACCCTGACGGTTTACGAAAAAGGGTCGGAAGTGATTCGTATGATGCACACGCTGCTGGGTGAAGAGAAATTCCAGGCGGGGATGCGGCTGTATTTTGATCGTCATGACGGCAGCGCCGCCACCTGTGATGACTTTGTGCAGGCGATGGAGGACGCGTCCAGCGTCGATCTGTCCCAGTTCCGCCGCTGGTACAGCCAGTCCGGCACGCCGGTGGTGACGGTACGCGACGATTACGACGCCGCCACCCGTCAGTACCGCCTGCACGTCAGCCAGACGACGCCGGTCGGTGCTGATAAGCAACCCAAGCTGCCGCTGCATATCCCGCTGGATGTGGAATTGTACGATACCGAAGGGCAGGTGATCCCGCTGCGTCAGAAAGGGCAGAAGCTGGGTTCGGTGCTGAACGTGACCGAAGCGGAACAGACGTTCGTGTTTGACGATGTTCCCAGCCAGCCGGTGCCGTCGCTGCTGCGCGAATTCTCCGCGCCGGTAAAACTGAACTACCCCTGGAGCGATGAGCAACTGACGTTCCTGATGCGTCACGCCAGCAATGCGTTTTCCCGCTGGGACGCGGCTCAGAGCCTGCTGGCCAACTACATTCGCCTGAATGTGGCGCGTTATCAGCAGAAACAACCGCTGTCGCTGCCGATGCACGTGGTGGATGCGTTCCGCGGCGTGCTGCTGGATGACCAACTGGATCCGATGCTGGCGTCGCAGATCCTGTCGCTGCCGAGCGAAAACGAAATGGCCGAACTGTTTGACGTCATCGATCCGGACGCTATTGCCGCGGTGCGTCAGTCGCTGGTGCAAACGCTGGCGCAGGAAATGGCGGATGAACTGCTGGCGGTATATCGTGCCAACAAACTGGCGTCCTACCGCGTTGATCAGCAGGACATGGGCAAACGCGCGCTGCGCAATGTGTGCCTGAGCTATCTGGCGTTTGCCGATCGCTCACAGGCGGACGCGCTGGCGGCGGCGCAGTTTACCGATGCCGACAACATGACCGATTCGCTGGCGGCGATGGCGGCGGCTGTTGCGGCGCAACTGCCGTGCCGGGATACGCTGCTGTCGGCCTTTGACGAACGCTGGCATCAGGATGGTCTGGTGATGGACAAATGGTTCGTCCTGCAGGCCAGCAGCCCGGCCAGCGACGTGTTGAACCGGGTGCGTGAATTGCTCAACCACCGTTCCTTCAGCCTGAACAACCCCAATCGCCTGCGTTCGCTGGTCGGCTCGTTCTGTGCGGGCAACCCGTCGGCGTTCCACGCGGTAGACGGCAGCGGCTATCAGTTCCTGACGGAGATGCTCAGCGATCTGAACACCCGCAACCCGCAGGTGGCTTCCCGTCTGATTGAACCGCTGATTCGCCTCAAGCGTTACGACAGCAACCGTCAGGCGCTGATGCGTCAGGCGCTGGAAACGCTGAAAGGGCTGGAAAACCTGTCCGGCGATCTGTTCGAGAAGATCACCAAGGCGCTGGGGGCGTAAGCGCAACCAAAATAATATCAGTGTCTTATTGATATTATGGCAATAATAAAAAACCACCGCTGTCGACAGTCGGTGGTTTTTTTATACCTGGAATGGGGAACATATATCAGGCATGCGCCTGCGATCGGTGCGGTGCATCGCGGGACACGGTTGGCGTCAAAATCCGCTCCAGCACCTGCGCTTCCAGTTCCGCCAGCCGGGCGGAGCCGCGGCGGCGCGGTCGCGGCAGGTCAATCGCCACATCCAGCCCGACCCGGCCTTCTTCGATCAGGATCACCCGGTCGGCCAGCGCGACGGCTTCGCTGACGTCGTGGGTCACCAGCAGTACGGTAAATCCCTGTTGCAGCCATAGGGATTCGATCAACCCCTGCATTTCGATACGCGTCAGCGCGTCCAGCGCGCCAAGCGGTTCATCCAGCAATAACAGACCGGGACGATGGATCAGCGCGCGCGCCAGCGCCACGCGTTGTTTTTGCCCGCCGGACAGCGCGGCCGGCCAGTCGGCGGCCCGTGATGACAGCCCGACCGCGTCCAGCGCCTGATGCGCGGCCGTGCGCCATTCGCCGCGCAATCCCAGCCCAACGTTGTCGAGCACCCGCTTCCAGGGCAACAACCGTGCTTCCTGAAACATCAGCCGGATATCGTCGCGCGCCTGATGCAGCGGGGCGCGGCCGGCCAGCAATTCCCCGCCGCTGGCGTGCTCCAGACCAGCCAGCAGGCGCAGCAGGGTGCTCTTACCGCAGCCGCTGCGGCCGACTACGGCGACGAACTGACCGGCCGGAATGTGCAGGTGTACGTCATGCAGAATAGTGCGCTGACCATAGCGCTTGGTGACGCCGTTGATCAGCAACGGGGTGCCGGCGTTAAGGCGGGCCGGCGCAGCGGTATTGAGCGAAGTGGTGTCGAGAGTCATGCGTGTTCCTCCGTTAATTGCCAACTGGGGTGCCAACGCAGCCAGATGCGTTCCAGCGTCAGGGCGATGACGTCAGCCAGCTTGCCCAGCAGGGCGTACAGAATGATCGCCACCACCACCACATCGGTTTGCAGAAATTCGCGGGCGTTCATCGCCAGATAGCCGATGCCGGAATTGGCGGAGATGGTTTCCGCTACGATCAGCGTCAGCCACATCAAGCCGAGCGAGAAACGCACGCCGACCATGATCGAGGGCAGCGCGCCGGGCAGCAGCACCTCGCGGAACAGCCGGAAGCCGGACAGGCCGTAACTGCGCGACATTTCCAGCAGGCCGCTGTCGATATTGCGGATGCCGTGATAGGTGTTGAGGTAGACAGGGAACAGGGTGCCGAGCGCCACCAGAAAGATCTTGGCGCTCTCTTCAATGCCGAACCACAGAATCACCAGCGGGATCAATGCCAGATGCGGCACGTTGCGCAGCATCTGCACCGAGGTGTCCAGCAGGCGCTCGCCGGTGCGGGACAGCCCGGTAATAAAGCCAAGCGCCAGCCCCAGCGCACCGCCGATGGCAAACCCGGTCAGCGCACGCCAGGTACTGATACTGAGGTGCTGCCACAGTTCACCGCTGCGGGTCAGCCGCCAGAAGGTCACGGCAATCGCTTCCGGCGAAGGCAGGATCCGGGTGGAGAGCCAGCCGACGCTGGACGCGAGCTGCCAGACCGCCACCAGCAGCAGCGGCAGCAGCCAGGGCGTCAGGCGTTCGGTAATAAGCGTCAGTGTCTTGCGCATGCGGCCGCCCTCAGCTCTGCGCCGCTTTCAGCAGCGGGACAAACTCGTTGCCGACGATTTCGCCTTGCGAACGCAGAGGCTGCGGTTGCGGCACTTCCGGTACCGCCACATCCAGATGTGGAAACAGCAGTTCGCCCACTTTGTAGGCTTCCTCCAGATGCGGATAGCCGGACAGAACAAACGTATCGATGCCCAGATCGGCGTATTCCTGAATGCGTTGCGCCACGGTTTGCGGGTCGCCCACCAGTGCGGTGCCGGCACCTCCGCGCACCAGACCGATGCCGGCCCACAGGTTGGGGCTGATCTCCAGCTTGTCGCGGCGACCGCCGTGCAGCGCCACCATGCGTTGCTGGCCCACCGAGTCAAAACGTTTCAGCGATGCCTGCGCCTGAGCGATGGTGTCGTCGTCCAGCCGGGATATCAGGCGGTTGGCGGCCTGCCAGGCCTCTTCATTGGTTTCGCGCACAATGACGTGCAGGCGGATGCCGAAACGTACGCTGCGCCCTTGTGCGGCGGCTTTGGCCCGTACGTTATCCAGCTTTTCTTTTACCTGCGCCGGCGGCTCGCCCCAGGTGAGGTAGAGTTCTACCTGTTCGGCGGCCAGATCCAGCGCCGCGTCGGATGAACCGCCGAAGTAGAGCGGCGGACGCGGCTGTTGTACCGGCGGGTAGTGCAGCTTGGCGCCTTTCACCTGAATGTGCTTGCCGTCGTAATCGACGGTTTCGCCTTCCAGCACCCGCCGCCAGATACGGGTAAATTCGGCGGACGCTTCATAGCGTGCTTCATGATCGAGAAACAGCCCTTCGGCGGCCAGTTCGTCCGGATCGCCGCCGGTCACCAGATTAAACAGCGCCCGGCCGTTGGACAGCCGATCCAGCGTGGCGGCCTGACGGGCGGCCAGCGTGGGCGAGATGATGCCCGGGCGCAGCGCCACCAGAAAACGCAGACGCTGGGTGACCGGGATCAGCGATGACGCCACCAGCCAGGAGTCTTCGCAAGAACGGCCGGTAGGGATCAGCACGCCGCCGAACCCCAGTCGGTCCGCCGCTTGCGCGATCTGCTGCAGGTAACCGTAATCAACCGGGCGAGCGTTTTCGCCTTTGCCAAAGTAGTGCCCATCGCCGTGAGTGGGCAGGAACCAGAAAATATTCAGACTCATTGTCATCGTCTCCATGAAATCAGGCAGGATTAGTGTGCTGCCGGGGCGCGCCAGATGCGGCTGGCGACATCCAGCCTGGTGGGAATCAGGCGGTTTTCGTAAAACAGGTCGGCGGTGTGCTGCTGCGCTTGCAGCGTGCGTTCATCCACCGGTTTGATCACCGTCACCGGACGATGATCGAAATAGGTGCTGATAACCGCTTCCGGCAACCCCATGGCGTTGGCCAGCAACGTAACGCTTTGCGAACGCTGGCTGATGGTCAGGGCGTCGGCCTGGGTCAGCGTATTGAGTAACTGTTGCAGGAAAGCGCCGTGTTGTTCGGCATAACGGCGGGACGCCAGGTAAAACGAACCGGTCAGATTCAGGTCGGTGCCGTCGGCCAGTACCCGCACGCCGCCTTGCAGCAGCGCGGCGGAATAGTAGGGATCCCAGATGGTCCAGGCATCGACGTTACCCTGCTGGAATGCGGCGCGAGCGTCGGCCGGCGTCAGGTAGGTCGGCTGAATATCGGCGAATGTCAGCCCTGCTTTCTGCAGATTGCGCAGCAGCAGGTTGTGGGAACTGGATCCTTTCTGGAACGCCACCTTGCGGCCTTTCAGGTCGGCGACGGTTTTGATCGGGCTGTCGCTCTTGACCAGAATCACTTCGGCTTTAGGTTTAGGCGGTTCGACACCGATGTAGACCAGATCGGCGCCGGCGGCCTGTGCGAAGAGCGGCGGGATATCGCCGGTGCTGCCGACATCGATGCTGCCGATGTTTAGCGCTTCCAGCATTTGCGGCCCGGCTGGAAATTCAATCCAACTGATCTTGGTGTGCGGAAACTGTTTTTCCAGCAACTGGTGGGTTTTGGCCAGCACCAGACTGACCGAGCCTTTCTGAAAACCGATACGCAACTGTTCTGGGTCGCTGGCCGCGTGGGCGAGGGCGGACACGCCGAGCGCGCCGGAGAACAGCAGTGTCAGGGCGGCTTGTTTAATCCGGGACAACATAGCATTTCTTTCCTTATATAAAGCAGCCGGTCAGGCGCTCTGACGCAAGGGTTCGGGCTGACGGCGAATCAATGCCTGAAAGAAGATATTCAGGGCGTCTTGCAGACGGGCTTCCAGCGCATCGCTGAAGATCGGGGTTCGGTCGTAGTGGCTGATCTGGCTGTCATCTGCGAACACGCCCTGCAGAATTTCCTGTGCTTTCAGCGCGTTCAGCACCGGTTTAAGGCTGTAATCCACAGCCAGCATGTGGGCGACGGAGCCGGCGGTGGACAGCGGCAGCACCACTTTGTGTTCCAGCGCTCGCTCCGGCAACACGTCCAGCAGCGCTTTCAGGCCGCCGGAAAACGACGCTTTGTAAATCGGGGTGGCGATCAGCAGGCCGTCGGCGCTGGCGAGTTGTTCATTCAGGGTTTGCAGCGCCGGGCTGTCGAAACGGGCATTGAGCAGGTCTTCCGGCGGAAAGTTGTGCAGGTGCCACGGCAACACCTCGGCGCCTTTGGCTTCCAGCCATTTTCCGGCGTGATGCAATAAAGCGGTTGAACGGGAAGGGTAACGTGGGCTACCTGCCAGTGTTATAACGCGCATGGTGACTCCTCATATACCCGTCATACTTCAAGTTGCCGATGCGTTGGCTTTATTACTCGGCTCATCCCTGGGACTCGCCCCTGGCGGGGCCGCAGCACGCTGCGTTCAACGCCGCCTTTCTGCAACTCGAACTATCTAGGGTATAACCAATAATTATCAATTATCACGATTTAATAACAGTTTGGTCAGTCTGGCAGACGCGGCGGAGGTTCGAAAAATGATTTATTGTGGAATGGAAAGTGAAAAAACGAATAAAAAATCCGCAATGCGCGGCGTATAAAGGAAAACGATTGCGTCGTCGCGGCGTTTTTTGGCCCAGGTCAATTCCCTTTCGCCTGACGATGGACGATAATACGCCCCCGGTTTGTAACCGGGAATCCAGGAGAAGTCATGTATCCCCTCATTCGTAAAGCGTTATTCCAGCTCGACCCTGAACAGGCGCACGAGTTTACCCTGCATCAGTTGCGCCGCATTACCCACACTCCGTTTGAATGGTTGGTTCGCCAGTCGGTTTCCACCAAGCCGGTGACCTGTATGGGGCTGTCGTTCCGCAATCCGCTGGGGCTGGCCGCCGGGCTGGATAAGGACGGCGAGTGCATCGATGCGCTCGGCGCCATGGGGTTCGGCTTTATTGAAGTCGGCACCGTTACGCCGCGCCCGCAGCCGGGCAATGACAAGCCGCGTTTGTTCCGGGTGGTGGAAGCCGAAGGGCTGATCAACCGCATGGGCTTCAATAATCGCGGGGTGGATAATCTGGTGGAGAATGTCAAACAGTCGCGTTTTGGCGGCGTGCTTGGCATCAATATCGGCAAGAATAAAGACACGCCGGTGGAGCAGGGAAAAGACGATTACCTGATTTGCATGGATAAGGTCTATTCCCATGCCGGTTATATTGCCATCAATATTTCCTCTCCCAATACGCCGGGATTACGCACGCTGCAATATGGCGATGCGCTGGATGATTTGTTACAGGCTGTAAAAAATAAACAGGCTGAGCTGCACGCCCATTATCAGAAATATGTGCCGGTCGCGGTAAAAATTGCGCCGGATCTTTCTGAAGAAGAATTGATCCAAATTGCCGACAGTTTGGTGCGCCATAATATCGATGGCGTGATCGCCACCAATACGACGTTGGATCGTCAATTGATCCAGGGGCTGAATCATTGCGGGCAAACCGGTGGATTAAGTGGGCGTCCGTTGCAGTCGCGTAGCACCGAAGTGATTCGTCGTCTGTCGCAGGAATTGCAGGGGCGGTTGCCGATTATTGGCGTAGGCGGAATTGATTCGGTGGTCGCCGCCAGAGAAAAATTAGCTGCCGGGGCGACGCTGGTTCAGATTTATAGCGGATTTATTTACCGCGGACCGCGCCTGATTAAAGATATTGTTACCCATATCTGATTTTTTGCATTCCTGCTATACCCAAAATAATTCGAGTTGCAGGAAGGCGGCAAGTGAACGAATCCCGATGAGCTTACTTAGGTAAGTGATTCGGGTGAGCGAACGCAGCCAACACACCTGCAACTTGAAGTATGACGGGTATATACGGCGTGGGGGGTTTATTTCTCCTCCGCGCTGGTCTATATTTTCTTCGTTTGTGCAAAAATACAGCATCACATGCCTGATGGGTTATTTTTAACGCGGTCGCACCCGACGAATGGCGTAATACCCTAAATAATTCGAGTTGCAGGAAGGCGGCAAGTGAGTGAATCCCGATGAGCTTACTCAGGTAAGTGATTCGGGTGAACGAACGCAGCCAACACACCTGCAACTTGAAGTATGACGGGAATACCCTAAATAATTCGAGTTGCAGGTATGTTGGTTGCGCTAATTCATTCCGGTTGCTTATTGATGTGGTGGCCGATTATTCATCCGGGCCTGTTTTCCGGTACTTTGGCATCAGCAAGGCATAACTGAAGGTAATACGATGAAATTAATCCCTGACGATAGCTGGCGCTGGTATTTCGATACCGAACAGGCGCGCCTGATGCTCGACTTGGCTAACGGCGTGGTATTCCGTTCCCGTTTTTCTTCCTCAATGCTGACGCCGGATGCCTTTATGCCGAGCGTGTTCTGCGTGGAGGATGCCGCGCTGTTTTTCACCTATCAGGAGAAATGCCAGGCGCTGGCGTTGTCCGCCGAAGCCCGGGCTGAGCTGGTGCTGAATGCGCTGGTGGCTAACCGTTTCCTGAAACCGATGATGCCGAAAAGCTGGCACTTTGTGGCTCAGGGCGCGGTCGCATCATCACCGCAAACCGGCGATCAGGTTAGCGTGCAGTTGAATGAACGCCCGGAGGCGGCGAATTTTATGGTGGTGGAAGCCGGGGATAAAGCCAGCCTGTGCGTGCTGGCGCAGGAGCAGTTGGCAATCAGCGGCAAGACCATGCAACTGGGCGACGCCATCAAAATCATGCATGACCGTCTGCGCCCTGTTGCGGATAAGAACGACGAAACATCGCCGCATTACGCTTTCGCCGGCTAAGAACCTATCTCAATCGGGCTTTTTACCGTCACACATTCATCGCATTACTGGCGGCTGTCAGGCTAGCTGGATATCTCCTGCCGGAATGCAACTGCACGCCAGAATCGTCCCGTCTTCGCCCAGCGCGCTGGCTTTCAGCGGCGACACTTCGCCATCGGTCAACGTCAGTCGGCAGCAACCGCACAACCCGGCCCGGCAGGAATAGGGAACGCGGATCCCCTGTTGTTCGAGCTGTTCCAGCAGGATTTGCTGATTGTTGCCGGTAAAGCGCTGACCCTGATACGCGATCTGCACCGCTTTGACGGCGCTGGCCTGCGGCGTCAAACTTTCAGTGGCGGCGCCCGCGCCATAAGGCCGCGGCGGTTTGGTGGCGAGGATCTCGACGCTGTCGCCGGCGCGAATGACGCCGCTGTTGCGGGCGATCAGATTCATGCCGAAATCTACGTCGCCGTTTTCCGCCGTACGGTATTGCTGCAGCGTCGCCAACGGCTCGCCGGACGGATGACGGCGCCCGCGTTCGACGCTCACCGTGGTCAGGACGCAGCGGCTGCAGGGTTTGGTCACATCGAACACTACTTCGCCGACCCGCACGGTCTGCCAGCTGTCTTCGGCGTAAGCCTCGGCGCCGCTGACGATCAGATTAGGGCGGAACTGCTCGATGCGGATGCCTGCGCTGCAACGGCGGCGCAGATCGTCGAATGAGGCGTCGTTGATCAGCAGGAAAGGGTAGCCGTCGGCAAACCCCAGCGGGATATCCGGGCGGCGTTTGACGCGGCGCGACGGTTCCGGTCCTTGCCAGCGCAGTTGCACCGGACGCTGCAGATAATCGCTCAGCCAGCGGTTAACCGCTTCCGGCGCGATGCGGGCCTGAAAATGGTTGCCCCAGACTTCGGTCGGTGCGGTAGCGGGGGCGAAATCGTCAAAGCGCACCAGGCATGTCCGGCCGTCGGGCGCGGACAGGAAAACGCCATCGTGGGTCAGCGCCGGCGTGAACAGCACCAGTTGCGGAAACTGGCGGGCGGTAATGAAGGTGCCATCGGGCTCGGTGATCATGAAGATGCGGTCAAACGCCAGGCCGCTGGCGCTGGCCATCGCCTGCGACAACTGGATACCGCGCATGGATTTGACCGGGTGAACAAAAAGCCGACTTAACACGATCACGGTGAGGATTTCCTTGCTGACGTAAAGCGGCAACTTTATGACAAGCCGCCGGGATTAGCTATAATGCGCCTCAATTTTCTTTAAGGCTCCCGGTTTTCCTGAGGGCGCGTTTTTCCAGGGCGCTTTCTGGTTGGGGAGCGTTCTTTATTAAGCTAGTTCTTCATTAAGGTACTAGTTCTTCATTAAGGTAATAGTCGCGATATGAACTCTCTGTTTGCCAGCACGGCGCGTGGTCTGGAAGAATTGTTAAAAAGTGAACTTGAAGCGCTGGGCGCGCAGCATTGCACCGTGGTGCAGGGCGGGGTGCACTTTCAGGGAGACGATCGGTTGCTGTACCAAAGCCTGATGTGGAGCCGGCTGGCGTCGCGCATCCTGCTGCCGCTCAACGAGTTTAAAGTCTACAGCGATCTGGACCTGTATCTGGGCGTGCAGGCGGTGGACTGGAGCTCGGTATTCAGCGTCAACCACACTTTTGCGGTGCATTTCACCGGCACCAATGACGAGATTCGCAACAGCCAGTACGGCGCGCTCAAGGTCAAGGACGCGATTGTGGACAGTTTTAGCCGCAAAACCGGCCAGCGCCCGGACGTCGCCCGTCAGCAGCCCGATATCCGTATTAATGTGTTTCTGCAACGCGAGAAAGCCAGCGTGGCGCTGGACCTGAGCGGCGAGAGCCTGCATCTGCGCGGTTATCGCGAAATGGCCGGGCAGGCGCCGCTGAAGGAGAATCTGGCGGCGGCGATCGTGTTGCGATCCGGCTGGGAAGCCGGCACGCCGATGGTGGATCCGATGTGCGGCTCCGGCACGCTGCTGATTGAGGCGGCAATGATGGCGGCGGATCGCGCGCCCGGTTTGCACCGTCAGCACTGGGGTTTCCTGGCCTGGCAGCAGCATAACCCGACGCTGTGGAAAAGCATCACCACCGAGGCGCAGGAGCGCGCCCGGGCCGGCCTGCAAGCCACGTCTTCCCGGTTCTTTGGCTCCGATGTCGACCGCCGCATGGTGGACATCGCCAGCGCTAACGCGCGCCGCGCCGGGGTCAGTTCCCTGATTCGGTTTGAATCCGCCGACGCCACGCAACTGAAAAATCCGCTGCCGCAGGGGCCGACAGGTACGGTGGTCAGCAACCCGCCTTACGGCGAGCGTCTGGAGAGCGAGCCGGCGCTGATTGCGTTGCATAACCTGCTTGGCCGCAAAATGAAAAGCGAATTCGGCGGCTGGAAACTGTCGCTGTTTAGCGCCTCGCCGGAACTGCTCAGTTGCCTGCAACTGCGTGCCGATCGCCAGTTCAAGGCCAAAAACGGCCCGCTGGAGTGCGTACAGAAAAATTATCAACTGGCGGAAAAAGAAGACGGCGCTGAGAACACGGCGACGTTCGCCGAGGATTTCGCCAATCGTCTGCGTAAAAATCTGCGCAAGCTGGAGAAATGGGCCGCGCAGCAGGGGATCGAATGTTATCGCCTGTATGACGCCGACCTGCCGGAATATAACGTGGCGGTGGACCGTTACGGCGAGCGGGTGGTGATTCAGGAGTATGCGCCGCCGAAAAGCGTCGATGCCCAGAAAGCCCGCCAGCGGTTGTTTGATGTGATCAACGCCACCCTGAGCGTGCTGGGGTTGCCCGCCAGCCATCTGGTGCTGAAAACCCGCGAACGTCAAAAAGGCAATAGCCAGTACGAAAAACTGGCCGAGAAAGGCGAGTTTCTGCAGGTATCGGAATTCAACGCCAAACTGTGGGTCAACCTGACCGACTATCTGGACACCGGGCTGTTTCTCGATCACCGCATCGCCCGCCGCATGCTGGGCGAGATGAGCAACGGCAAGGATTTCCTCAACCTGTTCGCCTACACCGGCAGCGCCAGCGTGCACGCCGGGCTGGGCGGCGCGCGTTCCACTACCACGGTGGACATGTCGCGCACTTATCTGGAATGGGCGGAGAAAAACCTGCGCCTCAACGGCCTGACCGGTCGCCAGCACCGGCTGCTCCACGCTGATTGTCTGGCGTGGATGCGCGAGACTCGTGAACAGTTTGACCTGATTTTTATCGACCCGCCGACCTTCTCCAACTCCAAGCGGATGGACGAGTCGTTCGATGTGCAGCGTGACCACCTGATGCTGATGACTCAGCTCAAACGTATGCTGCGCCCCCGCGGCACCATTCTATTTTCCAACAACAAACGCGGATTCCAGATGGATCTGGCCGGACTGGCCGCGCTGGGACTGGAGGCGAAGGAAATTACCGGACAAACCTTGTCGCAGGATTTCGCTCGTAACCGTCAGATTCACAACTGCTGGCTGCTGAAACACGCCGGCGAGGAAAAATAACTACTATGTCATTGATCAACTTATCCGGCGCCTGGCTGTCGTTCAGCGATGCGCCGCTGTTGGACAACACCGAACTGCATATTGAAGACAACGAGCGCGTGTGTCTGGTTGGGCGCAACGGCGCCGGCAAATCTACGTTGCTGAAAATTCTGGCGAAGGAAATACCGCTGGATGACGGCCGGCTGGTGTACGAGCAGGACCTGATTGTGGCGCGTTTGCAGCAGGACCCGCCGCGCGATGTGGCCGGCACGGTGTTCGATTTCGTGGCCGAAGGCGTGGCGGCGCAGGCCGAATACCTGAAAGCCTACCATGTCGCGTTGCGGCTGGTAGGGGAAGACCCCAGCGAGAAAAACCTGAACCAACTGGCAAAGATCCAGGAAGTGCTGGACCATCAGGGGTTGTGGAAGCTGGAAGACCGCATCAACGAGGTGCTGGAGCAACTGGGGCTATCGGCGGACACGCCGCTGTCGGCGCTGTCCGGCGGCTGGCTGCGTAAAGCGGCGCTGGGGCGTGCGCTGGTCAGCGCGCCGCGGGTGCTGTTGCTGGATGAACCCACCAACCACCTGGATATCGATACCATCGACTGGCTGGAAGGCTTCCTCAAGACGTTTTCCGGCAGCATCGTGTTCATTTCCCACGACCGTTCGTTTATCCGCAATATGGCGACCCGCATTGTCGATCTGGATCGCGGCAAGATGGTGTCCTGGCCGGGCGATTACGACAATTACCTGCTGGGTAAAGAAGAGGCGCTGCGGGTGGAAGAACTGCAGAATGCCGAATTCGACCGCAAGCTGGCGCAGGAAGAGGTATGGATCCGTCAGGGCATCAAGGCCCGTCGTACCCGTAATGAAGGCCGCGTGCGGGCGCTCAAGGCGATGCGTCAGGAACGCGCCGAGCGCCGCGAAGTGATGGGCAGCGCCAAAATGCAGGTGGAAGAAGCGGCCCGCTCCGGCAAGATCGTCTTTGAACTGGAAGACGTTCATTATCAGGTGGACGGTAAGACGCTGGCGTCCGGTTTTTCCGCTCAGGTGCAGCGCGGCGATAAAATCGCGCTGGTCGGGCCGAACGGCTGCGGCAAGACCACGCTGCTGAAACTGATGCTGGGGCAACTGGCGCCGACGTCGGGACGCATTCACTGCGGCACCAAGCTGGAAGTGGCGTATTTCGATCAGCATCGCGCCGAGTTGGACCCGGAAAGAACGGTGATGGACAACCTCGCCGAAGGCAAGCAAGAGGTGATGGTCAACGGCCGTCCGCGCCATGTGCTGGGTTATCTGCAGGACTTCCTGTTTCACCCGAAACGCGCCATGACGCCGGTTAAAGCGCTGTCCGGCGGGGAGCGCAACCGTCTGCTGCTGGCCCGGTTGTTCCTGAAACCCAGCAATCTGCTGATTCTCGACGAACCGACTAACGATCTGGACGTGGAAACGTTGGAACTGCTGGAAGAGTTGCTGGAAAGTTATCAGGGCACGGTGCTGCTGGTGAGCCATGACCGTCAATTCGTCGACAACTCGGTGACCGAGTGCTGGATTTTTGAAGGGAATGGTCTGATTGGCCGCTATGTCGGCGGCTATTATGATGCCCAGCAACAGCGTGCCTCCGCCGCGCCGCTGCGAACGTCAGCATCGGTAAAAAGCGCGCCGCAGAAAGAAAACCGCAGCAGTGAGAACGTGCAGAGCGCGCCGGCCGCACAGCCAGCTAAACGCGGCGGCGGTAAGCTCAGTTATAACCAGCAGCGTGAACTGGAACAGTTGCCGCAACGTATTGAAGTGCTTGAGGCGGAAATCGAAAACCTGCAACAGCAGATGAACGATCCGGCGTTCTTTTCCCGGTCGCACGATGAAACCCAGCCGGTGCTGACGGCGCTGGCTGAAGCGGAGCAGCAACTGGAAACCTGCTTTGAGCGTTGGGAAACGCTCGAAGCCCAGAAGAATGGCTAAGGTATCGCCGGCGTTGACGGGGAGCGAGAATTCCCTGACCTAAACGCGACGCTGAGGCGAGCGCCTGTGTCGGTTGAACCGTCAAACGGGCATCATTAACCATGAGTTCGAGGCCAGGGCGGGGCGGCGGTTGCGCCTTTTCCTGGCCTGCGATCGTAGTGGTTGCAAGGAAGCGGTAGTTGCGAAGAAACACGCTGGCTTATCTCGCATGTTATCGTGCCTGTGCCGCCATAAATCCAGTATCGACAACATCGCGATTTTTCGTATCAGCCAGGCCACCGGAGGCGGCGAATGTGTGTTCATCACCATCACTATGACCGGCATATGCTGTGTCCGCACTGTGACTTGCTGGTAGAGCTGCCGACGTTGCATGATGGGCAGCGCGCGGTGTGTCCACGTTGCAAAACCTCGTTGTCCAGCCGTCAGCGTGAGCCGCGGTGGCGGCCGACCAGCTTTGCGTTTAGCGCGCTGATCATGCTGCTGCTGTCCATGCTATTTCCCTTTGTCTCGATGAGCGTCGCCGGTATTCGCAGCGAAATCACCCTGCTGGAAATCCCGCGGGTGATGGTGGCGGAAAACTATGCCAGCATGGCGACGCTGTTTCTGCTGTTTGCTCAACTGGTGCCGGCCTGTTCCATGGCGGTGATTCTGCTGCTGTGCCTGCGCGTGCCGTTGCCTGATACGGTGCGGCGTCTGTTCACCAAGACGCTGTTTCAACTGAAAAGCTGGGGCATGGCGGAGATCTTTCTGGCGGGCGTGTTGGTCAGTTTTGTAAAACTGATGTCGTATGGCGATATCGGCATTGGCGCCAGTTTCGTTCCCTATATCGTTTTTTGCCTGTTGCAGTTGCTGGCGTTCCAGAGCCTCGATCGCCGCTGGCTGTGGGATGACGTCGCGCCGCCGCCGCCGATGCCGGCAGGGCTGGAAACCGGCCGCAGCGGGCTGGATCAAGGCGTGCGCGCCTGCACCTGCTGTAGCGCTATTCTGCCCGCCGATGAGGTTCGCTGTCCGCGCTGCCATACGCACGGCCATGCCCGGCGGCGTCACAGCCTGCAATGGACGCTGGCGCTGCTGCTGACGTCGGTGCTGCTGTACGTACCCGCCAACGTGATGCCGATTATGGTTACCGAAGCGCTGGGTCATAGCATTACCTCGACGATCATGTCCGGCGTGATCCTACTGTGGGATTCCGGTTCGTGGCCGGTGGCGCTGGTGATTTTCATCGCCAGCATCATGGTGCCGACGCTGAAAATGCTGGCGATGGGCTGGCTGTGCTGGTGTGCCTACGGCTCACGCCGTTACGATACTGAGCGGCTGCATCTGGTGTATGAGGTCGTGGAGTTTGTCGGCCGCTGGTCCATGATCGATGTCTTTGTCATCGCCGTGTTGTCGGCGATGGTGCGTATGGGCCGACTGATGAGCATTTATCCGGCCATCGGCGCGGTGTTGTTTGCCACCGTGGTCATACTGACCATGATTGCTGCGATGACCTTTGACCCCCGCCTGTTGTGGGATCGGCATCACGTGCAAGGAGAGGAGCGTTCCGTTGACGAAAACTAATCAAGGCATGGCGCAGATCGAAAGCATCAAACGCTGGTCGCCGGTATGGATTGTACCGATTGTGACCGTGCTGATTGGCGCCTGGATTCTGTTTTATCACGTGAGTCATCAGGGGCCGGAAATCACGCTGACCACCAGTAACGCCGAAGGGATCGAGGCGGGAAAAACGGCGATCAAGAGCCGCAGCGTGAACGTGGGAGTGGTAGAAAGCGTGATGCTTAGCGAAGACCTGCATCAGGTGGAAATCAAAGCGCGTCTTAACGACGGCATGGATAAACTGCTGAGCAAGGATTCGGCGTTCTGGGTGGTGAAACCGCAGATCGGCCGCGAAGGCGTTTCCGGGCTGGGGACGCTGTTGTCCGGTTCCTTCATCGAGCTTCAACCGGGGTCCAGCAAGGAGGACAGCCGTGCTTTCAAACTGCTGGATTCGCCGCCGCTGGCGTCGCCTGACGCCAAAGGGATTCGCATCGTCCTGAATAGCGATCAGTCCGGGCAGTTGACCGCCGGCGATCCGGTGTTGTTCCGCGGCTACCGGGTCGGCTCGGTGGAAACCAGCCATTTTGATCCTACGGCCAGAAAGATGCAGTACCAGCTGTTTGTCGCCGCGCCCTATGACCAACTGGTAACGGCGAATGTCCGTTTCTGGAAAGACAGCGGCGTGGCGTTGAATTTATCCGCGCAGGGGATGCGGGTGGAAATGGGGTCGCTCAGCACCTTGCTAAGCGGCGGCGTCAGCTTTGATGTGCCCACTGGTTGGGAGAAGGGCAATCAGTCCCATGAGCGCGACGAATTCCAGCTGTTTGACAACCAGAACAGCATTCAGGACTCGCTGTATACCGAGTACAAAGAATACCTGCTGTTTTTCGATGAGTCGGTACGCGGTCTGCAAGCGGGCGCGCCGGTCGAATTCCGCGGCATCCGGCTGGGAACCGTCGCCGAAGTGCCGTTCTTCCCGCGCAGTCTGCCGCAAAGTTTCGACAGCGACTACCGCATCCCGGTGCTGGTGCGCATCGAGCCGGGCCGGCTGAAACAAGGGCTGCGCGACCAGATCAATCTGGAACAGGAACTGAGCAAGGGCGCCGTATCTGGTCTGCGGGCGTCGATGAAAACCGCCAATCTTCTGACCGGCGCGCTGTACGTGGATCTGGATTTTTATCCGCAGCAGAAAGGCCGCGTGACGTCGCTGGCCTCGATGGAGGGGTATCCGGTGTTGCCGACGGTCAATGGCGGCCTGACGCAGATCCAGCAGAAGCTGATGTCGGTGCTGGATAAAATCAATAACCTGCCGCTCAACCCGATGGTGGAGCAGGCGACGAAGACGCTGGCGGAAAGCCAATCCACCCTGCGCGAACTGCAGAAAACGCTGGCGTCGCTCAACAAGCTTACCAACAGCGAGGCGATGCAGCAGTTGCCGGAGGACTTGCAGCGTACGCTGCGCGAACTGAACCGCAGCCTGCAGGGCGTACAGCCCGGTTCGCCGGCGTATAACCGTATGGTGGGCGATATGCAGCGTCTGGATCAGACGCTGCGTGAATTGCAGCCGTTGCTGCGTACCCTGAACGACAAGAGTAATGCTCTGATCTTCGAGGCACCGGGTGCCCGTGATCCACAACCGAAGAAGGCGAAACCATGATGAAACGATGGCCGTTGTGGCTGGTGTTGTTGCTGGGCGCCTGTAGCAGCCCGCAGAAAGTCTATTATCAACTGCCTGTCGCCACGCAGAGCACCAGCCTCTCGGTTGCGTCGACCGAAGGGCGCCAGCTGTGGGTGGCCCCGGTCACTCTGGTGGATTCGCTGGCAGGGAACGGCATCGTGTTCCAGACTTCGGCGGTGCGTTACACCATCGCGACCAATAATCTGTGGGCCAGCCCGCTGGACCAGCAGTTGCAGCAGGCGCTGGTGGCGTCGTTGCGTAACGGCCTGCCGGGCTGGCATGTCGCCGCCACCGGCGCCGCCAGCGATAGCGCCTCCAGTTTGCAGGTCAATGTGACGGCGTTTCAGGGGCGGTTTGACGGCAAGGCGGTGATTCGCGGCGAGTGGGTGCTGCAGGGGAGTAAACGTGTCGTCACCCAGCCGTTCAACATCGAAGTGCCGCAGGCCGAAGACGGTTATGACGCGCTGATCGGCGCGCTTGGCAAGGGCTGGCAGCAGGTGGCGGAGCAGGTGCGCCAGCGCCTGCAGGCTGGCGCCTGATACCCACCCGACGTGGATACCGGGCTGCCTTATATACCGAGATGAATTGAGTTATAGCAAATACCTCTGGATCCCGTTTTTGTGATCGCGATCGGGTTCCAGGGGTTTTGTTTTTGTCTCAGCCTGTTAGGCCAAAATGTGGCTTTGTCTCACAGAAAATTCTTTATTCTGGTTCACAAATATGACAATGGCGTGAATTTTGCGCCTTGATCTTCGCCTCCCGAATGGCTATTCATAGGGTGTGGTTGCACGAAAAGTAACCACTGTTTTCTTTCCACCAGAGTCGAAATGAGGGAAACAAGGCATGAAGAGACAGAAAAGAGATCGTCTGGCACGGGCGCATTCACGGGGCTACCAGGCTGGTATCGTTGGCCGGTCCAAGGAGCTCTGTCCTTATCAATCGATCGATGCCCGGTCTAACTGGTTGGGAGGTTGGCGAGAGGCCATGGAGGACAGGGCGGCGATTGCCTGATCGCACCTTGTCAATCGAAAAGGGAACAACCTCCGCCGCGGCGGAGGTTTTCTTTTTTAGAGCGCAACGATGCTTCATAGCGGAATGATGCGCCGAATGGCTGTTGGTCAGTCCGCAAAACGACTGTCCACCGCATCCGCCAGCATCGCCAGCAGACGTTCGCTGTCCTGCCAGCCGAGGCAGGCGTCGGTAATCGACTGACCGTAGGTGAGTTGATCCGGATGGTGCAGCGGTTGGGTGCCTTCCACCAGAAAACTCTCCGCCATTACGCCGGCGATAGCGCCGGCGCCGCTGCGAATCTGGTCGCATACCGCCTGCGCTACGGTCAACTGGCGCTGAAATTGCTTCTGACTGTTGCCGTGGCTGAAATCCACCACCAGCCGTTCCGGCAGCGCAAATTCCCGCAGCGCGGCACAGGCTTCGGCAATGTGCTGCTCTTCGTAGTTGGGCGTTTTGCCGCCGCGCAGAATGATATGGCCGAACGGGTTGCCGTGGGTCTGGTACACCGTCATGCGGCCGTGTTTATCCGGCGACAGAAACATGTGGCGCGCCCGGGCGGCGCGGATGGCGTCAACCGCGATGCGCACATTGCCGTCGGTGCCGTTCTTGAATCCCACCGGACAGGAGAGGGCGGAGGCCATTTCCCGGTGGATCTGACTCTCGGTGGTTCGTGCGCCGATCGCCCCCCAGCTAATGGTGTCGGCGATATATTGCCCGGTGACGATATCCAGAAACTCGGTGGCGGTCGGCAGGCCGAGCGCGTTGATATCCAGCAACAGCTGGCGCGCCTGCGTCAATCCCTCATTGATCAGGAAACTGCCGTTGAGCAACGGGTCGGCAATCAGCCCTTTCCAGCCCACCACGGTGCGCGGTTTTTCGAAGTAGGTTCGCATCACGATTTCCAGCCGGTGCTGGTAGGTGGTGCGCAATGCCGCCAGCCGCTGGGCGTATTCTCTGGCGCTATCAATATGGTGAATGGAACACGGGCCAATGATCACCAGTAAACGGCGGTCTTGCCCGGAAAGAATGCGTTCTATGCGTGCGCGCGAGGCGATGACGGTGTCGGCGACATCCGGCGTGAGAGGAAGTGCGGTCAACAGTTCATGGGGCGTCATCAGACTGGCAAGTCGCTCACTGCGCAGCTCATCAGTTGGTTGCATGTGTAGTCTCTGAATGTACGTGGCGCCTATCCCGTTAGGTATAGGCTTTTTTATGAATAACCATCAGGTCTGGCAGAAAGCGCGGGGAGGTGGCCGTGGGGCCACCGATATTTTTCCGGGTCCGCCTGGCCGCGATGGCGATAGTCTATCACAGCCAACCCCTTACTCCGATGAGTGAAAAACAGCTAATACATACGTCGATTTATGCCCATCAGGTCGATAATGCGGGCGGAAATCTCTTCCACCGAATAATTAGTGGTGTTGATGTAACGGATTTGATGACGGCGGAACAGCGATTCCACCTCGCTCAGTTCCATACGGCATTGCCGCAGCGAAGCATACCGGCTGTTGCCGCGCCGCTCTTCACGAATGGCCGCCAGCCGTTCGGCGTCGATGGTTAGGCCGAACAGCTTTTGCTGATAAGGCTTGAGCGCTTCCGGCAGCAGCAGGTTGTCCATATCGTCGGCGGTGAAAGGATAGTTGGCGGCCCGGATGCCGAACTGCATCGCCAGATAAAGGCTGGTCGGGGTTTTGCCGCAGCGGGAAACCCCCAGCAGGATCACCTGCGCCTGATCGAGGTTGCGCAACGAGATGCCGTCGTCGTGGGCCAGCGTGTAATCGATCGCGGCGATACGCGCGTCATATTTGATCAGGTTGTTGGCGGTCAGCCCGTGGGTGCGGTTGGCCACCGGCATCGGCGAAACGTTCAGTTCCTGTTGCAACGGCGCTACCAGCGCCTGCACGATGTCCTGGCAGAATCCTTCGCTGCCGACGATGATATCGCGGATAGCCGGCGTGACAATCGAATAGAACACCAGCGGGCGCACGCCATGCTGACGGTACAGGGTGTCAATCTGCTCGCGGACGGCCGCCGCCCGGGCTTCGTTATCGACGAACGGCAGGGTATAACTGACGGTGCTAACCGGAAACTGGGACATCACCGCGTGACCGAGCACTTCCGCCGTGATGGCGGTGCCGTCGGACACATAAAATACGCTTCTTTCCATACAGACTCCTCCAATGCCTTCGCTGGCTATCATAAGACTTTTGTGCCGGAAATCAGGTGTTTCATGACTTTTTTATTAAAACGCCATTTCATTATCTTCATGATTACGATGGTATTATTCTACAATATTGGGATTTTTCTGACTTTTAGCAATCCAAAACCCTGAATTCCTCTTTTTTTCACCAGGTTGATCGATTCACCTTTCCGTCCTTTTTGAAACCCTGTGCTACGCTCATAAAGCCGAAACTCATTCATGGCGAAATATTTCACACCCTAATTCTTTACACCGTAACTGTATGCAAAAAGGATTATTTTCGATGTCTAACAACGGCCCTGATATGCGTAATGTCCTGTGGTATAACCAGCTTGGTATGCACGACGTTGAGCGGGTGGGAGGCAAAAATGCCTCTCTGGGGGAAATGATCACCAATCTGTCGGAACTTGGGGTGTCGGTTCCGAATGGTTTTGCGACAACCGCCCAGGCGTTTAATGACTTTCTCAACCAAAGCGGCATCAACCAGCGGATCTATGAACTGCTGGACCGTACCGATGCCGACGATGTCAGCCAGTTAGCCAAAGCCGGCGCGCAGATCCGCCAGTGGGTCATCGACACGCCGTTCCAGCCGGAGCTGGAGCAGGCAATCCGCGACGCGTACCGGCAACTGGCGGACGGCGAGCCGGACGCGTCGTTCGCGGTGCGTTCTTCCGCCACGGCGGAAGATATGCCGGACGCCTCCTTCGCCGGCCAGCAGGAAACCTTCCTTAACGTACAGGGCATTGATGCCGTGATGGTGGCGGTGAAGCATGTGTTTGCTTCGCTGTTCAACGATCGCGCTATTTCCTATCGCGTGCATCAGGGCTATGACCACCGCGGCGTGGCGTTGTCCGCCGGGGTGCAGCGCATGGTGCGCTCCGATCTGGCGTCTTCCGGCGTGATGTTTACGCTGGATACCGAGTCGGGCTTCGATCAGGTGGTGTTTATTACCGCCGCCTGGGGGCTGGGCGAGATGGTGGTGCAGGGCGCGGTCAACCCGGATGAGTTTTATGTGCACAAACCGACGTTGCTCAGTGGCAAACCGTCGATTGTGCGCCGCAATATGGGATCGAAAAAAATCCGCATGGTGTACGCCGCCACGCAGGAGCACGGCAAGCAGGTGCGGGTGGAGGATGTGGAAGAGGCGCAGCGCACCCGTTTCTGTCTGAGCGATGATGAAGTGCAGGCGCTGGCGCATCAGGCGTTGCTGATTGAAAAACACTATGGCCGCCCGATGGACATCGAATGGGCCAAAGACGGCCACACCGGCAAACTGTATATCGTGCAGGCGCGTCCGGAGACCGTACGTTCCAATGGCCAGGTGATGGAGCGTTATCATTTGCCGGCCGGCGGCAAGGTGCTGGTGGAAGGGCGCGCCATCGGCCATCGCATCGGCGCGGGCGAAGTGAAGATCGTCCATGACATTAGCGAAATGCATCGGGTGAATGCCGGCGACGTGCTGGTGACCGACATGACCGACCCCGACTGGGAACCGATCATGAAAAAAGCGGCGGCGATCGTCACCAACCGCGGCGGGCGGACCTGCCATGCGGCGATCATCGCTCGTGAACTGGGTATTCCGGCGGTGGTGGGCTGCGGCGACGCCACCGAGCGGCTGCAAAGCGGCCAGAAAGTGACGGTATCCTGCGCCGAGGGCGACACCGGCTATGTTTATCAGGACCTGCTGGATTTCACCGTAAAAAGCTCGCAGGTGGATGCCATGCCGTCGTTGCCGCTGAAAATTATGATGAACGTCGGCAACCCGGATCGGGCGTTCGATTTCGCCTGCCTGCCCAACGAAGGGGTGGGGCTGGCGCGGCTGGAGTTCATCATCAACCGCATGATCGGGGTGCATCCGCGCGCCTTGCTGGAGTTTGAACAGCAGACGCCGGAATTGCAGCGCGAAATCCGTATCCTGATGCAGGGATACGACGACCCGGTCGAGTTCTACATCGAACGGCTGAAGGAAGGCATCGCGACGCTGGCGGCGGCATTCTGGCCGAAGCGGGTGATCGTGCGTCTGTCCGACTTCAAGTCCAACGAGTACGCCAACCTGCTGGGCGGCGCGCGCTACGAGCCGGAAGAAGAAAACCCGATGCTGGGCTTCCGCGGCGCCGGTCGTTACGTGTCGCCGGACTTCCGCGCCTGCTTTGCGCTGGAGTGCGAGGCGGTGAAACGGGTGCGCAACGACATGGGGTTGAGCAACGTGGAAGTGATGATCCCGTTTGTGCGCACCGTGGCGCAGGCGCAGGCCGTGGTGGCCGAGCTGGCCAGTCAGGGGCTGAAACGTGGCGAGAACGGTCTGAAAATCATCATGATGTGCGAAATTCCGTCCAACGCGCTGCTGGCAGAGGAATTCCTGCAGCATTTCGACGGTTTCTCCATCGGTTCGAATGACATGACCCAACTGGCGTTGGGGCTGGACCGCGACTCCGGCGTGGTGTCTGAACTGTTTGACGAGCGCAACGACGCGGTGAAAGCGCTGCTGGCGATGGCGATCCGCGCCGCGAAAAAACAGGGCAAGTACGTCGGGATCTGTGGTCAGGGGCCGTCCGACCATGAGGATTTTGCCGCCTGGCTGATGGATGAAGGCATCGACAGTCTGTCGCTGAACCCGGACACCGTGGTGCAGACCTGGCTGAGTCTGGCAGAGAAACGCTAAGCCGTTATCCGTCTATTCGACGTTATTGAAGTCATACCCACCGCCCGCCGCACTGCGCCGGGCGGTTTTTTTACGCCCGCGTTTGGTGATGTGAGATAAGGCGAGTGAAGAAGACGGGAGGCAAAAACGCAGCAGGCGCCACAGGACGAGAAAGAGGGAAAGCAACAGATAAAAAAAAGCCCACCTCAGGGGATGGGCAAAGACTACACACAGCAATTCGTTACTAGCTCTGACGAGGAGAAACCTCACTGACAAACATTACGTTAACAATAGCTCCGGGTATGAATACTAGGTTTTGGGGCGATCGGAGTCATTAGGAATCATCCTAATGGTTAATTATTTTTGAATAATAGATTTGTCATGCAAGAATTTTTGTCAGGAAAACTGATCTAATAGCAGATTAACTGCCGTAAATGATGAAAATCGGCTGAGAGGTTTCCTAAAAATATAAAATTATCTTACATATTAGGAGTAATCCCGATGCGTGATGCACCGGGAAATGGATGTGAAAATCAGGGTTTCTTGTGGTGGTGAGAAATCGCGCGGATCGGCGGCGGTTCCGGCGACTCTTTCATCCAGGCCGACAGCAGGCGATAAGATACCGCCAGCACGACCGGACCGATAAACAGCCCGATCATACCGAATGCCAGCAGGCCGCCGATCACGCCGGACAGGATCAGCAACATCGGCAAATCAGCGCCCATACGAATCAGCAACGGGCGGATGATGTTGTCCAGCGTGCCAACCACGCAGCTCCAGATCAGCAGGATGGTGCCCCAGGTGGTATCGCCGCTCCAGTAGAGCCAGATAATGGCGGGAATCAGCACCGTCAGCGGGCCGATTTGCGCCACGCAGGACAGAAACATCAGCACCGTCAGCAACGTGGTGTAGGGAATCCCGGCCAGCGCCAGACCAATGCCGCCCAGCACCGACTGCACAATCGCCGTCACCACCACCCCGAGGGCGACCGCCCGGATGGCTTGCGCCGCCAGAATCACCGCCGAGTCGCCGCCCTGACGTCCGAGGCGAATGGCGAAACGACGTACACCCAGCGCGACCTGATCCCCCTTGCTGTACAGCAGTACGCTGAACAGCACCATCAGGGCGCAGTGCATCAGGAAACGGCCGATATGCGCCGCCTGTGATACCACCCAGGAAGCGGTCTGGCCGATATAGGGCTGGATTTTGGCCATCAGCGCCGGGCCGCCGCTGTGCGCCAGTGAATACCAACTACTGTGCAGCTTGGCGCCCACCAGCGGGATGGACTGCAACCAGTCCAGCTCCGGCGGGGTAATCCGCCCCTGCGCGCCGATCCAGCTAATCAGATTCGACGCGTTGTCAATCACGCTACTGACCAGAATCGAGGTCGGGAACACGAACAGCAGCACCAGCAGCACGGTCATGACCAGCACCGCCAGCGAGCGGGATCCCCAAAGTATTTGTTGCAGACGGATTAACAGCGGCCAGGTGGCGATGACCACCATACTGGCCCAGGCAAAGCCGAGGATAAACGGTTGCACCACCCAGAAACAGGCAATAATCAGAATACCAATAAACAACAAGCTGAACAGGATTCGCGCGAGGTCGAATCGCTGTGACTGAGATTGTTTCATCAAGAGAGGTTACCTCGTTAATTCAGGCGACAGGCCTAATGCAAAATGATGAAAACGGGGCTGGCTGTCGTCCCTGATGGCTGATAATGCAAAGGATTTGAGCCAGAATTTATCATGCGTGATTTCCGCCGGTTTGCACAGTGATTCCTGACCGGGAGGGCGAATCGTCAGCGTTATGCCGCGGGCGCGCCAGCCGCCGCAACCCTAAGTTTTTATTGATCCATTAACGCACAGCCGGGGGAAATGTGATAAAACGAAGGAGCCGCGGATGGCCGACGCGTCGCCTGTCGGCATTTAGTTTATTGGCAAATAGTTTATTGGCAAACACCTCTCGCACGGACAGGGTCAACACATAATGATCCCACAGATCACACAAGCGCCGGGAATCGTTCAACCGGTGCTGAGCTTTTTGGAAGCCTTGAAGCAAAACGGTTTTACCGGCGATATCGCCACTCAGTACGCCGACCGCCTGACGATGGCGACGGATAACAGTATTTATCAACTGCTGCCGGACGCGGTGGTTTTTCCCCGCTCTACCGCCGACGTGGCGCTGCTGGCCCGTCTGGCTGATGAGGAGCGCTTTCGCGAGCTGGTCTTCACGCCGCGGGGCGGCGGCACCGGCACCAACGGACAGGCGCTCAATCACGGGATTGTGGTGGATATGTCCCGCTACATGAACCGTATTCTGGAAATCAACCCGGAGCAGGGCTGGGTACGGGTGGAAGCCGGGGTTATCAAGGACCAACTGAACCAGTACCTCAAGCCGTTCGGCTACTTTTTCGCGCCGGAGCTGTCTACCAGCAACCGCGCCACGCTCGGCGGCATGATCAATACCGATGCCTCGGGGCAGGGCTCGCTGGTGTATGGCAAAACCTCGGATCATGTACTGGGGCTGCGCGCGGTGCTGCCAGGCGGCGAACTGCTGGATACCCAGGCGATGCCGGTGGCGCTGGCGGAACAGCTGGCGCAGGACGATTCGCCGATCGGTCGCATTTATCACACCGTATTGCATCGCTGCCGTGAACGCCGCGAGCTGATTATAGAAAAGTTCCCCAAACTGAACCGCTTCCTGACCGGTTACGACCTGCGTCATGTTTTCAGCGATGACATGCAAACGTTTGACCTGACTCGCATCCTGACCGGCGCCGAGGGGACGCTGGCGTTCATTACCGAAGCGAAGCTGGATATCACGCCGTTGCCCAAGGTGCGGCGGCTGGTCAACGTCAAATATGACTCGTTTGATTCCGCGCTGCGCAACGCGCCGTTTATGGTGGAGGCGCGGGCGCTGTCGGTGGAAACGGTGGACTCGAAAGTGCTGAATCTGGCGCGCGAAGACATCGTGTGGCACTCGGTCAGCGAACTGATTACCGATGTGCCCGGCGAGGAGATGCTGGGGCTGAACATTGTCGAGTTCGCCGGCGACGACGAGCCGCTTATCGACAGTCAGGTGGCGTCGTTGTGCGAACGTCTGGATGGGCTGCTGGCTGCCCGCGAGGCGGGGGTGATCGGTTATCAGATTTGCCGCGATCTGGCGGGTATCGAACGCATTTACGGCATGCGCAAGAAAGCGGTCGGCCTGCTGGGCAACAGCAAAGGGCTGGCGAAACCGATTCCGTTTGCCGAAGACACCTGCGTGCCGCCTCAGCATCTGGCGGATTACATCGCCGAGTTCCGCACGTTGCTGGACAGTCACCATTTGAGTTACGGCATGTTTGGTCACGTGGACGCCGGTGTGCTGCATGTGCGTCCGGCGCTGGATATGTGCGACCCACAGCAGGAAGTGCTGATGAAGCAGCTGTCCGATCAAATCGTGGCGCTGACCGCCAAATATGGCGGTTTGCTGTGGGGCGAACACGGCAAAGGCTTCCGCGCCGAATACAGCCCGGCATTCTTCGGTCCGGAGCTGTATGAAGAATTGCGCCGGGTCAAGGCGGCGTTCGACCCGGACAACCGCCTCAACCCCGGCAAGATCTGTGCGCCGCTGGGAGTGGACGCGCCGATGATGCAGGTGGATGCGGTGAAACGCGGCACCTACGATCGGCAGATTCCGCTGACGGTGCGCACCGCGTATCGCGGCGCGATGGAGTGCAACGGCAACGGCCTGTGCTTTAACTTCGATACCCGCAGCCCGATGTGCCCGTCGATGAAAATCACCGGCAACCGTATTCATTCGCCCAAAGGTCGCGCCACGCTGGTGCGCGAGTGGCTGCGACTGCTGTCGGAGCAGGGGGTGGATCCGCTGGCGCTGGAAAACGCGCTGCCGCATCAGCGCGTCAGTTTCCGCGGGCTGATCGCCAAAACCCGCAACACGCTGGCCGCGCGTCAGGGCGTGTATGACTTCTCGCACGAGGTCAAAGAGGCGATGTCCGGCTGTCTGGCGTGCAAAGCTTGCTCCACCCAGTGCCCGATCAAGATTGACGTTCCCGGTTTTCGCGCGCGTTTCCTGCAGTTGTACCACACCCGCTATCTGCGGCCGGCGCGGGATTATCTGGTGGCCGGCGTGGAAAGTTATGCTCCGCTGATGGCGCACAGCCCGAAAACCTTCAACTTTTTCCTGCGCCAGCCGTGGGTGAATGTGGTCAGCCGCACGTTCATCGGCATGGTGGATTTGCCGTTGCTGTCGACGCCGTCGCTGCGCCAGCAATTTGTCGGCCACCGGGTGATGACCACCACGCTGGAACAGCTGGAGCAGATGTCGCCGCAGGCGCGTGCCGATCATGTGCTGATCGTGCAGGATCCGTTTACCAGTTATTACGACGCGCAGGTGGTGGCGGATTTTGTCCGTCTGGTGGAAAAGCTGGGGTTGCGACCGGTGCTGCTGCCGTTTTCGCCGAACGGCAAGCCGCAGCATATCAAAGGGTTTCTGCAGCGCTTTGCCAAAACCGCCGGTAAAACCGCGGAATTCCTCAACCGGGTGGCCCGCCTTGGCCTGCCGATGGTGGGGGTGGATCCGGCGCTGGTGCTATGCTACCGGGATGAGTACCGGGAAGTGCTGGGCGATCGGCGCGGCGATTTTCAGGTGCAACTGGTGCATGAGTGGTTAACGGCGCTATTGACCCGCCGCGACGATCGCGCGCCGGCGCTGCGCGACGAACCGTGGTATCTGTTCGGTCACTGCACCGAAACTACGGCGCTGCCGGCCAGCGGGCAACAGTGGTCGGCCATTTTTGCCCATTTCGGCGCCCGGCTGGAAAACGTCAGCGTCGGTTGTTGCGGCATGGCGGGCACCTATGGTCATGAGAGCCGTAATCTGGCGCACTCTCAGGGGATCTATGCTCTCTCCTGGCAGCCGTCCCTGCAACGGTTGCCGCAGGCGCGCTGTCTGACCACCGGCTACTCCTGCCGCAGTCAGGTTAAGCGTATGGAAGGGCGTGGGTTGAAACATCCGTTGCAGGCGTTGCTGGAGCTGGTGTGATGCTGTGGAAACGTACCGTAGATATTGAGCAGTTGAATCAGATGGCGGTGGGCGGCATGGCCTGTCATATCGGCATCCGCATGACGCGCCTGACCGACGATACGCTGGAAGGCGTGATGCCGGTGGATCATCGCACGCGTCAGCCTTTCGGGCTGTTGCATGGCGGTGCATCGGTGGCGCTGGCGGAATCGCTGGGGTCGATCGCCGGTTATCTGTGTTCGGAAGGCGAGCAGCGGGTGGTGGGGGTGGAAATCAACGCCAACCATCTGCGCGCGGTAACGGAAGGTGAGGTGCGCGGCGTTTGCCGCGCGCTGCACACCGGCAAACGGATGCAGGTCTGGCAGATTGATATTTTTGACAGCAGGGATCGGTTGTGTTGCACCTCGCGGTTGACTACGGCGGTGATCACGCCGGACGCCTGACCTCCCGCCAATCGTTACGCTGCTGTCGGGCACCCGGCCCGGCAGCCTCTCTCTTCAGGGTATAAAACTTCAGGGGATAAACGCCACCCGCTGCATAAAATCGGTTTGGAACGCGGTGGCTTTGTCCCAGTTGCCCATTAGGCTGAATTGCGTGCAGATGCGCTGCAACGTCTGGCGTGCAAAGTAGTAACTCTGTACCCGGAACAGGTGGTCGCGCTCGGCATTGTTGATTTCATGAATCAGGCGCTGGTGGATCTTGATCAGGCTGAACAGGTAACTGTTTTCGTCGCCCTGTTGCTGGCTCAGCTCCGCCATTTGAACGCCAGTCAGGTAGTAGTGCCGCAATTCGCCAATCTCGCCGTCATCCCGCTCCAGCGATAACTCCGCCAGATAAAATTCCATCGTGGCATTCCGCAATTGCCGCCGGTAGTCATCAATCTGCGTCTGCAACCAGGCTCTGAACGGGAACATGTTCGGCACCTCATATATTAAATAAGAATCATTATCATATTTTTAAGCGCCTCATCATGCAACGCTCCGGTGTGCATTCACCGGCAAGAGGCGATCGCGATCGCATTTTCTGCATGAAACGTGCTGAATTTATCATCATGTGCTTGCGGCGGAGAATTTTTGGCATGGCAGGGGCGTTCAAAAAATAGACTGATTCAGAGGTGTTATACTGATGATAAGAGAATGTTGATAGCACTAACAGGTAAAACCATAGGTATAAATTATCAATTTTTGCTATATCAATAGTCAGTTATTGGTTTTCGGGGCGGTGAGCGCCGAAACACCGCTTGTGGATGGCGCTTACTGAACCCTGTAACCGGGAAAAGCCTCACAATCATCCGGAAAAGCCCCCACAATCACCCGGTTGATGTAGTAATAATTATCATTAACATTGTGTGAGTTCTGACAGTATCGATATCCGAATCGATCAAGCCGAAGGAAACGGATGTCATGCGGTCGGTATCACAGCCCGCCGTGCGGGGGGCAATAACAGTAAACGAGGTGATTCCGATGCAAACGCACGATGTAGAAACTTTTTCACTGGACGAACAGGCATGGCAGGGATTGACGCTGACCGATAGCGCCGTGGCCCATATCAGTAACCTGATGCGGCGGGATGAGTCGGTGCAGGGTATCCGGCTGACGGTTAAGCAGTCGGGTTGTGCGGGTTTCGGTTATGTACTGGAACTGGTGCATCAGCCTGAGCCCACCGATCTGCTCTATCAGCGCGAAAGCGCGCGATTGTTCATTCCGCTCAAGGCGATGCCGTTTCTCGACGGTACGGAAGTGGATTTTGTTCAGGAAGGCATCAATCAGGTATTCAAATTCAACAATCCCAAAGCCCGACATGCCTGTGGGTGTGGCGAAAGTTTTGGGCTTTAAGCGGCGACACGATTATGGCGCGTAGTAATGTAGACGTATCCGACGATGTCCAGACCTGGCTCGATGACGGCCGTTATAAAGAGGGCTTTTTCACCGAGCTGGCGATGGACCAACTGGCCCACGGCATCAATGAAGACGTGGTGCGGGCGATTTCCGCCAGACGTAATGAACCGGAGTGGATGCTGGAGTTCCGGCTCAGCGCTTACCGGGCCTGGTTGCAGATGGAGGAACCGCACTGGCTGAAAGCGCATTACGAGCGGTTGAACTATCAGGACTACAGCTATTACTCCGCGCCCTCCTGCGGGCAGTGCGACGACAGCTGCGGTTCCCAGCCGGGCGCACAGCAACAGCCGGCCGGCGATGTCGCCCACAGCAATTACCTGACCCGCGAAGTGGAGGACGCTTTCGACAAGCTGGGCGTACCGGTACGGGAAGGCAAAGACGTGGCGGTCGACGCCATTTTCGATTCGGTATCCGTCGCCACCACCTATCGGGATGAACTGGCGAAGCAGGGCATCATTTTCTGTTCGTTCAGCGAAGCGATTCAGGAACATCCGCAACTGGTGCGCCAGTATCTGGGCACGGTGGTGCCCGCCAACGACAATTTCTTCGCCGCGCTGAATGCCGCGGTGGCGTCGGACGGCACCTTTGTCTACATCCCGAAAGGGGTACGCTGCCCGATGGAGCTGTCGACCTATTTCCGTATCAACGCCGCCAAGACCGGTCAGTTCGAGCGCACCATTCTGATTGCCGACGACGACAGTTATGTCAGCTATATCGAGGGCTGTTCAGCGCCGGTGCGCGACAGTTACCAACTGCATGCGGCGGTGGTGGAAGTGATCGTCAACAAGAATGCCGAAGTGAAATATTCCACGGTGCAGAACTGGTTCTCCGGCCAGGGCAGCGAAGGCGGCATTCTCAACTTCGTGACCAAACGCGCGCTGTGCGCCGGCGACCATTCGCGTATGTCGTGGACGCAATCGGAAACCGGGTCGGCGATCACCTGGAAATACCCGAGCGTGATCCTGCGCGGCGACTACTCGGTGGGCGAATTCTTCTCGGTGGCGCTGACCAGCGGTCACCAGCAGGCGGATACCGGCACCAAGATGATCCATATCGGCAAGAACACCCGCTCGACCATCATCGCCAAGGGGATTTCCGCCGGACGCAGCGAGAACACCTATCGCGGGCTGGTGAAGATCATGCCCAGCGCCACCAATGCACGCAATTTCACCCAGTGCGATTCGATGCTGATCGGCAGCGACTGCGGCGCGCACACCTTTCCCTACGTGGAGGTGAGGAACAACAGCGCACAGCTGGAACACGAAGCCACCACTTCGCGCATCGGCGAGGATCAACTGTTCTATTGCCTGCAACGCGGTATCAGCGAAGACGACGCTATCTCGATGATAGTCAACGGTTTCTGCAAAGACGTGTTCTCGGAGCTGCCGCTGGAGTTCGCGGTGGAAGCCCAGAAATTGTTGTCCATCAGCCTCGAACACAGTGTGGGTTGATGATGCACCAACACCACGGCACGCCATGCACCGCGCAGCGGTGTCGATAATCATGAGCGTCGGGTAAGACGCCGGAAGGGTAAGAGTATGTTAACGATTGAAAACTTGAACGTCAGCGTCGAAGACAAACCGATCATCAACGGGTTGAACCTGCAGGTTAACCCGGGCGAGGTCCACGCCATCATGGGGCCGAACGGTTCGGGCAAAAGTACTCTGTCCGCCACGCTGGCCGGGCGCGAGGACTATGAGGTAACCGGCGGGTCGCTGCGTTTCAAGGGCAAAGATCTACTGGAACTGTCGCCGGAGGAACGGGCCGGAGAAGGGATCTTCATGGCGTTTCAGTACCCGGTGGAAATCCCCGGCGTCAGCAATCGCTTTTTCCTGCAAACCGCGCTGAACGCGGTGCGCGCCTATCGCCAGCAACCGACGCTGGATCGGTTCGATTTCGAGGATTTCATCGACGATAAAATCCGGCTGCTGAACATGCCGGACGACCTGCTGACGCGTTCGGTCAACGTCGGTTTTTCCGGCGGCGAGAAAAAGCGCAACGACATTCTGCAAATGGCGGTGCTGGAACCCGAGCTGTGCATCCTGGATGAAACCGACTCCGGGCTGGACATTGATGCGCTGAAAATCGTCTCCGGCGGCGTCAACGCGCTGCGCGACGGCAAGCGCGCCTTTATCATCGTCACCCATTACCAGCGTATTCTGGACTATATCCGGCCGGATTACGTACATGTGCTCTATCAGGGGCGAATTGTGAAATCCGGGGATTTCTCGCTGGTGAAACAGTTGGAGGAGCAGGGCTATGGCTGGCTTACCGACCAACAGTAAAGCGCAACAGGCGTTGCAGCAGTGGCAGCGCCTGTTTGACGCCGCGGCGCCGCGCGCCGATGAGGCGCAGCAGCACTGGCAACAGGTGATGCAACTGGGGATTCCCCACCGCAAGCTGGAGCACTGGAAGTACACCCCGCTGGAGCGGCTGCTTGAGCATGAATTCACCACGGTAGCGACCGAAAGCGAGGTCACGCCGGCGCAGCGCGACGCGCTGGCGCTGCCGGTCGACGGCTGGCGATTGGTGTTTGTCGACGGTTGCTTCAGCCGTGCGCTGAGCGACGCCGATATCGGGCCATATCAGGTGGAGGTGATTCCGTCAGCCCGGCGGCAGCCCGGTTTGCCGCCAATTCAGCCGGAGGTGTTTTTGCACCTGACGGAGAGCCTGGCGGCGGAACAGACGCTGATTCAGGTCGACAACGGCGTGACGGCGGAGAAGCCGCTCTATCTGCTGCATATCAGCAGTGGGCGGCCGGCGTCGCTCAATACGCTGCATTATCGCCATCATGTGCGTATCGGCGCAGGGGCCAACGCCACGCTGATCGAGCATTACGCCAGTCTGGAAGGGGCATCTCACTTTAGCGGCGCGCGCCTGACCATCGATGCGGGTGAAAACAGCCGTACCGAGCACTACAAGCTGGGGTTCGAAGCCGCCGACAGCTATCACTTCGCTCACAATGACTTACGTCTGGCACGAGACGCTCAGCTTCATAGCCATAGTTTTCTGCTGGGCGCCGGGCTGACCCGCCATCACACCAGCGCGCAGATAAACGGCGAAGGCGTGACGTTGTCGATGAACAGCCTGATGGTGCCGACCGGCAACGAGGTGTGCGATACCCGTACCTGGCTGGAACACAATCAGGGGTTTGGCGAAAGCCGCCAGTTGCACAAGGCGATTGTGCGCGATCGGGCGCGCGGCGTGTTCAACGGCTTGATCAAGGTGGCGCCCGGCGCCCTGAAGACCGACGGCAAGATGACCAACAACAACCTGTTGCTGGGGCGACTGGCGGAGGTGGACACCAAACCTCAGTTGGAAATCTATGCCGATGACGTGAAATGCAGCCACGGCGCGACGGTCGGGCGCATCGACGAAGAACAGCTGTTTTATCTGCGTTCACGCGGCATCGGCGAACAGGCGGCGCAGCAGATGATTATCTTCGCGTTTGCCGCCGAACTGACGGAGGCGATCCGCTATGACGCGCTGCGTGACGCGGTGCTGGAGCGAGTGGCCCGGCGCCTGCAGGCACTGGGAGGAGAAACAGCGTGAATTATTCCATCGATCATTACCCTATCGATCGGGTGCGGGCGGATTTCCCGATTTTGCAGCAATCGGTCAACGGGCAGCCGCTGGCCTATCTGGACAGCGCCGCCAGCGCGCAGAAACCGCTGGCGGTTATCGACCGTGAACGGGATTTTTACCTGCGCGAATACGCAGCGGTGCACCGCGGCATTCATACCCTGAGCGCCCGCGCCACCAGCGCGATGGAGGAGGTGAGGGCGAAGATCGCCACCTTTATTCATGCCGCTTCGGCGGAAAACATCGTGTTTGTGCGCGGCACCACCGAAGCGATCAATCTGGTGGCCAATAGTTATGGTCGCGTCGTGTTTCAGCCCGGCGACAACGTGGTGATCAGCGAAATGGAGCACCACGCCAACATCGTGCCCTGGCAGATGCTGGCGCAGGCGCGCGGGCTGACGCTGCGTATTTTGCCGATCACCGATGACGGCCAACTGGACATGGCGCAACTGCCGGTATTGCTGGATGAACGCACCCGGCTGGTGGCGGTGACGCAGGTTTCCAACGTGCTGGGCACGGTTAACCCGCTGGCGGAGATTATCCGTCAGGCGCATGCCTGTGGGGCGAAAGTGTTGGTGGATGGCGCGCAGGCGGTGATGCACCAGTCAATCGACGTACAGGCGCTGGATTGCGATTTCTACGCGTTTTCCGGCCATAAACTGTACGCGCCGTCAGGCATTGGCGTGCTGTACGGCAAAAGCGAGCTGTTGCAGGCGATGCCGCCGTGGGAAGGCGGCGGCGCCATGATCCGCGAGGTCAGCCTGACGCAGGGCACCACCTATGCCGATCCGCCGTGGCGCTTTGAGGCGGGCTCGCCGCATGTCGCCGGGATTATCGGTTTGGGAGCGGCGCTGGATTATGTCTCCGCGCTGGGGGTTGAGGCGATTCAGGCGCATGAGGACCAACTGATGCGCTATGCGCTGGCGTCGCTGGCCGAGGTGCCGACGCTTCATCTGTACGGTCCGGCGCATCGGCAGGGCGTGATTGCCTTCAATCTGGGACGTCACCATGCGTTTGACGTCGGCAGCTTTCTCGACCAGTACGGCATCGCTATTCGCACCGGCCACCATTGCGCCATGCCGCTGATGAGCCGTTATGGCGTACCCAGTATGTGCCGCGCCTCGCTGGCGCTCTATTCCTGTCAGGATGAGATTGACCGATTAGTGGCGGGTCTGCACCGTATACATCGTCTGTTGGGTGAGTGAGCTGACGGCAGAAAGTCATTGTTTCTGGAGCATTGCTTCTGGAGTATTGTTATGGCGCAAATTGCTAGGGCGCAACTGCCGGAACCGCAGAAACTGCTGCGGAATTTTTCCCGTTGCAGCAACTGGGAAGAGAAGTACCTGTATATCATTGAACTGGGCGCCGGTCTGGCGCCGCTCAGCGACGCACAGCGTCAGGACGGCAACCGGGTGTCCGGCTGCCAGAGCCAGGTGTGGATCGATCTGGCCTGTGACGCACAAGGCAACGTGGTGCTGCACGGCGACAGCGATGCCGCTATCGTCAAGGGATTGATTGCCATCGTGTTCAGCCTGTATCAGGGGCTGCCCACCCGGGAGATTGTCGAGCTGGATGTGCGCCCCTTTTTCGCGTCGCTGGCGCTGACCCAGCACCTGACGCCATCACGATCGCAAGGGCTGGAAGCGATGCTGCGTGCCGTGCGGGCGCGGGCGGCTGCGCGGGTATAACGCCCGCAGGGCGCGGCTCCCGCGCCCTGATACGTCACATTTCAGAATCCATCCGGTGGATTTCCTGCTAACCTGCTTTTATCCTTGGGAACTTCCAATGATCAAAAGAGATTCAACCTATTGATAAGCAATAAGAAAGAAGGTGTCTGCCAACGGCAATTCACCCGCGCCTTTTTAGGGCGTGACCTCGTGTCGCGCTCTGGCGCTCACCCGATCTTCAGCAGTAAAACAGGAAACCGATAATGAAACGTGCGCTTACCCTGATGGGATTATTGTTTACCTCCTGTCTGGCGGGCATGCAGCCTGCCAGTGCGACGGAATATCCTCTGCCACCCCCTGACAGTCGCCTGATCGGGGAAAATATCACCTATACCGTGCCCAATGACGGGCATCCGCTGGAAACCATCGCTTCCAAATTCAAAATCGGCCTGCTCGGTATGCTGGAAGCCAACCCCGGCACCGATCCCTACCTGCCCAAGCCCGGCTCCAGCCTGACGGTTCCGTTGCAGATGCTGCTGCCGGATACGCCGCGGGAAGGGGTGGTGGTCAATCTGGCGGAACTGCGGCTGTACTATTTCCCGAAAGGGAAAAATACGGTGGTCGTCTATCCGATCGGCATCGGTCAGCTTGGCCGCAATACGCCGGTGATGGTGACCCGCGTTATCGAGCGGCGTCCGAATCCGACCTGGATCCCTACCGCCAACATTCGTCGTCACTATAAAGAGCAGGGGATTACGCTGCCGGCGGTTGTGCCCGGCGGGCCGGACAACCCGATGGGACTGTTTGCGTTACGGCTGGAGAAAAGCGGCGGCGTGTACTCGATTCATGGCACGAATGCCGATTTCGGCATCGGTATGCGGGTGAGTTCCGGTTGTATCCGTCTGCGTCCGGAAGATATTGAAGCGCTGTTTAATGACGTGCCGGTAGGCACCCGGGTACAGATCATCAATGAACCGATCAAGATTGCGGTGGAACCTGACGGGAAACGCTATGTGGAAGTGCATCAGCCGCTGTCGCGCACCGATAAGGATGACCCGCAGACCATGCCGATTGCGCTGAGCCAGAAGGTGAAAGCCTTTATCCACAATGACGATACCGATGCCGAAGCGGCTCAGGACGCGATTGTGCGCCGTTCCGGTATGCCGGTGCTGGTCAATGCCGGGCAGAGCGTTCCTCATCAGCCGCTGCTGTAACAGCAAGGGGCGCCGATATCGGCGGTGGTGACATCCCCGTCGCACTGACTACTATTGCCTTAACTGCTACCACGTTAACACCACACCTTAACCACCACCTGTGTCAGGACGTCATAAACGGGCGTTCTGACACGCCAGACTTGTGTTTGGTAAGGCGATGTGCAATAAGGCGAGCGGCACGCTCAGGAAGACGGTGTGGTGAGAGCAAAGGGAAGGGCAAAAAAAATGGCGCACAATGTGCGCCATTTTTCATTCAACCAGTTCTTACTTCTTGTAAGTACGAACCTGGTTGTCCAGGCGCTGGTTAGCACGAGCTGCGTCGTCTTTAGCAGCCTGCACGTCGGTAGCCAGAGCGTCAACTTTGCTGGTCAGAGCAGATACTTTTTCGTTCAGAGAAGAAACGTCAGAAGACAGCTGATCCAGTTTAGCATTGCTGGAGCAACCAGCCAGCAGAGTGGAACCCAGGATTACCGCGCCCAGTACCAGTTTAGTACGATTCATTATTAATACCCTCTAAATTGAGTTAATCTCCATGTAGCGTTACAAGTATTACACAAACCGTTTTCTGATGAGAATAAATTTTTGATGGGAACATGCTTAATTTTGATCGTTCGCTCAAAGAATCATCGAGTTTTACAGACAGGTTAAAAAAGTAAGGAAAACAGCGCTATCTTATCAGATTACTCCGACCTTCACGGCCGCGGATATACCTTTTTTGTATAACCGATCGCGCTATTTATCAGCGATAAACATGGCGACAAAATAAAAAGCGCCCCGCAGGGCGCTTTGAAATATTCTCATTATCGAATTACAGGCGGTGTACCGAAGAGGTATTGGTGGTGCCGCTCGACACCAGCGCGCCGGAAACCATCACCACTACGTCGCCTTCCTGAGCGAAGCCGCTCTTCAGCGCCGCTTCCTTGCCGATGCGGTAGAAATCATCGGTAGACGCGATCTCTTTCACCAGCAGCGTTTCCACGCCTTTGCTCAGCAGCAGCTGACGCGCGGTGATTTCGTTGGTGGTCAGCGCCAGAATGCGGGCATTCGGGAAGTACTTACGAATGGATTTGGCGGATTTGCCGCCGTGGGTGGCGACGACGATCAGCGGCGCTTCCAGTTTCTCTGCAGTTTCCACCGCACCGCGGCATACCGCTTCGGTAATGCGCAGTTTGCTGGTGTTTTGCAGTTTATCCAGACGCGATTTCATCACTTTATCGGTGCGTTCGCAGATGGTTGCCATGATGGTGACCGCTTCCAGCGGGTATTTGCCTTTGGCGCTCTCGCCGGACAGCATCACTGCGTCGGTGCCGTCGATGATGGCGTTGGCGACGTCACCGGCTTCAGCGCGGGTCGGACGCGGGTTCTTGATCATCGAGTCCAGCATCTGGGTCGCGGTGATCACCACTTTGCGAGCCTGGTTGCATTTTTCGATCATCATCTTCTGAGCGAAGATCACTTCTTCGACCGGGATCTCAACGCCCAGGTCGCCGCGGGCTACCATGATGCCGTCAGAGGCTTCCAGAATGTCGTCGAAGTTGTTCAGACCTTCCTGGTTTTCAATCTTGGAGATGATCTGGATGTGCTCGCCGCCATGCTGTTTCAGGTGGGCGCGGATCTCTTCCACGTCGGAACGTTTACGGATAAAGGACGCCGCTACGAAATCGACGCCTTGCTCGCAGCCGAAAATCAGGTCGCGTTTGTCTTTTTCCGCCAGCGCAGGCAATTGGATGGAAACGCCCGGCAGGTTAACGCCCTTGTTTTCACCCAGATCGCCGTTGTTCAGAACTTTACAGATAACTTCGCCGCCCTTGATCTCGATGACTTCCATACCGATCAGGCCGTCGTCGACCAGTACGGTGTTGCCGACGCTCAGGTCGTTGGCAAAACCGGCATAGGTTACCGCCACGCGTTCCTTATTGCCGATGACGCTCTGGTCGGTCGTGAAGGTGAAAGTCTGACCGGCGGTCAGGGAGGCGTCCGCGCCGTTTTCCAGCTTGATGGTCCGGATTTCCGGGCCTTTGGTATCCAGCAGGATCGCGGCTTTCTGGCCGGTTTTTTCCGTGATGGCGCGCAGGTTCTTGATACGTTGACCATGCTCGGCGTAGTCACCGTGGGAGAAATTCAGGCGCATTACATTCATGCCTGCGTTCAGCAGTTTGCCCAGTACTTCCTCTGATTCGGTTTTCGGGCCGATGGTACAAACGATTTTAGTCTTTTTCATAACGGTAGTTTCTACAAGTTGTGATGGATAAAAAAACAGGGTGACCGGCGGTTAACCTAAGCTGAACCTCCGGGGATAATACGTTTGCGACTGCGAGAGAATGATAAGTATAGATGGTGACAGGCGAGGGAGAGGAAGCTGCACGTGGCCGGATATTGCCCATAATCAAGAGTGGGCGAGGCGGCAATATCCCTGAGGATTGTGTTGTTAGTTGTGTTTTTGTCAGTGGCACGTGGATTCGCTGAAACCATTCAATGAAACGACGTTCCGTATTATAGTTATCAGGCAAAGAGATACAAGCCATTGAACGGAAGGATAACGCGTATTTTCGTGCTCTTGCGCAAAAAAATGTGCGATTTATTGTTTTTACACAAACTTGTTGCGCAAATGCACGAAGAATATCTGCCTGTCGGTGCGAAATGAGCCAGGTGCCTGGGGCGCTGCCGGCTGGTCTGGCAATGGTATACGCGGGTGATCCGGCGTTATTCAGGTACTATCGCCTGCTATCAAAAAATCGCCGTAATAATTTGATTCCTCAGTACATGGATTGCGGCGACTTGCGTCAGTCTGCGCCACCGGCTGGCGTTAACCCGTACAACGAGTGCTAACCTCATTCGGCGTTGAACGCCCCCCACGACTAACTGAACGCGGTATCCGACTCGAAAGCCGGTTATACCGCTAATATTCTCACTCACGGCACCCAAAAGGCGATGAGCTATGTGAGTAAAAAGGTGCAGCCTGGCTGATGTACAAAAATAGTTCCTCCCTGCTAACGGCTTGTTGTTAAGCTAATGCGATGAGTAATCGATAATTTGGGGAATATGATTCCCTAATTATGGGAAGGAAGGCACTTCCCTGCAAAGAGCGAGATTATGGAACTGAATCGTATAGGTGACATAGCGGCCTTTGTGGCTGCTGTTGACTTCGGGAGTTACACGCGCGCCTCCGGCAGTGTGGGTTTGTCCCGTTCGGCCATTGGAAAAAGCATCACAAGGCTGGAATCTCAGTTGGGCGTCAGGCTGCTCAACCGGACGACGCGCCAGCTCAGCCTTACGGAAGAGGGGCGCATCATGTATGAGCGGTGCAAACAAATTCTTGAGGATCTGGAAGAGGTCGACGCAACCATGGCGCGCCGGCGGGAAAAACCTACCGGAACCCTGCGGTTAACCGCGCCGCTCTCGTTAGGGCAACGGCACGTACTGCCCGTTATCGATCGATTTTTGAAAAAATGGCCGGAGCTGAGAGCCGATATTGTGTTTACCGATCGCTACGTCGACCTTATCGAAGAAGGGTTTGATATCGCTATCCGCATTGGCGAGCCCAAAGACGACTCGCGGATACTCACGCGAACCATCGCGACGCAGCATATGGTGACTTGCGCCTCGCCTGAATACCTGGCAAGGCGTGGCGTTCCTGCGACTCCGGAGGAATTAAGCAAACACGACACCGTTTTTTTCCGTAGCGCTGAGAAGCGCCGAAACTGGCGTTATATTACTCCGTCCGGGGAGTTTATTTATGACGGACCAAGCCGCATGGATATTGATAGTTCAGAAGCCATGTTATCTTCGGCCATTGCTGGATTTGGTATTATTCAATTACCCGATTATCTGGCCTTTCAGGCGCTTGAGAATGGCGAGTTGGTTGCTATCTTAACGGAATTTAAAATAGAACCTGAGCCGGTACGGATAATCTATCCATGTAAAAGACATCTGTCGCCCAGAGTTCGAGGCTTTGTTGATTTAATCGCCGATGAATGGCGAAACAAAGACGTACCCTGGCGAACAATAAGCTAGGTTAAATTCTTCTCATTTTTGTTTTTTTTATGTTATAGCCAAAATAATTCGTGTTGAATGACGGCGGTAACCGAGTGAATCTTCAGTTGTCTGAATAAGTCAGTAGTTGGGGGCGCAAGTGCCGCCAGCGCTCTTGTGACTTGAAGTATGACGGGGATATGGCATTAATGCGATGTATGGCGTTAATGCCTTCGTTTCACATCCGCTCTCCACGTTCCCCTGTTATGGGAAGCACATTCCCTAATCTTTCCTCTAGTATGCGAATAACAGATAAATCTTACCGATGTAGTTATTATCATTCTGGAGCAAAAATGAAGGATTATCGTTTTCTTAAACCTATAACACTTCCCAATGGCGTTGTGATTAAAAACCGTGTCGTGCTTCCACCCATGACTGAACAGATGTCTTTCGAGGACGGAACCGTAACGCTGGAAGAAATAAATTATATGCAACAGCGTGCGGGCGGCGTAGGTTTGTTTATTACACCGGTAGCGTACATTAATAAGGAAGGTAAAGGATTTGAAGGGCAACTGGGCGCTGATGACGACAGTAAAATCCCCGGGCTTGCAAAATTGGCTCATGCTATTAAATCACGCGGGGCAAAAGCCATTCTGCAAATTTTCAGCGCAGGGCGAATGACTAATTCATTGATAACCCGCGGATTGCAGCCGGTTAGCGCCAGCGCCGTGGCCGCGCCGCGAAATGGTGCAGAGACGCCACGTGAACTCAGTTCCGCCGAGGTCGTCAGCCTAATCAGCGATTTTGCTCAGGCGACGCGAAGAGCGATTCAGGCCGGCTTTGATGGGATCGAACTGCATGGCGCCAATACGTATTTATTGCAGCAATTTGTTTCGCCTCACTCCAACCGGCGTACCGATGAATGGGGCGGAAGTCTTGATAAAAGATTAAACCTGCCCCTGACCGTAATCGATGAAGTGATGAAGATCAAAAACAAATATGCATCGCCTTCATTTATTGTGGGATATCGGTTATCGCCGGAGGAAATTGAAGAACCCGGCATCACGCTGGATGACACCAAATATTTCGTCGGGAAATTGCAGCAAACCGAACTTGATTATATCCATGTTTCTATGGGGTCGGTATGGCGTTCATCAATACGTGATAAAGACAATACGGCGCCGATTATTACGCAGCTTAAGCAAGAAAGTCATAAAAAACCGGTTATTGCGGTAGGTAATGTCAGAACACCTGAACAGGCTGAAGAAGTGATGCAGAGCGGTATTGATTTTGTTGCGCTGGGTCATCAGCTTATTATTGAGCCTAACTGGGTTGAAAAGGTGGTTTCTGGGCATGAAGATACGATTCGCTACCACTTGCATGCCGCCGATTTGGACGATTTAGGCATCAAACCTCCCTTCCTGGAGTTTATTCGGGATATGCCGGGTTTCGATATACTTGGCCTCAAAAATGACTCTGCCCGACAGATAGATAATGTGACTTATCTTTGATTGATATTCCCGTCAGCCCACTCATGCAGTGGGCTTTTTTTAATTCATGAACGGCAATAACAAATGTAGTGAATAAATACATCCCTTCACCTGGGAAGCATATTCCCCAGTTATTGTTTTATTGGATTGCAATACACTTCAGCGAATTATTTAACCGGTATTTACATGACCCAACTTATATTACCTCCGCACCTCCAGCAACATACCGCATTCAAACGTGTCCTTGCGGTAAATCGGATAAGGCGAGTGATCCATTTTCAGGGATCGCTCGCCTCGGCCATAAACGTAGCGCTGCCCTTACGGCTGAGTATGGCAATCTGGCAGAGTGATGATTCAGGATTTCGTCAAATGATTAAAGTGTGAAATCTGATGCCAATATTGTTGGTTTTTACAACCAATACGCCCGCCAATTTCAACAGCGAAAATTTATAATATTCCTTCCTGAAAGGAGTATTTATGTCCCGCTTTTTTACATTTTCCCATGCCGGAACCTTTGCCCATGAATTCAGCAGGGGACTGCTGGCCGCTATCCCGGTAATGATTGGGTTCGTGCCGTTCGGCTTATTGCTGGGCGCGCAGGCCGCGCAGAAAGGCTTTTCGGCGCCAGAATTGATGTTGATGACCGGACTGAATTTCGGTGGCGGTTCTGAATTCGCTGCGCTGTCACTCTGGACGTCACCTCCCCATGTTCTGACCATCGTGCTCGTCAGTATGTTGGTTAACAGCCGTCATCTTCTCATGGGGGCATCACTCGCGCCTTTTCTGGCCTATCTTCCGCGTCGTCACGCGTTTCTGGCGCTGTTTTTTATGTGTGATGAGAGCTGGGCAATGAGTGTCGCTGACGCCGCGAAGCGTCGCCGGCAGGGTGTTTCAGGCTTCAGTATGGGGTTTTATGCCGGGGTGGCATCTGCGCTGTGGCTCACCTGGGTTATTTCAACGGGGGGCGGCGTCATTGTTGGACCGGTTCTCGGTGATGTGACTGCATGGGGCTTCGACATGGCATTCCCCGCCGTTTTTCTGGTGCTTTTAAAAGGGATGTGGCGCGGGTTGCTGCCCGCACTGCCGTGGCTGGTCAGCCTTGTTTGCGCGGCGGCGACCTATCATTTTTGGCCCGGCGCAGCCTATGTGCCTGTCGGCGCGACAACGGGGATCCTCGCAATATTGCTGCTGAACGGGAAAACATCATGAGCCTCACATTGCTGACCATCCTGCTGATGGCGATCACGACGTATCTGACACGCATAGCCGGTTATGCGCTGTTGCATGGAAGACGACTGGGGCCGTGTGTAAAAGCCGTGGTGGAGGCCGCTCCCGGCTGCGTGCTGATCACGGTCATCGCACCCCATTTCGTCACCACCGAACCGGCCGACCAACTGGCATTACTTATTTCATTGCTGGCCGCCATGCGATTTTCACTGCTCCCTGTGGTGATCATCAGCGTGCTGACAACGGCATTTTTACGCCATCTGCTTTGACGGAAGGCACCCGGCAACGGCGTTTGCAACCGACGTCATTACAATCGATGTCATTACAATCGATGTCATTACAATCGACGTCATTACAACCGAGCTCACGATAATGACGTCGATCCAGAAAGTCGTTCTGTATTCCTGTGTGGTCAGTATGGCGATGGTGATAGCGGGATGTCTGGAAAATCTGGTCTGGCGTCTGGCTGACAGTTATCCGCACGCGCTGTCACAGATACGTTATGTTGAGAAGGCGGAGTTGCTGACGCCGCAGGCGATGCGGCACATCTGCAATCTCCCGTTGACGCCACCGGAGCTGGTACGCAAAGCCAATGGCTTATTCTTGCGCTGCGGCACGCCGGGGTTTGAGGGGATGTACAGGATAGAACTCTACGGCAAGTGAAAGAGTGGATAAGCGTAGATGAAAGAATAGCGGGTGTTAGCCCGCTATTCTTCTTATCGGACCGGGAGTTCAGTTGTCTGTTTAATCGTCTGCATCGGGAGCTCGGTTTTGATGCTCTGCACCCCTTTAATCCGCGCCAGATGTTTGATCTGAAATTGCCGATAGGCATTTAAATCAGTTGCAACGACCCGCAAGATAAAATCGCAGTCGCCGACCATCAGATGACACTCAACGACTTCAGGCAGCCTCGCGACCTCGCGGCAGAAGTGCTCAACCGTTTCTTCCCCCTGACTTTGCAGCCAGATACGGACAAAAACGGTCAGGTTAAGCCCAATGGCCTGAGGATTCAGGATAGCCACATAGCGATCGATGGCGCCGCTGTCTTCGAGGTTTTTTACGCGCCGAAGGCAAGGGGAGGGTGATAAGCCGACTTTTTCCGCCAAAATATTGTTTGGGATTCGGCCGTCTTTTTGCAATTCACGTAAAATGCGGCTATCAATTTCATCCATTTTTAGCATTGCATACCATTGGTAAGTGAGTCTTTGGTTCATTATGCTGCAAAATTCAAAATCATGCATTCCGAAAAGGTAAATGCGTGTTTTATAGCAATTTGATTGCGTTTCTGACTGTATTTTTTGATTCCAGATTGGTATTTGCAGCCGGTGACACATTCATCGTACACCGCGATAAATTCTCCCGGTACGCCAGTGGATTGCAGTTCGAGAGTGAAGTCCCGGCCCATGTTGCCGTCAGAAGGCAATCGGGTTGTTGACGTCTGTTAATAATAGGCCGCGTTGGGTTTGTGTCGATCCCGGTCACGTTTCCGTCACCGGGAGGTTGAGCCCGCGCGCGCCGGTGGTAAGTTAGCGTCTACAGGTTGTGCCCGGTCAGTAACATTGTTGTGTTGCGGCGGCGCGCAATCCGGGGTTGCTACTGCCATTGGCAGGCAAAACCAGATGTTCGCGTTTGCGGCGAGCGTCTGGTTTTTTTGTTTTCAGGGGTCGGACAATGAAGATCGCCAAAATATTGAATAATAATGTCGTCACGGTCATGGATGAACAGAATAACGAACAGGTCGTGATGGGGCGGGGGCTGGGATTCAAAAAACGGCCGGGGGATACGGTGGACGCCTCGCTTATCGAAAAAATCTTCTCGCTGCGCAGCAGCGAGCTGACCGCACGGCTGAGCGACGTGCTGGAACGCATCCCGCTGGAGGTGGTGACCACCGCCGATCGGATCATCGCGCTGGCGAAAGAGAAGCTGAGCGGCAACCTGCAGAATAGCCTCTACATTTCATTGACCGACCATTGCCACTTTGCCATCGAACGCCACCGGCAAGGGGTGGATATCCGCAATGGGCTGCTGTGGGAGGTCAAGCGGCTGTATCAAAAAGAGTTCGCCATCGGGCTGGATGCGCTGGACATTATTCACCGGCGGCTGGGGGTCCGCCTGCCGGAAGATGAAGCGGGCTTTATCGCGTTGCATCTGGTGAACGCCCAGTTGGACAGCCATATGCCGGAAGTGATGCGTATTACCCGCGTGATGCAGGAAATCCTGAATATCGTCAAATACCAGCTGAATCTCGACTATAACGAGCAGGCATTCAGTTATCACCGGTTTGTGACTCATCTGAAGTTCTTTGCTCAGCGATTATTGGGGCACTCGCCGGTATTTAGCGAAGACGAATCGCTGCACGATGTGGTGAAAGCAAAATATACGCTGGCGTATCACTGCGCCGAGAAAATCCAGGACCACATTATGCTGCATTACGACTATAGCCTGACCAAGGAAGAATTGATGTTTCTGGCCATTCATATCGAACGGGTGCGGTCGGAATTACAGGAGCAGGCGGCAGAGTAAATTTCGGGTACGAAAAACCGAAGTTTGCGTGATATCACAAAATAACAGATTGCCCGGGTGAAACGCTTGTCAGAATAAATCGCACTGGTAATCTGTAAAGCAATAAATATGGATTGCGACTGTATACCCCCAGCGGAAAATACAGGCAAAACCTGAACCGTTTTTGCGAGCCTTGCGCCGCGATGAGACGGTTCAGGTTTTTTTTTGTCTTGAAAATGGGGTGTCCTGAAACCGTATATAGCGGTCACTCAGCGGTTTTCTCCGGGCATGGATCGAGCATTAAGGATGTAGCAATGAATTACGAAACATTAGCCAGTGAAATAAGAGATGGCGTAGGCGGTAAGGACAATATCATTAGCGTGATACATTGCGCCACGCGCCTGCGGTTTAAACTCAGGGACAATGCCAACGCCAATGCCGATGCGCTGAAAAATAATCCGGGCATTATCATGGTGGTGGAAAGCTGCGGTCAGTTTCAGGTGGTGGTGGGCAATCAGGTGGCTGATGTTTATCAGGCGCTGCTTTCCCTTGACGGTATGGCCCGCTTTAGCGACTCGGCCGCGCCGGAAGAGGAGAAGAAAAATAGCCTGTTTTCCGGTTTTATCGACATCATTTCCAGCATATTTACGCCATTTGTCGGCGTGATGGCGGCGACGGGGATCCTGAAAGGCTTTCTGGCGCTAGGCGTCGCCACCCATTTTATGTCGGAAAGCAGCGGCACCTATAAATTGCTGTTCGCCGCCAGCGACGCGCTGTTTTATTTCTTCCCCATTGTGCTGGGTTATACGGCCGGCAAGAAGTTTGGCGGCAACCCGTTTACCACGCTGGTGATTGGCGCCACGCTGGTGCATCCGAGCATGATCGCCGCTTTCAACGCCATGCAGACGCCGGATCACCCAACGCTCCATTTTCTGGGTATCCCGATTACCTTTATCAATTACAGCTCCTCGGTCATTCCGATTCTGTTCGCCAGTTGGGTATCCTGCAAACTGGAAAAACCGCTGAACCGCTGGCTGCATGCCAATATCCGCAATTTCTTTACCCCGTTGCTGTGTATTGTCATTAGCGTTCCGCTGACCTTTCTGCTGATTGGGCCGAGCGCCACCTGGCTGAGTCAGATGCTGGCGGGCGGATACCAGTGGCTGTACGGGCTGAATTCATTGCTGGCCGGCGCCGTGATGGGCGCGTTGTGGCAGGTGTGCGTGATTTTCGGGCTGCACTGGGGCTTTGTGCCGCTGATGCTGAACAATTTCAGTGTGATCGGACACGATACTCTACTGCCGCTGCTGGTGCCGGCGGTGCTGGGGCAGGCCGGCGCTACGCTGGGCGTGCTGCTGCGAACCCGCGACCTGAAGCGCAAGGGGATCGCCGGGTCGGCGTTTTCCGCGGCGATTTTCGGGATTACCGAACCGGCGGTGTACGGTGTGACGCTGCCGCTGCGTCGCCCCTTTATCTTTGGCTGTATCGGCGGGGCGCTGGGCGCGGCGGTGATGGGATATTCCCATACCACCATGTATTCATTCGGTTTTCCCAGCATTTTCTCCTTCACCCAGGTGATTCCGCCGACCGGCGTGGACAGCAGCGTGTGGGCGGCGGTGATCGGCACGCTGGCGGCCTTTACGTTTGCCGCGTTGACCAGTTGGTCGTTTGGCGTGCCGAAAGATGAAACGCAACCGGCGGCAGCGGATAGTCCGGCGGTACCAGTGGAAACGCAGGATAACGCTGGCGCCGTTCGTGACGAGACGCTGTTCAGTCCGCTGGCCGGTGAGGTACTGCCGCTGGAGCAGGTGGCCGATCGGACCTTCGCCAGCGGCGTGATGGGCAAGGGGATCGCCATTCGGCCTACGCAGGGACGGCTGTACGCGCCGGTAGACGGCACCGTGGCGTCGCTGTTTAAAACCCACCATGCCATCGGTTTGGCCTCGCGAGGCGGCGCAGAGGTGCTGATGCATGTCGGCATCGACACCGTCCGGCTGGATGGCCGTTATTTTACCCCGCATGTGCGTGTCGGCGATGTGGTGCGCCAGGGCGACCTGCTGCTGGAATTTGATGGCCCGGCCATTGAGGCGGCAGGCTATGACCTCACCACCCCGATTGTGATTACCAACAGCGAAGACTATCGCGGGGTCGAACCCGTCGCCAGCGGCAAGGTGGACGCCAATGCGCCGCTGACGCAACTGGTGTGCTGAATGATTATTGAACAGAAAAAAGGAGACGAGTGATGAGCAACCCTTTCCCGGAGCATTTTTTATGGGGCGGCGCGATTGCCGCCAATCAGGTGGAAGGCGCCTATCTGACGGATGGTAAAGGACTTTCTACGTCGGATTTACAGCCTCAGGGCATCTTCGGCGAGATTGTGACGCGTCAGCCGGGCGACAGCGGTATCAAAGATGTGGCGATTGATTTTTATCACCGTTACCCGCAGGACATTGCGCTGTTTGCCGAAATGGGGTTTACCTGCCTGCGTATATCGATAGCCTGGACGCGTATTTTTCCGCAGGGTGATGAGGCAGAACCGAACGAAGCGGGGTTGGCGTTTTACGATCGGCTGTTTGACGAGCTGGCAAAGTACGGCATCCAGCCATTAGTGACGTTGTCACACTACGAAATGCCGTACGGACTGGTGGCAAAACACGGCGGCTGGGGCAACCGGTTGACCATCGATTGCTTTGAGCGCTACGCCCGCACGGTGTTTACGCGTTATCGTCACAAGGTCAAACGCTGGCTGACGTTCAACGAGATCAATATGTCGCTGCATGCGCCCTTTACCGGGGTGGGATTACCGGCGGACAGCGACAAAGCGGCGATTTATCAGGCGATCCATCACCAACTGGTGGCCAGCGCCAGAGCAGTGAAGGCCTGCCACGACATCATTCCCGACGCGCAGATCGGCAATATGCTGCTGGGGGCGATGCTCTATCCGCTGACCAGCAAGCCGGAAGATGTGATGGAAAGCCTGCACCAGAACCGGGAATGGCTGTTCTTCGGCGATGTGCAGGTGCGCGGCGCGTATCCGGGGTATATGCATCGTTATTTCCGTGAACAGGGCATTACGCTGAATATCACGGCGCAGGATACGCAGGATCTGCAATCCACCGTCGATTTTATTTCCTTCAGCTATTACATGACCGGCTGCGTCAGCACCGATGAAGCGCAACTCGAAAAAACGCGCGGCAATATTTTGAATATGGTGCCGAACCCGTATCTGGAAAGCTCTGAATGGGGCTGGCAAATTGACCCGCTGGGGCTGCGTTATTTGCTCAATTTCCTGTACGACCGTTATCAAAAACCGCTGTTTATTGTCGAGAACGGTTTGGGTGCGAAAGATAAGCTCGAAGAGAATGGCGAGATTCACGACGATTATCGTATCCGCTACCTGAATGATCATCTGGTACAGGTCGGCGAAGCCATTGCCGACGGCGTTGAGGTGTTGGGGTATACCTGCTGGGGGCCGATCGATCTGGTCAGCGCCTCGAAAGCGGAAATGTCCAAACGTTATGGTTTTATTTATGTTGACCGCGATGATGCCGGCCAGGGTTCGCTGGAACGTCGACGTAAAAAGAGTTTTTACTGGTATCAGTCGGTTATTGCCAGTCACGGAAAAACGCTGACGCGCTAATCTACCTCAATTTATTCGCATTGCAGGAAAGCCAATGTATCTGCAACGTGAATTATAGCGCGTATCAATATATCTGAAGTCAACCTGCGGGTAGTGATATCCGCAGGCTATTGACGCTCGCCGTTAATCGGCAGGCGTGAGTTGTTGTTTTTCTTTATCCGATTATCCGACGGGAATGTGAATATGAAAATAAAAAATAGCTATTTGGTGATAGCCAGTCTGTTATATCCGGCATCGTTTATTTCCACGGCGGCGCCATTAACAGTTGAACAACGACTGGCGGCGCTGGAAAAAGATTTACAGGAAACCAAACAGGAGTTGCAGCGTTATAAAGAACAGGAGAAGAAAAATAAAACCATCACCCTGGTCAGGGATAATTCCGCCGCCAGTACGGGGAATAAAAATAATACCGGCAGCGCAGCGAAAACCGCTACGCCGATCGCAGATAACGCCTTGTCTTCTGTGGCAGTATCATCCGACAGTCGCGCTTCCATGACATTGCATGAACTCAGCCAGTATGTAAAAGAGGATATCGGTTTTACCTATTCCGGTTATTTCCGTTCCGGCTGGGCCACCGGTTCGCAGGGGTCGCCCAAATCCTGGGCCATTGGTTCGCTGGGGCGATTTGGCAATGAGCACACCAGTTGGTATGACCTGATCCTGAAACAACGGGTGTTCAACAAAGACGGCAAATCCGCCTATGGGGTGATAAAACTGGACGGTAACGTCGGTCAGTCCTATTCCGGCGGCTGGTTTGGCGAAGACAGCAGCAATGAAAACAAATTGCAGTTCTCGGATATTTATCTCACCACCACAGGGTTCCTGCCGTTTGCGCCGGAGGCGGATTTCTGGGTCGGCAAGCATGCGTTGCCGGTGTATGAAATTCAGATGCTGGATTGGAAGAGTAATAAAACCGACTCCGCCGCCGGCGTAGGGGTGGAAAATATCAAAGCGGGCGTCGGCTCTATTGACTTGGCGCTGACCCGTGAAGACATCGATGTTTATAACCGCGACCTAACCAAATATCAGCAGATGAATACCAACGCGGTCGAGGCGCGCTATAAAGGCATTCCGTTATGGAACGGCGCCAGCCTGATGGTACTGGGGAAATACGCGATGGCTAATAAAAACGATACCCAGAAAAGTAATGAAGCCAACAACAACTATTTTCCGATGAAGGATTCCTGGCTGGGCGGCGTGGTGCTGCGTCAGGCATTGCCGAACAACGGCTTTAATGAGTTTACCGCCCAGATGGCCAATAACTCGATTGCCAGCAGCCTGGCGCGCTATGCCGGATCCAGCCCGTTTGTGGCGGTGAACGGTAAATACTACGGCGACCACAGCGGCGGCACGGCGCTGCGTCTGATTTCGCAGGGGGAGATGTATCTACGCCCGGATGTGATCATGGCTAACGCGCTGGTGTATACCCGCGGGCAGGATGTCTACAGCTATGACACCGGCGCCCATACCGATTTCGACAGCGTGCGCGCGGTGGTCAGACCGGCCTACATCTGGAGCAATTACAACCAGAGCGGCGTCGAGCTCGGCTATTTCAGCCAGACCAACAAGAATCAGGCCGGGAAGTATTTTACCGAGTCAGGCTATAAAACCACGTTGTTCCACACCATCAAGGTCGACACCAGCATGCTGGCTTCCCGTCCGGAAATCCGCTTCTACGGCACTTATATCCGGGTGCTGGATAACGAACTGGATCAGTTCACCTTTGCCGATAGCAAGAAAAATCAATTTACCGCCGGCGTTCAGGCTGAGGTCTGGTGGTAAGCCCCCAGACACAGCCCGCCCGTTTTTACCCTGTACCAATAAAAAAGAGGTTGAGAATGAAAACCAGGAAAACCAGTCTGTGCCTGTTGCTCTCCGCATTGAGTTTATCCGCGCCGCTGGCGGCGCTGGCCGACGCGGGCGCTATCCCGGCGCTGCCGCGCGCCGACGTGGCGACCCGGCACTACCTGTCGCAGGTCAACGCGGATAACAGCATTACTTTCCGGCTGTTTGCGCCGGACGCCAAATCGGTAAGCGTGGTAACCGGCGCGACGCCGGAAACCTGGGTCGCGCACCCGATGACGAAAAACGATCTGGGCGTTTGGTCGTGGCGCAGCGAGCCGCAGCGGCCCAACCTGTACGAATACTTCTTTAATGTGGACGGCTTTCGCAGCATTGATACCGGTTCGGCGTTGCCCAAACCGCAGCGTCAGGTCAACACCAGCATGATTCTGGTGCCGGGCAGCGTGCTGGATACCCGGGCGGTGCCGCATGGCGAGCTGCGCACCGTGACGTATCACTCGGCGTCGCTGAAATCGGAACGGCAGGTCTATGTCTGGACGCCGCCGGGTTACACCGGCACCGGCAAGCCGCTGCCGGTGCTGTATTTCTACCACGGGTTTGGCGATGCCGGTGATTCCGCCGTCACGCAGGGCCGCATCCCGCAGATTATGGATAACCTGCTGGCGGAAAAAAAGATTACGCCGATGCTGGTGGTGATCCCGGATACCGAAACCGATGTTTCCGACGCCATTCCGGAGGATTTTCCACCGAAAGAGCGGCGCAAGACGTTTTATCCGCGTAACGCTGCGGCAGCCGATCGTGAGCTGATCCACGACATTATTCCGCTGGTCAGCGAACGGTTTAATGTGCGGCGCGATGCCGACGGCCGGGCGCTGGCCGGGCTGTCGCAAGGCGGTTATCAGGCGCTGGTGTCCGGGATGAGTCATCTGGAGCACTTCGGCTGGCTGGCGACCTTCAGCGGCGTGACCACCGAAACGGTGCCGAACGCTCAGATCACGGCGCAGTTGGGTAACGCCGCCGGCATCAATCAGCAACTGCGCAATTTCACCGTGGCGGTGGGCGAGAAGGATACGGTGACCGGTAAGGATATCGCCGGGTTGAAAGCGCAGTTGGAACAGAAAGGCGTGAAATTCGATTACCGGCAGTATCCCGGTTTAGGGCATGAAATGGACGTCTGGCGGCCGGCGTACATCGAATTTGTGCAGAAAGTCTTCAAATAACCACCGTTGTCAGACTGCTGACAAACCCTATAAGTGCAAAATGACGGGTTTTCAGGCGTTAAAACTGTGCTGAGGTGGGTGACTTCGCCGGATGCGCGGCAGGGAAGCCGCGCAAGCCCGTGACGTGTTGGACAAAAACGTCGGGAACGTTTTTGAACAGCGTTTACGCTGACCCGAAGGGCGAGCCCCAGGGATGGGGCGAGTAACCGCGTCACGGGCGGTCCGAACAGCGAAGGCAAACGCCGAAGGAACCGCACAGCGGCACAGTTTAGCCATCAGCTAGTGGTCAAGGAGGGGGGCGTTTGGGTAACCGTGTTGCCAGTCAAGTATTTCAACTGGCTACCAACCCATAATTTGTATTGGCTCAGATTTGAACCGACACTTTTGTGGCTCAGGACCATACCTAATCTGACAGATAACTTTGTGCCAGAAACGGCCGTCGCTGGCACTATTTCTTCTTATTAAGCATCGACTTTAAATCGGCAAAGGGATTATAGGTTGCTGCGCCAACATCTTTTTGCGCGTCTTCCCCCGCCACAACGGTTGTACCGTACTGCTCGGCTTCAGTGTACTTCGCGTGTTCGTGGTCATGGCAATACAGACACAACAACTCCCAGTTGCTGCCATCTTCCGGGTTATTGGTATGGTCGTGATCGATATGGTGAACCGTTAATTCGCGTAGGTTTGAATAAACAAACTCCCGTGAGCAGCGCCCACACACCCATGGATAGATTTTTAGTGCTTTCTCACGGTAACCGCTTTCCAGCCGCGAGTAGTTTTTTGGGATCAAAGCCATTGCCGATGCCACCTGTTATAAAGAGATAATTTTACAATATATCCCATATATGGAACAGAAATAGACTGTTCGTCGTAGTCCGTTCCCCCGCTCGTTGCCGACTGTCAGGTTTAATCGTGTTCTAACACAGAACACTGGCAGACCAAGTTTGAGCCAATACACGCACGAAACTATTCACTTTCACTGACAAAATTCACTTTCACTGACAAAATTCACTTTCACTGACAAAATTCACTGATCAAACAACATTCATAAGACAACATGGCTGTTTGTCAACAGCCCCACGATCCCACGGGCAGGGTATCCTGCCCGTTTTTCTATTTAATATTCAAATCTTTATAGCGCCCAAAGATAATATAGGAACGAAGGGTGAAAAACCCGACAACAGCTCCCGAAGAGACGGCTAATAGCAGAATCATGGGAATGCTAAGAACATGATCAACCGCAATTTCCTGACGATAACCAATATAATAACGAAGAGGGAAATAGAGTAAAAAAATTGTAATAATAGAACACGTCCCCGGCACAGTTATTGTGCCTTCCTTACTGCCAGGGCTGTAGATCTGAGATGAAAAAATTCGCTTTGCCGCAATCCCGCCGACAATACAGCCCAATAACCATATCAGACTTGAAGTCAGGATGTTGCCTTGTCGTAGTAAAGAGATAATCGAAAAAACCATAAAACAGCCTGGGATAAGTAACAGCAGCTTAATGCTAACCTCTTTTTTAAAACAAAAACTTATACAATAAAATGTAGTTGAAACCAAAAGCACAATTACCCACGCAGGCATCCCTGTTACAATCTCTAACATAATAACTCCATTTAAAATATGCTATTCATCAGTAATAACAATTTGTCATCAATAACGCCATCAATATAGATAAAGGCCGTTTTTATGTTAGCTGACCGTCGTTGGTTGAACAAATAAAATCATTTCGTCCTCAATCCGGTTTTTTGTAATTTTTAGTATAAATAAGATTATTGTATGGCCGGGATGCCGAACGGTAGCCTCTGTCGTCCCTGTTCACAGGACATAATGTGTTATCAAACGCCGGATATTGAGCACAATAGATTAACGCTCCCCAGGTAAAAGTCGTTGTTATATTTTTTAACGCGCAGCATTAATCATGGTGATAATGAATTCTTTGTATGCTAATTAATGTTGGTAGTCTTTATATGACATTTTGATGATGTTTTTATGACAATTTTATGATGCTTAAATATGTATTTAATAATTCGCAAGCGACTTAATTAAGATCTGGTAGATAATGTTGTGAAAAATATTTGCATTCCGTTATCTCATTAGTGAAATTTATTTTTTATGGTTTTTTCATTCTGAATATAGCGTAAGTTGTGTTTTTTTGTTTCAAGTATAATTTGATAAAAATCAGTATCTTATTGTTTTTCATCATTCAGATTTTTCTGATTGCATAGCCGTTATTTACATATTGACAAAAAAATTAAGAAAATTGCATTAGGTGGGTGAATGTTTTTGATGCAGTATTCGTTAAAACCATTTATTTAATGAAAATCGGATATCAAACTTGTTGATCTGCTAATGAGCTGTACGTCGGAAAGACTATATCAAAAATAATTCGAATTGCAGGAAGGCGCGACGCAGCGAATCCCCAGGAGCTTGAACAAGTAAGTGGCTGGGGTGAGTGAGTAAAGCCAATGCGCCTGCAATTTGAAATATGACGGGTATATTTGGTGGCTCATGTGATGGCATCAATTCTTGCGGAAAATAATAAACATATGGACATGGATGATGGGTATGGATATTGCAATTATCGGGATCGCTTGTCGGTTCCCTGATGCCAATGACTACAATGAATTCTGGCAAAATATAATTCATCGGCGCAATTCGGTTGCTGAAGTTTCTGATGCTAACAAAGATACGTTGCCGTATAACCGAAAGTTTTTACAGTGGCCAGACGCCAGTGAAAAACGATGGGCTGCTTTTGTTAATAACGTTGATGGTTTTGATAATCAATTCTTTGGCGTTATTCCTAAAGTTGCCGAGACAATGGATCCACAGCAACGGATTATGTTGGAACTTACCTGGTCTTGTTTGGAAGATGCAGGTATTCCTCCGTCAACACTGCGGGGGCATAAAGTCGGTGTTATTCTTGGTGTTTTCAATAACGATTATAAAGAATTACAGGAAAACACCAATGCGCCAATAGAGGCGCATCATTCTACGGGTACGGCAACATCTATTATTGCTAACCGTATTTCACATTTCTTTGGCTTTCACGGCCCGAGTATTGCCATTGATACCGCCTGTTCGGGTTCATTAAATGCGATTCACAGTGCGATTCAGGCAATCACTAATGGTGACTGCGATGTTGCTATTAGCGGCGGCGTGAATCTTATTTTAACCGCCACCCGGCATCAGTCTTTTGCCAAAATGGGAATGCTGTCGCCTACCGGCGCCTGCCACTCTTTTGATAGCCGTGCTGATGGTTATGTGCGTGGGGAAGGGGCGGGGGTTTTATTACTGAAGCCATTAGATAACGCGCTGGCTGACGGCGACGTTATTCACGGGGTCATCAAAGGCAGCGCTATTAACCATTGCGGCACCACCTATACGCTCACCTACCCAAGTGCCGAAGCGCAGGCGGAGGTGATTATTGCCGCCAATACGCACGCCGGCGTGCCGGTGCGTTCCATTGGCCTCATTGAGGCGCACGGAACCGGGACGCCGAAGGGCGATCCCATTGAGTTTGAAGGGCTTACCAACGCATTCAGCCGGCTCGCCCAGCAACAGGAAACCTCGCTGGATGAAGCTTTCTGCGGTGTGACGTCCGTTAAGAGCAATATTGGTCACCTTGAAGCGGCAGCCGGCGTCGCGGGCATCATCAAAGTATTGCAGGCTTTTAAACACCGCAAACTGCCGCCATTACGAAATTTCTCCGCGCTTAACCCTAAAATTGACACGACTTCCACGCCTTTCTTCTTCGTTGATGACGCCCGCGACTGGCCGCGTATTGATGCTGATACGCCGCGCCGGGCGGGGGTGAGCTCGTTTGGATTCGGCGGAACCAATGCCCATATCGTGCTGGAAGAAGCCCCTGAGCCGGTGAACCCGTCGCATCAGGACAACCAGCCTGCGGCGGATACCCCTTATTTGATTGCGCTGTCTGCCAAAAGCCCGGCGGCGCTGTTGCAACGTCAAAAAGAGTTGATCGACTGGCTGGGTGAGCATCCCGAGGTATCGCTGAATGATGTGAGCGCGACCTTGCTGACTTGCCGCGATCACTTCGCTTATCGCTATAGCTGTGTGGGCCGTGATGGCACGGCGATTATTCAGGCACTGACGCAGGCGGCGGAGCAAGGCCCGCTGGCGTTGCAGGAACACGCGACGGATGATACGCAGGCCATGGAAAACGCCTGCGCTGAAGGGGCTGCTGTGCTTGATGCTATGCGCGAGGCGGATGCGACCGTAGCGAACCGGCTGTTGCAGCAACTGGGGGAATGTTATCAGCGTGGCGTGCCGCTTGATTGGTCCCGGTTATTTGACGGCGAGCGTCCAGCGCGCATTGCGTTGCCCGGTTACCCGTTTATTCATACGTCGTTTTGGCTAAGTGATGGTTACCGTACCGATTCCCCTTTCCCGGCGCTGCGTGGCGCGCGTCACCGTGTGGTGAATGTCGGCAGTTCCCGTTATAAGGCTCAGCTTCAGGGCAATGAGTTTTTTATTGCCGGTCATCAGATCGGCGGTCAGACGATACTGCCGGGGGTGGCCTATCTGGAGCTGGTCCGTGCCGCCTTTACTGATGCCATTGATTTAAAAGACATCGACGCGCTACGTTTCTCTCAGGTGGCCTGGTTAAAGCCGCTTGAGTTCCATGATGCCGCGACGGAACTGTACATTCAGCTTGATCCGCATGAACCCGGTAAACAGTGGCTGTTCCAGGTCCTCGATCACGAGCAAACGCTTTATTGTCGGGGAACTATTGGGTTTTCCAGAACTATCGGGTTTTCCAGAACTATCGGGTTTTCCAGGGAAGCGCGCCCGGCGATGCCGGCTGACGATGCGCATACACGCGATGCGATGGCCTGCTATCAACTGCTTGATAGTTTGCAGATGTGCTACGGCACGGGGCTGAGGTCTATCCGTCAGATAACTTTCGATGACCGCGCCTGTGTGGCGCATCTGGTTCTGCCGGATGCGCATAGCACTGACACGCATGGTACTGACTCGCATAGCACTGACTTTGTGATTCATCCGTCTTTGGCTGATGGCGCCTTGCAGGCTGCGGTGGTCTGGGCGACCGAGAAACGGCGTGCAGCGCTGCAGGAGAACGAGCAGGGGGCGCTGGTCATTCCCTCCGCGCTGGAAGGGCTGGAGTTATTGCGTCCTTGCAGTTCGGCGATGACCGCAACCATGACCTTGTCTGGCGAGCATACTACCCGCGATGGCGTCTTCAAGGTGGATATTCATGTCAGCGAGGCGAACCATCCTGAACGCGTGGCGCTGATATTCCGTGGCTTAAGCTTGCGCGTTCTCGGTGACAGCCTTGCTGCAACAGATCAGGCGAAATCCGAACATTCACCGCCTGCGCTGCCTGAAACCGTCAACCTCTATCAGCCGTACTGGATTGAAAAACCGGTGTCAGACGCTGATGAACCGATGGAGCAGGTGGTGCTGGTGGGCGGTGAACAGGATGTTGACTGGCTCGCCGACCTCATCGCGCAGTCGGAAAATCCGCCGCAAATGCAGCGGATCCTGTTGGCATCAACGCCTGATGTGAGCCGCGAACCGGATCGCGCGTGGGTTCGTCCGGGCAATCATGACGACTTCATCGCGGCGGTGGATGCGCTGTTGTCGCAGGGGGCTACGTTTGAACGTGTGCTGTGGGCCAGTGCGCCGCAGGCCGGCGCTGATTTTGCAGCTCGCCTGAACAACGGCCCGCATAGCCTTTTTGCCCTGACGAAGGCAATGATGCGTAAGGTTAAGAAGGCCCGGTTTGTCCATTTCCATCTGGCTGACGAGAGCCTGCCGGATGTCGCTGCCATCAGCGGCTTTTATCGGACGCTGCGTGTCGAAAAACCGGCCTACATTGGCCGTGTGGTGCACTGTGATTCGGTTGTGGAGGGCGCGCCCGTCATCCCGGCGTTGATCAAAACCGAATTCAGTGACGTCTCCAAAGATGCGGATGTGCGCTATATCCAGGGCGTGCGTCGGGTGCGTCGTTTTGTCACCGAGGCACCGTTCTCCGCGCCCTCCCGTTCGCCGGTGAGCGCGAAGGTGGCTGATGCGGTTAACCAACCGGTATCCGCCCCGGCGGCCTTGCGCCGACAGGGAACCTACCTGATTACCGGCGGGTTAGGCGCGTTAGGGCTGATTTTTGCCCGTTTCCTGTGCTCGCGCTATGACGCAACCGTTTATCTGAGCGGGCGCTCCGCGCTGGATGAAAAACGACAGCAACAGCTTGATACGCTTCATGCGCAAGGGGGCAATGCCATTTATCTGGCGTGCGATATGAGCGACCCTGATAGCGTTCATGATTTGATCGCAACGATCCGCGCATCGGGCCGCACGCTGAACGGCATCATTCATTCTGCCGGCGTCATCGAAGACAACTTTATTCTGCGTAAAAGCCCTGACGCGTTCGGGCGGGTCATTACCCCGAAGGCCATCGGCACCTGGCTGCTCGATGAGGCCACCAGCGACTTGCCGCTCGACTTTTTTGCGCTGTTCTCTTCGGTGACCGGCGTGCTCGGCAATATGGGCCAATGCGATTATGCCTTTGGCAATGCCTTTGAAGATTACTTCGCTTACCAACGTAATGTCCGGCAACAGCGGGGAGCGCGCAGCGGTAAAACCCTTTCGCTGAACTGGCCTTACTGGCAGGACGGCGGTATGCGACTGACCGAGAAAGAAGCCGATTTCCTGAAGAGCCAGTTCGGGATTGTGCCGCTGCTGACCGACGACGGCATCGCTATTTTCGATTATGCCCTGCAAAGTCAGGCGTCGCAGATAGTGGTGATGCCGGGCGTGCCGGGTGAACGTGCGCGCATTGACGAGGTGCTGGGCGTTGTCGAACCCGCGCCGCAGCCTCTGCTGTCTGACCCGGCGGCGGCTGCCACGACTGATGCCAATGACCCTCACGCATTGCAGGATGTGGTGATCCGCTATTTGTCCGACTTGTTTGCCAAAAAGTTACACATCCCGCCGTATTTCGAGCGTCATGGCTTTTTTCGTGATTATGGCTTCGATTCGGTGGTGGTGATTGAACTGGTCAATGAGTTGAAAAACACCTTCGGCAGCGCGTTGCCGATGACGCTGTTCTTTGAATATCAAACCATGGACGAGCTGAGTCGCTTCCTGCTTGAAAACTGTCAGCAAGCCTGCCGTGGTTTGCCGGGCGGCGCACCGGCGGGCACTGGCGCGCCGCCTGCGCTGCATACCGCCTCGTCGGCGGCGAATGCAGTACGTGCAGCGGCGCCAGCGCACCGGACGACGCAACCGAGGGTAAACGATGACGATATCGCCATTATCGGTATCGCCGGGCGTTACCCGCAAGCGGATAGTCTGGAGCAGTTCTGGAGCAACCTTGCTCAGGGGCGCGACTGCATCATCGATATTCCGTCCGATCGCTGGGATGCGCGTTGGTTTCAGGCCGGCGCGGCAACGCCAGGGAAAAGCTACAGTCGTTGGGGCGGGTTCCTTTCTGGCGTCGAACGCTTTGATTTCCGTTATTTCAATATTTCGCCGAAAGAAACGGAAATTATGGACCCGAACGAGTGGCTGTTCCTTGAAACGGCGACGCACGCCATTGAGGATGCGGGATACACCGCGGATAAGCTGGCGCCGTTGCAGGCTGGGCGTGAGAACCGCGTCGGCGTCTATGTCGGCATCATGTGGGGGGATTACCAGCTTCATGCTGTCACCAGCCCGGAGAACGAGTGGACTACCTCTCACTCGTCTTACTGGTCGGTGGCAAACCGTGTTTCGCACTTCTTCAACTTCTCCGGCCCCAGCATGGCGCTGGATACGGCCTGTTCATCGTCATTGACGGCGATCCATATTGCGTGCCATGCCATTCGCAGCGGCGATATCCCGGTGGCCATTGTGGGCGGCGTCAACCTGTCGTTGCATCCTTATAAGTATCATCTGTTATCCAATATGCACTTCCTCTCTTCAGACGGTCGCTGCCGCAGCTTTGGCGAAGGCGGCACCGGGTATGTGCCGGGAGAAGGGGTTGGGGCGGTGGTGCTGAAGCCGTTGTCTCAGGCCCGGGAAGATGGCGACCATATCTACGGCATCATTCGCGGTACGGCGGTTAACCACGGCGGAAAAACGTCGGGCTTTACGGTGCCTAACGCGAAACGGCAGGCGGAGTTGATCGCTGAGGCGCTGGAGACGGCCAATGTCAATCCGCGTCATATCAGCTATGTCGAAGCGCATGGCACCGGCACCAAACTTGGCGATCCGATTGAAGTCAGCGGCTTGAATAAGGCCTTTTCGATTGCCGGAGAGAATACCAAATACTGCGCCATCGGCTCGGTCAAGGCCAATATCGGGCATCTGGAAGCCGCCGCCGGCATGTCGGCGCTGACCAAAGTGCTGCTACAGATGAAACACCAGACGCTGGCGCCGTCCATCCAGTCAACCGCGATTAACCCGTTTATCGATTTTCAGGGCGGGCCGTTCCGTGTGCAGCAATCGCTGGAACACTGGCAGCGTCCGGTGCTCGACGTGACGCAGGAGGATGGTCAGCGCGTTAGCCGGGAAATTCCGCGTATCGCAGGCATCAGTTCGTTCGGCGCGGGTGGCAGCAATGCGCATCTGATCGTCGAAGAGTATATTGCGCCGCCGCCTTCGGCCGCTGACCCGCGAAAACCGGCGTTAATCGTGCTGTCCGCCCGTCGTGAGGCGGCGTTGCAGACGATGGCCGGACAGCTTGCCGACGCTATTGAACGCCATCCTGAGCTGTCGCTACAGGATGTGGCTTATACGCTACAGGTTGGGCGCGTTGCGCACGAATACCGACTGGCTTTGGTGGCAGAGGTCGCGGCGGATGCGGTCAACATGCTGCGAGCGTATAGCCAGCAGCAGTTATCGGGATTGATCACCGGCCATCGCGACAACGCGCGTCAGGCGACCTCGACGCCGCCGTTGGCCGAGTGGATAAAGCAGGGGCGCCTTGGCGCGCTGGGCGAAGCCTGGGCCAATGGGCATGCGGTGGAATGGCGCCAGTTACACGCGGCGCATGCCCGTCGGCGTGTTTCTCTGCCCGGTTATGCGTTCCAGCGTCAGGACTGCTGGGCGCCGACCTTGCCCGCCGCCACGCTGTCAGGCTCCGCCGTGTCGGGTGTTGCTGCGCTGCACCCGCTGATTGACGCCAATATCTCCACGCTGGCCTCGCAGGCATTCCGCAAGCGGCTGCGTGCCGACGAGTTTTTCCTGAACGATCACCGTCTGGGCGATAACCGCATTTTGCCCGGCGCGGCCTATATTGAGATGGCATTGAGCGCCGGCGAGCTGGCGTGGCAAGGCCATGTGTTGCCGCTTACCGGCGGCAGGCCCCTGTTTGCGCAGGTGCAGCATGTTCAATGGCGTCAGCCGATTATGCTCGCCAGTGATGCTATGGAGATAGACATCTCGCTGGCGCCATCGCAGGGGGGGCTTGATTTTGAAATTTACCGGGCGGACGGCGAGCAACGTCATATCTATGGCTGTGGTCGCTTGTGTGACGAGACATCGCCTCAGCCAGAGCCTGCCAACCTGCAAAGGTTGTTGACCAACGGCCAGGTTTATCAGCGTAACGATATCGATGTGGCTTTCAAACAGCGTGGCTTTACTTTCGGCCCGACGTTTCAGGTGCTTGAGTGTTTGTACGCGAATGCCGAAGAGGCGCTGGCGGAGCTGAAGTTTCCTGACGGCTTGCAGATAACGCCGGTTGTGCAGCCGTTTATCCTGCCGCCTTCGCTGTTGGATGGGGCATTCCGCACCGCGCTGGGCATCGGCGGTTTTAGTGCAACGGCGAAGACGCTAGAGGTGCCGGTGGCGCTGGCACGGTTGCAGATATTCAGGCCGATCGACGGCGTTTGCTATGCCTACGCCCGCCGCGACAACGCGCCCGGTTCGGCGACGGCAAGCTACCACATTGATTTGCTGGATAGCATCGGCAATGTGGTGGTTAGGCTCACCCAGTTGCAAACCCAGGCGGTGCCGCATCTGGGCATGAACGCTTCACGCGTCGTGACGCCGACGAAATCCAACGCGCCAATGCGTGCCGGCAATGCCGATGCGCCTCAGCCGGTTGCGACGACGTCGGCGATTTCTGCCTCGCCGCGCCAATCGTCCGGCACCGGTTCTGCGCATGATGCCGTCGTCAATACGTTAATCGCGCATGTCATCGACGTGACCAAACTGGATGCGGGCGAAGTCACCGCCAGCGGACCGTTAGCGAATTATGGTCTGGATTCCATGATGATTCTGGCGCTGAACGAGAAACTTGCCGCTGCGTTTGATGGCCTGCCGCAAACCCTGTTCTATGAATACCAGGACCTCGCTTCACTGGCTGATTTTCTGCTGGAAAACTACCCTGAGCAGGTGACGGCGCTCGCCGGCATCGCGTCGGCTGCGAGCGTGGCGGCGCCGGTGACAGTAGGTACCCGCCCGGTACGTGACGACGTGCTGGATTATCTGATAGCCAGCATTATTGACGCCACGAAGCTTGATGCGGGCGAAGTGCGACCGGCTACGCAGTTGTCGGATTATGGCCTGGATTCCATGATGATCCTGGCCCTGAACGGTAAACTGGCGGCCACCTTCGGCGAGGTGTCGCAAACCCTGTTCTATGAGTATCAGGACCTTGACTCACTGGCCGATTTCCTCTGTGAGAGCTATCCCGAACAGGCTGCCGCCTTGCAGTCTGCAGCGGCGGGAGCCACGCCAGCGCCGGTGGCGTTGTCGCAGCCCAAAGTCAGTCACGCTGCGGATCCCGTTGCTGAAGCGGATAGCGTGGTTAAACCGGATAGTTCGACAAACCCGGTAGCGGCGAGCGGTGATGTGGTGTTTGACAGCTTGACGGCGGCTGTCGGTTCGGCGGCGGCAAACTGCTCTGCACTCACGCCGCTCTGGCAGTGGCCGCTGGATACGGTCGATCTCATTCGCTTACAGCATGAGCTGGATGCGCGTGTTGCCGGCGTTGATGCCGCCGCCGTCTACCGTTATCAGACGCAGGCTGAGTGGGCCGACGCGATACAGGCCGCCCGGCAGTCAGCGCCTCGGCACCACGCCGCGACGCAGGTATCGTCCTCACGCCCGACGTTGGCCAGTCTGTTAAATCATTCTCGTCTTGATGCGCTGCGGCGTCATGCGCCGGGCGAAGCCGGATCGGCTGGTGTGAAAGATGACATTGCCGTTATCGGGCTCAGCGGCCGCTATCCGGGGGCCGGCAATGTGGATGAATTCTGGGCCAATCTTACCGGCGGCGTAGACAGCGTCACCGACATTCCCCTGTCACGCTGGGACTACCACCAACATTATTCGCCGGAGCGGGGGCCGAAGAATAAGGTCTACAGCAAATGGGGCGGGTTTATCGATGGTATTGATCAGTTCGATAGCCAATATTTCAACATATCGCCCCGCGAAGCGGAGCTGTTGGACCCGCAGGAGCGGCTGTTTCTGCAAACCGCGTGGGAGTGTATTTCGGACGCCAGCTATTCCCGTCACGCCCTGAGCAAGGCACAGGTCGGCGTCTATGTCGGGGTGATGTGGGCGCAGTATCAATGTATTGACACGACGGAGAAACAGCATGAATCCGGCTGGGCCATGTCGTTGCACTCATCGGTCGCCAACCGGGTTTCCTTTTACTTCAATCTGAATGGTCCGAGCGTGGCGCTGGATACCATGTGCTCGTCGTCACTCACCGCATTGCATATGGCGTGCCAGGCGATCCAGAACGGCGACTGCAACATGGCGATAGCCGGCGGCATCAATCTTATCGTGCACCCGATGAAGTACTACCAACTGGGGCAAAACCAATTCCTGTCCAGCGATGGGCGCTGCCGTGCCTTTGGCGAAGGTGGCGATGGTTATGTTCCCGGCGAAGGGATGGGGGCGGTGTTGCTCAAACCGTTGCAACAGGCGATCACCGACGGTGACCAGATTTATGGCGTGATCAAGGCAACGGCTATCAACCACGGCGGCAAAACCAGCGGCTTTACCGTGCCGAATCAGGCGGCACAGAGCAACGTTATCAGCACCGCGTTAGCACGGGCAGGCTGGAACCCCGCCTCGGTGGATTATATTGAGGCGCACGGCACCGGCACCATGCTGGGCGACCCGATTGAAATCTCCGGACTTGCCAAAGCCTTTTCGACTATCAACGCACAACGTAACGTACCACAGGAAATCACCCATACATTGCTGCCGGGGCATTGCCGCATCGGCTCGGTGAAAAGCAATATCGGGCACCTTGAGTCTGCCGCCGGTATCGCCGGGTTGACCAAGATCCTGCTACAGATGCGTCATCGTCAGATCGTGCCGTCGCTGCACTCACAGACGCTGAATACGAAAATCAACTTCGTTGCCTCGCCGTTTCGCGTGGTGCAGTCGCTTGAACCGTGGGAATCGGCGGCTGATCATCCGCGCCGCGCCGGCCTGAGCGCCTTCGGTGCGGGTGGTTCGAACGCCCATGTGTTGATAGAAGAAGCGCCGGCATTGGCAGCGGCCGGCCTGCGGAGTGGCGAGCCGCGGTTGTTCGTGCTCTCGGCGGATAGTGAGGCGCGTTTATCGCGGTATGTAGAGCGCATGGTGCGCTTTCTCGGTCAGGCGGTACGTGAACCGCAGACGGCGCCTGATTTTGACTCGCTGGCCTTTTCTTCGCTGGTCGGGCGCGATGCCATGACCGAGCGTCTTGCTGTGGTGGCGAGCAGTCTGGGCGACTTGCTGAGTCAGCTTGAGCAATACCAGCGCGACGGCGCGGCGAAATCGCTGTTCCGCGGGCGGATTGCCGGCGGCAGCGAGCGTCTGGATACCATTCTGGACGGCAAACAGCTTGATGAGCTGGTTACCGGCCTGGTGCAGGAGCGTCAACTGCTGCGTTTAGGGCGGTTGTGGACCACGATGCTGGATGTGAACTGGCCGCAGTTCGCGCCGGCACTCTTTACTGGCAATGGCGCGGTGCGCCGGGTGTCATTCCCGCCGTTGCCGCTGATGACGCGTAGTCACTGGCTGGCTCTGCCTGCTGAACAGGATAGACAAGGCCGCGTTAACTCGCTGCACCCGTTGATCGACGAGAATATTTCAACGCTGTCGCAGCAGAAATTTATCAAACAGTTGACCGGGCAGGAGCGCTATCTGCGCGATCATGTGGTGGGTAGCCGTGACGCACGGATGATCTTACCCGGTTCGGCTTACATCGAAATGATCCATGCGGCGGGCCAACTGGCGATGGAAAGCGACTGGCGCGTGGCGTCAGTCCGCAACCTGATGTGGATGAACGCCATTCAGGTAGACGGCGAGCCGGTGGCGGTGGAGATCTCTCTGGCGCATGCCGGCGGCGATAACGTACAGGTCGCCATTCGTAACCGCCACACCGATGCGCTTTCGCTGGAAGCCGAACTGGTCTATCGCCCGGACACGGACGCGCCTGAAGAGGAGTGGATCGATCTTGACGCATTGCGTAACAGTGGCAAACACGACAGCGATCAGGCCGCCATCTACGCCGATTTTGCCAAAATGGGTTTTGCCTATGGCCCGAGCTATCAGGTAACGCGCGAGCGTTATCGCTTTGCGGATGCGGCGCTGAGCCACTTGTGCCTGCCGGATGGCCTACCTTCTGCCGATGCGTTTTATCTGCATCCGTCACTGCTGGACGGGGCGCTGCGTACCTGTCTGGCGGTGGGGCTGGAGCCGGTGGAACACGCCACGCCTATCGTGCCGTTCTCTTTGGGGGAGCTGGAGTTCCGCCACCCGCTCGGCGCAGAGTGCTATGCCTATGTTACGCCAGCCCAATCGCAGACGGCAGGTCAGCACCTGGGCAGTGCCATTCAAAAGCACGACATTACGCTGGTGGATACCACCGGCCGGGTACTGGCGCGTCTGAAAGACTTTGCCGCCCGCCGGCTGGAGAGTGATGCCGGCAATAAGGCACCGTCTGTGACGTCACAAGACGTGCAGTACTACGCCTATGAATGGCAGGCATCGCCGCTGCCGGAGCGCGTATCCGGTACGGCGGTGAATTCTGAAGCGGCGCGGGTGCTGGTGCTCAGTGATGACGACACCCTGGCCGAGGCGCTGCGCGTGCGTTACGGCGATGACGCCAGCGTGATTACGGCGATGTCAGCCAAGGCTTTTACCCAGCACGATGCCCATCGATTCAGCGTCGATACGCAATCCCAGGCCAGCGTACAGACATTGTGCGAGCAGTTGGCGGCACAGCAGCTGTGGCCTACCCACATTGTGCATGCCATCGGCGCGGATAAGCACTTTGACGACTTGCCCGTCGCAGGCGCGGCGTCGTTATTGCATGCGGGATTGCAGTCGCTACGGCACCTGTTTGTGGCGCTGGAAACGGTAACACCGGGGCAGGCGCTACGCTGTGTTAACGTTTATACCGCACAAGCGGAGCAGGTTGAGCCACAGCAGGATGCGCTCAGCGGCTATGCTCGCTCGTTGCTGACGATTAACCATCGCTTCGAGCTGTTCACCTTGCGTAGCGATGCGGATAACGCCGCTGCGCTGGCGAATGACGTTTATCAGGAGTTCGTACAACGCCCGATCCCGCTTGCCGGCGTCGAGGTGGCCTATCGGCAGGGTATCCGCTACCAGCGTCAGCCTGGCGAAATCACCCCGCCGGATGCAGACGGTATGGGAAGCCAGCCGCACCTGAATTTTGTTCATCGCGGTCACTATGTGATAACCGGCGGCGCCGGCAAGCTGGGGCTGCTGATGGCGCATTATCTGGCGTCCCGCTATCAGGCTCGCATCGTGTTGAGCGGCCGTTCGGCCCAGCCGGACGAAACGGTGCAGCAGCAATGGGTAGCGATGCGTGAGCACGGTGCCGAAGTGCGCTACATCGCGGCGGATGTGGCGCAGGAAGGGCAGGCGGAGGCCTTGATTGCCCAAGCCAAGGCGGCGTTCGGCGCGGTAGATGGCGTGCTGCACTGCGCGGGCGTCGCCAGCGCAACGCCTATCACGGCACTGTCGGATGCGGAGTTTTATGCGCTGATTGGCCCGAAGGTGGACGGTCTGGTCGCCCTCGACCGTGCCACGGCGCAAGAGCCGCTCTCTGTCTTTATCAACTTCTCTTCCGTTTCAGCGGTACTCGGTGATTTGGGATCTGGCGCTTACGCCGCCGGTAATCGCTTTATGGATAGCCATGCGGTATGGCGCAACAGCATGGTGAAAAAAGGGCTGCGCACCGGCCAGACGCTCTCGGTCAACTGGCCGCTGTGGGCCAGCGGTCAGATGAACATCGACCAGGAGGATGCCAGCCTGTTTGAGTTTTCCGGTATGGCGGCATTAGGCCAGGACGCGGGCATTATCGCCCTCGAACGCGCCTTGCTCGAACAGCGTTCGGCATTACTGGTGGCGGTCGGCGACCGTAGCAAGGTTGCCCGTTCCCTGCGCATTCAGGCCGAGGCGATGGCGCTTCCTATCCCGCAAACCGCGGTGAGTGTCGTGACCGAAGCGCCGCGTCATCAGCCAGCAGCGGCGGCAATGCAGCCCGGCGATAGCGCTTATCGGCACAGCGAGCGCGCGCTCAAAGAGCGGATTTCCACCATCACCAAACTGCCGGCCAGCGATATCGCGGTGGACGCCACCTTTGAGCAGTTAGGGATGGATTCCGTCATGCTGATGGAGCTGCGCGCGGTGCTGGAGAAAGAGTATGACGGGCTGCCGAAAACCGCGCCGTTTGAGTTTAATACCACCGCCAAACTGGCCGGGTATCTGTGTGAGCGTTATGGCGTAACGCCGGTGAATGATGGGGTAGCGGCGACGCGGCCGCATCCTGCTGCAGAAGCGGTAGATAGCCATCACGCCGGCGCGCCGGCTGCGGCGAATATCAAACGGACGGTGCCTGCCGCCGCCAGGAATCCCCTGCGTTCACGGACGATGCGTACACCATTGTCGTCAGCCGCCAGTGCCGCCGGTTTTAATGCCGAAAGCGATGCCGTGGCGATTATCGGTGTGGCGGGCGAGTTCCCTGGCGCCGAGAATCTGGCGGATTTCTGGGCGGATATTCAGGCGGGCAAAGAAAATCTGACCACGATTCCGCAGGCGCGTTGGGCTATCACGCCGGACGATAACGGCAATCCGCATTACGTGAATCGCGGTGGTTTCCTCAACAACGTGGATTGCTTTGATCCCGAGATGTTCCGTATGAGCAGCGAGGAAGCCAGTCGCCTCGATCCTCAGGTCCGTGTGTTGCTGCGTAGCGCCTGGCATGCGCTGGAGAACGCGGGTTACACCCCGTCTGCGCTTAACGCGCAACAAGTCGGCGTGTATGTCGGGGCGATGAACGAAGATTTTACCTGGGTGATGGCCGAGATTTACGCCCGCACGGGGCGCTATCCGGGCGCCGGGTCGGTTGTCAGTGAGCTGGCGAATCGCATTTCGTTTTTGATGAATCTGCGCGGGCCTAGCTTCTGCATTGCCACCACCTGCGCCTCATCGCTGACGAGCGTGCATGTCGCGCGCAAAGCCATCCTCGGCGGCGAATGCGATATGGCGCTGGCAGGCGGCATTAATCTGAGCCTGCATCCCAGCAAATATATGTTGCTGCAGGAGATGAAGGTGCTCTCTGCCGACGGCAAGGAGCATACCTTCGATGAGCGCGCCAATGGCCTGATCCCGAGCGAAGGCAGCGGCATGGTGGTGCTCAAACGCCTGAGTCGGGCGCTGGCTGATGGCGACCACATCTATGGCGTGCTGCGTGGTTCCAGCATCGGCCATGCCGGTACCGGGGCGGGGCAATACCTGCCGAACCTGACGGTGATGGAAGACACCGCCGTTCGGGCTATCAACGAGGCGCGTATCGATGTTAACGAACTGAGCTACATCGAAAGCCACGGCGCGGCGACCGAATTGGGCGACCCGATTGAGCTGAAGGCATTGTCCAACGCGCTGCGTCGTCAGACTAACGCGCAGCAGTTCTGCGCGTTGGGCACCAAAGCCAACCTGGGGCACATGGAAGCCGCATCGGGCATCTGTTCGTTGATTAAGGTGCTGTTGAGCATGCAGCACGGGCGTCTGTCGCCGTGCGTCAACCTGCACCGCATTAACACCTCGTTTGAACATGAAACCTCGGCGTTCCTGTTCCCGCGCGAGGCGCAGGAATGGCACGCCAATGCCAGAGGCACGCGTCTGGCCGGGATCAACGCCTATGGTATGGGCGGCTCTACCGCCTTTATGGTGGTGGAATCTGCCGAGGAGGTGGTAAGGCAGCACGCCCGCCACACCGCGACTGGCAGGGATCTCGCGCCAAATAGTCCGCAAATCGTGGTGTTGTCGGCGCTGTCTGCGGAGCGTCTGGCGGCTTATGCCGTCGAGATGCGTGACTTTGTTAAGCAACAAGGCCGTGCGCTGTCGCTCGCTGACCTTGCCTACAGCAGCCAGATTGGGCGCGTCACGCTGGACCATCGGCTGGCGATCGTCGCCACCGGCATGGATGAGCTGGTGGCGAAACTGGACGGCTTTATTGCTCAACCGACCGCTGAACATAGCCTGCGGGAGATGTATAGCGGCAACGTACGCCACAGCAAAGACGTCCCGCAACTGATCGCCGGCGAGGCGGGTAAGAGCTTTATCCGTGCGCTGGTGCAAAACCAGCAGCTCGCCAACGTTGCCACGCTGTGGAGCAGAGGCTGCGACATCGACTGGAGCCTGTTGCACCACGGGGAACCTCGCCGTCGCGTGCCGTTCCCCGGCTATCCCTTTGCAAAAGAACCCTGTGATCTCTACGCCGCGCTGCGCCTTGACGCGCCGCAACGGCAAACACCTCACCGCGACCCCGTGGTGGCGGATGCCGCAGACGCGCTCGCCCCGTTAAACCTGCCGCAGACATGGTTTGCCCGCGCCGTGCCGGCGGGCGACGTGGAAGCCCGTAATGACGCGTCATGGCAGGCGTTCTGGGGAGAGTTGCTGCAGGCCAAAGAGGACGTGGGTTCGTTGACGGCGTCGGTATTGCTCGGCGGCGCCGCTGTGCAGGACGGCGAGGCGACTCAGCCGCTTAGCCTGTCTGTGGAGCAGCTAATCGACCCTGACACGGTGACGGCGGTGCAAGTCTGCACTCAGCGTCAGGAAATCGCGCTGGAAACGCTGGTAGCCGCCGGCTGGGCACTGCTGATCAATCGTCATGCGCGGGTCAAACAGGCGCAGTTTGGCCTGATCCGGCATGTTAATGACGACCGTTTCCAGATGATCCCCGCCCGTATTCAGGTGGTTGGCCGCTATAAGACCGCCGCCTGGCTCAACGGCGTTGAAACCCAACTGGAGAAATGCCTTGAGCATGCCGGGGCCACGCTTGAGCAGATAGCGCACTGGGTGGGCGATGCCGGGCAGTTCGATAGCGCGGTGGCGCTCCTGGCCGACGATATCGAGGTGAGCCCGGCTATCCCGGCGTTGTTTGCGGCGCACCCGCAGCTGCGTCTGGCGATGTTGGTCCGCATTGAGGAGAACGGCGTGCAGGTGCGTCTGGCGTGCCGGGGCGTGGATACCCAGATAGCACAGCTCAATCAACTGCTTGAGCAGTTCGTGCTGCTGCTGGAGGGGCTGGCCCGCCATCCTGATAAAAATCCGGCGGCGTTGCCGATGCGCAGTAAAGGGGAAGGGCGTAAGGCCTTTTTGAAAACGCTTGAAAAACTTCATCAGCAAGATCAAACACTATGAAAATACTGATTACCGGAGCAAACGGATTTGTTGGGCTCAACGTGGTAAAAGCGCTGGTTGCCGCCAACCATCAGGTAACGGCCTATGTGCGGGCGACATCCAACGTGAGCTTTCTGGAACCTTTCGGCGTCACCCTGGTGCGCGGCGAATTACAGGATAGCCAGCGCCTGCGCGCTGCGATGGCCGGGCACGACGGGGTGATCCATACCGCGGGCAATACCAGCAGCAACCCGCGTGACTGGCCGCTGCTGGCCGCGGTCAATGTGGAAGGGACCCGTTCGGTGATTGAGGCGGCGCTGGCGAGCGGGGTATCACGTCTGGTGTATACCAGTACCAGCTCGACGATAGGGGCGGATAACGACCCGGCCGCCGAAGCAAACGAAGGGACCGTACTGACGGGGTTTCGCGCCCAAAACCCGTATGCCAAAAGTAAGTTGCAGGCGGAGGAGCTGGTGTACCGTGCCTGCGATCGCGGCTTGTCCGCCGTCATCCTCAACCCGACGGAAGTGCTGGGGGCTTACGACTATTCCATGCAGTGGGGACGCATGGTGCTGGCTGTCGCCTATAACCAGCTGCCGTTCCTGCCCCCCGGCGGCGCCAGTTTCTGTGGCGCGAGCGCGGTGGGTGACGCGCACGTCAGTGCCTTGACCAACGGCAACGCCGGCGAGCGTTACCTGATTGCCGGAGCCAATACCCGTTATAGCGAGCTTATCAACACCATTGAAGCGGTTGTGCCGTGCAAGGCGAACCGGCCTCAAACCCCTTATTCGTCTGTCTATCTGAAAACGTGGCTTCAGGAAAAACTGCCCTGGCTGGTGCGTGGCGAACCGGTGCTGGACGCCTATCGTCTGCGTGTTTTCGGCGGGGTTTATTACTTTAGCAGCGCCAAAGCAGAGCGTGAGCTGGGCTATCAGCCTTCTCCCTTAAGCCAGATGGTGGATGAGTGCGTGTCCTGGTATCGGGGCAACGGTTTTATTGCGTCTTAGCGAGCGGAAGCATTCTCCGAGAGAGAATAAATAACCAAGGAGGTTTTTATAATGGATTTTCATGATCTGGTCGAACTTGAGCGTAAGCCTTTCAAAGAGCGCGTCAAATTACGTTATGGCACCTATTTAAAAGAAGTAGAAAAAGGCTTTATGTTCAGCCGCCAGGGGATGGGGCCTGTCGATGCGCAGATGCAATACAAAGATCTGCATAGCGACGACTTCAGGAACGTGCTGGTGTTTGGCTCCAACAGCTATCTCGGCCTGGCTAACCATCCTTATGTAAAAAGTCAGGTGGTTGAAGCGGTAGAGAAATACGGTATCGGCACCGGCGGGTCGCCGGCATTTTCCGGCTATACCAAGCAACATCGGGATCTTGAGCTGCGTCTGGCGGCGCTGGCCGGCCACGAAGACGCGGTGCTGCTGCCGAGCGGCTATATGGCAAACCTGTGCTGGGTTAACGGATTGATGAATCGTAACGACATCATCATCTATGACCAGAACAGTCATGCCAGCGTGATCAACGCCGTCAAAATGACCAACGTGCCGTTCTTTACCTTTGATCCCGAGCGTCTGGATGAGTTTGAGGCGATGCTGCCTAAAATCCGGGCGCGCTCCAAACCGAATGCCCAGATTTTCTCCACGGTTGAAGGGGTGCGTTCTACCGACGGTTCGATCATCGATCTGAAGCGTTACATCGAGATTTGCCGGGCGCACGACATCATCATCATTCTGGATGACGCCCATGGTTTAGGCACCATGGGGCGCACCGGCAAGGGAACGCTCGAACATTTAGACCTGTTAGGTCAGGTTGATTTGCGGATGTCCACCTGCAGCAAATCGCTGGGCGCGCAGGGCGCTTTTATTTCCGGCAGCCGCGAGCACATCTTTATGCTGCGGAACTTCTCTTACCCTTACCTGTTTACCTCGGGGTTGGCGCAACCGACGATTGCGGCGATTTCCGCGGCATTAGACGTGATGGAGCGTGAGCCGGAGCGCATTGCCCGTTTGCATGACAATGTGCGTTACATGCAAGACCTGCTGGAAGCGAAAGGCTTCAACATTCTTCGCGGCGAATCGGGAATTATCCCGATCTTTTTCAGCAAGCTTTCTGTCGTAGGCAATATCAATCGCCGTCTTTTCGAACGCGGCGTGTTCGCCAACATCATGGAATACCCGATGGTTCCCCCCGATAAAGAACGCCTGCGTATTTCGGTGATGTCGACCCATACCCGGGAAGAGATCGAGCAGGTCGTTGAGCTTATCACTGAGGTAGCGCGCGAGTTTGACGCACTCTAATGGATTGGATGAAGGAGAGAAGAAATGGATGCTCAGAAAGAGATTCTCGCGGTGGTGCTCGACATTATTAACGGCATCAAAAATACCGGGTTTACGCCTGATGTCGTGGAGTTGGATTCGTTTATCGGCGGCGAGCTTGGCGTGGATTCGGTCGAGATGCTGGAGTCCTGGTACGAGATCGAGAAGCGGCTCCACATCAAGGTCAACGACGGCGATAAGCGCGGTATTTACACGCTTGGCGACCTGATCGGCACGATTGAGGCCCATCTACCGGCAGAGGCTGTCAAGTCCTGACCCCGCGAGCGGCTGGTGGGATAAGCAAGCAACGTTAAGTGACAATCCTAGGGAACAGTAATAGGAGATTTATGTCTTCTTCAATTTGGGTATTTCCTGGTCAGGGATCGCAGCAGAAAGGGATGGGGGATGGGCTGTTTGAGCGTTTCCCCGAACTCGTCAGAGAGGCCGACGACGTGCTCGGTTTCTCGATTCGAGAGCTGTGCCTCAACGATCCGCAGGGCGTACTTGGTGAGACGGAATTCACCCAGCCAGCGTTGTTTGTTGTCTCAGCGCTCGGGGTTCTTGCCAATCGACAAGACGGCGTGGACGCGCCGGACTGCTATGCCGGTCATAGTCTGGGGGAATTCGCCGCGCTGTTTGCGGCCGGGGCGTTTGACTTTGCCACCGGCGTCGCGCTGGTAAAAGAACGCGGTAGGCTGATGTCGACAGCGCCGCGCGGTGCGATGGCCGCCGTTCTGGGCATCGAGCTGAATCAGGTGACGGCGTTACTGGCTGCGTCACCGTTTAGCGGCATTGATATTGCCAACATCAACTGCGCGCAGCAGATCGTCATTTCAGGGCTGTATGATGACATTATTGCCTGTGAAACGCTGTTTGCCGCTGCGGGTGCGCGTTATATCAAGCTGAATGTGAGTGCGGCGTTTCACTCGCGCTATATGCGTGATATCGAAGCCCGGTTTGCGCAGTTTGCCCAGCGTTTTACCTTCAATCCGCTCAATGCGCGGGTGATTTCCAACTACACCGCGCATGACTATCCCACATCCGATTACCTTGAGCTGTTGGCGCGCCAGATAAGCCACCCGGTCCGCTGGTACGAAAGTATGTCGCGGCTGCTGGCGTCTGGCGAGGTCAAACAGCACGAAATTGGACCGGGGCAGGTGCTCACCAGCCTGTTTGCGAAAATCAGCGCGCAACCGATGGCGCTGGCGGATGAGACGGCGCCCACGGTCAAAAACGTTGCCAGTTCCCCCGCCGCGCATGCATCCAACCATGCATCCAACCCCAGCGTGGTGTTTATGTTCGGCGGGCAGGGCTCGCAGTATTACGGCATGGGGCATGAGCTGTATCGTCGGAATGACGCGTTCCGCAGCCAGATGGACATCTGCGATGCCCTGTGTCGCCAACACACCGGCTACAGTTTGCTGGATACGCTGTATGACGACGCTCGCCGCCATCTGCCGCTCTCTGATGTGGCGTTGTCGAATGTGGCGTTACTCAGCGTGGGCGTCAGCCTGAGCCATATGCTGAAAGCCGAGGGCGTCAAACCTGACGCGGTCCTGGGATACAGCCTGGGAGAGTGCATCGCCGCGGTCGTCGCCGGCGTACTGACGCTGGATGACGCCATAAAACTGGTGGTGTCGCAGGCGCACTTACTGCGCGATAAAAGCGCAGGCGGCGGGATGATGAGTGTGCTGGCGCCGGTAGCGCATTTCCATACTCATGCCGCGCTGTATCAGGGAACCGAGTTAGCCAGCATTAATTTCCAGAATAACTTTGTGGTCAGCGGCAATCGGGCGAGTCTATCGGCGCTCAAAGAACGTCTGACGCAACGGGACGTTATCTCGATGCTGCTGCCGGTTGAGCAACCTTTCCACTCGTCCGGCATCGCCGCCATCGAGACGGATTTCCGGGCGCTGGTCGATACCTTGCCGAAACATCCCCCCGAAATGACGGTTTACTCCGCGCTGCTGGGGACGTCGGTTGAACGCTGGGATAGCGAGTATTTCTGGCGCGTCCTGCGTGAACCGGTCGATTTCTACCGCTTAATGCAGGGGTTGGCGGCGAAAGACGAGGCATTTTTTATTGATCTCAGCCCAACAGGCACCCTGTCAACGTTCATCAAATACGGTTTTGCCGCGCGCATTCAGCACGGCGCCGTCATCAATCAATTCGGCAGGAACGCCGAAAGCCTATCCAACTTACTGAATGTTATAAAAAATCATTCCAGGCAAGTTGTCACGGAGGGAGCCTGACCCATGGCTATCACGCAGGAAAATATGCTCTTGTCGCGTAAGGACACTGCCGTGGCGTATTGGCAGCGCTATCTTACCGGGGCGCAAACAACGGCCAACGCCAACCTTGTTAATGCCACGGAGAGCGAGGATGCCAAGGCCGCACTATCCTCCGCTGCGCAAAAGGCAGCACTATCCTCCGCTGCGCAAGAGGTCGGTGTGCTCGTCTCCCACGTGGAGCGGGCGCTGAGTACCGAACTGCTGGCGCTGGTGCAGCGTGAGTCCACTTCGTGGGATGTGTTGATGACGGCGGCATGGGCGCTGCTGTTAAGTAAGCACAGCGGCGAGGAGGAGGTGCTGTTCGGCAAGCGCTTTGCTGCCAGCGACGCAGGGGAAGACTGTGCCTTGCCGTTGCGATTGACTATTGATGGCGACCGCTCCTTGCAGCACTGGTTTGGCGATATTGCCGCCGTGTTTGAGCAGCATCAGCGCCATGCCGATCTGATGCCGGATGCCTTTGCGCGCGGTGTCGGTTCCCCATCCAGCCCACCGCTGTTTGAATCACTGATCGGTGTGTATGACGAGCAAGGCCCGGAGCAGGAAAGCCCCGTCGAGCCGGTGCCGCTGCAGCTTATCGTGCAGACCGGGACGACGTTGTCGTTAACGCTGCACTATCGTCAGGGCGAGATAAGCGATGCGGATGCGCATAACATTCTCAATCGGTTGCAGCAGCTGCTGTCCAGCTTTGCGCAAGGCAGCGAGCGGACAGTGGGTGAACAGTCACTGCTCAGTCGCGCCGAAAGTGAACGCGTTATTCACGAATGGAATGCGACCGAACTCGATGTGGCGTTGGATCGCTCGCTCTACGCCCTGTTTGCCGAGCAGGTCGCGGCCAGAAACGACGCCACCGCGCTGGTGGCCGGTGATGAGCGGCTAAGCTATCGGCAGCTTGCCGAACGCGCCGAACAGATTGCCGCAGGGCTACGCCGTGTCGGCGTGACGCAGGGCGATCGCATCGTGCTGAGTATGGATAAAACGCCGAATCTGATCGCGTCCATGCTGGGTATCATCAAGTTAGGGGCCGCTTATGTGCCCGTCGGTCTGGATGCGCCGGCCGAACGTCGCGCCTTTATCATTAACGATGCGAACGTGCGCTGGACGCTGACCAGCCGGGCCGATCGGTCAAATTTCGACGAAGACGCAAGCAGCGGCTTGCTGTGGGTTGAGGATTATCTGCAGCAGGCGCAGCCGGATGGCGGGCAGCGTGAGGATGCGTCCGCTGACACCATCGATCCGCACACCATCGATTCGCACGCTATTGCCTATATCATCTATACCTCTGGCACAACGGGCACGCCGAAAGGCGTGGAGATAGCGCATCGCAGCCTGATCAATTTCTGCGCCTGGTGCGAACACATCGGGATTTTTAGCGTCGGACAGCCCATTACCCAGTTCGCGCCTTATACCTTTGATGCATCTGCGGGCGAGATTTTCGGTACCTTGACCCGCGGCTGTGAACTGCATCTGCTGTCGAATGCGGTGATCCAAAACCCGCCGGCGTTGATGGCGTACATGACCCAAAACGACATTCGTTTCTCGGCGTTCCCGCCGCCGTATCTCACGCACTTGGATCCGGCTCTCGTGCCGCAAGGCATGACCATTTTGACCGCGGGTTCGGCACCGACGATCGGGCTGATTGAGCGCTGGAGCGAGCGCTGCCGGTACATCAATGGTTATGGCCCGACGGAAACCACCATTATGTCGTCGGCATGGATGCGTGGCTTTGAGCAGAGCCAGGATACCCGCCTGAGTATCGGGCGGCCGATCGCCAATACCCGGATGTACGTTGTCGATAATCTGGGCCAGCTTTGTGCGCCCGGTATGGCGGGTGAAATCTGGATCGGCGGTGAAGGCGTCGCAGTGGGGTACATGAATCGCCCTGAATTGACCGCCCGGCAGTTTATCGCCGACCCCTGGGTTGCCGGGGGCCGAGTCTACCGCACCGGCGACATCGGGCGCTGGTTTGACGATGGTCGCATCGAGTTTCTTGGCCGCCGCGATCACCAAATCAAACTGAGCGGGTACCGTATTGAGCTGGGTGAAATCGAGTCGCGGATTGCCGCGCTTGAGCACATCAAAGACGCTACCGTTGTCGGTATCACGCCGGGTGGCGGCGAAGCGCGGCTGGTGGCGTATGTGGTGCCCGAGGCGGGTTGCAGCGGCGGTGCGATTGCGCAGTGGCGCGAGGCGCTCGCCACGCAACTGCCCAGCTATATGATCCCGGCGGCGTTTGTGGTGATGGAGTCGCTGCCGCTGACCGTCAACGGCAAGATCGATCGCAAAGCCTTGCCGCTACCGGACAACAGCGCTTACGTGCAGCGTGACTTTGAAGCCCCCAACGCTGGTACGGAAGCGACGCTGGCGCAGTTATGGCAGACCATTCTTGGCGTGCATCAGGTCGGACGGCAGGACAACTTCTTCGAACTGGGCGGTCATTCACTGTTGGCGATGCAACTGCAAGCGATGCTGCGCGAGCAGCAGCTCTACACCGATGCGCCAACCATCTTCGCTCATCCGGTGCTGGCCGATCTGGCGGCACAGATTACCCATCAGGATGACGCTTCGCAGGCGTGGGTGGTTCCGGCTAATCGGGTGACGCCGGAAACCACGGCGCTTCATCCGGCGCTGTTCCCGTTGGTGTCTCTTTCTCAGCAGCAGATAGACCAGATCGTGGCCCGCACGCCCGGTGGCATCGCCAATATTCAGGATATCTATGCGTTGGCGCCGCTGCAGGAAGGCATCCTCTTCCATCATCTGTTCGATGACGCCGGCGACCCTTACCTTCAGTGTGGTCACCTGTCGTTTACGCACCGACAGACGCTGGACCGATACCTTGAGGCTATTCAACGCGTTATCGATCGCCATGATATCTTGCGTACCGCGTTTATCTGGCAAGGCCTGGAGACGCCGGTGCAGGTTGTGCTGCGCGATGCACGTTTGCAGGTCACAACGCTCAGCGTTGACGCCCGGCATGGCCCGGTGGTGGCGCAGATGAAGGCGCGCTTTGATCCTCAATCCAACCGCATCGATCTCACCCAGCCGCCGCTGCTGCGCATGGTGGTAGCCTACGACGACGAGCAGGCATGCTGGCAAGCGTTGATGTATATCCATCATTTGGTGGATGACATTCCCTCGTTGCAGATGTTGCTCGCTGAGATTCAGGCATTCCTCACTGGCAAGGGGGAAAGTTTGCCTGCGCCGGCGCCATTCCGTCATCACGTGGCGCGCCTGCAACAGCGTAGCGATACCCAGCAGCAACTGGCCTTTTTCAGCGACATGCTGGCAGATATCACCGAACCGTCGGCGCCGTTTAATCTCAAGAGCGGCCATCTTAACGGCCAGCGCATCAGTGAAACACGGCGTCCGCTTGAGACTGCGCTTGCGCAGCGGCTGCGCGCTCAGGCCCGCCGCCTTGGCGTCAGCGTGAGTAGTCTGTGCCATTTGAGCTGGGGACAGGTGCTGAGTGCCGCCTGCGGCAGCGATAGCGTGGTGTTCGGCACGGTACTGTCGGGGCGTATGCACGGCGAGAACAGCGATAAAATCATGGGGCCGTGCATCAATACGCTGCCGTTGCGTCTTGACGTGGGGGAGGTGTATGCGGTTGATGCCGTGCGTCAGACGCATCAGTGTCTCTCTGCGCTGATAAAACATGAGCACACTACCTTATCGCTGGCGCAACAGGGCAGCGGCATTGTGGCGCCGACGCCGATGTTCAGTACGGTGTTCAACTACCGTCGTAACCGCCCGACAGACGTGGACGTGTTAGGGGGGATTGAGTTTGATGGCGTGGCCTGGCACGGCTTTGACGAGCGCACCAATTATCCTATCTCGATTTCTGTGGATGACGCCGACGTCGGCTTTGATATCGGCGTTCAGGCGATTGAGTCGCTGTCTGGCGAGCGCATTTGGGGTTACTTCCAGCAGAGTATGCTTAGCCTGGTGGAGGCGCTTGAAGTCGAGGCCACCGCGTCTGCTGCGCCGGTGCCGCTGTATGAACTGACGGTGCTTCCGCCAGAAGAGCGCCGGCATCTGCTGAACAGCTGGAATGATACGGCGCTGCCGTTCCCGGCGATGACGATGATTCATCAGTTGTTCGAGCAACAGGTCGCGCAACACCCCCAGGCGCCGGCGCTGCAAATGGGCCACGTCCGCCTCAGTTATGCCGAGCTTAACCAGCGCGCCAACCAACTGGCTCACTACCTGATAGCGCAAGGCGTGGCGCCGGATACGCGCGTGGCGGTGTGTACGGAGCGCACCGAAACCATGCTCATCGCCTTACTGGCGATCCTCAAAGCCGGGGGCGCCTACGTGCCGCTCGACCCTGAATATCCCGCCACCCGGCTGGCCTATATTCTTGAGGATGCCACACCGAGGGTATTGGTGGTTGACCGGCGTGGGCGCGACCTCTTTGGGTCTGCGACCGGCGGTGATGTTACGGTGGTCGATCTGGAGCGTGACGGCGCACGTTGGGAAGAACTGCCTGGCGGCAACCCGGATGCGGCAATGCTCAACGCCAGACATCTGGCGTATGTGATTTACACCTCGGGGTCGACCGGCAAGCCGAAAGGCGTGATGGTTGAGCATCGTCAGGTGGTCAACTTCCTCACCGGGATGCAGGCGTTATTCCACCTCAGCGCTGAGGATTGCCTGCTCTCCGTCACCAGCATTTCATTCGATATTGCCGGGCTGGAGCTGTATTTGCCGTTGATGACGGGCGCGTCGATTGTGCTGGCGAGCCGTACTCAGGCGATGGATCCTTACGCGCTGCTTAATCTGTTGCAAACCCTGAATATCACTATCATGCAAGCCACGCCGACCACCTGGCGCTTGCTGGTGGATACCGACCCAACGCCACACCCGCAGTTGAAGATTCTCTGCGGCGGCGAAGCGCTGCCCAGTGATTTGGCCCGGCGTCTGCATGCCTTCGGTGAGTCACTGTGGAACCTCTACGGACCGACGGAAACCACGGTGTGGTCAACCTGCAATCGCGTCAACGCAGAGGACGTCACGCAATACAACCAGTCGATTGGCCGTCCGATTGCCAATACACAGGTCTATCTGCTGGACAGACACGGCAAACCGGTGCCGATGGGTGCTATCGGGGAGCTGTATATCGGCGGTGACGGCGTTACCCGTGGTTATCACCAGCGCCCGGAGCTGACCGCTGAGCGTTTTATCCCCGATCCGTTCTCAACCGATCCGACCGCGCGTCTCTATCGCACCGGGGATTTCGCGCAATTTATGGACGATGGACGGCTGATTTTCCTCGGACGTACCGATCATCAGCTGAAGTTACGCGGGCATCGTATCGAACTGGGCGAAATCGAAGCGCGGCTGTTAAGCCATTCCTCGGTGCGTGAAGCGGTGGTGGTTGCCAGAGAAGATATTTCCGGGGAGACGCGGTTGGTGGCGTATGTGGTTCCCGATGCGACCGAAGAGCGTGCAGCAGAGCCATCGCCCCACAGTAATCACCTTGATTTTAGCCTGTTCTTCTTCGGCGCGCATACTGATGCCCGACAGGGATATCACCATTGCGCCGAGGTGACGGAGTTCGGCGATCGGCACGGTTTCACCGCCGTGTGGACGCCGGAACGTCACTTCCACAGTGTCGGCGCGCTGTTCGCTAACCCGGCGCTGTTAAGCGCCTCGCTGGCGGCCAGAACTCGCCATATCCAGCTGCGCTCCGGCAGCGTGGTGTTGCCCTTGCACGACACGCTCTGCGTAGCTGAAGACTGGTCGATACTGGACAACCTGTCGAACGGCCGTGTCGGTATCGGCATCGCTTCCGGCTGGAATCAGCGGGATTTTGCGCTGGCGCCGCAGAACTACGATGCGCGTTGGGACGTGATGTATCAAGGCATTGAGGAGCTGAAAACGCTGTGGCAAGGCGGTAGCGTTTCTCGTCGGGATCATCATGGGAATGACATCTCGGTACGGATTTACCCCACGCCGGTGCAAAAGGAGCTGCCGATATGGATAACCGCTGCCGGCGCGCCGGAAACCTTTGAGTATGCAGGCCGCAGTGGGGCGAATTTGCTGACCCACTTGCTGACGCAGAATATCGACAAGCTGGCTCACCATATCGGGATATACCGCACGGCGCGTGAAAACGCGGGGTTCGACCCCCGCACCGGCACGGTGACGGTGATGATCCATACCTACCTGGGGGAGAACCTTGACGAGGCATTAACACAGGCCAAAGGACCGTTCCTTGATTATCTGGAGGGACATCTCAGCTTGCTCTCGGGCTGGCTGAAAGAGCAAAACATTCACCTCGATACGCTCCCCAGCGCGGATAAACAGAGCATGCTGGAGTTCGCGTTCAGGCGTTATACCCGTGAGCTGTCATTTATTGGTACGCCGGAATCCGCGCTGTCTGTGGCAGAGAGTCTGCAGGAAGCAGGGGTGAATGAGGTGGCGTGTCTGATCGATTGGATCGTGCCTGAGAATGCGTTATCGGCGCTGGAACACCTGGTGACGCTCAAAGGCATGGTTCAGAGCCTGTTTAGCCGTAAGGCATTGCGTAAACACCTGCAGGATGGGTTGCCGGATTATATGGTGCCGGCCGCCTTCGTGACGCTCAAAGCGTTACCACTGACGCCGAACGGCAAGATAGACCGTAACGCCTTAGTGCCGCCGGATGAGATGTCTTTCGCCCGGCGCGCGTATGTTCCGCCACAGGGGAACATGGAAATCACGATGGCGTCTATCTGGGAAGAACTGCTCGGTGTCGAGCGGGTCGGCCGTCATGATCACTTTTTTGAACTCGGCGGATATTCGCTGTTAGCCGTGCGGTTGATTGAACAGTTGCGCCGCAGGGGGCTCAGTATCGAGATTCGCACACTTTTTGACACGCCTATTCTGGCAGACATTGCGGCCAGAACCATTGAGCTTGCGGAGACCCGACTGTGAGCAGGCTATTTCCCACATTTTTGCCAGACGGCCCTGACGGTTTCGTCGCATTGCATTACGTCAATCACTATCGACTACACGTTAGTATCACGGAGGATAAAGAATGAGCGATTTCGAACAATTACTGCTGACGTTGGAACAGGCAAAGATCTCGATATCGCTGGATAACGAGGATTTGGTTATTACTTCAGCCAAAGGCGCGCTAACCAGCGAGATTAAAAGTGCGCTACGCGAGCACAAAGCGACTATGGTGAACGCTCTGCGTAATGGGAAACGCCTGTCAAACGCGTTTGAGGTGGTGGTGCCCGAGAACAAGATTACGCCAGAGACGACGGTGATTACCCCTGAGCTGTTGCCCCTTATCGACTTCACGCAGAAAGATATCGATCACGTGGTGGAACAGGTGCCCGGCGGCGTGAGCAATATTCAGGATATCTACTCGCTGGCGCCGCTTCAGGAAGGGATTCTGTTCCATCACATGCTGGCCAGCAACGGCGACCCGTACCTGCAAACAGGGCAGATGACGTTTGATAGTCGCGAAAAGGTAGACAATTACCTTGCCGCGGTACAACAGGTTATCGATCGTCACGACATCATGCGCACCGGTTTTTACTGGGAAGGGGTATCGACCCCGTGCCAGGTGGTGCAGCGTCAGGCGACACTGCATGTGCTGGAGGTGGACTTGGATCCGGCCGACGGCCCGATCGCCGCACAGCTGGCCGAGCGTTTCGACCCGTCACATTACCGCATCGACCTGGCTAAGCCGCCGTTACTGCACGCGTTTGTCGCTTATGACAAGCACAGCGAACGTTGGGAGATGTTCCGCGTGCTGCACCACCTGATCGATGACATTACCTCGGTGCTGATCCTGTCGGCCGAGATCCATACCTTTTTGGCCGGGCGCGGCCACACGCTGCCCCCGGCACAACCGTTCCGTCGCCTGATTGCGCAGGTTCGTCTTGGTAAGAGCCCGCAAGAGCATGAACGGTATTTTCGCTCGACGCTGGCGGATATCGATGAGCCCACCGCGCCTTATGGCCTGGTCAATATGCTGGATGACTTCGAGATAATCGAAGTCACGCGCAAGGTTCCCCAGCGTTTGAACGACACCCTGCGTGCGCATGCGCGTCGTCTGGGAGTGAGCCTCGGCAGTATTTGCCATCTGGCCTGGGGCCAGGTACTGGCCTGTATCAGCGGTCAGGATGCGGTGGTGTTCGGTACCATTTTGTTTGGCCGTATGCATGCCGGCGACGGCGCCGACCAGATCATGGGGCCATTCATTAATACGCTGCCGATCCGTCTTGATATGTCCGGCGTAAGCGTGGAGGACAGCGTACGCAACACCCACAAACGGCTGGCGGAACTGCTGAGTCATGAGCATGCCTCACTGGCATTAGCGCTGCGTTGCAGCGGCGTGAGCAGCTCCACACCGTTGTTCAACACCCTGTTTAACTATCGCCATAACCGCGAGTCGGAAAGTAAGTCGCTGGATTTTGTGGTGCCGGAAGCCGATCAGTGGGATGGCTTTGAAGAGCGCACCACCTACCCGATCACGCTGTCGGTGGACGACTACGGCAGCGCGCTGGGTCTGAATATTCAGGTGGTGGACTCGCTGGATCCCGAACTGCTGTTCGCCTATACGCAACAGGCGCTTGAGAATATCGCCAGGGCGCTGGATAACGCGCCCAATACGCCGATGCAGCAGATCGCGATTCTGCCCGAGGCCGAGCGCCATTTACTGCTGAATGAATGGAATAACACCGACAAGGTTTACCCTGATGTGGCCTATACGCATCAGATGTTCGAAGCGCAGGTAAAACTGACGCCAGCGGCAACGGCGCTGCGCTTTGGCGATCGTGAATTGAGCTACGCAGAGCTAAATGCCTTGTCCAACCAGCTGGCGCACCATTTGCACCAGCAGGGCGTCAAACCCGATGATCGCGTCGCCATCTGTCTGGATCGCAGTATCGAGATGGTGGTGGGATTAATGGGGATCATCAAAGCGGGCGGGGCCTACGTGCCGCTTGACCCTGATTATCCGCAGGAGCGCCTGTCCTACATTCTGCAAGACTCGGCGCCGAAGCTGCTGTTGCTCGACAAACGCGGTCGTGAGGTGACCGCTGAACTCGATACCGCCGGTATCGTTACGCTTGAGCTGGATGCGGCGTCTCTGGCGCGCTCATCGTTATCGACAGAATCGCTATCGCCCGCGGCGTTGGGGCTGACGTCGCGCCATCTTGCCTATGTTATCTACACCTCTGGCTCGACCGGCAAGCCCAAAGGCGTGGAAAACGAACATCGCGGGCTGATCAACCGCTTGCAGTGGATGCAGGATGCTTATCAACTCGACGGCAGCGATGCCGTATTGCAAAAAACCACCTTCAGCTTTGACGTGTCGGTGTGGGAGTTCTTCTGGCCGCTCTCCGTCGGTGCGACGCTGGTGGTTGCCCCTCCGGGTGCGCATAAAGATACGCAGGCGCTCGCCGAGGTGATTCAGGCCAACAACATCACCACCCTGCACTTTGTCCCCTCGATGCTGAACCTGTTTCTGGCCAACGACAGTGTGGCGGCCTGCCGTTCACTGCGCCGCATTGTGTGTAGCGGCGAGGCGCTGAGTTCCGCCAGCGTGGCCCGTTGTCACAAATTGCTGCCGGACACGGCGGTACACAACCTGTATGGACCGACGGAAGCGGCCATCGACGTGACGTCATGGACCTGCCCGAAAGATTTGCCTGAAACCGCTACCGTGCCGATTGGCCGCCCCATCGCCAATCTGCGTATCTATTTGCTCGATCAGCACCTGCGCCCGGTGCCGCGCGGCGTGGTCGGCGAGTTGTACATCGGCGGGGTGGGGGTGGCGCGCGGATACCTCAACCGGCCTGACCTGACGGCGGAGCGCTTCGTTAACGACCCGTTTGTCGCCGATGCCGACGCCCGGATGTACCGCACCGGCGACGTGGCGCGCTATCTGGCGGACGGCGATATCGAGTACCTCGGACGTAACGATAACCAGGTCAAAATCCGCGGTTTCCGTATCGAATTGGGTGAGATCGACGCGGAGTTACTCAAACAGCCGTCGATTAGCGAAGCGGTGGTGGTAGCCCGGGGTGATGCGCAGGGTGATTTGCGTCTGGTGGCGTATGTGGTTCCTGATGCGCAAGCGCAGACCGACGGCCTGAGCATCTCTGACCAGATCGCGCAGTGGCGCAGCAGCCTGGCGGCGCAGTTGCCGGAATACATGGTGCCTGCGGCATTCGTCAAACTGGATCAACTGCCGCTGACCGCCAATGGCAAGCTGGATCGCAAAGCGTTGCCGCAGCCCGATGATTCGTCGTTCTCTCGCCGTGCCTATGAAGCGCCGCAAGGCGATGTTGAAATCGCGATGGCGGAGCTGTGGCAGGAGTTGCTGGGCGTTGAACGTATCGGACGCCACGACAATTTCTTCGAACTGGGCGGCCATTCGCTGTTGGCGGTGCAATTAATGGAGCACCTGCGCCAGCGCGATTTGAGTACGGAGATCCGCGCCTTATTCGATAGCCCGACGTTGGCCGAGCTGTCCGCTCGCACCATTGAACTCGACGAGATGAGATTATGATCGATTTTGATGACCTTTTGCAGACACTGGATGAGGCCAACATCGCCCTATCGCTTGATGGTGAGGCGCTGGTCATCAAGGCAGCAAAGGGGTCGCTGACCCCTGATATCAAGGCGGCGTTGCGGGAGCACAAACCGGCTCTCGTTGACGCCCTGCGCCAGGGAAGAACGTTGTCCTCGCAAGGCGGGAATCAGGGTTCAAACGCGCCGGTGAATCGGATTACGCCGGCGACCACCCACCTGACGCCAGATATGCTGCCGCTGATTGATCTGACTCAGGCCGATATCGCGCATATTGTCGCCAATGTGCCGGGCGGTGTGGCGAATGTGCAGGATATCTACGCATTGACGCCGTTGCAGGAAGGGATCCTCTTTTTGCACCAGTTAAGCGACAAGGGCGACCCTTACCTGCAGTTTGCTAGGATCTCGCTGGCGAACCGCGAGGTGATGACGCAATACGTGCAGGCGGTTCAGCAAACCGTAAATCGGCACGACATTCTGCGCACGGCGTTTTTTTCGCGCGGGTTGTCGCGCTCGGCACAGGTGGTGCTGCGTCAGGCACGCGTGCAGCTCACTGAAATTGAACTGGATCCGGCCAAGGGTCCGATTATGGCGCAATTGGTCGAACGCTATCATCCATCGCATTACCGTATTGACCTGACTCAGGCGCCGCTGCTGAGTTTGTATACCGCGCAGGACCCGCAAAGCGGGCGCTTTGACATGCTGATGTTGCTGCATCATCTGATCGATGACATCGCGTCATTGCAGATCATGATTCAGGACATTACCGCGTTTCTGCTGGGCCGTGGTCAGCAATTGCCCGCGCCGCAACCCTTCCGCCGCCTGATCGCCAGCGTGCGTAACGGAACGACGGAGGCGGAGCACGAGCAATTTTTCCGTCAGATGCTGGGTGACATTGATGCCCCGACCCTTGCACTCGGCATGTCGACGGGAACGGCAAACAACGCCAGCGTGGTGGAACTGCGCCAGAATGTCGAACCGGCTGTCGTCGCGCGTTTGCGTGCGCATGCGCGTCGCCTCGGCGTCAGTATGGGAAGCCTGTGTCATCTGGTGTGGGGGCAGGTGATGGCGCGCGCCAGCGACAGCGATACGGTGGTGTTCGGCACCATCCTGCTGGGCCGTTTGCAGGCCGGGGAGGGAGCCGATCAGATCATGGGGCCGTTCATTAATACGCTACCGCTCCGCCTTGATCTGGGGAATGTGGGCGTGGAAGCGAGTGTGCGCTTAACGCACAAGCGGCTGGCGGCATTACTGAGTCATGAACACGCTTCACTCAGTCTGGCCCAGCGTTGCAGCGGGATTGCACCGCCAACGGCATTGTTCAATGTGCTGTTCAACTACCGCCACAACCAGCAGGCTGAAGACGAAAGCGTGGATGTGTCCGGTGAACGTGATGACGTTGAATGGCACGGCTTTGAAGAGCGTACCGATTACCCGCTGACCGTGTCGGTGGATGACTTTGGTGAGACGTTGCGTTTGAACGTGCTCGCAGCGGCGCCGTTATCAGCGCAGCGGATTATTGGCTATCTCCAGCAGACCATGAAAAGCCTGGCCGAGGCGCTGGACAGCAATCCCGCGACGCCGATGCATGAACTGGAGATTCTCCCGGTCAGCGAACGCACCCAACTGCTGGTTGACTGGAACGCGACGGCGGCGTCTTATCCCGCGCAGGAACCCGTCCACCGCGTGTTCGAACAGCAGGTGTTACGTACACCGCAAGCGGTGGCGGTGATTGAGGGTGAAGAGCAGATTAGCTATTGCAGCCTGAATCAGCGTGCCAACCGTCTGGCGCAGACGCTGATTGCCCGGGGCGTCCGGCCGGGGGACGCGGTGGCGCTGCTGCTGCCGCGTAGCGGCGCATTGCTGGCGGCGACGCTGGCGATACTCAAGGCGGGCGCGGCTTACGTGCCGCTGGACCCGCTGGCGCCGCCAGAGCGCTTAACGTGGATTATTGAGGATTGCTCTGCTCGCTTTCTGATAAGCGATGCCCACCAAGAGCCGGCGGCAGCCATCAACCTGCCGGTGATTGATGTCAATAGCCCCGAGGCGGCGCAGGCGAGCGACGGCGCGGTAAGTGACGACGCGGTAAGTGACGACAAGGTAGAGGTGCGGGTTTCCGCCAGCGCACCGGCCTATATCATCTACACCTCCGGTTCGACCGGCGTACCGAAAGGCGTCGTGGTGCCGCATTACGCCATTAACCGATTGGTGATAAACAGCAGCGTCGGTGTTTTTGCGCCCGGCGATCGCATGGCGCTGGCGGCCAACACCGCCTTTGACGCCAGCACGCTGGAAATTTGGGCGCCGTTGCTCAATGGCGGCAGCTGCGTGGTGATTGATCAGGATACCTTGCTCACGCCGGCACGGCTGGTGCGCACCCTGCAGCATCAGCGCGTGAACCAGATGTGGCTGACTGTGGGCTTGTTCAATCAGCTTTATAACGAGCTGACCCCGGTTCTCGCCCAGTTCACGTCGCTGTTTATCGGCGGTGATGCGCTCGATCCGAACATTATTGCTCAGGTGCTGCGCACGGTGCCGTCGGCGAAGCTGGTGAATGGCTATGGCCCCACTGAAACCACCACCTTTGCCACCACCTACCCGATCCATGACGTGGCGACCCATGCCGCCGGCATTCCTATCGGGCGCCCCATCGGTAATACCCAGCTCTACGTGCTGGATAAGCATCGGCATCCGGTGCCATTAGGCGCCATTGGCGAGCTGTATATCGGCGGGGACGGCGTCGCGCTGGGTTATCTGAATCGTGATGACCTGACTGCCGAGCGTTTCGTGACCAATCCGTTTGTGGCCGACTCGCCCGCCCGCCTGTATCGCACCGGCGATCTGGTGCGCTATCAGGACGATGGCAACCTGATCTTTGTGGGGCGTAACGATCAACAGGTCAAGCTGCGCGGTTTTCGTATCGAGCTGGGTGAGATTGAGGCGCGTCTGACCGAACATCCACAGGTCGATAACGCGCTGGTGCTGGCGGTGGATAACGGCAGCGGCAAGCGTCTGGCGGCCTACGTCGTCGGCGCGGACTTGCAGGCTTCTGCGCCGGCATTCGCTGAGGAGATATCCCTTGAGGAAATGCTGCGGGATTACCTCAGCGAGCGCTTGCCTGACTACATGGTGCCCGCGCGTATCGTCGTGCTGGCGCAATTCCCGCTTACCGCCAACGGCAAAGTGGATCGCAAGGCGCTGCCAGCGGTTGAGTTCAGTGATGCCTCCACCTATCGGGCGCCACGCAATGCGCGCGAAGCGGTGCTTTGCGAGCTGTATGCCGAATTGCTTCAGCAGCCGCAAGTCGGCATTGACGATGACTTCTTTGCGCTGGGCGGACACTCGATTCTGGCTACCGGATTGATCGGGCGTATTCGCGCCAGGCTGGGTATTGAGCTTCCGGTGCGCGTGCTATTTGAAAACCCGACGGTGGCGAGCCTGGCGAAACAGCTTGATGATCATGCCAACGTGCGCCCGCCGTTAAGGAAAGTTGAGCCGCGTCCAGAACCGGTGCCGGTGTCCTACGGCCAGCAGTTGATGTGGGTTGGGCAGAATACGCGTGGTGATAACTCATCGCTCAATACGCCGATTGTCGTCTCGCTTGAAGGCGAGTTGGATCAGGCGGCGTTAACCGCCGCGCTGTACGATCTGGTGGAACGCCATGAGCCACTGCGCACCCGTTTTGCCGTGGTGGACGGGCAACCGGTGCAGGTGATCGAGCCCTTTGCCGCCGTACATTTGGATATCCCGTATACGGAAGTGAGCGCAGAACAGACTCAACAGGCGGTGTTTGCGGCGATTACCTCGGTGTTCGATCTGTCGGTTGATCTGCCGTTTCGCCCTGCAATACTCCGGGTGGGGCCGCAGACGCACATTCTGGTGATGCTATTCCACCATATTGCCTGTGATGCGTTTTCACTGGCGCCGCTAACTCGGGATCTCACGCAGGCTTATCAGGCACGTCTCGCCGGTCACGCGCCGCAGTTCACCCCGCTGCCCGTTCAGTATGCCGACTACGCGGTGTGGCACCGTGAACTGCTCGGCTCTCCTGATGACCCGAACAGCGTATTTGCCGAGCAGTTGGCGTACTGGAAGACAACGCTCGCGGGCTTACCCGCGACGCTGGCGTTGCCGGAAGATTACCCGCGGCCGGAAAAACCCAGCTATCGCGGTGAGATGCTGCCTTTGCAGATCACTGCCCGTTTGCACCAGCGGCTGAGTACCCTGGCGCGTGAGCGCAACATGACGCTGTCGATGGTATTGCAGGCGGCGCTCGGCATCTATTACACCCAGATTGGCGCAGGCGAGGATATCCCGCTGGGGGCCGTTTCAGCAGGGCGCAGCGACGAAGCGTTGAACGATCTGGTGGGATGCTTCCTGACGCAGTGGGTGATGCGTGTTGATACCTCTGGAACGCCCCGGGTTAATGAGGTGCTCGAACGGGTACGCACGCAGGCGTTAAGTTCGTATGGTCATCAGGATATTCCTTACCTGAAACTGGTCGGTGAGTTATTGCCGGTGCGCTCGCCGTCGCATTATCCGCTGTTCCAGACCATGATGATCCTGCAAAACGCCCCATCGGAAACCTTTGCGGTCCCCGGTCTGGCGGCGCAGGTCTACCCCGCCCACAGCGGGAATGCCAAGTGGGATCTCTATGTCATGCTGTATGAAAAATATAGCGAGGAAGGGGAGCCGCTGGGGATGGAGGGCATTCTGGAATATGCCGTCGATCTGTTTCGCCGGGAAACGGCCGAGCGCATGGCGGCCGGCTACCTCGCAACGCTTGAAGCGATGGTCGCCAACCCTGATGCGCCGATAAACCAGCTCAACGCGCTCACTCACTTGATAGACGCCGGTGAGCCGCAACGCCCGGCAGCAGGTCAGACTTTCGCCGCGACGGCTGATTTCAAGCCGCTCATCACGTTGCAAAAAGGTACCGCCGATAGCACACCGCTGTTTTGTGTGCCCGGGGCCGGCGCGAGCGTCACGGATTTCCTGCCGTTCGTACAGGCGTTGCCCGGCGGGCAGCCGGTTTATGGCCTGCTGCCGAAAGGGATCGACGGGGTTGGTGAACCGGATCCGTCGGTTGAGGTGGCGGCGATACGTAACCTTGCGGCGATGCATCAGGCGGGTATCGGTGAGCAGACGCCCGTTCACCTGCTTGGTCATTCTTTTGGCGGGCAGGTGGCTTTCGAGATGGCGAGCCGATTGGCGGCTCAAGGCTGCCGGGTGGCGTCGCTGACGCTGATCGATTCCGAAGCCCCGTCTGGCGGCAAGGAGGCGGCCGTCACGCCGAGCCTGGCTGAGTGTATGCGTGAGTATGTTGAGAGCATCGGCTTCACCTTAGAGATGGCGCTGGAGATGGATGAATCGCTTTACGCCAGCCACGACGTCGAACAGATGCTGTCGGCTGTGCACCGGCATCTTCATCGCGTGGGGAAAATACCGGCCCATTCCTCTTCACGGTTACTGCAAGGTCCGTGGCAAACCTTTTATGCCGCGAGACAAACGCATTATCTACCGGCGGCGCACTACCACGGACAGGTCAACCTGATACAGGTGCGCGATCCGTGGATGAATACCGAAGCGGATCTTCAGCGCCGACATGACGATGCGGCGGCATGGGCCCGCTGGGCCAACGAGCTTGAAACCATCGCGGGGCCAGGGCAGCACTTTACGGTGTTGAAAGCCCCCCATGTGACCGAGCTGGTGCGATGGTGGCGTCAGTATGTTCATGCAGGTGCGGATCAATAAAGGTTTGCGCTTGCGTACCAGGGAAGGTGCCGGGGCAGGGTTCGCCAGGTGGCTCCTTCTGCAGTTACGTGCTGTAGCGCTATCGAGGCACGCTATCGGCAGTGCTATAGCACATTCTCTAGAAACACAATGAGTGGATGAAAATGACGAAACAATTACAGGATGTTGTTGAGGATGTTAATGCTATCCCGTTAGAGAAAATTAACCCTGCGCGTCGGGATCGGTTTGTGAATGCGACTGAATTGCCGGTGTTTGAGCGTCTCAGACGTGAAGACCCGGTGCATTTCACGCCGGAAAGTGAGTTTGGGCCTTACTGGTCAGTAACATTGTGGGACGATATTCGCACGGTTGGCAATAATTACCACGATTTCACCTCCACCCAGAATATCGATCTGAAATCGCTTGAAGAGAAGGAGAAACTCGAAGCGGCGATGCAGGCTCTGGGTCATGAGCGGCGGAAAAATGTGGGTTTCATTACCATGGATCCCCCCGAGCATACTAAACACCGCAAGGCGGCGGCACCGTCGGTGGCTCCCTCCAACCTGGCTCAAATGGCGCCGATAATGCGTGAACGTGCGGGCATTATTCTCGACGGCTTGCCGATTGGCGAACCCTTTGACTGGGTGGATCGAGTCTCCAAGGAGATGACGGCGACGGTGTTGGCAACGCTGCTCGATTTTCCTTTTGAAGAGCGCCGTAAGCTGACGTATTGGTCTGACCTACTGATGTTTGAGCCGGGACATGGTCTGGTGAAAAGCTGGGAGCAAAAGGCGGAAGAAACCGTTAAATGCTATCAAGTTTTTGAGGAAATGTGGGAAAAACGCCGTAATGCACCGCCAAGCTATGACCTTATCTCAATGTTGGCCCAGCATCCCGACACGCGCGATATGACGTTAGAGCAGTACCGTGGCACCATTGTTCTGCTGATTATCGGTGGTAACGACACGACGCGTAACACGATTTCAGGCAGCCTTTACTTGCTGGATAAATATCCCGCCGAGTTTGCCAAGCTCAAGGCCAATCCTAAGCTGGTGATGCCAATGATATCGGAAACGCTGCGTTTTCACCCGCCAGTCAATTTTATGAGCCGTGTTGCCACCCGCGATGTTGAAATTCGTGGCAAAAACATCCAGAAAGGCGACCGTGTCGTGATGTGGTATGCGTCTGGCAACCGCGATGCCTCGGCGATTGAAGAACCTGATACCTTCAGCATCGACCGTGAGCGCGCCCGTCGGCATCTCTCCTTTGGTGTGGGTATACACGCCTGTATTGGCAGTCGGCTGGCTGAAATGCAACTGACGATTATCTGGGAAGAAATTCTCAAGCGTTTTTCCAGAATAGAGGTATTGGAAGAGCCAGAACGTAATTATTCTAATTTTTTACATGGTTTTGAAAATCTGAAAGTCATTATTCATAAAGAGTAACTTTCTTCTCCGGAGTCTGGTGACAACACCAGTGGAATATAGTCTGGAATACAGTTTAAATAACCAGAAATGGGACGGCGATATCCGTACATCCTTATCGGTATCGCCGTGACTGGAATTATTCATTATTTTAAAATTTTCGTATGTGGCGAGAGCGGGATAATACCGACTGGATTGTTTTTGTATAGAGGTTTTATATCTTTAATTCTAACCAATGGTTGCGTATGGAAAACACAGTTGATTGGAATGCTTAACTGTTGGCATCCGGCGGATCTGTTCATGTTGGTAAAGGAGACTCGTGGATATGCGAGATGAAAATTATTTAAACGGCTATGTGAATAGTGCTAACGAGTACTTTATCGGAAGCGACGTAAGCGATGAAAGACCACCAAAGCTGTATTTTGATGATCTTAAAGTCGGTCAGGTTTTTCATAGTTCAGAGTATTATGTCAGTGCGGAAGAAATAGCTGAGTTTTCGATAAAATATGACCCGCAGCCCTTTCATATAGACGATGACCTGGCAAAGGATTCCATCTTCAGAGGCCTGGCGGCGAGCGGCTGGCACACCGTAAGTATTACCATGAATCTACTGGTTAAAAGCTTGCCTCTGGCACATGGCATCATTGGTAAAGGGGTGGAGAAGATCAACTGGCTTCGCCCTACGCGGCCCGGTGATATATTACGAATAAGGGCAAAAATTACTGAAATAGATATCTCCCCAGCCAAACCGGATAGAGCATTGATGACGATTCATATTTCTACCATCGGCCAGGATAATAAAATCCGTCAGGAGCTGCTTGGTAAGCTTCTTATATTTCAGGGGAGTGGTACGGCCAAGACGCCTTAACCATGACCCTGTAATGAGGCTGCATGGTGTGAATGAATTTTTCATGCTTGCTGTTTGTTTATAACGGTAAGTTTTCCATAACGATTGACATTAAGGGATTAATTATTGTCTTCTGAACTCATTGATGAAAAACCAAACGCCTTATTGCAAGGTTCAATATTACGCTCACTGATAAAAATAGGCGTCCCTGTTATTTTGGCTAATCTTTTACAGTCAGGATACATCATGATTGATGCGTTCTGGGTAGGGCGTTTGGGTGATAAATCCGTGGCGGCGATATCGGTAAGTCAGCCCATCATTTTTCTTGCTTTTGCTTTGGGTATTGGCTTGAGTGTAGCGGGCACTACGCTGGTCGCACAGTGCATCGGCGCCCGTTTGCATCAGGATGCAAACGATATTGCGGCGCAGGTATTCATGCTGTCGTTGCTGTTTGCAATACCTATCTCGGCGGCAGGGTATTTTCTTGCCCCCTGGATGTTGCATTCGCTCGGCACTCAGGAAGAGGTCTTTCCGTTCGCACTCAGCTTTTTGCGCGTTATCATCAGTGGCTTAATATTTACCTTTGGTTTTGCCATGCTGCAATCCTTGATGAGGGGCTCAGGCGAAGTCCGTATCCCATTATTGATTACGCTGGGTACACTGATTCTTAACGCCATCATGTGCCCGCTATTTATCTTTGGTTATGGGATTATTCCCGCATTTGGCGTAACGGGGGCAGGTATTGCCACTCTCATTAATCAAGGCATTGCGATGTCGGCTGGATTGCTGGTGTTACGGTTTGGTCATACTGGCCTTAAGATCTATTTTCGTGCGATGAAACCCAGATGGGATATGGTTAAATCCGTCGTTCGGCTGGGAATGCCATCGTCAATTGAACTGTGTGCTCATGCATTGGGCGCGAGTGGGATGATGTCCCTGGTAACAGGGCTGGGGACGGCGGTTACGGCGGCTTACGGTGTCGTTAATAATATTAATGCACTGGTTATTGTGCCCGCCATAGGTATGTCAATTGCTACAGCAACGCTTGTTGGACAAAATGTTGGCGCTGGACAATTTAAGCGTGCGCATGCCATTGGCCGTTTGAGCGCAACGATCTCATTTCTCACCCTGACCACTATTGGCCTGATAGGGTTAGTTTTTGCACCTTACATTATTGGGCAATTCGCCCCCGATCAGATCCAGGTTATTTATTACGGGACGAATTTCTTTCATATTATCGCGCCATGTTATGGATTAATTGGGCTACAGATGGCGCTAAATGGCGCCTTTCGCGCCACCGGGCGCACCATGACGACCATGACACTGGCGTTGGTGTCTCAATGGCTGATTCAGATCCCGCTGGCATGGGGATTATCCCACTATACCTCGCTAGGTATCTCTGGCCTGTGGTGGGCATTTCCGATGACTAACCTATTAATGGCGGCGATGACGATTATTTTGTTTGAACGGATTGATTGGGAACGCTCAAGGCTGAGCCATTCAATGACATCATCTGCTCAGTAACAAGCTGGAATCGAATTCATCCGTATTCAGGATGGACTTGAACCTGTACTTAAAATCATTGGGTACGGAAGGACTGCGATAGGTATTACTGGAAGGGGAGAAGATGAAAACTTTCTTTTTTTCAAGGTACTATAGACATCAGTGCACGTCTATAGAACATGAAATGGTGCGACCGAGTGGACTCGAACCACCGACCCCCACCATGTCAAGGTGGTGCTCTAACCAACTGAGCTACGGTCGCAAATTGAAGCGTTCATTTATCGGTATTTAAGGTAAGTACATGATAAATCATGCTGTTTCCTTTCCCGTTTTGAACGGGCGCTATTATGGCCTTGCACTGATGCAATGACAAGTATTTTGTTGCCATCCCCGTATCGAGTGCTGAATGTTTGGCCGGATTGAAAATCATTGCCGAAAGTGAGCAGGACAATCGCCGGTATGTGCTTGTCCTGCTTGCTTATGGTGCGTTCAGCGACGGCTTACAACAGCATGTCGTTGCCGTTAATCAGTACACAGAGTCATTGTGTGCAGCGGGCACCGCTGCAAGGCTTGAGTCGGCTAGCGGCGGGATAGCCAGGCGCTGGCCGGACGTTCAACAAATCGATAGAGCAACCATCCGCCCAAAATGCTCATTATACCGCCTAACACAATCAGGAGTGTGGCGTGAACGAGGTCGTGGCTGGCTGTTCCCATTGTCCGTTTCAGCAATAGCAGAATCGCATAGTGGATCATGTAAAATCCAAACGAAATAGTGCCAAGCCATTGCATCAAGGCTGAACTCAAGAAATTAGGTTGGTTATTAATATCCCCCACGACCAGTGAACCCAGAAATAATACGAACGGTATCAACGTCACCAGATTAAAACTAAACTGAAAAGGCATGAAGAGATCGACCATATAGGCCAGAATGCTTAGTGCCACGCACGTTGTAATTGAAATTCGAATCCATTTTCCCTCCTGAATAATTCGCGCTGTGACCATGCCGATGAGGAACTCGTAAAGCCGCAATAGCGGAAAGGTATAGGCAAGGCACATCTGAGTATTGCCGATTGGCACGGGCCATCCACGAACGGGGAGGCCGGATGAGGTGAGTTCATATACCACTACCTGGCTGATAATCATACCCGCGTAACAAATCCAGATGGTCGGCCAAAGAAATGTCACCGGTATGCGTTTTACCAATTTAATTAACCAGGGGAAGGTCAAATAAAAAAATATGATGGCACTCAGGAACCAACTGGGTGTATTCGCACCAAAAAAAATATCAATATCAGGAATCCATGCCTGTATCAGTAACAGATTGGGTAGCCATATATCAGGTCGGTTAAAGCTGACGGCGCCGCATGCCATCAAAATAAGCAAGGTGACGACATGGCTGGGGTATATTTTCGCCAGTCTTTTCTTGTAAAAGCGAATCGGATCGTCAATGGGGCGTGCCGACCAGGTCATGACGAACCCGCTGAGTATAAAGAAAAAAGAGACGCCTACCCATCCTGACTTGCTGAAGAAAAAGGCGTAGCTATCGCTAATCTCAGCATCGGAGAATGGATTCCACATTCTTGGTATCGATACGTGAAATAAATAAACACCGATGGCAAGAATAAAGCGAATACCATTCAATGAAGGGAGTGTAGACGCAGTGCTTTTAACCTTTCTGTTTTCATGGGTAATAGCATGCGAAAATGTAGACGAGCTATGACTATAATCAACCATATTATTTACCACCTCCGTGAAGATTTATGAAAATAAAAAACGACCTGCCAGCCTGTTGGCCGGATAGGTTTTTGCTATAAAATCAAAACATTGCTTTTTGCAGGGTTTGGTTCTACTGGGTTCGATATTGTTGTCGATTGACGTGACAATATTTAAATTAAGGCTGTCTTATTGTGTAATGAGTAGGGTGTCTTGTTCTGTTATCAATAAATTCACATCTCATAAACAATAATTTAAACTTCGATGGCAATATAGGCAAGCGGTGAGATGGATTTATTTCATCATCAATGTGGAATGCAATGAATTTATTGGGAAATTAGTGAGAAATTAATTAATGAGGCTATGCGGACACGAGGCCATTGGATAATATATTTTAGCTTGTTTATTATTTCTCTAATGTCTGGTTTTTATTTATGACGCATGACTATTCGGTATAAATAAATTAGTTAATGAATCGAGGCGTGTTTAATTTTTCTTTACGGATAACATAAGCCATCAAACCATGTCGCATGGCAATATTATCTGGATATGCCACCGTCAAGCCACACAAGCCATATCCATATAAAGCCATATGTGGAATGCCTTATTTTTCCGTAAACTCGGTATCTTCGGCCCGAATGCCACCTCGGAACTCAACCGCTTCGTCGTGTATCTTGCGCTTCCCGCACTGCTTTTCGACATTATTGCGCATGCGCGCTGGTCTGATGTAGGGCAGCCCGGTTTCATAATGGCGTTTGGTCTTGGCGCGGTGCTGGTATTCGCGGTTACCCTCATTTTCCAAATTTCCCGTTCGCGACATCTGGCCGATGCCGCGCTGGACGCATTGAATTCAAGCTATGCGAACACGGGGTTTATGGGGTTCCCGCTGGCGCTGGCGTTTCTGGGACCGACGGCGATGGCGCCGACCCTAATCGCGACGATTATCACAGTCTGCGTGCTCTTTGCGTTTGCGATCGTGATTGTTGAAACGGGGATCCAGACCGAGAGGCGGCGTGCGCAACTGGTGGCGAAAGTCGTCGGGGCATTGGTGCGCAATCCGCTACTATACCGCCGTTCTGTTGGCTGCGCTGCCGACGGGAACCGGGCCTTTCATGTTGGCGGAGTTTTACCGCCGGGAAGCGCGCATTACTTCGCGAACCGTACTGTTTTCCACCATTATCTCGATTCTGACGATAACGCTTTATCTTTCCTGGATTCATCCGGAAGCCTGACTGGCGAAGGTATTTATCAACGGTCGGCATATTAACTTGCTTCATTTTTCAAGACTGGCGAGCATGAAGCGCAGCGATTAGGTTTTTCGACAGTCGGGTTGTTGGGAACGCGCGTCACGATGGAAGCGGATTTTTTCAAAAAACTGTTCCGTGAGGCGGGTATTAACGTGGTCATTCCCGACCGTGAAGCGATAACGTTTATTGCGGAAAAAATCCTGACGGAACTGGAACGGGGGATCGTCAGGCCGCAAACACAGGCGGTGTTTCTGAATATTGTGCAGCGCATGAAAGATGAACAGGGCATCGACGCGGTTATTCTGGGCTGTACCGAACTGCCGCTGTTGTTCAATGGGGTGACATTACCTGTGGCAAGTCTGGACACCATGCAAACTCATATCAATGCCTTACTTGACGTGATGCTGGCGGACAGGTCGATAGACTGATGGGGAAACCGTGCTGTGCCGGTTTTGTCGTCACGCCCGCATTTACACGCGGGCGTGCAACCGGCTATTACGGCGTACTAAATTAATAATTAATACGTACTAAATTAATACGTACTGAATTAATGCATACTGAATTTCAGGCCGATAATTCCCGCTACAATCAGTGTCAAACTGATAATGCGCGGCGGGCTGACGGATTCGCCAAACAGGATAATCCCTGCCAGCGCAGTACCCACGGCGCCGATTCCCGTCCAGATGGCGTAAGCCGTACCGGTCGGTAAATTTTTTAGCGCTAAGGAAAGTAGCCCGATACTGGTGAACAGCGCGACAACGGTAATGACGCTGGGGACCAGACGGCTAAAGCCGTGGGTATATTTCAGGCCGATAGCCCAGACGACTTCTAATAATCCGGCAAGAAAAAGAATTAACCAGGACATGTTCACTCCATTATGAATAATGGGGTCGTCCCCACCGCAAAAAAAAGCGCTTGCAGGTCGTCCAGCAAGGCGGAAAAGCCGAATGGCTTTTCTGACAGGATTAACGCTTACGGTTTATCCGGCGTGGTATTTTATTTCGCTGAGGTTTATTCCCGGCAGTCAGAACCGACAAGGTTCATCTCAATGCTGACCCCAGGCATCATGCGTTGCAGACCATCGCTCAGCCGTTCACCCGCGTCATATAATGCCGTCAACGGCATCACCGGCAAGCTTTCCAGAATAAACCACATTTGGCGGGTTTCTGAATTCAGCCGCGTTCTGACTCCCTGACGCCAGTTCCAGCGACGACAGGTTGCGCCTTCATCATCCCGCCAGATAACTTCTCCCGGTTCGGGGGACTCCTGAGCCGGCAGCCCGTCCTTCATGGTGTCGAACCGCTCGGTGCCATCTGCCATCGTCAGCCTGGGCGCACCGACATAGGCCGCGAGGTTTTCGCCACCCACGGGGATTGCATATTGAAGGCTAACGGCGTTGTAGAGATCCACCACCGGATCAATGCCCGGCATGCTGCCATCGCGCAGCACACGTTTACGCAGCGCCTCGGCTGAGCACGGGGTACGTTGCGGTTTAGCGCCGAACTTCCTGAAAACATCAGCCCAGGCGGCAAGGTGCGCATCAGCCCAGCGTGCTTCTCCCGCAATAACCGATTTGCAGGCAGCGGCCAGCGCTTTATCAGCGATGTCAGGATCAGTGATCGGCGTTACTGCCGCGGTGATGCTCAGCGCCCGGAAACCCGGTGCCAGTATAGCAACGCTGGCGTCGATTGACGGTAAAACGGAAAGCATTAGATAATCCTAAAATGACTAATTTATTTCACATTATCGACCGATGACCAAAAAAGTCAATATATCGACCGATTCGGGCGCGGATATCCAGACGGTGAGCGAAGCCGTTTCCCGCAGAATCAAAGCGCACCGGAAAAAGCAGAAACTCTCGCTGGATGAGCTTTCACGACGCGCTGGCGTCAGCAAAGGTATGCTGGTGGAGATAGAGAAATGCACGGCCAATCCCAGCATCGCCATCTTGTGTAAGATCGCGGCGGCGCTTGGTTTGTCCGTTGCCGATATCGTCAACGTGACGGACGCTCCGGCGGTATACCTGATCGAACAGGGAAATATTCCAACGTTATGGAACGGCCCTCACGGCGGTACGGCGCGTCTGCTGGCGGGGACCAGCGGCCCCAACATGATAGAACTGTGGCGCTGGGAGATGTTCCCCGGTGAAGTATTTGAGTCGTCAGGCCACCCCCAGGGGACGCTTGAGCTGTTCCATGTTGAGACCGGGGTGTTGAACATGAAGGTGGATAACACCGAGCTCATTATTCCTGCCGGGTGTTCGGCAGTGGCAAGAACCGATGTGCCGCATCGCTATGCAAACGTAGACGACGGCAAACTTATTTTTACGATGACGGTGGCTGAACTTCATCAATAGCCGGGGATAGTGGCGTCACCGGGTTTCCCGCTGGCGCTGGTTTGCTGTGATCATCAGGAAGAAAACAAACCGGAAAGCGGTAGCGCCAATGATTTGTGGGAAAGCGTATCGGTACAACAGGGGAGTCAGCGTTTTTACGTCGTTATAAACACGGGCTGAGTGTTTATATTTGAAGGAATGGTGCGTTCAATTGGACTCGAACCAACGACCCCCACCATGTCAAGGTGGTGCTCTAACCAACTGAGCTATGAACGCATCGTGTTACTGAAACTGTCAGGGCGACAGCGGGGACGAATATTAACGGGCTACAGGGGCGCTGGCAAGGGAAAAAACGCAAAATTCCCGTTAGATCACACTGAGTGACGAGCTTGTAAGCAGAGCGCCGTTTTTTTCGGCGCTCTGCCGCCATCAACGAATCAACGTGCCGCCCGCGCCAGAATACGCGCCGGCGATTGGCGTTGCACCCAACGGATCCGCAGCACCATCATGGTGGCGGAGGAGGTCAGACCGATGATGAACCCCCACCAGAACCCGGCCGGCCCCATCCGCGGCACCAGTATGTCGGTCAGCGCCAGCGTATAGCCGCTGGGCAGCCCCAGTATCCAGTAGGCGATGAAGGTGATAAAGAAAATGGAGCGGGTATCCTTATAACCGCGCAGCACGCCGCTGCCAATGGTCTGCACCGCGTCGGAAATCTGATAGACCGCCGCCAGCAGCATCAGGTGCGAGGCCATCGCCACCACATCCGGGTTTTTGTTGTAAAGCATGGCGATGGGTTCACGCAGCGTGATGGTGAAGATAGCCGTGCACATCGCCAGCAACACGCCGGTAGCGATACCGGTATGCGCCGCTACCCGGGCAGCCTCCGCCGAACCTTCGCCCAGCCGGTGGCCGACGCGAATGGTGGCGGCGACGCCGACAGACAGCGGCAGCACGAACATCAGCGAGCTGAAGTTGAGCGCGATCTGGTGGCCCGCCACATCAACCACCCCGAGCGGCAATACCAGCAGCGCGACAATCGCAAACAACGTCACTTCGAACAGCAACGCCAGCGCGATGGGCAGCCCCATGCCGGACATCCGCTTGAGTACGGCCCAATCCGGCTTCAACTGGGTTTTGAACTGACGAATGTCTTTCAGCCAATAGGCGTGGCGGGAATAGGCCGCCATCATCAACATCATCATCCAGTATACCGAGGCGGTCGCCACCCCGCAGCCGACGCCGCCCAACTCCGGCATGCCCAGCTTACCGTGGATGAAAATGTAGTTGATGGGAATGTTGATCAGCAGGCCGATAAATCCGATCACCATCCCCGGCTTGGTCTTGGACAAACCTTCGCACTGGCTGCGAAATACCTGATAGAACAGGTAACCGGGCGCGCCCCACAACAAGGCATGCAGGTATTTCACCGCTTTGTCGGCCAGTTCCGGCGCGCCGTCATGCATCAGGTTAATGGCGTATTTTCCCTGATAGAGCACGAACATGGTCAGGATGGAGATAGCCGCGGCCAGCAAAAACGCCTGCTGAGTCTGATGAGCGATACGATCCCGGCGTCCGGAGCCGTTGAGGTTGGCCACGACCGGCGTCAGCGCCATCAGCAAACCGTGACCGAACAGGATGACCGGCAGCCAGATGGAGGTGCCCACCGCCACCGCCGCCATATCGGTGGCGCTATAGGAGCCCGCCATGATGGTATCCACCACACCCATTGAGGTTTGCGAGACTTGCGCGATGATGACCGGAATAGCCAGCGCCAGCAAATGACGGGCTTCTGATAAGTACTTCTGCACGAAAACACCTTCCTAAAGCAGGATGGAGAGAGATCTCTAATGGGGAGAGAAAGGCAATCATCCTTTATTTATAAAAAAAGATGAAGCATTGTAACGATTTGCCAACAGTAAACCAATGACTGACTGAACGGGAGTGATCCCGTTTGGTTTTCCTGAGGATATGGTGCAAACTGCCAGACATTAGTGAACGTTGTCTCTCCCGAGCGCAGGCTCGCCGCGCCATATCACTGTAGCGTCGCGTTCACGCTTAATACTGACCAGGAGGCAAGACCAGCACCATGTTTACCGGTATTGTTCAGGGCACGGCGACCGTCGTGTCGATTGATGAAAAACCCAATTTCCGCACTCATGTCGTTCAACTGCCCCCCGAACTGCTGCCGGGGCTGGAAACCGGGGCTTCCGTAGCGCACAACGGTTGTTGCCTGACCGTCACCAAAATCGATGGCGATCGGATCAGTTTCGACCTGATCAAAGAGACGCTGCGGCTGACCAACCTGGGCGAAGTCAAAGCCGGCGATCGGGTTAATGTGGAGCGCGCCGCCAAATATGGCGACGAAATCGGCGGGCATGTGATGTCCGGCCATATTATGTGTACGGCGGAGATCGTGAAAATCCTGACGTCGGAAAATAATCACCAGATCTGGTTCCGGTTGGCTGATGAATCGCAGATGAAATATGTGCTGCACAAAGGATTTATCGGCATTGACGGTATCAGCCTGACGGTAGGGGAAGTGACCCGCAGCCGTTTCTGCGTGCATCTGATTCCGGAAACGCTCCAGCGCACGACGCTGGGTCAGAAACGACTGGGCGACCGCATCAATATCGAAATCGACCCGCAAACCCAGGCCATCATCGACACGGTCGAACGCGTCCTGGCTCGTCAGGCGCAGCAGCAACAGGAGCAGGCCGCGGCGCAGGCGGAGCAGGGCGAATAAGCCATTCCTTCCCTGACGCTTTCTCCCCTATGAAAACCGGCAGCCTGGCTGCCGGTTTTTTGCTATTTAGGTACGATTCGCCGGATGGCGGTGATTATCTGGGGACTCGCAAGCCGCCTTCCACGCCGTCCACGCTGAACAACACCTGCCAGAGTTGAATGTTGCGGGCGCGGAATGAACCCGCGAAGCTGTTGAGATAATAGGTGAACATGCGCTGGAAACGTTCGGAGTAACGCCCGGACAATGCTGGCCAGTGCTGCTGGAAGCGGTGATACCAGGCCATCAACGTGCTGTCGTAGTCAGCACCGAAGTTATGCCAGTCTTCCATCACCAGATACGGCTCGCTGGTTACGGCGATTTGCTCTATCGACGGCAGGCTGCCGTTGGGGAAGATGTACTTGCTGGTCCACTTATCTCCCGTTGGCGTGGGGGTGTGAGTGCCGATCGTGTGCAGCAGGAACAGCCCATCAGGTTTAAGATTGCGCTTTACTATCTGGAAGTAGGTATCGTAGTTCTTGGCACCGACATGCTCGAACATGCCGACGGAAACGATACGGTCAAACTGCCGGTTCAGGTCGCGGTAGTCCTGCAGCAGGATGTTCACGTCCAGATCATGGCAGCGCTGTTGCGCCAGTTTCTGTTGCTCGCGGGAGATGGTCACGCCGGTGACGGAAACGCCGTAGTGACGCGCGGCGAATTCTGCCAGCCCGCCCCAGCCGCAGCCGATATCCAGCAGGGTCATGCCGCGGCGCAGCTGCAGTTTTTCGCAGATCAAGCGCAGCTTGTCCTGCTGTGCCTGCTCCAGGGTTTCGGCCTGTTTCCAGTAGCCGCAGGAGTACTGCATATAAGGGTCAAGCATCAGGGTGAAAAGATCATTACCGAGGTCGTAATGCTCCTTGCCCACGATCCAGGCCCGACGGCGGGACTGCAGGTTGGTCAGCCGCGCCATCAGGATCCGCAGCGTATCGCGCCAGCGGTGAGGGAGCTGGTTTTCCAACCCGGCGCGCAGCACGCGGTGGAAAAACATGTCCAGCCGCTCACACTCCCACCAGCCATCCATATAACTTTCGCCCAATCCCAACGAGCCTTCGCGCAGCACGCGCTTATACATGTCGGGATTTTTTACCTGAATATCAAACGGGCGTGAACCGTTAATGACGATGTCGGCGGCCGACAGCATTTCATTAACAATCTGGAACCAGGATAGGTTAGGGGTACCCAGTTCCTCCACATAAGATGAACTCATAACTTCTCCCTACCTTGCCGGAAAAATGCCTTTGCAAGGAAAAACATTAGACAAATGTACCCACGGAGGGCATTCGGTGGACCCAATCCATCGTCTACCCCTGAACGTCTCAGAGGAAAATAAGAGAAAAGCCGGTACGAAAGGCGTCTATCCCTGGCCGTAACAAAAAGGTGCAGCGGTCAACAGGCAGGATAGAAAAAGTAAGGCGATGCATGAGGCCGAAAGCATCGTCTGATCATGATTATTGTCGTCAACGACAGTGACAAGTGTATGACTGCTTTAACCCGACGACAAGATTCATTGGGTTAAAGCAGCACGTTAAGTCATGAGCTCAACAGCGATAGCATGCGCCGGCACCATGTGTGGTGCGGCCTGCCGCTTGATTGAATAGCCAGACAGAGATAACGGAATCGTCTGAATTTTAACGACGGTAATCGAGGAACGGGCCGTCGGCGACGGAGCGGCGTTCGATTAGCGTCGGATGCACTTCAATGGTCTGGGCTTCCTCGCGTTTGCTGGTAATGCGGTCGAGCAACATGGAGAAGGCCGCCTGTCCCAGTCGCTCCTTGGGCTGGTGGATGGTGGTCAGCGCCGGGGTAAAATACCGGGAGTGGCGGACATTGTCATAACCGATCACCGAAATATCCTGCGGTACGCGCAGTCCCAGTTCGTCGGCGGCGCAAATGGCGCCCATCGCCATGATATCGCCGCCGCAGAACACCGCGGTCGGACGCTGTTTCTGGGCCAGAATCTGGTGCATCGCCTTGTAGCCGGATTCCGGCTCGAAGTCGCCCTGAACCACCCACTCTTCCCGCAGCGGAATGTCGGCCTCTTTCAGCGCTTTCAGAAAACCCAGATAACGCCCACTGCCGGTATTGCGCCCCAGAGAACCGGGAATGGCGCCGATGTCGCGGTGGCCGCGCTCAATCAGGTAACGTCCGGCCATGTAGCCGCCGGCAAACGCGTTATCGATAATGGTATCGGTAAAATCGCTGTGGGCTTCGCCCCAGTCCATCACCACCATCGGGATATGGCGGTAATCCGCCAGCATCGATAGCAGTTCCGGCGGGTACTCGGCGCACATCACCAGCAGGCCGTCGACCCGTTTTTGCGCCAGCATGGACAGGTAGGCGCGCTGTTTGTCCTGATTATTATGGGAGTTGCACAGGATCAGCGTATAGCCTCTGGCGTAGCAGCTGTTTTCCACCGCCTCGATGATTTCGGCGAAATAGGGCGCCTCGCTGGATGTCGCCAGCAGGCCGATGGATTTGGTGTGGTTGACTTTCAGGCTGCGGGCCACCGCACTCGGCGAATAATGCAATTCATCGATGGCCGCACGCACCGCAGCCTTGGTCTCTTCGGCGACGAAACGTGTTTTATTGATCACGTGTGATACGGTTGTGGTCGAAACGCCCGCGCGTTTTGCCACATCTTTGATCGTTGCCATCTAAAGTGACTCCTGAACTCATCTGTTACAGTAGCTTGTCTGTTACAGCAGTAAATATGTTGTTAATCGTTTGCCTGCGTGAATTCTTCTCCTGCCAGACAACAAGGCAACATTTCAGGAGGAGATATGCCGAGGTGTGTAGCTTGAAGGGAGGGCTGACGCTTCGACCAACGCAGTGTATACAGTAAACTGCGGATTTTGGCCGATTTAGAGCAAAAGTGGAAGAGGCAATTCGTTTTATCTCTGTGACGCAGAAACCGGTTTTTTGACGCTCGCCGGGTGATAATAAACCTATGCTTTATAATGTTTCCCCCGTCTGCCGGATAGGGGATTGATTCAGACATGACAGGATGACGGCGATCATCAGTCACATACAGGAGAATACTATGGATACCAACTTGAAAATGTCGCTGTTCACCACTGTGGCTTCACTGGCGATGATCATCATCTTTAGTCTGAGCGCGGTATTGAACTGACGGCGTGGCGCTAGCGGCGCCTGGAACGTCAGCGGCGCATCGTTGCCGTCAAAGACAGGAAAACAAAAAGGGGCGCGATGCCCCTTTTGTCGTATTGAGAACGGCCATTCCAGCGGAAGTTGTTTAGCGAATGGTTTTCGGCGTGACCACGCGACGGGCGCCGACGTAGTGATCCTGCCAGTAGTCCTCGCTCAGTTTGCTGATTTTAATGTCAGAGCCGGAACGCGGCGACTGAATGAAGCGACCATTGCCGAGATAGACGCCGACATGGTCGGCGGCGCCGCGGTTGGTTATCCGAAAGAACACCAGGTCGCCGCTTTCCAGCTCGCTTTTCTTGATAGGCGCGGCGTCACGTAAGTGGTACATCTCATTGGCGGTTCGCGGAATCGGGATTTTCACCACATCTTTATACGCGTAATACACCAGTCCGCTGCAATCGAAACCGGAGTAGGGGGTCGCGCCGCCCCAGTGGTAGGGTTTGCCGATTTGGCTCATCAGCTTGTTCATGGCGGTCAGTTTGGCATGCTGGTAGCGCTTTTGGTGAGCGGCGCTGATGGTCAGCGCGGCTTTATCCTGCCGGCCTTTTTTACTCTTGCCGTGTGGTGATGCGCTGGCGCTTTCTTCTCCGACGACGGCAGACTTGCTTTTTTTGCTTGCCGTTTTAGCAATCACGGTTTCGTGCGCCTTATGACTGCTTTTCGCCGGTGCCGGGGTGTCTTTTTTCGCGATTTTGCCGGCGGGCGCTTTAGCCTGAACGCTTTTTTCCTGCTTCTGCGGCTTGCTGGTTGTGTGGGCTGCGGCCGCAGTGGTCACCGGTTTTTTATCATTGTGCGGTTTGACGTTTTTATCGTGAGCGGCGGTCGTTTTGGCAGGCGCGGTTTTGGTGGTTTTTTCCGGTTTTTTGTCATGAGTGGGTGCCGCACCCTTTTTGGTATTTTTGGCAACCTTACTTTTTTTGGATTCCTCAATAGCTTTATTCGCCGTTTCTACGCCGGTTTTGCGCGGTAATACCGCAGCGCTATGTGGATTAGCCTGTGCCAGGTTAAAAAACAGATTACTGAAAAATAATACGAAAAGCGTAATAAATAAACGCATGATAATTCTGACCGAATGTTGTCCTCAATCGTTCAATCTTTACAGTATTCCCGAAAATGACCTGATAAAAAAGTGGGGAATAAGGCATTGTTACTACAAAATAGTGAGAAAACGTTAACAACGGAGCTCGCTGCTTAATTATCAGTCGATTCGGCGTTGTTTTGTGCTGGCCCGCGACCAGTCAGACAAAACCCTACAAAAGATAGCGTTTTTTTGTGGCCGTCGCTATCGTTAGAATACAAAACAACAGAAGCGGCACGGCACGGTATGCCGCGAGTCACATGAACAGCCGTTGATGGGCTGGTCATCACGCCCTTGAGGAAGCAATAGAATGACGACAACGACACTTGAAAAGATTCAGCGTCAGATCGCTGAAAACCCGATTCTGCTGTATATGAAAGGTTCTCCCAAACTGCCGAGCTGTGGTTTTTCTGCCCAGGCGGTACAGGCGTTGTCGGCGTGCGGCGAGCGTTTTGCCTATGTGGATATTCTGCAGAACCCGGATATCCGCGCTGAATTGCCCAAATACGCTAACTGGCCGACGTTCCCGCAGCTGTGGGTGGATGGTGAATTGGTTGGCGGCTGCGACATCGTGATTGAGATGTATCAGCGCGGCGAATTGCAGCAACTGATTAAGGAAACCGCCGACAAGTACCGATCCCAGCAGGCGGATCAGCAGTAATCCCCTTCTGTATCAGGCAGCCCGGCGCTGCCTGATGTCGTTTTACTCGTTACGATTATGGTGCTTTGATAGCGCAAGGTGTTTGCACGGACACACGCGTCCGCGCAGCCTTACTCTTCACTGCCGACAGCCAACGACGCTTCGGTATCGGTTCCCGATGCCAGCGGCCAGCCGCCCATACGCTTCCAGCGATTGACCAGTTCACAAAACAGTTGCGCTGTCCGATCGGTGTCATAGAGCGCCGAGTGCGCCTGGCTGGCGTCGAATGGGATCTCCGCCGCAATGCAGGCTTTAGCCAGCACCGTCTGCCCCAGCACCAGCCCGCTGAGCGCGGCGGTGTCAAAGGTGGCGAAAGGGTGGAATGGGTTGCGCTTCAGGCCGCAGCGTTCTGCCGCCGCCATCAGAAAGCTGTGATCGAAGGTCGCGTTATGAGCCACGATGATGCCGCGATTACAGTTCTGATCTTTGATTCCCTTACGCACGGCCTTGAAGATTTCATGCAGCGCTTCATATTCGCTCACCGCGCCACGCAATGGGTTGGCAGGGTCGATGCCGTTGAAGGCCAGCGCTTCGGGCCGCAGGATAGCGCCTTCAAACGGTTCGATGTGAAAATGCAAGGTTTCGTCCGGCTGTAACCAACCGTTTTCATCCATTTTCAGCGTTACGGCTGCAATTTCCAGCAGCGCATCGGTTTTCGCGTTGAACCCGGCGGTTTCCACATCGATAACAACAGGGTAAAAGCCACGAAAACGCGCGTTCAGGGCGTTCAGGTTATTTTTCTCAGCCATTCGTTTCTTATTTCTTCAGTAACATGCAGTGCGCATTATGGCAAATTCCGGCGGGGGATGCAGCAGCCGTGCATGACGGCGAATAACCGTTCCCCCGAAAGACAGGCGCCTGTCGGCACCTGGACAGCAAAGGCGGGATGATCAGTTGCCCAGTCCCTGACCGGCCTGTGAACGTTCGATCAGCTCGATCTTGTAACCGTCGGGGTCTTCAACGAAGGCGATAACAGTGGTGCCGCCTTTGACCGGGCCTGCTTCACGGGTAACCTTGCCGCCGGCCTGACGGATACGTTCGCAGGCGCCCGCTACGTCATCCACGCCCAAGGCAATGTGACCGAAGGCGGTGCCCAGGTCATAGCTTTCCACGCCCCAGTTGTAGGTCAGTTCGATCACTGCGCCTTCGCTTTCCTCGGTATAGCCGACAAATGCCAGAGAATATTTGTATTCCGGGTTGTCGCTGGTGCGCAACAGGCGCATGCCCAGTACCTTGGTGTAAAAATCGATAGCGCGCTGCAGGTCGCCAACGCGTAGCATGGTATGAAGTAAACGCATAATGACCCCTATTTTGATCAGTGGGTTAACCGTCATGGGCGATATCGGTTGTGTTCCGTTACCGCCTGAAATAACAGGGCCTGAGTATAACGTCGTTGCCGGGGGGAGTCCAAACCTGTGGCCGGGCGCCGCTTTTCAGGCGCGGTTGCTGAAAAAAAGACGTGATAAGCGGGAAAATAGTAGTTAATTGCGCGCTAACGTTACGGAAAGCTTGCCAGTGACGGCAATCAAGGTTTCAATAAAGACGTCAGATGAGGAGGTCCTGTGGCTGAGCAGCTCGAACTTTTTCCTGTTCCCAACCCTTGCCGGGGTATCTGCCAGGCGGATGACCGGGGCTTCTGTCGTGGTTGTTTTCGAAGCCGCAGCGAGCGCTTTAATTGGGGAACGATGAGCGATGCGCAAAAACAGGATGTGCTGCGTTTGTGTCGGCAAAGGATGAAACGTTCGCAGCGAAGTGAAAAAAATTCAGCGCCCTCCGAGCCGGATCAGCCAGCCTTGTTTTAACCGGTATGGTGATATTTAATGATATAAATTAAGTTCAAGATCATTTTTAATTAATTATTATTTGCTAGAATAGATTGATAACAATAAGACATTTTTTATTAGACTTTCGTTTTAAATCAGAGTTGATTGCAATCCAGGGAAGTTGCTTAGTATGCTAACTATAAGGAGAAGTGATGGAATTGCCGTTAGGTTCTGATTTAGCCCGGTTGGTTCGTGTATGGCGCGCTTTGATTGATCATCGATTAAAGCCTCTGGAACTCACGCAGACGCACTGGGTCACGCTGCATAATATTCACCAACTGCCTCCGGGGCAGTCCCAAATTCAGCTAGCCAAAGCGATAGGAATAGAACAGCCTTCGCTGGTGCGTACGTTGGATCAGCTTGAAGACAAGGGGTTAATTACCCGGCACATTTGTGCCCACGACCGACGCGCCAAGCGTATTCTGCTAACAGATATGGCGGATCCTATCATTCAGGCTGTTAATGACGTTATTGATCAGACACGCAGCGAAATATTAAATGGTATTACCCCGGAAGAAGTGGATGAGTTGGCCACTATTATCTCCCGGCTGGAAAAAAACATTTTGGCATTACATGAGAGTCAGTCTTAATTAATAGAAAAAGTAAATGTTTTGGCGGGCGAATTCGAATTCCAGGCAACATATACTTTAAATAATTCGCATTGCAGGATAAAACGCTCTCGTTTTGAACAATACAAAGCGTTGGCCCTTCAGGGTAAGGCACATTATGAGCCTTGCAACGCGGCGATCGGTCAAATTCTCAGGAACTTGCATAAGTAAATGACTGGGATGAACGGCAACGTCGCCGGAAGCAGGGTTGAATGTGGCTTGTCGCGGCCCCTAAGGGCGAGGCCCACGGATGGGCTGAGTAATAAAGTCGGCGTACCTGCAACTCGAAATATGACAAGTATATGGCGTGAATGATGGTTATCTGGATATATCGAGCCGAATTGATGACATTAGACAATCACCACCCGGCGGGTGGTGATTGATAATCGAATCTTAGCGCGGAGAGACGGTGATGGAACGGCCGTTGCTGGCCATTGCCACACGTTGTCCAGCGTGGAATTTGGTATCGCCCTGTTTTTGCACCACCATGATGGTGCTGCCGTCGTCTTTGCGGATTTCCAGCTCTACACCCTGAACGCGGTTGACCGCGCCTTCAATGCTGTTACCGGCAACGCCACCGGCAACCGCGCCTGCGGCTGTCGCCAGATTACGGCCAGTACCGCGACCGACGGTATTACCGACCAGCCCGCCCAGTACGGCGCCGCCGAGGGTGCCGATGACGTTACTGTCTTCACCGGCCTGAATCTGTACCGGACGAGTGGAGACAACGGTGCCGTAGGTTACAGTCTGAACCTGCTTGGCTTCGGATGCACTGTAAACGTCTCCTGACAGGGTGCTGGTATTGGCGCAGCCAGCCAGTGTGATACCTGCTAAAGTGATCACGAGAAAACGTTTCATCATAGAAAGACTCCTGTTATAGCTGTGTCTGTGTCGGGGGCGCAGCCTAAGCCGACGAATTATCTATTGTCACATCATGGTGTGGTCGAACGCACCATTCTACTGTTTCAATTGATGTTAAGGATAGAATAGCGCGCCTAAATTGATAATAAACGCGCTATAAAGTTCCCTGTGAATCCCGCTTTTTCTGAAAAACCGTGTCAAATGGCGATTTTTTACCTACGCTGGCATCAGTCTGACAAAAAAGACAAAATCTAAAGCCAATATACCGACAACGCGCCTGAATCGCCTGGTCATTTGAGGCCATTTCGTGACAGACGGTCATTTTACAAAACAAAGGTAATCCGATGAGGTCTGGAAGATATATTGGTGTGATGTCCGGCACCAGTCTGGATGGTGTCGACGTGGTGCTGGCCGCCATCGATGAGCACACCGTCGCACAGCAAGCCAGTTATTGCCACCCGATTCCGCCGGCGATTCGCCAGACGATACTGAGCATGAACCAGGGGCAGGCCGTGACGCTCTCCGAATTAGGGCGACTGGATACCCGGCTCGGGGCGTTGTTTGCCGAAGCAGTACAGGCGCTGCTGCGCCAGACCGGGTTGAGCGCGAGCGAGATTACCGCGATTGGTTGTCATGGACAGACGGTCTGGCATGAGCCGGACGGCGACGCGCCTTGCACCATGCAAATTGGCGATTGCAACCGTATCGCCGCGGTGACCGGCATCACTACGGTCGGCGATTTTCGCCGCCGCGACATGGCGTTGGGCGGGCAGGGCGCGCCGCTGGTGCCGGTGTTCCATCACGCGCTGTTGCAGCATCCGGTGGAGCGGCGAATTGTGCTGAATATCGGCGGGATCGCCAATATTTCGGTGCTGGTGCCGGGGCGCCCGGTAAAAGGCTATGACACCGGACCGGGCAATATGCTGCTGGATGCCTGGGTGTGGCGCAACCGGGCGCAGCCGTACGATAAAGACGCCGCCTGGGCGTTAACCGGCCAGGTGGATAACGCGTTGCTGAGCCACATGCTGTCCGAGCCTTATTTCGGGTTGCCGGCGCCCAAGAGCACCGGGCGCGAGTATTTCAATCTGGCGTGGCTGGAAAGACAACTGGCGGCTTTTCCTCGTCTGCGGCCGGAAGATGTGCAGGCCACGCTGGTGGCGCTGAGCGCGGAAACCATTGCCGGGCAAGTGTTGCTGACCGGCGGCTGCGAACGTGTGCTGGTATGCGGTGGCGGAGCGCGCAATCCGCTGCTGATGAGTCAGCTGTCGGCGCGTCTGCCGGGCATTGAGGTCAGCGCGACCGACAATTTCGGCATTCGTGGCGATGATATGGAGGCGCTGGCGTTCGCCTGGCTGGCGTTCCGCACCCTGTCGGGGTTGCCGGGCAACTTGCCGTCCGTGACCGGCGCCAGCCGAGAAACCGTACTGGGCGCCATTTATCCGGCGATGATCGTGTAATCGGATTTTGCCGAGAGGTCCGTCAGCGGTCTGTTGATAGACTGCTCCGTTATTGGATTTATCTGGATGGGATGCCGGGATCCGCTAATAACAGGAGAAAAATAGAATGAAACCACTGCTGATTGCCGGTGTAGTGCTGTTAAGCGGCTGCGCTTACTTAATGCCGGTCGCGAAGCCGCAGACCTTGCACTACCAGTGCGGCACCATGCCGCTCACCGTCACCCTGAACCCCGGCCCGCAGAGCGACAGCGTGACTTTCCTGCTGGATGGCGAATCTCACACGCTGCCTCAGGTGCCCGCCGCGTCGGGCACGCGTTACAGCGATGACCGATACGCTTTCTGGAGTAAGGGAAATCAGGCGTTTATCGTGCGGGGCGATAGAATCATCGTCAATGATTGTGTGTTGAAGTAATCCGTGTCCATGCCGTTGCGGGCGTTGAGATTTTGGCGACGCGAGCGCAGAATGAGTCCTCTCTATTTCTCGCCCGGTTAGGCAACGGCAGGACCTCATGACCACAGAACACGATGACGCGCACACCCCTGACACCCGAAACCGCGTTGCGATCGCGCCCGGTGAAAATATTGCTTCCGGTGAAAATATTGCTTCCGGTGAAAATATTGCTTCCGGTGAAAACACTGCCGCTATCGATATCGCCGATTTACGGCGCGAGTACACCCGTGGCGGGCTACGTCGCCACGATCTGACCGACAACCCGCTCGACCTGTTTGAACGCTGGCTAAAGCAGGCTTGCGAAGCGCAACTGGCGGATCCTACCGCGATGTGTGTGGCGACGGTCGACGAGCAGGGCCAGCCTTATCAGCGCATCGTGCTGCTGAAACACTATGATGAAAAAGGCATGGTGTTCTATACCAATATGGGCAGCCGCAAGGCGCAGCAACTGGCGGTGAATTCCCGTATCAGCCTGCTGTTTCCCTGGCACATGCTGGAGCGTCAGGTCATCGTGCTGGGCAAGGCGGAAAAACTACCGATGCTGGACGTGATGAAGTATTTCCACAGCCGGCCGCGCGACAGCCAGATCGGCGCCTGGGTTTCAAAACAGTCAAGCCGCATTTCCGCCCGCAGCATGCTGGAAAGCAAGTTCTTCGAGATGAAGCAAAAGTTCCAGCAGGGCGAGATTCCGCTGCCGAGTTTCTGGGGCGGATTCCGCGTCACTATCGAGTCGATGGAATTCTGGCAGGGCGGCGAGCACCGCCTGCACGATCGTTTTCTGTACCAGCGCGAGAGCGATGGCTGGACAATCGACCGGCTGGCGCCCTAAATCACCGGAATTTGTTGCGCTAAGCGCTGGCACTCCCGGTGTCGGCGCTTTATTCTATGTCACCCTGAATTTTTCTTTCGCCAAAGAGGCGAAAAGTCGTGTACCGGCAAAGGTGCAGTCGTTTATACATGGAGACTTTGATGGCAAGCAATCTGATTCAACAATTGCAAGAGCGGGGCCTGGTGGCCCAGGTAACGGACGAGGGCGCGTTAGCAGAGCGACTGGCGCAGGGGCCAATTGCACTGTATTGCGGCTTTGATCCGACTGCCGACAGCTTGCATTTGGGACATCTGGTGCCACTGCTGTGCCTGAAACGCTTTCAGATGGCCGGTCACAAACCGGTGGCGCTGGTGGGCGGCGCGACGGGGCTTATCGGCGATCCGAGTTTCAAAGCCGCCGAGCGTAAGCTGAATACCGAAGATACGGTGCAGGAGTGGGTGGAAAAGATCCGCCGTCAGGCGGCGCCGTTCCTGGATTTCGACTGCGGCGACAACAGCGCCGTGGCGGCCAACAACTATGACTGGTTCGGCTCCATGAACGTGCTGACGTTTCTGCGCGATATCGGCAAGCACTTCTCCGTCAACCAGATGATCAACAAAGAAGCGGTCAAACAGCGCCTGAACCGGGACGATGTGGGTATTTCGTTCACCGAATTCTCCTACAACCTGCTGCAGGGCTATGACTTCGCCTCGCTGAACGCGCTGCACGGCGTGGAGTTGCAGATTGGCGGTTCCGACCAGTGGGGCAACATCACCTCCGGGATCGACCTGACCCGCCGTCTGCATCAGAAACAGGTATTCGGCCTGACCGTTCCGTTGATCACCAAGTCTGACGGCACCAAGTTCGGCAAAACCGAAAGCGGCGCGGTATGGCTGGATCCGAAGAAAACCAGTCCGTACAAGTTCTACCAGTTCTGGATCAACACCGCTGACGCTGACGTATACCGGTTCCTGAAATTCTTCACCTTCCTCGACATTGAAACGATTAATGCGCTGGAAGAGGAAGACAAGAACAGCGGCGTGGCGCCGCGCGCTCAGTATGTGCTGGCGGAAGAAGTGACCCGTCTGGTGCACGGCGAAGAGGGATTGACCGCGGCCAAGCGCATCACCCAGAGTCTGTTTAATGGCAACCTGAGCGACCTGACCGAAGCGGATTTCGCGCAGCTGGCGCAGGACGGCGTGCCGATGGTTGAGCTGGCGACAGGCGCTGACCTGCAGCAGGCGCTGGTGGATTCCGAATTGCAGCCTTCCCGTGGACAGGCGCGCAAGACCATCGCTTCCAACGCCATTACTATCAACGGCGAGAAGCAGTCGGATCCGGAATACGCTTTCACGGGCGCCGACCGTCTGTTCGGCCGTTACACCCTGCTGCGCCGGGGCAAGAAAAACTATTGTCTGGTCTGCTGGAAAGACTGATTGATCCATCAAAGGGAGCGAAATGCTCCCTTTGTTTTTAGGCGCGTTCCCCACCATGATGGGCGACGGGCCGACAACACCGGATAGTGCCGTATCGGTTACGCGCCGAGCGGCGCAACAAAAGCAACACGCGGTTTTATAGCAAGCTGCTTTATAAAAACAAGCACATCGCATTTGAGCAGGCAAGGGTAGTCACTTTCATGAAAAACATACTGTCGATTCAGTCTCACGTGGTTTTCGGTCATGCCGGCAACAGCGCGGCGGAGTTTCCCATGCGCCGGATGGGCGTGAATGTCTGGCCGTTGAATACCGTGCAATTTTCCAACCATACCCAATATGGTCAGTGGACCGGCTGCGTGATGCCCGCCGAGCATCTGACCGAGATTGCTCAGGGCATCAGTAATATCGATCATCTGAAGGACTGCGATGCAGTATTGAGCGGGTATATCGGTTCGCCGGAGCAGGGCGGGCATATTCTGGAAGTGGTACGCCGGGTGAAAGCCGCCAATCCGCGCGCCATCTACTTCTGCGACCCGGTAATGGGGACGCCGGAAAAAGGTTGTATCGTACCGGCGGGCGTGACCGATTTTCACTGTAATCAGTCACTGCTGGCGAGCGATATGATTGCCCCCAACCTGCCGGAGCTGGAACTGCTGAGCGGCCGCAGCGTGCATACGGTGGATGAGGCGGTGCAGGCCAGCCGCGAGCTGTGCCGGCGCGGGCCGAAGCTGGTGCTGGTCAAGCATCTGAGCCGCGCTGCCGCCAGCAAGGACAGCTTTGAGATGCTGCTGGTGACGCCGGAAGATGCCTGGCATATCCAGCGTCCGCTGGTGGATTTCGGGCCGCGCCAGCCGGTTGGCGTGGGCGACCTGACCAGCGGTCTGCTGCTGGTGAATCTGCTGAAAGGCGTTGCGCCGGAAAAAGCGCTGGAACATACCACCGCGGCGGTCTATGAAGTGATGCTGGTGACGAAAGAAATGGAGCAGTACGAACTGCAACTGGTGGCGGCACAGGATGGCATTGTGCAGCCACGCCATCATTTCCAGGCCGTTCGTCTCTAAACGACCATCAGCTCAACAACGGGGCGTGGCGTCCCGTTGTGTTCCTCTGTCTTGTACCCTGCTATCAGGGGGCGTCAGTATTTGACGTCAAGCCCTTCCGCCGTCAGCGCTTTTTCCACCGCCGGCCGCCCGGATACTCGTTCCAGATAAGCCGTCAGCGCCGGGAACTGAATCAGGTCGAATTTCAGATCGTGCGCCCAGCGACAGATGGTGAACAGGTAGGCGTCGGCGACGCCAAAGCGGTTGCCTACCAGATAGTCGTGTTCGCTCAATACCTGGTTCAGATAGCGGAAACGTTGCTCCAGATAGCTTTTCAGCAAATCTTTGTACAGCTCCGGCGTGCCGGGGCGGAACAGCGGCGTGAAGGACTTGTGCAGTTCAGTGGAGATGTAGGCCAGCCACTCGATGGCGCGATAATGATGAATCGTGCTGGACGGCGCGATTAGATTGTATTGCGGTGCTTTGTCCGCCAGATACAGGGCGATGGCAATGGTTTCCGTCAGAATGGTGCCGTCATCCAACGCCAGCGCCGGCACCAGGCCTTTCGGGTTGATCAGCAGGTAATCATCTCCCTGCTCGGTTTTTTTGGTGCGCAGGTCGACTTTCACCAGCGTGAACTTGGTCCGGGTCTCGTGCAGAATAATGTGAGGAAACAGTGAGCAACTTCCCGGTTTGTAATAGAGTTTCATTCGCCATTCCTTCAGTAAACGTCTTTGCGGTGAGTCGCAGTGTCAGGTAAAGGTGTTAACAACGGTAAACGTTTTCACACGATCGTGTAAATCATATTGCAATAAATCAGTAGGGCTGGCTGTGCGCGGCATCGCAAGATAAGAGTGCTGTGAAATCAACGTACTGCCGGGCCATCGCTTTCTCCCGACATCCTTGTCCAGGGATAAACTGTCTCCTTTCTGTTGTTATCGGTTGCATCGCGGGAATATTCACTCTCGCGTGTGGCTTATCTTGCTATCCAATATGTTGCAAATGCGTTAATCACAGTTTGTGTTATCTTTAAATAAGCGATACCTATCGCCGTAAGGCGATGCAACACCGATGGTTTTTAGCCATCCGATCATTTTGCAGCCATATCTGTGTGGCGTTCGCTGACGTGTGTCCGCCGTGCAGGTTGCCTGTCGGGGAGAAATCATGTCATCTCAATCTTATCGTGATGCTTGTCTCGCTACCCTTACGGTCCACAAGCAAACTTACCAATACTGGCGTTTACCGCTGGCGGCGCAACGGCTGGGGAACCTTGATCGGCTACCCAAGTCGTTGAAGATTCTGCTGGAGAATCTGCTGCGCCATCTGGACGGCGACACGGTGCAGGAAGCCGATCTGCAGGCGCTGGCGGACTGGCAGCGCGACGGTCATGCGGACCGCGAAATCACCTTTCATCCCGCCAGAGTGCTGATGCAGGATTTTACCGGCGTGCCGGCGGTGGTAGATCTGGCGGCGATGCGCGACGCGGTGCAGCGGCTGGGCGGGCAGGTCAGCCGGGTGAATCCGTTGACGCCGGTGGATCTGGTCATCGACCATTCGGTCACGGTGGATCATTTCGGCGATGAACACGCGCTGGTGGAAAACACTCGTCTGGAGATGACCCGCAACCACGAGCGTTACGCTTTTCTGCGCTGGGGACAAAAAGCCTTCCGGCATTTTCGCGTGGTGCCGCCGGGCACCGGTATCTGTCATCAGGTCAATCTGGAGTATCTGGCGAAGGCGGTCTGGAGCCGGCAGCAGGACGATGTGCTGCTGGCTTACCCGGATACGCTGGTCGGCACCGATTCGCACACCACCATGATCAATGGGCTTGGCGTGCTGGGCTGGGGCGTCGGCGGTATCGAGGCGGAAGCGGCGATGCTGGGTCAGCCGGTTTCGATGCTGATCCCCGATGTGGTCGGGGTGCGGTTGAGCGGCAAATTGCGCGAAGGCATCACCGCCACCGATTTAGTGCTGACGGTGACCCAGATGCTGCGCCAGCACGGCGTGGTGGGGAAATTTGTCGAATTTTTCGGTGACGGTCTGGACCATCTGCCGCTGGCGGATCGCGCCACGCTGGCTAACATGGCGCCGGAGTACGGCGCTACCTGTGGTTTTTTTCCGATCGACGACATCACGCTGGATTACCTGCGGCTGACCAACCGCGGCGACGAGCAGGTCGCGCTGGTGGAGGCGTATTGCCGCGAGCAGGGCTTATGGCGTCATCCGGGCGATGAGCCGCGTTTCAGCAGTGTGCTGGAACTGGACATGGCGAGCGTTGAAACCAGCCTGGCCGGCCCCAAACGGCCGCAGGACCGGGTGACGCTGGCCGAGGCGCCGCGTGCGTTCAACGCCAGTCGGGAACTGGAGTTAACGACGGAAAACCGGGCGACCGTCGCACCGGCAACGCAGGAAAAGGACAAGCCGGCGCGGCTGGCGCACGGCGCGGTGGTGATCGCCGCCATCACCTCCTGTACCAATACTTCGAACCCCAGCGTGTTGATTGCGGCGGGATTGCTGGCGCGGAATGCCGTCGCGCGCGGACTGAAGGTTAAACCTTGGGTGAAAACCTCGCTGGCGCCCGGCTCCCGGGTGGTGTCAGACTATCTGGAACTGGCCGGGTTGACCGAACCGCTGGCGCAATTGGGTTTTCATCTGGTGGGATATGGTTGTACCACCTGCATCGGCAATTCCGGGCCGTTGCCGGAAGCCATCGAAAGCGCCATTCGTGAGGATGACCTGACCGTGGCGGCGGTGCTGTCCGGTAACCGTAACTTTGAAGGGCGCATTCATCCGCTGGTGAAAACCAACTGGCTGGCCTCGCCGCCGTTGGTGGTGGCCTACGCGCTGGCCGGGAACATGTCCCTGGACCTGACCCGCGATCCGCTGGGTGAGGACGCGCAGGGGCAGCCGGTTTATCTGCGCGATATCTGGCCGTCTGCCGACGCGGTGGCGGATACGGTACAGACGGTCAGCGCCGGGCTGTTCAGCAAAGCCTATGCGTCGGTGTTTGATGGCACGCCCGAATGGCAGGCAATCGAGGTGGGCGAGGAGCAGACCTACCACTGGCCGGCGGACTCCACCTACATTCGGCGTACGCCGTTCTTCGACGATATGCAGAAAACACCCGCGCCGGTGCAGGATATTCGCGGCGCGCACATTCTGGCGATGCTGGGCGATTCGGTCACCACCGATCATATCTCGCCCGCAGGCAGCATCCGGCCTGACAGCCCGGCCGGGCGTTATCTGCAAGATCAGGGCGTCGCGCCGCCGGCGTTTAACGCTTACGGCGCGCGGCGCGGCAACCATGAGGTGATGATGCGCGGCACCTTTGCCAATGTGCGCATCCGCAACGATATGGTGCCAGGCAAAGAGGGCGGTTTCACCCGGCATGTGCCGTCGCAGGAGGTGACAACGATCTATGACGCGGCGGTACGCTACCGCGAGCAGCACATACCACTGGCGGTGATCGCCGGGAAGGAGTATGGCTCGGGTTCCAGCCGCGACTGGGCAGCCAAAGGCCCGCGCCTGCTGGGCGTGCGGGTGGTGATTGCCGAGTCGTTTGAGCGTATTCACCGCTCTAACCTGATTGGAATGGGGATTTTGCCGCTGGAGTTTTTGAATGGCGAAAGCCGCAAAACGCTACACCTGACCGGCGACGAGCGGATTGAGGTCCTTGATCTGACAGACCTGACGCCGGGGGCGACGGTTGCGGTGACGATCACCCGACCGGATGGCGAGTCCCGGATGATTCAGACCCGCTGTCGTATCGATACCGCCACCGAACTGACCTATTTCCGCCATGACGGCATTTTGCACTACGTTATTCGCCGTATGCTTGGTGATTCGCCGCATACCTGATGCCTGAAAGGCCCCAGTCTTCTGTCTGCCATCAGCCTCCATCCGGGGGCTGATTTTTTTGCCATTGTGGCGGTGCCGCGGGAATTGTGCATTGCGCACTTGTACTGACCACTCGGATGCAGTATTAGTGTTTCATGGCTTAATGCCATGATTCATAACATAAAATTATCACACCCCAAATAGTTCGAGTTGTAGGATAAAACGCTCGCGTTTTGAGCAGCATATGCGTTGGTCCTTCAGAGCAAGGCGCATTACAAGCTTTGTAACGCGGCGACGCAGCGAATCCCCCGTGAGTTGGCGACAGACGTGAGTGGGGGAAGCAGCGTTGAACGCGGACCTGAGAAGGCGAGTCACCAAGCCAACGCACCTGTAACCTGAAGTATGGCGGGATAGAGGAGCAAGGAATGACGATAGACAAGGGTTGGCTGGCATCAATACTGGGTGTATTGAGCCTTACTGCGGTTTCGGTACAGGCGGCTGTGGTGCCTGCCGGCGTACAACTGGCGGATAAACAGGAACTGGTGCGCGCCAACGGTTCTGAACCCGCGTCGCTGGACCCGCATAAAGTGGAAAGCGACGTAGAAGGTAACCTGATCCACGATTTTTTCGAAAAACTGGTGTCGGTGCGCGATGACGGCACCGTGATGCCGGGCCTGGCGGATCGCTGGGAGAATAAAGATAACCAGGTCTGGACTTTCCATCTGCGCCCGGGGTTGAAATGGTCGGACGGCAGCCCGATCACCGCCGATGACGTGGTGTTCAGCTGGCAGCGTCTGGTGGATCCCAAAACATTGTCGCCGTACCAAACATATGTCAGCAGTATGCATGTGCTGAACGCCGCCGACATCATCGACGGCAAAAAGAGCCCGCAGGAACTGGGCATCAAGGCGCTGGACAAACAGACCGTACAGGTAACGTTGGATCAGCCGCTGTCCTATTTCCTGCCGATGGTGGATCACTATGTGATGATCACCGTCCCTAAAGCGGCGATTGAGAAATTCGGCGACAAGTGGACCCAGACCGCCAATTTTGTCGGTAGCGGCCCGTTTATTCCCTCCGAGTGGGTGGTTAACGAGCGCATCACTGCCAAGCGTAACCCTAACTATTGGGATAATGCCCACACCGTGTTGAACAAGGTGACGTATCTGGTGATTGTCTCCAACACCGCCGAAGTGAACCGCTATAAAGCCGGGGAAGTGGACGCGACTTACACTATGCCCAATCAGTTGTTTAAATCGCTGAAAGAAGAATTGCCGAATGAAGTGAAAGTCACGCCTTATCTCTCAACTTACCTCTACCGCTTCAATACTCAGAAACCGCCGTTTAATGACGCACGAGTCAGACGCGCGCTGGATCTGGCGCTGGACAAGAGTGTGATTGCCGATAAAGTGCTGGGGCAAGGCCAGGTGCCCGCTTATAACTACGTGCCACGTGGCATGGCCGGCTATACCAGCAACCAGCCGGAATGGGCCGCTTGGACGCAGCAGCAGCGCAATGCCGAAGCGAAAAAATTGCTGAAGGAAGCGGGCTACGACGAAAGCCATCCGCTGAAATTCCAGTTGCTGTACAACACCTCCGAATCGCACCAGAAGATCGCCATCGCCGCCGCGTCAATGTGGAAGCAGAATCTCGGCGCGGAAGCCACCTTGTTGAATCAGGAATGGAAAACGCTGCTGGATACCTCTCGTACCGGCAACTTCGAGGTGGTGAGAAGCTCCTGGGGCGCCGACTATAACGAGCCGACGACCTATTTCGATACCCTGCGCGCCAACGACAGCAACAACACCGGCAAATTCAATGATAAAGCCTATGATGAGGTGCTGGATAAAGCGGTGAAAGCGTCGTCGCTGGATGACCGCAGCAAACTCTATCATCAGGCGGAGGCTATCCTGCAACAGCAGATGCCGCTGATCCCGATTTACTACTACGTGCGCAGCCAGATGGTGAAGCCGTATGTGGGCGGGTTCCAACCCGATTTGAAAGGGGATTACTACAGTAAGGATATTTACATTATCAAGCATTGATGATGACACGCCAGGCGGGCGACCGCCTGGCGAGATGGCACGTATTTGGTGATGATACTTATTCGGTGTCCAGCAGGTGGCCCATCTTGGCCGCTTTGGTCGCCAGATAATGCTCGTTTTTCGGGTTGCGGCCGACAATCAGCGGCACGCGTTCCACGATGTTGATGCCCGCTTCGCTCAGGATCGCCACCTTTTTCGGGTTGTTGGTGAGCAGACGTACCGCTTCCACGTTCAACAGTTTGAACATGTCGGCGCACAGCGTGAAGTCACGCTCGTCAGCGGCAAAGCCCAGTTGATGGTTGGCTTCCACCGTGTCGGCGCCCTGATCCTGCAAGGCATAAGCCCGGATCTTGTTCAACAGCCCGATGTTGCGCCCTTCCTGACGGTGATACAGCAGTACGCCGCGTCCTTCTTCGGCAATGTGATTCAGGGCAGCTTCCAGTTGAAAACCGCAATCACAACGCAGGCTAAACAGTGCATCACCGGTCAAACATTCAGAGTGTACTCTGGCCAGTACTGGTTCGGGACTGGAAATATCGCCATAAACCAACGCCAGGTGATCGCGCCCAGTCGCCGTTTCCTCGAATCCTACCATCAGGAAATCGCCCCACGGGGTGGGTAGTTTGGCTTCCGCCACCCGTTTTAGCTGCATGTTAATCTCCAACGCATAAATGATGAATTCCCGTTCCTCACAGGAAGAGAATTACGTATCGACGTCACCGGGCTATAACCCCGGCAGCGGGGTGGTCAGCCGTTCGCTGACCGGTGGCTGAATGATTCGGGATAATCGTGGTGTCGTTGACATAACTGACAAGTATTTTACGTCATACTGACAACTGATGTCCCCTTTTTTGATAAAATTGTGAAAATTTTGTTCTAATATCCTGCTGAATTATAGGGAGAAATAATGCACGACCTGGTCAGACGCATTCTGATTGGCACAATATCATTGATGGTGTTGCCCGTGTTGGTCTGGACGACGGGATGGCAGTGGCAGCCGACCGTGTCGGGGTGGTGGCTTAAGCCCTTGTTCTGGATGACGGAAACCGTGTCGGCGCCCTGGGGAATACTGACCAGCGTGGTGTTGTCGGCCTGGTTTTTATGGTTGCTGCGGGTGCGTATTCGCCCGGCGTTGGTGTTGGTAGCGATACTGCTCGCCTGCGTGGCGCTGGGGCAGGGCGTTAAATCGGTCATGAAAAACTGGACGCAGGAAGCCCGGCCGTTCGTAGTCTGGCTGGAACAGGCGCACCAGGTGGATGACCGCTATTTTTATTCACTGCCGGCCAGCGCGCGCGCCAGCCTGTTGGAACAGCAACTGCAGCAGGAATCACAACTGCCGCCGTGGCAGCGTCAGCACTGGCAGGAACAGGCTGATTATTCTTTCCCGTCCGGTCATGCCATGTTTGCCGCCACCTGGGCGTTGCTGGCGGTAGGATTGCTGTGGACCCGACGTCATTATGTGACGGTATTGTTAACCATTTTGTGGGCGAACAGTGTTATCGGCAGTCGACTGGCGCTGGGGATGCACTGGCCGCAGGATTTGGCGACCGCCACCCTGATTAGCGCCGGGTTGGCGGTGGTTGCCGTGTGGCTGGCGCAGCGTTGGTGCGGTCCGTTGCTCGCCGCCGCAGTGCCGCAGGCCGCAACCTATCACAAGCCTGCACGCCCGGACGCCTGAGCGGTCACGTTCGTCGAACAGAAGGATGCCGGCGTTGGTCCGACATCCTTCTGCACATCGCTCGCTGTGCGCCGTCATCCGTTTTTCCCTCCGCTATTCCCGTTAGCGTTTCCCCTCCGATGAGGAAATGTTAAGTTAATAGGGTTCACTGCCGAAATTTGGCATAATTCATCCGTTTAAGGCGATATCACAGGAAGCGAACGTGAAATATATGCTGATTTTTTTTCTGGTGCTGGCGGTATTCATCGTATCGATCACGCTGGGAGCGCATAACGATCAGGTTATTACCTTCAACTATCTGCTGGCGCAGGGGGAATACCGGTTGTCGACGTTGCTGGCGACGCTATTTGCCGCCGGTTTTGCGCTCGGCTGGGTGATCTGCGGCCTGTTTTATCTGCGTCTGCGCATTGCGCTGGGGCGCGAACAACGTAAAATCAAACGTCTTGAGCAGCAACTGCCTGCCCCGGAGAACGCCAGCAGCGCCCCCTCCGCTGAGTCAGCTACCCACTAAGGATCGCTTCCATGCTAGAACTGCTGTTTCTGTTGCTGCCGGTTGCCGCCGCCTATGGCTGGTATATGGGGCGCAGGAGTGCACAGCAGGACAAACAGGACGAAACCAACCGCCTGTCGCGCGAATACGTCACCGGGGTTAACTTTCTGTTGTCCAACCAGCAGGATAAGGCCGTCGAGCTGTTCCTCGACATGCTCAAGGATGACAGCAACACCTTCGAAGCTCACCTGACCCTCGGCAATCTGTTCCGCTCGCGCGGCGAGGTGGATCGCGCCATCCGCATTCATCAGGCGCTGACCGAAAGCGCTTCCCTCAGTTTTGAACAGCGACTGCTGGCGGTGCAGCAACTGGGGCGCGACTACATGGTCGCCGGGCTGTACGACCGCGCCGAAGAAATCTTCAAACAACTGGTAGACGAAGAAGACTTTCGCGTCAGTGCGTTACAGCAACTGCTGCAGATTCACCAGTCCACCAGCGACTGGCCGAACGCCATCGATACCGCCGAAAAACTGGTCAAACTGGGCAAAACGCAGTTGCGCAGCGAAATCGCCCATTTCTATTGCGAGCAGTCGCTACAGGCGATGGGCAGCGATGATCTCGACAAGGCGATGGCGATGCTGAAAAAGGCCTCCGCTGCGGATAACCAGTGCGCCCGCGTGTCTATCATGCTGGGGCGCATCTATATGGCGCAGCAAAATTATGCCCAGGCTGTCGCCGTGCTGCAGCAGGTTCTGGAGCAGGATACGGAGTTGGTCAGTGAAACGCTGCCAATGCTGCAGGAGTGCTATCGTCACTTACAGCAGCCGGAAAACTGGGCGGCGTTTCTGCGTCGCTGCGTTGAAGAGAAAAGCGGTTCCACCGCGGACCTGATGATGGCTGATGTGCTCGAACAGTACGAAAGTAGCGAATCGGCTCAGACTTACGTCACCCGCCAGTTGCAGCGTCATCCCACCATGCGGGTGTTCCATCGGTTGATCGATTACCACCAGCGTGAAGCGGAAGATGGCCGCGCTAAGGAAAGCCTGCTGGTGCTGCGCAACATGGTTGGCGAGCAGATTCAGTCCAAGCCGCGCTATCGCTGTCACAAATGCGGCTTCACGTCGCAGTCGCTCTACTGGCATTGCCCTTCCTGTCGCACCTGGGCCAGCGTGAAACCTATCCGGGGGCTGGACGGGGAATAGACTCCCCGTCGTGCATCGTGGTTTGTCGTCCGTTCTATTAGTTACAACATACTAATGAACCTGCCGCCCGGCGCGTCGGTCAGGCTATCGCGCGGTTTGGCATTTACCGGCAGGGGCGGGTAGAATGCGCGGCGGAAATGATTTAACTCACTCATGCTTAACGACGGGATCATACCAGTGAACGGCTCAAACACCTCTTCGAATACCACGGTTACAGGTTCTCCGATTATTGTTGCGCTGGATTATGCCGATCAGCGTGCGGCCTATGACTTTGTCGATCGCATCGACCCGAAAGACTGCCGGTTGAAGGTCGGCAAAGAGATGTTCACGCTGTTTGGGCCGCAGTTGGTCAAGGACCTGCAACAACGCGGCTTTGAGGTGTTTCTCGATCTCAAGTTTCACGATATTCCCAATACCACGGCCAGAGCCGTAGCCGCCGCTGCGGAGCTGGGAGTGTGGATGGTCAATGTGCACGCCAGCGGCGGCGCACGTATGATGACGGCGGCGCGTGAAGCGCTGACGCCGTTTGGCAGCGATGCGCCGCTGCTGATTGCGGTGACGGTGCTGACCAGCATGGATGACGCGGATCTGCAGGGGCTGGGGATTACCCTGTCACCCGCGGAGCAGGCGGAGAAACTGGCGCGGCTGACGCAACAATGCGGCCTGGATGGCGTGGTGTGTTCCGCCCATGAGGCCGTGCGGTTGAAGCAGGCCTGCGGCGCGAATTTCCGACTGGTGACGCCGGGAATTCGCCCGGCGGGCAGCGATGCGGGCGATCAGCGCCGCATTATGACGCCGCAGCAGGCGCAGCAGGCCGGGGTGGATTACATGGTGATTGGTCGTCCGATTACGCAGTCTGCCGAGCCAGCCCAGACGTTGAAAACTATTCTGGCTTCGCTGGGAGGCCAATAATGCGTGACGACAACAGCCGTCTGGTGTATTCCACCGCAACCGGGCGTATTGATGAGCCCGCAGCAAAAGCGGCCCGTCCGAAAGGGGACGGTATTGTTCGGATTCAGCGTCAGACCAGCGGACGCAAGGGTAAGGGCGTGTGCCTGATTACTGGTATCGATCTGGATGACGCGGCGCTGGAAACGCTGGCGGCGGAATTGAAAAAGAAGTGTGGCTGCGGCGGCGCGCTGAAGGATGGCGTGATCGAAATCCAGGGCGACAAGCGCGATCAACTCAAACTGCTGCTGGAAGCCAAAGGCATGAAGGTCAAGCTGGCCGGGGGTTAAGTCATGCTGCGCCGCGATATGCTGGTTGAAGAGTGAAAACAGAACAGGCTCCCGGGGGAGTAATGCCAGTCAGTTAAGCCACTGACTGGCATTTTTTATGCGCTTTTCCGTATTTCTGCGGTCTTTCCTTAACCACTCGCGGGAAGGCCCTTTCTCTCCTTCCCGGGAGTTTTACCAACTGCGCCAGACTCTCCAGA